>JGI1201J43222_100001_pt1 | contig 671385 bp, 618 predicted proteins | sample MastesBC008_FD_43222 | JGI IMG/M metagenome (IMG submission 43222) | reverse complement strand
CAACTACCGTCCGCAATTCTACTTCCGCACCACGGACGTGACGGGTGTTGTGACCCTGCCGGCCGACAAGGAAATGGTCCTGCCGGGCGACAACGTCAAAATGGACGTCGAGCTGATCCAGCCGATCGCCATGGACCAGGGCCTGCGCTTCGCCATCCGCGAAGGCGGCCGGACCGTCGGCGCCGGTGTGGTCTCCGCGATCAAGAAGTAAGGCCCGGTCCGGCCATGCCGGACGGTTTGATCCAGTGAATCAAACCGAGGGACTTACTGCCCAGGCGCAAGCGCAGGGCTGACCCAGACAGAAGGCCGCCCCCACGGGGCGGCCTTTTTTCATGGCCGGGATGTTGGCTTGTGGATGATCAGGCGAATCGCCGGTAGCGGGCCTGCAGCCGGTCGGCGAGCACCCGGACCGGATCCTGCAGCACGATCAGGCAAAGCGGCACCAGCCAGACCAGTCGGGCCTGATACCGTGCATGCACGCCGGACGTCGCACCACAGATGAAGGCATTGGCCAGCAGGATGAGCAGCAGCGTCCAGGCCAGGCAGAGATACCGGTCCTGGCTGGCCATGCTGGCGCCGGACGGCGTGATCCGGAACAGCGTCCAGACGCCGAGCAGGCAGAGCAGGAAGGTCAGGCTGGCCAGGGCGGCGGCCGTGACCAGGCTGTTCCAGGCCCGGTTGTAGGCATTTCCCTCGGTGCAGCTGTCGGGTTCGGCCAGGCAGTGCGCAAAGCCCGGCGTGTGGGCGAGTGCCTGTGGATCATCTGCCGTGTACTGCTGAAGGATCAGGACCGCGCCGTAATTGATCTCGTCGATCGAGACGAGAAAGAATTGCCGGATCGTGTTGCCAGTTGTCGCGAGGAGTTGTGAGAGCGGGTAGGCCGTCACGGATTTCAGGACGAAGCGGTCCTGTTCATCGAGCATGGCCTGTCTGAGGTCTGACGGGCTGGAGATGAAGCTGGGCGTGCCGGCGGACAGGTTGCTGCCCCAGATCAGGTCATTGTGCGTGGTGTATTCGAAGCCGGAAAAGGCGCACAGCGCATAGGCGTCCGGATTGGCGCGGCAGGCCTGTTCCAGATGAAGCTGACCCGGGCCGTCATCATAGATCCGCGCCATCAGATAGGGGGGGGAGCGCAGCGGATCTCCGGTCAGCTTTTCTGCAGCGAATCCGTAGACGGCCTGTACCGCCATCGACAGGGCCAGAGCCCCGAGCAGCCAGAACGGGGCCAGGCGGGCGAAATATGGCCGGCTCCATCGCCACAACCGGGCGAGCGCCATCAGGGCAAGGGCGGCGATCGCGAGCACCAGCATGGATTTGTGCAGAAAGGCCGAGGCGCTGACGAGCGCAGTCAGGAAGAGGGTTTCCGGCAGGGACAGGCGCGGCGCGAAGGCCAGGAGGAGGATGGCGATGACCATGTAGCCGGCAAACACATCCGGCATCAGCAGATTGACGTGAAAGCCCAGCGGGGAGAGGGCGGCGAGCCCGGCGAGACTGGCGAGGACAAGGCGCGGCTGACGTATGCCGCCCAACAGGTTGAGCGTGCGGATCACCAGCCAGGAAGCGAGCAGGGCCTGAACCAGGCAGATCAGCCACATGGAGAGACCCGATGCCAGCACATAGCCGAACACGGAATAGAGCGGGGAACGGCCGGCGCCGATGAGCGAGAAATAGCCGTCGCCGCCGGCATTGCCCGGTGCGGGGGATTGGCCCGGCGTGTCCGGCGGGGGAACATGAGGACCATCCGGGGCGGCGGGACCGCCGAGGAGTTTCTCCAGGATGGCTTCGCCGATCAGATAATACTGGTTGAAGTCCACGAAATGAAACGGCCGGCCATGGATCAGCGCAGGAATCATCAGGATGATCGCGCCGGCCAGAACGAGCGCGAGCGTCTGGAGCCAGGCCGGGCCGGGCATCGGTCGGGGCAGTGTATCCGGAGCGGAGGAGGTCATCAGCCTGGCCCTGCCGGTCTGCGCGTCAGGCGGCGGGCGCGCTGCGCAGCCGGACGAAGGAGGCAACGAAGGCGGAGGCTGCGATCTGTGCCCCGATGGTAAGCGCGGTCAGGGACAGCATGAACCAGCGCAGGCGGCTGCTTTCGGTGATGTCGGCAAATCCGCCGGATGCCCAGCTGACAAAGCTGGCCACCGCACCGATCAGGCCCGCGACCGCCAGCAAGGCGGCCAGCTGGAGCAGGCGTTCGAGTGTAAAGGTGGACATCACACCCTCCAGCTTGCGCGTGCGCGGCAGGATGCCGACCTCGGACGCATAGCTGCGGGTAAGAAGCGAGAACATCAGCATCTGGGTGCCGAGTATCATGGCGAAACAGGACGCGACCAGGGTCAGCACGTCCAGACGGATGGTGCGCGTCAGATCCACCGGTCCGCCCATCAGGAGCGCCGTTCCGAGAAGGCCGAGCACGAGCACCACCAGACCCGGATAGGCAAACAGCCATTTGGGACTGTGCAGCAGGAGGAATCTGAGATGCCGCCAGCCATCGCGCCAGGTTTTCAGATGCGGCGCGCGGGACCGGCCATCCGGCGAGAGGGTGGTCGGCACTTCCCGGATTTCGAGCCCGTTGATGCAGGATTTGACCACCATTTCGCTGGCGAATTCCATGCCGGGGCTGGACAGGTCCAGGGCCTGGATGGCGTCACGATGGAAGCCGCGCAGGCCGCAATGGAAATCCCCGACCGGAATGCGGAAGAACAGCCGGCCGAGCCAGGACAGGACCGGATTGCCGAGAATGCGGTGCAGGAAGGGCATTGCCCCCTTGCGGATACCGCCCTGAAACCGGTTGCCCATGACAAGTTGGCCGCCGTCGCGCAATTCACTTACAAAGGCATCGAGGCTCGAGAAGTCATAACTGTCATCGGCATCGCCCATGATGATGTAGGTGCCACGTGCGGCGCGGATGCCGCCGATCAGGGCCGCGCCATAGCCGCGCTCGGTGACCGGGACGATGCGGGCGCCCTCCTCGACCGCGATGGCGCGCGAGCCATCCGTGCTGCCATTGTCGGCAATCAGCACCTCCCCCTGGATGCCGGCTCCGTCGAGATAGGCGTGGGCCTTCCGGATACAGGTGGCGAGCGTCTCCGCCTCGTTCAGGCAGGGCATGAGAATGGTGAGTTCGACCTGGCCTTCCGGGCCGGGTGGTGGAAAATCCGTGACGGTGCTGGCCTGGCCCATGATGTGTGTCCCCAATCTACGTATCGACCGGCAAGGGCCGCCCCGTCCCCCGGGCCCGGATCCCTGCCGTGCTTACCCCCAGGTTAAGCCTCAGCTTTCAATTGCATGCACCTGAAAAGATTCAACTTTGTGACGAAGCGGCCGATTGGAGACGATTCCGTCCATAAATCCGGCGATGTGCCCGGAAACGGGGCAGGCCGGTCTTGCAACATCTTGCGACAAAACCGGCCAGTCGTGGCAAATTCGAGCCAAGGGCCGCTGCTAGACGGGCTTCATGACCCGACGCATCGACTTCATCATTGCCGGCGTGCAGAAGGCCGGCACTACGTCGCTGGACGCCTATTTGCGCCAGCATCCCGACATCTGCATGGCCCGGAAAAAGGAGCCGCACTTCTTTGACAAGCGCCCGCCGACGGGCCTGCGGCCCTTGGATTACTGGCTGTATCATCGCCAGTTCGACTGGAAGGCCTGGCGTGATGGCTGCCTGCTGGGGGAGGCGACGCCGATCATCAGCTGGTGGAACGGGGCGCTGGAACGGGTGTGGCTGTACAATCCGGAGATCCGGATCGTCGTGATCCTGCGCGATCCGGTGGAGCGGGCCTGGAGCCATTACCGCATGGATTGCCGGCTGGGCCGGGAAACGCTGCCTTATCCGGTGGCGATCCGGCAGGAGCGGGAGCGGGCGCGTCGGGCGCTGCCTGCGCAGGATCGCGAACGTTCCTATCTGGCGCGCAGCTATTATGCGCCTCAGGTCCGGGAGCTGCGGCGGCTGTTTTCCGATGATCAGCTCCTGTTCCTGCGCAGCGAGCAACTGGCCGATCATCCTCAGGACGAGTTGGACAAGGTGTGCGGGTTCCTGGGGCTGCCGGCCCACCGGTTCGATGTGACGGCCTGGCTGAACGCGGCGCCGGAGGGCGAGCGGATGAGCGCGGACGACCGGGACTATCTGTGCCGGGTGTTCGAGCATGATGCGGCTGAAACGCGGGCCTTGCTGGGATGGGAGCAGGGCAGCTGGAGCGTATGAGGGGCGGGCCATCGGCGACCCGCCCCCAATAGCCGGGCGGCGAACTGGCCTGCGACCGGCAGGCCGGTCCGGTCCCCCCACCCAGGCTTGCGGAATTCACCCTGAATAGACGCGACCATTTTGGCAGTGCATGCCCCCCCGGGGGCATGCGCATGGTTATCAGGGAATGAATCGGGACGCTTGCCGTGTTCGGCGAGCCCTTTAGTATGGTTGTCAGCGCCCAAGCTGTGCGCAGCCGGAGTCCCATGTCCCACACCCATCGCTATTTCGAAATGCTGGGCGCTGCCTATGACGTACCGGCCGAATCCGACCGTTTCGACGTGTTTCTGGATGCGGCGATGGCGTATTTCTTCGAAGACCACACCATAGGGCGATTGGCCGAGGATGTGCCGCGCCATTTTGGTGAGGACTCCCTTCTGGAAGCCCATGCCGAGCGGATCCGGCTGTTGATCGAGGAGGCCTCGCGCCTGGAATCGGCCGGTGCGGATCGGTTCCATGCCGTGCTGGACGTGTCGGCGCGGACCGGGCAGGTGACTGGCAATGCGCCGGCTGCGCAGCTGACGGGTCAAAGCTTTCCCTGCCGGTTAAACGACTTGCCGCTGAATGTGGAAGCGCTTGCAGAGATCCGCCGGACAGCCCGCATGGTGCATGTGCAGGACCGCGTGATCCTGGCCAAGGTGGAGACCGACCAGGTGCGGGCCTGCCTGGCGCTGATCCAGCGCCCGAAGGATGCGCCCGATCTGGTGCGGGTCTCGCTGTCCCATGTCGACTGGTCGCCGGAATTGATGGCACGGCTGCGGGAAGCGTTCGGCCTGACCCAGAGCGAGACGCAGGTGCTGGAAGGCTATCTCGGCCAGCTCAGCCAGAAGGAGATCGCGCAGCAACGGGCCCGGTCGCTGGAGACGATCAAGGGGCAATCCAAAAGCATATTGAGAAAGACCGGCTGCGCCCGCATGTCGGACGTCGTGCAGCTGTGTGCCAGCATCGCCTTCCTGATGCGCCAGCTGCCCGATGGCGGCCCGGCCACGAGCGGGGAGACTTGGGCGACGCCGGTGCGCGGCATGTATGAACTGGCCCGGCCGGGCGGACGGCGCCTGGCCTGGTATCAGGCCGGCAGTGGCCAGCGGCCGGTCCTGTTCATTCACGGCTATATGCAGGGGCCGTTCTTTACCCCCGGTTTCCTGAGCCAGTTGACCCGGTCGGACCTGCATTTCGTGGCGCCGTCGCGTCCGGGGTTCGGGCATTCGAGCCCGAGCCGGGGGCGGGGCGACTATGTCCGGACGGTGGTGGAGGATGCGCTGGCGCTGGTCGACGAGCTGGGACTGGAGAGGGTGAGCCTGTGTGTTCACCATGGCGGCGCGCCGCACGGATTCCGGATCGCCCGCGCGCTGGGCGACCGGCTGGCAGGCATGCTGGTCGTGGGCGGGACGATCCCGTTTGATGATGTTGCCCACCCTGCCCACATGAATCCGCAGACCCGGTTTGCGGCCATGGCCACCCGGCATGCGCCCTCGGTGATGCGGATGGCCCTGTCGGTGGGCCTGCCGGTCTATCGCCGCCGGGGGACGAAGGCCTTCCTGACCACCCAATACCAGCGCTCGCCGCTGGACATGGAGACGCTGGAAGACCCGGTCCTGCTGAGGGTGCAGTCGGAGGGGCTGTATCATGCCGTGGAGCAGGGGACAGAGACCTGGGTGCGCGACGGCCGCAGCGTGATGGCGGACTGGACGGACGATCTGGACGGGGTGTCGGCGCCCTATACCTGGCTGAAGGCCGGGGAGGACACGGTGGTGTCGACCGAACATGTGGAGGCCTTGCTGGCGGACCGGCCCAACGCGACGCTGAGGATCTTGCCCGGACACGCGCTGAACCTGCTGCACACGGCCGCAAGGGATGTGTGCGCCGCGCTCGAAGAAATTGTGTGACCTGACGCCATTTCCGGCTTTATTTCGGAGCTTGCGCGGGTAAGTAGAAGGGTGTGGTCGCTTAATGCGAATGATCAGTGGGGGGATCCGGCACATGAGACATCTTCTTTCAACCATCGCGCTTGTGTGTCTTGCGGGATTTCCCGGTCATGCAGACCCGATGGACGATGCCCTCTATGTCGTTGACCAGACCGTGACGCGGGACCAGTTCGAGACTGCCTTCGCCAGCATGTCCGAATTGATGGTGGGCAGTTTCCAGAATGAATTTTCCAAAGAGGGCAAGACGGTTTCCACTGATGCGGCACGTGTGCTGTCGCAACTGTTGTCCTCGAATATGGTGGACGGCCTGATCTCGGAGATGCGTGAGCCGCTTGCGGCGGCTTATGTCGAGAACATGTCCGCGCATGCCTTGGCTGATTTGCGTGCCTTTCTCGAGACCGACTCAGGACAGGAATTCGCGGCAAGCACCAATGCGATCATGCGGGAATCCGTGAAGATCGGCGAGGAATTGGCGGTAACGGTCGTCGGTCCTGCCGTTGAGGCGATGCAGAATGATATTCGCAATGAGCGTTGGCCCGAAGGCACACTCAAATCCACCCAGGCTGAACTGCGCGAATTGTACGGTTTGCCTCCGGTCTCCGACATGCCGCCGGAACGCTAGGCGAGGGCACTTCCGGGGCTGTGACTCTTTCTGCATAAAAGCGTCACGACTCAGTTGACGCCGCCTCGCCTATCCCATAAACCCCCGACTTCGCCGGGATGGCAGCGCTTTAGATAGCGAACGCTCCCTCGAAACAGACAATTAATCCCACGTAACGCCCTGGGGCCAATGTCGGCCCTGTTGGGGCCAACGTGTTTTGTGCGGACGGACCGAGACGATGGAACGACAGAATATCCGGATCAGGCTGAAGGCCTTTGATCACCGCGCCCTCGACATGTCGGCGAAAGAGATTGTGAGCACGGCCAAGCGCACCGGCGCTGAGGTCAAAGGTCCGATCCCGCTGCCGACCCGTATCGAGCGCTTCACCGTGAACCGCTCTCCTCATATCGACAAGAAGTCGCGCGAGCAGTTTGAAATCCGCACCCACAAGCGGATCCTCGATATCGTAGACCCAACCCCGCAGACCGTGGACGCGCTGATGAAGCTCGACCTGTCGTCCGGCGTTGGCATTGAAATCAAGCTTGAGGGAGGCCGCTAATGGCTCTGCCAGCACCCCGTTCCGGCGTGCTTGCCCGCAAGGTTGGCATGACACGCGTATTTGACGAGAATGGCCGCCACGTGCCGGTCACCGTCCTGTCGCTCGATGGCTGCCAGGTTGTTGGCGTGCGCACCGAAGACGAGCGCGCCGTCAAGACCAAGAAGGGCGGCGACGTCACCCGCACCGACGGCTACAAGGCTGTCATCCTCGGCATTGGCGAAAAGAAGGCAAAGCGCACCTCCAAGGCGATGCGCGGCCAGTTCGCGAAAGCCGGTGTTGCGCCCAAGCGCAAGCTGAAGGAATTCCGCGTCTCTGGCGACCTGCCGGAAGTCGGCTCCGAAGTCCTGGCTGACCATTTCGTTCCGGGTCAGAAAGTCGACATCGCCGGCATCACGATCGGTAAGGGGTTTGCCGGTGCGATGAAGCGCTGGAACTTCGGTGGTCTGCGCGCATCCCACGGTGTGTCCATCTCTCACCGTTCGCACGGTTCGACGGGTATGAACCAGGACCCGGGCCGCGTGTTCAAGAACAAGAAAATGGCCGGTCATTACGGCGTCGAGCGTGTCACCACCCAGAACCTGGAAGTAGTCCGCACCGACGTTGATCGCGGCCTGATCCTGGTCAAGGGCTCCGTGCCCGGCCATGACGGCAGCTATGTGGAAGTCCGCGACGCCGTGAAGAAGGCCCTTCCGGCCGAGGCTCCGGCCGCTGGCTCGTTCAAGGCTCCCGGCGCTGCAGAAGCCCCGGCGGCTGAAGCAACTGAAGAGGGTGCTGAATAATGGAACTCGCAGTCAAAACCCTCGCCGGAAAGTCGGCTGGCAAGATCACCGTCGATGACGCGATCTTCGGCATCGACGAGATCCGCGGCGACATCCTGCAGCGCACGGTCCGCTGGCAGCTGGCCAAGCGCCAGGCTGGCACGCACAAGACCCAGACCCGCGGCGAAGTCTCCGTTACGACGAAGAAGTATATCCGCCAGAAAGGCTCCGGCGGCGCCCGTCACGGCTCGAAGAATGCTCCGATCTTTGTCGGTGGTTCCGTGGCCCACGGCCCGAAAGTCCGCAGCCATGCGCACGACCTGCCGAAAAAGGTCCGCAAGATGGCGCTGGCCCACGCCCTGTCTTCCAAGGTCAAGGATGATGCGATCATCGTGCTCGACGAAGCCGTCCTGACGGCACCGAAGACGAAGGAGCTGGCTGGCCAGTTCGTCGGTCTCGGCATCGAGAACGCGCTGATCATCTCCGGTTCGACCGTGGATGCGAATTTCGCCAAGGCGGCCCGCAACATTCCGAACATCGACGTGCTGCCGGTGGCCGGCCTGAATGTCTACGACATCCTGCGCCGCAAGAAGCTCGTCATCACGAAGGAAGCGGCCGAAGGCATCAAGGCCCGTTTCGACGGCGCGAAGGAGGCTAAGTAATCATGGCCGACATCAAAGAACATCACTACGACGTCATCCGTCGCCCGCTGATCACCGAGAAATCCACTCTGGTGGCTGAAGACAACAAGATTGTCTTCGAAGTGGCGATCGACGCCGACAAGAAAGCGATCAAGGAGGCCGTCGAGGCGCTCTTCAAGGTCGAAGTTACCAAGGTCAACACCCTGCTCCAGAAGGGCAAGACGAAGCGTTTCCGTGGTTATGAAGGTCGTCGCAACGACATGAAGAAAGCCATCGTGACGCTCGCCGAGGGCCAGTCCGTCGACATCACGACGGGCCTCTAGGGGAGAAGGACGAGAAACATGGCACTGAAGACTTTCAATCCGACATCCCCGGGCCGCCGCCAGCTGGTGCTGGTGGACAAGTCCGATCTTCACAAGGGCAAGCCCGTCAAGGCGCTGACCGAAGGTCTGACCAAGTCCGGTGGACGCAACAACAAGGGCCGCATCACGGCTCGCCGCATCGGTGGTGGCGCGAAGAAGCTGTACCGCAAGGTCGACTTCAAGCGGAACCGCTGGGACATGCCAGCGACGGTCGAACGCCTGGAATACGATCCGAACCGCACGGCCTTCATCGCGCTGATCAAGTATGAAGACGGTCAACTGTCCTACATCATCGCGCCACAGCGCCTCGAAGTGGGTGACACGGTCGTCACGTCCAAGACAGCTGATATCAAGCCGGGCAACACGCTGCCGCTGAAGAACATTCCGGTCGGTACGATTATCCACAACATCGAGCTGAAGCCCCAGAAGGGCGCGCAGATGGTCCGCTCCGCCGGAACCTACGCCCAGCTGGTTGGCCGCGATGGCGGATACGCTCAGATCAAGCTGGCCTCCGGCGAGCTTCGCATGGTGATGGACAGCTGTCTGGCAACCGTCGGCGCCGTGTCCAACCCGGACAATATGAACCAAGTGCTCTCCAAGGCCGGCCGCAAGCGCCACCTCGGCAAGCGCCCGTCCGTCCGCGGTGTCGTCATGAACCCGGTCGACCACCCGCACGGTGGTGGTGAAGGCAAGTCGTCCGGTGGACGTCACCCGGTGACGCCATGGGGCAAGAAAACCCGCGGGCCGAAAACCCGCAAGAACAAGGCTACGGATCGCCTGATTATCCGTCGCCGCAACGCGAAACGCTAAGAGGAGCCGCAAGACATGCCACGTTCTGTCTGGAAAGGCCCGTTCGTAGACGGCTATCTGCTCAAGAAAGCAGAAGAAGCGCGCGCCTCTGAAAAGCGCGTCGTGATCAAGACCTGGTCGCGCCGTTCGACGATCCTGCCTAACTTTGTCGGCCTGAACTTCCAGGTCCACAATGGCAACAAGTTCATCCCGGTTTCCGTTTCCGAGGAAATGGTCGGTCACAAGTTCGGCGAGTTCGCGCCGACCCGGACCTACTATGGCCACGGTGCGGACAAGAAAGCGAAGAGGAAGTAAGCCATGGGTAAGGCCAAGAATCCTCCGAAGCAGGCATCGAACGAGTCCCGCGCCGTGCTGCGCATGTACCGTTCCAGCCCGCAGAAACTGAACCTGCTGGCTCAGCAGATCCGCGGCATGCCGGTCGAGCGCGCACTGGCCCAGCTGCAGTTCTCGCCGAAGCGTCCGGCCCAGGATGTCCGCAAGCTGCTGCAGAGCGCCATTGCCAATGCCGAGAACAATCATGGTCTCGACATCGACAGCCTGGTGGTTGCGGAAGCGCATGTCGGTAAGAACCTCGTGATGAAGCGTATCCGGGCCCGCGCCCGTGGCCGCGCTGCACGCATTCAGAAGCCCTTTGCGCAGATGACCATCATCCTGCGTGACACCTCAGTTGAAGCGGAGGCCGCATAATGGGTCAGAAAGTAAATCCGATCGGCCTGCGTCTCGGCATCAACCGGACGTCTGACAGCCGCTGGTATGCCGACACGGCCGATTATGGCCGCCTGCTGCATGAAGACATTGCGATCCGCAAGGAAATCCGCAGTCGTCTGAAGCAGGCCGGCATCTCGAAAATCATCATCGAGCGCCCGCACAAGAAGTGCCTGATCACGATCCATACCGCCCGTCCGGGCCTGGTGATCGGCAAGAAGGGCGGCGACATCGAAGCCCTGCGCAAGGTGCTGTCGAAGATGACGGACGACGAAGTCCGCGTGAACCTGGTCGAGATCCGCAAGCCGGAAATCGATGCCACGCTGATCGCCGACGACATCGCCCGCCAGCTTGAGCGCCGCGCCTCGTTCCGCCGCACCATGAAGCGCGCGATCCAGTCCGCGATGCGCCTGGGCGCCGAGGGTGTGAAGATCATGGTGTCCGGCCGTCTGGGCGGCGCCGAGATTGCTCGTACCGAGAAGTATGCAGAGGGCTCCGTGCCGCTGCACACGCTGCGCGCCGACATCGATTACGGCACTGCAGAAGCCGAAACCACCTATGGCATCATCGGGATCAAGGTCTGGGTCTACAAAGGCGAGATCATGGAGCACGACCCGATGGCTCAGGACAAGCGTCTGGAATCTTCCGGCCAGTCCCGTGCCCGTGCCAATGCAAACCAGCGCGGACCGGCCACCGGTGCGCAAGCCGCCGGAGCGTAAGTCATGCGTCAACCGAAGCGAACCAAATTCCGCAAGGCCTTCAAGGGCCAGATCCGCGGCAACTCCAAGGGCGGCACGTCGCTGGCCTTTGGCGAATTCGGCCTGAAGGCTCTCGAGCCGGAGCGGGTGACCGCGCGCCAGATCGAGGCAACCCGCCGGGCTGTGACGCGTCACATGAAGCGTCAGGGCAAGGTGTGGATCCGGGTGTTCCCGGACCTGCCGGTGTCGGCCAAGCCGATTGAAGTCCGGATGGGTAAGGGTAAGGGCTCTGTCGACCGCTGGGTCGCCCGCGTCGCCCCTGGCCGCATCCTGTTCGAAATCGACGGCGTGTCGGAAGAGATCGCCCGCGAGGCCCTGCGCCTCGGCGCTGCGAAGCTTCCGATCAAGACGAAAGTCGTCAAGCGGATCGAGGGTATCTGATCATGAAAGCCCAGGATGTAAGAGCGAAAAGCGTGGACCAGCTCAAGGATGAGCTCGTCAAGCTGAAGAAAGAGCAGTTCAACCTGCGTTTCCAGACGGCCACCGGCCAGCTGGAGAAAACGGCCCGAGTGAAGGAAGTCCGCCGCGACATCGCGCGCGTCAAGACGATCCTCCGCGAGAAAGCCGAAGCAGGCCAGGCGTAGGAGAGAGATCATGCCAAAGCGTATTATGGAAGGCGTCGTGGTCTCGGCCAAGCAGGACAAGACCGCCGTGGTTCGCGTCGAACGGACCTTCACCCATCCGGTGATGAAGAAGATTGTTCGCCGCTCCAAGAAGTATCACGCCCACGATGAAGCCAATGTGGCTGTCGAGGGTCAAACCGTAACGATCCAGGAGTGTGTTCCGCACTCCAAACTGAAACGCTGGGAACTTGTGACCGGCGGGGAAGGTGACGCATGATCCAGATGCAATCAAACCTTCGCGTCGCCGACAATTCCGGCGCGCGCCGTGTCCAGTGCATCAAGGTGCTGGGCGGTGCGGGACGTCGGTATGCGTCCGTCGGTGACGTGATCGTCGTGTCCGTGAAGGAAGCCATTCCGACCGGCCGCGTGAAGAAGGGCGATGTCCGCAAGGCTGTCGTCGTTCGCGTGGCGAAGGACATCAACCGCCCGGATGGCACGACCATCCGTTTCGACACCAATGCTGCCGTCCTCATCAACAATAATGGTGAGCCGATCGGCACCCGCGTGTTTGGCCCGGTTCCGCGTGAATTGCGCGGCAAGAACCAGGTCAAGATCGCGAACATGGCCCCGGAGGTCCTGTAAGATGGCTGCCAAGATCAAGAAGGGCGACACGGTTGTCGTGATCGCCGGCCGCGACAAGGGCACGAAAGGTGAAGTGCTGAAAGTGCTGGTCGACGAGAACCGCGTTGTTGTGCGCGGCGTCAACGTCGTCAAGAAGCACCAGAAGCCGAACCAGATGGACCCGGGCGGCCTGAAGACGTTCGAAGCACCGATCCACGTGTCCAACGTGGCTCATGCCGATCCGCGTGACGGAAAAGCCGTACGTGTTGGTTTCAAAATTGACGAGCATGGCCGCAAGACGCGCTTTGCCAAACGTTCAGGGGAGTCCATCGATGTCTGATGCATACGAACCCCGTCTCAAGAAGAAGTACCGCGAGGAAATCCGCGGGAAGCTTCAGGAGCAGTTCAAGTACTCGAACCCGATGAAGGTTCCGAAACTGGACAAGGTCGTGATCAACATGGGTGTCGGGGAAGCTGTCTCCGACTCCAAGAAGATCAAGTCGGCCCTGGCCGAGCTGGAGCTGATCGCGGGCCAGAAGCCTGTCGCGACCAAGGCCCGCAAGTCGATCGCCGGCTTCAAGCTGCGCGAAGGCATGCTGGTGGGCGCCAAGGTGACCCTGCGCCGCGAGCGCATGTACGAGTTCCTCGACCGGCTCACCAACATTGCGCTGCCGCGCGTGAAGGACTTCCGTGGACTGAACGGAAAGAGCTTCGATGGCCGTGGCAACTATGCAATGGGCCTCAAAGAACACATCGTTTTCCCGGAGATCAATTACGATCAGGTGGAAGATGTTCGCGGTATGGACATCATTGTCTGCACCACGGCTGAAACCAACGAAGAAGCCAAGGCACTCCTCGCCGAGTGTGGCTTCCCGTTCCGGAACTAGCGCCAGGAGATCTGCTGACATGGCAAAGAAGAGCGCAATCGAGAAGAACAAGAAGCGTCAGAAGCTTGTTGAGAAGTACGCTGCGAAGCGTGCGGAGCTGAAGGCTGTCGCCATGAACGAGGATCTTCCGCTGGAAGAACGGTTCAAGGCCCGCCTCAAGCTGGCTGAACTTCCGCGTAACTCGGCCGCAAACCGTGTGCGCAATCGCTGTGAGGTGACCGGCCGTCCGCGTGGTTACTATCGCAAACTTAAGATGTCGCGGATCGCGCTGCGCGAGCTTGGCTCGAACGGTCAGATCCCCGGCCTTGTGAAGTCCAGCTGGTAGAGAGGGAGGATATCAAAGATGAACATTTCTGATCCCCTCGGTGATATGCTGACCCGCATCCGGAACGCCCAGATGCGCGGCATGTCAAAAGTCGTCACCCCGTCGTCCAAGCTTCGCATGCGCGTGCTGGAAGTCCTCATGGAAGAGGGTTTCATCCGCGGCTATGCCGAAGTCGAAAAGGACGGCCACAAGAATATTGAAATCGAGCTGAAGTACTATGAAGGCCAGCCGGTGATCTCGGAGATCAAGCGGGTCTCCAAGCCGGGCCGCCGGGTGTACTCTTCTGTCTCCGACATTCCGCTGGTGCGCAATGGCTTGGGCATTTCGATCCTTTCGACCTCGAAAGGCGTGATGTCAGACAATGCAGCCCGCAGCGAAAATGTGGGCGGCGAAGTGCTCTGCCGCGTATTCTAGGAGAGCTATCATGTCACGTATTGGTAAACTCCCGATCGAAGTGCCGAACGGCACGACCGTCACCGTCGACGGCCAGACCATCACGGCCAAGGGCTCGAAGGGCGAAATGTCGCTCGTCCTGTCCGAGCTGATCACGCCGAAGTTCGAGAACAACGAACTGTCCGTGATGCCGCGTGAGGACCTGGTCCAGGCTGCAAACGAGCGGATCGAGGCCGAGAAGGCCCGCGGCCGCCGCCTGCCGACCTTTGCCGAGGCGCTGGACGCCCGCGCCCGTACGCAGTGGGGCACCGCCCGTGCCCGCGCCGCGAACATTGTCGAAGGCGTGTCGAATGGCTATTCGAAAACGCTGGAACTGGTTGGCGTCGGATATCGTGCACAGATGCAGGGCAATGACCTGAAACTGGCGCTCGGCTTCTCGCACGACGTGATCTTCAAGGCGCCGGACGGCATCAAGCTGGAAGCGCCGAAGCCGACCGAAGTGATCGTCTCCGGTGCCGACAAGCAGGCTGTTGGTCAAACGGCCGCGAAGATCCGCGAATTCCGTCCGCCTGAGCCGTACAAGGGCAAGGGCATCCGCTATCAGGGCGAATATGTCCGCCGCAAGGAAGGCAAGAAGAAGTAAGCCCATGAAAAGTTCACGCGATAAGATGCTGCGCCGCGCCCAGCGCGTTCGTACCAAGCTCCGGAAGGTCGCCGAAGGCCGTCCGCGCCTGTCGGTTGCGCGCAGCCACAAGAATATCTCCGCCCAGATCATCGATGACGAGAAGGGCATCACGCTCGCTTCCGCCTCGACGCTGGAGAAGGACGTGCTCGGTTCGGCCAAAACCGGTGGTGACACCGCAGCGGCTGCACTGGTCGGCAAGACTCTCGCGGAACGCGCGAAGAAGGCCGGCGTTGAGGACGTGATCTTCGACCGCGGCGGTTACATGTTCCACGGCCGGGTGAAAGCCCTGGCAGACGCCGCCCGTGAGGGCGGTCTCAAATTCTAAGGAGAGGCCCTATGGCTGAAGAAAGAGGAAGAGGCCGCCGGAATCGCGATCGCGACGAGGAGCAGTCCGACATCGTCGACAAGCTGGTTGGCATCAACCGCGTCGCAAAGACGGTCAAAGGCGGCAAGAATTTCGGTTTTGCTGCCCTGGTCGTCGTCGGTGACCAGAAGGGCCGCGCAGGCTTCGGCAAGGGCAAGGCCCGCGAAGTGCCTGAGGCGATCCGCAAGGCAACCGAAGAAGCCAAGCGCAACATGGTTCGCGTGCCGCTTCGCGAAGGCCGCACCCTGCACCATGACGGCAAGGGTCGTCACGGTGCCGGCAAGGTGGTCCTGCGTGCCGCCCCTCCGGGTACCGGCGTGATCGCGGGTGGTCCGATGCGTGCTGTCATGGAAGTTCTGGGTGTCCAGGACGTGGTCGGCAAGTCGATCGGTTCGTCCAACCCGTACAACATGGTGCGTGCAACCTTTGACGCGCTGAAAGAGCAGAACAGCCCGCGGACCGTTGCGTCCAAGCGTGGCCTGAAGGTTCAGGATGTCGTCGGCCGCCGCAATGATGGCGCGTCCGAAGCCGGCATGGCTGACGCGACGAACTAGGAGAGGGCACGGGAATGGCCAAGAGCAAACTCACTGTCCGCCAGACCGGCAGCCCGATCGGCCGCAAGCCTGAGCAGCGCCAGACGCTGGTCGGCCTCGGCCTGAACAAGGTCGGCCGGACCAAGGAACTTGAAGATACGCCTGCCGTGCGGGGCATGATCCGCAAGGTGGCTCACCTGGTTGAGGTGGTTGGCGAGTAATCGCCGCCACTTTCAGCCGCACGATATCGAAAGATAGACCGATGAAACTGAACGAATTGTCTCCCGCTGAGGGCTCTACGAAGAACCGCTTGCGCGTTGGCCGCGGCGTCGGCTCTGGCAAGGGCAAGACGGCGGGTCGCGGTGTGAAAGGCCAGAAGTCCCGTTCCGGTGTTGCCGTCAACGGCTTCGAGGGCGGCCAGATGCCGATCTATATGCGGCTGCCGAAGCGTGGCTTCACCGCCCGCAATTCCAAGACGCATGCCTGGGTGAACCTCGGCCGTCTCGGCAAGGCGATCGCTGCCGGCAAGCTGGATGCCAAGGACGTGACCGAAGAGTCGCTGGTGGCTGCCGGCCTGGTGCGCAACATTCGCGACGGCGTCCGCCTGCTCGCAAAAGGTGACGCGCCGAAGAATCTGAATATCACTGTGACAGGCGCCTCCAAGGCCGCTATTGAAGCGGTCGAGAAGGCTGGCGGCAAAGTGACCGTCACGGGCCCGGCGAAAGACGCTGCTGACGAATAATCGGCGGTTTTTTCCGGTAACCCCTTCACAAATACTGTTTCGCCGCCGATTTAGGCGGCGAACGCTTTTTCAGGGAGGTCAAGCGGCCCATGGCGAATGCTGCTGAACAAATGGCTCGGAACATGAATTTCCGGAGCTTTGCCAAAGCCAAGGACCTGCAGAATCGGATCCTTTTCACTCTCGGGATCCTTTTCCTCTACCGGCTCGGGACATTCATCCCGCTGCCGGGCCTCGACCCGCAGCAATACGCCCAGTTCTTCGAAAGCCAGTCCGGTGGCCTGCTCGGCAACATGAACATGTTTGCCGGGGGTGCCGTGGAGCGGATGGGCATCTTCGCCCTGAACGTGATGCCGTACATCACGGCCTCGATCATCATCCAGATGCTGACCGCCACGTCCCCGACGCTGGAGAAGCTGAAGAAGGAAGGTGAGTCGGGCCGCAAGCAGATCAACCAGTACACCCGTTACCTGACGCTGGGCTTTGCCCTGGTCCAGTCCTTCGCGATCGCGGCGGGCCTGGCCGGCGTGCGCATTGACGGCATCTCGTCCTGGTTCTTCATCCTGACCGGCGTTGTGACGCTGACCGGGGGCACGATGCTGCTGATGTGGATGGGTGAGCAGATCACGGCACGCGGCATCGGCAATGGCATCTCGCTGATCATCTTCGCCGGCATCATTGCCGAAATGCCGAAGGCAATCTTCAACCTGATCTCGCAGGCGCGGACCACATCGGTCAACGTGGCCTTTGTCGTGGCCATTGCGGCCATGGTGATCGCGCTGGTCGTGTTCATCGTGTTCATGGAGCGCTCGCAGCGACGCCTGTTGATCCAGTATCCGAAACGGCAACAGGCGCATGGCGTGGCGCAGGGGCAGAAGAGCTTCCTGCCGCTGAAGCTGAATACGTCAGGCGTTATCCCCCCGATCTTTGCCTCGGCGCTGCTGATGCTGCCGCTGACGGCGGTTGGCTTCCTGGGTGGCAATCCCGCCGACGCCGAAGCCTCCGGCGCCGTGAGCGGCGCTCTGGGCTGGCTGGCGACGAATTTCGCGCCGGGATCCTGGACCTACATCATCACCTATGCCGTGCTGGTGATGTTCTTTGCCTTCTTCTACACCTCCATCATGTTCAACCCGGAAGAGACGGCGGACAATCTGCGCAAATATGGCGGATTCATCCCCGGCATCCGTCCCGGGTCGAACACGGCGGCCTATATTGACTATGTTTTGACCCGGCTGACGACCATCGGATCCCTGTACCTGATGTTCGTCTGTATCCTTCCGGAACTGCTGCGGCGATATTTCCCAGAGATACCTTTCTATATCGGCGGTACTTCTCTTCTGATCGTTGTGTCTGTTACGATGGATACAGTAACGCAAATTCAGTCGCATTTGATCGCCCACCAGTATGAGGGCATGATCAAGAAGTCGAAACTTGGGGGTCGCAAGAGATGAACCTTATTCTGTTCGGGCCGCCGGCGGCCGGGAAAGGCACGCAGGCAAAGCGCCTGGTCGAGGAGCGGGGCTTCGTCCAGCTCTCCACGGGCGACATGCTTCGCGCCGCACGTGCCTCCGGATCGGAACTCGGGCAGAAGGTGGCCCAGATCATGGATGAAGGCGGTCTTGTCTCCGACGAGATCGTGATCGCCCTAATCGACGAACAGCTGGAAGTCCAGGCCGGTGCGCCGGGCTTCATCTTTGACGGCTTCCCGCGCACGGTCGGCCAGGCCGAAGCGCTGGACCGTCTGCTTGAATCCCGCGGCCAGTCGGTCAACCGGGTGATCCGGATCCTGGTGGATGACGACAAGCTTCTGGCGCGCGTCACCAAGCGGTTCGAGGAGCAGGGCCGCAAGGATGACAATCCCGAGACGTTCTCGAAACGACTCGAAAAATACTATGAGGATACCGCCCCGCTGGTACCGATTTATGCCGAACGGGGTATCCTTGTGGAAGTCGACGGAATGGGCACGATCGAGGCGGTTGCAGCCGACATCGACACGGCCCTGAAAGAGACGGCTTAAAGCTGGGATTCCGCGGTTGACGCGTTAATTTCCATCGCTATAAGCCTCGTTTCTTAGCTTTAGGCTTAATCGCCGGCGCGCAAGGCGGACCCATTCCGGCTTGGCGCGCTCTTTATGTTTGAACAGTCCGCTTGAGGAGAACCGGCCTTGGCCCGTATTGCAGGCGTTAACATCCCGACCAACAAGCGCGTGGAAATCGCGCTGCGGTACATTCATGGCATCGGCCCGGCCATGGCTCGTGAGATCATCGAAAAGGTCGGCGTTGAGTCGACCCGTCGCGTGAACGAGCTGACGGATGCCGAAGTCATCAAGATCCGCGAAACCATCGATGCCGACTACCTGGTCGAAGGCGACCTGCGCCGCGACACGTCGATGAACATCAAGCGCCTGATGGATCTCGGTTCCTACCGTGGTCTCCGTCACCGCCGCAAGCTGCCGGTTCGCGGCCAGCGGACTCACACCAACGCCCGCACCCGCAAGGGTCCGGCCAAGCCGATCGCCGGCAAGAAGAAATAGGATAGTCTTCAATGGCTCGTGAAACGACCCGCGTCCGCCGTAGAGAGCGCAAGAACATCACCTCCGGTGTGGTTCATGTGAACTCCAGCTTCAACAACACCATGGTCACGATCACCGATGCCCAGGGCAACACGATCTCGTGGTCGTCCTCCGGCATGATGGGCTTCAAGGGTTCGCGCAAGTCGACCCCGTACGCCGCCCAGATGGCCGCGGAAGACGCTGCGAAGAAGGCCATGGACCACGGCCTGCAGACGGTTGAAGTCAGCGTGCGCGGTCCGGGATCCGGTCGCGAGAGCGCCCTGCGTGCCCTCCAGGCTGCCGGCCTGACCGTCACGGCCATTACCGACACGACGCCCATTCCGCATAATGGCTGCCGCCCGCCGAAGCGCCGCCGCGTCTAGTTCGTTTTTCTCCGGCGAGGCAATTTCGTCTCGCCAGACCCATCTCTGAGGATCCGTCGCCCATGGCAGACATCGAAGCCACCAACGTCAATGACCGTAACTGGAAAGTGCTGATCCGTCCGAACCGTCCTGTCGTCCAGGCCGGATATGATGCCAAGCGCAAGGCGAAGCTCGTCATCGAGCCGCTGGAGCGCGGCTATGGTACGACGCTCGGCAACGCGCTGCGCCGCGTGCTGCTGTCCTCTCTCCAGGGTGCAGCCATCATCGGCGTCCAGATCGACAATGTCGTGCACGAATTCTCCGCCATCCAGGGTGTGCGTGAGGATGTCACGACCATCGTGCTCAACCTGAAGCAGGTCGCCATCTTCATGGAGAGCGATACGCCGAAGCGCATGGTGCTGAAGGCAAAAGGTCCGGGCGAAGTGAAGGCCGGCCAGATCGAGACTTCCGGTGACACCCAGATCCTGAACCCCGACCACGTCATCTGTACGCTGGATGAGGGCGCCGAAGTGCGCATGGAGTTCACGATTGCGACCGGCAAGGGCTATGTCCCGGCCGAGGCGCACCGTCCGGAAGATGCCCCGATCGGCTACATTCCGATCGACGCGATCTACAGCCCGGTCCGCCGCGTGGGCTATCAGGTCGAGGACACCCGTGAAGGGACCGTTCTGGACTATGACAAGCTGACGCTGGACATCGAGACCGACGGGTCCGTGACGCCGGAAGACGCCGTGGCCTATGCTGCGCGGATCCTGCAGGACCAGCTGCAATTGTTCATCAACTTCGAAGAGCCGACCGTTGATACGGGCACGCAGACCGAAGAAACCGATCTCGGCTTCAACCCGGTCCTGCTCAAGAAGGTCGATGAGCTTGAACTGTCCGTTCGCTCGGCAAACTGCCTAAAGAACGACAACATTGTTTACATCGGTGACCTGATCCAGAAATCCGAAGCAGAGATGCTGCGCACGCCGAATTTCGGCCGCAAGTCCCTGAACGAGATCAAGGAAGTCCTCGCCGGTCTTGGCCTGCACCTCGGCATGGAAGTGCCGGACTGGCCGCCGGAAGACATCGAAGGCCTCGCCAAGAAATACGACGACCACCTCTAGCCCACTGAGCAATCGGGGGCCTGACCACCTCCTTAAGGAACACGACAATGCGCCATCGCCTTGGATACCGCAAACTGAACAAGACGACATCGCACCGCAAGGCGATGTTCGCGAACATGGCTGCCAGCCTCATCGAGCATGAGCAGATCGTGACCACCCTTCCGAAGGCGAAGGAAATGGCTCCGCTCATGGACAAGCTGGTGACCCTCGCCAAGAAGGGCGACCTGACGGCCCGCCGCCAGGCCCTGGCGAAAGTCCGCAACGAGGACGCTGTCCGCAAGCTGTTCGACGTCATGGGCGAGCGCTACAAGGACCGCAATGGCGGCTATACCCGCGTGCTGAAAGCCGGCTTCCGCCATGGTGACAATGCGCCGGTTGCCGTGCTCGAACTGGTTGACCGCGACGAGAGCGCCAAGGGCGCTGCGGATCGTGCCCGCCACGAGGCCGAACTGGAAGCCATGGAAGACTAGCGCTTCCCGGCTCTGCCAGAATTGTCAAAATGCCCCGGATGGAAACATCCGGGGTTTTTTGTGCCCGAAATCTGCGGGTGTTCCGGACGCTACTCTAGCGTGAAGGGGGAAAGCGGTGGACGCCGCTTACGCCTCCGCGCTACCCCTTGGGGAACAAACCGGGGGAGAGGGCGAGGTGAGGGACATTCTGCAACGCATAGCTGCACTGAGACGTCACTGGATCCTGCTGGCCGGACTTGCCTGCGTGTTTGTGGTGGGGGTCGGCACGGGGGTGGTGCTGCTGGAGTCCGGCCTGGCTGGCAAGGTCAAGGCACGGCTTGCCCCGCCGCCAGCCCCGGTGGAGCCGGCCCTGGGCTGGGTTTCGCAGGAGACCAGCCTGCAGACCATCGAGACTCTGGAAATCCCGCTGGGCAATGTGGACGGAGTTGTCGATGGGGGCGGGCTGGATGCGGTCGGCGAGACTGTATTGTTTGTCACCGGCCTCGGCCGGATCGGGTATCTGGACCTCTCGTCCGGCGCGATCGGATATCTCGAGTCGGGCGTGCCGATGAATTTCGATGCGCTGCGCGAACATCGCGCCTGGGACGAGATCGGGTTCAACAGGAAGGTCTTCCGCGCTCATGACATCCTGCTGCGACGCCGCGGCGGGGATTTGCACGACTTTTATGTGACGCATCATCACTTCCTGGAGAGTGGCCAGATCTGCACCCGCCTGTCGCGCGCCGACGTGACGATCACCAACGGCATTCCCGTGGCAGTGTCGGATTTCGACACGGTTTACGAGATTGATCCCTGCATCGATCTGGCGGATGTCGATTACGGATTTGACGGCCATATGAGTGGTGGACGCCTGCATGAATCCGATGATGGACGCCTCTACCTGACCGTGGGGGATTTCGGCTTTGGCGGAAAGAAGAACCGCAATGAGCGGGTCGAGGCCGGCGCGCCGGGAGACCTGGCCAGCCTGTTGCTGGTCGATCCGGACACGGGAATGGTGGAAGTGATTGCAGAAGGTCTGCGCAATGCGCAAGGGCTGGAAGTGGACGATCAGGGCCGGATCTGGACGACCGAGCACGGGCCGCAGGGCGGGGACGAAGTCAACCTGATCCGGAAAGGCGGCAATTATGGCTGGCCGTATGTGTCGCTGGGCTTCAGCTATGGGGAGGCGGGATATCCGCGAATCCCGTTGCGCTGGTCCGTCGCGCAAGGGCGCCATGACGGATATGAGAGGCCGGTCTATGCCTTTGTTCCGTCCGTGGCCACGTCGCAGATACTTGCCATGCCGCAGACCGGCGAGGCGTTTGGAATCTGGCGCGGTGACCTTCTGGTGTCATCGCTGATGCGCCAATCCCTGTTTCGCATCCGGCTGGATGGCGATACGGCGATCTATGCCGAGCCGATTCCCATGGGAGGACGCATTCGAGACATGATCTTCCTGGACGATGGGCGCCTTGCCCTGATGCGGGATGACAAGACGCTGGTGATCGTGCGAGAACCGGAAACCCATGAGGGCGATGCGGCAGACGCAGCTCCATTCGAACTGTCCGGGTTTGACGAGGTCGAGGCGCTCGAAGCGACCCTTGGAAGCATGGTGTCGGAAAATTGGGGGCAGGACCTGTTTCGCTGGAAGTGCGCTTCCTGCCATGCCCTGAATGGCGAAGCGGCGGTCGGGCCGCCGCTGGCCGGCATCGTCGGCAGCCGGATCGGCGCGACGGAAGGATACCCGTATTCGCCGGCGCTGTCGCAGGCTGACGGGCGCTGGAAACTGTCGCGGCTGCGTACCTATGTGATTGATCCTGCCGGGGCTGGTCTTGGGGGCTCTTCCATGCCGCCGGTCACGCAGCTGAACCGGAACCAGTTGAACGCCATTTTCCGTTTCCTCGAGGAAGATGCCCCGCAGCGGACTGTCGACGACTAGACGCTTGCTTGCGGACTGCTGCGTTCGGTTCATATACGTATTGACGAGACAGGACGGTCAATCCGGCGGCAGAATTGACTGTTTGCAGGGCGGATTCCCGGCCATGCGGCAGTTGGGCGCTCCCCACTTGCCAGCGCCGGTCAGTCCTGACACAATTGGTATATCATTTTAGCAGGAGGAATCCGGTCGTGACAGATTCGAGCAAGCCTACCGAAATCGCCTATGATGGTCCTCCGGATTACCGCGTGGTGGGGCGCCACGGAATCTTTCCGGAAACCAGCCATGATGAAGTCGAGCGGATCAACTATCTCGCCCAGATGAACCGGCACCTTTCGACCCGGATCATGCCGGGGGTGAAGACCTCGTTCGAACAGAATGTGGAGCCGGAATTCCGCAAGAAGACGGGACGGGACATGGCGAACCGCCACGAGGCGCGCAAGGCCATGCTGGGCGATTATGCCTACAAATTCTGGTCAGCGCTGCGCCGGGCCACGATGGAGCAACGCCAGCAGGCCGGGCGCTGGACCGCTCTGCGCCAGAGCGAGCGCCTGGCCGAGATTGCCGACAAGCTGACGCGCGATGATGACCGGCTGCAGCTCAATCCAGCCATCAAGGTGCCGCGCTATGTATCGGGCGTGGACCATCACTGCATGCCGGGCAGCTATCACACGGAATACTTCCCCGGCGATGTCACCAACGGGGCCAATTACGATCATGCCGGTTTCGTGACCACGGCTGGCATGCTTGGCAAATATACCGATGGTGGCGGCCACGCGGTCGTGAACTGGGTGAAGACCAATCTGCCGGACTTCAAGCCGAAGAAGATCCTGGAGATCGGCGGCACGGTCGGACATAGCAGCCTGCCGATTGCCCAGGCCTATCCCGACGCGGAAATGACGATTGTCGATCTTGGCGCACCGGTATTGCGATACGGCTTGGCACGCGCAAAGTCGCTCGGCGTCGACAATGTCCGTTTCGTGCAGGCCAGCGGAGAGGACCTCTCCATGTTCGAGGATGAAAGCTTCGACTGGATCCAGACGACCATGTTCCTGCATGAATTGTCATCGAGTGCCCTGCGCAATATTTTTAACGAAACCCGCCGGCTGGTGAAACCGGGCGGTATTGTCCTTCATGTCGAGCAGCCCCAGTACACGGACGACATGTCCCTGTACGAACAGGCAATGCGCGACTGGGACGCCTTCTACAATAATGAACCCTTCTGGAGTCGCATGCACGAGCTGGATCTCGACACGCAGATGGAGCAGGCCGGTTTTGACCGTGCGTCCCTGATCCATGGGGGCGTGACTGCCGTTGTGGACAAGGATCTGTTCCCGGATGCCGCCGATGATGACAGTGAAGACTATGGCCGCAAGGCGGCGTGGCACGTGATTGGAGCGCGCGTCTGATGAGTATTGAACAAGCCCTCGCCGGCGCCGGCGCAAAGGCCGCAGGTAAACGTCCCTGGTTCCTCGACGAGGAAATCGAGACTGTGCTGAACATCACGCTGGCGGTTTCCCAGGAACTGGTGGTGGCCCGTCAGCGGGTCGACACGCTGGAGCGCCTGCTCGAGGCCAAGGGCGTGCTGAGCCGGGAAGAGATCGAGGCCTACACGCCGGACAAGAAGGCGGCGGAAGAACGTGGGCTGTGGACCCAGGAATATCTGGCGCGCGTAATGCGCATCCTGCAACAGCGAAACGAAGCTGCCGATGCGCCTGAAGATGTCGCATCCGAGAAGCTTGGCGACGAGCTCGTACGCTAATAATCCGCAAGCGAACGTATATGGTGCGCCCCGGACGGGCCGTGCCGTGTGTGCGCTGGCCCGACATCCCGCTGAAACCAAAGGTGACATGTGACCCTGACCTACAAGGCCATCGAACTGCATGAATTTGCCGAGACATTCCGCGCCGGAAGCCGGACGGTCGATCTGGACCGGCGGGCCCCCGGCCCCGGAGAGGTGCAGGTGCGCAACCTGTATTGCGGCATCAACGGCATTTTCGACACACAGATTGCCCGCAATGCGGTGGACTATGTCTCCATCGGCCTGCCGACCCTGACCGGGGTCGAAGCGATGGGGATCGTCGAGGCGTGCGGCGAGGGTGTCACGGAATTTGCCGAAGGCGACGCGGTTGTGACGACACGCTTCCCGTCAGGCTATCGGGAATGGAACATCGCGCCTGCGGCTGGCTTCATCAAGGTGCCCGACACGCGGCCGGAATGGCTTGTTCTGGCGTCGACGGGTGTGTCGGCCTATCTGGCACTGACCCATATCGCACAGCTCAAGCCGGGGGACACGGTCGCCATTTCCGCCGCTGCCGGAGGATTGGGGCATTTGCTGGTCCAGATCGCCAAGCATCATGGGTGCCATGTCGTGGCCGTGTGCGGCGGTGCGAAAAAGACTGCCTTCGTGACGTCACTGGGTGCGGACCGGGCCATCGACTACAAGTCGGAATCCGTGGCCGACGTGCTGGCGCAGGAATACAAGGACCGGCTGGACGTAGCCATCGATACGGTCAGCGGCTCCATATTTGATGCCTTTCTCGACAATGTCGCGCCACACGGACGGGTCGTGGTGAGCGGGGCCGCGCAGGATCTGGAAGGGCGTCCCGAAATCGTGACCGGTCCGCGTGTCGGCAACAAGCTTTACTACAAGGGCGCGTCGGTGCGCGGTTTCATGAATGGCCTGCTGACAGATCATTGGCCGGCGGCACGGGCGTGGATGTTTGATCGCTTCGCGGCCGGCGACCTGAAAGTCGTGTTCGATGAGCAGGTGTTTACAGGACTCGAAGGCGTACAGGATGCGATCGAGCATCTCCTGTCCGGTCAATCCATGGGAAAGGTGATCGCCCGGCTGCAATCTGACTGACCCCTCCCGTTCCGCATGTGTTTCGACACCAGAACGTGGACTGACGGCACAGGTTTCCTCCCCCCGTTGCCTCCCGCCGTCAGACTGCAAGGCCCCGGACCTCCCGCATTCCCGGCCTTGCCCGCGGCGCCCGGCACAGTCTTCTGTGCCGGGCGTTTCTCTTCCCGGACCATGCGGGGCAAACTGTCCCAATTGCGGATAAATGATCGAAACGGATGGCTCTGGACGCGGCGAGCCCTTGCCAAACATTTCCTTTCCCGCCACAAAAGATATACCAAATTAGATTTGGGCGTTTCGCGCGCCCGCAACCTGACAGGGCGACTGCCGAATGACCTTGCTGAAATGTGCAACCCTCATGGTCCGGGACGTGGCTGAGAGCGCAGAGCGATACGCCAAATGGCTGGATTATGCCGTGGTGGAGCAGGGCGAGGTGCCCGGTGAATTGGCGGCCAGTTGGAATGCCCCGGCCAGTGCCGGCAGGCCCTATGTGGTGATGCAGCCCGCATCCGGCGCCGAGGTTTTCCTCCGCTTCATCGAAGGGGATGTTGTGGAAGCGTACGAGCCGATCCGCACCTATGGCTGGGCCGCCACGGAAATCTGCGTTCAGGATGTTGAGGCGGTGAATGCCCGTATGGAGCAGTCCGAGTTCGAGATCATCGGGCCGCCCAAGCCGCTTGACGGATTTCCGACCGTCAAGCCGATGCAAGTGCGCGGGCCGGACAAGGAGATCGTCTATCTGACCGAGATCCGTGTGGACGACCCGGCGAGCGGCCTGCCCAGTCCGCAATCGCTGATCGACCGCCCCTTCATCATGGTGCTTGCCTGCGCAGACCTGCCTGCAAACATCGCCTGGGTCCGGGATGTCTTCGGATTCGAAATGATCGATCCCGTGGCCATTGCCTATACGATGATCTCGAAAGCCTTCGGCCTGCCGGAGGACAGCAAGCATGAACTGGTGACGGCCAAATGGAAGGGTGAAGTCTTCATCGAGTTGGACCAGTACCCGGCTGGTGCCGCGCCGCGCCCGGCGCGCGAGGGTGCTTTGCCTCCCGGCGTCAGCATCACGACCATCACCTATCCGGATTTCGATCGGCTCGAGGCGCACTGGACGTCGCCGCCCGTCGCGCGCGGGGGGGCAATGTATGGCGGCAGGCGTGTTGGTGTTCTGACATCTCCGGACGGGGCCCTGTTTGAAGTGGTTGAACTGGATGGATAGGCCCCAACCGGTTTCGCAAACGCGCCGACGGTTTGCTGACCTCCGGCATGGCCAGATGCACTACCGGGAAGCCGGGCAGGGCCGCACCATCCTGTTGATCCATGCATCGCCCGGCAGCGCCCGGCAGCTGGGTGGGTTGATATCGGGCCTGGCTGAAACTTGTCATGTGGTCGCGCCGGACACGCCTGGAAATGGCGACAGTGACGCGCTGGAATTGTCGCGCCCCGAGGTGACGGATCTGGCCGCCGCCATGCTGGAATTCATGGATGCGATCGATCTGGGCGAGGTGTTCGTCTACGGATCACATACCGGAGCCTGCATTGCCGCGGAACTGGCCATACTGGCGCCGGACCGGGTCATCGGCATTGTCGCGGATGGCGTGTTGAACCTGTCGGACGAAATGCTGCAGGAATATCTTGAGCAGTATGCGCGCCCATTCCCGGCAGACCTCGACGGAACGTATCTGCAGAAGGCGTTCCTGTTTTGCCGCGACCAGTATGTGTTCTTTCCCTGGTACAAGCGTTCGGTCGAGGCCCGGCGTCCCGGCGGTCTCGGCAGCGCGAAGGATCTCAAGGACTGGGTGGTGGACGTCCTGAAAGCCGGTGAGACCTACCATCTGAACTACCGCGCCGCATTTCGCTGGAAGGCCGCAGAGCGCCTCCGGCACGTAAAGGTGCCGCTCCTGCTGGTTGCAAGCGAAAGCGATCCGCTGCTGGCATCGACGCGGGAGATCGCCGACATGGTTGAAGCTGCCGGTTTTGCCGACTTGCCACCCTATGAACAGCCGGACTTTGCCGCACGGCGGCTGGCGACCCTCAGGAATTTTCTTGACGCCTGTCCGGCGTCCTCCACGGAGTTGACTTCATGACGCTCGCCCTCATCACCTTGCTGCATGTCCTGGTTCCGATCTACTGGCTTGGCGGGGATCTCGGGGCCTTCTACAGCTCGCGCTTCCTGACTGATTCAAAGCGGTCCGTACCCGAACGCATGCTGGCCCTGAAGATCCTGAATGACATCGACATGGCCCCGCGGACCGCGCTGATCATGGCTTTTCCGACCGGGTTCACCCTGGCGGTTGCGAAGGGCTGGATTACCGTGTCCCCCTTGCTTGTCGGCCTCGTCTGGCTCGCCAGCCTGGTCTGGCTGGGGCTCGCCTGGATGGTGCATCTCAATCATGGTGCACCAAACCCCTGGTACAAATCCGTTGATACGGGAATCCGGTACCTCGCCCTGGCCGGCCTGTTGGGCGCAGGGCTCTCAGTCGTGTTCGGGCTGCTCGACTATCCGTTGTTCGTCGGTCTCAAGATGATCATTCTGGGGCTGGCCATCGTCATGGGCCTGATCGTGCGGGTGCTGCTGAAACCGATGATCCCGGCCATCGTGACCCTGTCGACCACCGGGCCGACGCCGGACTCCGACAAGATGATCGCCGACGTGCTGACACGGACCCGGCCAGCGGTGCTGTGCCTGTGGGCCCTGATCCTTCTCGCCAGCTATCTCGGCATTGCCACGCCGCTCTAGCTTCCATCAGACATATAATCCCGACAAGGAGACACGTGTGAAACACACCACAATCGACGGAAAGATCCTCTACACGTCCAACAAGCCCGGACGGGAAGGTGAAGAGCGTGGCCGCGAGCACTTCACGTTCACCCGGCATACGGATGGCAAGCGTACTTTGCGCGCCCTGTGTGAGATCGAGGAACCGGATCCGACGGTTCTGCGCGATATTACCTACAGTCTCGATGAGAATGACATGCCGATGGATTGCTTCGTCCGCCTGACGGTGGGCGACGCCTTCATGGGCGCAGGTTTCTTCCGCCTGACCGATGAATTCATCGAATGCGAAAGCTATGGACCGTCGATTGGCCGCCTGTCGCAGCGCGTGCCGATTGCGGGCCCGTTTGACGGCTTCGGAACGCACCCGATTGCGGGGGATGCATACATCACCAAGAAGATGGACCTCTCGAAAGGCCCCCACAAACGCAATCTGCGTACATTCCTGCCGTCTCCGGATCATCGGGGTGCCACGCCGCCCATGGTGGCCGAATCGGTGATCCAGCTGGAATATGTCGGTGAGGAAACCGTGACCGTGAAGGCCGGAACCTTCGAGGCGCGTCATTTCAGGTTTTCCGATGATGATGGCGGCATGGTCGGCCTCAGCGGTGAGGCACATCCGGTCTATGATGTCTGGGTGACGGCGGACGAGGACTCAATCTTCCTGAAAGGTGGCGTCGGCGGATACATGCAGACCTGGTACGAACTGGTCGAGCTGACGCGTCGCTAGGGCCCGGAGCCCGCATTTCCGATGCTTTGAAAGGGCCGCCCTGCGCGGCCCTTTTTTCATGGCTCGCTGGAATGTCAGACCTTCAGGAAGTCCACGATGGCCGGCACGGCGTCTTCCATCTGCGCCGGGCGACCGGTGAAAACAGCGGCTGACAGGCCGGCGGCTGCCTGCTCCGTGCCGAGGTAGGCTGGATCCCGGTCATGGGTGAAGACGAGACAGGAATGAGGCAGTTCGGCAGACGGCGCGGCATGGGCACTCTCCACAGCAGCGCGGACCGAGTCGCCATAATGCGCGGGTTGCTTGAGCATACCGAGGAAAGCATCGTAGAGGGCGTCGGCGCCCAGCAGGGGCTCCAGCTGACGCTGCGCTGCGATGCTGGTTTCGTACCACGGCCAACTCGCTTCGCTGTCCCGCAACATGTGCCAAGCCTGCATCAGATGGCTTCCCGCAGAGCAGAATGGCAACTCCGGAACGAGCCGATCAAGGTCTGACAGGGGGGGCATCGATGCGGTGTCCAGTCCGCCATCCAGAACCAGTCGGCCGATTTTGTCGGGATGCGTCCGCACGAGGGCAAGCGCCAGGGGCGTTGCCAGATCGTGCGCAAGGAGGTCAACCTTTCCTCCACCGAGCGTGTCGATGATCGCGGTGAAGGTTTGGACGAACCCGGCTATGCTGGGGGCGTCCAGGGCGTCGGATTCGCCAAAGCCCGGCAGTTCCGGGACGAGCACGGGAAGCGTGTCAGGCAACACATCTGCGAGGTGCAGGGCCTGCTTCGGGGTCGGAGCACTGAGCAGGAGGAGCGGTGTGCGGCCGGACTTTCCCCTGCGGTGCACCAGCACCTGCCCGGCAGGTCCGTCCACATAGACCCTTCGGCCCGGGTCGGACACCGGCGGCACAAAGGCTATTGTTGCGGCTTCGGCGCCTTCGGCAAAGCGGGTCCGGAGCCAGTCCAACCAGGCATCCTGGTCGGCTGGCAGGGGATCAATGGCGAGCGCGGCATTCCGGTCCGTCGGAACGCGTGAGAGGCTGGAATAAAGCACATCATCTTCGCGGGCGCCGACAATGGTCGGAACGGTGATTGCCTCCAGCGCCGGCAGCGGAGCGTAGCGCATCGCTGCGGCGTAGGCGCCGGAATAGTGCGGACCGGCAGACAGGAAATCGATCGTGTAGTCCTGCATCCATTCTGCCGGGTATTCTGATGGAATTCGTGTCGCCGTGCTGGCCTCGAACCAGGGGAACCAGCGGGTCATGTCGCGAATGTGGGTCCATTTTTTGGCGATGAACGCTCCCGCAGGATCCTTTTCGAAAGGCTGCATATAGGTCTGGATGAAGTCTTCGGGCGTTGGTTCGGTCGGGATTGACAGGCCATCAAGGATCAGGCGGGCGGGATGGCCGTAGCGCGCCGCATAGTCCAGCGCGATCTTGGCACCGGTATGAGGCGCGTAGAGCGGCGCGCGTTCGATGCCCAATGTGCATAGAACAGTGTTCAGCGAGTCGGCAAAATCCTCGATGCGGGGATTGGCAATGTCGAGCGGTGAGGAATTGCCATAGCCCGGCGTATCCAGCGCCACCAGGGTGAACCTGTCAGCGAGCCGCTGCATGGTGGGGAGGTGAAGCCGGGAGGAGCGTGGGGAATCGTGCAGCATCACGATCACGGGGCCCTGGCCCTGAACCCGGTAATGAACCGTCTGGCTACCGATCTGGAGAAAGTGGCGTTTTGCTGGAAGGGTCATGCAGGCAAGTCCTGTGATGTCGAGATTGGGATAAAAGGTATATCATTTAAGGGCGTCATGGAATACTTGGCCTGTCAGCCGTGTTTCCGGGACAGGCACCTTCGGTGCTGGGCCGAAGGCCCCTGAACGGTCCGGTGTGAAAAAATCCTCCTTGATCAGAGGTTTCGGAGAGAGAGCAGATATTTTTTCTCCGAATGGTTGACCTGCGCTGCCGTCTCCATCATAAGGCGCGCTCATTCCAATCCGGGAGCGGACCGTTGAGACGTCTACAACCATATGCCCAATTTGCAGAACGCAGCCTGATCAAGGCGTGCGATAGCTGCTGCATGGAGGTGATTGGATAGGGCTGACTGTCAGCCTGGGGACCTTTTCAGGTCTTATGCCGCCCTCCGCGCAATATCGCCCGGAGGGTTTTTTCATGTCTTTCGAACCCGAAGGAACCGCGCGGAGGGCTTGTCAGGAGGAGCTTTTTGAAACGAAGCTGAGAACGATGAGCAATTTTGAAGTGATTGAAACCAGCGCAGGCGGGCGCATCAAGGCCTGGGTCAAAGGCGTACCCGTGGAACCGCAAGCGCGTGAACAGCTGGAGAATGTTGCGGGCCTGCCCTTCATTCACAGCCATCTGGCTGTGATGCCGGACGTGCATTTCGGGCGCGGCGCAACGGTCGGATCCGTGATCCCGACCAGGGGCGCCATCATCCCTGCGGCTGTGGGCGTGGACCTTGGCTGCGGGATGATGGCGATCCGGACCAGCCTGACGGCGAGTGACCTGCCGGACAGCCTCGCGGCCATCCGCAGCGAAATCGAGCGGAAGGTGCCGGTTGGCAATGGCCGGGGCGGCAGCCACAAGGAAACCCCGGCGCGGGCAGCAACTGCGCTCAGGGCTTCTGGCATGGCTGACCGGTTGGATGTCATCCTGAAGAAGCACAAGCGTATCCAGCGCACGGCATTCGCAAAGCAGCTGGGGACATTGGGCGGCGGCAACCACTTCATCGAGCTCTGCCTTGATGAAGCTGATCGAGTCTGGGTCATGCTCCACTCGGGATCGCGGGGGACGGGGAATATTCTCGGCTCCTACTTCATCCGGGAGGCGCGTGAAGCACTTGAGAAACGCGTGCTCGGCTATCATGTGCCGGACAAGGACCTGGCCTTCTTTGTGGAAGGCGAGGAATTGTTCGACGACTACACCTTGGCCGTCAGTTGGGCGCAGGACTATGCCCGCCTGAACCGTGAGGTGATGATGGACCGTGTGCTGTTTGCCTTGCGGGAGTTCTTCCCCAGCTTCACGCTGGAGAAGGACGCCGTGAACTGTCACCACAATTATGTGGAGCGCGAACGGCATTTCGGCGCAGATATCTGGGTGACCCGCAAGGGCGCCGTCCGGGCTGGCAAGGACGAACTCGGCATCATTCCGGGCTCGATGGGGGCGAAATCCTTCATTGTTCGCGGGAAAGGAAATGCAGACTCGTTCTGTTCCTGCTCCCACGGGGCCGGGCGCGCCATGAGCCGGTCGGAAGCAAAGCGTCGGTTCTCTCTGGAGGATCACGTTCAGGCTACGGATGGCGTAGAGTGTCGTAAGGATGCCGGCGTGATTGACGAAACGCCGATGGCCTACAAGGACATTGACGCCGTCATGGCCGCGCAGACGGATCTTGTGGAAGTGGTTCACACGCTGAAGCAAATTGTTTGCGTCAAAGGTTGACAACATGTCGCAGGGGCGTCTATACGCCCACTTCCAGTCAGGCCATCGGTTCGTGAGCGGATGGCCTGACTTTCCAACCGGAAGATACGAGATGAAGCTGAATTGCACTTGCATAACCAGCTCCTCGCAGTTGCGGGGAGCGCTGTCAGCGGCGCCCGCGCATTGGCCGGTCGCTTCCTGACATCGACATTATCTGAACTTCGATGATCCAGGGCTGAAGAGATCAGCTGGCGGATCGTGTGAAAGGAGGTGGATCATGGGCGCGCCCATGACCCGTGCTGGCGTCTTGCTGTTTGGCAAGCCGTCGGCAGCGACGCCCTTGCTCGGCCATGTGGCCGGTTTGCACGCTGAACGGATCGCCCGTTTCTGGCCGGCTCCGCATGCGGGTTTCCTGACCCTGCCAGCGGCGCGGCGCCATGCGGCGGCGATCCTGCTGGAGCGCCGCTGGAACAGTTCCGCCGATGATGGTGTGGACATTGTTCACGCGGTGGAGCGCGCCCGGGATGCGGATCTTGCCCGCATACTCATGCAGGGCGAGGCTCCTGGCGGTCTCATGAAGGCCTTGGGCCGGATGGGAGAAATCCTTTGGGAGGCAGAGGCTTATGCCGATCTCCTGAAGCTTTTCACGGACGCTGATGCGGTGAAGGTCTTGCGGCACATGCCGCAGATCGAAGCTGATCGGTTGGGGCTGATTGCGGCGGTTCCATCTGCCTTGCGGGTTCCGGGCATTCTGGTGAATCTGCCGGATCGCGTGGAGGCCGTGGAGGATCTGTCGGAGGCCTATCGGCTGGCGCTGCGTATTCATGGTGCCGGTGAGGCGGGGCGCATCGTGCAGAGATGGGGCCGGGCGACCAGTTCGCTGGCTCTGTTCGACATGGCGGCGGACGCCTTGCAGCCGGCGGAGTTCGGTCGGATCATGGCACCGCCAGCCTTGCCGGACTGGTTCGCACCCGTGCGGACCCGCAAGGCCTTGAACGAGATCGCGCTGGAGTTCCGCAACTGTCTGCGCGACTTCGCGTCCGATCTCGCCATGGGCCGGATGGCGGTCTACGCCGTGCGGAAGTCCTCCAGCCCGCCTGTTGCCATGGCCTTGCGCCAGGATGCAGCGGGCTGGCGGTTGGCGGAAGCGCTGCTGAAGAACAATGACGATCTGAGCGATGCCCATTTGCGGAGCCTGGTCGAAGTTCTGGCAGGGTGCGGGGTCCGGACTGGCGAGTCGGCCTGGACGCTGGCGCAGCGGCTGCACAATCATGTCTGTCCGGATTGCGGGCCGGCGCATGTGCCGCCGCGCAATACCTGGCGGGAACGGCTCGCGCTCGGGTCGCTCTGGGACTAGCCGGATGACTGCGTCGCACTGGGCGCCCCCGGACCGCAAGGTCCGGGGGCGTTTCCATTTGTGACGCGCGCGTCATCCGTGTATCCTGCCGTCAAAACAACGGGAGAGAACGACATGGCCGACGGGCACGAAATGGGCGAACGCGCGAAATTCCGGGAAATGCTGGAAGGCACGAAGGAAGATTGGGACATCATCGTCGAGCATTCAAAGAGCTTCAACAAGGGGCTGGCCAAGCGGGTCATCGATCATCTTCGCCTGCTGGATGGCGACTTTGGCGGCTTTCCGGTCGACCGGCTGGAGCACTCGCTTCAGACTGCGACCCGCGCGCATCGCGACGGGCGGGACGAGGAATATGTCGTCTGCGCGCTGCTGCACGATATCGGCGACACGCTGGGCAGCTATAATCACCCGGATGTTGCGGCCGCAATCCTGAAGCCCTTCGTGTCAGAGGCCAATCACTGGATGGTGGCCAATCATGGCGCGTTCCAGGGCTACTACTTCTTCCATCATATCGGCCTGGACCGGAATCTGCGCGAGCATTTCAAGGACAGCCCGCACTATGAACACTGCGCGCAATTCTGCCATCTCTATGACCAGGCTGCGTTCGATCCGGATTATGAAAGCGAGCCGCTGGAATTCTTCGTGCCGATGGTGGAGCGCGTCTTCTCGCGACCGGTAAATTCCATGTATCTCAAGGCGATGCAGGAATAAGCTGAGGCTTTACTCCCCAGAGGTTTCCTGCAGGCAGGGCCCGTCGCTGGCGATGCTGGTCATCGCGGCATGGGCCTCGCAGGCATTGCCATAGGTCTTGCCGTCACAGCCGCAGACCGGGCGGTATTCGCGTGTGCACATGGGGCGGACTTCGGCGCAGGTGCCGGCGGCGTCGGCAATGTTGCGGCAGGCGCCGTCATCCATCTTGCAGAACAGGCCGTCTTCGCAGGCGATGGCGGCGATGCCCCCGCAGGTCTCGCCAAGTCCGGCGGTCATCGGCAGGGCGGGCCCGTCATCTGGCGTTTCGGGAGCGGGCGGCGGCGCCTCTGCCGCAACCGGTGGCAGGTCTTCCGGGGGCTTCTCCAGCCAGGCGCAGCCGACGAGAAGAGTGACGGACAGGACAAGGGCGATGAGGCGCATGGAAGTCTCCTTTCACGGGAGAACCCTGCGCCCCGATCGCGTCATTGGCAAGGCGAAAGGCCTAGCCTTTCATGCCGGCGGCAACCGCCGCGAAGATGTTCTGGCCATGCTCGCCGCCGGACTGGAAGGCCGGCTTGGTCGTGGAGACATCGGTGATCTGGTCCCACTTCGCAGCGACGGCTTCGGCCGAGAGGCCTTCGCCCTGGCCGACAAAGACGCCTTCGGTCTCGACAATGCGGGCCATCGAGAAGGCACCGGCGCCGGCCGACAGGATCATGCCGGTCGGGGCGTCATCCTTGACGAGGTTCATCACGCCCGGCGTGACATATTCCGGCTTCAGCTGGGCGAGGACTTCGTCCGGCATCAGGCCCTGCGTCATGCGGGTTGCCGCAATCGGGCAGACAGCATTGATCTTGATGTTGTTTTTCGCGCCTTCGATCTTCAGCGTGTTCATCATGCCGACCACGCCGAGCTTGGCCGCGCCGTAATTGGCCTGACCGAAATTGCCATAGAGGCCGGTTGAGGACGTCGTCACGACCACGCGGCCGAAATTCTGTTCCTTCATGATGTTCCAGGCGGCGTGGACCGGCATGAAGGTGCCGCGCAGGTGAACGTCGAGCACCAGGTCGATGTCAGCCTGGGTCATCTTGGAGAAGGATTTGTCGCGCAGGATGCCGGCATTGGCGATGATGATGTCGATGCGGCCCCATTTGGCCATCGTGTCATCAATCATCTTCTTGACGCCGGCCTCGTCAGACACCGAGGATCCATTGGCGATGGCTTCGCCGCCCATAGCCTCGATTTCCTTGACGACCGCCTCGGCGGCTTCGGAATTGCCGCCAGTACCATCCAACGAGCCGCCGAGATCATTGATCACCACTTTGGCGCCCCGACGGGCGAGTTCGAGGGCGTGGCACCGGCCGAGGCCGCCACCGGCCCCGGTCACAATGGCGACGCGATCGTCGAAACGGATATCTGACATGGGAGGACTCCTCATTCCTTTGACTGTTTGCCCCCGTGTCTGACCAAACGCTGACGTAAACGTCAAGCATGCCCGTAGGGTCACCTCTTGCGCGGATTGCCGCGCCATGATTGCGTTCCCGCCGCCACGAAGAAGCATTCAGGGAGAATCGACATGCTGGCCTATGTGACACTGGGATCGAACAACAAGGAAAAGGCGCTGGAATTCTATGACGCCGTGATCGGCGAGCTGGGCGGCCAGCGCGTGTTTGCCAATGACCGGCTGCAATTCTACGGCGTCGGGCCGGGCCAGCCCATGATCGGCATTGGCGGGCCCTATGACGGTGAAGCGGCTTCCGTGGGCAATGGCGTGATGCCGGCCCTGGCCTGCAAGGACCGGGAAACGGTCGACCGCGCCTACAAGAAGGCGCTGGAACTGGGCGGCACCTGTGAAGGCGAGCCTGGCGAGCGCATGCCGACCTTCTATGGTGCCTATTTCCGGGACCCGGACGGCAACAAGCTCTGCGTCTGCAAGGTGGGCGCGTAGCAATGGATTTCCTCCCCCGCCAGCGGGGGAGGATGCGGGTGTGTCCGGAAACGCCGCAGCGTTTCCGGCAAGGGGGTCCGATTTCAGGTGACCTCATCCGGAACTTTCCCAGGTTTCCAGCGCCGCATTGATCAGGCCGGGCAGGGCGGTGGACACGGCCCCGAGTTCCGGGCCGAGGCGAAAGGCCTGGGACGCGGCGCCGACCAGCGGGCGGGGTTCCTGCCGCGCTTTCAGGCGATCGATGATCCGGGCCAGACGCAGAGCGGCGGCATCGGGCGCGCGCAAAATTTTGCGAACGGCCAGAATTCGGCTGATCAGGCGGCGGGTGCTGGCGTCCCGGCTGATGGGAAGCAGGCGTCCTGCCCGCTCCGGAATCATGTCCGCCATCAGGAAAGGCGTGCGCGCCGGCATCAAGGCAAACCGGCAGGACGGCCCTGACGGGAAGGTTGCCAGGTCAGTGCCCTCCGGCGGGTCCGCTGGCTGAGCCGAAGGGCGCGGCGCCGGCGGTGGCAGTTTCAGCGCCAGCGCCATGAGCAGGATCAAACGGCGCAAAATCGTTTCAATCTGTTTCAGCCGGCCATTGGCTTTTCGCTGCCGCGCGCGCGGCAGGGTTTTCGGATTGAGATGCAACTGGTCGCGCGCAATCACATCCTGCACGGCGCGATCCGCTTGCGTCAGTCCCATTTGGATGAAGTCGCTAATTCCGGTCATGCGCCAGAGTATGACGCGCCGGGCTGTCAGACGAATTGGGTGGCGGCTCAGCCGAGCGTTGCCAGGAAGACTTCCAGCGCGTCCCGGGCGAACAGGCGCATGTTTTCGGCGCGGTCGGTGAGGCCGGTTTCGAGCGTGGTGGACATTTCAAACCGACCCGGGCCGACGACTGCGATACACGTATGGCCGGCAGCGTCGCCATAGGCATTGCCGGTCGGGCCGGACGCGCCGGTTTCGCAAAGGCCCCAGTCGGCAGCCAGTTTTCCGCGGATCGTATTGGCGAGCAGGCGGGCATAGGGCTCTGTCGAGGAGCGCATGTCGCCAAGCTCTTCCCGGGTCAGGCCGAGCAGATGCTTGAAGGCCTTTGGCGTATAGATGACGCCGCCCCCGCGATAATAGGCCGAGGCGCCGGGCACGGCGAGCAAGGCGGCGGAGATCAGGCCGCCCGCCGACGATTCGGAGATGGCGACGGTTTCGCCCCGCGCGACGAGTTTGCCGGCGATCTGTTCGGCGATGGGAATGAGCGTGTCCATGGGCGGCACTTGAGCAGGCAGGCCGGGGCGGCGCAAGCCGGACGTCGCGAGAGGGTCAAACCGTCTGCCTGCGTTTCTGTCGGTTTCATCCGGTTTCAGCCGGTTCCGCAGATGAGCGCTTCCCCTTCGGCGATGGCGCGGCTAAGCCTGATGGTCATTGTTTAGGGGAAAGGGAGCGGGGAATGCTTTCAATCGGCGGATATGAATGGGGCTGGGACAATGCCCGGGCCCTGATCGGCATTGTCCTGATCTACGGATTGTGCTGGCTTCTGTCGGAGAAGCGCAAACTGTTCCCCTGGCGGGTCGTGATTGGTGCAACGGCGATGCAATTCGTTTTCGCGCTGATCCTGTTCGGCATTCCCTTCATCAAGGAAACGCTGCTGAAGGCGAATGCCATTGTGGATGGCCTGCAGAATGCGACACGGGCGGGCACGAGTTTCGTGTTTGGCTATGTCGGGGACAATCTGGCCGCCGACCAACTGATGGGAGGCTCCCCGCCGCCGCTGTTCTTCTTCCAGATCCTGCCCATCGTGATTGTTGTGGCCGCGCTGTCGGCCATTCTGTGGCACTGGCGCATCCTGCAATGGATCACGAATGGCTTTGCCTATGTGTTCCGGCGCGGCATGGGGCTTGGCGGGGCAACGTCGCTGGCCGTGTCGGCCAATGTGTTCATGGGCATGACCGAAGCGCCCGTCCTGATCCGGCCCTATATCAAGGGCATGACCCGGTCGGAGCTGCTTATCATGATGACGGCCGGGTTCGCCACCATCGCGGGCTCTGTGCTCGTCGTCTATGGTTCGTTCCTCGAAGGCAAGATGGACAATCCGCTGCCGCAATTGCTGGCCGCCTCCATCATTGCCGCCCCGGCCGCCGTGGGCGTGGCGCTGGCCATGATTCCGGAGACGACGCCCTCGACAGAGCGGATGAAACAGCCGGACTTCAACTATGCCTCCACGATGGATGCCTTTTCGCGCGGCGCCTCGGACGGGCTTCAGATCGTGTTCAACATTGCGACCATGCTGATCGCGGCGCTGGCCCTGCTGTGGCTGGTCAATGCCGGCCTGGGCGCCCTGCCGCATGTCGGCGGCGAAGCGCTGTCCATCGAGCGGATCCTTGGCTGGGTGTTCGCGCCGGTGATGTACATGATCGGCGTGCCCATGGACGAGGCGGCGCAATCCGGCTCGCTGATGGGGGTGAAGACGGTGCTGACCGAGTTCGTCGCCTTCCTGCAGCTGTCGGAATTGCCGCAGGATGCGATGGACCCGCGCACCCGGATCATCACGGCGCACGCAATCTGCGGCTTCGCCAATTTCGGCTCCATGGGCATCCTGATCGGCGGCCTGACCATTGTCGAGCCGGCGCGGCGGGACGATTTCCTGGCGCTGGCCTGGCGGACCCTGCTGGCGGGCACGCTGGCGACCTGCCTGTCGGGCGCTGTGGTCGGCGCATTGCCCTATCAGCTGTTTGTGGGCGGCTGATCTTTTCTCTCGCCTGTCGCATGGTCAGGCCTAGACTTCAGGGCTGGGACTGGCACGAGTGCGAGGCATGACGATGAGAGAATTCCGGACACGCCTTCTGGTGGCGACAGGTGTTGCAATTGTTGCGGTGGGATTGCCGGCCATGGCGCAGGAGCGTCTGGCTCCGGTCGATGTCTGGGGCGACCGGGCGGAGAGCGATCCCGGCAGCCTGGCGGTGCTGGACAAGACAGAGATCGCCGACACGCTGGCAGACCACCCGGCCGAAATCCTGAACAGGCTGCCCGGGGTCAACATCCAGATGAATTCCGGGCAGGAGCATCTGATTGCGATCCGCAGCCCCGTCCTGACCGGCGGGGCCGGGCAGGGCAGTTTCCTGATCATGGAAAATGGCGTGCCGGTGCGTTCGCCCGCCTTCGGCAATGTCAATTCCCTGTTCGAGCCGCATCATGAAGTGGCGAGCGCGATTGAAATCGTGCGCGGGCCAGGCAGTGCGAAATACGGCTCCAATGCCGTGCACGGACTGGTCAATATCATCCTGCCGGACGTCGGCAGCGGCAGCGAGGCGGTGGCGAGCTATGGCACGCTGGGCCGTTGGCGCACCGATGTGACGCTGGACGAGGGGGCGCACTGGCTGGCGGCCGTGTCGGTCCAGAAGGATACGGGCTGGCGCGACAACACCGGCGTGGACCAGCAGAAACTGACCCTTGTCGGGGACTGGACGCTGGGCGGCTGGGACACGACCGGCTGGCTGACCGCGTCGAACCTCAATCAGGAGACGGCAGGCTTCATCCAGGGGGCGAAGACCTACAAGGATGAGGATGTCGCCAAATCCAATCCGAACCCGGAAGCCTATCGCGATGCCTGGTCGGCGCGGGCGGGGGCGCGGCTTGCCCGCGAAGTGGGCGGCGGCACGCTGACCCTGACGCCCTATGCGCACACACAGGCGATGATCTTTGCCCAGCACTTCCTGCCGAATGGCGGGGTCGAGAAGAATGGCTCGACCGGCGGCGGCGTGACGGCGCGGTTTGAGCGAGAGGTCTCTGACGCGCTGATTTGGCGAGCCGGCATGGATGTGGATGTGGCGAGCGGGTGGCTGAAAGAAATACAGCCTGAGCCGTTCGGGTTCTTTCCGGGCGATGCGCGGTTTCCGCAAGGCGTTCACTACGACTATACTGTCGACACGCTGATGGGTGCGCTCTGGGGCGAGCTGGATTATGCGTTGACGGATGATGTGCGCGTGTTGGCCGGGCTGCGTGCGGAGACGCATGACTATGACTATACGACCGATGTGGCCCCCGGCATCAATGGCCGCTTCAATGTTCCGGCGGACCGGACGGACAGTTTCGACCTGCTGACGCCGAAGCTGGGCCTGATCTGGTCTGTTACGGAAAACACCGATCTTTATGCGAACTATGCCCGCGGCGAGCGCGCGCCCCAGGCGTCTGATCTGTATCGCCTGCAGAGCCTGCAAGTGGCCGGCGAGGTCGAGGAAGAGACGCTGGACAGTGTCGAGATCGGGGCGCGGGGCACGGCGCTTGACGGGCGGCTGGTCTATGATGTGGCGGCCTACTGGATGGAGAAGGAGAATTTCTTCTTCCGTGACAGTGACGGGCTGAACGTGCCGGACGGGTCAACCGAGCATACCGGCATCGAAGCCTCGGCGGCTTTCGAGCTGATGGCGGGACTGAGCGTGTCTGGCACGGCCAGCTGGTCGGATCAGACCTATACGTTCGACCGGATCACCAGTTCCGGCACGGAGACGATCCGCGACGGCAATGCGATCGACACAGCGCCGGAATGGCTGGCCAATGTCTCGCTGGACTGGCAGGCGACGGACGCGGTCAGCCTGTCCCTGACGGTCGATCATGTCGGTGAGTATTTCACCGATCCGGCGAACACGACGGTGTATCCTGGCCATACCGTGCTGGGGGCGCGGGGCGCCTGGGCCTTTGCCGAGGATTCGGAAGTGTTCCTGATCGTGCGGAATTTGACCGATGAACGCTATGCCGACCGGGCGGACCTCGCCTTTGGCAATGACAGATACTTTCCCGGCGAACCGATCAATGCGACGCTGGGCATGAGAAAAACATTTTAGGGAGGACTGCCATGAAACTCTATCATACACCGAATGCTCCGAACCCGGACCGGGTGACCTTTTTCCTGCGTGCCAAGGGCAAGCTGGATGCGGTGGAGCTGGAAGAAGTCTCCATCATGAAGCAGGAGCACAAGACGAAGGCATATCGCGACGTGTCGCCCTTCGCGCAGGTGCCGGCGCTGGTGCTGGATGATGGCACAAAGATCACCGAGAGCCGGGCGATCTGTACCTATTTCGAGAACATTTTCCCGGAGCCGAACCTGATGGGATCGGACGCGAAGGAAAAGGCGCTGATCGAGATGTGGGACCGGCGGGTGGAGATGATGTTCTTCGTCCAGTTCGCGACCTGGTTCCGCAATGCGCACGAGATGATGGCGCCGCTGGAAGTGCCGCAGAGTGCCGAGGCCGCTGCCAAGGGCGAGAAGGCCGCGCGCAAGATGGCGCAGCGGATCGACAAGCACCTTGCCCAGCACGAATTCCTGGCGGCGGACAGGTTCTCGATTGCCGACATCACCCTGTTCATCACCTGCGGTTTCTGCCGCGTGATGAAATGGGCGCCGCACAAGGAGCACGAGAATCTCGGCCGCTGGTACGACGCCATGAAGGCACGGGGCTTTGCCGGCTAGGTCGTCACGGGGCGGTCTTCCGACAGCGACAGGCCGCCCTTGCCCATTCCGATCCGCATCAGAACGTATGCGAACAATCCGACCGGTCCGAACACGAAGGTGAGGATCAGGCAAGGGACTGTCCAGAGGTGTCCGATGCCGCGACGCTGGCTGTCGCGCGCGATCCATGCGCCGACGAACAAATCGAACACGAGATAATGGGACCATCCCACAAGAACGCCGAGCGGCGTGGCGAAGATCGCCGACACACCTGCCACCGAGGTGAAGTTCGCGCCTTCGCTCGCCGCTCCGATCATCAGCTCATACCCCATCACGATGATGTAGAACGCGCCGAGCAGCAGCGGATAAAGTCCTGAATGGACGAGGCGCCCGGTCAGGCGAGACCGGGGCAGGAATACGAGCAGGAGCCACGCCGGAAACACGGATATGTTCAGCAGTGAAAAGAGGGTCTCGTAGTTCATCGCGGGCCTCCTTAGGCGTTCTTGATGGTCAGGCCGCCATCGACCGGGATGTGCACGCCGGTCAGGAAGCTGGCGGCCGGCAGGACGAGTGACAGGGTCATGTTGGCCACTTCTTCCGGGATACCGTAGCGGCGCAGCGGCACGCGGCGCTTGGCGTAGATCTCCTTGTGCTCGTCCGGGATGCCGGCGGTGATGCCGGTGCGGATCGGGCCGGGGCAGATGCAATTGACCGTGATACCCTCGCGGCCAAGATCCACGGCGAGGCCGCGGGTCAGGCCGATGACGCCATGCTTGGCGGCGACATAGGGGGAGTTGCCGGGCGTCGCGCCGAGCCCTTCGGTCGAGGCGATGTTCACGATGCGGCCGAAGCCCGCCTTGCGCATGTGCGGCAGGGCGGCGCGGATGGCGCGCTGGTGGGAGGTGAGCATGACATTGATGCTGGGGCCCCAGCTGTCTTCGTAGCTCTCTTCGGCAATGTCGGCCGGAAGGGCAAATCCTGCATTGTTGACGAGGATTTCCATGCTGCCGAAATGCGCGGCGGCCTCATCGACGACCCGCTTGATCGCCTCGCCATCGCCGACATCCAGCGCCCAGCCATGAACATCGGAATAGCCGGCATCGCGGATTTCCTGCACGACCACATCGACGTTTTCCTGTTTCAGGTCGGTGACGGCGACCCTGGCGCCCTGCCGGGCGAACAGGTGCGCGGTGGCGCGCCCCATGCCGCTGGCGGCGCCGGTGATCAGCGCGGTGCGGCCCTCGATGGAGCGGGACAGGTCTTCGTAGGGCGGGTGGCTCATGTCTTCTTCTTTCGCTTCTTGATCGTGCCGGAAAAGTTCAGGACCGGGCGGTCATTCGCCGTGACGATGCCGCGCACAAAGGTGAGGGAGCGGCCCTGGCGGAGCACCTCGCCGCGCGCCTGGATGTATTCGCCTTCGAGCGCGCCATCGAGGAATTCGGAGGTGAAGGCGACGGTGACGCCATATTCGCCTTCCATCCCGTCATGCGCGATGGCGAACAGGGAGAAATCCGCAAAGGACATCAGGCAGCCGCCATGCATGACGCCGCCGGCATTCATGTGCTTGCGCTGGGCCCGAAAGGCCGCGACAGGGCCCTGTTCGTCAATCTTGAAATAGAACGGGCCGGCCGCATCGTGTTCGAAGGGCTCGTCGGGCCAGGTCTGCCAGCCGGCAAACTCCCCGGATTGGACTGTGTGTGCGGTCATTCCGCCTCCCTGCTGTTTTTATGGGGCACGATACCGCACAGTCACCCTTCGACAAGCGTGCCGTTGGGGCATAGATTGGGCTGACAAGACCATTCACCGGAGGAAATCGTATGGCATTCGATGCCGAAATCCGCGCGGCGCTGATCGAGCAGGTCCGCCGTTTCGTGACCGAGAAATGCGTGCCCATCGAGGCCCAGGTCGGCGAAGAAGACGAAGTTCCGCAGGACGTGGTGGACGAGATGAAGAATCTCGGCCTGTTCGGCATTGCGGTGCCGGAGGAATATGGCGGTCTGGCGCTGGACATGGAGACCGAGGCGCTGGTTGCGATGGAGCTGGGCGAGACGTCCCCGGCCTTCCGCAGCGTGGCCGGTACCAATATCGGCATTGGCAGCCAGGCGCTGGTCCTGTTCGGCACCGATGCGCAGAAGGAAAAGTGGCTTCCGGGCATTGCCTCGGGCGACCTGATCGCCAGTTTCGCGCTGACCGAGCCGGAGGCCGGATCGGATGCCGGCAGCCTGACGACCAGGGCCATTCGTGATGGCGACCACTACGTTCTGAACGGCACCAAGCGCTACATCACCAATGCCAACAAGGCCGATTTGTTTACCGTGATGGCGCGCACGGATCCGGATACGCCCGGGCCGAAAGGCGTCTCGGCCTTCATCGTGGAGCGCGATACGCCGGGGGTTTCCGTGGGTATGCCGGAAAAGAAGATGGGCCAACAGGGCGCGCATATCTGTGATGTGATCTTCGAGGATGCCCGCGTGCCGGTCGAGAATATGGTCGGCAAGGAAGGCGAAGGCTTCAAGGTGGCGATGAGCGTGCTGGACAAGGGCCGCCTGCACATCTCCGCCGTGGCGACCGGCGTCTCCAAGCGCCTGATTCGCGAAATGGTGAATTATGCGCTGGAGCGGAAACAGTTCGGCACGGCGATCATGAATCACCAGATGATCCAGGCCATGATTGCCGACAGCCAGGCCGAGACCTATGCAGCCGAATGCATGATCATGGACGCCGCGCGCCGCCGCGATGCGGGCGAGGATGTCACCCTGCTCGCCTCATCGACGAAACTGTTCGCCACTGAGGCGTGTGGCCGGGTTGCAGATCGCGCGGTGCAGGTATTTGGCGGGGCGGGCTATGTGTCCGATTACGGCATCGAACGCTTCTACCGCGACGTCCGCATCTTCCGCCTGTATGAAGGCACCAGCCAGATCCAGCAGATCATCATCGCGCGGGAACTGGCCAAGGCGGCAAAGGCAGGGAGACTGTAGCCCATGTTCGAACACGATCTGACAGACCCGCATGAGGTCGGCCTGAATGCGGAGCGGCTGGAGGCCATCCCGGCATATTTCCAGCGCAACTATCTCGATACCGGCAAGCTGCCCTGCATGGCGACATTGGTCTCGCGCGGCGGCGAAGTGGCGCTGGAGGATTATTCCGGCACCACGCATATCGGCGAAGGCGAGCCTATCGGTCCGCACACGATTTTCCGGATCTATTCAATGACCAAGCCGGTCACGTCCCTGGCGGCGATGATGCTGTTCGAGGAAGGCAAGCTGAGACTGGATCATGAGGTGGCGCGCTACATTCCGGAATTTGCGGATGTGCAGGTGTTCGATAGCGGTAATCGCGAGAACTACACGACGCGCGCACCGGACCGGGCGATGACCTTGCTGGACCTGTTCACGCACACATCCGGCATCACCTATGGCTTCCTGATGCAGGACGAGCCGGACGCGATCTATCGCAAGGAAAAGATCGGCGCGCCGACCGAGACCCTTCTGGAGATGAGCAAACGCATCGCCGGATTGCCGCTCGCCTTCTCGCCCGGCACGCGTTGGGGCTATGGCCATTCCATCGATGTGCTGGGGGCGATTGTCGAGATCGTCTCCGGTCAGCCGCTCGACGACTTCTTCCGGGAGCGGATTTTTGGGCCGCTCGGCATGAATGACACCGATTTCTGGGTGCCGGAAGACAAGATTGACCGGCTGATGGCCTGTTACAACAAGCATCCGATCACCGGAGAGATCACCCTGTCGGATGCGGCCGGCAAGGCGTCCAAGCTCTACAGCCAGCGTCCGAAACTGCTCAATGCAGGCGGCGGGCTGGCCTCGACCGTGCGGGACTATCACCGCTTCTGCCTGATGCTGATGCGGGGCGGCACGCTGGATGGCGAACGTATCATCAGCCCCAAGACCTGGGAGTTCATGCGCCAGAACCATCTGCCCGATGGCCAGACCATCAAGGCGATGGGCGACAAGACGTTTTCCGAAGCGCGGATGGAAGGCAACGGCTTTGGGCTTGGCGGATCGGTCCTGGTCGATCCGGTGGCGAGCATGCAGCCCTCCAGCCAGGGCAATTTCAGCTGGGGTGGCCTGGCATCCACCTTCTTCTGGATCGATCCGGTGGAGGAAATGATCGCCATTCAGGCCACGCAGATGATCCCCTCGGGCACCTATCCAATCCGGCCGCAATTGCAGCAGCTCGTCTATGCGGCGGTGGACTGGTGAGCGAAGAGCATTCCAACCCGGTCCGTGAAGCGATCCTGGACGTGACAGCGGCCTGTGGCGCGGGCAAGACGGTTGCGCCGGAGATTGCGGCGAAGGCTGTCAGTGAAAAGAACTTCCAGCGTGTGCTGAAGGATGTCCGCGCTGAAGGCGTGCGCCTGCACAAGGCGGGCATTGTTCTGATCTATCGCAAGGGCAAGCCGGTCGAGGATCCGGACACGTTCAAGGGGGTCTACCGGCTGGGCCTGCCGGCGGCCTGACCGGTCAGTTGCCGTAGCGGCGCAGCTCCGTGCGGTAACGGCGGCCATTGGCGGTCAGCACGTAGAGCCGGTCATATTCGGTCGCTTCAACAATCGGCGTGCCGGGCTTGCCGCCGAGCGCTTTCACAAGCGCGGGGGTCGTGTTCGAGTGGCCAACCACGAGGATGTTGCCGGGCGTGGCGCGCAACAGGTTGGCGAAGGTTTCAAGATTGTTGCCGTCATAGGGCAGCACGGTCAGGCCGGTGGCCCGCGCCGTTGGGGCGGCGGTTTCCATCGTGCGGCGCGTATTCGTGGAATAGATGGCCGCAAGGTCCGCATCGGCGAGTTCGGCGGCCAGGATTTCCGCGCGGGCGCGGCCGACAAGCGTGAGCTGGGGGTCGTCTCCGGACGCCTTTTCGGCATGGCGGACGAGGTAGATGGTCTGGGCGTCTGGCGCTGGCGACGAGGCGCAGGCGGCCAGCAGGCTGGCGGCGAGTGCGCTCAGTAGAACGCGGCGGGTCTGCATCAGGCGGCCACCGGCTTTGCGATCAGATTGTCGAGCGAGAAGGCATGGTCGGTCGGGCCGTTCTGCCGCAGCGATTGAAGGCGGTCCCAGCCATCCTGCAGGGTGAACCGTTCGCCCCGCTTGGCCCACCAGAGAACAAAGCCCGCCCCTGCACTGCGGTCGAGCTGGCTCGACAGGCGCCGCATGCCGGGCGGGTGGGTGCGGCCATTATAGCTGAAATCGCGCAATGCCTCGACCGATTTCCAGCCCGCCATGGTGCAGACATCCGGGGCGGATATGTCGGCCGGATACGGGAAGGCGGCTTCCATTCCGTACCATGTGCCGCAGGGGCGACGAATGCCATGGGTATGCCAATGAAGACCTTCATAGGAGTCGGCGTCGCTGAATATGCGGGGCAGAATGGCCATGAATACACGGACGAATTCATTTTCCATGTTGAATGCGCCCATCGGACGGGCGCAATTGAAATGAATCAATCGGTACTCCTGCGTCATTGAATTGTCCCCATCCGTTAGGACAGGGATATGACAAAGCCGTTTCTCAATTGTTAAGAGAATGAAAAACACCCTATGGTGGGAGGATTTCTATTTCCCCTTGAAGTCCGCCTTGCGCTTTTGCAGGAACGCACTGACGCCTTCCTTGAAATCATCCGTGCGCCCCGCAGTACGCTGGGCAATGCGCTCGTCATAGATCGCCTCATCGAAATCGGATTCGCAGGCTTTCCACATGAGATCGCGGGCCAGGGACAGGGCCACAGTCGGCCCGGTGGCCAGCGTTTCCGCCATGTCCATCGCGGTGGACATCAGCGCCTCATCTTCCACCACGCGGTTGACCATGCCCCATTCCAGCGCTTTCTCTGCGGGTACTTTCTCGCCGAACAGTGCCATCTCCATGGCGCGCGGACGGCCGATGGTGCGGGCGAGCAACCAGGTTGAGCCGCCATCGGGAACGAGGCCGATGCGGCGGAATGCCTGAAGGAAATATGCGCTCTTTGCACAGACAATAATGTCGCCAACAAGGGCAAGCGAGCATCCGACGCCGGCAGCCGGACCGTTGACGGCGGTGATCACGGGATGCGGATGTTCCCGAATGGCCTGCATGAGCGGATTGTAGTGCGTGGTGAGGGCGCGGCCGGCATCCGGCTTGGAGCCTTCATGGCTGAGCTTCACATTCAATTGGCCCGGGCCGAGATTCGCCCCGGAGCAAAAGCCCCGGCCCTCACCGGTCAGAATGGTGCAGCGGGCCTCGTCCGCAGCAACTTCAAAAGCGTGCAGAAGCTCCTGTGCGGTATCGACCCCGCAGGCATTCAGCGTGGACGGGTCATTGAAGGCGATGATCGCAATATCGCCCTTCAGCTCGTAGGATATCTTCGTGTAGGCCATGCATTCCGCTCCCGAGATGTGTTTTGTCGCACCTTATGGCCATGCTCGACCGGCGTGAACGCCTGACCCAACGGAAATGTTTTTTATTTTGTTCAGCGCTCATTGCGCGTTACATTCGGCGTGAGGAAACGACCCGGAGGAACAGTCACATGGCCCTAGATAATGTTGCCGGAACCGGCATGAGTTCGATTTTGAGCCGCCAGAAAGCCGCGCACATTCGGGACGGGATCCCGTCAGCCGCCAAACGGATCGAGTGGATCGACAAGTCGATCGACCTCCTGGTCACGCATGGCGACGCGCTGGCCGAGGCGATGCGGGAGGATTTCGGGCATCGTTCGGTCGATCAGTCGAACCTGACCGACATTGCCGGGTCCATCGGCGCGCTGAAATTTTCCAAGAAGCATCTCGCCAAATGGATGCGCCCGGAGAAGCGGAAGGTGGAGTTCCCGCTCGGCTTGCTGGGGTCGCGGGCGCAGATCCAGTACCAGCCCAAGGGCGTGGTGGGCGTGATCAGCCCGTGGAACTTCCCGGTGAACCTGACCTTCGCGCCCCTTGCCGGCGTGTTTGCTGCCGGCAATCGCGCCATGATCAAGCCATCGGAGTTTACCGAGGCGACGTCAGACCTGATGAAGTCGCTGCTCGCTCAGTATTATGATGAAGAGGAAGTGGCGGTGGTCACCGGCGGGCCGGATGTGGGGGCGGAGTTCTCCAAACTGGCCTTCGACCACATGATCTTCACCGGCGCGACCTCGGTTGCGCACCATGTAATGCGCGCGGCAGCGGACAATCTCGTGCCGCTGACACTGGAACTCGGCGGAAAGAGCCCGGTCGTGCTCGGCCGGTCAGCCGACATGCAGAAGGCTGCCAGCCGGATCATGGCGGGCAAGACGCTGAATGCCGGGCAGATCTGTCTGGCGCCGGACTATGCCTTCGTGCCGCAGGAGAAGACGCAGGAATTTGTCGGGGCGGCGACCAAGGCCGTGGAGACGATGTTCCCGACCGGGATGAAGGACAATGACGACTACACGTCTGTCGTGAACCAGCGCCATTATGACCGGATCATGTCCTATATCGAGGAAGCCCGGGACAAGGGCGCGGAAGTCGTGGAGATCAATCCGGCGGGGGAAAATTTCTCGCAACAGCCGCACCGCAAGATCCCGCCGCACATTATCGTCAATCCGGGCGACGATCTGAAAGTGATGCAGGACGAGATTTTCGGTCCGATCCTGCCGATCAAGTCCTATGGCGAGACGCGCGATGCGGTGAATTATATCAACGCGCATGACCGTCCGCTGGGCCTCTACTATTTCGGCGAGGATGCGTCGGAGAAGGAATTCGTGCTGAACAATACCACATCGGGCGGGGTGACGGTGAATGACGTGATCTTCCATGTGGCGCAGGAAGACCTGCCCTTTGGTGGGGTCGGCCCGTCGGGCATGGGCAGCTATCATGGCCGGGACGGCTTCATGGAGTTCAGCCACAAGAAGGCCGTATACACACAGACCGGCAGCGAGATGCTGGCCATGATGCGGCCACCCTATGGGGACAAGTTCCGCGGCCAGGTGAACGGGCGCATCAAGCGCTAGGTGCCCGTTCCGGAAACAGAAAAGCCCGCCAGCAATGCCGGCGGGCTTTTTCTTTTGCAGCGATCCCGATCAGCGTTTCAGGAAGGCCGGAATGTCGTCGCCGAAGCCCTTGACCTTTTCCGGGGCCGGATCGAGCACGAGGTCGTCATCCTTGCGTTTGCGTTCGCGCTTCGGCTTGGCGGCGCGCTCCCGCTTCGGCTTGTCTTCCGAACGGTCTTCGGACTTGCGGTCCGGTTTCGGGTCCGCCTTGGCGGTCTCTTCAGCGGGCGCCGGAGCCGCCTCGTCTGCGCGGTCGGTGTTCTCGTCCCGGCGCCGACTGCGCGAGCGGCTGCTGCGGGGCTTGTCGTCCCGGCTGCCCCGGCGTCCACGGCCACGACCGCGGCTTTCTTCCGGCGGCAGGCTCTCGATCTCCTCGAGCAGGCCGTCCGGCATGAATTCCTCGACATCCTGCTGGATCATCTTGAGGACAAAGCCCCAGGACTTTTCGTCGTCCGGAGAGACCAGGGTGTAGGCCTCGCCCTTGCGCCCGGCGCGCCCTGTGCGGCCGATGCGGTGGACATAGTCCTCGTCCTTTGGCGGCGGGGCATAGTTGAAGACGTGGGAGACGTCCGGAATGTCCAGCCCGCGGGCAGCGACGTCCGAGCCGACGAGGAGTTTCAGGTCGCCGTCACGGAATTTCTGCAGGACTTCGCTGCGCACCGCCTGCGGCAGGTCGCCATGGATCGCGGCGGCGTCATGCCCGTGTTTCGACAGGGAGGCCGCGACAATGTCCACTTCGACCTTCCGGTTGCAGAAGACGATGCCATTGTTGACGTCACAGGATTCGATGACGCGGCGCAGGGCGGTCCGCTTGGCCTTGGCTCCGTCATTGGGAAGCTTGACCACGAATTGCTTGATCGTTTCGGCGGTCTGCGCGGGGCGCGACACTTCGATCTTTTTCGGATCCTTCTGGAACTTCTTGGCCAGACTGGCAATTTCCGGCGGCATGGTGGCCGAGAACAGCAGGGTCTGGCGGCGCGGCGGCAGCAGGCCGCAGATCTTCTCGATGTCGGGGATGAAGCCCATGTCCAGCATGCGGTCGGCTTCGTCGATGATGAGATAGTCGACGCCCATCAGAAGCAGCTTGCCGCGTTCAAACTGGTCGATCAGGCGGCCCGGCGTGGCGATCAGCACGTCGACGCCGCGCTGCAGCAGGGCTTCCTGTTCCTTGAAGCTGACGCCACCGATCAGCAGCGCCATGGTGAGCTTGAGATACTGTCCGTATTTCTCGAACTGCTCGGCGACCTGGGCGGCCAGTTCGCGCGTCGGGCACAGGATCAGGCAGCGCGGCATGCGTGCGCGGGCCCGGCCCCGGGCCAGGCGATGGATCATGGGCAGCACGAAGGCGGCCGTCTTGCCGGTGCCGGTCTGCGCCACACCTGTCACATCACCGCCTGCGATAACATGCGGAATGGCTTCAGCCTGGATCGGGGTGGGATGGGTGTAGCCGGCTTCGGTGACGGCCTTGAGAATGTTCGGGCCGAGGCCCAGATCGGCAAAGGTAACTTCGGTCAATGTAGTCGTTCCTGGAATGGTTTCTGATCTAACCCGGCAGCCATGATGGCTGCATTTCCTGCGTCCGGCGCCTCAGTGCGCGTTCGGCAGGCCGGGCGAATCCATTGCCCGGAGCGTCGTGTTGCGCTGCACATAAGCGAAATTGTGGATAAATGGAAGGGGGCGTGCCCAGCCCGTCCCATGGCCGGGTCAATCGCGATAGCGTTTCACATCCTCGATCAGGTCCTGCAACACGCGTTTCGACCGGCCCCAGTCGAAGGATTGCCCCGGAACGGTGATCGTCGCCTTCATCATCGTGCCTTCAGGGCGGCGTTCCAGCGTGATGATCATGTTGCCTTCCCAAGACCATATCGAAGATGCCATCCGGGAATTCAGGATGCATCCGTCCCCGGCTTCGGAGATATCGACGAGGGGCTGGCTGCGGCTGGCGAGAGAACAGAGCACGGCGGCCAGCGTCTCGCCGAACGTGTTGCGAAAGCCCTGCGACAGTTCGCGGTCCATCTTCAGGCCCAGCCTGGAATAAAGCGGCAGGGCGATATCCTTGATGGCGGCCAGCGGAATGCCGCCGGCCCCGGCCGCGGCCATGAGGGGCTCGGCATATTTGAAGAATTGTTCGGCGGTCATCCCTTGCGGCGTGGCGCCGGTCACCCGGACAATCCGGGCGCGTACATCGGGGTGATTGAGGATTTCCCCCACATTCATCGAATTGCGCCAGTCGACGGCGGGATCGATGGTCTGAGGCGGAATGGATGGCGGCGCGTCGCCGGTGGGCATTTGTGGTGCGGCAGTGCCGCAATGGGCGCAGAAACGGTGTCCGTCTCCCAGCGCCTGGCCGCAATTGATGCAATACATGGGCGGTCCCCTCGTCCATATGGCGAGGGGACCATAGCCCGAATCAGGCGCCCGCGTCAGCGAGATTCTGGTTCACGAAATCCCAATTGATGAGATTTTCGATGAAAGCGTTCATATAGTTCGGACGGCTGTTCTGATAGTCGAGATAGTAGGCGTGTTCCCAAACATCCATGGTCAGGACCGGGGTGGCGCCCATATCGGTCACCGGGGTTTCAGCGTTCGGCGTCTTGGTGATGGACAGTTTGCCATTCTTGTAGACGAGCCAGGCCCAGCCGGAGCCGAACTGGCCGCCGCCAGCTGCCTTGAAATCCTTCACGAACTGGTCGTAGCCGCCGAGGTCGCGGTCGATCAACTCAGCCACCTTGCCATGCGGCTTGCCACCGCCGCCCGGCTTCATGCAGTGCCAGTAGAAGGTGTGGTTCCAGACCTGGGCGGCATTGTTGAAGAGGCCGGCCTTGCCGCTGTCGGCAGCGGCGGTCTTGATGATGGATTCCAGAGATTCGTTCTCGAGGTCTGTGCCCTCGATGAGGCCGTTGAGGTTGTTGACATAGGCGGCGTGGTGCTTGCCGTGGTGAAAGTTCAAGGTCTCCTCGGAGATGTGCGGCGCCAGGGCGTCGCGTCCATAGGGGAGATCAGGGAGGGAAAATGCCATTTTGGGCGTCCTTTCTTGCAGCAAAGTATCTGGCCTAATTACGCGTCTTCCCACATATGGGTTTCATGTCAAACCAGACCAGCCCTCTTTCCAAATCTCAATGGGCCGCAATCGACAAGCGGATCCTGCGGGCGGACGAGGATCGCTGGATTTCCAGCCGCTATGCCAGCCCGGCGGAGCGGCAGGCCCTGACCGCCCTGTATGCGCTGGCCTATGAACTGGCGCGGGTGCGTCTGGTCGTCAGTGAGGAAGGACTTGGCCTGATCCGGTTCCAATGGTGGCGGGATGCCGTTTCCGAGATCGAGGCGGGCAAGGTGCGCGAGCATGACGTCGCCCGGGCGCTGAAGGACGAAGTCGGGGCAGGTCGGCTCAAGACCGGCGCACTACACAAGCTGATCGATGGCTATCAGGCCGCGTTCGAAGCCCAGGACCGGTCTCTGGAGCCGGAGGGGTGGCTCGCCCTGACGGCGGCGCATGTGCTGGCCCCGATCCATGACTGGGCCGAGGAAATCCGCGAGGTCGCGCCCTATTTTGCGGCGGCCCGCCGATCGGACTCGAAAGCCTATGGCCCGATCCTGCCGCCGGCACCGAAACCGATCCGTCCGGCCATCGCCCATTTCCGCCTTCGCAAGCTGTATATCGAGGGCAAGACACCGAATGCCGTCCAGAAACGGCTGAGCGTACTTCAGGCGATAAGAAGCGGGAAAGTGTGACGGGCATGAAACGCCGGGCGGGTTGACCCGTTACCCTCTTCATACAGGATTGGAATGTGAGTCTCACCCGATCCGTCCTGAGAGGAGACCGGCCATGTCATCGAAACCTGTTGCCACGCTGTATCGCATGAAAACGGATACACATGTCTGTCCGTTTGGTCTGAAGAGCCGCGCCTTGCTGAACCGCAAGGGCTATGATGTTGAGGACCATTTGCTGACCAGCCGGGAAGAGACCGACGCGTTCAAGCAGGCGCATGACGTCAAGACAACGCCCCAGACCTTCATCGACGGCAAAAGGATCGGCGGATATGATGATCTGAAGGCGTTTTTCGGCCAGGCGGCCAAGGATCCGGATGCCAAAACCTACACGCCCGTGATCGCCATTTTCGCATCTGCCGCCCTGATGGCGCTGGCAACAAGCTGGGCGGCATCTGGAACCCTGATCACTGTGCGGGCGCTGGAATGGTTCATCGCGATCAGCATGTGTGTTCTGGCGATCCAGAAATTGCGGGACCTTGAAAGCTTTTCAAATTCGTTTCTGGGATATGACCTGCTTGCCCGAAAATGGGTGCGGTACGCCTATGTTTATCCGTTTGCAGAACTGTTTGCGGGCGTCCTGATGATTGCTGGCGCCCTCACGCTGATTGCGGCACCGGTTGCGCTGTTCATCGGGACGGTCGGCGCCGTATCCGTGTTCCGGGCCGTTTACATCGAGAAGCGGGACCTGAAATGCGCCTGTGTCGGCGGAAACAGCAATGTGCCGTTGGGCTTTGTGTCGCTGACGGAAAACCTGATGATGATCGCCATGGCCGTCTGGATGCTGGCGAAATAGCGCTAGGTCCCGCGGGTATCTCCATACAGGTGAATGTGAAGCCGGTCGGTAAAATTGTACCCGGCCTTCAGGCAGGCCTCGGCAAGCCAGGATTCGCGGGCGCGCAGTTCCTGCGGGCTGCGGCCTTCCGGCATGAGCCAGACGCGTGAGGCCGGCATGCCGCAATCGGACACGAGTGCCTCGACTTCGGTGAGATCGGCAGGGTCTGCGACGACGATCTTGAGATTGGCCCGCGGATCGGCAGCATAGAAGCTTAGCGTATCGGGCTTCAGCCGCAGCGCTGTGGCATTGCCGGAATGGGCGAGTTTCGGTGACACGTTGAACTGGTCGATCAGGTCAGCTGCCAGGCCGACCGGTTTGATCGTGCCATTGGTCTCGATCTCGATGTGAAAGTCCGGGTCAGCAGATTTCAGGCGCTGGACCAGGTCGCCCAACTCCCTTTGCTGCAGCAGAGGTTCGCCGCCAGTGAAGATGATGCGGCGGCAGGACTGCGTGATCAGACGGTCTGCAAGGGCCTCAACGGTCAGGTCGATGGTTTCCAGTGCGCGGTCGAACTTGCGGGGGGCGCCCGGTGCATCATCGCGATGCGGAAACTCCGTTCCCTGAAAATTCCAGGTATAGGCCGTGTCGCACCAGATGCAGTGGAGGTTGCACTGGGACAGCCGGACAAACACGCTGGGCTTGCCGCACGATACGCCCTCGCCCTGCAGCGAATGAAAGATTTCGGGCGCGCCGGGTTCGGTGACGGCGAGGCGCATGACTATTCCGCCGGAACCGGGTGTGTGGCGGCGAGCCAGGCATCAAAATCGTTCAAGGCACGAGCGGCCTGGGCGCGTTTCTTCGCGCGGCCCTTGTCCTTGCCGCGCAGGCGTTTGCCATCCGGTCCGTGTTTCGGGAAGTCGGTGATGTCCGGGAACAGGCCGAAATTGACATTCATCGGCTGGAAGGTTGCCTTGCCTTCAAGATGCCCGCCGGTGATGTGACGGATCAGAGCGCCGAGCGCGGTCGTCTCGGGCGGAGGCGTCAATGGCCGGCCAAGACGCTCGGCGGCCGCGAATCGCCCGGCCAGCAATCCCATGCCGGCGCTTTCGACATAGCCTTCCACGCCTGTGACCTGACCGGCAAAACGCAGGCGCGGCAGCGACTTCATGCGAAGCTGCTCATCCAGCAGCTTCGGCGAATTCAGGAAGGTATTGCGGTGGATGCCGCCCAGACGCGCAAACTCAGCCTTTTGCAGGCCCGGGATCATTCGGAAGATGTCGGTCTGGGCGCCGTATTTCAGCTTGGTCTGGAAGCCGACCATGTTCCACAGCGTGCCGTGTGCATTGTCCTGGCGCAGCTGGACGATGGCGTGGGCCTTGATGTCCGGCTGGTGCGGATTGGTCAGGCCGACCGGCTTCATCGGACCGAACCGCAAGGTCTCGCGCCCCCGCTCGGCCATGACCTCAATGGGCAGGCAGCCCTCGAAATAGGGTGTGTTCTTTTCCCATTCCCGGAATTCGGTCTTTTCGCCGGAGATCAGCGCATCGATGAAGGCGTTGTACTGGTCTTCGTCCAATGGGCAGTTGATATAGGCGGCGGTATCGCCCCCCGGTCCGGGCTTGTCATACCGGCTCTGGCGCCAGGCCTTGGTCATGTCGATCGAGTCGAAATAGACGATCGGGGCAATCGCGTCGAAAAAGGCAAGATCGTCTTCGCCGGTATGGGCGTGGATGGCTTCAGCCAGTTTCAGCGAGGTGAGCGGTCCGGTGGCGACAATGACACTGTCCCAGTCTTCGGGCGGGATGGCGTCGATCTCTTCGCGCACGATGGTAACGTTCGGATGAGCTTCCAGTTTCGCCGTGACGGCTTCGGCAAAGCCTTCCCGGTCCACGGCCAGGGCACTGCCCGCGGGGACCTGATGGTCATGCGCGGTGTGGATGATCAGGCCGTTCGCGCGGCGCATTTCCTCATGCAGCACGCCCACCGCATTGGATTCATGGTCATCTGACCGGAAGGAATTCGAACAGACGAGTTCGGCCAGCTTGTCGGTCTGGTGGGCGTCGGTGCCCTTCACGCCCCGCATTTCGTGCAGAATGACGGGCACGCCGGCATTTGCGGCCTGCCAGGCGGCTTCGGATCCGGCCATGCCGCCGCCGATGATATGAATGGGTTTGATGCTCATGGGCGGGATGTGCGGGGCCAGGGCGGCGCCGTCAAGATGGCGGTTGCCGTCATTCCCCGTGGCGAGGGCGCGACGGGACGTGTAAGGAGTCGGGCATGACTCGCGAACTTTCCATTCCCGGCCTTGTCGCCGAGGCCTGGTCACTGGCCGCAAGGGCCGCGCGGCCGAGCCTTGTCCTGATGCTGGCCCTGATCACGGCTGGCGGGATCTACACCTTCGCCATCGGGCCCGGTTCTGCAATCGGGGATGCAGCGCCGGCCATTGCAGCACTGGTGGTCTTCGTGGTGGGGATCGAATACTCCCTCGTCTGCTATCGGGCGATGCTGGAGACCCGAAAGGGGGACCGGCTTCGCCTCGCCCATGCGAATTTGGCGATCTATGTCGCCTTCCTGTTTGTCGGCGTGTTTGTCGGCTTCTTCCTTCTGATCCTGCCCGGTATCCTGCTGAAAGCGTCCGGGCGGGCCGATCTCGACGCCGAAACCCCGCCGGAACAGGTTCAGGCGGCGCTGATCGACATGTTGCCGACGGCCTATGGTGCGGTGCTGATCCTGGCCTGTCTGGCCGGCGCGGCTGTGCTGGTCTTCATGGCCTTGCGCCTGTTGCTGGCGGGCGCGGCGACCGTCGCGACCGGTGAAACCATGGTTTTTCGCACCTGGCCCTGGACCAAGGGGCACGCCCTGACGCTTGGTGTGGCGGCCCTGGCCACGCATCTGGCACCGTTCACGCTGGCTGTTCTGATCAATTGGGGACTCCGGGATGTATGGGGCACCAGCGCTGTGGGGGCCTTCTTGTCCGGCGCGGTGGGCATGGCCCTTCTGGTGCCGTTCCTGCTGTCCGGGCATGGGCTGGCCGTGGCGGCGCTGTCCCGCCTGCAGCCGGCGACCGACCCCAGCGAGTGATTGCGCCTGTCACAAAAATCGCCCTATCCTGAAATTCAGGTAATGTTTCAGGAGGGGTTCGCCGCATGCCAAGCCGGTTTTCATTCGACGGTGCCTTGATGTTCGCGTTCCGCGCAGCCCATGTGCGGAGCTTTCCATGGATCTTTTCAGCGGCCTTTGCGGGCACCTTCACCGCATTCTTCCTGATTCTCATGGTCCTGGCCCGCGGGGATCTGGCGGAAGTGGTGACCCTGTTCGAGGCGCTTGAGCGATCCGGCCTCGACGAGGACGATCTGGCGGCCATATTCGGGGCGTTGCTCGGGACGCTGGAGCCCCTGATCGGCTGGGCCTTGATCGCCACGGTCGGAAGCTGGATCCTGTGGGCCATGTTCGAAGCGGCCTCGCAGCGCCGCTATGTGCGGGATGAGCCGTTTTACCTCGGATTCGGCGGCGACGAGCTGCGCATGATGGGGGTGGGCCTGTGCTGGGCCGCGTTGCAGGCCCTGTTCTATGCCGTGCCCGCGTTCATCATGTTTGGTGCGATGTCCGACATGATCGGCATGATCGAGGCGGGCGCATCGGAAGATGACATTGCGCGAAGCTTGATCGGTCCGATCTTCGGCGGGTTGGGACTGGGTCTGCTCTTTTTCCTGGTCTACGTCTTCTTCGCGACGCGTCTGGCGCCGAGTTTCGCGCTGACAATCAAGGACCGGCAATTCCGCTTTCTGGATGCCTGGAACGTGTCGCGCGGCCGGTTCTGGCCGATCCTTGGCGCCTATGTGATTATCTTTATCGTAAGCAGCATTGTGATCAGCATTGTCGAACAGGTGCTCGACATTGGCCTGACGGCCGTGATGGCCTCCGGCATGGGGAACGCGGATTCAGCGGAGGAGCTTCTCGATGTGCTTTTCAGCGGCGGGGTCATTGTGGCGCTGGCCATCTATTTCCTGATCCGGTTTTTCCTGTCCGGCATGATGATGCATGTGGCGGGTGGTCCGGCGGCCTTTGCGGCCCGGCACGATCCAAGAGGCGGCGTCGATGATGCACTACAGGCCGACATTTTCAATTAGCGAGAGGGCAAGCTGATGAACCCATTGGAATTTTCATTCGGGAATGCGGTAGGGCATTTCCAGAAGACCGGAGGGCCGAACGGCTTCCTCTGGAAATTCGCGCTGACCTATGCGCTGTTTGCCATCATCGTCCAGGGGCTGAGCCTGTACCTGATGGCTCCCATCTATGCTGCGGCCTTCGATCCCCTCGTGATGGAGGATCCCGACATGATGGACCAGGTCATGCTGGAGAATATGGGGCGGTTTGCCCTTGGCTATCTCGTCTCGATCGTGTTCGGCATCCTGATGTGGATCCTGTTCGAAGCGGCCAGTCAGCGGCGCTACATGCGCGCTGACGGGTTCAGCCTGAAGATTGGCGGCGATGAGGGGCGGCTGTTGGTGGTAGGCCTGTTCTGGCTGGGCCTGATGATCGCGCTCTATATCGGGATGTTCGTGTTGATGTTGGTGCCGATGACCCTTGGCATGGCGCTTGGCAGCGATGGCGCAATCATAGCCGGACTTGTGACGTTTATCCTGTTTGTCGCCTATTTCGTTGTGGCGGTCTGGATCGGTGTGCGGTTCTCGCCGGCTGCGGCATTGACCATCCGCGATCGCAAGATCCGGTTTGGCAGCGCCTGGCGCGTTACGAAGGGGCGGGTTTGGACGCTGATCGGCAGCTGGCTCGTGCTGGGCCTGATCATGATGGCGATCCTGATTGCGCTCTACATCGTGTTTGCCGTCCTGGCCGTTTTGTCCCTGATGCCGGCCATCCAGAGCGGAGCGGAAGACCCGGCGGAGATCATGGCCGCTTTCGCATCACCGACCTTCCTCGTTCCGGCGATCCTGTTCGGCCTTGTCTACATGATGCTGGCCGGCGGGATGATGCATGTCTTTGGTGGCCCGGCTGCGCTGGCAGCCAGAACCGATCCGAACTGGGCGGATGAAAGCGCCATGAACGAAACGTTCGGCTAGGGGCGCAGCGCTCTATTTTGCGGGGCTCGGCGTGCGGGATTTCCGCGTCGCCGGGCCCTTTGCCTTCGCAGCACCGGCTTTTGCCTTCGGCTTGGCGGCCGTCTTTGCCTTTGGTTTGGCCGGGGTGGCGGCCTTTGGCTTTGCGGCAGCTTTCTTCGGCCTGGCCTTTGCGGCCGGCTTGGCCTTGGCGGTGTCCGCGGCGCGCAGGCGCTTGTTGCGGGCGGCGCGTCGCTCATCCTGCCGACGGAAGGTCTCGGCGAGGTGCTTGCCGGTCCAGCTGCGCTCGCTGGCCGCAATGTCTTCCGGCGTGCCGGAGGCGACCAGTTCACCGCCGCCATCACCGCCTTCCGGGCCGAGATCGAGCACCCAATCGGCGGTCTTCACGACATCCAGATTGTGCTCGATGACCACAACCGTATTGCCGGTATCGACGAGCGAGTGGAGCACTTCGAGCAACTTGCGGACGTCCTCGAAATGGAGACCGGTCGTCGGCTCATCCAGAATGTAGAGCGTCTTGCCTGTGGCCCGCTTGGAGAGTTCCTTGGCGAGCTTGACTCGCTGTGCCTCTCCGCCTGAGAGCGTGGTGGCCTGCTGGCCCACCTTCACATAGCCAAGCCCGACCTGGTTCAGCGTATCCAGCTTCGAGGCAATGGCGGGTACGGCCGAAAAGAATTTCGCGGCGTCCTCGACCGTCATGTCCAGCACGTCGGCGATGGACTTGCCCTTGAAAAGGACTTCCAGCGTCTCGCGATTGTAGCGTTTGCCCTTGCAGGTTTCGCACGTGACATACACGTCTGGCAGGAAGTGCATCTCGATCTTGATGACACCATCCCCCTGGCAAGCCTCACAGCGGCCGCCCTTCACGTTGAAGCTGAACCGTCCAGGGGCATAGCCGCGCGCCTTGGCTTCCGGCAGGCCGGCAAACCAATCGCGGATCGGACCGAAGGCGCCGGTATAGGTGGCCGGGTTCGAACGCGGTGTGCGGCCGATCGGGCTCTGGTCAATGTCGATGACCTTGTCGAGGTGTTGCAGGCCCTCGAGGCTTTCATAAGGCTGTGGCGGGCTGGACGCGCCATTCAGCTTGCGGGCCAGCGCCTTGTAGAGCGTCTCGATGATGAGCGTTGACTTGCCGCCGCCGGAGACGCCGGTGATGCAGGTGAAGCTGCCGAGCGGGATGGTGGCGGTGACATTCTTCAGATTGTTCCCGGTCGCGCCCTTCAGCGTCACCTTGCGCTTGGCTTTCTCGACCGGACGACGTTTCGGGATCGGGATTTCCTTGGTGCCGTTCAGATAGTCAGCAGTCAGACTCTTCTCGTCGGCCATGACCTCTTCAGGCGTGCCCTGGGCGATGATCTGGCCGCCATGCACACCGGCTGCCGGGCCCATGTCGATCACATGGTCTGCGGTCAGGATGGCGTCCTCGTCATGCTCGACGACGATCACGGAGTTTCCGAGATCTCGCAGCCGCTTGAGCGTTTCGAGGAGCCGGTCATTGTCGCGCTGGTGCAGGCCGATACTCGGCTCATCGAGCACGTAGAGCACGCCGGTCAGGCCGGAGCCAATCTGGCTGGCAAGTCGGATGCGTTGGCTTTCGCCGCCGGACAATGTGCCGGAAGCGCGGCTGAGCGTGAGATATTCAAGGCCGACATCGTTGAGGAAGTCGAGCCGGTCATTGATTTCCTTCAGGATGCGGCCGGCGATTTCGTTCTGCTGCTTCGTCAGGCTCTTGTGCACACCCGCGAACCAGTCATGCGCCTGCTTGATCGAGAAGACGGATGCGTCGGAAATGTCGAGGCTGTTGATCTTCACGGCCAGGGCTTCCGGCTTCAGGCGCTTGCCGCCGCAGGACGGGCAGGGCGCGGCCGCCTGGAATTTGGCGATCTCGTCGCGCACCCATTGGCTATCGGTTTCGCGATAGCGGCGCTCCAGGTTCGGGATGACGCCCTCGAACGTCTTCTTCACCTCATAGCGGCGCATGCCGTCATCATAGACGAAGTTGACTTCTTCCTCGCCCGTTCCGAACAGGATCACCTGGTGAATGTCTTCCGGCAGCTTGTTCCAGGGCTTCTTGAGATCGAACCGGTAATGAGCTGACAGGGCCTGCAGCGTCTGGGTCTGGTAGGGAGAGGTGGATTTGGCCCAGGGCGCGATGGCGCCGTTCAGCAGGTCAAGATCCTTGTCCGGAACAACCAGACCGACATCGACCTTCAGCTGTTCGCCAAGGCCGTCACAGGTCGGGCAGGCCCCGAAGGGATTGTTGAAGGAGAACAGGCGCGGCTCGATTTCCGGGATGGTGAAACCGGACACCGGACAGGCAAAATTCGCGCTGTAGGTAATTCGCTTCGGTTCACTCTCTCCCTCTTCCAGATCGGCGTATTCGGCGATGGCAATGCCATTGGCGAGGCCGAGCGCCGTTTCGAAGCTTTCGGCCAGGCGCTGTTCCATGCCGTCGCGCACGACGATCCGGTCCACCACGACGTCAATGTCGTGCTTGAATTTCTTGTCGAGCTTGGGCGGGTTTTCCAGCTCGTGGAATTCGCCATCCACTTTCACGCGCTGATAGCCATTCTTCAGGAGTTCGGCGAATTCCTTGCGATACTCCCCTTTCCGGCCACGGACGATGGGCGCAAGCAGGTAAAGCCGTGTGCCTTCCGGCAAATCCATTGTGCGGTCGACCATCTGGCTGACGGTCTGGCTTTCAATCGGCAGGCCGGTGGCGGGAGAATAGGGAATGCCGACGCGCGCCCAGAGCAGGCGCATATAGTCGTAGATTTCCGTGACGGTGCCGACGGTGGAGCGCGGATTGCGGCTGGTTGTCTTCTGTTCAATGGAAATGGCGGGCGAAAGGCCTTCAATGCTTTCCACATCCGGCTTCTGCATCAGTTCCAGGAACTGGCGCGCATAGGCCGACAGGCTTTCGACATAACGGCGCTGGCCTTCGGCATAGATGGTATCGAATGCCAGCGAGGACTTTCCCGAGCCGGACAGGCCGGTCATCACGACCAGTTCGCCGCGCGGGATGTCCACGTCAACGTTTTTGAGATTGTGTTCCTTGGCGCCGCGAACGCGGATAAAGGGGGACTCGGCCATTGCGGGCTCTCTCGGCAGGGTGAGGTTTTGGGCAGATCAGCAAACTATGTGTGCCGCAAATCGTATTGCGCCACAAGAACAAATGCGGAACTCGCTCGATCGCTGACAAAATGGCCCGGATTTCTGCACATTCGATGAAATTTCACACAATCCTTGAGCCGTGCGTCAACCATGCGCGCGTATGACGGCTGACGGAATAAAGGGGATGCCGGATGCAGGTTGTGCTGGAAAGATTGCTGAACGTGGCCTTGCCCCTGTTTGTGGCACCCTTTCTGATCTTCACGGCCCTGGCTTTTGTGAAAAAGGGCCGGGCAGCATTTAGTTGGTCGGCAAGTCTGGCCGAAAGTGTCAGAGTGAACACGGCCCTGATGCTGATCAATTCCATGTTGGCTCCGGTGATCGCCTTGTCGCTGGAACCTGTGCAGCATGTTGCCGATTCGGGGGGGATCTGGCGGATGGACCCCGCCCTCTGGCAGGCCCTGCCGATCTGGCTCGTCGTAATCATTGCCGTGATGGCAGCCGACTTCTCGGATTACTGGGTACACAGGCTGATGCATACGAAATGGCTTTGGCCCGCACACCTTGTCCACCATTCCGAGACGGTCATGAACAACACGACATCCGTGCGCATGCATGTTGTTGAGTTGGTGATCATGGCCGCATCGTTCCTTGTGGTGGCGACCGTCCTGTCACTGCCGCCCGTGCTCGCGGGGGTCGCGGGCCTGTTCATCCCGTTCTATAACCGCTTCGTGCACCTCGATGCCGACTATCATTGGGGGCCATTCAACAGGGTGCTGAATTCGCCCCGCTTGCACCGCTGGCACCACGCCGACGTGCCGGAAGCCCATGGCAAGAATTTCGCGAACATGTTCAGCCTGTGGGATACGCTGTTTGGCACCTATTATCTGCCGGGCGTTTGTCGTCACGAACTAGGTGTGAAGGACGGTCCGGGCCAGAACCTGCTGCTCAACTATGCCTGGCCGCTGAAATCCTTGGCGGAAGCGGTCGCGCCGCTGCACCAGCGTTTCCTACACCGAGGCTGAAGGTTCGGACTTGCATGGGGCGACGCGACGCGCTAGGAACAAAAAGTGAACATCGTATCCGGCTGCCAGGAAGCGAGCCAGCATGTGCCGAAGGCGGGGGAATTCTCATCCTTTCGGGCGACAGGCGAGCCAATGCGGAGTAAAAGCGGGTTCGAATCGAAAGCGAAACAGATCGGAGCGGAGTTGGAACCATGGCAGGATCAGTGAACAAGGTCATTCTTGTCGGCAATGTCGGACAGGACCCGGAAGTCCGCCAGTTCCAGAATGGCGGCCAAGTTGCCAGTTTCTCGCTGGCCACGTCGGAGACCTGGAAGGACCGCAATACGGGCGAGCGCAAGGAAAAGACCGAATGGCACCGCATTTCGGTGTTCAGTGAGGGCCTTGTCCGCGTCGTGCAGAGTTACGTCAAGAAGGGCTCCAAGCTCTACATTGAGGGCCAGCTTGAAACCCGCAAGTGGCAGGACAAGGACGGCCAGGACCGGTACACGACCGAAGTCGTGTTGCGGGGCTTCAATTCCACCCTGACCATGCTGGACAGCCGCAATGAGGGCGGTGGCCGATCGATGGGCAATGATTTTGGCGGATACCAGGGCCAGAGCGGCGGCGCGCGCCAGATGAGCGGCCCGCAGGAGAGCTTCAGCCAGGACCTGGATGACGAGATTCCGTTCTAGGATGCGGAACCGGCGTTTTCGCCCGTAATTACTGCTATTTCGGCCCTGTCGCATTTGTTTCAAAGGCGACAGGGTGCTAGACATGTTCCTGTATCGGAACAGGTGATTCCCGCCGGTTTCACCCTAGCCAGGACGAATTCTCCATGAGCGACGAAACGACTCCGCCGGACGAGCCGGAAACGCCGGAAAATGGCAGTGAGGGCGCCGCGCCCCTGCCGGATGGCATCGAGCCGATTTCCATCGAATCCGAGCTGAAAAGCTCGTATCTCGACTATGCGATGAGCGTCATCGTCAGCCGTGCGCTGCCGGATGTGCGCGACGGCCTGAAGCCAGTCCACCGCCGCATTCTCTACGCCATGGATGTGGGCGGCAACACGCCGAGCAAGCCGTACAAGAAATCCGCCAACATCGTTGGTGCCGTGATGGGTAATTATCACCCGCATGGCGACTCCGCGATCTATGATGCGCTGGTGCGCATGGCGCAGCCCTTCTCGATGGGCGTGACGCTGGTCGACGGCCAGGGCAATTTCGGCTCGATCGACAACGATCCTCCGGCCGCCATGCGTTACACTGAAAGCCGCATGACGAAGGAGGCGACCTATCTGCTCGCTGACATCGACAAGGATACGGTCGACTTTCAGGACAATTATGACGGGTCCCAGCAGGAACCCGTCGTGCTGCCGGCGCAATTCCCGAACCTTCTGGTCAATGGTGCAGGCGGTATCGCCGTCGGCATGGCGACCAATATCCCGCCACACAATCTGGGCGAGGTGATCGACGCGACCCTGGCCGTGATCGACGATCCGGCGCTGGACGAGGATGCGCTTCTGGAGATCGTTCCGGGGCCGGATTTCCCGACCGGCGGCCTGATCATGGGCATGTCCGGCAGCCGCAAGGCGCTGACCACCGGACGCGGCAGCGTCATCATGCGCGCCAAGACGGATATCGAGGAAGCCAAGAATGGCCGCCAGGCCATCATCGTCACCGAGATCCCGTATCAGGTGAACAAGGCGGCCATGATCACGAAGATCGCGGAATTGGTGCGTGAGAAGCGGATCGAGGGCATTGCCGATCTGCGTGACGAATCCGACCGGAACGGCATTCGTGTCGTGATCGAGCTGAAGAAGGATGCCAGCGCCGAAGTCGTGCTGAACCAGCTTTACCGCTTCAGCCAGATGCAGACGAGCTTTGGCGTGAACATGCTGGCGCTGAATGGTGGGCGGCCCGAGCTGATGAACCTCCGCAAGGTGCTCGATTGTTTCGTCACCTTCCGCCAGGAAGTCGTGGTTCGCCGCACCAAGCATGAACTGAACAAGGCCCGCGACCGGGCGCACGTCCTTGTCGGCCTCGCCATGGCCGTGGCGAACATCGATGAAGTGATCCGTATCATCCGCTATTCGCCGGACCCGAATTCCGCCCGTGAGGCCCTGCTGGAGAAAGCCTGGCCGATCATGGACATGGGACCCTTGCTGGACCTGATCGCCGACCGCCGGACCCGCAAGGGCGATGGCGACACGATCTATCTGTCCGATGAACAGGCCCGCGCAATCCTGGCATTGCAGCTCTCGCGCCTGACCGGCCTTGGCCGCGATGAAATCGGCAATGAGGCCAAGGGACTGTCTGAAAAGATCGAGGATTTCCTGGACATCCTGCGCTCGCGCCAGCGCGTGCTGGACATCATCAAGGGCGAGCTGACCGAGGTGAAGGACAAGTTCGCCGTGCCGCGCCGCTCCGAATTCGCCTTTGGCGGCGTCGATATGGAAGACGAGGACCTGATCGAGGTCGAGGACATGGTCGTGACCGTGACGCATGGCGGCTACGTCAAGCGCACCCCGTTGTCGACCTACCGGACCCAACATCGCGGCGGCAAGGGCCGCTCGGGCATGAACATGAAGGACGAGGATTTCGTCGTGAAAGTGTTCTCTGCCACGACGCATACCGAAGTTTTGTTCTTCTCGTCGGCCGGCATGGTCTACAAAGAGAAGGTGTGGCGCCTGCCAATGGGCGGACCGAATTCGCGCGGCAAGGCGCTGGTCAACATCTTCCCGCTGGCTGCCGACGAACGGATCGAAAGCGTCATGCCGCTGCCTGAGGACGACGAGTCCCGCAATGAGCTGGACGTGATGTTTGCGACGCGGTCCGGTACGGTTCGCCGCAACAAGCTGTCGGATTTCATTCGCGTGAACCGCAATGGCAAGATCGCGATGAAGCTGGACGAAGGCGACGGCATCATTTCCGTGAAGATCTGCTCCGAGAAGGACGACATCCTGCTGACCACGGCGCTTGGCCAATGCATCCGCTTTGCCGTCCCGGACGTGCGGGTATTTGCGGGCCGGAACTCCACCGGCGTGCGGGGCATCCGCCTGGCCGATGGAGACGAAGTCATTTCCATGGGCATCCTGCGCCACATGGATGTGACGTCCGAAGAGGCCCGCGCCTATCTGAAGCACGCCGCTGCCATGCGCCGCGCAGCGACGGGTGAGGAAGAGGAAATCTCCGAGGATGAAGGCGAGGAAACGGTCGCCGAAGCCGCTCTCAGCGCCGAACGCATTGCCGAGCTGGGCGCTGCGGAAGAGTTCATCCTGACAATCGCCGACGATGGCATGGGCAAGCGCTCGTCCGCCTATGACTACCGGGTCACCGGGCGCGGCGGCAAAGGCCTCGTCGCCCAGAACATCTGGGGCCGCGACAAGAAGCAGGGGCCGGTCAAGAAAGTGGCCCAATCCTTCACCGTCGATGATGGCGATCAGGTCATGCTGGTGACCGATGCCGGCCAGTTGATCCGCACGCCGGTCGACCAGATCCGGATTGCCGGCCGTTCCACCGGCGGCGTCTGGGTGCTTCGCACGGCCGATGATGAGCGCGTCGTTTCTGTTGCACGGCTTGTGGAAGACGCTGAAACCGCTATGGATGGTGCCGAAGACGCGGGCGAGTAGATCCCGCGCCCCAGTATTGGACCTCAAAAGGCGGGGAGGACAGGCTTTTGCATCGTGTTGGACTATATCCGGGAACTTTCGACCCGCCGACAAACGGCCATCTGGACATTATCGGCCGGGCCCGGAAACTGGTCGATACGCTCATTATCGGCGTGGCGGTCAATGAAGCGAAAAAGCCGCTCTTTGCCCTGCAGGACCGGGTCGACATGGTGCGATCCGAATGCGCCAAGCTGAACGGGCCGGGCCTTGCCGAAATCAAGGTCATGCCGATGCATGGGCTGCTCATGAAGTTCGCCGAGGCTTGTGAGGCGCACATCATCGTGCGCGGCCTGCGTGCCGTGCAGGATTTCGAGTACGAGTTCCAGATGACGGCAATGAATGAACAACTGAATCCCGACATTGAAACCGTATTCCTGATGGCCGATGTTAGGCATCAGGCGGTGGCCTCCCGGCTCGTGAAGGAGATTGCGAGCCTGGGCGGCGACATCACGCCGTTTGTAACGCCTGAGGTTAAACGGGCCCTTCTGGAGAAGTACCAAAAATGAAGTTCGCCGCTTTCGCGCTCGCCGCTTCCGCCCTCGCCCTGACAGCAACGGCAGATACCACAGACAGCGCAGCGCCAGCGGACGAGACAGCCGTGACGCACACGGTCGAGCAGGCCAAGGCAGACCCTGCGCAGTGGCGTGCGGTCGATCCGGAGCAGCTGTTCATCTTCGAGACCAGCAAGGGCCGTATCCTGATCGAGGCCTTTCCGGAAATCGCGCCGAAACATGTGGCGCAATTTTCCGAAATCATCCGGTCCGGCAAGTATGACGGGACAAAGTTTCACCGCGTCATCGAAGGCTTCATGGCTCAGGGCGGGGACATTTTCGCGATGAATGGCGAAGGGTCCGGACTGCCGAACATCGAAGCGGAATTCACCTATCGCCGGAACCCGGACGAGATGCCGCTCGATTACGCCATTGGCGACCGGGACCTGGCCGAAGGCGGGTTCATCAAGGGATTCCCGATGGCCACGCGCCCGCTCTGGCTGGCCCAGGACCTTGGCAATGAGACGATCGAGAGCTGGATCCCGCATTGCCCCGGCATCGTGTCGACGGCGCGCCTTGGCGATGATGTGAATTCGGCGAACTCGCAATTCTTCCTGATGCGCGGCTATGCCGAGCACCTCGACAAGCAATATACGGCCTGGGGCCGCGTGATCGAGGGGCAGGACGTTGTCATGTCGATCAAGAAGGGGCCGGACGGCACTGATGGTGTGGTGCGCGATCCCGATACGCTGGTTTCTGCGAAAGTGGCTGCTGACCTGCCTTCGGCCGAACGTCCGGCTGCCTGGGTCATGCGTACGGATACCGACGCGTTCGCTGCCACCATCGAGGATGACACCATTCCGCATGTCTGCAGCCTTCCGCCCGTACCTGCGGTTGTGGAGAACTGAGCCCTCACCCGAAGGGGCCCGTTCCGATGGACCTTTCCGTTTTCCAGTTTGACCTGCCGGAGCAATTGATTGCGCTGCGCCCGGCCGAGCCGCAGGATTCCGCGCGCCTTCTGGTGGTCCATGGTGATGGGCGGCTGGAGGATGCCGGCGTTCGTGACTTGCCGCGCTATCTGTCGGCTGGCGATGTCATGGTGTTCAACGACACGCGTGTTCTGCCGGCGGCCCTGAAGGGCGTGCGTCCGGCCCGGGATGCCGCAGGACAGGATGTTGCCTGTGACGTGAACCTGACCGAGCGCGTCGACGCGCATACCTGGCGGGCGCTCGCCCGGCCGGGGCGTCGCCTGAAAGTGGGTGACAGGATCCTTTTTGCCGAAGGCTTTTCAGCGGACATTACCGGTCGTCCCGAGGGTGGGGAAATCGAATTGCGCTTTTCGCGCGGCGGTGCAGACTTGACCGCAGCGCTGGACGCGCACGGGGCGATGCCCCTGCCGCCCTATATCGCCCGCCGGCGGCCTGCGGATGCAAAAGACCGCGATACTTATCAGACTGGATTTGCCGGAGAGGATGCCGCTTCGGTTGCCGCGCCAACTGCCGGACTGCACTTCACGCCGCGCCTGCTGGCCGAGATCGACGCGGCCGGAATCCGGCAAGAGCGTGTGCGTCTGCATGTCGGCCTTGGCACCTTCAAGCCGCTGGAAGCCGAGCAGCTGGCGGCCAACCGCCTTCATGAGGAATGGCGCCGGCTGACGCCCGAAGTGGCGGCCCGGCTGAATGCTGCGCGCTCAGACGGGCACCGGGTCCTGCCGGTCGGCACCACGGCCATGCGAACGCTGGAAAGCTGTGTGGACACGGAGGGGGTGCTTCATCCGGCCACCGGACCGACGGATATCTTCCTCAAGCCGGGCGATGCCGTACGCGCCACGGACGCATTGGTGACGAATTTTCACTTGCCCGGCTCCAGCCTGTTCATGCTGGTCTGTGCACTGATGGGAACGGATGTGATGCAGGCCGCCTATGCGCACGCCATCGCAAATGAGTACCGATTCTATTCCTACGGGGACGCGTGCCTGTTGCTGCCTTGACCGGTCGTTTCTTCGAGAGAAGCTGGTTTTCCGGCATTCAGCCCGGCTGTCGGCGTCTTGTGCCGGTGAGTGGAACGAGGTGAGATCGCAAAAGAACCCCGCCTTTTGACGGGGTTCTTCTTCAATGATCTTGAATGTGGTTAGCGGATTTTCAAGGTCGCCCGTGCGCCGCGCGGTTCGAAGCGTCTGCCGTTCTCGCGATAGCAGAAGGTCGTGTCATGGCGCACGCGCTCTCCGTCTTCCCACGTATACTGGAAGGACTCGTAGCAATCATATCCCTGATAGCGGGCGTTCCAGAGTTGGGTGCGGCGCACTTCATGGCGCGTATGCCAATGGCCGGACTCGTAGCCATCATAAACATAGGTCGTGTGCGTGTGGCGGGGCGCCGGGTCTGACGTACGCACGCCGACCCCGACATCCACATCGGTTTCCACACCGACTCCCACGCCCAGCTGGGCGTGCGCAGGCATGGCTGCAAGTGCCGTTGCCAGGCCGAGGGCTCCGGTTGCCGCTGCAAGTTTCAATGACGTCATCATGGTCAGCTCCTTTATGGCTTGCCGAATGAACGGGCTGCCCGGAGAGCGGTTCCTAACGTCCTGATATTGCCCTATTTCGGCAAGGCGGCTTGCCCGAGTTCGTCGCGTGTGCGGATTGCCTTTGCCGCCGTGATGCGGGCCAGAAGGCGGCCCTTCTCGTCTTTCCAGTCCGCTTCAACGAGCCCTGTGGTACGGCCACGGCTGACAAGGCGCCCCTCAATGGTGATGAGGCCGTGAGTGACCGGACGCAAAATGCGGGTCTGCAGCTCCATGGTCGTGAACCATTCCCCATCCTTCAGCGCGCTGGCCATGGTGATGGAGACAATGTGGTCAGAGAAGCCCGCAACCCAGCCGCCAAAGGCGCGGTTGTCGCTGATGTCGCGATCCCCCGTATTTGGCCATTCATACCGGGTATAGCCATAGTCGAATTCCTTCAGCCAGAGATCGGGCCGGATGCCCAAATTCTGCAGACCGACCGGTGGCTGCCAGGTGCCATCGCGCAGATTTGTGAGAAAGTTCTGCGCCTGTTTTGACAAGGTGGGTTCGGTCATGCGAGGCGGGCTCCATTGGGGACAGGCTGGTCCGGCGAGAACAGCACGATCCTGTTATCCTGATCCGGGAAGCCGAGCGTCAGGACTTCAGACATGAATTTGCCGATCTGGCGGGGCGGGAAGTTGACGACCCCCGCGACCTGCTTCCCGACAAGATCTTCCGGTGCGTAGTGGTCCGTAATCTGTGCAGATGACTTCCGGATGCCGACGCCGGGGCCGAAATCGATCAACAGGCGAATGGAAGGTTTCCGCGCACCTTCGAGTGGTGCCGCTTCCACAATTGTACCGACACGGATGTCTACCTGCCGGAATGTCTCAAAGCTGGTTTCGTCGGCAGGCGCCGAGTCGGGGGAGTCTGTAAGATGCATGGATCAGGTGACCGTCGTGCCGCCATCCACGACGACCATCTGCCCGGCCATGTAGGCGCCGGCCTTTGAAGCCAGGAACACGGCGGCCCCGGCAATGTCTTCCGGATCGCCGATCCGGCGCATCGGGGTGCCCTTTTCGATCCGCTCTGCCAGTTTCGGGTTCTCCCACAGCGCACGGGCAAAGTCGGTCTTGATGAGGCCAGGGGCAACGCAGTTCACACGGATGTTGTAAGGTCCGAGCTCGATGGCGTAGTTGCGGGCAAGCTGGAAGTCGGCGGCTTTCGAAATGTTGTAGGCGCCGATCGTATCCGATCCTTTCAGGCCACCGATCGAAGAGATGATCACGATGGCCCCGTCCTTGCGGTCCTTCATTTCCGGCGCGACGAGCTGGATCAACCAGTGATTGGAAATGATGTTGTTGGAAAGGATCTTCTCGAAGGACTCATCGTCGATCTCCTCGATCTTTCCGTAATAGGGATTGGAGGCCGCGTTGCAGACCAGAATGTCGATCTGTCCGAAGGAGTCACGGGTCTTTTCGACGAGGGTCTTGAGGTCGTCCTTGGAGGAGATGTTGGCAGGAATCGCAATGGCGGTGCCGTCGCCATGCTTGGCATTGATCTGGTCTGCAACCTCTTGGCACGGGCCGGGCTTGCGGGACGAGATGACCACACGGGCCCCCTGTTCGGCCATCTGTTCGGCAATTGCCTTGCCGATGCCGCGCGAGGATCCGGTGATGACGGCAGTCTTTCCGGTGAGGTCGAACAGGCTCATGATGGGCTCCCTTGATTATGTCTTTCAGGGAGTCGTTACCACAGAAGCCTGCAGCGAACAGGGGTTACGCCGGGACAGGCCGCGTCAGCCGAGTTGCCATTCCATCATCAGGATTTCTGCCAGCCGCTCGGTGCGCTTCCGAACCACTTCGGACGTCCAGGCTTCCTGATCGACAAGGTCGCGGGTCAGCGCGAAATCCATGCCGCCACCGCCATTGAAATAAACCTCTTTCTTGGCCCGGTAGTCGAGTCGGTCCGCCTTCTGGTTCACCTTGTTGGTCAACAGCACGAAATTGCCGAGTGTGTCGCATTGTTCGCGTCGTTTGGCCGGGTCAGGCCAGGTGATCATCCAGTGGCTGTCATCGCTGATATTGCGCGGCAGGACGTGCTCAACCGTGGCATCGGACTGCGGCGGAATGGTGAAGCCGCCATCCAGTGCCGCGTTCAGGCGCAATGCCATGGAACGGCGCTGGCCGAATGTCGCGAAGCGGCCGAGCATCCGGTCGAACGCACGGCGGCCCTCATCCTTGGTGATGTTGAACGGGCTGCCCCGGCCATACAAGCCCCGGTCGTTCCCGATATTCTCATTGATCTTGTGAAAGCGTTTTGACCGTTGGTCGCGGTCCGTCAGCACAAGCATGACGATATAGGACAGGCGCTCCAGCTTGGTGAAGAATTCCGGAGCCGTGTCATGATCGACACCCTGTTCAACGAGGAATTTGAGGGCCGGTGCGCGCCAGCTGGTCTGGTCCAGTGCCCGCATCTGGTTCAGCTTGTCACTGATCAGCTTGGCGTGCCGTCCCTCATCCACACTGGCTGTCGTGATCAGCTTGTAGGCGTCCACATAGCGCGGAAGGATCTCGTCCAGGAAGCCACGCGCCGTGATCTTGGGAATGACATTCTTCAGGAAGCCGGTGATCAGTTCGCCCTTGGAGGATTTGTCGTAGATGGAGCGGATCTGACGCAGCAGGTCGTCAAAGGCGCTACCGCCCAATGCGGCTTCATGTTCGGCCCACCGCTCGGAATAATGGGCGGCTTCCTTGGCGGTGAATTTCGACCGCTGGAACAATTCCGTCTTGATGATGTCGTGCGCCCCCGGTTCCTTGCCCCGGGTGTTGAGTACACGGAACACCTTGAAGCCCTGGTCCTTGTCGTTGACGACGACGCGTACAAGTGCACAGCGGTTCATGGCGACCTCGGCCAGTTCATGATGGTCTTCGGCCGACAGGGCCCGGACGCGTTTCAGCAGGGTGCGCGCATTCTGCACCATGCGTTGCTGGCTGTCGCTCTCGCCGGTCTCGCCTTCAAGGCGCAGCGTGGCCCCGGGCGTCTGGATCATGTGCCGGAAGAAGGGACCGTCCATATGGTTCAGTTCCAGCCGCCAGCTGGCCGCCTCGCCCAGCATCGGGCGGGCTTCATTGGCAATCAGAGCGTGAATGTCGGCGCTGCGCTTCGGATCGGTCTCGGTGTCCCGCAGCACGGCCAGCAGGATGGTGAGGGTTGTCAGGCGCTGCTGCCCGTCCACGATTTCAAGGACGCCTTCCTCATTGCCCTTGTTCAGCACCACCGCGCCAATGAAGTGCGGCGTGCCGGTTTCTGCGGCGTCGAGGAGGTCTGTCAGCAACTCGCCGGCTTCGCGCTCGCCCCAGGAATAGCTTCTCTGGTAAGGCGGCATGCACAACCGCTCGCTGGGACCGAAAACACTCTTGAGTGAACTCTCCTGAGCACGTACGCCGAGATCCATAGGGGCTTCCTCTATACAAGCCTTCTGCCTAGCCCTTGCCAAGTGTCACCACAACGGCACATGAACGGCTGGTAAGGCGTTTCAGGGAATAGTGTGACAGGAGGGTAACGCAGTGAGACTGGTTCGGTTCGCGACGACAGATGGTGCGCGATACGGAATTTTGACCGGCGAACACGTGACGCCGACTGATGCCCGTACACTTGAAGACGCCATGGCGCTTACAGGTTCCGACGCGCCGCCGGTGCCCCTGGCCTCGCTGGACCTGCTGGCCCCGGTGGAGCGCCCGCGCAAGATACTGGGCATTGGTGTGAACTATGCCGCCCATGCGGCAGAGAGTGTCAGCTTTGTGGACACCAAGGCCCCGCAGGTGCAGAAATGGTTCAACAAGCAGGCGACCGCAGCCAATGCACCGTTTGGCAAGGTGCATCTACCCAGGGTTTCGGATCAACTCGACTATGAAGTCGAGCTTGTGGTGGTAATCGGGAAGCATGGCCGCCACGTTCCGCGCGAGCGTGCGATGGACATCATTGCCGGTTTCTGTGTGGGCTGCGACTACTCTGTTCGGGACTGGCAGAAGGCGAGCCAGACAATGATCATGGGCAAGGGGTTCGACACGCATGCCCCCTTCGGCCCGGCGCTGGTTACACCGAATGAGGTGTCGGACCTGTCAGCGCTGCAATTGCGCAGCTTCGTGAACGGGGAACTTCGCCAGACCGGCCATGTCCGCGACATGATCCACGACATCCCCGCGCAGATCGCCCATCTGACCGCTGCGTTCACGCTGGAGCCCGGCGACCTGATCTTCACTGGAACACCCGCAGGCGTCGGCGCAGCCCATACGCCCCCGAAATGGCTCAAGGCCGGAGATCGCGTCCGTCTGGAGATCGACGAGATCGGCGTGATCGAAAACGAGATTGTTCCGGAACCCGAAGGCATGAGAATCGGATAGGCCTGTCGGCGATATGAGCTTGAAGACGTTCCTGTCCGGCGCCCTGGTGGCCGTGTTGACGGCATGCGGGGCGGCCGATGCGCCGACACCCGTAAAGGATGGTCCGGTTGCGCCGCCCGTCGTGACGCCGACCGATTTCGCCTTCCTGCCGTGTGGCCCCCGCAATTTGCCTGCGCCGTGCACGATCCTGATGGCGGGAGGCAAGCGTGTGGTCATCGGCGCACCCGCGGGGGTCACGCTCGACTTGTCGCCCGACCAGTTGCGAAATCTCGACGCGGTGCTGCTGTTGTCACTGCGCGGCGAAGACGTCGAAGGACTTGATGAGTTGCGCAATGCCGCATGGCGTGCCGGTCATGAGGGGCCCTTGCCGGTGGCCGGGCCGGCAGGCACGGAGAGCTTCATCGGCATCCTGAACCGGGCCTACGAGATTTCCGATGCGCTGATCTATGTGGAGGCCAAACCGTCCGGCGGGTTTGATTCTGCCTTGCTCGCGCTGTTGCCGGGCAATGGTAAACAGGTGGCCACCGTTTTCGACACGGGCGATTTGCGCATTCACAAGGTGGAAACCGGCACGGACCGGGCAGCCTATCTGATGGATTATGCCGGCCAACGGGCCGTTGTGTCCGGATGCGGCGCCGCGCTGGCAGAGGCATTTCGCAAGGATGCGGACCATGAATTGGCCTGCGAATCGGATTGGCCCCAGAATGAACCGGTTTTCGTGTCGAACGCCCACGCACAGCCCTGAAACACCTGAATTTGCTGTTTTTCCACAGATGATTGCGAAGGGGCGACGATGCAGGACTGGCGGCCCTGTTTCCAGGTTTCAGCAGTGTCGCAGAGGGGGCGAACCGGGGCGCCCGCGCACGCAGCACCTTGTCCAAGTGCGCGACCCCTGCCATGCTTGGCCCGCTGGGATTGTGGCTTGTTTGCAACGGCGCTGTGACGGAAAGACCGCAGTCGACAATTTCCTTCAATTCCTCGCAATTCGTTAACCAATTGGGCCTAGCTGTTAACATTCATGGGTTGTATCGGGTGCTGACGTAATGACTTTCGTTCTGTTTCTCCTCTACGCAGCGATCGGCGGCGGTGTCGGCTATGGCGTGTTTACGCTGACCGATGTCGGCATGCCGATGTCGATTGCCGCTGGCGCGATCGCGACCGGTCTGCTGGGGCAGATCCACATTCTGGTGAAGTCCGGCCGGTCCAGTCGTCGTCTGGATGAGCGCATGGACCAGGTCGAGCGGACCGTCCGGGATTCGTCTGAACGGGTTGAGGTCATGGAAGCCCGCACCGATGCGGTGGAGGCCACCGTCAAGCACGAGCTGACCGAGCGCCGGGATGCGCTGGTGACCGAAATGAAGCAGCTGGAAAGCCTGATCGACCGGCTGTCCAAGAGTTTCGAGAACAAGCTGGCCGAGACCAGCAATGGCGCGGTCATGGCGCCCGAGGAAGACGCAATCCTGCGTGATGTGCGCGATGCGCTGAAGGATGGCCGGGTGGACCTGCACCTGCAGCCGATCGTGTCGCTGCCGCAGCGCCGTGTGTCCTTCTATGAAGGCTTTACGCGCCTGCGCCGTCCGGACGGCTCGCTGGTGCTGCCGGCGGAATTCCTGGATGCGGCGCGCCGCGCCAAGCTGATGGGCATCATCGACAATTTCACGCTGTTTCGCTGCGTCCAGATCGTGCGCCGCCTGGCCGAACGGGACCGCCGGGTTGGCGTATTCTGCAACATTTCCGCTTCCTCGCTCGAAGACACGACTTTCTTCCCGATGTTCCTGGACTTCATGACCGAGAATCGCGATCTGTCAGGCGCGGTGATCTTCGAGATCACGGCCGACCGGTTCGAGACGCGCTCGCGCGCCATGCGGGACAATATGGACAAGCTGACAGCGCTCGGGTTCCGCTTCTCGATCGACCATGCCGACAGTTTGGAACTGGACCTGCCGCGGCTTCAGTCGGCCGGCATCCGCTTTGTGAAGATGAACGGCACGCTGCTTATGGAACAGCTGCGGGACCCGACCGGCCCGCGTCCGGTGTCCTCAATCAATCGTCGCGTGGATGGCGAGGAGGTCAGCGCCGTCTTCTCCCGCTATGGCGTGACCGTGGTGGCGGAAAAGATCGAGGACGAGGCCAGCGTGGTCGAGATTCTGGAATACGACATTCCCTACGGCCAGGGCCATGTGTTCGGCGCGCCGCGTCCGATCAAATCCTCCCTGATGGAAGAAACCGCACCGCCGCAGGAACTGGTCCAGCGGCTATCGAGTTTCGGCTAGGCAAAATCCATCATTCCGTTTCGCTGGAAACGGCTGACGTGCCACCGGCCGGAGCGGAAGCCGTCACTGTCGGCTTGGCCTGACAGGCGGCGAGCTGCGCCTCTGTCTGGGCATCCAGATTGGCTGTGCGAACACTCTCGATCATGCGGAGATGGCCGTTGTCTTTCGTCGACAGCACGAAGGTCAGCCAGTTCTCCTCGGCGTCCGTGGCGGTATAGCTGACGGATGATGGCGCCTCATCGTCGGTCGGGTCTGCCTCGGTCAGCGAGCAGATTTCGCCGAGTTTGAACCATTGACTGTCCCGCTGTCCGTCCGTCTCGAGCCAGCCGCCGAAGAAGCGGTCTGTCAGCATCGAGCCGCCCTTGGCAATCGAATAGGTGCCGTAGGAGTAGAACAGCAAGATGGTCTCTTCCGGCAGCAGGTACTGCTCGCCCAACAGCCAGTGTCTTTGCGACTTGCTAACGGCCTCGCCGGGCACAACACGGTCATGAATGCCATTGTTCGCCGCGACCCGGCTCCAGTCGATTGCGCGGTTTTCCCGGCACGCATCGGCGACTTCCCGGTCCTGATGGCGGCTGTTCAGGCGATTGAAACGTTCCAGAAAGCGCGCGGGTGCATTCTGCGAAACCGGCAGGAAAACCTCGGCAGAGGGATCCGTTTCTCCCGCTTCATAAAACACGTAATAGGCCGGGGTGAGCCAGTCTCCCTCAGTGCGTTGTTCCACCCGGCATACCTCACCCAGGGCGACCCAGGAGGATACGAGTTCCCCATCGTCGTCGACATACCAGCCGCCCACGAACTTGTCTGTCAGCAAATTGCCGTCTTCGCGGATCGAGGCGACGGCATCTGAATAGAAATAGATCGGGAGTTCAGACCTGAAGAGGAATTTCTGTTCGATCATCCAGTCGAGGTGCGCAGGCGGAATGTCGGACCCGGCCACCATTTCGACGTCGATGTCGGAATTTTGATGCCAAACCATCAGGACGACGAGCCCAAGACACACAGGGGCCATGAGCCCGGCCACGGCCCAGCGCAGGACGCCGTTCCCCCTTACCGGGAGGCCTTGAGGCTTCTGTGCGCGCCAATAGGCGAATGCATGCCAGGTTCCGAAGGCGAGCGCACCGGCGTGGAGTGCGGTAATGACGACCGTGCCCACAGCCCATCCACCCACAAACGGCCCGGATCCCATCAACAGCAAGAGCAGGATGAACGCGCTGCGGGACGCATTGTAGGCCCCGATGGCACACACGGTCATGATCGCGCCAACCACGACCAGGCCGATATACAATTCCTGGTTCGCCCTTGTGCCGGCAAACAGCGCAGCCGTCCCACTGAGCAAGCAAAACGCCCCAAGGCACAGATAGATGATGGCGATGATGCGAAATCGCCTGAAATGCTCTGTGCCGCCCATGACCCGTCCATCATTCACAACCCAACATGGAACATGGCAAAAATTTCTCGGAGATAAAACCTTCTGATCAGGCAATTTCGCGCAAGCCCGGTCTTTGTCCCGCCGCAATTGAATGGTCACATGACGGGACGTGGGAGGACCATCAATGCGTTGCGCAATCACACTTTTCCTGGCGGCCGCCATTGGCGGACTGTCTCATGCCGATCAGATTGCGATCATACGTGCAGACCTGCCGGGACCCATTCCCCATGAGGCGCCGATCGCACTTCAAGGCTTGCGGGAAGGGATCGTAATGCTGGACCTGCGGATCGCGCCGGAGCTGGAGCCGAGCGTGGTGCTGTCAGATGGCCGCTATGGCAGCCTGGAGGGATGCGAGTTCGGCCCGGTCGACGCCAAGACGGTCGTGGTGGGAACGGGATCCAATCACATGATCCTGGAAGTAAGGATGGGAAATTCAGACCTGCATGCGGCGAACCTTGTTTCCTGCAATTATGACCCGGCGCTGATCACCGAGTCGGGAACCGGGCACATGACCCGGGTGAAGGGATGCTTTCTGGCGCATGCTGTATCGATCCCGACGGCGGTTCATTGGCGGCTCAATCCATTGCCTGCGGAGGCCTGCGGTTTTGGTGATTGACCGCTCAAGCCGCGCACCCTAGGTCGAAACATATGACTGAATTGAAATTTCCGGGCGGCCTGTCCGAGATTGCGGACCGGTATGATGCCGTCCTGTGTGATGTCTGGGGCGTCATCCACAATGGACGCGCAGCCTTTGACGCAGCGTGTGACGCCCTGGTGCGGTTTCGCGAAGGGGGCGGCAAGGTCTGCCTGATCACCAATGCGCCCGTTCCGAAACAGCAGGTGATCGACTATTTCGAACCCCTTGGCGTGCCTGCCGCAGCCTATGATGATTGCGTGTCTTCCGGCGATGCCACGCGGGAGGAATTGCAGCGTCGCAAGGATCAGGTCTTCTGGCGGATGGGCGTCAATTCACGATGGGAGCGGGACCCGTTCCTATATGAAGGGCTGGACCTGTCCTTTGGCGAACCGGAGGACGCCGATGTCCTGCTGTGCGTCGGGCTCAGGGACTCGCTGAATGACCACCCGTCAGACTATGCCGACGAGATGCGCCCCGGCGTCGATCGCAACATCCCGATGATCTGTGCCAATCCTGACAAGCAGGTACGGATTGGCGGCAAGCTCCATTGGTGCGCCGGTGCACTGGCCGAACTGTACGAAGACATGGGTGGCCGCGTCATCTATCCCGGCAAGCCGCATGCCGCCATTTATGAACTCGCAATTGCGCGGCTGGGGCCGGCTGCCGAGAACAAGGGGCGGATTCTCTGCATTGGCGACAGCCCGACCACCGACATGCGCGGGGCACGCCTGCAAGGCTTTGACGGCCTGTATGTCGGCACCGGGCTGAAAGAGCATGGACAGGATTTTCAGACAGAGGTGGCGGACCTTCTGGCCGACTATGGCGAGATCGCCACCTATGCCATGACTGGCCTCAGATGGTGACGTGTTGCGCTGCAGCGTGTAACGAAACTGCCGAAAAGCAATCAGGAGCCCCAGCGGGATGAGCGTATTTACCGGTTACAAGTTTGAAGACCTCGACATCGGCATGTCTCACGAGACGGTCCACATCATCACCGAAAACGACATTCAGCGGTTCGCGGAAGTGTCAGGGGATTTCAATCCGTTGCACATGTCGGATGAATTCGCGGCACAAACCGTGTTCGGCAAGCGGATCGCCCATGGTGCGCTGACGGCCAGCTATATTTCCGGCATCCTTGGCAACAATCTGCCGGGCCCCGGCGCGATCTTTGTCGGCCTGTCCATGCGCTTCAAGCGCCCGGTTCATATTGGCGACGAGGTCACGGTGCGCGCGGAAGTCTCGGAGAAGAAGGCGCGCGGCAACCGCGTGACCCTGAAGGTTGAATGCACCGTGGATGGCAAGCGGGTCATTACCGGCGAAGCCGAAGTGGTGGCGCCGAGCCGGGAGGCCTGATGCCTGTCTTTGCCGATTATCGCGGCCTGCCGGCCTCCGCACGCGGCGCGTCAATTGCCCTTGGCAATTTCGACGGCCTGCATGCGGGCCACAGGGCCGTGATGTCGGCGGCGCGGGAAGCGGGCGAGGGCGCCTTTTCGGTTGCCACGTTCGAACCGCCGCCACATGCCTATTTCCGGCCGATGGACCCGCCGTTCCGCATATTCCGCCCGGAACGGCGCAATGAAGCGATCCTGGGAGAGGGCGCCGATGCGGTGTTCGAGCTGCCTTTCAATGGCGAAATGGCTTCGAAGACGGATGAGGAATTTGTCCGCCAGGTTCTGGTGGACGGCTTGGGGGTCAGTCATGTCTCCGTCGGATTCGATTTCCGATTTGGCCGCGGCCGGATGGGGCATGCCCAACGTCTGGCCAGTCTTGGCCGCGCGCTCGGATTTGGCGTCACGATTGTCGAGGAAGTGAAGGCGCTGTCTGAAAAGGCCTCCTCGACTGCAATCCGGCAGGCGCTGCGGGCGGGTGAACCGGAAGTGGCCGCCGAGATACTGGGCCGGCCCTGGGTGGCAGACGGGCCGGTCATGAAGGGCGAGCAGAACGGCCGAAAGTTCGGCTACCCCACCGCCAACACGAATCTCGGCGAACTGATTCACCCCAAGCATGGCGTCTATGCCGTGCGCGTGCGCATTGACCGGGAAGGCGACTGGATGCCCGGCGTGGCCAATTTCGGGCGGACACCGACAACAGGGCTGCGCGATCCGCTTCTGGAGGCGCATATCTTCGATTTTGACGGTGACATTTATGGCCGCTGGATCGAGGTTCAGATGATCGCCTATCTCCGGCCGGAGCTGCATTTCGAGACGGTAGACCTGATGACGGTCCAGATGGGCAAGGATGTGATCGAGGCGAAAAAGAAGCTGGTGGCCAGCTGATCGGCAGGCCAGCTTGCCCGCCCGTCAATTCACCGCCACATTCATCCCCTAGGTGATTCAACGCAATGGTTTGAGGGACGGCCATGTTGAAACTGATCGTGAGTGCGGGCTTGGTGCTGGCTGCGGCAATGCCAGCCGGGGCACAATCCGGTACGCCGGATCCGGAGACTCCCGAAGAAGTCGAACTGGTTCAGTCGGTCTCGATGGACGATCTCCGGCAATTGTTGACCGATCTCGATGCAAAATTCATCGCGGCGGGACGCACCGGCGACGGCGCTCCCTTCGTATTCGGCCAGTTCGATGAAGGGCTGACGTTCGGCGCCTATGCCGTGTGTGCCATGCCGGATGGATCGGATTGCCGCGGCCTGGAATTGATGGCGGTTTATGGCTCCAGGGCGGATTCCGAGGAGATTGCCGGGATCGACCGTGATTACCCTGCCATCTCTCTTTACAAGTCCGATGGCCAGAAGGTGCGGGTGTCACGCTATGTCATTCTGGATCACGGGGTCAGCTGGGCCAATCTGGTCGAGAATGCGCGCGTGTTCCACACGCTGTGCGGCAAGGTATCGGAACGGCTGGCCGGGCTGGTCGAGCCCGAGGCCCCGCCTGAATGGGAATAGTGACTCGTTAAGCCGCGCCTGCTAGGCAGGCGGCATGGCACGGATATGCTGCATTCGAATTAGCCGCCCGGCTGCGCGCTGACCCGGTTTCCCGGGGCCGCGAAGCCGGGAGCCCATGCTCTGTACGCATGAAAAAAAGCCGTGGCCATTGCCCGGCATTTCCGTAAAACACGCCAAAACTGCCATAGGCCCGACATGACCGATTCCCTGACCGACCGCGATTATCGCGACACGCTGTTCCTGCCTGCCACCGAGTTTCCGATGCGGGGCGGCCTGCCCAAGCGCGAGCCCGACTGGATCAAGCGCTGGGACGAGCTGAAACTGTATGAAAAGCTTCGCGCCGATGCGAAGGCGCGCGGGGCGAAGCCGTGGATCCTGCATGACGGCCCGCCCTATGCGAACGGCCATATTCACCTCGGCACGGCGATGAACAAGATCGTCAAGGACATCATCGTGCGCTCGCACCAGATGACCGGGCATGACGCCTCCTACCTGCCGGGCTGGGATTGTCACGGCCTGCCCATCGAGTGGAAGGTGGAAGAGGAGTTCCGGTCCAAGGGCAAGACCAAGGATGATGTTGCGCCCGGAGATTTCCGCGCCGCGTGCCGGGCCTATGCCGGCAAATGGGTAGACGTGCAGAAGGCGGAGTTCCGCAATCTCGGCATCGAGGGCGAGTGGGACAATCCGTACCTGACGATGAAATTCGAGAGCGAAGCCTCCATCGTGGGCGAGTTCCTGCGCATGGCGATGGGCGGCACGCTGGTGCGCGGCGCTAAGCCAATCATGTGGAGCCCGGTGGAGCGCACGGCGCTGGCCGAAGCGGAAGTAGAATATCACGATCGCAAGGTGCCGGTGATCTGGGTGAAGTTTGGCATTCCGTCGCGTGATGATGGTGCACAGCTGGTCATCTGGACCACGACACCGTGGACGATCCCAGCCAATCAGGCCGTGTCCTACAGCACAGGCATTTCTTACGGGCTCTATGAAGTCGAGACCGTGATGAGCGAGGAAGAGCTTGGCTTTCCTCCGTACGCCGCGACGGGTGACAAGCTGATCCTTGCGGACAAGCTTGCAAAAGACGTCCTCGACGCCGCCAAGGTGACCGGCTTTAAACGTATTGAAGACGTGGACCCGGCGACGCTCGGCTCGTTGACTCATCCGCTGGCCGGTTTGGACGCGTTCTTCCAGCAGGAGGTGCCGTTGCTCGCGGGCGATCATGTTACGGATGATGCCGGTACGGGCTTTGTGCATACGGCGCCAGCGCATGGTGAGGATGACTTCAATGTCTGGATCGCGTCCGGGCGCAAGGCGTCTGATATTCGCGACATCGTGAACCCGGATGGTGCTTATCAGCATCCGGAGCTGCCCGATGCGCTGCAAGGGCTCGACATCATCCGCACGTCCGGCAAGAAGCGGGGCGAGCCGGGCAAGGCGAACCCGGAAGTCATCAAGCTGCTGGCCGAGAGCGGGAACCTGCTCGCACGCGGTATGACGACGATCCGCGATGCGCATTCCTGGCGCTCGAAGGCGCCGGTGATCCGCCGCGCAACGCCGCAATGGTTCATCTCGATGGACAAGCCCGGCCCGAACGGCAAGAGCCTGCGCGAGAATGCGCTGAAGGCCATTGAAGATACCGAATTCTTCCCGGCAGTCGGCCGCAACCGGCTGCAGGCCATGGTGGAGGGCCGTCCGGACTGGCTGATCTCCCGCCAGCGCAATTGGGGCGTGCCGATCACAATCTTCGTCAACAAGGATGGCCAACCGCACACGGCGGCCCTGCCGGCCGTTCAGGCGGAGCAGTTGAACGAGGCCATCAAGGCGGCCATCGCACAGGGCGGCGTCGAAGCCTGGTTCGATACGCCTGCGGAAGAATTCCTGTCGCCGCTCGGCCTGTCTGCCAATGAGTGGGACAAGGTGACGGACGTTCTGGATGTCTGGTTCGACAGCGGCACGACGCATGCCTTCGCCCTGCGTGAGCGCGGCATCATCGATGCGGAGACCGGGCAGGCGGACCTCTACATGGAAGGCTCTGACCAGCATCGCGGCTGGTTCCAGTCGTCCCTGCTGGAGAGCTGTGCCACGCGCGGCATGGCGCCGTACAAGCAGGTGCTGACGCATGGCTTCATCGTGGACGCCGAAGGCAAGAAGATGTCGAAGTCGATCGGCAACACGATCGAGCCGCAGGAAATCCAGAAACAGTACGGCATCGAAATCCTCCGTATCTGGACGGCATCCGGCGATTATACCGAAGACCTCCGCATCTCCGACGAGATCATCAAGGGATCGGTCGAGACGTATCGCAAGCTGCGCAACACGGTGCGCTACCTGCTTGGCGCGCTGGATGGCTGGAGCGAGGCTGAGGCCCTGCCGCAGGACAAGATGCCGAACCTTGAGCGTTGGGTGCTGCACCGTCTCGCGGAACTGGATGGCCAGGTCCGTGCGGCCTACAATGTCTATGACTTCAAGCGCGTCATGGCGCTGTTGATCAATTTCGCAGGCGTTGATCTCTCGGCAGTCTATTTCGATATCCGCAAGGACAGCCTCTATTGTGATCCGCGCTTCGACACCGAGGCGGCCTGGGACGCGGACACTGCCGTGTATGGCAACCGCCGCCGCGCCGCGCGCACGGTGATGGCCGCCGTTCTGGAACGCCTGCTGGCCTGGCTCGCCCCGGTCATGCCGTTCACAATGGAGGAAGCCTTCCTCGAAAGCCACATGAAGGACCGTGCCGAGTCGGTGCACCTGCTGCAATTCCCGGAAACGCCGGGGGGCTGGAAGGATGACGCGCTCGCCGCACGCTGGGCGAAGATCTTCACGGTGCGCCGCGTTGTGACCGGTGCGCTGGAAGTGGAACGGCGTGAGAAACGGATCGGTGCTTCGCTGGAAGCAGCGCCGAAGGTCCACATCGCCGACCAGGCCCTGATCGAGGCCTTTGACGGGGAAAGCCCGGCCGACATCTTCATCACGTCCGGCGCCGACCTCGTGCATACGTCGAACGGCAATGGCGGCGGATTCACGCTGGACGACACGGCCGGGGTGGTCGTGTATCCGGACAAGGCAAGTGGCATCAAATGCCGCCGCAGCTGGAAATATTTCGATCCGGCCACCGCCGATCCGGCGTTCCCCGACATTACGCCGCGTGATGCGCTGACCGTGAAAGCCTGGGACAAGGTTCACGGCTGAGTGCGGGGAATCGCTTGATCGACACGGCTGAAGCTGCAATCTGCGCGGGATGATGCTGATACGCGACAAACTCTGGGCGCTGGCCCTGATTCCGGTCTTCGTCCTGGTGGACCAGTGGTCGAAATGGCTCGTGCTCGGCGAGCCGCGCTTCAATGCCCTGACCTGTCTGGAGACGCGTCAGGGGTGTGGCCATATCCCGCTGCCCGGCCCGATCGACCTGTCCATGGTGTGGAACCGGGGCATGAGCTATGGCCTGTTCCAGTCCGAGGGGCTGGGGCGCTGGCTTCTGGTCGTGGTGATGCTGGTGATCGCGGTCGGATTCCTGTACTGGCTTGTGCGGTTTGCCGACCATTGGCTGCTGAAACTGTCCCTCGCCATGGTGGTTGGCGGGGCATTCGGCAATGTGATCGACCGGATCCGGTTCGGCGCCGTTGTGGACTTCATAAACGCCAGTGACCTGTATTTTCCTTGGGTCTTCAACGTGGCCGACGCTGCAATTAGTGTCGGTGCAGTCTTGCTGTTTGTGGACCAGTTCTTACTGTCGGGCCGGAAACAGGCTAAGTAGCAGTCTTGAGTGTATTAACCGTGATGGCGAGGACGCCCTGATATGAAGAAACAGATTCTCCTTCTGGCCGCTGGAGCCGCACTGGCCGCTGCGCCGGCCTGCACGTCGTCCAATGGCGGCGGCGCCCGCACGCCCGACGAATTCCGCGTTGTCACCATGGCGCCCCTGACGGTGCCGCCGAACTACAAGCTGCGTCCGCCACAGGCAGGGGGTGCGCTGCCGCCGGAACTGGACGGTTCGCGCGCAGAAGTCACCGCGGCCTTCGGTTCGACCATTGGCCGCAATGCCAGCGCTTCCGAGCGCGCCCTGGTGGCCGCGGCAGGGGCAAATGCCGTTGATCCGGTCATTCGCACCCAGGTCGACTATGAAGAGACCAAGACAATCCGCAAATCCGCCAGTATCGCGGACCGTATCCTGTTCTGGCGCAGCGATGACGAGGAAACGGCCGAAGCACTGGCCACCGACAATGCCACCGGCGGAGAGCCAGTCGTGATCGAGCGGTCCAGCGAGGCACCGCGTATCAAACTGCCGGGGACCTGATCCGACCCAAACAGCCATGTCGTTCGAACAGCCGAGAGGAACCAAGCCCATGAAACGGATACTTGCCGGGGGGCTTGTCGCGCTCTCGGCTCTTGTGAGCAGCGCTGTGGCCGAAGAGGCCGAATGGGCCCCGACCACGTTCAGCCTGGACAATGGCATGGATGTGGTGGTCATTCCTGACCATCGCGCGCCCGTTGTCACGCACATGGTGTGGTACAAGGTGGGCGCCGTGGATGAAGCCGAAGGCAAGTCCGGCATCGCCCATTTGTTTGAACATGTGATGTTCAAGGAAACCGATGATCTGGCGCCCGGCGAATTCGATGACATCGTTTCGCGCAATGGCGGGGTCAGCAACGCCTTTACCAGCTGGGACTATACCGCCTATTTCGAGCGGGTGGCGAAGCAGCATCTCGGCACGATGATGGCACTCGAAGCCGAGCGGATGACCGACCTGATCATCAATGACGACCCGGACGGTCCGTTCATTTCCGAGCGGGATGTGGTGAAGGAAGAACGCCGCCAGCGCATCGACAACAATCCGGGCGTGATCCTGCAGGAAATGGTCCTGTCGGAACTGTGGAAGGGCCATCCCTACGAAATCACGGTCATCGGCAAGATGGATGAAGTGGCTGCGCTTACGCCGGAAGACGGCATGGCCTTCTACAAGGAGTATTACAGCCCGGAAAACGCGATCCTGGTTGTGGCCGGGGATGTGACACCCGAAGAGGTTCGTATCCTGGCGGAAGAGCATTACGGGCCGATTGCGCCCACGGGCACCGCACATGGCGAACGGAAATGGGCGCCGGTCCCCCTGCTCAGCGAGACGCAGGAGCTGGTCTATTCCGACCCGAAAGTGCGTCAGCCCAGCTGGAGCCGATACTATTCCGGCACGTCCGAGACCCGCGACCGCGAGCTTTCCTATGCGCTTGACGTTGGCCTGGAAGTGCTGGGCGGGGGCATGACCAGCCGACTCTACCAGTCGCTGGTTGAAGAGCAGAAGCTGGCGATCAATGCCAGCACGTTTGCCTGGACCACGCTGCATGATGAAGGACCAGCCGTGATCTCGGCCAGCCCCGCACCGGGCGTGCCGTTGGACGAGCTGGAAGCCGCCATCATGGCTGAAGTGGAGAAGGTGCTCGAGGAAGGCTTCACCGATGCAGAGGTCGAGCGGGCGCGCAACAAACTGGCTGCGCAGGCCATCTATGCGCGCGACAGCCAGTCCTACATGGCGAATACGTTCGGATCGACGCTGGCCCTGGGCGGATCGGTCGAAGACGTTCTGAACTATCCCGATGGCATGCGGGCGGTGACTACCGAACAGGCGATTGCCGCAGTCCGCCAGGTCTTCGGTCCGGATCGTCACTATATTGAAGCGCACCTGCTGCCGGCTGAGGGGGAGTCCTGAGATGAAACCGAGTGAACTCGTGATTGGCGCTGTCCTGGCACTGGGCCTAAATGCCTGCACATCCCTGGACACGGCGCCGGCCGAACCGGCTGTGACGCCTGACGCGGCGGCGCTGGACGTCCAGCCCGCAGAACCGGGCCTCGAGACGACGGTCTATGCCGGCGACTTTGTCGAGATCCAGCAATTCGTCACGCCGGGCGGCGTGTCGGTCTGGCTGGTCTCGGAACCCTCCATTCCGATCCTGTCGGTCGCCATGGCCTGGGAAGGTGGCTCGGCGGCCGACCCGGACGGGCTGGAAGGTCTGGCCGATGCCGTTGTCTACCACATGAATGAAGGGGCCGGTGAGCTCGACTCGCTCGCATACCAGACCCGGATGGAAGAGCTGAACATGAGTTTCGGCTGCAGCGCATCCGACGACTGGACCTCCTGTTCGGCGTCCATGCTGACCGACAATGCTGCGGACGCGATGGACCTCGTCGCCCTGTCATTTGAGTCGCCGCGGTTTGATGACGGGCCGTTTGCCCGGTTCGTGCGGGAACGTGAAGTGTCGTTGAATACGCGTGAGACCAATGCGCGCTACCTGGCCAATCGGGCGGAGGCGCAGGCGCTGTATCCGGACCACCCCTATGCCAGGGAGACGTCGGCCGAGAGCATTGCTGCCCTGACCCCGGACCTTGCCCGGGATCACATGCGCCAGCTGATGGTGAAGGACCGTTTGATCGTAACGGCGGTCGGCGCGGTTACGCCGGAAGAACTTGCCCCGATGATCGACAAGGTCGCGGCCAATCTGCCGGACAGCAGCGATCTGCCTGAAATCCCGGAGATCAGCTTCACGACAGACGACACGTTCGACCCGATCATTGTGGACCTTCCGCAGCCCCAGAGCCTGGTGAATTTCGTGGCACCCGGACTGAAGCGGGAAGATCCGGACTTCTTTTCCGCCTATGTCCTGAACTACACGTTCGGCGGCGGCGGATTTGGCAGCCGGCTGATGGACACGCTGCGGGTCGAGAAGGGGCTGACCTATGGGGTCTATACGTGGCTGACCTTCAGCGACAACATCCAGACCTGGAGCGGCAGCGGACAGACCAAGAATGAAAGCGCCGGAGAATTCATCGAGGCGCTGATGGCCGAGACCGCGAAAATCGGCGAGGTCGGAATCACGGAAGAGGAACTGGCGGACGCCAAGGCCTACCTGACCGGCTCCTATCCGCTGGCCTTCGACTCGAATGCCAAGATCGCCGGCCAGATGATGACCGTGCGTCAGGAAGAATTGGGCATCGACTATTTTGACCGGCGCAACACGCTGATCGATGCGGTGACGCTGGAAGATGTAAACCGGGTTGCTGCTGAATTCCTTCAGCCGGAAAATTTCAGTGTCATTGTGGTCGGACAGCCGCAAGGGGTCGACACGGAATAGCCATTGCGGCCTAGTCCGCGCTCCGGCGGGGTGCGGACAGGCCCGTCGTGGCGGAGCCGAACATGCTGTCCCGATTGTAGCTGTAAAGCTCGGCCGGGCGCCCGCCGGTGCTTGTTTCCATCGCCCCGGTTCCGACGACAAACCCTGTCTTGTCCAGTGCGCGACGGAAATTCTGAGTGTGCAGGGACAGGCCGAGAATGCCTTCAACAACGCGCTGCAGCGCTGACAGCGTAAACCGGTCTGGCATCAGCTCGAAAACGACCGGACGATATTTGAGTTTCCCGCGCAAACGTGAAATGGCCGTCGCCAGAATGCGGCGGTGGTCGGATGCCATCGGCTCGCCGAGACGGACATCCGGCTTCGGCAATCCGGCATCCCGGGCGCATTCGATGACCAGCCCCGCTTCATAGAGCAATTCGTACCGGTCCAGAACGCGCTCCTCGATCCAGCGAATTCCGTCCAGCGCAAACGCGGCGCGGGCCCGCTCCATGCGACGTTCATTTCCGGCCGCCCAGGTCATGAGGCGCGGGGCAATCTGGCTGTCGATGATGTCCGGCCGACCATTGCGATGATCTTCCCACGGAAAATACCTGTACCAGCTCTGCCAGCGGGCTTCGAAGGAGTCTCCGGCGGGGCGTGCATCCGGTGTCAGCGCCAGATATCCGACCGAGATCACGCGCGCATTCGGCGCAGCGCCCGCAAGGGTGGCCTCCGGCGTTTCGCGGTCCTTATCGCCAAACGTGTAGAGCTGTTCGACATAGCCGAGTTCAAAACCTGTCTGTTCGCGTACCCAGCCACGCAGTGACAGGTCGAATGTCCGGTGACGGTCCGGATCGAACACGCCGAAGGGCAGGGCGTCCTCGCCTGTTTCCCGGCGGGTGACCAGGACGAGCGGACTGTCCGCCTCAACGGCCACCATCACGGCTGACAGGCCGATCAGGAGGGGCGATGCCGGGCTCATGCGGCAATCTCGATCTGCTTGTTGATCTGGGCGTAGCGTTTCAGAAATGCGGTCTGGGCGTCGGGCACGGATTTCGGTGCCAGGCGCAGGCGCGTGCCGTCAGGGGGCGTGCCGAACAACCGGTTCGCTTCGTCCTCTGAAAACCCTGCGAGTTGTACCGCCTCACTCCAGGCGCAGATGAGATCGGCCTTTTTGATCAGCCGTTTCAGCCTTTGCGGCGTCACCGGACGCAATCCGAAACGGATATGGATGGCCTCCTGCAGGCGGCCTTCAATTGATTTGTATCCTTCGCCCAGCAGTGCCTTGAAGGGAGAGATCATGTCGCCAATCACGTATTCCGGACTGTCATGCAGAAGGGCTGTCAGGCTCTGCTGAGGCGTAAGCTCCGGTTGCAGCGTGCGGCAAATCTGTTCGACCAGCACGGAATGTTCGGCTACGGAGAATGCGTGTTCGCCGCGTGTTTGACCGTTCCATCGCGCCACGCGGGCAAGGCCGTGGGCAATATCCTCGATTTCCACATCCATTGGGGAGGGATTCGCAAGATCCAGCCGACGTCCCGACAACATGCGTTGCCAGACACGAGGGGCCTTAACAGATTGCTTCGCGCGAGAGGTCATCACTACCTTATTTAAAGCTTTCGAAACACTGGTAAAGAAACGGAGGCATTCCGGTTACGAACTCGTCGCTTTTCTGCCCCGATTGGCAAATGCGCTGTTAAGCGGTTTGGGGCAAAAGGGTCAGGTGAACAAGGGCCGCGTTCAAGCATTCGCGGCCGCCGACAACAAGAGGTGACCATGCTGGATTCTTTGACGAGTGTTGTATCTACCCAGGCTCTGGCGTTCGGGGTCCTGCTGATTGGATGCAGCATTGTCGTCGTGGAAGCCGTGCGCGCCAGCAAGGAAATCCTCTGGGGCGACATGTTCATGGACGATCTCGACGACTAGTCGGCCCCTGGTGCTGATCAGGCCGTTTTCTCCACAAACACCGTCCCGGCCGAATATCCCGCTCCGAAGGAGCAGATCAGGCCGCGTTCACCGGCCTTGAAGTCACCGGAATTCTTGTGGAAGGCAATGATCGAGCCGGCAGATGAGGTGTTCGCATAGGTGTCGAGCACGGTTGGGCTTTCCTCGTCTGTGGCCTCGCGACCCAGAACTTTCGAAGAGATGAGCCGGTTCATGTTCGCATTGGCCTGATGCAGCCACATGCGGCGCAGACCATCTTTGGCAATGCCGAGTTCATCCATCTGGGCCGAGATCATGGTTGCCACCATGGGCACGACTTCCTTGAACACTTTCCGGCCTTCCTGGACGAAGAGCTTGTCGGGCGCATCGATGCCCTCCGGGGCCGCGCGGTTCAGGAACCCGAAATTGTTGCGGATATTGTTCGAGAACTGGGTCTTCAGTTTTGTGCCGAGAATCTTCCAGTGACCGACCGGCGCGATGCTCTCTTCCTCCACCAGCACGGCGGTCGCCACGTCGCCGAAGATGAAATGGCTGTCGCGGTCGGTAAAGTTCAGATGCCCTGAACAGATTTCCGGATTCACGACCAGAACCGATTTGGCGCTGCCGGACCGAATGAAATCTGCAGCGGTCTGGATTCCGAAAGTTGCGGAAGAGCAGGCGACATTCATGTCGAAGGCAAATCCGCCGCAGCCCAGCGCGTCCTGGATTTCGACCGCCATGGCAGGGTAGGCGCGCTGCATGTTGGAGGCGGCGCACAGGACAGCGTCCACGTCTTCCGGTTTCCGGCCGGCACGCTCCAGGGCGTCGCGGGCCGCATTGACGGCAATCTCTGCCAGAACCGAAATCTGCTCATTGGGGCGTTCGGCGATGCGGGGCGCCATGATATCCGGATCCAGAATCCCGGCCTTGTCGATGACATAGCGGGATTTGATGCCGGAGGCCTTCTCGATGAACTCGACGGAGGAATGGGTTTTCGGCTCAACCAGCCCCGCGCTGATGTCGGCGGCCCATTCGCGGTTCCAATTGTCGGCCCAGGTGTTGTAGCTGTCCACCAGTTCCTTGTTGGAAATGGAGTTGGGCGGCGTCCAGAGACCTGTCGCCGAAATTACGGGTGTGTTCATACCGTCCTCTAATCCAGGTCCTCCGCCACGCGGTCAGGCCCTGTTCGACTCCTGAAATTGATTTTGCGGCAGTTTTGGTCGACTTGTTCGGTTTTGCAAGCCTTGGCAGCTGTTGGCTATTGAGGTGCGCGCAATCCTGAATCGGTTGTTTCGCGGGCATCCTCGCGCGAAATGCCCTGGGCTTCGCGTATGGCTTCCCGCTCTTCCGCCGCTTTCCGCTCGGCTGCCCGCGAGGCGGCCTCACGATCCTGGCGCGCTTCCAGCAGGGCGATTTCGGTCTCGATGCAGCGGTCCCGTGTCTCCGGATTTGGTGCTGTCCGGCACCGGCTCCAGGCTTCGGCACGATTGGCCTGATCCCTCGAGGACGAGGCGCAGCCGGCCAGTATCGGCGCAATCAGCAGGGCGGCAGCAAACAGCGGGGCTTTCATCACTTACATCTCCTGAACGACCGAATGTCTGGGACAGGCTACATCATGGTCATTCACCATGCCAACAGCCTGGGCCCATGCATAGACAATGGTCGGGCCAACAAATTTGAATCCGCGTTTCTTCAGATCCTTCGACAGGGCAGCTGACCAATCGGTCTGGGTCGGTGCCTCCCGGAAATGAGTCCAGCGGTTCACGATGGGGCGGCCGCCCACCGCTTGCCAGCAATAATCCGAGAAGGACTGTCCAGCCTCTTCCATGGCCAGAAACGCCTGCGCATTGCCAATCACGGCGTCGACCTTTTTGGGGCTGCGGATGATGCCGGGATTCTTGAGGGCCCTGGCGGCGCGGGCGGGGGTCCAGCGGGCCAGCTTCTCCGGATCAAACCCGTCAAACTCGTCCCGGATGCTGTCGCGCTTGCGCAGGATCGTGATCCAGGCGAGCCCGGCCTGCATGCCGTCCAGTTGCAGCTTTTCCCATAGGGCCCGGCCATCCCGCTCCGGTACGCCCCATTCTGTGTCGTGATAGGTGCGGTACAACTCGTCCGACACGGGCGCCCAGGCGCAGGGAAAGGATTCAGTCATCGGCGGGCTCCGCGACGTGATTGTCGATTTCCGCGCGTTGCCAGTCAGTCAGGTCGAATGTGACGGGCGCGCCATTGCAGGTGAATTGCGCGCCATCCTGCTCTGCCTTTGCCAGCCGGTCCGTGCGCACGAGCGCAAGGCCTGTGGAGCCGGCTACACTGGTCACCGTGCCGACCGGCGTGCCTGCCAGGATACCGGCGCCGGGGGTCAGCTTGTCGCCACGCAGCTTTACCGTGCGCTTGCGGATCTTGCCCTTGCGTTTCATGCGGCTGGCCACTTCCTGACCGACAAAGCAGCCTTTCCTGTAGTCGATGCCGCCCATCATATCCATGTTGATGTCGGTCGGGAAAACCTCGGCCGCGCGATAATCCGCCCCCCATTCCGGCACGCCGGCAGCAATGCGGGCGGCATGCCATTCCTCCTCCGGCATGGTGATGGCGGATACTCCGTCTGGCGTGATGGCCCGGTGCGGCATTTGCGGCGACCGGACATCAATCCAGCTGCCTTCGGTCACGACATCCCCGGTCGGGCGCTCGATTGTGACATCGCTGCGCATCCTGAACATTTTCAGCCGCTTCTCGAGATCATCGGCCGCGTCCGCATGCACATCCAGATAGATATTGTCGAGCGCCAGCATCGCCAGATAGTCAGCGATCACCTTGCCCTGTGGTGTCAGCAAAGCGCCATATCGCATTTCACCCGTCTGCCAGTTGTCGACCGAATGAGTGACCGTCCGCCCCAGCAGAAGCAGCATGTCTGGACCGCTCAGGCGGAGGATGGCGCGGTTCGGGAGAATGCGTTTCATATGCCTGTTGTAGGAAGGGTATTGACCCATCTCAAGAGGCGGTTGCCATGGCATGATACGGAAAACCACCCTTGACTTGGCCCCTTCGGAAGCACACCCCATTCGCCATGACCTATGATCTGATCCTGAAAGGCGGCACCGTCGTTTCTCCCGGCGGTATGGTGCAAACCGACATTGGCGTGGTGGGCGAGCGCGTTGCCCATATTGGCGATCTGACCGGCGTGGATGCTGGCGAGACATATGATGCCACCGGACTGCACATCCTGCCCGGTGTCATCGACAGCCAGGTGCATTTCCGGGAACCTGGCCTGGAGCACAAGGCAGACCTCGAGACCGAGGCCCGATCCGCCGCGCTCGGCGGCGTTGTGGCCGTGTTCGAGATGCCGAATACCAACCCGTCCACGATCACGCCGGACGCGCTGACCGACAAGCTGGCCCGCGCAAAGGGGCGTATGGACACAGACCATGCCTTCTATGCCGGGGCGACCCACGACAATACCGACCTGCTGCCTGAAATGGAGCAGATGCTGGGCTGTTGCGGTGTGAAAGTCTTCATGGGTGCCTCGACCGGCGATCTGCTGATCCAGGATGATGAAGGGGTTGAAGCCGTGCTGCGCGCCATCAAGCGCCGGGCGGCATTCCATTCCGAGGACGAGTATCGTCTCGAGGAGCGCCGCAGCCTCGCTGTGCAGGGTGACTGGCAGAGCCATATCGTCGTGCGCGATGTGGAGGCCGCTGTCAGTTCGACGCGCCGCCTGCTGCGCCTGGCGCGCAAGACGGGCAAGCGCATCCATGTCCTGCACATTTCAACCGCCGAAGAAATGGAATTGCTGCGGGATGCCAAGGATCTTGCCAGCGTCGAAGTCCTGCCGAACCATCTCACGCTGGCCGCGCCGGATTGTTACGAACGCCTGAAAGGCTTCGCCCAGCAAAATCCGCCGGTGCGCGAACAGCGTCATCAGGATGCACTCTGGCGCGCATTGAATGCCGGAATCGTGGACGTGCTGGCCACCGACCATGCGCCGCACACGCGCGAGGAAAAGGAGCGGCCCTATCCCGCCTCACCCTCCGGCATGCCGGGTGTGCAAACACTCGTGCCGGTCATGCTGACCCATGTGAACAATGGGAAGCTCAGCCTGCAGCGCTTTGTCGAGCTGACGAGCGCGGGGCCGCAGCGTGTCTTCGGGCTCGCCGACAAGGGCCGCATCGCGGAAGGCTATCATGCCGATTTCACGGTGGTGGACCTGAAGCGCAAGGAAACCATCACGCATGACTGGACGAAGTCGAAATGCGGCTGGACGCCCTATGACGGGTTCGAGGCGACCGGCTGGCCGGTGGCGACCATCATCCGCGGAGGCTTTGTCATGCGGGATGGTGAAATCGTCCGAAAAGGCGGTGGCCAGCCCGTTCGCTTCAACGAGACACTGGAGCCGATGGGGTGATCCCTGCGCCGCTGCTGGGCGGATTGCGCGCGCGCCACGCCGAGCCGCAGCGCCACTATCATACTTGGGCGCATGTCGAGGCCCTGCTGGACCATTACCAGCGCTGGAAGCCGGAGTTCCATCGGCCAGAGCCGGTGCTGTGGGCGCTCTACTGGCACGATGCGATCTATGATCCGGCGGCACGGGACAATGAAGAAAAGAGCGCCCGGCTGCTGGAGCGCGATGCGGCCGGGCATCTCACGGCCGGTGACCTGGCCTTTGCCGCAACCATTATCCGCGCCACGGCCACCCATACTGTGCCGGACGGCCTGGCCGAACATGACGCCGCGGATCTGTCACTGTTTCTCGATCTCGATCTGTCCATCCTGGCGGCGCCCCGGCCTGTCTACGACCGGTATGAACAGGATATCCGCGCCGAATATGCCTTTGTCCCGGAAGAGCAGTTTCGCGCAGGCCGGTCGGCGATCCTGAAGGGTTTCCTGCAGCGGGAGCGGCTTTACTTCACGCCATTGGCCCATAGAGAATGGGAAGAAGCGGCCCGGGCAAATCTCGCACGGGCGATTGCGGCGCTGGAGGGGGCATGAAGAAGGAACGCGAGGGGCTCAATCGGGCACTGTTCTGGCTGTATGAGGGTACGGGCCGTTGGCCGTTCCTGTTCCGCTGGGCCATGCTGGCCTTCGACGTCATCACGATCGGCTATTTCCTCTGGGCGCCCTTCGACCAGCGCGACCGCACGCATTTCGCCATCGACTATGTCATCGGCGGTGTGATCCTGGCGGACCTGCTGGCGCGTTTCTACATCGCCCGCCATCGCTGGAATTTTGTGGTCCGCCCGATCAATATCGCCGACCTGATCGTGGTAATCACCATGTTCGCGCCGCTTCTGGTATCGAATTTTGCCTTCCTGAGGGTCCTGCGGGCGGTGCGGGCAATCCGCGCCTTCACCTTCATCAAGCGGGTGAAAGTGATCACGCCCTTCTTCCAGCGTCATGAACGGATCATCGACAAGGTGACCAATCTCGTCGTGTTCGTCTTCATCATGGCGGCGCTGGTCTACTCGACCCAGGTCGGCATCAATGACGGCATCCACACCTATATCGATGCGCTCTATTTCACGGTCACCAGCCTGACGACGACCGGGTATGGCGATGTGTTGATGGTCGGCCCCGGCGGAAGGTTGCTCTCCATCATTGTCATGGTGCTGGGCCTGACCCTGTTCCTGCAATTGCTGCGCACCATCGTGGAGCCGCGCGACAAGGTGGAGCAGGAGTGCGAGGAGTGCGGTCTGCGTTTCCACGAACGCGACGCGGTGCATTGCAAGCATTGCGGAGAAGTGATCCATATCCCCACACCCGGTTTCGAATAGGCCGGACATAAAAAAACACCACGGGAAGAAACGCGCTCACCATGCCAGACAATTCGGACATACCCTTCCGCGAAGTGCCCTATCTGCCACTCAAGCTGGAGGTCGACCGCCGGCCGGATGGCACGATCTATCTGAACAGTGGCCAGCCGCTGAAAGCCTGCCCGCCGCACATGCTGGCGCCGCTGGTGCACTGGGCCAAACATCGGCCGGATACGGTCTGGCTGTCAGAGCGCGATCCGGAAAATCCGTCGGCCGAGGGCTGGAACACGCTGACCTATGCCGCTGGTCTCGAGTCCGTGCGCCGCCTCGCGCAGGGTTTTCTCGATGCCGGCGCAGGGCAGGACGTGCCACTGATGATCCTGTCGCGCAATTCCATCGCCAATGCACTGATCATGTACGCGGCCATGTGGGCCGGCAGCCCCGCTGTGCCGGTGACGCCAGCCTATGCGCTGCTGAGCGAAGATCTGGGACGGCTCAAATACATTGACGGTCTGACCCGTCCGAAATTCATCTATGTTGAGGATGGCGCTGACTATCAGCGCGCACTGGACGGGATGGATCTTCAGGGGCGGCTTGTCATCTATAGTGGCCGCGCGCCGGAGCGCTGCGAAGCCATCCGTCTCGAACAATTCATGCGCGCGCCAACCGAAGCCGTCGACGCAGCCTATGATCGGCTGACTCCGGACACGGTCGCGAAATACATGATGACCTCCGGCTCCACAGGGGAACCCAAGGCCGTGATCAACCTGCAGGGTATGGTCGCCTCGAATGCCCGCATGATCCGGTCGGTCTGGAACGAAGCGCGTCTGGACGAGATCACCGGTGGCCCGCAGGTCATGTGCAACTTCCTGCCATGGAGCCACACCTATGGCGCGCATGCCATCCTGCACAACATGCTGGACTGGGGCGGCACGCTCTACATTGACCAGGGGGCGCCAACCCCGGCGCGCCTGCCGGACATGTTGCGAAACCTGAAAGATGTCTCCACGACCCAGCACACAACCGTGCCGGCGGCATGGGCCGCCCTGGCGACCGAGTTTGAGCGAGATGATCAGCTGGCGGAAGTGTTTTTCAGGCGTCTTGTCTGCATGGCCTATGGCGGCGCCTCAATGGGACAGGATATCTATGAGCGTATTCAGGCCGTGGCCGTCCGGATCACCGGCGAACGCATTTCCCTTTCGGCAGGGTATGGCGCGACCGAGACGGCGCCGACGGCCTCCAATGTCCACTGGCCAAACGACCGGATGGGTCTGATCGGACTGCCCTTGCCGGGCAATACGTTCAAGATGGTGCCGAATGCGGAAAAAATGGAATTGCGGGTGAAAGGCGTGAACGTCACGCCGGGCTATTTCCGCAACGACGCCAAGACCGCTGAAGCCTTTGACGAGGAAGGCTTCTACAAGCTTGGCGACGCCGTGAAATTTGTTGATCCGGACCGTCCGGAGCGCGGGCTCGCCTTCGACGGGCGCACAGCGGAAGAGTTCAAGCTGGCCAATGGCACCTGGGTGTCGGCGGGGACTGTGCGCGTGCAGGCTGTGGCTGCAACGGGCGGGGCGCTGTCGGACGCCGTCGTGTGCGGTCTGAACCAGAACGATATTCGCTTGCTTGGGTTTCTGAACGAAGCATGGTGCCGGCGTCTTGTCGGCGAAGACCTGCCTTTGTCAGAACTCGTCAATCATCCCGCAGTCCATGACCGGATCCGCGAAGGGCTGGGGGCACACAACAAGGCTCATCCAAATGTCTCGGCGCGTGTTGCGCGCGTCCTCCTGCAGGCAACTCCGCCGTTGGCCGACAATGGGGAGATCACGGAGAAGGGATACATCAACCAGTCCCGTACACAGGCCTTGCGACAGGATGAAGTGGAGCGGCTCTACCAGGACGCCGAACCGGCACCTGCGAACCTCCTGATCCTCTAGAAACAACGAACCAGCACAAACACGACACAAGGGACACCGGATGACAGACCAGCCAGTTCAGACCATGACAGGCGCCGAAGCGCTTGTTTCGACCTTGGCAGATCATGGCGTGACCGCCTGCTTCGCCAATCCGGGCACGTCGGAAATGCACCTCGTCACGGCGCTGGACCATGAGCCGCGCATCAAGTCGACGCTGTGCTTGTTCGAAGGCGTGGCCACCGGCGCAGCGGACGGGCATGCCCGGGTGACTGGCATGCCGGCCATGACTTTGCTGCACCTCGGGGCAGGGTATCTCAATGGCGGGGCGAACATTCACAATGCCCGCCGCGCATGGACACCCATGATCAACGTGATTGGCGATCATGCCGTGCCGCACCAGCGCCACGATGCGCCGCTGGCATCGGATGTGATCGGCATGGCCGGGCCGAATTCCCGCTGGATCAAGTCAGCTGATGCGGTGGCGAAGGCGGGCGACCTCGCCGCGCAGGCCTGGGAAGCCAGTTTCGGGCCGCAACCCGGTCCGGTCTCGCTGATCCTGCCGGCAGACACCGCCTGGCTGGAGGGAGGCACCCCCGGCGCGAAGCGAACCCGTCCCGCGCTGCGCCAGCCGGATCCCGCCGCCATCGATGCCGCTGCAGCAGCCGTCAAGGCCGCCAGCAAACCGGTCATCATCATCAACGGCACGGCGCTGACCGAGGCCGGGCTGGCCCAGGCCGCGCGCGTGAAGGCAGCCGGTGTAAGGGTGCTGACCGACACGTTCTTCCCGCGACAGGCACGCGGTGCGGGCCGCTTCGTGCCGGACCGGATGCAATATTTCGCTGAAGGCGCGATGGCAGATCTCGAAGGCTCAGATCTGATGCTGATCGCGGGCACGCAGGTGCCGGTGGCCTTCTTCGCCTATCCGGGCAAGCCCAGCGTGCTGGTGCCGGAGGGCTGCACGCCCATGATGATCGGCGGACCGGATACGGACAGTGCAGCCATTCTGGCCGCATTGGCCGACGCGCTCGGCCCACGAGACGTTGCGCCCATGGCTGAACTGGACCTGCCGGGCGCGCCTACCGGCACGCTGAACGCAGCAGCGATTGGCGCGTCCATTGCACGGCACATGCCCGAAGGCTGCTTCGTTTCGGATGATGGCGTGTCCAATGGCTTGCCGAGTTTCCTGATGACACAGCGCGCCCGTCCGCACGACTGGATGATGCTGACCGGAGGTGCCATCGGGCAGGGCATGCCGCTCGCACTGGGGGCGTCACTGGCAGCCCCAGACCGCAAGACCCTCTGTATCACGGGGGATGGTGCCGGCATGTATACCAACCAGGCCCTGTGGAGCATGGCGCGGGAGAGTGCGAATGTGGTGAATGTCGTCTTCGTCAACCATTCCTACCGCATCCTGAACATTGAGCTGGCCCGGACCGGTGCCGGCAATCCGGGGCCGGCTGCACAGGAATTGCTGGGGCTGGGTCACCCTGAGATCGACTGGGTGAAGCTGTCTGAAGCCCAGGGTGTTCCCGCGGTGAACGCGACGACAGCAGAAGAGTTTGACACGGCCCTCGAACGGGCATTTGCGTCGGACGGCCCCCGGCTGATTGCGGCGCACGTGCCAGCCCGATAGCAGACAGATACCCCGCAAGGAAAAAAAGGGCGACACGGCCAATTGCCGTATCGCCCTTCCCGTTTGCGTTTGTTGCCGGTCTAGTAGCGGGCCGAGAACCTGACGCCATAGGTCTGGGGCGCCCCGAAGACGGAGACTTCATCCCCGGCAAAGGGAATGATGCTGACGCGGTACAATTCGTCGGACATGTTCTTGCCCCAGATCGTGGCCGTCCAGCGTCCGTCAGCGGACGCGACGCCGATCCGGCCGTTCAGCAGGCCGTAGCCCGGCTCTTCATTGTGATTGTCCGGGCCCCAGAACATCTGGTCCTGATAGGAATAGTTGAGGGCTGCCACGAAATCGAGGGAGTCCGTCAGGCGGTGGTCGATGTCGGCGCCGATCGTGTACTGGAAGTCGGGCGTCCGTTGCAGCTGGTTGCCGCTATAGTCGATGCCACGGAGCGGATCGATGTAATCCTTGTATTCCGTATCGAGGAAGGAGCCTGCCGCAAACAGGGTGAGCCATTCGGTCGGCAGGACGCGGACTTCATATTCGACCCCCTTGATGGCGGCGTCTGCCGCATTGGCCACTACCAGCGTGAGGTTCACATCGTCTAGCAACTCCACCTGAAGGTCGGTGAAGTCGGTATAGAACGCCGCAAGGTTTGTGCGGAGACGGTTGTTGAGCCATTCCGCCTTTAGGCCGACCTCATAGGTCGCGGCAGATTCCGGATCATAGGGAGTGGCCGCTGCAACGGCATTCGCTGTTGCACCCTGCCAGCCGCCGCCCTTGTAGCCGCTGGCATAGGAGGCATACAGCAGCGCATTCTCGGTCGGAGTCCAGTTCAGTGCCACTTTCGGCGTGAATTCCGACCATTCTTCGCTTTGCACAACGTCATATTCTTCCTGCAGCGGCGCTGGAGACAGGATGTCCCCCGGCAGGCCGTAGTCCAGAATGACGGCGCGCGTATCGAGATCCTTCTTGTCGGTGGTGAACCGTCCGCCTACGGCCAGGGTCAGGTCCTGGGTGAGATCATACTCGATCTCCCCGAATACGGCATAGCTGGCCGTGTCGCTGTAGCCCAGATAGATATTGTCTCCGTCGAGCGAGTCACGTGTCCCGCCAGGGCCGCCGGGCAGGAAGGATGTGGCGGTGTTGCGGGAGACGCGCTTCACATTCTCGTCCAGGTAATACAGGCCAGCGATCCAGCGGAAAGCGTTGTCCTGGGAGGAGGCGAGGCGGAGTTCCTGTGTGACGCCCTGATAGAGTTCATGCTGGGTGAGCGTGCTGTCCGTGATGGAGGGGGGCGAGCCCGCGCCTGCCTGTGTCCAGCGCCCGTCTCCCTGACCATAGCGATAGGCTGCCAGATAGACCAGCGACATGTCGCCGATATCCCATTCGACGCGTCCGGTCAGGCCAGCGGTGTCCCGGTCGGCATACTGATCATAGGGAGAAACGTTCACACGCGGGTCTTCCGGAATGTTTGGCGTGATGAATCCAAAGCCCGGTGTTTTCGGATCATCGACGGCATGGCGGGACGGGCCGCCAGCGCGATCCTGGCTGTAATCGGCGACAATCGACACGAATACGGTGTCAGAGGCATCCCAGTTCACTGACAGGCGGCCAGCTGTGGAATCCTTGTCTTCAAGATCCTGTCCGGTGACGATGTTCTTGGCGTAGCCGTCATGGGCTTCGCGGAACAGCGCCAGGCGGGCCGACACCGTGTCCGTTACGGGGCCGGTGACGAAGCCCTCAGCCAGAACGCTGGAGTAATTGCCGATGGACAGAGAGCCGCCGGCATCGAACTCGTCCTGCGGCGCTGCGGTAATCAGATTGATTGCACCGCCCACAATGTTCTTGCCGAACAAAGTGCCCTGTGGGCCGCGCAGGACTTCCACCCGCGACAGGTCGAAGATCGGAGGCGTCGCAGAACCGCGACGGCCGACATACACTTCGTTGAGGAATGTGCCGATGGAGGGGTCTGCCGTGGCGCCATTCAGGCGCACCGAGCCTACGCCCCGAATGAACATTTCCGATTCCATGCTGTTCTGGGACTGGAAGGTGAAACTCGGCACCTGAAGGGCGATTTCCGACAGGTCCGTGATCTGCTCGTCGCGCAGCTGGTCACCGCCAATGCCGGTCACGGCAATCGGAACATCCTGCAGGCTTTCCTCGCGTTTCCGGGCCGTGATGACCAGTTCGTCCAGCATCAGCGCGCCGGATTCAGTTTCCGGCGTGTCTTCCTGAGCCCAACCCTGTGCGGGTACCAACAATCCCAGCGCCGTTGCAGCAGCTGCTGAGTAGAGCACATTCTTGATCGAACGCGATTGCGCCATGTCTCAATTCCTCCCGAATAATGCATGTAGGTTTTATTAAGCAAGCTTCTCGATTGGGCTCGCCTGCTTGTCAAGCTTGCAAATATTGGGAATTGGGGATCTTGCGCGAGGGAATCGGCTTGCATAAGCATTACTTACGGCCGATTTTTTGATGCAGTCGTTTGCATCCGGTCATCGTGTCGCAGCGAGAAAATCGAAATGCGCAAAAGGCGGAAGCCGCCTCTGCACGCATGGGACCATGCGACGATTCGAGAAATGGGAGAGGCTGGCCTTCGACGCTCTTGATCGGCCGTCTTTCAGGCACCCCGGCTGGCCTTCGTCCCTATTCCCGTCCGCGCTTCAGGTCTTCCTCGATCTGGATTTCGACCGGTTCGCCGAGAAGGCGGTGACGGTAGACCTGAGTATTCTCCAGCACGCGCTGGACATAGTTGCGCGTCTCCGAGAATGGAATGAATTCCACCCAGTCCACCGGATCGACCTGCCCGGTGCGCGGATCGCCATAATCGCCGATCCACTGGCGCGGACGGCTCGGCCCGGCATTGTAGGCTGCAGCGGTCATGATGTAGCTGCCATTGAATTGCGACAGCAGCGTATCGAGATGCTGGCCGCCCAGCGTCATGTTGTAGCCCGGATCATCAGTCAGCCAGGACGTGCGATAGGGCAGGCCGCGCAGACGCGCTTCATTGCGGGCCGTAGCCGGCATGAACTGCATCAGGCCGCGTGCGCCGACATGGCTGATCGCATTCGGGTTCATCTCGCTTTCCTGGCGCGACAAGGCCAGCATAAGCGGGCGTTCCACCTGCGGTTCGCGCAGCAGCGGATAGGCAACCACCGGATAGGCCGCATCGGTCGAGACAATGCCCTTGGCAAGTCCGGCCTTGGCCCCGCGCACGCCGACATCCGGAACCTGGTATTCCGTGGCCATGCGGGCCAGCAGAAGGTATTCGCTTTCGGTCTCCAGAAGGTCGTCCAGGTGATAGGCGAACTCGCGGAACAGGCGTTCCTCACCGCTCTCTCCCAGCAGGCGCAGGGCACGCACCATCGGGCGGGCTTCGAAGGCTTCGATCTGGGCCTCGGTCGGTTCTGCCGATTTCGGGAAGGCGAGCTTCTTGTCGTCCAGGCGTTCTGCCGCCAACTGGCCATAATAGGTGAATTTGTGTTCCGCTGCGGATGTGTAGTCGGTCCGCGCCGCATCGGTCTGGCCCAGCGCGTCATGGGCGCGGCCCGACCAGTATTTGCCGCGTGCCAGGCTGATCGGCGTCGACACCCCGTCTGACATGGTCTCGAAGTGATCGAGGCTGCGGCCCGCATCATTCTTCAGACGCAGGGCAATCCAGCCCGCAACCCATTCTGCCTCCGCAAAGTCACCGCCGCTATCCATGCCATGCGGTGCGGCCAGCTGATAGGCGCGGGTCCAATTGCCTTCCTTCAAATCGGTGCGGATGGCGATGTTGCGCTCGTCCCACAACCGGGACCGACCGGCGGCCGGTACATCATTGCCATCGATCCCGGTCAGCAATGGCGTCGCGACATCCTGATTGCGCAGCTTCTGTCGGCGCCACCGGGCGCGCTCATAGAGCAGTCCGGGATTGTCCTGCAGATGGGCCGGGACGGCATTGACCAGGGCATCGACATTCCGCGAGCGTGCGGCCAGCGCGATACGGGCATCTACAAGTTTGCGATAGTCGTCGGTCAGCAGGTATTTCAGTTTCGACGCGGCGGTCCGCTGGTTGGTCCACAGCAGGAAGTCGACCCGGGCGCGGTGATCATCCTGGGTCAGTTGCTTGCCATAGGTGGAAAGCACCTGACGTTCGACATCGCGTTCAAGGGAATTGTTGTGCCAGGCGTCGCGCACCGCCTCCAGCGCCTTGGCCGGCTCGCCAATGGCGCGCCAGCTGTCTGCCAGGGCGATCTTGCCGGCGCCCGTGACCGGGCCGGAGGCTGTCAGCCAGTCGATCCGTTCCTTGTGGCTGTAGGAGGACAGGTCGATGATTTCCTCGGCGCGGCGGCGCATGGCGACGGTTTTCGGCCAGTCGCTCAGCGTTTCCAGCGCATAGGATACTTCCGAGAAGTTCATGCCGGGCACGCCGCGGCTGGCGCGCACCCACATGATCACATTTCGCACGTCCGGGTCCGATGCCTGCGTCTGCAGATGCGCCACGGTCGGCCAGTCATAGCGGTCTGCGGCCCGCAGCGCCTTGTGCAGGATCTCGGCATTGCGGGCGTCCGTGACGGACGAAACATAGGGGCGGGCCGGTTTCAGGCTTGGCGCTTCGGGCACGCCAGCGGCTGCAGCCGCCTGTGACAGGACGGCAAGGGAGGCAATAATGGCAACGGGTCGCATCATGAAACGGCTCAGCAGAGTTTATTTCTTGGCCAAAGCGTGAGAAGGCATTGGCGATTCATACTCGATCAAACCAAACAACACCTGAATCGCGGCAAATTTACGATGTTTCATGGCTCAATCCCAGCGCTCGTCACACCTTTCAAAAATGGTGCCGTTGACCGGGACGCATTCGTTGCGCTGGTAGAGCGCCAGATTGCCGGCGGTTCCAGCGCGCTCGTGCCGGTCGGCACCACGGGCGAGACGTCCACACTCTCCACGCAAGAGCATAAGGATGTCGTAACGCTTTGTGTTGAAATTACCAAAGGCCGCGTGCCCGTGATTGCCGGGGCCGGGGCCAACGCCACAGATGAGGCGATCGATCTGGTCCAGCATGCCAAGACCGTTGGCGCCGATGCCGCGCTGGTCGTCTGCCCCTATTACAACAATCCCAATCAGGAAGGGCTCGAGGCCCATTTCCGCGCCATCAATGACGCCGTGGCTCTGCCCGTCCTGCTGTACAATGTGCCCGGCCGCACGGTGGTCGACCTTGCGCCAGACACCGTCGCGCGCTTGGCCCAATTGCCCAATATTGTCGGCATCAAGGATGCTACCGGCGACATGGAGCGCGTCAGTCAACACGCCGCCGCCATTCCGGAGGGCACGCAATTCGTGCAGCTTTCCGGCGATGACCCGAGCGCTCTCGGCCACCTTGCGATGGGCGGCATGGGCTGTATCTCGGTCACCGCCAATGTCATGCCGGAGGCGTGCGCCGCGATGCACAAGGCTTTCCATGCCGGAAACCTGGACGAAGCGCGCGCCATCGAGCGCAAGCTGATCGCGCTGCACAAGGCCATGTTCTGCTCGCCCTCGCCGGGGCCGGCCAAATATGCCCTGTCGAAACTGGGCCTGTGCACCGATGAGGTCCGCCTGCCGATCACGACGCCATCTGCAGAAAAGCGGGCCGAAATCGATCAGGCCATGGCGCTTGCGGGTCTGAACGCCTAAATCAGGGCGATGGCAAAGAAGAGTCAGACAAAGGGCCGCTCGGATGGGCTGGTCGCGGAAAACCGCCGCTCCCGCCGCGATTATGCGGTTGAGGACACGCTGGAGGCTGGCATCATGCTGGTCGGCTCCGAGGTGAAATCCCTGCGCCAGGGCAAGGCCAATATCGCCGAAGCCTATGTCAGCCCCGAGGATGGCGGCCTCTACCTGATCAATGCGGACATCCCGATCTACAATGCCGCCAACCGGTTTAATCATCAGCCGAAGCGCAAGCGGAAACTGCTCGTGTCAAAGCGCGAACTGGCGAAACTCTCCCAGTCGGTCGACCGGGCCGGGCGCACGATTGTGCCGCTGAAACTCTATTTCAACGAGCGCGGTCTCGCCAAACTCCTTATCGGCCTCGCGACCGGCCGCAAGAGCCATGACAAGCGCGAGGTCGAGGCCAAACGCGACTGGCAGAGACAGAAGGCGCGGATCCTGAAAGAGGGGTGAGGAATGCTGCTCAGGCAGCGCGCAATTTCCCGCCGCGAAGCCTCAGCAGGCCCTGCCAGACAATCAGCGCAATCAACGGGGCAAACGCCAGCAGGAAAGGCCAGGCGGTCTGGTTGAAGCCTTCGGGAAACACTTGCGGCTGCCCCAGGAAAAGTGAGCCGGATGCGATGAACATCGAGAAACACATGCGCCATAGGTGGCGGGAAATGCGCGCCGTGTAGGACAGCGCCTGTCGCGCGATCACGTTCAATTCGCCAAATGCGGCAATGCTGCCAGCGACAATGAACAGGATGAAGGCCTGGGGCGGCGAGCCGTCTACGGTGCCGCTTGGGCTGTTCGCGCCCATATGCATGAACACAACGCCCATCAGCGTGATGCCGAGCGCCGTCACCAGTCCTGCATAATGCCGCCAATTGATCCGGACAGGCCCGCGCTGGCGAACTGTGACCAGCGCCGTGATGAGCAGGTACAAGGCCAGGATGCCGGCCACGAAATTCGGTCGCTGGCCCTCCTCAAGGAATGGCGCAACGCCTGCGCCGATCAGATAGGTAATGAACATCGAAACGAAGAAGACTTTCCCCGCAAGGCGGTGCATGGCTCGGCCTTTGCGCGCTGCAATCGCCGCGACGCCGGATACGAGCCCCACCGCGCCGCCACCAATATGGGCATAAAGCAGGGCGTCCGTGGCGAGCCTGATCCATAGGGGCGCGTCCGGGTCAACTTCGAGCTTTGCGGCATGCGCGACACCGGTGCCGAGAAAAACCAATGCGAAAACGCATGTAAGCAGCGGAGCGGCATATCTGGGCATCGGACAGTCCTTTATCGAATAACGATATTATCGATAAACGGAGAATGCTTCGATGGCAACTCCCTCAGGCCGGATCGGTCACACCCTTCGCCATTGCGAACACATCCTCGAACATCTCTGCCGTCAGGCGGCCTGTATTCGTGTTGTAACGGCTGCAATGATAGGACGAGATCAGCGCCAGCGGCCGGCCTTCGAACTCCACATCGTAATGCGTGCCGTGACCGAAAGGGTAATCCTTCAGTTTCAGGCCCAGCGTCCGCACCGTGGAATCATGGGAAATCTTGCCGAGGCAGATCATCGCCTTCAGCTTTGGCAGCGCCGCGATACGCGCCGACAGGAAGGGCCGGCACTGATTGATCTCGGCGCCGACCGGCTTGTTCTGCGGAGGCACACAGCGCACGGCATTGGTGATCATGGCGCGTTTCAGCTTCAATCCATCATCCGGCCGCGCATCATAGGTGCCGGTTGAATAGCCGAACTTGTCGATGGTTGCGTAGAGCAGGTCCCCGGCCCAGTCGCCGGTGAATGGCCGGCCCGTCCGGTTCGCCCCGGTGACGCCGGGTGCGAGCCCAATGATCAGCAGTTCGGCATCCTCCGGCCCGAAGCTCGGCACGGCGCCATTGAACCAATCCGGCTCTTTCACGGCGACCTCTTCCCGATACGCCACAAGGCGCGGGCATAGAGGACAATCGGCGGGGGCTTCCGGACTCATACCCCTCTCCCCTCGGGGAGAGGGGCGGGGGNGAGGGGGCACATCTTTGCAATCATAGTCCCAATCTCTCCTGCACAAGACCCGTCAGATGGTCCGCATCAAACACGTCGCTAGCCGGAACTCGCAGGAAATCCCAGCCAAGTCCACGCGAGGCCTGCTCACGGTCTGAATCGCGCGCCCGCACCTTCGGCAGTTTGTGGATGCCGCCATCAATCTCGATGATAAGCCGCACTTTCGTGATGGCGAAGTCGACGATGTAGCCATTGATCGGCTGCTGTCGGCGAACGGGAAAGCCCTGCTTGCGCAAATGGCGCAGGGCCTGCCACGCGACCTGTTCAGGGGCATTGGCGTCCTGTCGCAGACGGCGGGCGCGCAGGGTGGACAAGTCACGTGTCATCGGCTCCGCGCTCCCTCCCCCCCGGCCCCTCTCCCTCAAGGGAGAGGGGAGTCTAGTACCCATCCGCGCTGCCATCCTTGCGCATTTCGGTGGCGGCAATCCAGGTGCCGCTTTCGAAGTCGCGCATGATGGCCTGATAGCCGCCGGCATTGGCCTTGCAGCATTCGACCGTGTGGCCGCGGGCCTCCAGTTCGGCGCGGGTTTCCGGCGGGATGCCGCTTTCCAGATGCACAACGCCCATGTCGGACTCGCAGGCATCGCTGGTCAGATCATCGGTCGGCTCGCAGCCGCCGACATGTTCCCAGCGCGCGGCATCGCCAGCCTCCTGAAGCCCCATGTCGAAATCGACGAGGTTCAGGATCACCTGCACATGGCCTTGTGGCTGCATGCCGCCGCCCATCAGGCCGAAGCTCAGCCACGGCTCGAACGGGCAGGCCTGTTCGATCGGCTCGGCGCGCACCTGACAGCCCGGCATGTCCTTCTTGAATGCGAATGCCGGGATGATCGTGTGGAAGGGCCGCTTGCCGGGTTCGAACACATTCGGATGGTCCGGGTCGAGACTGAACAACTGGCCCCGGTCCTGGAACATGAAGCCGAGGCCATCCGCAACGAGCCCCGTGCCCATGCCGCGATAGTTCGACTGGATAAGGGACACCATCATGCCGTCCTTGTCGGTGACGGTTAGGTAGGTCGTGTCGCCGTCCTTGAGCTTGGCGTCGGCGTTGGCTGCGGCATCCGGAGAGTCTTGAAGTCCAATCTTCTCTGCGCAGTCTTTGCTGACAGGAGCATAGAGTGCCCAGCCCTTGTCGAAGTCCCTGTCACAGTCGACCCCTTCGGAAAGCATCAAATCAAACTCTACATTATTGAGTATATCTGCCGAGCTTTTCACTGGGGCGTTCAGGTCTATTTTTTCTGATAAAGCTTTGGAACGTTCTGGAGCTACAAAATACTCGGGATCGATTTCTGCGAAGGCCGGATCCGCGTACCCTTTGGCACGATAGCTAAACGCCAACCGTTTCGCCTCCACCTGCGCCATGATGCTGTCGGCCGAACCGAAGCCCATCCCGCGCAGGTCAAACCGTTCCAGCATCTGCAGCATCTGAAGCGCCGCGATGCCCTGCGTGTTCGGCGGCAATTCGCATACCTTGTAGTCTCCGCGATAGGTCACGCAGAGTGGCTCGACCCATTCGCCGGTATGGGCGGCAAAGTCCTCATAGGTCAGGAAGCCGCCGATCCGTTCGAAATAGTCACCCATGATGTGGGCGGTTTCGCCGGAATAGAATTCGTCCCGGCCCTTGTAGGCGATCCGCTCAAGCGTGTCGGCGAGGTCCGGATTGCGGAACAGGCTGCCTTCTTTCGGGGCGGGCGAGAAATAGGTCGCCTTCGCATTGTCGAACTCTTCCAGCATGCCGCTGTCAGCCGCTTCCTGCAGGCGCGTTGCGTTGCGGCCCCAATAATAGGCGATGACCTCAGGAATCGGCGCGCCGTTACGGGCGTACTGAATGGCCGGTTCGAGGTTCATGTTCATCGGCTGCTTGCCGAACTTGCCATGCAGCGCGTACCAGCCATCGACTGTGCCGGGCACGGTCACCGGCGCGGCGCCGAAGGGCGGGATCTCCTCACCTTGCATGAATTCGTCAGCTTTCGCCTGCATGTCGTCCAATGTCGCGCCCATGGGCGAGCGACCGGAGCCATTATAGCCGTAGAGCTGCTGGGTTTCAGGATCCCAGACGATCGCAAACAGGTCGCCGCCGATGCCATTCCCTGTCGGCTCGACAAGGCCCAGCATCGCGTTCGCAGCAATCGCGGCGTCCACCGCTGAGCCGCCGGCTTTCAGCACGTCGAGCGCGGTTTGGGTGGCCAGCGGATGGGCCGTGGCGGCCGCGCCATTGGGGGCCACCACGGAAGAGCGGGTGCCAAGCGGGCGGCCCGCCGGCATCCGGTCACCCGGCCCCGGCTGGCTCGCCATGTCAGGTTTGCGGACTTCTATCCGCACCACCTTCCTGTGTTTCACTGTCGCATCCGCGTCGATGCGTGTCTCATCCTGTGCTGGCGCTGTAGCGCACGCGCACAATCCGATAGCCAGAATTGTCGCCGCGACGACGCGTGTGATGGGCATCCGTCTCTCCTGCTTTCTGTTGAGAAGAGCTTAGCGCGCTTCGGGGCAGAAGCGAGTCCCAGTCGGCCCCCGGGAATGCGTCGCGCGGTTGCCAGGCTCGGCCAACCGTATCGAGATAGGAATGGATCAACCCGTCAAGCATAGCTCACAACCTCCCATTCGATGTTGTCGTGGTCGTGGAAATAGAAGCGGCTGCCGGGGTCATAGGTCTGGTGACTGTGGGTGCGATAGCCGGCGTTGAGGATCTTCTGCTCCGTCGCGTCCAGATCATCCACCAGGATGCCGAAATGGTTCACCGCGCCGGTCCGGTAATAGCTTTCCTCTTCCGGCTGGTCCTGTTGGGGCAGGGCATAGAGCGCGATGTAATCCTCGTCCGTACCGACATGCACCGTGTAGCCATCATATTTGGATGGTCCCTCCCAGCGCACTTTCCAGCCGAACAGTTTCGTCAGCATGGACGCGGTTTTCTTCGGGTCGCGAACCGTTACGTTCACGTGTTCAAACTTGGCGATGCTCATTGTCTTCAACTCCATTTCGCTATCATCAAATCTCTGATATGGCTGTCGTAATTCCTCAACTTAAGTTGAGGTCAAGCGCGGTTTGGGAGTTTTTTTCATGACGGTTCAGAAGGGGCTGACAATCGGAGATGTGGCGGCGCGGACGGGCCTGTCGGTCTCGGCGATCCGGTTCTATGAGGGGCGGGGGCTCGTTCATCCCGAACGCTCGTCCGGCGGTCAGAGAGTATTCCTGCGCTCAGACATTCGTCGCCTGTCCTTCATCCTGATTGCGCAGCAGATCGGCCTGACCATCGAGGAAATCGGCCAGCTCCTGTCATCCCTGCCGGAACGGCGTACGCCGACCAAGCGGGACTGGACCCGGATTAGCACGGCCTTCCGGCGCTTGCTGGACGAGCGCATCGCCCTGATGGAGCGCACACGCCGGAAGCTGGATGGCTGTATCGGGTGCGGTTGCCTGTCGCTGAAGAAGTGCCAGCTCTACAATCCTGAAGATCGCGCGCGCGGGCTCGGAACCGGGCCGCGCTTCCTTCTGGAGGATGTCAGCGTGGTGTCGACCGAATCCTAGTCGTTGCGTGCGGGGGGCTGCGGGAAATAGTGGGTCGCCATGCGGGTCGCGATTTCCTGTCCCTTCACGGCGAAATCCGCCTCGGCTTCGACGGCGCGATTGTCACAGGCCTGGTAAACCCGCCCGGCACTGGTGAACGCCTCATTGAAGGATTCGACCAGGCCGCTGCGCACCGCCCCGCGATGAGGCGCTTCATATTTCAGCATGTCGGACATGTAGCGCCGCCAATACTGGTCTTCGCGGCCATTGCACTTTACGCGTATGGCATGGGCGGCTCCCAGTGTTGCCGCCAGATCCCGTGCATCCCGGAAATAATCCGGCCCGCGCATCGGCAGATCCGATTGCGCTGCGCTTGCGCCGCAGAACATGAGCGCGCTAAGCAGGAGGGCATGAAAACCTGTTTGCTTCATGCGAAGACTTTTGCCCGCATTCGTGAAAGGCTCAAGGGCCTTGAACACAAGGTCGAGTTCATTGTCATGGACGAGGACGGCCTGTTCTCGCATGCGGGGGATGGCACGATCGTGCACGATATCCGGCCTGACATTGTCTTCGGCAACACCGATGTCTGGTTCGGCGATCATGCAAGGGACTTCATGATTGCCGTGCTGAAGACCGGCGGGATTGACTGGTTCCAGTCCTCGGCGGCGGGCCTCGACAATGCGGCCCTGATTTCGGTGGGAAAGATCTCCCGCCTTTACACGACCAACCACACCCAGTCCGAAGCCATGGCCGAATGGGCGCTGTGGCAGGCCTTCGACTTTCTCAAGTGCGGCCCGCAGCACCGCGCCCAACAGGGCGACGCTGTCTGGAACCGGCTGGAAATGCGCGAAATGATGGGCTCGCGCTGGCTGATTGTTGGGTTCGGCTCCATCGGGTCCGCGGTCGGCAAGCGGGTGCAGCTGCTCGGCGGACATGTCACCGGGGCGCGGCGGTCTCCCGGTCCGGCAGACGGCGCGAACCACATCGTACCCATGGCGCTTGTCAATAGCGAGCTGGAGCAGGCTGACATTGTCCTCCTCAGCCTTCCGCTGACGGAGGAAACCGCCGGAATAGTGGATGCCGAGTTCCTGGCGGCGATGCGCCCGGATGCATTGCTGATGAATCTGGGGCGCGGGCAATTGGTCGACGAGCCGGCGCTCGTCGAGGCGCTCGATGCGGGCCGGCCCGCCTTTGCCGCGCTTGACGTGACGACGGAGGAGCCCTTGCCGGAGACCAGTCCACTCTGGCGTCACCCAAAGATTGCCGTCACCCCGCATGACAGTGCGGTGACCCAGGCGACCTATGTGCGGGCCGACGAGACCTTCCTCGACAATCTCGGGCGCTATCTGGCAGGTGAACCTCTGAAACATGTTGTCCCGCCGGAGACATTCATCGACTGAACTGCGGGAACCGCACGGATCCTCCCGCGTTTTCCGGAGCAGATATCTGCCTCCGGAGGACTTCCCATGACCACATCCATCCTGCGCGCCCTGACAAGCGCGAGCGTAGCGGCGCTGCTGATCGGCTGCGCCAGTGCCGAACATCACGAACAGGCGCCCGACTCCCTGACTGTCACCGGGACGCAGGGCACCCTCCTGACCGCGACGCCGCTCGAAACCTTCGACAGTGCCTGGGCCATGACATTCCTTCCGGACGGACGTGCCCTGGTCTCCGAAAAGGACGGCAATCTTTGGCTGCTGGGCATTGACGGCAAAAAGCTCGGCGAGATTGCGAATGTGCCGTCGGTCAAGGCCATGGGACAGGGCGGGCTTGGGGACATCATCCTTCATCCCGAATTTGCCGGAAATGGAACGATCTTCCTGTCCTATGTCGAGCGTGACCCGGCCGACGAAAGTCTCAGCGGTGCGGCCGTCGAGCGCGCTACCTTGCGTCTGAGCGAGCAGGGCGGTGTGCTCGAAAACCGCGAAGTGATCTGGCGGCAGTCCCCGAAGGTAACCGGCAACGGACACTACGGGCATCGCCTCGCTGTCGGGCCGGAAGGCCATCTCTTCATTGCTTCCGGAGAGCGCCAGAAATTCACCCCGGCCCAGAACATGGCGACGAATCTCGGCAAGGTCGTCCGCATCAATCAGGATGGCTCGATCCCGGAAGACAATCCCTTCCATGGCAACGGGGCTGTGACGGATCAGGTCTGGACGCTGGGGCATCGCAACCCGCTCGGCATTGCATTTGACGCACAGGAGCGTCTCTGGGTGGTCGAAATGGGCCCGAAGGGTGGCGACGAACTGAACCTGATCGTTCGGTCAGAGAATTATGGATATCCTGAAGTGTCCGAAGGGGATCATTACAGCGGCAAGCCGATCCCCACGCATGAAAGCAACCCTGTCTTCGAGGATCCAGCCATCGCCTGGGTCCCCGCCATCAGTCCGGCCGGGCTCGTCTTCTATTCCGGGGACGTATTCGAGGAGTGGCAGGGGCACGCCTTTATCGGAGGCCTGTCCTCACAAGCCCTGATCCGGGTGTCGTTCGAAACACGGCCCACGGACAATCTGGGCCAGCCGCCCAAGGACGGTCAGACAGAGCCGGTCGCCACGGAGGCAGAGCGCTATGAGTGGGGCAAGCGCATTCGTGAAGTTGAACAGGGCCCGGACGGCGCGCTCTATGTTCTTGAAGACAAGGAAGGCGGACGGTTGATCCGGTTGACCCCGGCATCGAACTGACACCATGAAGAACAGCCGGGCGCCGCCAGGACCCGGCTGTTCCCGTCATCCCTGTCGCCGGAATCAGGCGGTCGCTTTCGCCTTTAGCGCCGCCATCCGGTCAATTGCGCCCTCGGCATCCCGCATGATGTCACTGACGATATCTGCCACGGGCTTGACCTCCTTCACGCCGCCAGCCGACTGGCCCATGGCGAAACAGGAAGAGTCCGGATTGAGTTTGGCCTCATCCGTGATCCCGCCAATGCCGCCGATCACGCCGGTCTGATGGGAATGGATGGCCTGGTGAGGGAAGGGCTGGATGTCCTCCGGGCGGCTCTCCCAATCCTTGATATAGTCATTCGTCCGGCAGCGCATCGGCTTGCCGGAATAGCAGCGCGTGCGGGTCGTGTCCGTGTCGCCGGCGCCGACCACGGTATCCTTGTACATCTGCGCGGCATGCGCCTCGGTCGAGGCAATGAAGCGCGTGCCCATCCACACGCCGCACGCGCCCAGCGCCAGTGCCGCCGCCAGGCCCCGGCCGTCATAGATGCCGCCGGCCGCGATCACTGGAATGTTCACGGCCTCCACGGCCTGCGCCACCAGCGGCATGGTGCCGACAAGGCCGGTATGGCCACCGCCTTCACCGCCCTGCAAAATTACGGCGTCACATCCGGCCTGTTCGGCCTTGATCGCATGCTTGACCGCGCCACCGACAACCATGACCTTCACATTGGCCTTTTTCAGGCGTTCCATGATCGGCATCGGCACGCCGAGACCGGCCACAAAACTGTCAGCGCCATTGTTGATGATGACATCGACGCTTTCTTCCAGGCTTTCCGGGCTGGCAGCCAGCAGGTCCACGCCGAAGGGCCGGTCGGTCAGTTCACGCACACGTTTCATCTGGCCTTCGATGAAGTCCGGGGTTGTACCGGCCATGCCCAGCACACCATAACCGCCAGCATTGCACATGGCCGCGCAAACTTCGGCATAGGACACGCCCCCCATGCCGGCCAGCATGATCGGATGTTCGATGTTCAGCAGTTTTGTAAGTGCGGTATTCAGGGCCATGGTGGACGTCTCCCGGGGTTTTTGTCTGATTTTGTGGACACCTAGACTGGCGTCCTTGCGTCAACGCAAGTCGCTTCCGTCCGGCTCGGGCGAGAATGGGGCGGAGGCATCGAAGGAGACAGGGATGAAAGGAATTGGCGCAGGCATGATCCTGCTGGCGTGGACCGCGGGTTGCGTGGCCCCTCATGAAAAGCCGCCGGGCATGGAGAGCCGACAGATTGTCGTGGAGCCGGAGCATGACGCCACGCAGAATCACCCGAATCGGACGCCAAATGCCGAATTGGAGGTCGAAGAAGCCACACTTGCCGGGTCAGAAGTCGAGCTGGAAGGCGATCTGGATGATGAATAAACGCCCGATCCGGCTGAAAAATGCCTTTGGATGGCGCGGTTTGGCAGATTTCACCGTGAAACCTGCAGAAAACAGTGCCAGTGTCTATCAGCGGAAATCATCTTTTCGTGATGGTCGGCAGGTGGTAAACGTCTGCCCGGTCATTTTTGGCCTGAAGTAGGGGAAATAGGTATGAAACAACTCCTGGTTATCGGTGCTGCAGCGCTTGTCCTGGCTGCTTGCGGTGCAGAAGAGACGACGGCTCCGGAAGAGACGACGGCTGCTGAAACCGTTGAAGAGGCAGTGGATGACGCTGCTGACGCTGTGGACGAGGCTGCTGACGAAACCGGCGACATGCTGAGCGAAGCTGGCGACAACATGGAAGCGGCTGCGGAAGACGCAGGCGACGCCATGGAAGACGCCCTGTCTGACGCGGAAGAAGCCGTCGAAGAGGCTGTTGAAGAAGCTACGGACGAAGAGCCGCAAGAGTAAGCTCTTCGGTATCCGGATACGGAAAGGGCTGCCCTCGGGCAGCCCTTTTTTGTTTGTCGAAGCGTGCCAGGCTCAGAATTTCTGGTAGGCACCGTCGATCAGCAGCGTGTCGCCGGAATGGAAGCTCGACGCATCGGAGGCCAGATACACGGCAATCCCGCCGAAATCCTCCGGCTGGCCCCAGCGGCGTACCGGGACGCGCGAAATGACCTTGCTGTTGAACACATCACTGTCCTGGGCCCCATCGGTCATGTCGGTGGCAATCCAGCCCGGCAGGACGGAATTGGCGCGAATCTGATAGCGGCCATATTCCACAGCGATAGCATTCATCATGGCGATCAGTCCGCCCTTGGTATGGCCATAGGCCTGGTTGCGGGCTGCGCCGGACAGGGCGGCCAGCGATGCGGTCCCGACCAAGGACCCGCCCGGATCCCCGGCCTTGGCGCGGGCGACCATGGATTTGGCGGCCTCGCGTAGCGTGATGAAGGCCCCTTCGGAATTGATGCGCTGATTGTATTGCCAGGTCTCCAGCGTCATTTCGTGGAAATTGTTCGCGCCCCGGCCGACGCCCGCATTGGCGATGCAGGTGTCGATCCGGCCGAATTCTTCCTCGGTCTCGGCCATGGCCTTCACGATCTGATCTTCTTCGGCGACATCCACCTGTTTCGCGGCGGCCTTGCCAGTGCCGAGGCCTTCCAGCTTTTTCAGGGCGGCGGCATTGTCGTCGGTCTTCCGGCCCCAGATCACGACATCGGCGTTCGACGCGGCCAGTGCCTCGGCCATGCCAAGGCCAATACCCTTGTTCCCGCCGGTTATGACGCAGACCTTACCTGCGAGATTGAAAGGGGCATATGTCATCTGGTGTCCTCCGCTGTGTTATGATTGCACAGCAGATCAAGCGGGTGACGCAAGGGCGGTCAAGCCTCCGATTCTGCCTCCACTGGCGGTGGTTCAGGCCTGATGGCACGAATCCATCCGGTTTTCCGGCCGATATAATAGGCGCATTGATCCAGCCAGTCCCCGTTCAGGATGTCGTCATACAATTCAAGATGAATGTTTGCGATGTCTTCCGACTCGATCAGCAACCGATCAGTCTTCACCCTTTGACCATCCGCCTTCGCGCCGGAATCGGCGACAACGAGAAACGGCTTCCTGGTGACCGGATAGCCATCCTGTTCAGTGCCACCGGCAAACTTGTGCTTGCCATCGGACAGCAACGACTTTGTGATCTTGCCACTGATCACGACAAAATCGACTTTCCCCTCAGGGCCGATCTGTATGCCGTGCAAACGACCATAATACACGATCAGCTTGTTGTTGATCTGCGTCGTTGTCAGAACTGCGGCGCCCACCACCGGCAGCGTGGTTCCCCCCATCAAGGCATCCAGTGGGTGCGCGCCCAACTTGTTGGGCCCGAGACGCCATAGCTCGACCTTTCCGAAAACAGCCCCAAACAGGAATCCGAGGACGGTGGACAAGGCGAGCAGGGGCAGGAAACGGGTCAGGCTGGGCGGTCCAGTCTCCGGGCTGGAGCCGACAAGTGCATCGTAGTCGGCGGGGGCAACCCGCAAGTCGGTGCAATGGAGCAACAGATGTGCGATGGCGATGAACAGCAGCGAAAGCGGGACCAGCAGTGAAATCACACTGAGCAGGTCACGCTGAGACCGTTGGCGCACCCGCATGACCCAATTGCGTCCTGCTCGGGCTGCCAGGCCGGGAATGGCCAGCAAAAGCAGCAACAGAACAGATGACGACAATGTGTGGCCCCCCGACCAATGTGCAGCGCCGGGCCCGTTAGGCCCCCTCGGTTACCTCTGGCACAGCATCCCGTTTCGCGGGCGGCGGCGCGTATCCTTCGCCTTCAAGCTCTGCCAAGGCCTGCTTCACGGTCTTTGGGGTGACGCGCTTGCGAGGATTCTTGAAACGAATGTATTTGGCGACATAAGACAAATGGTCGAGATGGCCGTTGGTCAACGCCAGCATCTCGTCAATATTCTTGTCGGAAAATGTCGCGAGCATCCATTCGTCTCCTTGGAACATATATAGTACGTTCCGCGGCTCCAGACAATTATTTCCTCGTCAGACCAACATGTGGGCGGCAGCAATGATGCGGCGGGTCTCGTCCCATAGCGGGAGTTGCGCCAGACGGTCGGGGCTGATCCATTCGGCATGGGCCGCATCGTCTCCGGCCATCGGGTCCCCGGCTTCCCAGACCGCCGCATAGTCGAACAACAGATAATGCCGCGCCACGGCGCCCGTCCGGCGAGAGGTGAAGATCGCGTCCACCACATCCACCAGCCCGATCAGGCGGGCCGTCACGCCGGTTTCCTCTGCCAGTTCCCGCAAGGCCGCCGCTTCGGCGCGCTCGCCACGTTCGATCCGCCCGCCCGGCAGCGACCAGTCACCGGCCAGCGGCGGTGTTCCGCGGCGGATCAGAAGAACGTCCTTTCCCTTGAAACATACGGTCCCGACGGCAGGCACGACCCGGCCTGCCACGGTCGGGGTCACGCGGTGCCCTGTGCGCGCAGGCCATTCAGTTCCGCTTCCAGACGGGGATCGGACCGCACCAGCGGATTGCCCGTTCGCTTCAACACCCGATGCAAAACAGGCAGGCGCAGGAGCGGGATCACGGACGGATTGTTCGAAATCTCACGCAGCGCCGCCACCAGGTCCTTGCGCTTCAGTGCCACGATGATCCGGTCAAAGGATACTGCGCGACGGATGGATTTCAGGCGTGCGGCGTGGGCGGCGGTCACTTCAGCATGCGGCGTGGGCTGGCGAAGGGCTTCACTGGCCGTCTGCTCCAGTGCGTCCAGTGCCACTGCATCCAGCCGGTGCGAAATGGAATTGCCATGCTTGCGATAGAAATACATCACGTCCGGAATGCTCATCATGCGCGCACCCGCCGACAGCAGCCGCACGATCAGGTCATAATCCTCGCCGATGCGCATTGTTTCATTGTAGCGGATCTGGTTCGTGTCCAGGGCCGTGCGCCGGATCAGTGGCTTGGCATAGCCCAGCTTGCTGCCGCGGGAGTACAGCATGTTGGCCTTGATGTATTCGCTCTCCATGATGCGGGCCGGCCGCTCGCGCAGGTCGCCCTCGAACATGGTGGTGATGTTGGCCGGGCCGTCGGACTGGAACACGGCCAGATTGTCGATCAGGATGTCGGCGCCGGTGTCCTCGGCAGCCTGCAGCATGCGGTCCAGCCGGTCCGGACGGATCAGGTCGTCACTGTCGACAATGGCAATCCAGTCCCCCTTGGCTTGTTGCAGGGCGTAGTTCCGCACCGGGGCCGGGCCGCCGAAGCGCGTGCCGCTGAACACTTTCAGGCGGCCGTCTTCCTTTGCGATCGCTTTGGCAATTTCCACGCTGCGGTCCCGCGAGCCGTCATCCACAAGGATCAATTCAATCGCCGGATTGGTCTGGTTCAGCACAGACCGGATCGCGCTTTCAAGGAACGCGTCGCAATTGTAATTCGCCATGATGACGGAAATCACGGGCTTTGGAGGCTCATAGGGCACGGCGTCAGACCTGTTCATCCGGTTCGCACAGGCCCGCTTCAACGCAAGCCTTGTGCCAGTTTCGACAGCAGGCCCCGTATTCTGCGGGCCAAATGGAAAGCGGGCATGGAGCCGGCGGGTGGAACGTCATATGGCTTTGGTGAGGTCCCATTAAGACGGCGCCTTGCAAAGTGCGATATCACCAGAATAGCAGGGATTCCGGTATGGCAAAGCAGAAGCCGAAACAGCTCAGCCTGGCACTTCAGGGCGGCGGCGCGCATGGCGCCTATACCTGGGGCGTTCTGGATCGCCTGGTCGAGGAAGACGGACTCGAAATCAACGCCATTTCCGCGACGTCTGCAGGTGCCATGAATGCGGTCGCCTTCTCCGCCGGCATGGCGGAGAATGGCACGCAGGGGGCGAAGGATACGCTGGAGGCGCTTTGGCGCGGCATCTCCCGGTCCGGGCGCAGCGTCACGCCCTATGGCGCGCTCAGCCCGATCGTCTTCGCCTATGCCAGCGCCGTGCAGAGCCTTGCCAGCCCCTACGATCTCAATCCCTTCAACATCAATCCGCTGCGCGATGTGGTGAAGGATGTCATAGATTTCTCGAAAGTGGACGACTCCGGCATCCAGCTCTTCCTGTCGGCGACGAATGTCGAATCCGGTCATGTCACCGTGTTCGAGGATGGCGACATTTCCCTTGATACGGTGCTGGCGTCGGCCTGCCTGCCGCAGACCTTCCAGGCCGTGGAGATTGATGGTGAAGCCTATTGGGATGGTGGGTTCATGGGCAATCCCAGCCTGTTCCCGTTGATCTATTCCGGGGCGCCGCGCGACGTATTGCTGGTCATGCTGAACCCGATCCGACGCGACGGCATCCCGAAACGGGCCGGTGAAATTCAGGACCGGATGAACGAGATCAGCTTCAACGCGGCCCTGATCGGGGAATTGCGGGCCATCGCCTTCGTGCAGCGCCTGCTGGATGACGGCATGCTGAAGGAGCCGATGTTGAAGAAATACCGCCGTCTGAACATTCACGCCATCAAGGGCGGGCAGGATCTCATGGAGTTCAGCCTTCGGACCAAATACGACACAAGTTGGGATTTTCTGGTCAAGCTCCGGAACATGGGCCGCGCCGCTGCCGAATTCTGGCTGGGCGAATGTGGAGAGATGATCGGGACGAACCAGACCCATCTCGATCTGCGCAAGGAATTCTTCGAAGGTTAGGCCCGCTTCAGGAACCAGATCCGCGCGGCGCCATAGTCGCGTGTCTCGATCACGTCCCAGCCCTCGGGCGTGATCATCTCGTCCGATCCGGTCTCCACCACGGCCAGGGCATTCTCTACCAGCCAGTTACCGGAGACGAGACAGGCGAGCGCCGGCTCGGCGAGTCCCTTGTGATAGGGCGGATCGAGAAAGGCCAGCGTGAAGGGCTGGCCAACGCCGGCAGGTTTCTCGCCCAGATCGGTGGCCGAGCGGCGGTGCAGGCGCGTATTCCCATAAAGCCCCAGCGTCTCGATATTGTCGCGGATCGCGCCGCGCGCGCCATGATCGGTTTCCACGAACAGGCAGAAGGCCGCGCCCCGGCTCATCGCCTCCAGCCCCAACGCGCCGGAGCCTGCGAACAGGTCAATCACGCGCGCACCTTCAATCTCAGGCGCCCAGTCGGCATGGGCCAGCATGTTGAAGATCGACTCGCGCGCCCGGTCTCCCGTCGGCCGCGTGCCCTGTCCCTTCGGCGCGGCAATGGCCCGCCCCTTGTGCTGTCCGGCAATGATGCGCATTCGACAAGCCATCCCTTTACTTTGCGCCCGTGTAGGGCGATCCCATCCCCATGACAATTGCTGTAGATCCGATGACCCGCGCGCTGGAACTGGCGCGACAGGCCGCCGAGGCCGGTGAGGTGCCGGTTGGCGCCGTCATCATCGATCCGGAGACGGGAGAGATTGTGGGCGAGGGCGCCAATTGCCCGATTGCCGGGCAGGACCCGACCGCGCATGCCGAAATCGTCGCCCTGCGGGCGGCGGCGGCCTCTACGGGAAATTACCGGCTGACCGGCCTGCACCTCTATGTGACACTGGAACCGTGCGCGATGTGCGCCGGGGCGATCAGCCTGGCGCGCATCGGCAAGCTTGTCTTTGCGGCGTGCGATCCGAAAGGCGGCGCGGTGATTCATGGCGCGCGGTTCTTCGAACAGCCGACCTGCCACTGGCGGCCGGAGGTCGAGCAGGACGAGGCAGCGGGCGAAACGGCCAGCGCCCTGCTGAAGGCATTCTTCCGCGCCCGGCGCGGCTGAGACGAGACAGACCAAGGGAACACAGGCGGGGCATGGCAGAACCTGGACACGAGATACTGATCAAGGATGCGGTCGTCTTCCTGTTTGCGGCCGGGGTCGCCGTCCCGGTGTTTCGCTATCTGAAATTCCCGGCCGTCGTCGGCTTCATGCTGTCCGGCATTGCGCTCGGCCCCTATGCGCTCGGCCAGTTGGCCCACGCCTATCCCATTCTTGAATATCTCTCGATATCGGAACCGGAGGCCGCCGCGCCGTTTGCAGAGCTCGGCGTGCTGTTCCTGCTCTTTCTGCTGGGGCTCGAATTCTCGTTCGAGAAACTCTGGGGCCTGCGGCGCGCCGTGTTCGGTGCGGGCGGGCTTCAGGCCGGGATCAGCGCGCTCGCCATCGGCCTCATCGCCTGGCAGATCGGCCTGCCGGCAGAAGCGGCGATCATCTGCGGTCTTGCCCTGGCCCTCTCCTCCACCGCCATCGTGATGCAGCTCCTGATCGAGCAGAAGCAGGCGGCCCAGCCGGTCGGGCGCGCTGCCCTTGCCGTATTGCTGTTCCAGGACATTCTGGTCGCGCCAATCCTGATCTTTGTCGGTTTCGTCAATATCGAGGCCGGTGCCAATCTCACGGCGGTCCTGCTCGAGGCGCTGCTGAACGGCGTGATCGCCATCATCGTGATCATGATCATCGGCCGGTTCGGCCTGCGCCGCATGTTCAGTCTCGCGGCCGCAGCCGGGGGCCGCGACTTCCTCATGGCGCTGACCCTGCTGACCGTGGTGGGGGCGGCGGCCATCACCGCCACGGCAGGCCTGTCGCTCGCGCTCGGCGCCTTCCTCGCAGGGCTGCTTCTGGGAGAGACCGAGTTCAAGCACCAGACGGAAGTGGACCTGGAGCCCTTCAAGGGGATCCTGCTGGGCCTGTTTTTCATGACGGTCGGCATGGGGCTGGACCTGCCCTCGATCCTCTCCCAGCCCTGGACCATCCTGGCCGGGCTGGGTGTCCTGCTGGCGCTGAAACTGGTCATCGGCTTCGGCGCGCTGCGCCTGTTTGCGGGGCCGACGCCGATGTCCATCGAGGCGGCCTTCCTTCTGGCACCAGCCGGAGAATTTGCCTTTGTCGTGATCGCCGCTGCCACGGCGGCCGGCGCGCTTGCGCCCGAACCCGCCGGAATGATGGCCGCGATTGCCGGCCTGTCCATGTTGTTGATTCCCGTGCTCGGCCGGATCGGCACGCTGATCGGCGACCGCCTCACCGCGCAGGAACCGGCACACACGCTGGAAGAGGATTTCTCGGACCTCGAGGGCCATGTCATCATTGCCGGCTTCGGACGGGTCGGCCACGCCGTCGCCCGCATCCTGGCGGCGGAGGAGGCCGACGTGGTCGCGCTGGAACGCAGCGCGTTCAACGTCTCACGCGCCCGCAATGCCGGCTGGCGCGCGTATCTGGGCGACGCCGCCCGCCCCGAAATCCTGCATAGCGCCGGGGCCGACGGGGCGCGCCTGTTCGTGGTCACCGTGGACGATGTCTCCGCTGCCGAGGCCATGGTCAAGGCATTCCACAAGCTGCGGCCGGAAGTGCCGATCATTGCCCGCGCGCGCGACCATGAACACGCCCAGCGCCTGATCGATGCCGGGGCGAAGGAAGTCATTCCGGATGCCGTGGAATCCGGCCTCCAGATGGCTGGCCGCACCTTGCTCGAATTCGGCTACAATGATGAAACCATCCGTGATCGGCTCGCCGCCGAACGGGATGACGAATACCACCGGATCGCCACCTGACGGGCGGCTAGAGCCAGCCCGCTGTCTCCGCGACCAGCCAGACACCCAGCACCAGGAACAACAGGGCTGCCAGCCGTCGTACAAGGCGGAGCGGCACCCGCCGGATCACGGCCTCGCCGAACCAGACCGCCGGCGCATTGGCCAGCATCATGCCCAGCGTCGTGCCCAGCGTGACCAGGACCACCTGTTCAAACTGGGCGCCAAGGGCGATTGTGGCCACCTGGGTCTTGTCGCCCATCTCCACCAGGAAAAATGTGATCAGTGTCGTGAGGAATGCGCCATCGCGCAGGCGTGGGCGCTCCTCCTCGTCCAGCGTGTCGGGGATCAGGGTCCACAGCGCCATCAAAAGGAAGGATGCCGCAACCAGGTAGCGGAACCAGTCTCCCTCGAGAAATGCAGCCGCCTGCGCGCCGACCAGCGCCGCCAGGAAGTGGTTGGCAAGGGTGGCAGCAAGTATCCCGGCCATGATGACCAGCGGTTTTCGGAATTGCACAGCCAGGAGAATGGCCAGCAATTGCGTCTTGTCGCCGATCTCGGCCAGCGCGACCACGAGTGTGGAGGTAAGCAGGGCTTCCATGAATGACAGTCTCCAGGCCGGGCAAATCTGACGCAATGACACCCTCTCTCCATGCCCGGCCAGAGCAGGAAAGCGGCGTCATTGGTCTCGCCCGAACGGTTGCCCGCTCCCTTCGCGCCACGGCCGGCCGGCCGAGTGTGTTGACGCGGAGGCCCGGTCATCCGACCGGCTGGCTACTCCCCAAGTGACAGCGCCTTCCGTATCGTCTGATCAGGCAGATGACAAGCGCGGCGCAATGTCCTGAACGGTTTCGAGGATCAGCGAGCGCAACCAGGACAGCGCCGCGTCCTCCGAATTCTCCCGGCGCCAGTACAATTCGCTGTCGAGCGGCGGGAACACGCCCGGCAGGTCATGCGTGACGAGCCCCGGGGCGGTCGCCATGGCCGCAGGCAACGTCAGGGCAAGGTCCGTCTCGCGGACGATTTCCATGGCCGGCATGTAGTGCGGCAGGCGCATCACCGGCGTGATGCGTGCGCCATGTGTGCGGGCCACTTCCTCGACATAGGACCGACCTTCCCGGCGGCTGGACACGACCACATGGCGCAGGTCCAGATAGGTCTCGAAATTCATGGGCGTGCCCGCCAGCGGATGGGATTGCGACACGACACAGACATAGGGCGTCATCATCAGCGGTTCACGCTCGAGGTCCGATCCGCGAATGCCGGGCACGTCAATTGCCAGATCCAGGCGTCCGGAGGCCAGTTCGGTCGAGATTGCGCCCCGGTTCAATTGGGTCCAGGCAATCCGCACGCCCGGCGCGGCGGCCTGCAGGCGTCGCGCCAGTCCGGGGGCAATCATGAACGCCCCGGCATCGCGGGCGGAAATGTTGAACACGCGGGTCGATCGGGATGGCTCGAATGCCGAGCGCGGCTCCAGACCGGCCCGCAGCCGGTCCAGCGCGTCCCGCACCGCCGGCATCAGCGCCTCGGCCATGGCCGTTGGCTTCACGCCGCGTCCCTCGCGCACAAACAGCGGATCCTCGAAATGGGTGCGCAGCCGGGCCAGGGCATTGCTCACGGCGGGCTGAGTGATGTGCAGGGACTCGCTCGCCCGGGTCAGGCTGCGCTCGGTATAGACCGCCTCCAGTACGGGCAGCAGGTTCAGGTCCAGCGATCTGAGGTTCATCTTCGGCTCCAAACATCACCATTCGTGATGTGTTGTCTTCATATAATAAATTTCCCGAATGATCGAGCGCGCGCTATCGTCGCTGCCAGAACAGAGGTGGTGAATGATCGCGGCGAGAACGCCCACACAATCGAACCGCTTGCGCGCAAGGGTGTCAGAGCCAGCCTGCGGCGCGCATCAGCATCACTGCGCCGACCGCCGTGACCAGGTATTTCATGCCGCGCCTGAAGTTTACGTCGCTCATCCGGTCCAGCACCTTGCCGCCCAGCGTCGTGCCCAGCATGGACAGCGGGATGGCCGCCAGGACCAGCCAGGCTGGCGGCAGGGCCTGCATGCCGGACGCCAGGACGACTGGAACGCTCCAGAAGATGATCTTCACGAAGTGCGCCAGAACCTGGGTGATGGATTTGGTTGCCACAATCTCGTGCCGGTGCAGGTCGGTACGGACGAAGAACTGGTCCATCAATGGTCCGGCAACGCCGGCCACCGTGTTCAGTGCCTGTACGACAAAGCCCGCGCCTTCGGCCTGAAAGGGTTTCTGGATGTCCAGATCGGCGACCGATTTCGGCAACCAGACCAGCAGCGTCACCAGACCCAGCAACAGATAGACCATTTGCTTGTCCGGGCGCCAGCTGAGCGCGAACAGCAGGGCGACTGCCGCAATCGAGCCAAGCGCATAGCGGCGGAAGACGCGCCAGTGAATGTGCTTGCGCCAGAGATAGGCGCGATAGCCATTCGCCACCATCTGCACCGTGCCGTGCAGGATCATCGCGGTTGCCACGGGCAACAGCGCCGTCAGCACGCCCATGAAGATGATGCCGCCTGCCATGCCGAATATGCCGGACAGGAAGCTTGTGGCCAGCACGGTGACCAGGATGATGGCGGCAGAAACCGGGCTCATGCCGTTGACCTAGACCGGTTCGTCGCGAAACGCCAATCAGCGCGTGGCGCGACGTCCTGCCGACACAAAAGATTTCATAGAAACAATTTGCGGCGCCCCAGCCGCAAGGCGTACCATTCCCCCAACAACACAGTCTGAGAGGAGACACCGAAATGGCGGATACCGAAACGTCCATGGACGTCCAGAATGATTTGAATGATTTGCGCATGTCGGATGCGGCCGTGCCGCTCTACGAGCATGTGAAGACCTTCATTCGTGACGTCGTGAACCCGATGAGCGAAGAATTTCACCGCCTGGGCGAAGGCAAGACGGACATCTGGTCCTATGCGCCGGGCCAGCTGGAAGCGCTCGAAAAGGCAAAGGACGAAGCCAAGAAGCAGGGCCTGTGGAACTTCTTCCTGCCGGATGCCGAAACCGGCGAAGGCCTGAAGAATCTCGACTATGCCTATATCGCGGCAGAGCTGGGCAAGAACCCGCTGGCTTCGGAGACCATGAACTGCTCCGCGCCGGACACGGGTAATATGGAAGTGCTCGAGCGTGTCGGCACGCCGGAACAGAAAGAGCGCTGGCTGAAGCCTCTGCTGAATGGCGAGATCCGCTCGGCCTTCGCCATGACCGAGCCGGCCCTGCCGTCTTCCGACGCCAAGAACGTCTCCATGAGCGCCGTGCTCGAAGGCGATGAATGGGTCATCAATGGCGAGAAATTCTACATCTCCGGTGCCGGTGACCCGCGCTGCAAGATCATGATCTGCATGGTGAAGACCAGCCCGGACGCCGCGCCGAACAAGCAGCAGAGCCAGATCCTTGTGCCGCTGCCGCACCCGGGAGTCACCATCCTCGGACCGATGCATGTCTTTGGCGATCCGGACGCGCCGCACGGCCACATGCACATCCGTTTCGAAAACGTGCGTGTGCCGAAGGAAAACATCCTGCTCGGCGAAGGTCGCGGCTTTGAGATCTCCCAGCTCCGTCTCGGGCCGGGCCGCATCCACCACTGCATGCGCTCGCTGGGCGCTGCGGAAAAGGCGCTGGACCTGATGGTCGTGCGCGGCATGACACGCCAGGCCTTTGGCCGTGACCTGATCAAGCTGGGTGGAAACCTCGAAAAGGTCTCGCGTGCCCGCATCGAGATTGAAGCCATGCGCATGATGGTCCTCAAGGCCGCCAAGGCGATGGACGTGCTGGGCAACAAGGAAGCCCGCGTCTGGATTTCCATGGTCAAGGCCATGGTGCCGGAACGCGTGTGTGCCATCATCGATGATGCCATCCAGATGCACGGCGCTGCCGGTGTGTCGCAATGGACGCCGCTGGCCCGCATGTATGCCAATCAGCGCACGCTGCGTCTGGCCGACGGCCCGGACGAAGTGCACCACATGGTCGTTGGCCGCGCCGAAACCCGCAAATACACGGGCGAAGAAGAAGACCCGGCCATGGCCGCTGTCTGGCGGAAATAGGCGCCTTCACCAGCGTAATTTACAGGCGCGGTTCCAAACGGAGCCGCGCCTTTCTTGTATGCGGACGGATTGGGTTTCGCCATTCAGGGCAAATTCGGTTAGGCTTGTTCTCTTGGTAGGGAGGACGCCATGTTAAGACTGTCGAAAATATTGCTCATCGTGTTTGTTGGGCTTCAGGGCCTGTTCTATGCGCTCAACAACATCGTGAACTTCGAGGCCGCGAAAGGATTCGTCCAGGGCGTACTGCCAATGGCGGGCAACGAGGCCTATCCCAACGCCTTCGGGCCAGCTGTTTCATCTCCGGTCCTGATCACGATTGTCCTGTGTTGCATCATCATTGGCGAACTTGTGGTTGCCGCATGCTCGTTCAAGGGCGCGTATGACATGTTCCGGGTGCGGGGCAGTTCTGCAGAACGTTTCCACGATGCAAAAACCTGGGCGATCATGGGCTGTGTCATGGCGCTGCTGGTCTGGTTCGGCCTGTTCATGGTGATTGGCGGGGCCTATTTCCAGATGTGGCAGACTCCGCTGGGTGCGGCCGCGCAAGGCGGCGCGTTCCAGTACGCAATTTCCAGCGGCATCGTTCTCTTGTTCGTCAACGCGCCTGACTGACGCCGCCTAGAACGGCACGTTCGGATCGTCTTCGCCTGCGCCGCCAATTTCAAGACCGGCGAAGTCGAACACGCGCGGATCATGCAGATGGCTCGGCCGCACGGTGGCCAGCGCATGGGCCATCACCTGCCGTACGCCCGGCTTTTTCTTCTCCCACTCGTCCAGAATCTGCTTCATCGCCACGCGCTGCAACCCATCCTGACTGCCGCACAGATTGCACGGGATGATCGGGAAATCCATCGCCTCGGCAAACTTCGCCAGATCGTCCTCCGCCGCCGTAATCAGCGGGCGGAGCACAAACACGTCGCCTTCATCATTCAGCAGTTTCGGCGGCATCGCGGCGAGCCGGCCGCCATGCACGAAATTCATCATGAAGGTTTCCAGCGCATCGTCCCGGTGATGGCCCAGCACGATGGCGTCACAGCCTTCTTCCCGCGCAATGCGATACAGGATCCCCCGGCGCAGCCGAGAGCACATGGCGCAGAAGGTGCGCCCTTCGGGCACCTTCTCGGTGACGATGGAATAAGTGTCCTGCGTCTCGATCCGGTAGCGCACGCCGACCGTGTCCAGCCAGTCGGGCAGGACATGTTTCGGAAACCCGGGCTGGCCCTGGTCCAGATTGCACGCGACGAGGTCCACCGGCAGCGCGCCCTGCCATTGCAAATCCAGCAGCACGGCGAGCAGCCCGTAGGAATCTTTGCCGCCGGACAGGCAGACCAGCCATTTCGGCCGTTTCGCTTCTCCGGCATCCACCGCCCGCCGGTCGACCATCTTGTAGTCGTCAATCGCCTTCAGCGCACCGCGCACCAGCCGCTTGCGCAGCTTCTTGAAGCTGACGCCAGACGGCGCATCCGCAAACAGGGGCGGCGCGGCGGAAAAGGAGGTCGTGTCATCTGCCATGCGCGCCCTATCTCACGGGCCGGGTTTGCCGCGCAAGCCTTCCTGCGTAACAGGATCAGTCCGCCGCGCCAATTTGCTGCTGGTAGCGCGCGGTCAGTTCGACCAGGACAAGGGCCAGGCCATGGCCGGCCAGGCCGACCGTCCACCAGATCGTCGGCGTCAGCATCGCATAGCGCTCCCCGCCAATGCTCAGGCTGATCCCGGCAAACACGACCATGCCGAACAGATAGCTGGCCAGATGGATGAAGAAGCCCAGACGCATCGCAGCGGTCACCTTTGCGTTCTTTTCCCGGATCATGGCCTCGGCTTCGGTCTTCGCGTCCAGCGTCAGCGCCATGACATCGACATTGAATGCCGCCGCCAGCGCCTTCAGGGAGTCGCCGGAGGCCTTCTCGCCGGTCTCGATCCGCTGCACCGTGCGCACGCCAATCCCGGCCAGTTCGGCCAGGTGTTCCTGTGACCAGTGGCGTTCCTCCCGCCAGCGTTTGATCTTTGCGGCATCAGCGTCGAATTGCATGTGTGTTCCCCTTCCATGGGCTGTTTGTAACCGCGTTGAAAGTGGGGAAAAACCCCTTGTCCGGCCACGTCATGGCGCCGTCACGGCCCCGCCACAGGCCCGCCAGCGACCCGTCACAGGGCCGCCACCTCACTGAATTGTCAGGAAATTCGGGAAAAGCCGCCCTAGCGCGCCAGGAAAGGGATCCGGAACATGCGCTTCAGCTTCCACCAGAAGCGCAGGCGCGCATTGTTCGGCGCATCATTGTGGCCGCGCGGGATCAGGATGTCATTCATGCGCGGCTGATAGCGGCGGATCAGGTCTTCCTCGATCCGGGCCCGGTCAGAGGCTTTCTTCACGACCAGCACATGCCGCTCGGTCGCGCCGCGCTTCCACCAGGCTTCCCACCAGCGCTCATGGCCGATCAGCCGGTTCTTGAAGTTCGCAGCCTTGCCGATATAGAGCGGAAACAGGAAGAAGACGAAGCGCCGCTGCACGAAGATGTAGATGCCGGCATCGTCCGGCAGGCCCTTCTTGGTCAGCGTGATCTTGAAACGATAGGGCCGACCCGACTCGCCCCACCAGGTGTGCCACCCGAACAATATCCACATATGCCGGTCCCTCCAGATTCGCGCGAAGCTCTCCTGCTACGGTTAATCAGCCGTTAAAATGTGGCCGCTTCGGGGGGCTTTGCGGGCGTTTCGCTTACAGGATCGCCCAATTGGTTAAGACTGGGCGTGCGGGCAGGGGAGGCGGGCGCTCAGGCCCGTGCCAGCGCCCGGCGGACCGGGGCAAAGCTTTGCCGGTGGTGCGGGCAGGGGCCATGTTCGCCCAGCGCCGCGGCATGCGCCGCCGTGCCATAGCCCTTGTGCCGGGCAAACCCATAGGCCGGGAAGGCGGCGTCCAGATCCTTCATCAGCGCGTCGCGCACCGTCTTGGCCAGGATCGAGGCGGCCGAGATCGCCGGCTCGGTCAGGTCGCCCTTCACGATGGCCTCCGCGCTGCAGGGGAAATTGGCGGGCAGGGCGTTGCCATCCACCAATATGTGCCCCGGCACCAGGCCGAGCCCCGCCACCGCCCGCTCCATCGCCAGGAAGGTCGCCTGACGAATGTTCAGCCGGTCGATCTCCTCCGGCGTGGCATGCGCCACGCTCCAGGCCGCCGCGCGCTCCCGGATGATCGGGGCCAGCGCATCGCGCCGTGCCTCGGTCAGCTTCTTGGAATCGGTCAGGCCTTCAATGGGCTGCGCCGGGTCCAGGATCACCGCGCCCGCCGTCACCGGCCCGGCCCAGGGGCCCCGGCCCGCCTCGTCCACACCGGCAATGATCCGCGTCGTCTTCGTCATCGCGCCAGAGAAACGCGAGTCGCTCTTGCGCTCCAGCGCGCCTCGGGTCTCTATAGCAGCCATGACCCAGCCCTATCGCATCCAGATGCACGAGACCGGTGGCCCGGACGTGCTGAAAGTCGAAGACTTCATCCCCCGCAAGCCCGGCCCCGGTGAAGTGACCGTCCGCCAGAGCGCGGCGGGCCTCAATTTCATCGACACCTATCACCGCACCGGGCTCTACCCCGTGCGCTTCCCCTTCACGCCCGGCCAGGAAGGCGCCGGCGCCGTGCAGGAAGTGGGCGAGGGCGTCACCCATCTGAAGCCCGGTGACCGGGTCTGCTATCTGGCCAGCGGCACCTATGCCAGCCATTTCACCGGCCCGGCCGAGCGCATGATTCCCCTGCCGGAGGGGATCACCCCGCAGGATGCCGCCGCCGTGCTGCTGAAGGGGCTCACCGCCTGGGCGCTCCTGTTCGAAGTGCGCCCGCTTCAGGCTGGGGAGACGATCCTGGTCTGGGCGCCGGTTGGCGGCGTCGGCACCCTGCTCGTGCCATGGGCCGCCAGCCTCGGCGCGCGCGTCATCGCCGTCACCTCGACAGAGGCGAAGGCCGAAAAGGCCAGGGCGCTCGGCGCCTCGGATGTGATCATCGGCTATGAAGGCGTCGCCGAACAGGTGAAGGCGCTGACCGATGGGCGCGGCGTGGATGTCGCCTATGACAGTGTCGGCCGCATCAGCGCGGAAGAAAGCCTGAACAGTCTGCGCACGGCGGGCTGGTTCGTTACCTATGGCAATGCCTCCGGCCCGGTCGAACCGATCCCGCCCGGCCGCCTTGCCCAGGGCGGTTCCCTCGTCATGACGCGGCCCACCCTGTTCAGCTTCATTCAGGATACCGACAGCCTCGCCCGCGGCGCCAGCCTCCTCTTCAGTGCCCTGAAGTCCGGAACCCTGAAAGCCGACATCGGCCAGCGCTTCCCGCTCTCCGAGGCCGCGAAGGCCCACGAAGCGATAGAAAGCGGCACGACGACGGGAGCGACGGTGTTGGTGCCTTAAGCGCATTATTGTTGCAACCATAGCGAGAGATCACTAACTTGTTCGGATGACCGAATCTCTTATCGCCGTTGCCATTGAAGAACTGAGCCCTAGCGAATTTGAGCAATTCGCGCAGGCAGCTGTACAGATAGTCTATGGCCCAAGCTTTGAGCCGACTGGCGGAATGCATGACGGCGGACTCGACGGATATCTCAGATCAGCGGACGAGCCGGGGCATTACATGCAGGCTTCCAAAGAGAGGCAGACCAGTTCGAAAATTAGAAGAACCATACAGCGTATACGAGAGACCCGCGATCTTCAGAAACTGACATATGTCACCAGTCAGGTAGTGCAGGATAAGGAATTCATAGAATCGAAAATTCGGAAAGACCTCGGAGTTCCCGTGGTCATTCATGGTAATACTTGGCTGGCTACGCAGTGTAGATTGTATAGTGAGCTCAAAAAATTATTATTCTCGTTGTCTCATGCATTTATGGAGACTGTCAGAAGTATTCAAGAGCAAGATTCCGATCTTCTCGCTGGCGCCAAACTTAGTATCGTATCCTATCTGGAGTTGGAGGCGTCGTCTTTGGATAAGTCTGAAGATTTTCAAGTTTTGTGCTTGGATTCTGTAATTTATGAAGCGTTAGAGGGCACTGACCCCGAAGCAGGTAGCCTCATTACGGAAGAAGAAATTCGTCTCTTCATTGAGCAACAGTATCCGACGGTGTTGTCGAAATCAAAGCACACGCTTGTCGAACGCCTTGAATATCTGTCGTCCAAAATGAATGATCCGCGCATTCGAAAGCATCCTGGCGCTCAATATGGATTGCCTTACGATGTGCGGTATCAATTTAGCGAGAAGAATGAACAGATTAACTCAACTGAGGACGCCTTTGTTTCAAGTGTTCATAAACGCTTGAATGCGGATCAGTTGGAATTGCCTGAGTATCTGAAGCCATACATTTTTCAGGCAATCAGACGTGTTGTAATCGAAACGTATCAGCAGCAGGCAATGAATTTTATTGCGTCATTTCATAAGATGCAGAATGACAATCGTATACGGGTTTTTGATTTTATCGAAGAGTTTCTTGGGCGTCAGCCTTTAGCTGACGATGAGCGCGAAGTGTGTAGCGAGGCTGCCGCCACCATTGTCAGGAACATTTTTTATTCATCGAATTCAGATGAGCGAGCCTATATTGCGCTATTGATGAAGTACTTCTCCATCCATTTTTTGATGTCGGGTGATGAGACTGTTCAAAGATACTTCTCCGAAATGGCAAAACGGCTCAGACTTTATATCGGGTCTGATATTATCGTCCGTATGCTGTCGGAAACTCTAATCAAGCCTCAAAGTAGGGCGATGACGAATACAATTCAGATGCTCGTTGATTCAGGAGTGCAAGTGTATCTCACTCGTCAAGTTGTCTCTGAAGTCTATCATCACTTGTGCTCTACACACAGCGAGTTTCAATCAGATCACGCCAAATGGTGGCGGCATATACAGTTGGACGAGTCAAAAAACTTCGATAAAATACTCGTCAGAGCATTCTACTATGCGGTTTTAGAGCCAGAAAAGCACGTGAACGTTCCTAAGGACTGGGGAGCATTTATGTCGAATTTCGGAAATCCGGCATGGTATGATCGCGATGCTCGTAGCGAGGACGAGTTTGGGTCTTTGTTGGTGGGGAAATTCAAGCTCAAGTTTGTCGAGGATACGGATATTACAGATAATCTCGATGAGTACGTTTTCACGAAATTGACCAATAAAATACTTGAGCTTCGAGAACAGATCGCCTCGAATGTGAATCGTCAGTTGGCTGAAAATGACGCTGCAATGATGTTGTTCATCAATGAAGCTCGAAAGCGACGAAATGAAAGAGTGGGGAGTGACATTTATGGAATGAGTACTTGGTGGCTAACAGAAGAAACAACTGTCCTTCGTGCGGCGCGGGAAATAAATACTGCCGATAACTCAATCATGAATCCACAATTCTTGGTGAATCACTACTTCTTGGAGTCAGTTTCCAAGTCCCGTAGTATCGCTAAAGCTGCTGACGAACTGGCTTTGCCAACAACGTTTGGATTGAGAATAACCGATCGCGCGACTAGAGATCAGATGGACGCTTTTGTCTCGGAGATATCCGACTTGGATGACTTGGATGATGCGGCGCAATCAGCAAGAATTCGTGCTGCGGCGAATAAACTCAAGTCGAGAAAGAAAATTTCGGGCAACCGTACGCTAGTCTAAATGAGGCGAACAAAATACGCCCTATCCGTCGGACAAACCCAACCCGTATCCTTGCGAGCATGTTCAAGCTGGAGGAGCTTACCAAGCGAGCGCTGGCGTCGGCCTGGCCTTTTGTGGGTGGGCGGATGGCCGCGGTGCGCGAGGCGCTGGGTTCCGGCAAGGATACTCGGTGAGGTCTCAGCCAGGGTGAGTCACGTAACTGGACCGGTTGACGTGCACCGGACAGGCTGATGGCGGGTTACGCTTCGCTAACCCGCCCTACGGTGACGCGCGTTTCGTAGGGCGGGTCATGACCCGCCATTCTGCGCGGCGCCTCCACAATCCGGATATCCTTATCCGACGGCTTTCGGGCCATGGTATTGTGTCAGCCTGGCGAGCCCCGAAAGCGCAAAACCATTTCTCAACGCACAAGGCCTCCGCCGGGGCCCGCCCTGCGCGTGGACAAGGGCCCGAAACGGCGTGAAACGGAGTGAAACCCTGAGACACGATCCGGGACTTTTTGAAACGATCTGACACGATTTGAAACGCGCTGAAACGGCGTGAACAGGGCTCAAATCGTTAAAGGGGCGGGGAAAACCGGCCGGAGCCGCCTCGGCGCTGCCTGCCCGGGTGCGTGAGGGTGGACAGACAGCGCCATGGGCGGCGGGGTGCAGTCGATGGGAACCGCCCATTCAATTTCGGTGTGCCGCAGCCATTACAGGACCCGCGGAACCCCGGGGGGATGTGGCGCGAACCGGGAGAGGGAATTGATTTCGCGTCACACGCGAAACATGCGCGATAAGCATGACGATCCGGTTGCCGCCAGCCGGGCAATTTGACGGATGCGGGAAAGGCCGCGCTAACCCTCGTTAATCCAGGCCGTTCCCGGCGGCCGGCAGGTCCAGCAGCAGGGCCGGATCGAGATAGAAATCGCCGCCCCGGTCGCCGGCCTCCGGATGGCGCCATTTCACCGCCCAGTGCAGGTGCGGCCCCGTTGTGCGGCCGGTATTGCCGGTCCTGGCCAGCAGGTCGCCGGTGTCGACCACATCGCCCTCTGCCACCTCGACGGCGGACAGGTGCATGAACACCGAGACGAGCCCGTGACCATGATCGAGGAACACCGTGCCCCCCTCATAATAGAGGTCCGGGTCGGCCAGGATCACCACGCCCGGCGCCGGCGCCGTGACGTCGGTGCCGACCGGTGTGGCCATGTCATAGCCGCGATGCACCGAGACGCTCTCACAGGGCTCGCCCGTGACCTTTGAGACGCCGACATATTTGCGCGTCGGCCCGAAGGGCGAGGAAGTCGGCGCATCGGCGGGCTTCACAAAGCCCTCCAGCGCGCCGGGGCCGGGATGGAAGGTGGCGAACGCGTCCTGCTTCTTCACCCAGCTGCGGCCCGCATGGGCCTTCTGCTCGGGCGAGCGGGCGTCCACCTTGTCACAGTCAAAGCCGGAGATTTCGCGGTAATCATCCTGGCGCGGCGCGATCTGGAGGTCGCCATAGGCGCCGCGTTCATGCGACCAGCCGATGACCGACGGTGCGGCGGTGGACAGGCCGAACTGGGCCGTGCCGGTCTCGCCGACGGTCAGCGCCGTGCCCGCCACGGTGAAGCGGCTGCCCGGCTCGGCGCGGCAGATCACGAGGCCGCCCTGGACCAGCACGCCGCCACAGTCCGGCGCCTGCGCGTCTGCCGCCGGGGCGGCGGGGGTGCCGGGGATGTCAGCGTCAGGGGTGTCGGCGCCCGCGAAGTCAGGGGGCGGCGCCACGGCGTCGGCGGGCGCAGCGTCTTGCACCTGTGTGGCCACGGGTGCGGTTTCGGGGGCGGTGTCAGGCGCGGGCGTCCCGGCCGGGGCTTCGGCGGCGGCGCAGGCCACCAGAAGGGCCGACAGGCCCGTCAGCACGGCGCGGCGCATCAGTCGCGGGCCTTGACCATGCGCTGGCTGGCCGCATCGGCATCCCAATAGGCTTCCTGCAGGTCCACGCTCCAATAGCGCAGCGCCTGCAGCGGGATCTTCCGGCCGGTCACGGCGCAGGTGACATAGTCACCGGGCTGGATGACATCGACATCGGCATCAAGATAGCGAAGGCGGGCTTCGCCGGCGGGGCGGCTGGATCGGTCAAGCATGGGGGGACAATGCCTGAAACCACGTCAAAAGAAAAGGTGCAACGGGCAGGAAGTTTCCGCTTTGTTCCGTGGAACAAATATGGTACATCCGAGTCAGCAACGGCAAACGGGGGCCTTGCCAAATGCGGCCCCATGGTAGACCTAAGGAGACGACTCATGGCCAAAGCGGCGCTTCAACTCGTGGACAAGGATTCAGGCGTGGACAAGCAGAAGGCTCTCGAAACAGCGCTCGGCAATATTGAACGGTCCTTCGGCAAGGGCTCGGTCATGCGGCTGGGTGACAAGAAGGTGATGGATGTCGAGGCGGTCTCCACCGGATCGCTCGGCCTCGACATCGCGCTCGGCATTGGCGGCCTGCCCAAGGGCCGCATCATCGAGATCTACGGCCCGGAAAGCTCTGGCAAGACGACCCTGTCCCTGCATTGTGTGGCCGAGGCCCAGAAGAATGGCGGCGTCTGTGCCTTCATCGATGCCGAACACGCGCTCGATCCGGTCTATGCCGGCAAGCTGGGCGTCGATCTGGACGATCTTCTCGTCTCCCAGCCGGACACGGGGGAGCAGGCGCTCGAGATTGCCGACACGCTGGTGCGCTCCGGCGCGGTCGATCTTCTGGTCATCGACTCCGTGGCTGCGCTGACCCCGCGGGCGGAGCTTGAAGGCGAGATGGGCGATTCCCTGCCGGGCCTGCAGGCCCGCCTGATGAGCCAGGCGCTGCGCAAGCTGACCGGCTCGATCTCCAAATCCAAATGCATGGTGATCTTCATCAACCAGATCCGCATGAAGATCGGCGTCATGTTCGGCAGCCCGGAAACCACGACCGGCGGCAATGCGCTGAAATTCTACTCCTCCGTCCGTCTCGACATCCGCCGCATCGGCGCGATCAAGGATCGGGACGAGGTGATCGGCAACCAGACCCGCGTGAAAGTGGTCAAGAACAAGGTCGCGCCGCCCTTCCGCCAGGTCGAATTCGACATTCTCTATGGCGAAGGCATTTCCAAGACCGGCGAGCTGATCGATCTCGGCGTGAAGGCCGAAGTGATCGAGAAATCCGGCTCCTGGTATTCCTACAAGGGCGAACGCATGGGCCAGGGCCGCGAGAAGACGCGGAATTTCCTGAAGGAAAACCCGGCCATTGCCGATGAGGTCGAAGACGCGATCCGGCGCAATGCCGGCCTGCTGGCGGATGAATTGCTCAATGCCGGCATGGAATCCGAGCAGGATGACGATCTGCCGGACGCCGCTGAAGGCTGATCCGGCCCGGCCCGCGCCCCCTTGCGGCGGGCCCTGACACCCTGATCCCTGTCGAGGGAACTGTCCCTTTGTGGCGCACCCCGCTTGGCGCGCCGCGAAGGGACCTTTATATCGCCGGTGTAATGTTTGTGCCGTCTGACTCGGCCCAACCCTGATCGCAAGGACACAGTATTGCCCATGACCGGCGTAAACGAGATTCGCGAGACCTTTCTCTCCTTCTTCGAAAAGCGGGGGCATCTGCGTCAGGCGTCGGCGCCCCTGGTGCCGCAGAATGATCCGACCCTGCTCTTCGTGAATGCCGGCATGGTGCCGTTCAAGAACATCTTCACCGGCGCCGAAACCCCGCCCGGCCCGCGGGCCACCACGTCGCAGAAATGCGTCCGCGCCGGCGGCAAGCACAATGACCTCGACAATGTCGGCTATACGGCCCGTCACCACACCTTCTTCGAAATGCTGGGGAATTTTTCCTTCGGCGACTATTTCAAGGAAGACGCCATCGCGTTCGGCTGGGAGCTGTGCACGAAGGAATTCGCGCTCGACCCGAAGAAGCTGCTCGTCACCGTCTATGCCGAGGATGACGAGGCTGCGGACATCTGGAAGAAAGTGGCCGGATTTGACGACAGCCGGATCATCCGGATCGGCACGTCTGACAATTTCTGGTCCATGGGCGACACCGGCCCGTGCGGCCCGTGCTCGGAAATCTTCTATGATCATGGCGAAGGCGTTCCCGGCGGCCCGCCCGGCAGCCCGGACGAGGATGGCGACCGGTTCATCGAGATCTGGAACCTGGTCTTCATGCAGTTCGACCAGCAGGCCGACGGTACCCGCAAGAACCTGCCCAAGCCCTCGATCGACACCGGCATGGGTCTGGAGCGCATCTCCGCCGTCCTGCAGGGCGTGCACAACAATTACGACATTGACCTGTTCAAGGCGCTGATTGCCGCCGAGGAAGACATCTACGGCGCGAAGGCGGCCGGCGACAAGCTCGCCTCCTTCCGCGTCATTGCAGACCATTTGCGCACCTCGGCCTTCCTGATTGCCGATGGAGTGCTGCCGTCCAATGAAGGCCGGGGCTATGTCCTGCGCCGCATCATGCGCCGTGCCATGCGGCATGGTCATTTGCTCGGCGCGCGCGAGCCGCTGATGTACAGACTGGCCCCCGCCCTGATCTCCGAAATGGGCAAGGCCTATCCGGAACTCGGCCGGGCCAGGGCGGCCATCGAATCCGCGCTCGAGCAGGAAGAGGCCCGGTTCCAGCGCACGCTCGGCAACGGCCTGTCGCTGCTGGACAAGGAAACCGCCGACATGAAGCCCGGCGATGCCCTGCCGGGCGCCGTCGCCTTCAAGCTGTCGGATACATATGGATTCCCGCTCGATCTGACGCAGGACATTCTGCGCGGCCGCGAGATGAGCGTCGATGTCGACGGCTTCGAGGCTGCGCTCGAGCAACAGCGCCAGGACAGCCGCGCGGCCGGCTTCTCGTCCGGCGATCAGGCGACAGACGAAATCTGGTTCCGCGTGCGCGACGAGGCCGGTGCCACGAAATTCACCGGCTATGACGGCACCGAAGGCAAGGGCCGGCTCGTCGCCATTGCGTCCGGCGGGGCGCTTGCCGACACGCTCTCGCCCGGCGCGGCCGAACTGGTCTTTGACACGACGCCCTTCTATGCCGAATCCGGCGGACAGGCGGGCGATCATGGCGAGATCGTCTTCGAAGGCGGCGCGCGCTTCATCGTGCGCGACGTGCAGAAACGCGCCGGCGACCTGCATGTACATGTCGGCGAACTCGTCTCCGGCGAAATCCGCGTCGGGGATTCGGCGGACCAGCATGTGGATGCCGGCCGGCGCCGAGCCATCATGGCCAACCATTCCGCCACGCACATCATGCATGCGGCGCTGCGCAAGGTGCTGGGCGACCATGTCACGCAGAAGGGCTCCCTCGTGGAGGCCGACCGGTTCCGTTTCGACTTCTCGCACAATGGTCCCATGAGCCAGGCGGAGATCGAGGCCGTCGAGGATGAGGTCAACGCCCAGATCCGCGCCAATATGCCGACGGGCATCCAGGTCACGTCGCCGGACAAGGCCATTGAGGCCGGGGCGCTTGCCCTGTTTGGCGAGAAATATGGCGATGAAGTCCGTGTGCTGTCGATGGGCACCGGCGATGGCCGCCGGTATTCGGTGGAGCTGTGCGGCGGCACACATGTCGAGCGGGCCGGGGATATCGGCGTCTTTGTCATCACGTCGGAAAGCGGCGTGTCGGCCGGGGTGCGCCGTGTCGAAGCGGCCACGGGCGCCGAGGCACTGGCCTATCTGAAGGGGCGCGCCCAGATCGCCGCAGACCTTGCGGACAGCTTGAAAGTTCCGCTCAAGGATGTTCCGCGCCGGGTTGCCGCGCTGGGCGAGGAGCGCAAGGCGCTGGAGAAGGAACTGGCCGAAGCCAAGCGCAAGCTGGCCATGGGCGGCGGCGGCGCGGCGGCGTCCGGGCCGGAAGAGATCAATGGTGTCAAGCTGATGGCGCGTGTTGCGGAAGGCGTGGGCGGCAAGGAGCTGCGCACGCTGGTGGACGAAGCCAAGGCCCAGATCGGCTCCGGCATTGTCGCCTTTGTCGGCGTGGCCGACGGCAAGGCCGGCGTCGCCGTCGGCGTTACCAAGGACCTGACCGGCACCTATTCGGCCGTGGACCTGGTCAAGGCCGCCAGCGAGGCGCTGGGCGGCAAGGGCGGCGGCGGTCGGCCCGACATGGCGCAGGCTGGTGGCCCCGACGCCGACAAGGCCGAGGACGCGCTGGCCGCGGTTCGCGCCGCCCTGGCCGGCTGATCCTCCGGCAGCCCGTAATTGACTTGCGCTGCGGGGCCTCTATGTAGGGGCCCCGTGGTGATTTGGTCGGTCGGCTTGCAGCCACGTTAAACAACTTGCTAAAAGGCTGCGCGGAAGTTCCGAACACCCTCACGGCAAGAGTCCGGCTGACCAGACCTGGTAGCGGAGTATTGCCTATGCCCATTCGAATTCCTGACGGATTGCCCGCGCGCGAAACCCTCGTGCGTGAAGGCGTGCAGGTGCTCGACGAGTCCATCGCGACACGCCAGGACATCCGCCCGATGCAGATCGCCCTCCTGAATTTGATGCCCAACAAGATCGAGACCGAGGCCCAGATTGCCCGGCTGGTCGGCGCGACTCCGCTCCAGGTGGAGCTGACCCTGGTCCGCATCGGCAGCCATGTTGCTCGCAACACGCCGGAAGACCATCTGATCTCCTTCTATCACACCTGGGATGAGGTGAAGGATCGCAAGTTCGACGGGTTCATCATTACCGGCGCGCCGGTCGAGACATTGCCGTTCGAGGCCGTGACCTATTGGCCGGAACTGCAGGCCATCCTCGACTGGACGGAGACCCATGTCCATTCCAGCTTCTTCATCTGCTGGGGGGCCATGGCCGCCGTGCAGCATTTCCACGGCGTGCCCAAGCATACCTTGTCCAGCAAGGCGTTCGGCGTCTATCGCCACCATAACCGAAAACCGGAATCGCCCTACCTGACCGGCTTCTCGGACGATTTTTCGATCTCCGTCTCGCGCTGGACAGAAGTGCGCCGGGACGACGTTCCCTCCGCCAGCGGGCTCGACATCCTGATGGAGAGCGACGAGACCGGCCTGTGCCTGTTGCATGAGGCGCGCGGCAACCGCCTCTACATCTTCAATCACATCGAATACGATTCCACCTCACTGGCGGAAGAATACCGGCGCGATGTTGCCGCAGGGAAGCCGATTGCCGTGCCGGCGAACTATTTCCCCGGCGATGATCCGGCCGGGACACCGAAGAATCGCTGGCGGTCGCATGCCTTCCTCCTGTTCGGAAACTGGATCAACCAGATGTACCAGACCACGCCCTACAATCTGGAGGATATCGGCACAGAACGGGCCGGCGACAGCAAGGTGCGTCAAGGCGCGTAGCGGGTTGCGAGACTGCCGGATTGACCTCGGTTTTGATGAGATCATTTCCTCGCCATTCTTGATCCGGCGGATCAAAAATTCCGGCTGAGCCGGACTGCAAGGAAATGGTCGGAGTGAGAGGATTCGAACCTCCGGCCCCTGCCTCCCGAAGACAGTGCTCTACCAGGCTGAGCTACACTCCGCGCCGAAGAACGGGGTGTTTACGCCTGCGGGCAGAATTTGCAAGGGGGCAATCTGAACTTCGTGCCGTTATGCTGCAACTGGCAGCAGCGGCTCGTCCGCGCCGGGCGCCCATTGCGGGTATTTGGCCATGACGCCCGTAAACAGCGCCGACTGCTTGTGCCCTTCCAGCCAGGTTTGCAGGGCGGGCAGGTCCTGCGCCACGAACCAGTCCAGATCGGTGTGGGCAAACTGCCGGACGAAGGGAAAGATCGCGATGTCGGCCAGGCTGCGCGTGCTGCGCACAAGCTGGCCGCCCTGTGCCCGGATCCGGTCATCCAGATCGGCCAGGATGGCCCGGCCCTCGGCGCGCGCTGCGCCCGGCACCAGAGCCTCGTCGGGATACCGGCCGGGATATTTGTATCGGTCCAGCGCCCGTTTGAAGGGCCCGTCATTGCGTGCGATCAGGGCGTCGGTCGTGCCTGCGTCCGCAGCCAGCCAGCCCTCCGGGTCCGCTTGGGCCAGCGCCCAGCGCATCACGTCCAGGCTTTCATCCACCACGTCTCCATTCCCCGCCACGAGGACAGGCACAGTGCCTTTCGGGCTGGCCGCCAGCATGGCCTCCGGCTTGTCGCGCAACACCACTTCCCGCACCCGCACAGACACGCCGGCGGACGACAGGGCCATCCGCGCGCGCATGGCATAGGGACAGCGGCGGAATGTGTAGAGTGTGTGCGTGGCGGCGCTCACGCGTCTTCGCTCCGGCGGGCCTCCGGGCCCATATGCGCCTCACCGCGCTGACGGGCGAGGTCGATCTGCTTCTGCCGCTCGGCGAACCGGGCGCGCTGGGCATCGCTCATCTCGTCGATACAGTGCGGACAGGAAACGCCGGGCACATAGCTCGTGTCTGTCTTGTCGGCCTCGGTGATCGGCCGTTTGCAGGCATGGCACATATCATACTCGCCAGGCGACAAATCGTGTTTGACGGAGACGCGTTCATCGAACACGAAACATTCACCGCGCCATTTGCTGTCGGTTTGCGGAACGGTTTCCAAATATTTCAGGATGCCGCCCTTCAGGTGATAGACATCCTCGATGCCTTCGGCCTTCACGAAACTGGTGGCCTTCTCGCATCGGATGCCGCCGGTGCAGAACATCGCAACCTTCGGCGTGCGGCCCTCCGCTTCCAGCCGCTCACGAAAGGCGCGGAACCAGTCCGGGAACTCGCGGAATGTCCGGGTCTCGGGGTCAATCGCTCCTTCGAATGTGCCGATCGCGTATTCATAATCATTGCGGGTGTCGATCAGCACAGTGTCCGGATCGCTGATCAAGGCATTCCAGTCTGTTGGCTCCACATAGGTGCCCACCAGCGCGTTCGGGTCCGTGCCCGGCACGCCCATGGTGACGATCTCTTTCTTCAACCGCACCTTCAGGCGCAGGAAGGGCATCTCGCCGGCTTCGGAGAATTTCGCTTCCAGATCAGCCGCGCCCGGCAGCGCGCGCAGCGCTGCAAGTGCCGTCGCGATGCCGTCTGGCGTACCGGCAATCGTGCCGTTCACGCCTTCGGCGGCCAGCAGGACCGTGCCTTTCACGCCAGCGCCACACAGGGTCTGCGCCAGATCGGCCTTGCGGGCCTCGAAATCCGGAAAGGCAAAGAATTTGTAGAAGGCTGCAATCTGATAGGTCATGCCGGGCCTTATGCCAGAAGGACGGGCCGATTTGAATATTGACCGCGCAGGTCGGGATCAGGCCGGTTCGGACAGGATACGCGGCAGCTTGAAGGTCACGGTCTCGCGGGCGGTTTCAATGCGCTCCACAGAGACGTCAAAGCGCTCACCACAGGCGGCGATCACGCCTTGCACCAGGTCTTCGGGCGCGCTCGCACCAGCGGTCAGGCCCAGCGTCGTCACCTTGTCGAACCAGGCCCAGTCGATGTGGTCGGCGCTGGCCACCAGCTCCGCGCGGGCGGCGCCGGCGCGTTTGGCCACTTCGACCAACCGCACGGAATTGGAACTGGTCGTCGCCCCGATGACCAGGACCAGATCCGTGCCGGGGGCCAGCGTCTTCACCGCTTCCTGACGGTTCGTGGTGGCGTAGCAGATGTCTTCCTTGTGCGGGCTCGATATGCCCGGGAAGCGGGCCTGAAGGGCTGTGACGATGTCTGCCGTGTCATCCACTGACAGCGTGGTCTGGGTGACAAAGGCCACATTGTCAGGATCCTTCGGTTCGAAGCCGGCCACATCTTTCACGGTCTCGATCAGGGTGATCGTGTCGCCGGGCAACTGGCCCATTGTGCCGATCACTTCAGGGTGTCCGGCATGGCCGATCAGCACGATCTCGCGTCCGTCGCGATGATGGCGCTCGGCTTCGACATGCACTTTGGAGACCAGCGGGCAGGTGGCATCGACAAAGATCATGTTGCGGCGCTGGGCTTCGGCGGGCACGGATTTCGGCACGCCATGCGCCGAGAAGATGACCGGCCGGTCGTCCGGGCATTCATCCAGTTCCTCGACAAACACGGCGCCCATCTGTTCCAGACGGCTGACCACATGCGCATTGTGAACGATTTCATGGCGGACATAGACAGGCGCGCCCCATTTGCCGAGGGCTTCCTCGACGATCTGGATCGCCCGGTCCACACCGGCGCAGAAGCCCCGCGGCGCGGCCAGGCGGATGGTAAGAGGCTGCCTGTCGTTCATTTCATCCTATCTCCTGCCTGCGGGCGTTGCGCCGAGACGCTTGCGCCTTTAACACATCTGCAGCAACAGATGGACAGGCCATTGCATCAGGCCAAGAAGGACACGCCGACGCATGATCAGATATGCCCCACTTTTCGCCGCGGTCATTCTCTCTGGCTGTGGTGGCGGCAAGCTCGCAGACAGCTTCGACACGCGCCAGAACGCCGGGCCATGCCCGCCTGTCGGGGCCCTGTATGATTCCTCGCGCTATGTCGACCTCGATGGCGGTGGCGAATTGTACACGAATATCGAATTCACCGGCGAAGTCATCGATGTCCGCCTGTTCTGCCGCTATGTCGGCGATGACCCGCTTGAGGCCGAAGTCGAGATCGATTTCGCCTTCGGAAAGGGCCCGGCGGCACAGTCCGATTCGCACACCTATCCGTATTACATCGCGGTGACGCGCCGCAGCGGCCGTGTGCTGGCGAAGGAATACTTCAACGTCCAGGCCGATTTCGCCGGACGCCCGCTGGCGGGCAAGACCGAAGTGATCGAAACCATCGTCATCCCGCGTGTCGACGAATCGATCTCGGGCACCAATTTCGAAGTCATTGTCGGGTTTGACCTGACCGATGAGCAGCTGGAATTCAATCGCGCGGGCAAGCGTTTCCGCATGGATGCCGGGCAGTAGGATTATGGCCAGTCTGATCAATGATCTGTCGGTGGCCGCCAGCGCCGCCTTCGAAGCTATGGGGCTCGACGCCAAATGGGGCGCCGTGCGCCGGTCCGACAAACCGGAATTCGCTGATTTCCAGTGCAATGGCGCCATGGGTGCGGCCAAGTCTGCCGGCAAGAATCCACGCGAGATCGCGGGCGAGATCGCCAGCGCGCTGAAGGACCACCCCATGGTCCTGTCGGCGGAAGTGGCGGGGCCGGGCTTCATCAACATCCGCGTCTCGGACGAGGTCATGTCCGACCGCGCCGAATTCATCCGTACCGACGACATGGCGGGCGCGGAGCCTGCGCCGGACCCGAAAGTCACCGTGATCGATTTTGGCGGCCCGAATGTCGCCAAGCCCATGCATGTCGGCCACCTCCGTTCGGCCGTCATCGGCGACACGCTGGTGCGTCTCCTGCGCTTTCTGGGCGACAAGGTGACGGGCGATACGCATCTCGGGGATTGGGGCCTTCAGATGGGCCACCTCGTGACCGAACTGTATGACGAGCAGCCGGACCTGATCTATTTCGATGAAGCGTTCGAGGGCCCGTACCCGGAAGAGCCGCCGGTCACGATCGAGGATCTCGCGCGTCTCTATCCCGCCGCCAGCGCCAAGGCGAAGGCGGATGCCGCCCGCAATGAGCGCAGCCAGAAAGCGGTTGCCGAATTGCAGGCCGGCCGTCCGGGATATCGCGCCTTGCTGCGCCATTTCATCAACGTGTCTGTCGCCGCGCTGAAGGTCGATTATGAATTCCTGAATGTGCATTTCGACCTCTGGAAAGGCGAAAGCGACGTCGATCACCTGATCCCGGGCCTGGTCGAGAAGTTCAAGGCGGCTGGACTGTCCGAGGAAGATGATGGCGCCGTCATCGTCCGGATCGAGCGTGACAGCGACAAGAAGGACATGCCGCCAATCATGCTGGTCAACAGCCGGGGCGGCACCGGCTACCACACGACCGACCTCGCCACGATCGAGGACCGGATGGAGCATATGGACCCGGTTCCGGAGCTGATGCTCTATGTCGTGGACCAGCGTCAGGCGCTGCATTTCGAACAGGTCTTCCGCGCCGCCGAAATGCTGGGCCTGATCGATGAAGGCCATCTGGAACATATCGGCTTTGGCACGGTGAACGGGCCGGACGGCAAGCCCTTCAAGACCCGCGAGGGCGGCGTCCTGCGCCTGGCAGACCTGAATGCCATGGCCCTGGCGGAAGCGCAGAAGAAAATCGCTGAAGCCGGAAAACTGCCGGAAGACATGCCGGAAGACGAGCGCGACGATGTCGCCGCAGCGGTCGCGCTGGCAGCCCTGCGCTTCTCGGACCTGCACAATACGCGCACCAGCAATTATGTCTTCGATCTTGACCGTTTCACCAGTTTTGAAGGCAAGACCGGGCCATACCTGCTCTATGCGGCCGTGCGGATCAAATCGGTCCTGCGCAAGGCCGAAGAAGCCGGGTTCAAGCCGGGTGGGATCCGTGTCGGCCACGATGCCGAACGCGCGCTCGTGCTGCAGCTCGATGCGTTTGCCGCCACCCTGCTGCAGGCGCGCGAGAAACGCATGCCGCACATCCTGTGCGAACATGTCTACAATCTCGCCCAGGGCTTCAGCGCCTTCTATGCCGCGCTGCCGATCGCGTCGGAAGAGGATGCGGGCCTGCGCGCAAGCCGCCTCGCCCTGTCGGCGGCCGTGCTGAAACAGCTGGAAACAGGCCTCGACCTGCTCGGTATCCGCGTGCCGGAGCGCATGTAGCCAGGTATTGCCTCAGGCACCTGCCTCGCTGATCCTCCTGCCGGAGACAGTCAGTAGAGGAGTTTCGAAATGGCCAAGACCGTGCCTGCGCCCGTGGACGCCCCCGCCGAGACCGCGCCGCAATGGGAGTTTGCCTCCCAGTGGACCAAGGCCTGGAAGGTCATCAAATGGTCCGGCGCGGCCCTGCTGACCCTGGCTTTCCTGACCGTGATCGGCCAGGGATTCCTGTTCTACCGGATGTTCGACGATGTCCATCCACTGCTCGGCTACAGCTTTGTCCTCCTGCTGGCTGGCCTGCTGCTCCTTCTGGTCGGACGCCCGCTGGCCTCCTTTCTGTCCATGCCGGTCGCCGCCAGGCCGCCGCACACGCCCTTCGACATAGAGAATCCGGACATCTCGCTGCTGTCGCAACGTCTCAGATATGATCTGAAATATCTCGCCATGCTGAAGCGCAATCCGCTGCTGGCAGGAGACGTGGCGGCCATGGATGACGGCCTTGCCGCCGGGCGGGCCCTGCTGGCACGGTTCGCCATCGCCGGAACGGAGTCCGCCGCGCAGGTCGCCGCAGACCTCGAAACCTTCCAGAAGGATCACATTGAGCCGCACCTGAAGACGCTGGATGCGAAGGTCGACAAGCTGATCCATGCCGAAGCGGTCGGCGTGGGCGTCGCGACGGCCTTCTCCATGAATGGCACGGTCGACGCCTTTGTGGTGCTGTGGCGCAATGCCAATCTCATCGCGCGCATCTCGCAGATCTATTTCGGACGGCCGCATCTGGGCGGCACGCTGCTGATCCTGCGGGATGTGGCTGCGATCGTGGTCGTCAGCCGCGCCATGGAGGACGTGACCGACATGACCGGGGATGTGATCGGCGGGCTGCTCGGCCGGATGGGCGGGTTGATCGCCGGGCCGGTCATGGATGGCGCGGTCAACGCCATGCTGACCCTGAAGATGGGCTATCTGGCCAAACGCCGCTGCCGGGCCTTCGAAGGCTGGTCCGCGCGTCAGGCCCGCTCGATCTCGGCCGAAGCGCTCGAGCGTGTGAAAAAGGAATCCGGCTCGGTCGCGACGGACCTGCTGAAACGCTGCGGCGGGCTCACCTCGCGGGCGGCCTGGGCAGCAGAGCAGACCATGTCGGGCTCGCGCAATGCCTGGTCGATGGTCCAGGGCTGGTTCGGGCGCAAGCCGTCAGAGGCCTGAACCGGGGCAGGCTGCCCAAATCCCCGGCAGCCCGCTCAATCGGGCAGGGACACGCTGACTCTCCGCTTGCTGGCCACCAGAATCCGCGCTAGTTCGACTCTCACAGACACCCTCCTCCCGGGAGAGAGCGGGCCACCAGTCCCGCCGCCGAAGGCGCAACCGCCCCGGAAACGCTCAGGCAAAAGGACCGGGGGAGAGACAACACGCTGGAAAGAGGCGGGCCCAAGGGTGCCGTCTCGCCGAAGGAGCAAGCCCGGCATCCGGGCGGAATCTCTCAGGCGCCCAGGACAGCGGGGGCGACGATGCGCAGCTTCAGGCTGCCCCGTCTCCTCATGAAAGGGCGTCATGGCTGATACGACGACAGAAACCCTGAAGCGCACGCCGCTCCATGCCCTGCATGAAGAGCTGGGCGCGAAACTCGTGCCGTTCGCCGGCTATGAAATGCCGGTCCAGTATCCCATGGGGGTGAAGGACGAACACCTCTGGACCCGGTCCGGGGCCGGCCTGTTCGACGTGTCCCATATGGGGCCGTGCTTCCTGTCCCTGGCAGACGGAATTGGCGGCGGGGATGCGGCGCACGCGGAAATCGCGGCGCTGATCGAAACCCTCGTACCATCCGACATCGCGGGCCTGAAGGAAGGCCAGGCCCGCCTGACCGTGCTGCTGAATGAAGAGGGCGGCATTCTGGATGATCTCATCATCACCCGCCCCATCGGGGAAGAGGCCCAGGGCTCCCTCTACATCGTCGTCAATGGCGCGGTGAAGGAGCAGGACTGGGCCCTCTTTGAGCGGAGTTTCGAAGGCAAGGCCGTGCTCACGCGCGCCGATGATCGCATCCTGTTTGCCCTGCAGGGGCCGAAAGCAGCCGATGTGATGCAGGAATTCTTCCCTGGCTGCGAAGAACTCACATTCATGCGCCACATGCCGTTCGAGCTGAACGGGTCCCGCTGTATCGTGTCGCGCTGCGGCTATACGGGCGAGGACGGGTTCGAAGTCCTGGTCTCGCCGGAGGCCGGGCTGCCCCTGATCCGGGAAATGCTGTCCGACGACCGCGTCAAGCCGATTGGCCTCGGTGCGCGCGACTCGCTGCGCCTCGAAGCGGGGCTTTGCCTGTACGGGCATGACATGGACGCGACCCGCGACCCGGTTGAGGCTGATCTTGCCTGGGTGATCCAGAAAAAGCGGCGGGAACGTGCAGACTTTCCGGGGGCGGAGCGTATCCTGAAGGCGCTGGCCAATGGCCCCGCCGAAAAACGGGTGGGCATCCAGCCTCTGGAGCGCGCCCCCGCGCGCGAAGGCACGGTGATCGAAATGGGCGGCGAGGCGGTCGGCGTGGTCACATCCGGCGGTTTCGGACCCAGCGTCGATGCGCCGGTGGCCATGGGCTATGTCCGTGCGGATCTGGCCACACCCGGCACGAAGATCGACCTGATGGTCCGGGGCAAGGCGCGCGCGGCGGAAGTCTGCGCGCTGCCCTTTGTACAACCGAATTACAAACGCTGAGAGGGAAATGGGCGATGACGACTTACTATACCGAAGATCATGAATGGATCACCGTCGAAGGCGACACGGCGACGGTCGGGATCACGAAATACGCCGCCGACCAGTTGGGCGACGTGGTCTTTGTCGAAGTGCCGGAAGCCGGCGCCAGCTTCGCCAAGGGGGACGACATGGCGGTCGTCGAGAGCGTCAAGGCGGCTTCGGACGTCTATGCGCCGGTGGCGGGCGAAGTGACGGAAGGCAATGGCGCGCTCGCCGACGCCCCGGAAACCGTCAATGAAGATCCCGAGGGCAAGGGCTGGTTCTGCAAGATGAAGCTGTCCGATGCCGCCGAGCTCGGCGCACTGATGGATGCAGATGCCTACAAGGCCTATTGCGACGGCCTGTAAGGGCCAGACTGAGACTCTGACGGAGTAGCTAGAATGAGATATCTCCCCCTGACCCCGGAAGACCGCGCGGCCATGTTGTCGACCATCGGCGCCGCATCAGTCGATGAGTTCTTCATGGACGTTCCGGAATCCGCCCGGCTGAGCGGAACGATCTCCGGCCTGCCGGACCATCAGGGGGAACTCGCCGTTGAGCGTCACATGACGAATCTCGCTGCGAAGAACCGCTCGGCATCGTCCGGTCCGTTCTTTGTCGGCGCAGGTGCCTACAAGCACCATGTCCCCGCGACGGTCGACATGGTGATCCAGCGCTCTGAATTCCTGACAACCTACACGCCCTACCAGCCGGAAATTGCACAGGGCACGCTGCAGACCCTGTTCGAATTCCAGACCCAGGTCGCCGCGATGACCGCAATGGATGTGGCGAACGCCTCCATGTATGACGGCTCGACGGCCTGCGCCGAGGCGGCCATCATGGCGACCCGTGTGACGCGCCGGAAAAAGGTGGTCCTGTCAGGTGGTCTGCACCCGCACTATGCCGCCGCTACCAAAATGGTGTGCGAGGCACAGGGGTTTGAAGTCGTCCAGCTGCCAGTGGCCGTGGATGACGAGAATGCGCTGGCCGATGCCGTCGATGACAACACGGCCTGCGTGATCGGCCAGAGCCCGAACATTTTCGGAACGGTGACTGACCTCTCGAAATCCGCAGAGGCCGCGCATGACAAAGGCGCTCTGCTTGTGTCGGTCTTCACCGAAGCTGTCTCGCTGGGCCTCGTCACGCCGCCCGGAGAGATGGGGGCGGACATCGCCGTGGGCGAAGGCCAGTCGCTCGGCAATGGCCTCAATTTCGGCGGGCCTTATGTCGGCCTGTTTGCCTGTACTCAGAAACTGGTGCGCCAGATGCCCGGGCGCCTATGTGGTGAGACTGTGGACGCCAACGGGGATCGCGGGTTCGTGCTGACGCTGTCGACCCGTGAACAGCATATCCGCCGTGACAAGGCGACTTCCAACATTTGCACCAATTCCGGCCTGTGCGCGCTGGCCTTCACGGCGCATATGACACTGCTGGGCGGCAAGGGGCTGGAGCAACTGGCCCTGTTGAACCATGAGGCCGCCTGCGATCTCGCAGACGCGCTGGAGGCTGTGCCGGGCGTTGAGATCCTGACACCGCGATTCTTCAATGAGTTTGCCTTCCGCACGCCAATGGATGCCGAAGCCGTTCTGGCCATGCTGGATGAAGCCGGCGTGGTCGGCGGCGTTCGCGCCAGCCGTCTCTTCCCCGATGGGCATATGGGGGACGTGATTATTTGCGCCGCCACCGAATGCACCACACCGGAAGACATTGCCGCCTACGCCGCCGCCCTGAAGGAGATCATCTAGTGAGGCGATGGCGGCTTCCGCTTGTGGGAATTGCACTGGCTGCTGCGCTGGTCGTGGGCGGGGCGCATTCGCTTCAGGACAATGTGCTGTTCCATCCGGACGCGACACAAATCAAGCCACAGGCTGACTACCTTTCTGTCAACGAGGTTGTCACGGAAGACGGAGAGAAACTGGTCGCATGGTATTCACCTCCAGAAGCCGGTTGTCCCGTGTTCCTGTTCTTTCACGGCAATGGAAGCCGTCTCGACCGGGACCCTTGGCGATATCAGCGGATACATGAGAATGGCGTAGGTCTGCTGGCGCTCGCCTGGAGAGGATATTCCGGATCAAGTGGAAAACCGTCCGAACAAGGCTTTCACAAGGATGCCGCAGCGGCGTGGTCGTGGCTGATGGCACAAGGCTATTCGTCTCAGGATGTAATCATACACGGATTTTCCATCGGGACAGGACCCGCCACCCGACTTGCCAGTCAGGTCGAAGCTGGCGGGTTGATTCTCGAGGCGCCTTATTTCTCAGTATCGGACCTTGTGCGGCGGAAGGCATCAGGCGTTCCGCTCGATTATCTCTTGCGGCATCCGTTTCGCAGCGATCGCGACATTCCGGAAGTCAGTGAGCCTGTTCTGATGGTTCATGGCGCGGCGGATAGTGTCATTCCCGCCGAACAATCCAAGCGTTTGTTTGAACTGGCCAATGAACCCAAAACCTACAAGATATTTGAGTCATCTGAACACAATACGCTTGTACGTGATGGACTTTACGAAGAGGCGATCTGGCCATTCGTAGAAGGAAACTGGGTCCCACGCGGATCGAACGCCGACGCACCCCAATCGACCTGTTATCTGTCAAATCCTCCAGTTTCGGGAGACACTCCATGACCATGAATACGCAAGGCCGCCCGACATCTCCCATTCCGTCTGCTAGCCAGTCCGCGGACACTGTGTCCGGATCGAAAGGCCTCCTGCAGGCCGAGGGCCTGATCTTCGAGATTGGCACGGAAGACACGACGGGCGTTGACCTGCCAAAGCCGAAGAACCGCACCGGCCGTCTTGGCGGCGTCGCACGCAAGCAGGCGACCGGCCTGCCGGGCCTGTCGGAGCCGCAGACGGTGCGCCACTATATGCGCCTCAGCCAGAAGAATTATGCCATCGATCTTGGCCTGTTCCCGTTGGGCAGCTGCACGATGAAACACAATCCGCGCCTCAACGAAAAACTGGCGCGCCTGCCGGGCTTTGCGGACATCCACCCGTTGCAGCCGCAGGCGACCGTGCAGGGGGCGCTGGAACTGATTGACGAACTGGCCACCTGGCTGAAGACGTTGACCGGCATGCCGGCCGTCGCGATGAGCCCCAAGGCCGGGGCACATGGCGAATTCTGCGGCATGATGGCGATCCGCCAGGCTCTGGTCGCGCGTGGCGAGGCTGAGACCCGAAAGCGCGTTCTGGTGCCGGCCTCCGCCCACGGAACGAATCCGGCGACGGCGGTTCAGTGCGGCTTCATCGTGGACGAAATCAAGGCCAATGCCCGCGGCCGGGTGGATATGGAGTCGCTGAAGGCGAAACTCGAAAAGTCCGACGACATTGCCGGCATCATGCTGACCAATCCCAATACATGCGGCCTGTTCGAAACCGACATCAAGGAGATTGCCGACCTGATCCACGCGGCGGGCGGATACTTCTATTGCGATGGCGCGAACTTCAATGCGATTGTCGGACGGGTCCGTCCCGGCGATCTCGGCGTCGACGCGATGCACATCAATCTGCACAAGACCTTCTCCACACCGCATGGCGGCGGCGGGCCCGGCTCAGGCCCGACCGTCCTGTCCGATGCGCTGGCGCCCTACGCGCCCGTGCCGTTCGTCGTGAAGGACGAGGATGGCAATTTCCGTCTGATTGAGGATGTCGAGGGGGAAGCCAGCGAGAGCTTCGGCCGGATGGTGGCCTTTCACGGCCAGATGGGCATGTTCGTCCGTGCGCTGACCTATATGCTCAGCCACGGCGCGGATGGCCTGAAACAGGCGTCTGAGGATGCGGTCCTCAACGCGAACTATATTCAGGCCCGCCTCAAATCCGTGATGACCCCGGCCTTTGAAGGCTATTGCATGCACGAAGCGCTGTTCTCCGACGCTTTCACGGCAGACGGGATCGAGACCATCGACATTGCGAAATCGCTGATCGATGAAGGCTATCACCCGATGACGATGTACTTCCCGCTCGTGGTGCATGGGGCGATGCTGATCGAGCCGACCGAGTCGGAATCGAAGGCGGAACTCGACCGGTTCTGTGATTCGCTTGAGTCGATTGCCCGCCGCGCCGCGCAGGGCGACGAGACGCTGAAAGGCGCGCCCTATCTCGCGCCGATGCGCCGTCTGGACGAGACGCAGGCCGCGCGCAAGCCCGTGCTGAAATGGACGGCACCGGACGCAAACTCCGTCGCGGCGGAATAGGCGTCAGGGCGCAACCTGGCCGAGCGGCCTTGGTCGCTCGCGCCGGAAGAGGAAGCCCCGGGCCTTCGCAAAGCCGATGATCGTCGGGCGTTCGATGAAGCGATACGTCAATGCGGCCACGATCAGGCAGATCGTCAGCGAGACGAGGTGCAGCAGGATATTGTCGATCAGACCGGGATGACCGGCCCGGAACACGGGGGCCAGGACCGGCACCTTGCCGAGTTCGCCAAACGTCAGCCGGACCGGCGCCAGGATGATCGGGTGGCAGAGATAGAGCGAGAAAGACCAGTCGCCGACCCGGGCCAGACCTGAATGGATGCGCGAGAAGCCGGGGGCCATCGCCTGAATGCGGGCGGGATGGGTCTGTCCGCCGAGCCAGCCGGCCCAGAACACGGCCCCCATGGCCAGGCTGCCGACAATGGCTGACATCAGCGTGGCCGCAACACGCGCATTCCACGACGCGGTGTCGAGTTGGTTGTAGCCGAGGCTGACCAGTCCCGCGACAAGGGCGCCCATGCCGGCCGGGATCAGCCAGGCCTGACGGCGGGACAATTCGAGAGTGGCGAAGCCATAGACGAGCAGCGTGCAGGGCAGGCCGAACCAGAAGACCCGTCCCCACATCATCAGATTGGCGTCATCAATGCCTTGCAGGCCCAGCGATGCCATCAGCCACATGACGGCGGCAATCGTCATCAGGCCGCTGCGCCATCGGATACCGGACGTGACCAGCAGGCCGACCACCGCGCCCATGATGAATTCCATGGTCATGGGATAGAAGGCCAGCGATCGGAGGTCCGCCCCGAAGGGTTCGGTGAAGCCCAGCAGGGTGCCGCCGGCAATTGCGCCGCCCCAGGCCAGCAGGACCCAGGGCCAGATGCGGCGCGGCAATAGCAGGATGAAAGTGAAGACGAGATAGAAGTAGACCTCGTGCACCAGGGTCCAGCCCACGCCCAGAACGGGATGGGCATTCTGCGGCACGAGGAAGAAGGATTTCACCAGGAATGGCACGGTTTCCTGCCCTTGGCTGACCCGTTGCCATCCGGGGCTGGAACCAAGATCATTGTAGATGAAGAACATGCCCGTCATGATCGCCGCGAATATCCACCAGAGCGGATAGATCCGGGTGACGCGGGCGAAGAGGAAATCAAGGCTCGACCGGAGCCCGGCCTTCATGCCGTCGGTCACATAGACCATGATGAAGCCGGAAATGACAAAGAACAGGTCCACACCAGCATAGCCATTAGTGACGAAGCCGTTCAGCAGCGGCAATTCCTGCAGCCCGTTCTTGCCGATGGCCAGCACTTCCATGGCGCGGATATGGTAGACGACGACCAGCAATGCCGCGATGCCGCGCAGGATCTGGATGGACTGAAGTTTCATGCCGTCCTCTAGACAAGTTGCCGTCCATGACAGCAAGGAAATGCCGCTTGTAGCAATCGGGTAACGCAGTGGACAGACTTTGACCACAACCTGATGATAGGTCTGGCGTCTCAATTTTCCTGCACCATATTCCCAGCGATGGCCGACGACGAGAACATATCCGATCTGGAACAGCCGCAGGCGGCGGTGAAACCGGCTGGCACGCTGCGACACGGCGTGAACACCGCATTTCGCCAGATTCTCGCCCTGACGGGACTGATCATGATCGCGGTGGCCATACCGATCGCATTCCTCACGCCCATCATTCCGGTCGGCCTGCCGATCGCCATTGTTGGCGTCGTGCTGCTCGGCCGAAATGCGGTCTGGGGCCGCCGCTGGATGGAAGGCGTGCTTGACCGTCACCCCCGGGTCGAACGGTTCGCGCCCAACTGGTTGATGAGACTGGTGTTCGGACGCGACAAGAAATACCCGGCCATGCGCGATGGATGAAACGGGATTGCCTGAAACGCCCTGAAACCTGCTGAAACTGTCCATGTGTCGCGGGAACAGGGCTTGAAGCGCACGGAATTGTCCGCACTATGCCCGTAACCAAATCAGACACGGGGCTGACAACCAATGCGGACATTCTACGGGCTGGCAACCGCCTGCGCGGCGGCGCTACTACTTTCGGCATGTGGCAGCAGCAAGGAGGCGGGTGACACCGGTGAAAAGGCGGCGGCCTTCGACCGCAATCCCTATCCGTCCACCTATACGCCCTATCCAAACGAGCCGGTCCTGATCGCAGGCGCCACCATTCTGGATGGAGAAGGCAATCTGATCGAGACTGGAGACATCCTGGTCGAAGATGGCCTGATCACTGCCATCGGTACCGATCTGGAGGCGCCTGAAGGTGTTGAAATCATTGATGCTTCAGGCCGTTGGGTGACGCCGGGCATCATCGACAATCACAGTCATCTGGGGGTCTATCCTTCGCCGGGCGTGAGCGCTCATGGAGATGGCAACGAAATCTCGGCGCCGGTGACCGCAGAAGTCTGGTCGGAGCACGGCGTTTGGCCACAGGATCCGGGGTTCACCCGCGCGCTTGCTGGCGGCATCACCTCATTGCAGGTGCTTCCGGGCAGCGCCAACCTGTTCGGCGGCCGCGGCGTGATCCTGAAGAATGTGCCGAGCCGCACGGTTCAGGGCATGAAATTCCCGGATGCCCCCTACACGCTGAAAATGGCCTGCGGCGAAAACCCGAAACGCGTCTACGGCTATGGCGGAGGGCGTTTCCCGGGCGGTGCGCCCTATTCGCGCATGGGTAATGTCGCCGGATACCGGCAGGCCTGGATCAAGGCGGCTGAGTACAAGCGCAAATGGGAGAAATATGACTCCGAAGGCGGTGAGCCCCCGGCGCGCGACCTTGAGCTCGACACGCTGGCAGGTGTGCTCAGCGGCGACATTCTCGTTCACATGCACTGCTATCGCGCGGACGAAATGGCCCAGATCATGGATATGTCGAAGGAGTTCGGCTACAAGGTCACGGCCTTCCACCATGCTGTCGAGAGCTACAAGATTGCCGACAAGCTGGCCGATTATGGCGCCTGTTCGTCCATGTGGGCGGATTGGTGGGGCTTCAAGATGGAAGCCTATGACGGGGTGCGTGAGAACATCCCGATGGTTCACAATGCCGGGGCATGCGCGATCGTGCATTCCGACAGCGATGTCGGCATTCAGCGCCTGAACCAAGAGGCTGCGAAAGCCTGGTCGGATGGTCGTAAAGCCGGCATCGACATTCCAAAGGAAACGGTCTGGACCTGGCTGTCCCTCAACCCCGCAAAATCTCTCGGAATCGATGATCGCACCGGCAGCCTGAAACCCGGCAAGATGGCCGACATCGTGATCTGGTCGGGCGATCCGTTCAGCGTCTACACCAAGGCTGATCAGGTCTTCATTGATGGCGCCTTGATGTTTGACCGCGACCATCCGGAAACAAATCCCGTAATGGACTTCGAAATCGGCCAGCCTGGCGAAGGAGATCGCAAATGATCCGCTCACTCATTTCAAGCGTGGCCGCCATCAGTCTGGCCGCGGCACCGGCCATCGCAGAGACGTTCGTGGTGCGCGGCGAGACCGTCTGGACCGGCACGGCGCAGGGCACTATCGAGAACGGTGTGATCGTGATCGAGGATGACCGCATCGTCTCCGTGGGCGGTGCCAGCCTCGAAGTTCCGGAGGATGCGACGGAGATTTCTGCGCCCTGGGTCACCCCCGGCCTCATCGCCGCGTTCTCCCGGACCGGACTCGTTGAAGTCGGCGCCGAGGATTCGACCAATGATACGATGGCCGCCACATCCCCGTTCTCGGCTGCGCTGAACGCGGCGGACGGTTTCAGTCCGGACGCCACGGCTATTGATGTCACGCGGATCGAAGGTTTCACGCGCCTCGTCGTGGCCCCCAATACGGGCAGTTCCCTGTTTGCAGGCCAGGGCTTCGTTGCGGACGCCAGTGGCGATCTGGAGTCCGAAGTTTCCGAACGCGCATTTGCCTTCATCAAGCTGGGGGAGGCCGGGGCGGGGCTGGCTGGCGGGTCCCGCCAGTCGGCGATGACCGTACTGCGCGCCGCGCTGGACGATGCGAGAGGCTTTCCAGCCCGATATCTGGCCCACAATGAGGGAGCCGTTCTGAGCCGTGTCGACGCGCAGGCCTTCGCGCCGGCCGCTCGTGGCCAGCAATTGCTGGTCATTCAGGCCAGCCGGGCCAGTGACCTGAATGCAATCATGGATCTTGCGGAGGAAGACCCGTCCCTGAAGATCGTCATTGTTGGCGCGGATGAAGCCTGGCGCGTGGCGCCGCGTCTTGCCGAGTTGCAGATACCGGTCATCATCAATGCCTTTTCCAATCTGCCGTCTTCGTTCGAACAACTGGCGGCCACGTCGGAAAACGCAGCCCGCCTTTCCGATGCCGGCGTGCAGTTTGCGATTGCGAATGTCGGCGATGGCAGCCATCAGGCCCGCTTGGCCACCCAATTGGCTGGCAACGCAGTTGCGAACGGCTTGTCTTTCGACGATGCGCTGGCCGCGTTGACCAGTGCGCCGGCCGACATATTCGGGCTGACCGGATATGGCCGGATCGCGCCGGGCGCCCGCGCAGACATCGTGGCCTGGGATGGTGACCCGCTGGAGGTCGTGTCCGCGCCGGTGGCCATTCTCATTGGCGGGGAACAGGCTTCGCTGGAATCGCGCCAGACGCGCTTGCGTGACCGGTATCTCAGCCTTGATGAGGCCGAACGGCCGCGTGCCTATTCGCGGCCGTAAGCAGGCGGCCCCTTACCCGGTCACCTTGGCGTTCAGGGTTTCGATCACGTCCGGCGTGATCGTACCCGTGACGGGCAGGGCATGAACCTTCTGGAACTCGCGAAGTGCGCCAGCCGTTTGCGGGCCCATGTCACCATCAGCCGCATCGATACCGTACCCCAGTTCCTTCAGTGCGATCTGGGTGGCCATCACCTGCGCCGGATTCCCCATATCCCAGGCCTGAAGGCCGAAACGGCCATTCGCTGGTCCGCTGGCACGGGAAGGTGTCCACGAGTCGGATTGTGATTGCGCAAGAGCTGCGGCTTCCGGTGCGACCTTGGCTTTCAATTCCATGACTTTGGCTGGTGCGCCGGCGTCGCCATTGCGTGCGGCAATCATGAACCAGTACAGGGCTTCGGTATTGTTCTGGCTGATGCCAAGGCCTTGTTCGTAGAGCACGCCCAGATTGTACTGGCTGTCCACGATGCCGTATTCCGCGCCCTTGCGGAACCATTCCACGGCACCGGCATAGGTCTGCGGTCCGCCGTCCCCTTCGGCCATGAACACGGCCAGATCGTGCATGGCTTTGACATTTCCGCCAATCGCGGCCTTTTCGGTCCATTCTCGTGCCAGCGTCAGATCCTTCGGCACGCCGGTACCGCGCTCATGCAGTTTTGAGAGCATGTATTGCGCAATCGGCAGGTTCTGTTCTGCCGCTCGCCGCATCAGGTCAGCGCCTTGCTGGAGATTTCCATCCGCCAAGTATTGCTGAGCCAGTTGATATTCTGCGACGGCATTGCCTGCTGCCGATTCCGCTTCGAGCGATGCCACTTCCGGAATGGGCGCATAAGCGGGCGCCGGCACAATCTGTGCGGCAGCGAGTTTCGGCGGTTGGACGCTCTCGGCGTCAACAGTATCAGCCATGGCGGCGGCTTCAGTCGCGGCGGTGCTGTCTTCGATCTCGGCTTCCGTGGTCGTGGCACCGGCATCCTCGTCAAACAGGATGGCATCCATGCCGTCCTCGATCTCGGCGGTTTGCTGGGGTTCCGGCATTTCGGCGGTGGCATCCGAGACAATTTCATTGCCTGTCAGTGCTGCCACGGGGGCCGGGTCCTGTTTGCCGCGTAGATAGAGATAGCCACCAACTGCAGCGCCGGTGATCACGACAGCCGAGGCAGCAGCATATAGCGGAAGACGTCCGCCAAAGGGCTTGTCCGTCGCTGTGCGGCGTTCAGGGCTTGCGGCCTGGCGAGAGGGTGAAGCGGACCGGCCAGAAGACGCCGCAATGGCCGCCTTGCGCGCCATGTCCATATAATCGCTGTCGACCGTATCAGCGACTGCAGCCTCTTCGCTCTCAGTTTCTGAATCCGGCTCGAAGAAGGCTGCGGGATCCTCGACCGTGTTTGCCGCAAGATCGAATTCGTCATCCTCGAAGATGTCGGACTCGCGCGCTTCGGTGTGACTGTCGTCATAAACACCCAAATCGTCGAACGGATCGGACTCGTCGGCTGACAGGGTTTCTGTTTCTTCCGGGAAGGGTTCGTAGAAATCGTCCTCTGCGTCGTCGAGACCGGCTTCTTCGTCGAAATCCTCGTCAGAAAGGGCGAAGTCCTCGGTATAGGCACTCGAACGTGATGCCTCTTCTACCAGTTCGTCTTCGATTTCATCTGGTGTCTCGGATGCGCGTTCGATTTCCTCGAATTCATCTGCAACAGAGTCAACGTCGCCTGCTTCAGGAAGTCCCGGTTCGAAGGACGACTCCGCTTCGTCCATCAGGAAGTCGGCATCGGACGGGTCGCTCTCGAAAGTGTCGATCAAGTCGGCAGACGCAACGAAATCGTCACTCAGAGACGTGCTCAGAGGATCGGGGTCCGTCGCAGAACCTGCCGACATCGAATCCTCAAGCTGTTCCAGCCGCGTAGCCAACGAGGCCATGGCCTTCTGCACCGGCGACAGGGACGCCGCGGTTTGCGTCTGCATGCGTTCGAGCCGATCAGACATGTTATTGATGGCGTCCGACAGATTCGCCTCGGCGCGCTTCCGGTTCTCGTCAATCTCGGTGGCCAGCGTCTGGAGCGCCTTGTCCTGACGGGCCTGAAGGCGACCGGCAACCGAGGCCACCTGGTCGCCAATCTGAGAGATCGCCTCGGCCGTGCGCTGCTCGCTGGCGTTCACGCGTTCGTCCAGCTGCTCGCCAAAGGCTTCCATGCGGTCGCCGACCATGCCGCCAATACGTTCAATTTCGCTCGAGACCTTGTCCATGTCGTTCGTTTGACGCTCATGGCCGGTTGAGACCTGAGCGCGAACCTCTTCGAGATCCGACTTGAGGGTCTCAAGGGCGCCCTCATTCGTATTCGCTGCTGCACGGGAAATCTCTTCAGCCAGTTCATGGCGTGTTGCGTCGACCGTGCTGCGGACACTGGCCATGATCTCATCGAAGCGCGCCTCGAACTCCGCGCGAAGCTTGCTGGCAAGATCCGGTTCGACCGATTTCGAAAGCGTGTCGATCTTCTCATCGAGACTGTTGAATGTGGATTCAAGGCTTAGAAGGGCAGCGTCCGTTGTGGATTCCGCGCGGTTCAGGCGGTCCTGGGTTTGGGACAGGGTGTTTTCGAGCGACTGGAGGGAGTCAGTGACGCGTGCCTCGACCCGGGCCAGGCGTTCGTCGGAGGCGTCTGCGGCAGAAAGCTTAAGGTTTACATGGGTCTCGAGGTCGGACAGCCGGTCAGCGAGATCGCGCGCCTTGCCCTCTGCACGCAGTTCAGCTTCGTTCACGGCAGTTTCAACGCGTGTCGCAGCGTCCGACAATGTCTTCTCGACTTTCACTTCCATGCCTTCGACACGGTCAGTCAGTTCCGAAAATCCGGTCTCGACGCGGCCCTTGATGGCCTGGACTTCATTCTGGGCGAGTTCGTTCTCTTCAAAGACATGGCTGGCGAGTTTGCCGAGCGCCTGTTCGAGGGATTTCAGCGCGTCGAGGTTCTCGCGGGCGCCATCGTCTTCCTCGAGCTTGCGCACCTTGTCCTGCAGGGCGGCATAGGTTTCCTGCAATTCCTCGATCAGGCCATCGACCCGGCCGGCCACGGCAGACGCATTGTCCTCGGCGTCTTCCAGACGCGCGACCAGTCCGAGGATCGTATGGTCCATGCCCGTGATCGCGAGCGTCGAACGCGCCTCGGTGGCTTCGATCCGGCGCGTGAGCTTGTCGAGCGTGTCATTGGCGGCGTTTGGGGCCGGGCGGCGATTCTCGAACGGATAGGCCACTTCATTGGGGCGCGGCGGTTCAACAGACATCAGCAGGCGGTTGAGATACTCGCCCAGCGTAATGCCTTCAGCATGTGCTGCCTCGCGCGCAGCATCACGCGCGCGTTGGTCAATCCCCTTGACGCTCCAGGGCCCCGTCTGGCTCATCATCGCTCTCCTAGCACGCTGGCTTGCCCGGCAATCATTAACTGCGTGGGCGGATTCCTTCACTTTCAGCATCGGTGATGACAGGTGCCGGATTAAGGGCAGGTTAAAGGTAAAGAAAACCGGTAAATCCGGTAACTCTGGCTCTTTTGCGGACGAGGAAAACCGCCGTCTAAAAAAGTTTACGTTGACGTTCGCGTAAGCCGTGATCTAGATTTGTCGCATGATGACCAACAAGCTCTCCAAGATTTCCGCTGCGGACTCCCGCACCTACACAATTTCCGAGCTTGCTCGCGAGTTCGGCGTGACGCCACGCGCGCTGCGATTCTACGAGGACAAGGACATGCTGCACCCGGCCCGGGACGGTATGACCCGCGTCTACTCGAACCGGGATCGGGCGCGACTGACAATCATCGTCCGGCTGAAGCGACTCGGCCTGCCTTTGGCGGATATCCGGGAAATCCTTGACCTGTATGTTCTGGATGACGGGCAGCGGGCGCAAATGCGCATGTCTCTCGAGAAGTTTCGCAAGCAGGTGAAGGAGCTGGAAATCCAGCGCGGCGATATAGACACGGCCCTGACCGAATTGCGCAAGGGCATTGCCTGGCTGGAAACGCAGATCGCCAATACCGGCCCATCGGACGAAAACAAGCGACAGCTGGCGGCGTATGACGAGATCGCCCGCCGACAGCTCGACGAAGTCTGAGCATCATCATGATTTGTCCCGCCCCGCCAGGCTTTCGTTTGGTGGGGTGTTTTCATTCCGGCGATCGTGGCCACACAGGTCCGTCGCCGAATACCATTTGACAGGAAGCACATTATGCCCCGCTACGACGCGCCAATTCGCGACATGCAATTCATCTTGCAGGAGTTGCTGCAGATCCAGAACTATTCGAACCTGCCGGGGTTCGAGGAGGCCACGCCGGACCTCGTCAATGCCATTCTCGACGAAGGCGGCAAGTTTGCGAAGGAAGTCCTGTTCCCGCTGAACAGCGTCGGCGACAAGCAGGGATGCGTTCGGCATGATGATGCCAGCGTGAAGACGCCGGACGGCTTTCCGGAAGCCTACAGACAGCTGGTCGAGAATGGCTGGCCGCTTCTGTCCGCCCAGCCGGAAATGGGCGGCCAGGGGCTGCCGCACGTCGTCAACATTGCGTGGACCGAGATGGTCTCCTCCGCCAACATGGCCTTCGGCATGTATCCGGGCCTGACGCATGGTGCCTTTCAGGCGCTGATGGCCGGCGGCTCGGAAGAGCTGAAGGCCAAGTACGGTCCGAAAATGGCCTCAGCCGAATGGGCTGGTACGATGAATTTGACCGAGCCGCATTGCGGCACCGATCTCGGTCTGATGAAGACGAAGGCCGTGCCCCAAGGGGACGGTTCCTACAAGATCACCGGCCAGAAGATCTGGATTTCCGGCGGCGAACAGGACCTTACCGAGAATATCATTCACCTGGTTCTGGCCCGGATCGAGGGCGCGCCGGAGGGAATCAAGGGCGTCTCACTGTTCGTTGTGCCGAAATTCCTCGTCAATGAGGATGGTTCGCTGGGCGAGCGCAATGCCTGCTCCTGTGGCGGCCTGGAAGAGAAGATGGGCATTCACGGCAATGCGACCTGCGTCATGAATTATGACGGTGCGACCGGCTGGCTGGTCGGTGAAGAGCACAAGGGCATGCGCACCATGTTCGTGATGATGAACGAAGCGCGCCTCGGCGTTGGCCTGCAGGGGCTGGCACAGGCCTCGATTGCCTATCAGAACGCTGTGGATTTCGCGAAGGATCGCCTGCAGGGCCGGTCCCTGACGGGCCCCAAGGCGCCGGACAAGCCTGCCGACCCGATCATCGTGCATCCGGATGTGCGCCGTATGCTGATGGACCAGAAGGCCTTCATCGAAGGCGCCCGGGCGCTGACCTATTGGACGGCCTTCCAGGGGGACCTGCAGCACAAGTCTCCGGATGAGAAAGTGCGCGAGAAGGCGGGCGACTACATGGCTCTGCTGACGCCGGTCATCAAGGCCTATCTGACCCATTTGGGCTTTGAAAAAGCCAATCAGGCCCTTCAACTGCATGGCGGTTCGGGCTTCACGCAGGAGTGGGGGCTTGAGCAGTTTGTCCGCGATTGCCGGATCACGCTGATCTATGAGGGAACGAATGGCGTTCAGGCGCTGGACCTTGTCGGCCGCAAGCTGGCGGCAAATGGCGGGCGCGCGGTGTTCAGCTTCTTCGCGGAAGTGGACGAGTTCGTCAATTCAATTGAAGGCGATGCGGACCTGGCGCCCTTTGCCGAAGGGCTCACAACCCTGAAGGGGCAATTGCAAGAGGCCACGACCTGGCTGATGCAGAACGGCATGACCGATTTCAACAATGCCGGCGCTTCCAGTCATGATTACCTGCATCTCTTTGGCCTGACGGGGCTGGCACTGATGTGGGCTAGGATGGCGAAGATCGCGCTGGACAAGAAGGCAGAAGGCGATCCCTACTATGAGGAAAAGCTGGCAACGGGCCACTACTTCCTCGACCGGATGGTGCCGGATGGCGCAGCGCATCTGGCAAAGGTGAAGACCGGTGCCAAGACGATGATGGCGTTGCCAGCCGAGGCGTTCTAGGCGCCAGACATATCTGGACGGCGCGCGAGGCCCCGTATTGGGCTTCGCGCGCTGTCACACAAAAAATTCATGCAATTCTCGCGGTTTTGACGTTGGGAGAGGGCTGGGAATCCGGTTCAGGCGTCGTTACATGTTTACGTGAACGTAAGCGGCAACCAGAGTTCGCGTGATAAGTGGAGGAACAGAATGCAGGCCAGTCCCCTAGACGTCCCGAAGGCAGCTTGGCGCCAGGACGAAGAGCTCGAGATTTTCTCGGATGCGGTCGGCCAGTTCTTCGAGAAGGAATGCGTGCCGCATGTTCCGCAATGGCGCAAGGACGGAATCGTCCCGATGGAGGTCTGGAAGAAAGCCGGCGAAATGGGCCTGCTTGGCGCATCTGTCCCGGAAGAGTATGGCGGTGCCGGCGGAGATTTCCGGCACGAAGCCATCATCATCGAACAGCAGCAGTGGAAGGGCGTCGACGGATTTGGCATCACGCTGCACAATGCAATCATCGCGCCCTACGTCGTGTCCTATGGCACCGAGGAGCAAAAGCGCCGCTGGCTGCCGGGCATCTCTTCCGGCGATCTGGTCACCGCCATTGCCATGACCGAGCCGGGCGCAGGTTCTGACCTGCAAGGCATGAAAACCACGGCCAAGCGCGATGGTGACGACTATGTCATCAATGGATCCAAAACCTTCATTTCAAACGGTCAGACAGCGAACCTCATCCTGCTATGTGTGAAGACCGACCCGACGCAAGGCGCCAAGGGGATATCCATCATCGCGGTCGAGACCGACAAGGTGGAAGGTTTCCGCCGTGGCCGGAACCTGGAAAAGGTCGGCCAGCATGCGGCAGACACATCCGAACTGTTCTTTGACGATGTGCGCGTCCCGGCGTCCAACCTTTTGGGCGAAGTGGAGGGCAAGGGCTTCATCCAGTTGATGCAGAAACTGCCGCAGGAGCGTCATATCATCGGCCTTCAGGGCGTCGGCATGATCGAGCGCGCGATCCACGAGACCGTGGAATACGTCAAGGGACGCAAGGCGTTCGGCCAGACCATTTTCGACTTTCAGAACACCCAGTTCAAACTGGCGGAATGCAAGACCGAGGCAACCGTAGCCAAGGTCTTTGCCGATCACTGTACGGAGCGCCTGCTGAAAGAGGAGCTGGATGCATCCACGGCGTCCATGTCCAAATACTGGATTTCGGATTTGCAGTGCAAGATCATCGATGAATGCCTGCAGCTTCATGGCGGCTTTGGTTATATGGATGAGTACCCGATCGCGCAGATGTATGCGGACGCACGTGTCCAACGCATCTATGGCGGCGCGAACGAAGTCATGAAAATGCTGATCGCGCGGACATTGTAGTGGATCGGTCAGGCCAGGCGTAGACAGGAAGGGTGATGAAGAACGTAGTGACATGGTTGGGCCTTGCGGTTGCGGTGATTGCCGTGAACCTCGGCCTGTCTGTCGTTCAGCCGTTTTCGGAATCCAGGATTGCCGGATTTCCCATTCATTTGAGCCTTGCGGCAATTGCATTTGTGTTTGGCGTGGTGATGTTTGTGTCGCATCGTGTCTACACAGCGTCGATCAAGAAGCTGCGCGCCGCCGGACTGACCGACGCGGAAATCGAAATAGTCTCCCGAGACAAGGATCCTGAGTCCAGACTTCGCGAAATTCTTGCGCGTAGAGAGGGTGGGCATGCCTGACCGCGATCTCATCCGCGACGTTTTTCCGACGCCGAGCCCGTCTTCAACCTCGCTCGGTTTTGAACTCCTGGCGCTGGACATGACGGCATTGACGACACGAGTGCGCTTTGAGGGCCGCCCGGAATTCTGCAACCCCGCCGGCGTCATTCAGGGCGGCTATCTCGTGGCCATGATGGATGATACAATCGGCATGCTCGCCGGAATGAAGGCGGGGAAGACCAAGCTGCCGTCGACGGTTGATCTGCATACCCATTTCCTGCGCCCGGTCCGCAAGGGCGTGATCGAGGTGACAGCGCGCTTGAGAAATGTCGGTCGCGCGATGCTGTTTGCGGAAGCTGAACTGTTCGATTCTCGCGGCAAGGAAGCGGCCCGGTCCACCGCGAGCCTCACGCTCAATCCGGTCCTGAAACCGGCAACATGATTTTTCGTTTTAGAAGGAGCCTCTCCAATGACTGAAGCCTATATCTACGATGCGGTGCGTACGCCCCGCGGCAAAGGCAAGAAAAGCGGATCGCTGCACGAGATCACCTCGCTCAGCCTTGCAACACAAGTTCTCCAGGCCATCCGTGACCGGAACGAGCTGGACACGTCCAAGGTCGACGATGTCGTGCTTGGCTGCGTCAGCCCGGTGGGCGAGCAGGGCGCGGACATCGCCCGCGTTGCCGTTCTCAATGCCGAATATGCCGAGACGACAGCCGGCGTGCAGATCGACCGGTTCTGCGCCTCCGGCCTGGAAGCCTGCAACATGGCCGCTGCGAAGGTGATGACCGGAGAAGCTGACATGGCCATTGGCGGTGGTGTCGAAAGCATGAGCCGCGTGCCCATGGGCGCGTCCGGCGGCGCATGGTCTTCCGACCCGCAAGTTGCCCTGAAGACCTACTTTGCCCCGCAAGGCATCGGCGCTGACACGATCGCCACCAAATATGGCTTTTCGCGTGATGATGTGGACGCTTTCGCGGTCGAAAGCCAGAAACGCGCAGCAAACGCGTGGAACGAAGGGCGTTTTGCCAAGTCCATCGTTCCGGTGAAAGACCAGATGGGCGGCGTCCAGCTGGATCATGACGAACATATGCGTCCGGATGCTGACATGCAGTCGCTCGCTGCGCTGAACCCGTCCTTCGCCGGAATGGGCGCCATGGGCTTCGATGAAGTCATCAAGCAGCGTTACCCGGAACTGGAAGCGATCAACCATGTGCACCATGCCGGCAACTCATCCGGCATCGTGGATGGCGCCTCGGCAGTGCTGTTCGGATCGAAGGAAATGGGCGAGGCGCTTGGCCTGAAGCCGCGTGCTCGCGTTCGCGCCATGGCCTCCATCGGTTCCGAGCCGGGTATCATGCTGACCGGTCCGACCTATGTGACCCAGAAAGTGCTGAAGAAAGCTGGTATGGAAGTCGGTGACATCGACCTGTACGAGCTGAACGAAGCCTTTGCATCGGTCGTTCTGCTGATGATGCAAAACCTCAATATCCCGCATGAGAAGATGAACGTGAATGGCGGCGCCATTGCGATGGGCCATCCGCTCGGCGCGACCGGCGGCATGATCCTCGGCACGATGGTGGACGAGCTGGAACGCTCCGGCAAGGAAACGGCCCTCGTCACGCTATGTGTCGGCGCCGGCATGGGCACCGCCACGATCATCGAGCGCGTTTAATCAAGATACAGACGAACGGAATATACGATATGAAACTCGAAACATTCGGTTGGGACGTCGACAGCGACGGCATCGCGCACGCGACATTCGACGTGCCGGGCCGCAGCATGAACACGCTGACGGCGAAAGCCGTCGCCGACATCATCGCCATCTCCAAGGAAGTTGCCACCAACGAATCCATCAAGGGCCTGGTCCTGTCTTCGGGCAAGCCCAGCGGCTTCTGTGCCGGGGCGGACCTGGGCGAGATGAATGAAAGCGCGGGCGGCGGCAAAAGCGCTTCGGACATGACCGAGGCAGAGCTGAAGAAGACGCAGTTCGAGCGCGGCTTTTCCCTAAACAAGACGCTCCGTGAGTTGGAGACCTGTGGCAAGCCGGTGGCGGTCGCCCTGAACGGCCTGGCCCTTGGCGGCGGTCTGGAAGTGGCGCTTGCCTGTCATTACCGCGTCGCGGCGAACGACAATCCAAAGCTGCAGTTTGGCCTGCCGGAAGCCAAGATCGGTCTTCTGCCAGGCGCAGGTGGCACACAGCGCCTGCCGCGTCTTGTCGGCGTTCAGGCGGCACTGCCGCTGATCCTGCAGGGCGAAAGCTTCAATGCGGAGAAGGCGCTTGCCATGGGCGTGGTGCAGGAGCTTGCTCCCTCTGCGGAGACCGTCGACAAGGCGAAAGCCTGGGTCAAGGCGAACCCGAATGCCAAGGCCCCGTGGGACGAAAAAGGCTTCAAGGTTCCCGGCGGTGTCGTCCACCGTCATCCAGGCGCCGGGCAGGTTGCGACTATGTCCAACGCCATGCTGATGGCGAAGACCTATGGCAATTATCCTGCCCAGAAGAATATCCTGTCCTGCATCTATGAAGGCATTCAGGTGCCGATTGATGCCGGCCTGCGGATCGAGACGCGCTACTTCATCAACACGCAGCAGCGCCCGGAGGCGAAAGCCATGATCCGGTCGCTGTTCCTGTCGATGCAGGAACTGTCCAAGGGCGGCAACCGTCCGGCAGGTTATCCTAAGACAGAGTTCAAGAAAATCGCTGTCATCGGCGCCGGTCTGATGGGGGCAGGCATCGCCTATGTTCAGGCGAAAGCTGGCATCCCGACTGTTCTCGTGGACGTGTCCAAGGAGAATGCTGAAAAGGGTAAGGACTATTCCCGTCGCCTCGTCGAGAAAGCTGTGTCTCGCGGCAAATCGTCGAAGGAGAAGGGGGACGCTCTGCTCGACCTGATCACGACGACCGACAATTATGATGACGTCAAAGGGGCAGATCTGGTCATTGAGGCCGTGTTCGAGAATGTCGAACTGAAGGCCAAGATCACCAAGATGGCCGAAGACGTTCTGGACGAGGACGCCGTCTTCGGTTCCAACACGTCGACGCTGCCGATCACCGGTCTTGCGGAAGCTTCCCAGCGTCCGGAGAACTTCATCGGCATCCACTTCTTCTCGCCGGTCGAGCGTATGGGGCTCGTCGAGATCATCAGTGGTGAGAAGACGAGCGAAGCCACCCTCGCCAAGGCCGTCGACTATGTCCTGGCCATCCGCAAGACGCCGATCGCCGTGAATGACAGCCGGGGCTTCTACACATCCCGTTGCTTTGGCACCTATACACGCGAAGGCATGGAAATGCTGTCGGAAGGCATCAAGCCGGCGATCATCGAGAATGTCGGGCGTCAGTCCGGCATGCCGATGGGGCCGCTGGAAGTGTCTGACTCCGTGGGTCTGGACACCGCACTGAAGGTTACGCGCGCCACGGCCGAGGCAGCCGGTATTGATCTGCAGTCTGATGACCGTACGCAATTCCTGGCATGGCTCGTCGAGGATCAGGAGCGCGTCGGCCGCAAGGCCGGCAAGGGGTTCTACGACTATAATGAGAAGGGCAAGCCGGAACGTCTCTGGCCCGACCTGAACAGCCGTCTCGAAGTGAAGGTGGACGAATGCCCGCCGGACCTGAAGCAGCATCTGAAGAACCGTTTCCTCGTCCGCCAGGCCATCGAAGTGGCACGCTGCTTCGAGGAAGGCGTCATCACAGATGCACGCGATGCGGACATTGGCTCGATCCTCGCCTGGGGCTTCGCGCCCTATACCGGCGGCTGCTGCTCCTATGTCGACCTCGTCTGGGGCATCAAGGAGTTCGTCGCCGAAGCGGACCGTCTTGCCACGAAATATGGAGAGCGGTTCGAGCCGCCAGCCCTGCTGCGCGACATGGCCGATAAAGGCGAAGGCTTCTACGATCGCTTCCCGCCAGCCGGAAAAGCAGAGAAAGCGGCGGCGTAGTAGACGCCTCTGACTAATGCCGGAGTATAATCCGGGAAAGCAATCAAACGGCCGTGCATCCAGTACGGCCGTTTTTTTGCGGGGGAAGTATAAAAAAGCCGGAGCGATTCTGCTCCGGCTTTTCTTCATCTATTTGAGGTCGGTCAGCCTAGCGCTTTGCGCGGGACCACCAGCCTGTGCGTTTTGGACCCGACTTCTTGGCGGGTTCAGCTTCTTTCGCGGGCTCTGCCTTGGCGGGTTCCGATTCAGCCATTGCTGGCTCGGCTTCGGGTTCAGGCACCGGTTCCGGCTCAGCCTGGGATTCTGTGACTGGTTCCGGATCGGCTTCCATTGCCAGCGAACTGTCCGCCTCCGGTGCAGCCTCCGCTTCGGATGGCGCATCTGACTCGGTCGTCTCCATCGATTCAGCGGCCTCGGCCGTATCCTTCTTTTTCGCGCGGGACCGGCGGGTCCGCTTCGGTTTGGCCGGCTTCTCCTCGGCGCTGGCGTCTGCGGGCGAGTCTTCCGCCACGGTGTCAGCCTGCGCTTCGGGCGTATCGGCCGAGTCGGGGCTGTCAGCAGATGCCTCGTCTGTCTCCGCATCTTGCGCGGTGTCAGGTTCCGGTTCGCTCACTTTCGCTTCGCTGGGCGGAACATCGTCCAGCATTTCCGCAGCGCTCGCAGCGAGGCCGTCCAGATAGGCGCCGCCATCGGTGGGCGCTTCGTCGCCTGCCTCGGTGCGGTTTTCGGAAGACCGGCGCCGCCGGCGGCCTCCGCGACGGCCCCGGCGGCGGCGCTTGCGAGGCGCGCCATCCTCTGAGTCACCGTCTCCGGAATCGGCCGTGGCCTCTCCATTGTCATCTTCGTCATCGGAAGGCTCGTCGGCATCTGCCTGGGCCTCGTCGCCCTGCGTTTCGGCGGCGTCCTGCTTCCGGCCGCGTCCCCCCCTGCGACGACGGCGCTTGCGGCGACCGCCGGAAGAGTCCTCATCCTGCTCGGATGTGGTTTCGGCGGTTTCCTCATCGACCTCGTCATCCTCATCCTCGCTGACGACCTGTTTGGTCGGCTTGGCGAGCGAGCGCGGGGGCTTGCGTTTCTTCGGCTTGCTGTTCGGGTCCCGCTCGGCATCGATCACGAAATCGCCCGGCAGCATGTCTTCCGAGGAATGGATCGAGACCGCAAAACCGGCCTTGCGCTCGACCTCGATCAAGGCTTCGCGCTTGTTGTTCAACAGGTAGAGCGCGACATCAGTCGGTGCCTTGACTGAAATGGCCTTCAGGCCGCCCATGGACGAGCGGGCCTCGATTGCGCGGATCAGTTGCAGCGCGGCCGACGGGATCGACCGGCGCCGGCCGGTGCCGTTACAGGCCTCACACGGATCGGAGGTTGCCTGCAACACGCCCTGGCGGCGGCGCTGGCGGGAAATTTCCATCAGGCCGAATTGTGAGATACGGCCATGCTGGACCCGGGCCCGGTCCACTTTCAGGTGTTCCTTGAGCTTTTTCTCGACGGCCCGGTTGTTCTTGTTCTCGTCCATGTCGATGAAGTCGATGACGATCAGTCCGGCCAGATCCCGCAGGCGCATCTGGCGACAGGCTTCCTCAGCCGCTTCCAGATTGGTGCGCAGGGCAGTCTGCTCGATATTGCGTTCGCGTGTGGCCTTGCCCGAGTTCACGTCGATGGCGACGAGGGCCTCGGTCTGGTTGATGACCAGATAGCCGCCCGATTTCAGTTGCACGGTGGGGGAATAGATCGAATCAAGCTGCTGCTCGACGGCTTCAGCCACGAACAGCGGATCCTCTTCCTTCCATTGCTGAACCTTCTTGGACTGGCTCGGCATGATGAGCTTGGCCAGATCCTTGGCTTCGCGATAGGCGTCTTCGCCCTGGACGAGGACTTCCTCGATCTCCTTGTCGAACATGTCCCGCATGGCCCTGTGAACCAGACCGCCTTCGGCGTTGATAAGCATGGGCGCTTCGGAGTTCAGGGTCTTCTCGACAATGGTTTCCCAGAGTTTCGAGAGATATTCATAGTCGCGCTTGATTTCAGCCTTGGTCCGCTTGGCACCAGCCGTGCGGACGATCAGGCCCATGCCGTCCGGCACGTCCAACTCGGACACGATCGACTTCAGGCGCTTGCGGTCGGCACCATTCACGATCTTGCGGGAAATGCCGCCTCCGCGCGGCGTGTTCGGCATGAGCACCGAATACCGGCCCGCGAGGGACAGATAGGTGGTCAGGGCAGCGCCTTTGTTGCCACGCTCTTCCTTCACGACCTGCACCAGCATGACCTGGCGGCGCCGGATCACTTCCTGGATCTTGTAGCGCTTGGAGATCGAGGCGCGGCTCGCCTTTTTCCGGCGGGGCGCCGACTCGGCTTTCGCTTCGGTTTCGTCACCGGATTCCTCGGAGTCATCTGCCCCGTCATCGGAAGTCTCTTCGTCAGAGGCGTCATTGTCGAGATCGTCGGCTTCATCAGAGGCGCGATCCTCGTCGTCCTCGTCATCATCCTCGATCTGTGCGGCCGCTTCTTCTGCGGCCTCGCGCAGCAAGGCCTCGCGGTCTTCCGCGGGCAGCTGGTAATAATCAGGGTGGATCTCGCTGAAGGCGAGAAAGCCATGACGATTGCCGCCATATTCCACGAAGGCCGCCTGAAGGGACGGCTCGACGCGTGTGACTTTTGCTAGATAGATATTTCCGCGAAGTTGTTCATTTCCAGTGGTTTCGAAGTCAAAGTCGTCCACCTGGCCATTGTTGACGATCGCGACACGGGTCTCTTCCGTGTGCGAGGCGTCGATTAGCATGAGTTTGCTCATGTAAAGGAACCTTTTGAGCCGGCGCAGCAGCCCCGGATGCGCCAGCGCACCGAAGGCCAGCCGCAAGGCCGGTCTGAATATTAAGGGGGAGGGTGCGGTCACGCCGACCCGATTGCCCCAAGGGCAATACAGGCATATCGGTTTTGACTACTGCACCCGCGTACATCTTCTCTGCTTTCCGGAGCGCGGCGCCCGCTTGCCTTTTCGGTAAAGCCGGGATCGCTGTCGCGACGTTGGGAAACTTGCTCAGTAGGCCTGATTGGCAACTACCAGATAATACTGCCCAATTTTGACGGCCAAGAAAAGACCAAAATGGGCGCACGAGCTGTGTAATACGTGTCCTTTGGTCAATGCTGGGTTAATAAAGATTCTGCTAGGGAGGCTCTTCGAACCCGGAAACCGTGTCGGACTGATGCCTCTTCTACGCCTTGTTTCCCTTGTGATTGCCGGTCTGGCCTGCGTTTTGGCGGCCGCCGCAGACATTCATCGTGTGCAAGTGGTCGGCAATGGCGAGCCGACCCGGATTACCGTCTGGGCCGACTCCGCGCAGGAGGGACGCGCCTTCCTGGCCGAATCAGGCGAGGCGCGCAGCCTGATCCTGCCGATCAGGGGCCAGGTCACGCCGGCCGCAGGCGATGGCAGTGGCGGCGTTGCCACCTGGGCACTGTCGGAAGGCGTTCTCAGTTTTGCGCTGGAGCGGCCGCTCATGGTGGCACGGGTTCTGGCCCTGCCGCCGGCGGGGAATGAACCCGCCCATCGGGTCATCATTGACCTTCAGGCGGTATCAGCGGCCCGTTTCAGCAGTGTGGCCCGGCGCGACATGCGCAAGCTCGCCACTTATCAGTCAGACCTTCGGAAGGAGGAACTGGCGGTCGAACTGGCCTCGCTTCGGCCTGAGGCGCCCCTGCCATCCTCCCGGCGCATGGCCGGGCAGACCTATACGGTCGTGATTGATGCCGGGCATGGCGGCAAGGACCCCGGCGCGCTGGCCGTTACCGGGGGACGGGAAAAGGACATCACGTTGAGGGCGGCCCTCGAGTTGAAGAAGGCGCTTGAGGCGGATGATCGCTACTCGGTGCGGCTGACCCGCGACACGGATGTGTTTGTGGAGCTGGAGGACCGGGTCAACAAGGCGCGCGACTGGGGCGCGGACCTCTTCATCTCGCTGCATGCGGACGCTGCGGGCAAGCCGGATGTGGCGGGCGCGTCGGTGTACACGATCAGTGCCAGCGGAGAGCGCCGGATCGACAAGGAAGCGAACCGCAACAATTGGCGCATTCCGCTGGAAGATGGCGCGCCGGAACATGTCAGCTCCATTCTGGAAGACCTCGTCAAGCGTGAGACCAAGACCCGCTCGTCCGAGTTTGCGGAAATGCTGTTGCCGGAACTGGAGAAATCCGGGCCGGTGCTACGCAATACGCATCGCGAGGCGGGCTTTTATGTGCTGCTGGCGCCGGACGTTCCGGCCGTCCTGCTCGAAATGGGGTTTCTCACCAATGCGTCCGATGCCCGGCGACTGCAGTCGAATGCGGGCATCCGCAAGGCGATGATTTCGGTGAAACGGGGCATCGACCGCTTCTTCGACCAGCAGGACATACTGCTTGCCGGGCATGGAGAGAACGGGTGAATCCCCTTGCGGCCAGGGGCCGATGCTGAGAAGTTGGGCCGCATGTTGTTCCTGCGTATCATCGCCCTGTCGTCGCTGCTTGCGGTATCGTCATCCTGTGCCGGAACGGGCGCGCTGCGCCCTTTTGATTCCTCGCTCATCGACAATGGCAGGCCTTCGGAGGCGGAGGCCTATTCGGACTTCCTGATTGCTCGTTTCGCGGCAATGACAAACGATCCGCAAATGGCGGCGGAACACTATGCCCTGGCAATTGATTCCGCGCCCGAGAAATCCGGCATTGCCGACCGGGCCCTGTTTGCGGCGCTTCTATCCGGAGACTATCGTGAGGGCGTGCGGCTTGCCGAACGCGCACATGCGCTGGGCAGTGAAGCGGCTCTGGTCCGCCTGACGCTTGCCGTGGATGCGCAGCGCGAGGGGCGCGACGCGGAAGCGCGGCAATTCCTTGAACAGACCCGGTTCGGTCCTTTCAACCGGATGATCGCGCGGGGATTGTCGGCCTGGCGTGTTGTCGAGGCCCAGGGAACCGATGAGGCTATCCGCTATCTCGAATCCGGCCTGACCGGCGATCCGCGGCTCGACAGCGCCACGCTGTACATGATGGGGCTGATCGAGATGTCCGCGGGCCATGACGAGGCGGCTCTGGCCGTGTTTCAATCCCTGTGGTCATCCGGCGCCCGGCTGGCTGTGGGCGTTGAAGCGCATGCGCAATTGCTCGCATCCCGCGGCGCGCGCGAAGACGCGCTCGACATGATCGACACGTTCGAGCGGGAGGTTGGCCACAACGCGGCCATCGCCCGGCTGGGTCAGGCGATCCGGGCAGGGGACCGGATCAAGGTCCGCCGGCTCAGTCCGGATGAGGGGGCGGCGCTGGCCGTCTATGTTCCGGCGGCGGCGCTGATGAGCCAGACCGATGACGATGTGTCGGCTGTGTATTTTGTGCTCGCCCTTGCCCTGGACAGGGACCTGCACGTCGCCCGCTCGCTCTGGGCGCAATCGCTGGCGAATGCAGAGCGCTGGGAAGAAGCGATCGCCGTGCTGGCGCGTGTCCCGGAAGAATCGGCATTCTACGCCACTTCGCGGGGCCAGATCGCCTGGGCCCTGCAGCGCAGTGGCCGCAACCAGTCAGCGTTGGCCGTGGCGGACGAAGCGTTGCAGCACGCACCGGACCGGGGGTTGAAGATCCAGGTCGCGGAACTCTACCGCACTATTGGCCGTCAGGCCGAGGCCGACGCCCTGTTGAGCCAGACCATTGAAGAAGACACGGTGAGAGGCCGCGAGGACTGGCGGCTGTTCTATGCGCGCGGTGCCTCCCGCGAGGCGATGGGGGACTGGCAGGGGGCCGAGCAGGACCTGCTGCATGCCCTGGCACTGCAGCCGGACGATGCCTCGCTGTTGAACTATCTCGGCTATTCCTATGTCGACCGCGGCGAAAATCTGGATCACGCCATGACGATGATCCAGCGCGCGGCAGAGCAGGCCCCCGAGGCCGGCCATATCATCGACAGCCTGGGATGGGCCCATTACCGGCTTGGCAATTACGACATGGCCACTGCACTGCTGGAGCGCGCTGTGGAACTGGAGCCGGGCGACCCGGTGGTGAATGACCATCTCGGGGATGCCTATTGGCAGACCGGCCGGAAGCTGGAAGCGCGGTTCCAGTGGCGCCGGTCCCTGACGCTGGACCCGGCCGATGGCGAGCGCGACCGGATCGAGGCCAAGCTGGTTGCCGGGCCGTCGCTGCCGGCGATCAAGCAGGCGGAGTCTGATGCGGCGGCAGCCCTGCCGCCGCCCGGACACCCCTAGACAGGGCTGGAATCTGACATGCCGATGGCTCTCGCACCTGCCAAGGTCAATCTCTTCCTGCATGTGGGCCCCGTTCAGGAGAATGGCCGGCACCCGCTCGATTCGCTCGTTGTCTTTGCCGGACCGGAAGCGGCAGACCGCGTTTCGGCGGTGCCATCTGACCGGCTGAGCCTCGAGACTTCAGGCCCGCGTGCGGCCGGGCTGGAGGCGGCGGACGACAATCTGGTGATGCAGGCCGCCCGGGCGTTGTGCGCGGCGGCAGGACAGGCACGGGGCGCGGCGCTGACGCTGGACAAGCATTTGCCGGTTGCTGCCGGAATTGGCGGCGGGTCTGCGGATGCCGGTGCTGCCTTGAGATTGCTGCAGAAATTATGGGCGCTGGACCCGGACCTTGTGCGCCGCGTGGCCGTGCCGCTGGGCGGCGATGTTCCGGTGGCGCTGGAGGGGCGGGCGGCCCTGATGCAGGGCGAGGGGGAGCGTGTGCGCGTGCAGACTGGCCTGCCAGCCCTGCCAGCCGTGCTGGTCAATCCGGGGCTCGATTGTCCAACCGGGCCGGTGTTCCGGGCCTTTGACGCTAAAGGCGGGGGGCAGGGTTTTGGCGCGCTGGAGGCGCTGCCCCCGTTCCAAAACGTTTCAGACCTGATCAACTGGTTGCAGGGACAGGGCAATGATCTGCAGGCGCCGGCCGTCGAGCTTGTTCCGGAGATCGCCATTGTGCTGGACACGCTGGCGCAGCTTGAAGGGGCCCGCCTGACGCGCATGAGCGGATCGGGGGCGACCTGCTTTGCCCTGTTCGAGAGCCGGCAGGCCGCCGAGGCGGCGGCGACCGTGCTGGCGGCGGCGCGGCCGGGCTGGTGGGTTCGGGCGACCCTGCTCGGAGATGCCGCATGAGCGTGTCCTATCTGGTCGCGGGGACGGCGCTGATCTCCTTCGTGCTGTGCGCGCTGGCGCGGCGTGTGCCGCTGCTGGATGCGCCGGATGGCGGGCGCAAGCAGCAGAAGGCACCGGTCCCGCGCACCGGCGGGCTGGGCATGCTGGGGGCGTTGATGATTGCGCTGGCGGCCTTTGCCGCAACGTCCGGGCCGGGCGCGATGGCGGAGGCGCAGCCCGTCCAGATCCTGTTCATGGCGTTTCTGGCAGTTTCACCCTGGCTCATCGGGCTGGCGGATGACTGGCTGGATCTGTCAGCCCGTTTCAAATTGTGCCTGATCTGTCTCTGGGCGGCGCTTGCGGCAGCGCCCTTCCTGGCATCCGGCCAGATGCTGATCGCCGTGGCAGTATTTGGCTGGCTGATCGTGATCACCAATGCCGCCAATTTCATGGATGGTGCGAATGGTCTCGCCCTGGGGACACTCGGCATCATGCATGTCGGATTGTTTCCGGCCTATGCCATCATGATGCTGTGCTTCGGCACCTGCGCGCCGGACCTGTTTGGCGAGTATGCGATCGTGGCGCAGTTTGCCATGTTCGGGGCCGTGCTGGGATTTCTGGCATGGAATGTACGCGGCGTACTCTATGCTGGCGATTGCGGATCGCTCGGCGCCGGCGGCCTGTTCGGCCTGCTGGCGGTATATCATGTCTCGGCCAGCATGGACGGGCTGCGCGTCGCCCTGCTGGGCCTGACCCTGTCCCTGCCGATCCTTGTCGACGTGCTGCTGACGCTGGCTTGGCGCAGCCTGAAGGGCCGCAACCTGATGCAGGCCCATACCGACCATGCGTATCAGAGGCTGGTGGCGCGGGGCTGGCGGCACATCGCGGTCGCGGCGCTCTGGTGGGGGATGACGTTGCTGTGCGCTGTTGCGGGTGTGCTGGCGCTGTTCAGCCCGGTTGCAACCGGAGACCCGACCGATGCATTTCCGGTGCAGCAGCTGATCGCGCTCATCGCGCTTGGCGCAGCGGGATCCGGCCTGTGGCTGTGGGAGCGGCGCCGGGCCTAATAGGCGCGGCTGACGCAGAAATCCGCCAATTCCTCGAGCGCGTCGCGATAGGGCGATTCCGGCAACGTCCGGAGCGCGGCCTTGGCGAGCGACGTATAGGCTTCGGCTTCCTGCACCGTGGCTTCTGCCGCGCCGGTGGCGCGGATCAGGTGGACGGCATGCGCCAGGTCCGAATCCTGTTGCGTGTCAGGATGCATTGCGCGGTCCCAGAATTCCCGGTCCTCGTCCGAGCCGCGTCGCTTGGCGATGATGGTCGGCAGCGTGATCTTGCATTCGCGGAAATCGTCGCCGACCGACTTGCCGATGACCGACGTTGTGCCGCCATAGTCGAGCACGTCATCGATGATCTGGAAGGCCAGGCCGAGATTCTTGCCATAGGTGGCCAGCGCATGGGCATGCGATCCCGAGCTGACAGACATCGCGCCGGTCTCGGCGGCTGCCTCGAACAGCGCGCCGGTCTTGGCCTCGATGATGGCGAGATAGTCCTCGGTGGGCAGGTCGCGGACCTGCATGGCCGCCAATTGGCGCACCTCGCCCTCGGCAATGATGGTCGAGGCGGTGGCCAGACGGTTCAGGATGTCCAGGCTGTTGGTCTCGACCAAGAGATTGAAGGCGCGGGCAAACAGGAAATCGCCGACCAGGATCGAGGCCTTGTTGCCCCAGATCGCCTTGGCGGCGGGCTTGCCGCGGCGCAGATCGCTTTCGTCCACGACATCATCGTGGAGCAGCGTGGCCGTGTGAATGAACTCGACCGCGGCGGCGAGCGCGTGGGTCGACTTATTCGGCGTGCCGACCGCATGGGCAGAAATCAGCGTGATCAGCGGGCGCAGCCGCTTGCCGCCTGCGGAGACGATATAGGCAGACAGGTCCGGAATCACCGAAATCGGGCTGGCGGCGCGTGTGGCCAACAGGTGTTCGACCTTTGCAAGGTCACCGGCCACGAGCGCCTGCATCCGATCCACGATGGAACCGACGGCCTCTTTGCCCTTTGTTTTTGGCGAAAGGGTCACGGTTTGCTGGCTCCCATCTTTGCCCTGATAAAACGGGAAATAGTCCTAGGATGACTTTGCATCAAGCGCGCCGTGGCACCCCGACGCATCTGTTCATCAAGTATTGTGATGAAACCACATAAGGTATGGGTAGTGTTGACCGGCCATTTGACCCGATGGCCCTATACGGGAAAGGTACTCAGATGAAACAAGTCTTGTTCCTGATCGCGGCCGGCTGTCTGGCCGCCTGCACGAGCAGTCAGGCCTACGGGCCCGCGTCGAAATCCGGCGCGATGGGCTATTCCAGCCAGAAGATCGAAGCCGGCCGGTACCAGATTACCTACACCGACACCGATCCCGCACGAGCCCGCGACCGGGCGCTGCTGAGGGCCGCCGAACTGACCTTGCTGGAAGGGTCCGACTGGTTCGAGATCACCAGCAGCTATACCGACCGGGAGAGCGGCAGCACCGGCAGCCGGTCCAGCGTGTCGATTGGCGGCTCCAGCGGATCCTATGGACGCAGCAGCAGTGTCGGCGTGGGGGTCGGCATCGGATTTCCTCTGGGCGGCGGATCCGGCGGCGAGGTCACGGAAATGATCGAGATCGTGACGGGAACGGGCGAGAAGCCCGACCGGCCCATGGTGTATGATGCGCAATCGGTGGACATAAATTTGCGGGGCGCAGCCACTCAATGAAGGAAATCTTTCGCACCAATGACCCGGTCAAGCTGAGCTATGTGGAGCATTTGCTGCAAGAGGCGGGGATCGACTATTTCATCGCCGACCAACACATTTCAGCGGTTGAGGGCAATATCGGGGCCTTTCCCCGCCGGGTGATGGTGCGGGACGATCTGGCGGCCTCTGCCCAGCGTGCCCTTTCCGAAGTTGAACCGGGCTAGTGGACGGGATCACCGAAGACACTCTGTATCAGGGCCGGGTCCGGCTGTTCCAGCCGGAAAAGGGATTCCGCGCGGGCACCGATTCGCTCATTCTTTCCGCCGCCTTGCCGGACAGGCCGAATGGCCATGCACTGGAAATCGGCTGTGGCTGCGGCGGTGCGCTGATGACGGCGGCATTCAGATTGCCGCAGACCCGGTTTACCGGCGTGGACATTGATGAAGGCATGGTGGCGCTGGCCCGGCGCGGGGTAGAGGCCAACACGTTTGGCGACCGCGTGATCCTGGAGACCGGCAACGCCGCCGACTGGGTCCGCGACAAGGAAAACCGGTTCGACATCGTGTTTGCCAACCCGCCCTATTTCGAGCCGGGCCGTATCTCCGCCCCCGGCGAAGGCAAGGTGGCAGCCTATCTGGAATCGCTGACACTGGATGGCTGGATCAGGGCGATGGCCTTTGCGGCGCGGCCACGTGCGCCGATCGTGATCATTCACCGCGCGGCGGAACTGGCGCGGATCCTGACCGTGCTGGACCGGCTGACGGGCGAGATCACCGTGCTGCCGATCGCCTCGAAACAGGGCGAGGAGGCCCGCCGGGTTCTGGTGCGCGGGCGCAAGGGCCTGAAACGGGGCAGTGTTCGCCTGCTGGCGCCGCTGATCACTCACACACCGGATGGACAACCCGGAGCAGCGCTGGAGTCCTTGCGGCGTGGAGAGGCCATCGACTGGTGATCCGGTTTTGCTGGGAATTGCCGCATTTGCAGGCTAGGCTGCGTTTCGAGGCAGGGGGGCAGAAAGGAGATGGCCATGTTCGGCCTGTTATTCTTCGGTTTCCTCTTCATCGGGCTGGCGATGGCGCTGCTCGGGCATGGCGGGTTCTACCGCATGGTGACCGGGCGCAGCGGCGGATCGAACGATCATGAGGAATCGCGCGGTCCGTTCTGATCGCATTCTCGCGCTTGCCTCGTTTCGCGCGCAGCGCTAACCCGGCTGGCAACAGATATTCCGGATCCGAGCCATGACCGCACCCAAGGCGCACGCCAAACCGAAATCTTTCCAGGACCTGATCCTGACGCTTCAGACCTACTGGGCCGAGAAGGGCTGTGCGATCCTGCAACCCTATGACATGGAAGTCGGCGCTGGGACGCTGCACCCGGCCACCGTGCTGCGCGCACTGGGGCCGAAAGAGTGGCGCGCCGCCTATGTCCAGCCGTCGCGCCGCCCGAAGGATGCGCGCTATGGCGAGAATCCGAACCGGCTTGGCCACTATTACCAGTTCCAAGTGATCCTGAAGCCCAATCCGGACAATCTGCAGGACCTGTATCTCGAAAGCCTCTACCGGATCGGAATCGACCCGACGGTGCATGACATCCGCTTCGTGGAAGACGATTGGGAGAACCCCACCGTCGGCGCCTGGGGGCTTGGCTGGGAAGTCTGGTGTGACGGGATGGAAGTCAGCCAGTACACCTATTTCCAGCAGGTTGGTGGGCTCGACGTCTTTCCGGTGTCCGGCGAGCTGACCTATGGCCTGGAACGCCTCGCCATGTATGTGTTCGGCGTCGACAATGTCTACAATCTGCCGTTCAACGATCCGGACAGTGACGTGCCGCTGACCTATGGCGACGTGTTCCTGGAAAATGAGCGCCAGCAATCGGCCTTCAATTTCGAGCATTCCGATGTCGAGATGCTGAAGCGCTGGTTCGCCGATTGCGAGACCCAGTCGAACGCCCTGCGCGATGCGGGCAAGCCGCTGCCGGCCTATGACTATGCTCTCAAGGCCAGCCACACCTTCAATCTGATTGATGCGCGCGGCGCGATCAGCCCGACCGAGCGTCAGGCCTATATTGCCCGCGTTCGCGATCTGGCCCGCGGCGCCGCAGCGCAATGGGCCGAGCAGGAAGGCGCAAACGCCTAAAGTCGACGGCCGGAAGATTTGTCCATCGCGGCCCTTGGGGGTAGACTTTCCCCCGTGGGAGGACGCGTGATGTTTCGCTGGATACTGATCGGCCTGATGTTTCTGGGCGTTGCGCTCGGCGCGGATGCCAAGACCAAACGCGCCTTGATCATCGGCGTTGGCGATTATGAACAGCTGCCCGACCTTCAGAAAACGACCGGCGACGCGACGGGCTATTCCGAAGCCTTCGAAGGGCAGCTGGGCTTTGAAGTCACGCGCCTGATCGATCCGGGTACGATTGAGTTCCTTGAGGCGCTGGACGGGTTCCTGCAATCCATCGAGCCCGGCGATGAAGTGGCCTTCATCTTCTCCGGGCATGGCTGGTCCGATGGGGCCGACAATTTCCTGGCCCTGAAGGATGCGCCGCTGGAATCGTCCGAGTTCGCGCTCAGGCGCCAGACCGTGTCCCTGTCGAATGACGTGCTGGCCGAGATCAAGGCGCGCCGGCCGGGCCTCTTGTTTGCCATCGTGGACGCCTGCCGGGACAATCCGTTCGATACGGGCACGCGCAGCGTGACGCGGGGCCTGTCGCGGCTGGAGATCGTGCCGGGCACGCTGGTCGTCTATGCGGCCGGCGCCCGGCAGAAGGCGCTGGACCGGCTGGGGCCGGAGGATGACTCGCCCTATTCGGTCTTCACCCGCAGCCTGTTGCCACGCCTCGGCGATCCGGCCAGCCCGCTGTTGCGCAGCGTGGATGAGACCCGGACGGAAGTGGCCGCGCTTGCCGCCTCGATCAATCACGAGCAACGCCCGGCCATCTATTCGGATGTCTCGCTGGATTACTGCTTTGCCGGCGAATGCCGCATGGATGCCGGCCTGGACCAGGAGACCATCGACTGGGTAGAGATTTCCAGCGTCGGCTACACTGCGGTCGATCCCTGTACGAAATATGCCCGTCACCTGGAGGCATATCCGAATGGCAAGTTCGCCGAGGTGGCACGCCGGAACCTGGCCAACCCTCCGTGCGCCCGCACGCGATTGCAGCTGAAATCGGTGTCCTGGTTTGGCGACCTGAACGGGCATACGGACGAAGTCTATGGCGTGGATTACAGCCCGAGCGGGCGGTTCGTGGCGAGCGCATCGGCCGATCACACCGCGCGCCTCTGGATCGTCGGCATGACGCCGAGCCTTTATGGCCAGTCGACCGAACTGAAGGGCCATACCGCGCCGGTGCTGACCGTGCGGTTCAGCCCGGATGAGGAACGCCTCATCACCGCGTCCGAAGATGGCACGGCGCGCATCTGGAGCGCGCTGGGCGAGGAGGCACGTCTGGTTCTGGAGGGGCATGGGGATGTCGTGACCTATGCCGAATACAGCCCGTTCGGAGACCGGGTGATCACCGCGTCCCAGGACAAGACGGTGAGGATATGGGATGCGCGCTCGGGCGCGGAGCTGATGCGGTTGACCGGGCATTCCGATGCGGTCCGGTCGGCGCGGTTCAATGCGGATGCCAGCCGGATCGTCACGGCGTCGAATGACGGCACGGTGCGTGTGTGGGAGGCCGAGACCGGCCGGCAGGTGCGCATGGTCGAGTCCGGCGAATTGCCCGCGACCTATGCCATGTTCAGCGCTGATGGCGAGCGCATCCTGGTCGCCTCGGCCGACAAGAGCGCGCGGGTCTGGGATGAGGACGGCAATGTGCTGGAGCTGACCGGCCATGACGCGCCGCTTTGGAACGCGACGTTCAGCATGGATGGGGAATTCGTTGCGACCAGCGCGATGGATCTGTCCGGCAAGATCTGGGATGCGGAGACGGGCGCCTTCCTCGCGGGCGTGCAGGATCTCAGCATGTTTGGCGCAAACTGGGTGGAGTTCTCGCCGGACGGAAAACGACTGCTCGTCTCGATGAAGGGCGGCGGGTTGCAGCTGTGGGAGCTGACCTTTGGCGCGGACTGATTGGCCCATCTGCACGTCCGGCGCTTGACCCTGACGCCCGCCCTAGTATGCCGTGCAGGCTTGTAACTTCTGGCTGGACCCCTTCATGGCAGACCTGATTCTCGAACTCTTCTCGGAGGAAATTCCTGCGCGTATGCAGGCCAAGGCCGAAAGCGATCTCGGCGCGGCGCTGGAGAAGGCGTTGGGCGAGGCGGGCCTGAACTGGGCCGCTCTGGAAACGGCGTCCGGGCCGCGGCGTCTGACCGTGTTTGTCGATGGCCTGTCGGATCGTTCGGCCGATGTGAAGGAAGAGCGCAAGGGCCCGAAGGTTGGCGCGCCGGACAAGGCGGTGGAAGGCTTCCTGCGCGGTGCAGGCCTCAGCGACATCAGCCAGGCCGAGGTGCGCTCGGACCCGAAGAAGGGCGACTTCTACGTGGCCGTGATCGAGACGCCGGGCCGCGATGCGACAGACATCATCGCCGAGGCCGTGCCGGCCATCATTCGCGGCTTCCATTGGCCCAAGAGCATGCGCTGGGGCACCGGGGAGCTGCGCTGGGTGCGCCCGCTGCAGCGGATTGTCTGCGTGCTGGATGGCAAAGTGGTGCCGTTCGAGGTGGATGGCATTGCCAGCGGCAACGAGACCGAAGGCCATCGGGTGCATGGCCGTGGGCCGTACAAGGTTCTGGACCGGGCCGATTACGAGGAATCCCTGACCGGTCCGGGTCATGTGAAGCTGACGCGGCATGCGCGGCGCGAGGTGATCCTCTCCGGGATCGAGACAGTGTGCGCTGAGGCCGGTCTTGAGTGGATCGAGGACAAGGGCCTGCTGGAAGAAGTGGTGGGCCTGGCCGAATGGCCAGTTGTCGTGCTGGGGGACATGGACCCGGCTTTCCTGAGCCTGCCGCCGGAAGTGATCCAGCTGTCGATGCGGACGCACCAGAAATATTTCGCGGTCAATGACAGGAAGACCGGCAAGCTGGCGCCGCATTTCATCGTGGTGGCCAATATCGAAGCGACCGATGGCGGCAAGAAGCTGGCCGAGGGCAATTCGCGCGTCCTGTCGGCGCGGCTCGATGATGGGCGCTTCTTCTGGGAAAAGGACAAGGCGACGCCGCTGGAAGAGATGGCGGCCAAGCTGTCCACGATTGCGTTCAAGGCGGAGCTTGGCTCGCTGGGCGACAAGGTGGAGCGCGTTGCGGCGCTGGCGCGGGAGCTGGCCCCGAAAGTGGGCGCTGATCCGGAATTGGCTGAGCGGGCCGCACGCCTCGCCAAGGCGGATCTTGTCTCGGAGATGGTTGGCGAGTTCCCGGAGCTGCAGGGCGTGATGGGCCGCTACTATGCGCTGGAGGCGGGCGAGCCTGAAGCGGTCGCCGATGCCATTCGCGATCATTACAAACCTCAGGGCCCGAGCGATTCCGTGCCGACCGATCCGGTGGGCATCGCCGTGGCGCTGGCTGACAAGCTGGATACGCTGGTTGGATTCTGGGCGATTGACGAAAAGCCGACGGGATCGAAGGACCCGTTCGCGCTGCGCCGGGCGGCGTTGGGCGTGGTTCGGATACTGTTGGAGAATGAGGTTCGACTGAAACTCCAGACCGATGCGGAAGCCACGAGCGACCTGCTTTCTTTCTTCGCAGACCGCCTGAAGCAATATCTGCGCGATCAAGGCCAACGCCACGATCTGATCGATGCCGTCTTCGCGCTCGGTGAAGACGACCTTGTGTTCATCACGCGCCGGGTCGAGGCGCTGGGGGCGTTTCTGGAGACCGAGGACGGCGCGAATTTGCTGGCGGGCTACAAGCGCGCGGCGAATATCCTGAAGGCCGAGGAGAAGAAGGGCGATCTGCCGTCTGACCTCTCCGTCAATGACGCGCTGATCGCCAGGGGGCCTGCCGAGGAGCAGGCGCTGGGCAAGGCGCTGGCAGAGGTCGAGGCGGCCATTGCGGCGCCGCTGGCGGCGGAAGACTTTACCGGCGCCATGGCGGAACTCGCCAGGCTGCGCGCGCCGGTCGATGCCTTCTTCGAGGCGGTCATGGTGAATGACGCAGATCCGGCCGTCCGGGCGAATCGCCTGGCCCTGCTCACCCAGATCCGTGACACGCTGCACCGTGTGGCCGATTTCTCCCGCATTGACGGCTGATCCAGGTTAAGCCGCGGCGTGCCCGTTGTGTCACACTGAAACGCCCTGTTTCGGTGCGAACGCGCCAATGTGTCACAAACAACGTTGTCACATGTCCGGGGCCCATTCCGACACTGGCCAATGGCGCTGCAATGCAGCATAGGATTTGCAATTCGCCCGGCGTAAGCACGGGGGACACGACTTATGTATCGGAAGGCAGAATTCATGGGTGAAGCGGCACTGAAACCAGCAGACGAAACCTGGGTGTATGCTTTTGGCGGCGGGAGCGCAGATGGCGACGCCTCAATGAAGAACCTGCTGGGCGGCAAGGGGGCAAACCTTGCGGAAATGGCCAAGCTGGGCCTGCCGGTTCCGCCCGGATTCACGATCACGACGGCGGTTTGCACGGCCTATTACGAACTGGACCGGAAGTATCCGGCGACGCTGGAAGCGCAGGTGGATGCCGCGCTGGAAGCCATTGAACAGGAAACCGGCAAGGGGTTCGGGGATCCCGAAAATCCGCTGCTGGTGTCGGTCCGTTCGGGCGCGCGCGCCTCGATGCCGGGCATGATGGACACGGTGCTGAACCTCGGCCTGAACGAGGCCGCTGCAGCGGGCCTGGCGAAAAAGGCCGGCGAGCGCTTTGCCTATGATTCCTATCGCCGGTTCATCCAGATGTATTCGAACGTTGTGCTGGGCATCAGCCATGACGAGTTCGAGCACATCCTGGACGATTACAAGGACCGTCAGGGCTATGATCTCGACACCGAGATGACGGCCGAGGACTGGAAGCAGATCATTTCGCTCTACAAGGACGCGGTTCAGTACAATCTGGGCCGCCCGTTCCCGGACGATCCGAAGGAACAGCTCTGGGGCGCCATCACGGCCGTGTTCGGATCGTGGATGAATGACCGCGCGATCACCTATCGCAAGCTGAACGACATTCCCGAGGAATGGGGCACGGCCGTCAATGTGCAGGCCATGGTGTTCGGCAATCTGGGCGAGACGTCAGCCACCGGCGTGGCCTTCACGCGCGACCCGTCAAATGGTGACCCGGTCTTCTATGGCGAATATTTGATCAATGCGCAGGGCGAGGACGTGGTGGCGGGCATCCGCACCCCGGCGCCGATTTCCCGCGAGCGGGCCGACAAGCTGGGCTCGGAAGATGCCCCACTGGAAGAGGCCATGCCGGAAGTCTACACCCAGCTGCGCGAGGTCGCGAACACGCTGGAACAGCACTACAAGGACATGCAGGACCTGGAGTTCACGGTCGAGGATGGTCGCCTCTACATGCTGCAGACGCGGACCGGCAAGCGTACGGCTGCGGCCGCGCTGAAGATCGCGGTCGACATGGCCCGCGAAGGCCTGGTGACGGAAGAAGAAGCCGTTCTGCGGCTTGAGCCATCCCAGCTGGACCAGCTGCTGCATCCGACCATTGCCGAGGATGCCGAACGCGACGTGGTCGTGATGGGCCTGCCGGCCAGCCCCGGCGCGGCTGTGGGCAAGGTTGTGTTCGAATCCGATGAGGCCTGGGACATGGCGGAAAAGGGCGAGGATGTGATCCTGGTCCGCATCGAAACCAGCCCGGAAGACATCAAGGGCATGCACGCCTCCCGCGCCATCGTGACGGCGCGCGGCGGCATGACCAGCCACGCCGCCGTTGTGGCGCGCGGCATGGGCCGGCCTTGCGTGTGTGGCGCCGGCGGCCTGCAGATCGACAACAAGGCCGGCGTGTTCCGCGTCATGGGCCGCGAAGTGAAAAAGGGTGACATCATCACCGTGGACGGCGCGACCGGACAGGTCATGCTGGGCGCCGTGAAAATGGTGCAGCCGGACCTGTCGGGCGATTTCGGCCTGCTGATGGGCTGGGCCGACAAGGCCCGCACGCTGAAAGTGCGTGCGAATGCCGAGACGCCGCTGGATACGCGCACGGCTGTGGAGTTCGGCGCCGAGGGCATTGGCCTGTGCCGCACCGAGCACATGTTCTTCGAGGAAGAGCGTATTCCGGAAGTCCGCGCCATGATCCTGGCGGATGGCGAGACCGGCCGCCGCGCCGCACTCGACAAGCTGCTGCCGATGCAGCGCGGCGATTTCGAGGAGATCTTCCGCATTCTGGAGGACCGCCCGGCCACGATCCGCCTGCTGGACCCGCCGCTGCACGAATTCCTGCCGCACACCGATGCGGACATGGAAGATGTGGCCAAGGCATCCGGCGTCAGCGCCGATGAACTGCGCCGCCGCGCAGCGGAGCTGCATGAGAGCAATCCGATGCTGGGGCATCGGGGCTGCCGTCTCGGCATCACCTATCCGGAAATCTACGAGATGCAGGCCCGCGCCATTTTCGAGGCGGCTGTGAATGTCTCGAAGGAAACCGGCCGCAAGCCTGTGCCGGAAGTCATGATCCCGCTGGTTGCGACCCACAAGGAGCTGGCCATCCTGAAGAAGGTGGTCGACGATGTTGCGACGGCGGTTTTCGCCGAAACCGGGGTGACGCTGGACTATATGGTCGGCACGATGATCGAGCTGCCACGGGCCGCGCTGCAGGCCGGCGAGATTGCCAATTCCGCCGCGTTCTTCTCGTTCGGCACGAACGACCTGACGCAAACCACGCTGGGCATTTCCCGCGATGATGCCGGCCGCTTCCTGAAAGCTTATGAAGACAAGGGCATCTACGAAAAGGACCCGTTCGTGACCCTGGACCAGGTCGGCGTGGGCGAATTGGTGAAACTGGCCGCCGAACGCGGCCGGAGCACACGCCCCGGAATCAAGCTGGGGATCTGCGGAGAGCATGGTGGTGACCCGGCCTCGATTAACTTTTGTCACAATACGGGACTCGACTATGTGTCCTGTTCTCCCTACCGCGTCCCGATCGCCCGGCTCGCCGCAGCGCATGCGGCCCTGAAGGCCCGATAGGCGCGAGAGATTCGACCGAATCGCTCAGAATTTGGGTGTTGCGTCCGCGCAACACCCTTTTTTTGTGCAGTGCAAGAAATTTCATCAAATTTGCCGAAATATTCCACGATATTACAGGGGCTTGTCGGGTTTGTCCTGAAGTGGCGGTTTAAATCGTGAAATCGGGGCGTATGTATCCTGACAGAAAAGTCACTGACGTATCTGGCCAGCTTCTTGCTAGGTACTCGCAGAGACGGATATCGAAGTCCGAACAGGGCCTGAAACGGGCCTGATCAAGTTAAGACAAACCAACAACACCCGGGTTGCACATGACGGAATATATCGTCTGCCGGGGGATTGGGGAGCGGTGATGTTAAGGATTCTTCAACCACGAAGGGCGACCCTGTTGCCAATGCGTGGGCTCCAAGAGCGGCTCAAGCGTTGGTGGATGGCTATGACGAACGAAGAGCAGAGAGATATCGTCGTGCGCGGCGCGACCGTTGCGGTCTGCGCGGTTGCGGCGACTGTGACGCTGCCAATTCTCGGCGAACTCCAGTTGGAGAAGCGCGCCGAAGCTGATTTCCGTGCCGAAGCAACCCGCCTGGCCTCGATCGAGGATGGTGGCGTGACGGTGCGCGCGGATCCGATGACTCCCAGCCTGCTGGACACGCCCTGGATCCGCACGGTCGAATACACGTTGAAGCGCGATACGGACTCCTCGATGAGCCGCTATGCTGCGCGGGATCGGGATGGCGCGGCCCTTTCGTCGCTGGTTTCGTTCCGTCCGGAGCACATCAAGCGCGCCGAAAAGATCAATGACGAGGCCAAGTGTCTCTCCCAGGCCATCTATTACGAGGCCGGCACCGAGTCGCTGAGCGGCCAGATGGCTGTTGCCGAGGTGATTGCCAACCGGGTGCGCGACCACCGCTATCCCGACAGCATCTGTGATGTCGTGTTCCAGGGAGCAACCCGGACGACCGGCTGCCAGTTCACCTTTACCTGTGACGGCGCCATGAACCGCGCCCCGCGTGGCCGGAACTGGGAGAATGCCCAGAAAGTTGCCGCCCATGTCCTGATGGACCTCAATGAGGAGCGGACCGGCGGTGCGACGCACTATCATGCGACCTATGTCGACCCCATCTGGAGTGCCGGCCTGATCAAGACCGACAAGATCGGTCTGCACATCTTCTACCGCTTCCCGCGCGGCGCTGAATGGGCCCAGGTGCGGCAGAACTATTCCCGCAAGCGCCAGCAGGTCATCACGGCCGCTGCGGACCGGGATGTGAATGCTGCTGCGACGTCCGTCATCAAGACACAGGATGATGTGAAGCTGGAAAAGGTCGCAATGGATGCGCCGGCGCCGACACTGGCCCCGGCCATGGTGTCCACCTCGACCCGCACGATCACCAATGGCGCGCCGAAATTCAACACGGTACGCAAGACGGCCGAGGCCGACCTGCCGGTGTCGGAAAAGATTGCCGACAAGGATGACGTGGCTGCCTACACCGCCGCGCAGATCTCCTCGGCGTCCGGCGGCGCTGTTGCAGGGGCCATGAACTAGCGGATCAGTCGCGGGGAGGCACGCCTTCCCGTACCCGTTTGCGGATGGCGCCGGGCAACCAGCGCGACATGAAGCGTGCGCGCTCGGCATCCTTGCCCACCATGTAGTGAACGTCCTTGCCATGGGCCGCATCCCAGGCCTTTTCGGCGGCCATGGAGACCGGATAGACATTCATCCCGTTCTCCCGCAACTGGTCCGACATCTTGTGGTTTGAACCCTCGCGGTCCCCCATTTCAAGAATCGGCGTCTCGATGAACCAGGGCATCAGGCTGGTCACCCGGATATCCAGATCCCGGAACTCGGCATCGAGCGCTTCGGTCAGCCCCCGAACGGCAAACTTGGTGGCAGAATAGACGGCCAGTTGGGGCGATCCGACGACCCCGGCCGTGGATGCGGTGTTGACGATTCGGGCGCCGGAGGTTGCCTTCAGGAGCGGCAGCGCCGCCTGCACCCCGTTGACGACGCCTTTGACATTGATGTCGATGATGGCGTCATTGTCATCGCCGGTGATGTCCTCGAACCAGCCATGACGACCGATGCCGGCATTGTTGAAGAGCACGTTCATGGCGCCTTCGGTCGCGTCTGAAAAGTCCCGCATCGCGGCAGACCAATCCTCGCGGCTGCGTACATCCAGCCGTGCCTGCAGGCAGTTTCCGGCGCCGATCTCGGCGGCCACTTCGTCCAGACCTGCCGTGTTCACATCGTACAGGCCGCAAAACCATCCGCGTTTCGAGAAATACCGGGCGGTCTCCGCGCCGATGCCGGACGCTGCGCCGGTAATGAAGATGCTCTTTCGTCCGCCCGCTTGGCTCATGGGCAATTTCCTCCTGCTGTCCGGGACTGATCGCCCTTTTCAGCAGTGTCAGACGACATCCATGCCCACGTCAAGATTGGGGGCCGAATGGGTCAGGGCTCCGACGGAAATAAAGTCGACCCCGGTTTCGGCGATTGACGCAACGGTATCCAGATTGACGCCGCCGGACGCTTCCAGCGTCACCCGCCCCTGATTCATCTCGACTGCGCGGCGCAGCGTTTCGGGGCTCATATTGTCGAGCAATACGGCGTGCGGACCATGTTTCAGGGCTTCCTTGAACTGATCGAGCGTGTCCACTTCGATCTCGATCATGCGCAGATGGCCAGCATAGGCCTTTGCCCGTTCCAGTGCCAGCGCCACGGAGCCGTCGCAGGCAGCAATGTGATTGTCCTTGATCAGGATGGCGTCATCGAGGCCGTAGCGGTGGGCCGTGCCGCCGCCGCAACGCACCGCGCGCTTTTCCAGGGCGCGATGGCCGGGCGTGGTCTTGCGGGTACAGACGATTGTCGCCTCCGTATGAGCGACCTTTTCGACATAGGCGCGCGTCATCGTGGCGACGGCGGAGAGGCGGCCAATGAAGTTCAGCATGGTGCGTTCCGCCGTCAGGATGGAGCGCGCGCTGCCGTTCAGTTCCGCCACGATGTCACCCGGTTTCACCGCAGCGCCATCGCCCTTGTGAATCTCCAGCCGAACCGTCGGATCGATCAGCGACAAGGCGTGTGCGGCCACGTCCAGGCCGGCGATCACGCCTGGCTGGCGGGCAGCGATGATTACGCTCATCTGAGTGCCCGCGGCAATCGTGGCGTCCGTGGTCAGGTCTCCGGCGCGGCCCAGATCCTCGGACAGGGCGAGCCGGACGATCGGATCGAGAATGATGGCCGGCAAGGGGGGCGGGGTCGGGGTCACAGGCATACAGCCTCCTTGAAATCCTTCATCAGGAACTGGCGGCGCGGGTCTGCCGTATCAGGATGGTCTGACCGGAAATGGCCGCCGCGACTTTCCTCGCGATTGAGGGCGGAGCGGACAATCAGCTCGGCCGTGATCAGTGCGCGGGCTGGGCCGTGCGCGTCCTTGAGGCCGGAAATCAGGTCCAGAACTTCCCGCATGCCGGGGCCGGTGCGGACGACGCCGCATTTCTCGGACATGGCGCGGCGCAATTGCTGGAGGGCGGCAAAGGGCAAGGCGCCCGGCACACTGCCGCGCGACGTGCCCGGTTGGTCCAGGTCAACGCGGCGCAGGCGGCTGGCAATCCGGTGTGCGAAAACCACGGCTTCGAGCAGGGAATTGGATGCGAGGCGATTTGCGCCATGTACGCCGGTGGAGGTGCATTCTCCGCAGACGGACAGGCCGTCCAGGCTGCTGCGTCCCCAGAAGTCCGGGACGATACCGCCCATATGATAGTGCGCAGCGGGCGCGACCGGGATCATGTCGACGCGCGGGTCGATGCCGGCTGATTTGCAGGCCGCGAACACGGTGGGGAAATGATCCGGAAAATGTGCGCCGACGGCAGTGCGGCAGTCTAGAAAGGCGCCGCGGCCTTCCATGCGTTCGGTGTGGACGGCGCGGGCGACCTCGTCGCGGGGGGCCAGCTCGGCCAGCTCGTGATAGCGCTGCATGAAGGCGGCGCCATCCTGGTTGTGCAGCGTGGCGCCTTCTCCGCGCAGGGCTTCGGTTGCCAGTGGCGCGGGATCGCGGCCGATGTCGATGGCGGTCGGGTGGAACTGGACGAATTCGAGATCGGCGATCAGCGCGCCGGCTTCCCAGGCCATGGCAACGGCGTCGCCGCGGGCTTCCGGAGGATTGGTGGTGACCTGGAACAGGCCGCCGGACCCGCCGGTGCACAGCACGGTCTCGCGGGCTGTGCGGGTCGAAAGCGTGCCAGCCTGGTCACGCAGGATGATGCCGGCCACCCGGCGTGTGTCATCCTGCAGGAGGCCTGTTGCCCGCGCGCCTTCAATCACGGTGATGTGGGGCGCTGCGGCCACGGCGGCGACGAGCGCATCCATGATTGCCTTGCCGGCAAGGTCTCCGGCCACGCGGGCGACGCGCGGATGGGAATGGGCGGCTTCGAGTGACAGGGCCAGCGCGCCATCCGGCGTGCGGTCGAACGGCACGCCCAGCTCGACCAGATCCCGTACCCGGGCGGGGCCTTCCTCGGCGATCAGGCGTGCGATGATCGGATCGACCAGGCCGGCCCCGGCGGCGACCGTGTCGGCGGCATGCTGTTCCGGACTGTCCTTGGGGTGCAGGGCGGCAGCGAGCCCGCCCTGGGCCCAGGCGGAGGATGCGGCCTGGCCCAGGGGTGCCGGCGAGATGACGGTGCACGGGCGCGGGGCCAGTTCGAGCGCGAGGAACAGGCCTGCAAGGCCGGCCCCGACGATCAGGACGTCATCATCGACTGGCCCGCTGGCCGTCAGGGTCTGGGAATTCGGCGCGGACACGGATCAGGAAATGCCGTCATTGGCGCGGCGGAATTCCGCTGGCGCAGTCACCGCAGAGACCAGCGCGCCAAACATGCGATCGGCAGACTGGATGGTCAGCGTGAAATTGTCCGGCACATAGATCAGGCCCTCGACCTTGGCTTCGAGCATCTCCTCGATCTGGGACCGAATGGAAATCTGGTCTCCGAAGCGCCGCGCCTTGCAGGACTGGCGGACCACCGAGCGGCCCCACATGGAGCAGACTTCGACCGCAGTCAGCTCGCAGCCATACAGGCCGTCTTCCGGATGCGGAGAAAGATACATCGTGCCGGACATCATGCACTCCCCGCCGCGATATGGCTTGGTCTGGAAGCTCCATGTGCCGAGGACATCGGCGGGGTCTCCCGCGGGCTTGCTGTCGGCATGGGCCGGGGCGCAGGCCAGAAGCCCTGCCATCGCCACTGCCGCGAGACGGAACCTGTCTCGGAACATCCTACCTCTCCTTGCGCCCGAAGCACATTACGCCGCTCTCCGGCCTTAGCACAACCTGCGCGGCTGCTAGACGACCATTTCGATGTCGAGCGGTTTCAGACCGGTCTCGAACGCCAGCGGCCTGGCCATTTTCGGCAGGGCCATCATGGCATCCAGAGCCTCCTTGGCACGCACGCGCACATCTTCCGGAATGGTCACTTCATGCTCGCCTGTGACGAGGCAGTCATAGATGTTCTCCAGCGTGATCCGCTTCATGTGCGGGCAGAGATTGCAGGGTCGAATGAAGTTCACATCGGGATTTGCCGAGGCGACATTGTCGCTCATCGAGCATTCGGTCAGCAGGACCACCTTGTTGGGGCTTTCCTCGGCCACATAATTGGCCAGCGCAGAGGTCGATCCGGCAAAATCGGCTGCTTCCAGCACGTCCGGCGGACATTCCGGGTGGGCCAGGATGACGACGCCGGGATGCGCTTCGCGGAGCTGGTCGACATCGTCGGCACTGAACATTTCGTGCACTTCACACGCGCCCGGCCACGTCATCACGCGGATACCGGTCTGTGCGGCCACGTTCTTGGCGAGATACTGGTCCGGCACGAGGATGACGGTGTCGGAATTCCATTCTGCGGCAATGGCTTCAACAACTTGTGCGGCGTTGGAACTGGTGCAGGTGATGTGGCACTCGGCCTTCACCTCGGCGGTGCAGTTCACATAGGTGACGACCGGATAGTCCGGGAATTTCTGCTTGATCAGGCGCACATCGGCGCCCGTGATCGAGGCCGCCAGCGAGCATCCGGCGCGCGTGTCCGGGATCAGAACGGTCTTTTCGGGGGCGAGGATCTTGGACGTCTCGGCCATGAAATGCACGCCGGCCTGAACGATGATGTCGGCATCCACCTTGGACGCCTCACGGGCCAGCTGAAGGCTGTCACCGCGAAAATCGCCCACCAACTGGAAAATGTCCGGCGTCATGTAATTGTGTGCCAGGATGACGGCGTTCTTCTCTTTCTTCAGGCGGTTGATTGCCGCCACGAGCGGCGCGATGGCCGGCCATTCCATCGGGGTGATGAAATCCTGTACGAGCGGGTAGAGCGCATCGGTTTCCGCCTTCACGGCGTCATCATAGGCCAGACCGCGCGCTTCGGCGGCGGACGCGCCGCGCAGCGGGGTTGGGGTGGGGCAGCCAGGGCCGGAATCTATAAGACGTGCCATTGTCGTCCTCCTTGGTTCAGACCGACTTATGCTCGATCTGAGTATAATATGGTCCTGAACAGGTGCGTTTCAAGGGGATCGGCCTTCAAACGTCCGGGAACAGGTGGCTCGTGCGACAGAAACATGATGCTTATGCGCACTCTGAGCAAAAGGGGTCTAGCGGATAGGAATAAGGAGGGCAAGCCGAAACATTGGCGAACCGAGGGCGTCCCGTCAGGTAGGGATTGACCCGTTCCCGCCATCATTGCGGACATATTCCAGCACGGCCTCGATGAATTTGAGCGTGGCGGTGCCCGTTCTGTGGGGATTGTCCTCGATGTCGCCCTTGATCTTGAACAGGGATTCCGTCGCCAGGCTTCGCTCGCCAAGGCGAGGCTGACGGGCAAAGCGATAGGTTTCTGCAATCTCTTTCGAGATGCCCGGCAGCGTCATTGCGTGTTCATCGCGAACCAGCCTGGCGGCGAGTGCGCGCGCGGCATGCAGACTGTCCGACCTGCCGAGGAGCAGCAGCGCACGATTGCGAACCTGATCGTACTCCTTGTCGTTCGTCAGCTGGAACAGGAGGCGGGACAGCGCGATGGAATGCTCCTGCTTCCAGCTTGACCCGGACAGATTGCGGCCGTCCGCGACCACATCATCGAAGAAGCGATAGAATTTCCGGCTCCAGTCCGGTTTGTCACGGCTCTCCGGTGACGTCCTTTCGTAGAGATCCGCGAGCTTGTTCAGTCGTTCGGTTACGCTGCCGACAATCAGATCTTTTGCGAACCAGCGCACGACTTCGCGCACTTTGCGGTCCCGGTCATTGAACAATTCATTGAGACGCCGCGTGTTGTAATAATAGTCACCCTTGTCGAGATCCTTGCTCTTTTCTCGGTGAGTCTCGAAATAGGCCAGATAGCGGGAGTTCAGGGGGGCGGCGCCTTGTTCTGCGGGCTGGAATGCCTTGCGCAGGATCCGGCGCTCCATGAACGGGTCGAAAAAATCTATCTGGCCAGCTTCGAACAGACGTTCCTGCGCGCGATTGCGCTGCATGATCCCGAACGCCTGAAGCAGGGCCGCAATGAGCACAACGTCCACCAGCAGCCGCGATACGAACACGATATGGCGTGCCATCGGCCCTTTCGGGGCGAAGGGCTCTTCCTGGTTGACGTCATAGATGTCGACCCAGTCGACGATGGGCACTCCCTTGGCCAGTTCTGTGCCAAAGAATTTCAACCAGTCCATCAGCCCGGCGCTCTGGGCGGCAATGCCCATGGGGCCATTGGCCGGTTCGAACAGGTCAAAATGCATCTGGATCTGCCGCAGAGCCAGCGGCACAAGGATGAACAGCCAAGCATAGCCCATCAGGGCCTCGTCACGCAGGTCGTTCGCGAACCCAAGACGGAACTGACTTGAGCGCGTCGACTGGATGCGCAGGGCCTTTTCGCGATCATCTTCCACCCATGCCCACCTTCGGCCGAGGCCGAAGATGATCACACCAGCGATGCAGATCGGCACGAGGCCCCATGGAGCCGGCAGGGCATAGCCCATGGCGGTAAGCGGCAAGAAAATCAGTGTCAGGATCAGCTGTGGAACCATCCAGCCCGATTGGGTCGCACCGGACAGCGGTGCGATCAGGCGCACGGCAGCGGCATCGATGCCGCTGGTGATGTAGCCGGGATGGAATGTCACTCCAGCACCTTTGACCGGGCGCGGGTCGGCTTCCCGCCGGTTGCTGAGTGCATCTCCAAGATGCGGGACAAAGATGAAGGCGAGAAATCCGGCGATGACGCCGCTCATTACAACCAGTCCGAAATCCTGTTCCATGGAGAACCAGCGTTCGCCGGCCGCCCAGGCGCCAAGGCTGATGAAGCCGAGTGCGCCGGCGCTGACGCCGAGTTGAAACCAACTGGTCGGCCCTTCCGGATGAATCAGATAATTGGCTTTGTCCCTCGCCGCCTCTCGCGCGATCATGTGAAAGCCGAACAGGAGAGGCACGAAGCTCGAAATGATCGCTGCAATGTACAAGGAGCGTTGCGTTGGCTCGTTCAAATCCACCGACCACGGCCAGTGTGCGAAGGGGACATGATGCCCGAATGCGATCCAGGCCAGTACACACAGCATGACTGACGTCAGCAGGAAGACGCCGTGAAAGGATGGATGATGTTCAGGATCATCCAGTTCCTGATTTGACGTGCCAGCCCGCGAGCGAAGCACGGCGAAAATTCCCGTAGCCATATATGCAAGCAGGCAAAGGGCTGTGATCGTGCCCCAGGCTGCCGCGCCTTCAACGGAATCCGGATCCGAAAGATCCGCGATCGCAACACTGACCGCAGCCAAAGCCGCCATCCACAGAGTCCATACGATCAGCCATGAATCCCCGCGGCCCAGCCATGACCAGCTTGGCCAACCCGGATTCCAGGCAATTCCAATTTTTTCCAGCATGGCATACTCCCCTCACCACGCCGGATTTTAATCATTTGTTAACAGGCGAGAAAAGCCAATTCTTCTATTTTTCGGCGAATGGGAGATCACCCCTCGTCGAAGAGTTCCAGGGCGGCGGCGGTCATGGCTTCGACGCCGGTGGCGATGGTGGGGTCATAGGCCGGGGCGAAGAAGGGGGAATGCAGCGAGGGCAGGGGCAGGGAACTGTCCCTGGAGGCCTCGTAGCGCTCCGGGTCTACCGCGCCGATCCAGAACAGCAGACCGGGAATGTTTTCTTCGGTGCGGCCGAACTGGCTGAAATCTTCGCCGCCCATCACCGGCGGCACTTCTTTCACATTATCCTCGCCGATGGCCCCGGCGACGGCCGTCATCGCCTTGTCGGCGAGATCGGCATTGTTGAACAGGGACGGGGTGTAGTCCTGCTCCACCTTGATCTCCGGTTCCGGTGCGCCGAAGGCTTCGGCCTGTGCCTTCGCGATGCGCTCGATGCCGTCCAGCAGCATTTGCCGGGTCGCGTCATCATAGGAGCGGACGGTCAGGAGAAGGGTCGCTTCGTCCGAGATGATGTTGTGCTTGGCGCCGGCCTTGAACGATCCGACGGTGACGACCGCGGAATCCTGCGGGTTCGTGTTTCGGGATACGAGGCTCTGCAGCGCCACCACGATATGCGAGGCGACGAGGACCGGGTCGCGCGTCGTGTGCGGATAGGCGCCATGCCCGCCCACGCCTTTCACCGTGATGTCGACACTGTCGACATTGGCCATGGCGTAGCCCTTTGTGTAGACGACCGTACCGGCAGGTGCGGCGGCGGAGACATGCAGGGCGAGATTGTAGTCCGGCTGCGGGAAACGGCTGTAGAGCCCGTCCGCCAGCATGGCCTGGGCCCCGAGGCCGATTTCCTCGGCCGGCTGGGCGATCATCACCAGCGTGCCGCTCCACTCATCCTTGCGGGCGGCCAGGGCGCGCGCCGCGCCGATCCAGCTGGTCATGTGGATGTCGTGACCGCAGGCATGCATGACCGGGCTTTCCACGCCGGTCCATGTGGTGGAACGGACTTCGGACGCGAAGGGGAAGCCGGTTTGATCCGGAACGGGCAGGGCGTCCATGTCGGCGCGGATCATCACGGTTGGGCCCTCGCCATTGCGCAGCACGCCGACGACGCCGTGACCGCCGACACCATCCTTGACTTCTCCCACATCTTTCATGGCCTTGGCGACGACCCAGTCCTGACCGATGCCGGTTGTGACGTCGAAGCCGAGGTTTTCCAGTTCGGAAGCCATGAGCGCAGCAGAGCGGGCTTCCTTGAAGGACAGTTCCGGATTGGCGTGAAGCTGTTTGTAGATTTCGATGAGGCCGGCATCGGCCTTCGGGAGCGCTGCGGCCTGAGCGGAGTCTTCCGGGGCGGCGGCGGGGGTGATCTCAGCCGATTCAGCGTCCGCTGCGCCGGTGTCCGGGACAAGCGGCTGAGGCGTTTCGGCGGCGTCGTTTCCATTTCCGCAGGCGACAAGGGCGAGGGCGAGAGATGACAGGGCGACAGTACGGAACATGAATGCAGGCCTCCGGTTCGTGATCGGCTCAGCCTAGCGGCGAAATCCGCGCTGCCAAGAGGGCGAAAAAGACCTGCAGACAGCGGCATGGCGCGGGTTGCGCCACGGTGCTGCACTGCATATAAGGGACGGTCCAAAGGAGATTATCTGCTCATGGCCCGCGTTACCGTCGAAGACTGCATCGAAAAGGTCCCGAACCGTTTCGAGCTCGTCCTGCTTGCCGCACACCGTTCCCGCATGATCCGCGAAGGTTCGCCGATCACCGTGGACCGCGACAATGACAAGGATCCGGTCGTCTCGCTGCGTGAGATTGCCGATGAGTCGGTAGACCTGAAAGTGGTCAAGGAAGCCCTGATCTCGAACCTCCAGGACATCCGTCCCGGCGAGGAGAACGAGCGCGAAGCCGACCGTATGGCTCTCGAATCCGCGCCGACCGCCACCGAGGAAGATGTCATGCGGGCCTACCAGGCCGAGCTGGAGTCCGGACGGGACGACCGGCTCTAGGAGGCCTGATGGACGGCAGCACCCTTTCCGCAAAGGCTGAAGGGGCTGGCGACCCAGCTGCCACATCGCGACCGGCTGCCGACAAGCCGAAAGAGGTGCTCACCCGGCAGGGGCTGATCGACAAGGTCCGCGCCTATCATCCACGGGTGAAGTCCGAGCTGCTGGGCGCGGCCTATGATTTCGCAAAAAAGCATCATGGCGAGCAGATGCGCGATTCCGGCGATGCGTACTATTCGCATCCGGTGGAGGTCGCGAGCCTGCTGGCGGACGTCAAGCTGGACGAGATCACCATCGTGGCGGGCCTGCTGCATGATGTGGTCGAGGATACCGAGATCGATATTGGCGATGTCGAAGTGCGCTTTGGCGCCGATGTCGCCGAACTGGTCGATGGCGTCACCAAGCTGGACAAGCTGGAATACAGTTCGAAGGAACTCGCCCAGGCGGAAAACTTCCAGAAATTCATTCTGGCCACGACGAGCGATATTCGTGTCCTGCTGGTGAAGCTGGCCGACCGGCTGCACAATATGCGCACGCTGCACTTCCGGAAGAAGGCATCGAGCCGCGAACGCACCGCCCGCGAAACGATGGACATCTATGGCCCGCTGGCGCGTCGTGTCGGCTTGTACCAGATTGCGGCCGAGATGGAGGATCTGGCGTTCCAGGAACTCAATCCCGAGGCGCGCCGGGCCATTCTGTATCGCCAGGAGGAGCTGGCGCTGGAAAATGCCGGCGATCTCGAGCGGATCCGCGGCGACCTTCAGGACCTGATGGATGCTGCCGGCATACCGTGCCGCATAAAGGGGCGCCGCAAGCAGCCCTATTCGCTGTGGCGCAAGCTGGAGCGCAAGTCGATTTCCTTCCGCGATGTGGCGGACCTGTTCGCATTCCGGGTCATCGTGGAAAATGTCGAGGATTGCTATCGCGCTCTTGGCGAGGCGCACACGCTGTGGGCCTGCATTCCAGACCGGTTCCGCGATTACATCTCCGTTCCGAAGCCAAACGGGTATGCCAGCCTGCACACCACGGTGCGCGCATCCGGCAATCGCCGGGTGGAACTCCAGATCCGGACCGAGGAGATGGATCGCACGGCCGAGTTCGGCGTGGCGGCGCACTGGGGCTACAAGAATCGCGCCTATGGGTTTGACGCGGATTCGGCCAGGGCGGCCGGTCTTGATCCGGCGGCCAGTCTCGAGGCCTTTGCAGAATTGCTGCAGGATGGTGGTGACCCCAGCGAGTTCATGGAACACGCCAAGCTGGAGATGTATCGCGAACATGTCTTTGCGTTCACACCGAAGGGCAAGCTGATCATCCTGCCGGCCGGGGCGATGCCGCTGGATTTTGCCTATGCGGTGCATTCGGCGGTGGGGGATACCTGTGTCGGTGCGAAGATCAATGGCGAGGTCAAACCGCTGCGCCGACCCTTGAAGAATGGCGACGTGGTCGAGATCATCCGGGGCAAGGCCCCCCAGGCCATACATGGCTGGGAAGCGCTGGCGATCACCGGCCGGGCCCGTTCGGCCATGCGCAAACTGGTGCGCGACAAGGAAACCACGGAATTCCGGCGCCTGGGGCAGGGACTGGTCAATCTGGCGCTGCGCCGCGCCGGGATCGACCCGGTCGATGTGAAGATGAATCATACGGCGCGGCTGGCCGGATTCGAGAACATGGAAGACATGGTCGAGGCCGTCGGGCGCGGACGGATCTCGTCGGAGGATGTCATTCAGGCCGCCTTCCCGGGATACCGGCAGGAACTCGCCGCAGACCCTTCCAAGGTGCGGATGGATTCCGAGCACACGCCGCTGATGGTGTCGGGCGCGGACCTGTCGCCGGGGGTGACACTGCATCTTGGCAAATGCTGCTGCCCGCTGCCGGGGGATCGCATCATGGGCGTCCAGGAACCTGGCAAGGGCATTGTCGTCCATGTAGCGAGCTGTCCGAAGCTGGCCGAATATGATGACAAGCCGGAGCTTTGGGTGGATCTGCGCTGGACCGAACTGGCCCGGACCGGGGCGATGGCCATCGGGCGCATCCGCATCAATGCCTCGAATGAGCGCGGCGTGCTGGCCAAGCTGTGCGCAGCAGTGGCGCAGGCCAATGGCAACATCACCAGCATTCACACCGCAGAGCGGCATGAAGACTTCACCGAAATTCTCATGGAAATTGAGGTTGAAGACCTCAAGCGCCTGACGCAGATACTGGCGGCACTCCGGTCGATCGCAGTGGTTGACCGGGCGGTGCGCGACCAGGAGGGCGAAAATGACGAATGATGATGTGTTGAACGTATTCCGCGAGGCGGGGGCCTTGCTGGAAGGACATTTCATCCTGTCATCCGGGCGCCGCAGCCCGGTTTTCCTGCAGAAGGCGCTGGTGTTTTCGCAACCTGCCCTGTCGGAGAAGCTGTGCAAGGCGCTGGCAGAAAAGCTGACAGCAGAGTTTGGCAAGATTGATGTGGTCGCCGGGCCGGCCGTTGGGGGCATCATTCCGGGTTATGAACTGGCGCGCCAGCTTGGCGCTCGCTCGATCTTTGCGGAGCGGGTCGACGGACAGCTGCACTTCCGGCGCGGCTTCTCGATTGCCGAGGGCGAACGCGTGTTGATCGCGGAGGACATCGTCACGACGGGCCTGTCCTTCCGCGAAACGGTCGAAGCACTCGACAAGTTGCCGGGCGATGTTATTGGCGGCGCCTGCATTATCGATCGGTCGAATGGCAAGGCCGATGTCGGGTGCAGGCTGGTCTCGCTCGCCGCCGTCGATTTTCCCGATTATGACGCAAATGATCTGCCTCCGGATCTTGCCGCGATGGAGGCCGTCAAGCCCGGTTCGCGAGGCCTCGCCTGATGACCGACCGGCTCCGCCTCGGTGTGAACATCGATCACGTTGCGACCATTCGCAATGCGCGGGGCGGGGACCATCCTGACCCGATGCGCGCGGCGGCGATTGCGGCCGAGGCCGGGGCGGACGGTATTACAATCCATCTCCGTGAAGATCGCCGGCATATTCGCGATGGCGATCTGGAGGCAATCCGTGCGGCGTCCAGCCTGCCGATCAATCTGGAGATGGCTGCAACGGATGAAATGACGGAGATCGCCTGCCGGTTCCGTCCACATGCGGCGTGTATTGTGCCGGAAAAGCGCGAGGAACGTACGACCGAGGGCGGCCTGGATGTGGCGGGCCTGCATAACCAGATCGCCCCTGTTGTTCGTCGGCTGAACGAATCTGGCGCGCGAGTCTCTCTCTTCATTGAACCTGACCCGGTCCAGATCGCGGTTGCGGAAGTCCTGCAGGCGCCTGTCGTGGAGCTGCATACCGGGAAATATGCAGAATTGTGGATCGAAGGAGGCATGGAGGCGGCCGCACCGGAACTGGAGCGCCTAAAGGTTGCGGCAGCCGAAGCCCGCAAGCGCGGCGTCGAGCCACATGCCGGGCACGGGCTGACCTTCGAGAATGTCGCCCCGGTCGCGGCCATTCCAGAACTTGCCGAACTGAACATTGGTCACTTCCTGATCGGAGAGGCAATCTTCATTGGGCTTGAAGCGGCCATTCTGGAAATGCGTCGCCTGATGGATGAGGCGCGCGCATGATCATCGGTATCGGGAATGATCTCTGCAATATCGAACGGGTCGAAAAGACGCTGGAACGGTTCGGCGAACGGTTCGAGAACCGCGTCTTTACCGAGGTGGAGATTGCACTGGCCCGGCGCCGTCGCCGGACGGCGGAGACCTATGCCAAGCGATTTGCCGCCAAGGAAGCGTGCGCCAAGGCACTGGGCACCGGTGTGCCGCGGCGCGGCGTGCACTGGAAACATCTGGGGGTGGTGAACCTGCCAACCGGGAAGCCGACCCTGGCCCTGACCGGTGGCGCAGCCGAGCGCCTTGCCAAGATGGTTCCGGACGGCCACGAGGCGGTCATTCATCTGACCATCACGGATGATTACCCTTGGGCGGAAGCGCAAGTGATCATCGAAGCCCTGCCAAAGGTCGAGACATGAGCGCCGCGCGTCCGAAACGGACCCGCCTGCGGGCGAAGGGAAAGGGCAGCCAGCCATCGCTGTCCGAAGCAGATTTCAAGCAGGTCGAGGCCATTCTTGGACATAAATTCAAGTCGCAGGAAACCCTCATCCGTGCGCTGACCCATCCGAGCGCTGTGTCATCGGTGGACTCCGTCCGCCTGTCCAATCAACGCCTCGAATTCCTGGGTGACCGCGTGCTGAACCTAGTCATCGCAGACCGGTTGATCGACCGGCGCCGTATGGAAAGCGAAGGGGATCTGGCACCGCGACTCAACGGGTTCGTGAAGAAAGGCGCCTGTGCCGACGCAATGCGGCATCTGGGGCTGGAGAATTACATCATCATGTCAGAGGGGGAAGTCGCCTCAGGCGGACGCCGGCGCGAGTCGACCCTTGGCGATGCCTGCGAGGCGATCATCGGGGCGCTGTATCAGGATGCCGGCCTGAGTACGGCCCGGAAATTCATTGAGAAGGGGTGGGCGCCGCAATTTGATGCGCCGCCGACCCAGACCAAGGACCCCAAGACCCTGCTGCAGGAATGGGCACAGGGACAGGGCCTGCCGCTGCCGGACTATGACGTGGTCCGCCGGTCGGGGCCCGATCATGAACCCACTTATGAAGTCGAGGTGCGTGTGGCGGATCGGGGCGCGGCTGTTGCCGCGGGCTCGTCAAAGCGCGATGCTGAGCGTAATGCTGCCGCCCTTCTTCTCGACAGCCTGACCGGAGCCCAATGACCGAGACCGAAATCACCCGTGCCGGATTTGCCGCCATCATCGGCGCGCCGAATGCCGGAAAGTCGACCCTGACCAACCGCCTTGTCGGCACCAAGGTGGCGATCGTCACGCACAAGGTGCAGACGACGCGGTTCCCTGTGCGCGGGGTGGCGCAGCTGGACGGCACCCAGATCGTGCTGGTCGACACACCCGGGATTTTCGCCGCGAAGCGTCGACTGGACCGGGCCATGGTCAAGGCGGCCTGGAGCGGCGCGGAAGATGCCGATGCGATTGTGCACCTGATTGATGCATCGGCCTGGGTGGCCGAACGGTCCGGCAAGTTGGACGGCGCGCAGAAAAAATCCCTGGAAGATGACCGCCGGGTGATCGAGCAATTGCAGCAGAGCGGCCGCAAGGCGTTCCTGGCGTTGAACAAGATCGACCTGTTTCCGCATGACCAGATCCTGCCGATCATCGCTGAGTTGAGCGAGACCGGTGTCTATGAGGAGATCTTCATGATCTCTGCCGAGAATGGTGACGGGGTTGATGCCTTGGAGCGCGCCATCGCCGGGAAGATGCCGGAAGGCCCGGCGCTGTATCCGCCTGACCAGATTGCGGACCTTCCCATGCGTCTCCTGGCGGCCGAGGTGACACGCGAAAAGCTGATGCTGCGTCTGCATCAGGAGCTTCCCTACCAGTTGATGGTCGAGACCGAGAGCTGGGAAGAGCGCAAGGACGGGTCCGTTCGTGTGCAGCAGGTTGTGATTGTCGGGCGCGATAATCACAAATCGATGGTGCTGGGCAAGGGCGGGTCCGTGATCAAGGATGTCGGGCGCAAGGCCCGGGAGGAATTGTTCGAGATGCTGGGCCGGAAGGTGCATCTGTTTCTGTTCGTCAAAGTGGATGAACGCTGGCAGGAGCGCCGGGAAAGCTATCAGGGGCTGGGACTGGAGTTTGATGTTTGAACTGGTCCGATGACGGCATAATCCTCGGCGGGCGCCGGTTCGGGGAAGGTGGCCTCATTCTGGATGTTCTGACCCGTACACGCGGGAGGCGATCCGGCCTCGTCTATGGCGGGTCCTCACGAAAGCGTCGGGCGCAATACGAAGCCGGAAATTCGGTATCCCTCAGCTGGACAGGCCGGCTGGAAGACTCGCTGGGCCGGTTTGACGTCGCCGAGGCGAGCCGTGAACGGGCTGCGCGGGTGCTGGACGACCCGGCGGCGCTGGCGGCGATTTCGTCCATTGCAGCCATCCTGCGGGGCGGGCTGGACGAGGGCGATGCGGCCGGCTCGGCGCTGTTCGAAGCGACCGAATTGCTGCTCGACCAGATCGAGGCGCGCGAGATCTGGCCTGCTCTCTACGTCCGTTGGGAACTGGGCCTGCTGTCTGCGCTGGGCTTTGGACTGGACCTTGATGCGTGTGCCCTGTCGGGCGCCAATGACGGCCTGACCCATGTGTCGCCAAAAACCGGCCGCGCCGTGCGAGGATCAGAAGCTGAAGACTATGTCGACCGGCTGCTGCGCCTGCCGCAATTCCTGACACAATCTGCGGCGCCTGTGGCACCGGATGACATTGCCGACGGACTGACCCTGACAGGGCATTTCCTGGAAGCGCGCCTGTTCGGCGGGCTCAATCGCGGTGTACCGCCGGAGCGGACCCGGCTTGTGGGGCGCATTCTGAAACAGAGCTAGGCAATCGCAGTTACCGGCATGTGTTCAGAAGACATTCATTTTGCCTGGTGATATCTGGGCGGTGAGGACTGGGGCGTTCCGTGCAAACGAGAAGGCTGATGCCATGAAGAAAACTGTACTTGCCGCAACCGCCATTGCCACAATGACCCTTGCGGGCTGCATCCACGTAGACGCTGACGAACATGGCCGCGATGCGATCTACGAGAACACCGAGACCGCGCTGCGCGTGTGTGGCGGCGAAGGCCGCGTCAAGGAAGTGACCGAAGACGGCTTCAAATGCCTTGACTGATCCGGTCACCGGCTGACTTTTCCACCGCCCATGTCGAGATGAAAATGATCGGCATGGGCGGCATTGTGATATCCAAAAAGTACCGAGTTCTATCCAGTTTGCAATTTTTTTGGTGACCCATAGATAAATCTATTGTCTTATCGCAAATATACCTTCAGTTTACCCCGATGGGGGTCTGTCAATGAAACTTTCGCGGTTACTTTTCGCCATAATATTGGTGACTATTACTTGCGGCAATGTTCACGCGCAAACAATGCCAGTCCTGATAGGGCATTCGGGCGACGATCAAGTCGGGCAGAGATTGGCCTACTTGGTAAAAGACGAAGTTCGAAGAAGCGGCACCTTTGATCTTGTGTACGATGAAGCTGACTCCGTTTACCAAGTTCATTTAATCACTCTAGATCCGGATGAAGGGTATCCGCAAGGCTGGACAATTTACTCCGTGTCGTTCGTTTTGACCGACGATTACGGCTTCAATGACTATCTTACGAGCAAGGTTGGATATTGTGGTAGTTCAAAGCTTCAGGGGTGCGCGGAGAAAATCGTGCAAGAAGTCGGAGTTTGGAACGAGCAGTTCTTGGAAATAATAGCACAGACGGTTTCAGACAATCCGTTTGAGTAGATCGGTCACCGGCAGACTTTTCCACCGCCCATGTCGAGATGAAAATGATCAGCATGGGCGGCATTGTATTCCGGTCCCAACGTCACCGAGAAAAGGTCGCAGGCGCCCTTGTGAAGGCGGCGCAGGAATTTCTGTTCGGCCCCGCCGGCATCCCAATGTGACTTCACATTGACGAATCGCCCATCCTCCAGCCGGAACCCGGCAATGTCGATGGCATTGCCGAGACCATGCTGGGACATGCGCCGCGTGCCTGCGATATTGCGGCAGGAGAAGCTGCCGTAGGTTTCGATCCGGGCGATGGGAGACCCGAAGATGTCCAGCGCCGCCGGCCGGGCGACATGGCGCTCCCATGTGTACAGCGCGGCGGCCTGCGCGCAGGTCATGCGCAAGGTAGCGGAGTATGGCGTCAGGGTCTGGTCCAGGGTCAGCGCGTCATAGAGGCCACAGCTGCCGGCCATGTCCTGATCTTCCAGCGGCGTGTACAGGACGCCTGCCTCGTCGAGCGCGGTGAAACAAAGTTCCCGGTTCTTCTTGGCGCGGGTCAGTTGATGCCAGGTGCCGAGGCCCGGCGGCTCGGTCAGGTCGACCGGGGCGAAAGGATTGTGACGCGGTGGCGCCAGCCAGAAGAACACCAGAACGCACAACACCGGTACGCCGATCAGGATGATCCATGCCTTGAGTGCGTTCATCTGCAGCTGCGCCCTTTTCCTTTCCTTAACCAAAACGACGTTTGTGTTAACGTGCTCCGGCCCGTGAGTCGCTGACTTTAATCAAGGGCCTGCACCAGAATGTGGCACGAACTGCAAAGAGGCCAGAATGTCCGATTTGATTGACGGGACGCCGGAAGACCGGATCATCAACGAGCCGATGAGCGAGGCGCTTTCCAAGCGCTATCTCGCCTATGCGCTGTCGACGATTACCGCCCGGGCCCTGCCGGATGTGCGTGACGGCCTGAAGCCTGTCCAGCGCCGTATCCTGTATGGCATGCGTGTCCTGAAGCTGGACCCTGAAGGCGGCTATCGCAAATGCGCCAAGATCGTTGGCGACGTGATGGGTAATTTCCACCCACATGGCGACAGCTCGATCTATGACACGCTGGTGCGCCTGGCGCAGGATTTCACGGTCCGATATCCGCTGGTGGATGGACAGGGAAATTTCGGCAACATCGATGGCGATAGCGCCGCTGCCTATCGTTATACCGAAGCGCGGATGACGGTTGCGGCCGAGCTGCTGCTGGACGGCCTCAACGAGAATGCGGTCGATTTTCGCGCCAATTATGCCGAGAATGATGAAGAGCCTGTCGTGCTGCCGGCCGGCTTCCCGAACCTGCTGGCCAATGGCGCCAGCGGCATTGCCGTGGGCATGGCGACCTCGATCCCTCCCCACAATGCGGCAGAGCTGATTGATGCGGCGCGCTTGCTGATCGAGAAGCCGAAGGCGACCACCGAAGAATTGATGGACTTCGTCAAGGGGCCTGATTTCCCGACAGGCGGCATCATCGTCGAGACCAAGGACGCGATGATCCAGGCCTATGAGACCGGCCGGGGCAGTTTCCGCATGCGGGCGCGCTGGGAGGTCGAGGATACCGGTCGGGGGACGTATCAGATCGTCGTCACCGAGATTCCGTATCAGGTCCAGAAATCGCGCCTGCTGGAAAAATTGGGCGAACTGATCGAGGCTAAGAAGCTGCCGCTGCTGGATGATGTGCGCGATGAGAGCGCCGAGGATGTGCGCCTCATCCTTGTGCCGCGGTCCAAAACAGTCGAGCCGGAAGTGCTGATGGAGAGCCTGTTCAAGGTCTGTGATCTGGAAACGCGGTTCAGCCTGAACATGAATGTGCTGCACAATGGTGCACCACAGGTGATGGGCCTGAAGGATGTGCTGCAGGCCTATCTGGATCATCGCCGCGAAGTCGTGGTGCGCCGGGCGGAGTTCCGCCTCGACAAGATCGAGAAGCGCCTGCACCTGCTCGACGGGTATCTGATTGCCTATCTCAACATTGATGAGGTGATCCGGATCATCCGGTATGAGGACGAACCGAAAGACGTGCTCATGTCGACCTTCAACCTGACCGACACGCAGGCTGAAGCGATTTTGAACCTTCGCCTGCGGGCTCTGCGCAAGCTCGAGGAAATGGAGATTCGCGGCGAACATGATCGCCTGATGAAAGAACGCGAGGAACTGACCAAGCTGATTGGCTCCACGCGACGCCAGTGGAGCAAGGTGTCCAAGGAGCTGAAGGAAGCCCGGGAAGCGTTCGATCCGGACTCCGAACTCGGCCGCCGCCGCGCCACGTTCGGAGAAGTCGCGGAAGTCGATCTCGCCGCAGCGCTCGAGGCGACCCTGCCGAAGGAGCCGCTGACGATTGTCTTGTCGCAGCAGGGTTGGATCCGAGGCATGAAAGGCCATGGCCTTGATCCGGAATCCGCCAAGTTCAAGGATGGCGACGCGCTCTACCTTTCCGAAGAAGTGATGAGTACGGACAAGATCATCCTGATGGCATCGGATGGACGGGCCTTTACCCTGCCGGCCGACAAGCTGCCCGGCGGGCGCGGGCATGGTGAACCGATCCGCCTCTCCATCGATCTGGAAGACAGTGTCGACATTGTCTCGATGTTCCGGTTTGAGCCGGAGCGCAAGCGCGTGGTCGCCTCAAGCGAAGGCTACGGCTTCGTGGTTGAGGAAAAGGAGCTGGAATCCAACCGCAAGGCCGGCAAGCAGGCCGTCAATACCGGCAAGGGCGCGCTGAATGTCTGCGTCCCGGTCGAAGGCGACATGCTGGCCGTGGTCGGATCGAACCGGAAACTGCTGATCTTCCCGCTCGACGAGCTGCCGGAAATGGCGCGCGGCAAGGGCAACAAACTGCAATCCTATAGCGGCAAGCACACGCTGAAGGATGTGATGACCTTTGACAAGCGTGATGGCCTGATCGTGATGACGGGTGGCCGTCATCGGGCATTTCCGGAGTGGGAAGAGTGGATCGGCAAGCGCGCCCAAGCCGGCAAGGCCGTCCCGAAAGGCTTCCCGCGCACCGGCACGTTCAGCGGCTAGGCGCCCATGAGCGGGCGTTTGCCGCAATGCGCGTGCCCGCTTGGTATTTCGCCTGACAGCAATCCAATGATACTGGCTCAATGAGCGATTTGGAGGTGTTCGACGGGATCGCTGCAAGATCGTTCTTCAGGCGCTACCGCATAGCTCACAAGGAAGCGGGCAGGTACGAACAAGGAGCGTGTGGGAACGATCTCTGTGTCCATGATCCGGATATGCCTTCCCTTGTATACGTCAATCGGTAGCGAAGTGAGCGTATCATTTGGGTGTACACGAAGTTTGCAACGAGGATTGCAGGATTCCAGCCAGGGGCATCCCGATTGGCACTCTGTCTTTCTCTCAGCACTGTCAGATGAGGCGTTATCCAGGCCTTTGAGCTTGAAGTGGCGATAGCTCGGCCCCACTGATGCCAGTTTGTCATGGCCATTATAGGTCGTGAAGATGAGTTCATGATTCGTGCAGTTCTTTACATGAAAATGAACGTCTGCAGCGGCCGGAAGGGAAGACAGGGGTGTCAGAAAGGCGAGCAGAATTATGACAAGACCAGATAGTTTCATTTCAGGCCTCCTGGCGCGTTTTCTGCGCGAGAAGACATCTCACAACGCCGAGGCTAGGTGAATCGGACCCTATGCGGCGAGCTCTGCAAACATAATTGATATTTCCATTTTCTGCTGATGCCGGCATCACTTCGGATCCCAGCAATGCTTCTCTTCCGACGTGATCGAGGTTTGCAGTTTGTTGTGCTTCAGCCCGTAGATGCGGGCATGGTGATCCTTGGGCACATCTGTGGACTTGCTGATAATAATATTGTCGAGTTCGCCCGCAATCTTGCAATGCTCATGGCAATTTGTCTTGAACCAGCTGCATCCTGCATCGCAGGAGAAACGTCGGGAGGAGGCATCATCAGTGCCCTTGTCATTCCAGGCCTTCATGTCTTTCAAATGTGTCGCGAAAAACATGACACCGTCTCCGCCATTGTAGGTCCAGACGGTTATGTCTTGTGACGAACAATTTTTGACATGAATGTGGATTTTTGCTTGAGCCGGCATGCACGCAAACAGGGTCAACAGGGCAATAAAGGCGGTGCGGGCTATGGACAATGACATGGTTTGGCCATCCGTATGCAGTCAGGATATCGGGACTTCATTCGGCATGCTGCGGTGAGTCGTGCGTTCAAAAAGGCGGAATTGCTCTTGTGAGACGTGCCTGAAAGGAGCTCGAGTTTTCGTCCTGCTTGCCAGAGGGCGTTCCATCGAAATCCGGCTTCGCCCGGGTTTTGACGTGGCATTGGCGCGCGGCATGGTCAGGCAGAATTCTTGAAGTGACGAAAGAAAGAGCTGCAATCCGCGATCTGGAGACCGTCCTGCCGTGGGCTCGCTGTTGATTGTCTAGTTTTTCTTCTTGTGAATGCAATGATCCGTATAGGTTCCTGGTCGAGTTCCAACAACCTTCCTGGCGTTTCGAATGCATTCTTCCGAGTCGGGTTGTGGGTCAGCCAGGGTGTCCCAGTTTCCCAGTCCGTAAACTTTCCTGGCGGGAGCATGACATGACTCTTCCTTGTCCGACATGGTGAACTTGATAAGGGTCGGATGTTTGTGCGTCGGTTTCGCTGTGGCGTACTTTGCTTCAATGATGCGCACGTGATGGTTTTTCGATACTTTGAAGGCGTCTGTGTAGCTGGCTGAATACAGGCTTATTGCCAGTTGGCAGTGCTTGTTGCAGGACTGAAGCCACGCGCACCCTATTGTGCAGGCTGCCCGATGGCTTTTCGCGTCGGATTCACCCGGGTCTGCTGGCCGGAGCGAAAACTTCTGATGGGGATCACTCCTCACGAAATCTTCGCCATTGTAGGTTCGGAAGAACACATCATGGTCGGTGCAGTTTTTCACGTTGAAATGAACGTCGGCCCCGGCGGGGAATGCTGACAACAGTATGAGAAAAATCGCTGGAGCGATGCCCGAAAGTAAGCGTTTCATGGTCCGGTGTCCTCGCCGCTGTCGTGCAGGTCTGTACGCTTGTTCGGGACGCCTTCGCAACGATTACCAAAACCTTTCGCGAGATGCTCAGACCACAAATGGCGGCGGAGGGGCGAATATCCGGTAAGTCGACATGGGGCGACTTCAGGTCTTTGGACGCGAGGGAAACCGACTGTCGACTCTTTGTGCGCAAACAGTCAGGAGCCCGGGGCGAGGCCGAAATGTTTGTAAGCGTCCTTGCGACCGCCCCAGTAAGGCGTGACATGGGACGGGATCTGCAAACGGCTGACCGCTTGCGCTTCGAAGGGGGTAGCGGGCGCCGGACCAATCAGAACGGCGTTGAATGCGCTGCCTTGGGCGTCGTTCAGGATCCACTGGGGACGTTTGCCGGACAGCTTCTTGATGTCCTGACGAAAGAAGCGCGTCGCGTCACGATACTCCTGCTCCCATTGTGCCTTGTAGCGCCGAGGGTCGAAATCGGGATTCAGGCGTTTTGCTGACGCGATGCGCTCCTCAACGGGAATGGCGCGGCCCTGTCCGCCGATATAGCATTTGCGCGTCGGGGAGTTGTCAAAGGAGATGAAGCCTGTGCGCGTAGCGTCGACGCCGTTGGCAATAGCCCCGGCATTGTAGGAATTCACCACAATGCCGTCGATTTCGGCGCCGGGCGCGCGCTGAATGTTCCACAGCACGGAATCGTATGAAGTCAGGTACAGGAATACGGGGGCATCGGTTTCCGTCACGAGCACGTCGACCTGACGTGAGGTCTGCACGGCATTGCCGATCGCCATTCCGAGGGCTTCCCGTTGAACGGCTGTCTTCGCACTGGCCTTCCGCTCCCGGATCAGGGCTTCGCGCTCGGCAATTGATTCGGGTGTGTCCTTGCGATCAATGTGATGAAGCGGTGAAGAGACGCCACCGCCATATGTGTAGACATAGGCCGTCTTCGCTCCGGACCGTGCTTTCGGTGTGCGACAGGCCGCACTGGTGCGAACTTCTTCCAGGGTGGCGGGCAGGGTTGCAGGGCCAAGTTTCGGGGTCCCGGAGGTCACCTCTCCATAGGAGATGACGGGCTGGCCTTCGGCAACAACCAGCGGGGTCGAGGCGGCAATGGATGTGCCTCCGCCATTGCCACAAGCAGAGAGCGTCAGGAACGCTGATGCCCAAATCAGGTGTCTCATGCCAGCCCCGTCATGATTTGCTGAGGAGACAGATTAGCGGGACAAGGTTTCCACCGGGTTGATCCGGGGAAAGAAATTCAACTTTTCGGCGCTCTGTCGGGTGACCGTCTGATGCGGGTCATTTGTCGAGCAGGGCCATCGTGTCGGTCATCAGGGGGCCGATATCCGTATGCAGGACAAGGTCTGCGAACGGGTCCTGATCCGTGGGCTCCCGATTGATGATGATCATCCGTGCACCATTGCGCTTGGCTTCCATCGGAACGGCCGACGCCGGATAGACGACGAGGGAAGATCCCAGGACGATGACAAGGTCGCACAACAGCGCCTCTTCGCTGGCGCGCAACATCTTGTCTTCCGGCATTGCCTGACCAAAGGAGATCGTCGCATTCTTCAACAGCCCCGTACAGAAGATGCAGGTCAGGTCCTCGTCATTTTCCCAGCGTGGCTTCAAGGTCTCGAACTCGTAGCGCTTTCCGCACTGCAGGCATTTTGCGTAACTCGCATTTCCGTGGATCTCGATCACCTTGTCATCCGGCACACCGGAATCCTGATGGAGGTTGTCCACATTCTGCGTGACGACAGAGGAGACCTTCCCGCGCTTTACAAGGTCGGCAATGGCATAGTGTCCGACATTGGGCTTCGCGCCGGTCCAGCCTTCGGTGCGGTTGAAGACACGCCGCCAGGATTCCCGCCGCGCATCGCGGGAGGCGACGAAGTCCTGAAAATAGATGGGAGACATCTTGCTCCATACACCGCCGGGGCTGCGGAAATCGGGAATGCCGCTCTCGGTGGATATCCCCGCGCCGGTGAACACCATCACGCGGCGCGCGTCCGATATCATTCTTGCGAGCTGGCCTGCATCCGTCATGAGCGTCGTCTTCGAAGTCCCGATTGTCTTTCCTCTTCCCAAGCAGCTAATGGCTGGGGCAGATTTGTAAAGCGGTGCCTTTGCGAATGTGCGTAGTATTACCTACACGACCGCTCCGAAGGCGGCGCCGATCAGTCCGGTGAAGACCATGGCGACAACGCCCCAGAAGACAATGCGGATTATCGCTTTCAACTTGTGTGCTCCGCCCGCCTTGGCGGATGCGAAGCCGAGCAGGACCAGGGCCAACAGTGAAATGAGTGCGACCACCGGCGTGACGAAGGCGGCGGGCGCAAACAGCCCCGCCAGCAGAGGGAGCGTGGCACCGGCAGCAAAGCTGAGCGCCGAACTGATGGCGGCCTGTATCGGCCGGGCTGTCACGATGTCGCTGATGCCCAACTCGTCGCGCGCATGGGCTTCCAGGGCGTCTTTTTCCATCAATTGACGTGCGACCTCATAGGCCGTGTCCTTTTCCACTCCGCGATTCATGTAGATGTGGGCCAGTTCGACGAGTTCCGCCTCTGGATGCGCCTGCAGGGCAGCCTTTTCAATTTCCAGATCGGCGCGCTCGGTATCGGCCTGCGACGAGACGGATACATATTCGCCGGCGGCCATGGACATCGCCCCTGCAGCAAGTCCGGCCAGCCCGGCCGTCAGGATGGCCCCCTGTGAGGCATCCGCAGAGGCGACACCAATCATCAGGCTGGCGGTAGACAAAATGCCATCATTTGCCCCGAGCACGGTCGCTCTCAACCAACCGATCCGGTGGCTGTAATGGTGTTCTCCAAGCGGATAGGCGGACGCCATGGCAAGTCTCCTGTAGACTGGATCAGGGAGAAGATACCGGCCTGGGTCAAGCCCGTGGCTTGATTCAGATCAGTCCGCCCGGCTCAGGCATACATGCCTTCACGCAGATTGATGCCGTGCTCGACCCACGCCTTCATGGCGCAGATCATTTGCGACCAGCCCATGCAATTGCCGTAAGAGTTTTTCAGGCCATCCTCGGTTTTCGGCCAGCCTTCCTCGGAAATGGATACAATCGTTCGGTCATCTTCCGTGGACTCGAACCGGATGGTGACTGTGGTCTCGACGCTGGCATCATCATCCCCGCCCCATTTGAGCACGATCCGCTTGTCCGGTTCCACCTCAACGACTTGCACCGGGAAGGCGCCGGGAAAATCATGAAAATCCCAGGTCACGGTGACGCCCGCCTCGAGACGCCCCCGGGCGCCTCCGGTCGTGAAATAACCGGATAGCTCCTTCGGGTCCGCGACCGCCTCGAAGACTTCGTGAACCGGGCGATTGATGCGCCCGCTGACTTCGAATTTGGGTGTCATGGATAGCCTCCCGGACCAGCTTGCCTGTCGTCAATTAATGTTATAAAAAGACAACATGTCAAGCGAAGACCAAACTGATCTCGTCTTCAAGGCGCTGGCTGCTCCGGTTCGAAGGGAGATGCTGGACGCGTTGAAGGACGCTCCGCAGACAACCGGAGAGCTGTGCGCGCGGTTCGCGCATTTGAACCGATGCACCGTGATGCAGCATCTTGGGGTGCTCGAAGCAGCTGATCTTGTCCTGGTGCGACGGGTGGGGCGGCAACGCTGGAACTATCTCAACGCCCTGCCAATCAAGCACATTCATGACCGGTGGATCGGTGAGTATGCGCGCGGCGCTGTCAGCATGCTGGACCGCCTCAAGTCCGGGCTGGAAACGGAAACCGTCGCTGGATAGTCATCCCTCCCTTGCGCTGCAGGCCGGGCGCGGATACCCCTTTGTTATCCGGTTCTTATGGAGGGACGCCTGATGAGCCCCATTCTCGTAATCCTGGCTGCGATCGTGGCGATCGTCGGCTTTGTCATCCTCATCTACAACGGCCTTGTGATGAAGCGCCAAAGGGTCAATCAGGCCTTTGCGGACGTGGATGTGCAGCTGAAACAGCGCCAGAATCTGATCCCGAACCTTGTCGAGACGGTGAAGGGATACGCGTCGCACGAAAAGGAGACGCTGGATGCAGTCATCAAGGCCCGCAGTGCCGCGCAGAGTGCCAGCACGCCGGCCGAAATGTCTGCAGCCGAAGGCATGCTGACGGCCTCGCTCGGCAAGCTTTTCGCGCTGGCCGAAGCCTATCCGGACCTGAAGGCCAATGTGAATTTCCAGCAGCTGCAGACAGAGCTTTCCTCGATCGAGGACAAGCTGGCCGCGGCGCGCCGGTTCTACAATTCCGCGGTGCAGGACTACAACACGTCCCGCGAGCAATTCCCGGGCTCCATCGTGGCCGGCATGTTCAATTTCGAACCGCGCGATTTCTTCGATGTCGGTGTCGAAGGTCGCGAAGCGCTTTCCACGGTGCCGGAAGTCAAATTCTAGGATAGACTGCCCCCTTCGGATACGGAGGTGGGACCATGAAACATCCAGCAATCTGCGCGGCGCTTGTCCTTGGGGCTTGCGCCGCGTCTTCATCCGGCTGGAGCGCATCGACATGGAACGGGTTGCCTGACCGCACGGTTGCGGGCGGTGGCTACAGCTTCTTTGCCTCACCCGCTGAGGGTCAGGGCTTCAAGCTGAAATTCTCGGTGAAGACGGATGGAACCTTTGGCGTGGCAGAGGCGCCGACCGAGGATGCCTTGCTGGAAGCTGCGGAGGCAGCGGCCCCCGAGGGGTGTGACTTCGTAGCGCTGGAGCGTACACCGGATGGCGGAGCCGTTGCGGACTATGACTGCGAGACAGACAGATGAGTGTGGCCCGCGTTTCGACTTATCTGATGTTCGAAGGCCGGGCAGCTGAGGCACTGGCACTGTATGGCGAAGTGTTCCCGGAAAGTGAGTTCAGCCTGCGGGACGGGCCGGTCTACATGGCCGAATGGCGTCTTGCCGGGCACGAAATCCTGCTGGTCGACAGTCCGGCAAAGCATGAGTTCACATTCACGCCGTCCATCTCCCTGTTCATCGAGTTCGACGATGCCGAGGCGCAAAAGGCGGCCTATGATGCCTTGTCTGAGGGCGGGCAGGTCATGATGCCGCTGGACAATTACGGCTTCAGCCAGCGCTTCGGTTGGGTGGCTGACCGGTTCGGCGTGTCCTGGCAGCTCAATCTGGATTAGGCGGGCTTCGCCGCGCGTTCGGCGAACCAGGGCTCCAGCAGGGCGATCGCCTCCTCGATCTCCGGAGTGGCGAGCGCGAACGAGAAGCGCATGTAATGATGGCCGTCGACCGGGTCGAAATCCACGCCCGGTGCGGTCGCGATGCCGGTGTCTTCCAGCAGGTCCAGGCAGAAGGCCATGCTGTCCTGCGTGTAGCGGGAAACGTCTGCATAGATATAGAAGGCGCCATCCGGCGGAGCGATCCGGTCGAGGCCGAGACGGGGCATGGCGTCCAGCATCAATTCGCGATTGCGTCGATAGACGGCAACATGCCCTTCCAGTTCGTCGCGGCTGTCCATGGCGACGAGCCCGGCATGCTGCGACAGGGAGGGTGGCGTCAGGAACAGATTTCCGGCATAGGCGCCGGTGCGGGACGCGCCGTCTTCCGGAGAGACCAGCCAGCCGAGTCGCCAGGCCGGCATGGAGAAGTATTTCGAGAACGAGTTCACGATGTAGGCGTTCGGATCGAATTCGAGCATGGAGCGCGTCGGCGGGCCATAGCTGAGCCCGTGATAGATTTCGTCTGACACGATGCGGATGTTCCGGGCTTTTGCGACGGCTGCGAGCCGTGCCAGCTCTTCGTCCGGAATAATGGTGCCGGTCGGGTTTGCCGGGCTCGACAGGATGAGGCCGGCCGGGGCAGGCTCGATGGTTTCAAGTGCGGCGGCTGTCAGCTGATAGCGGACATCCGCGCCGCAAGCGATTTCTACCGGTTCCAGATTCAGGGCCCGCAGCGTGTTGCGATAGGCGACATAGCCCGGCCGGGCAAAGGCAATCCGGTCACCCGGTGAAAAGGCGGTTGAGAGCGCCAGGACAAGAGCCGGGGACGCCCCGCAAGTCAGCGTGATCCGGTCCGGTGACAGGTCCACGCCATACATGTCCCGGTAATGGCTGCAAAGGCGATCCTTGAGCGGACGGCTTTCCCAATAGCCCATCGCATCCGTGTCCAGCACCTCATGTGCCTTTGCAATGGCACCCTGCGGCGCTGGGGTGGAGGGCTGGCCGAACTCCATGTGGAGGATGCGGCGGCCGGCTGCCTTCAACTCGTGCGCCCGCCGGCTGACCGCCATGGCGCGAAACGGATCGATGTCTTGTCCCATGTTATTGGGCGGTAAGGGACGGCAGCCATGTTGCCAAGGCGGGAATTGCCGCAACCAGGCCGATCAGCAGAAGCTGCAAGCAGATAAAGGGGATTGCGCCCTGCCATATCTGCAGGGTTTTCACGCTGGAGGGCGCCGCGCCGCGCAGATAGAACAAGGCAAACCCGAAGGGCGGCGTCAGGAAGCTGGTCTGCAGGTTCAGCGCCATCAGGATGGCCAGCCAGACCGGATCGAAGCCGAGGATGATCAAGGGCGGCGCAACCAGTGGAACCACGACAAAGACGATCTCGATGAAGTCCAGGAAGAAGCCGAGCACGAACATGACCAGCATGGTCATCACCAGCGCACCCCATTTTCCACCGGGCATGGCGTGCAGCACTTCGGCCACGATGTCATCGCCGCCATAGCCGCGAAAAACGAGGCTGAACAGGGAAGCGCCGATCAGGATCAGGAACACCATGGAGGTGATCTGGGTTGCGCTTTTCAGGGCCGGCGTCAACTGACCCAAGCGGCGCATGACGATGAGACCGGTGGCGACACCGGCGAAGAAGACGAGCCCGGCCAGCGCGGTCAGGACGATCCCGACCTCATTGGCCATGCCGATGCGTTCGACGCCGGTGCGAAGGTCGAACAGGTTTCGCAGGATGATGATGGTGACCACGCTGGCCAGGCCAGCCAGCAGGAGCCAGGTGATGCGGCGTTCATGCTCGTCGTCGGCGAGGCGAAGCCCGGCCAGCAGAACCGCCCCGGCCACGCCGATGGCCGCTGCTTCGGTGGGCGGGGCAACCCCACCCAGTATGGCGCCAAGAACGGCGACAATCAGAAGGAGCGGCGCGCCCAGACCGAATGCCACCTCGCGGGTCGTCAGGGGCGGGCTGTCATCGTCCTGTACCGGGGGGCAGCGGTGTGGCTTGCGGAAGGCGGTCACGGCGATCCAGCCGAGATAGAGCCCGACAAGCAGCAGGCCGGGGATCAGCGCGCCGGCAAACAGGTCGCCGACGGAGACGACGAATGAGCCGGCCGCGCCAGTCGCCTGGCTGGCCTGGCTGGCCGCATTGGAGATGGCATCGGCGAGCAGGATCAGCACGATGGAGGGGGGGATGATCTGGCCCAGTGTGCCGGAGGCCGCAATGGTGCCCGTGGCCAGGCGCGGGTCATATCCCTGACGCAACATGGTCGGCAGCGCGATCAGCGTCATGGTGATGACCGTGGCGCCGACAATGCCGGTGGACGCGGCCAGCAGGGCGCCGACGAGAACGACCGCGAAGCCAAGCCCGCCGCGCACCTTGCCCAGCAGGCGGCTGGCGATGTGCAACAAATCTTCGGCAACCCGGGAACGTTCGAGAATTACCCCCATGAGCACGAAGAGCGGAACGGCGATCAGCGTCTGGTTCTGCATGATCGACCCGCCGAGAATGCGGCTGGGCAGATTGCGCAGGAAGGCCTCGTCGAACACGCCGATCCCGATGCCCACAAGGGCGAACAACAGGGCGACGCCGCCAAGGGTCAGGGCCACCTGGTAGCCGGCCAGCAGGGCCAGCACCGCGCAGACAAACATCGAAACGGCAAGGACAACCTCAAGCTCCATGGAGGCCTCCATGCGGGTCTTCTTCGGCTGCGTCCTCGAGCTTTCCGGTCAGGCGCAAGGCAGCCTTGAGCGCTTCCGACAGGCCCTGTGCGACCATCAGCACGGCGAAGGCCGGCAGCAAGGTCTTGAACAGGAAGAGGAGCGGCAGACCATCTGACTCCCGCGAGCCTTCAAACAGGGCCCAGCTGCGGGCGAGGCCTTGTTCGGTCATCATCAGCAGGCGGATGCAGATCGGGAACAGGAACAGGTAGATGCCGGCCAGTTCAATCCAGTTGCGTCCCCGCGCGCCGAACCGGGGGCGGAGGATGTCGACCCGAACATGCGCGTCGTCCCGCAGCGCCGAGGCCGAGCCGAGCATGAACATGGCCGCGAACGCGTAGATTACGATCTCGTTCAGCCAGGTGAAGGAAAGGCCGAAAGCGTAGCGCAGCAGGACGACCAGCAATTGCGCCCCCACAAGAACCAGCGCGCTGGTGATGGCCGCGCCGAGCGCCCAGCCTGTGGCTGTGTCGATAACGCGGACCAGCCGTTTGCCAATGCCTTCGACCGGTTCTGGCCAGACAAGAATGAGCAGCGGCAACAGCAGCAGGGGAGACAGGGCGAGGCCCAGCCAGTTCAGCCATCCGCCCAGTACAAGAAAGATTTCCGGAGACATGCCCAGCCCGCCTCCTGCCTATTTGTTCGCGTTGCGGGCGGCGTAGTACGGCCCTTCGGACACATCGGCCCAGCCGCGCATCAGCTTGAGGCTGGCCTCGAAACTGTCATAGATCCGCTTCTCGATCCCGTCCCGTCCGGAGGCGGCGCGCACATCCCAGGCCGCTTCGGCCATGCGGCTGACAACTTCGTCGGGGAAGCTGCGCATCTGGACGCCATGATCGCGGATGAGCAGGTCGAGATGGACCGAGTTCTGATAGGTGAATTCGCCGAGCGAGAGATGGTTCACGCTCTCGCAGGCGGCCCGGATGATCGCCTGTTCTCCCGGTGTGAGCCCTTCCCAGACGCGAAGGTTCATGCCCACGGCGAGGCTGGCGCCCGGTTCGTGGAAGCCCGGACCGTAATAGTAGGGCGCTTCCCGGTAGAAGCCGAGATAATAGTCGTTCCACGGGCCGACCCATTCGGTGGCGTCGATCGCTCCGGTCTGGAGCGACTGGTAGATCTCTCCGCCCGGCAGGGCCACGGAAGAGCCGCCCAAGGCGCGCAGGACATCGCCACCCTGACCGGGGATCCGCATCTTCAGGCCGACCAGATCATCCAGGCTGTTGATTTCCTTGCGGAACCAGCCGCCCATCTGGTGGCCGGTATTGGCAGCCTGAATGGGCTTGATGCCGAATTGGGCGGACAGTTCATCCCAGAGCGACTGGCCGCCGCCGAAATCGATCCAGCCCATCAATTCCTGAGCGGTCATGCCGAAGGGCACTGCGGTAAAGAAGGGATAGGCGCTGGACTTGGCGGTCCAGTAGTATTCGGCCCCGTGATACATGTCCGCCGACCCGTTGGAGACGGCGTCGAAACACTCGAAGGGCGGGACCAGTTCACCGGCGGCGAAGACCTTCACTTCCATTAGGCCGTCCGACATTTTCTGAATGCGCTGTGCCACCCGTTCGGCCGCTTCGCCAAGGCCGGGCAGGCCTTTCGGCCAGGTGGTGACCATGTTGAAGCGACGCCGGTTGCGGGCGATGGCCGGGGCGGCAAGATCGGCCGCCTTTTCAGGATTGGCGAAGGCTGCAGCTGCGCCTGCGAGGCCGAGCGCTCCGGCGCCCAGCAGATTGCGTCTGTGGATCATGAATCCTCTCCCCGTGCCTCCCTGATCTTGCGTCAGATATGAGGCGAAACCCTTGTTATTCGTCGTCTTCCAGCGGGCGCCAGCTCTCCCCGTCCAGCACCTCCAGCGGCTTGTAGCGCCGCTTGTAATCCATCTTCTGACTGCCCTTCACCCAATAGCCGAGATAGACATGCGGCAGGCCCAGTTCCTGAGCGTGCAGAATGTGGTCCAGGATCAGATAGTGGCCGAGCCCGCGCGATGAGAGGGCGGGGTCGAAGAAAGTGTAGACCATCGAGAAGCCGTCGCGCAGCACATCGGTAAGCGAAGCGGCGATCAGGGGCGCATCTTCTTCCGGGCCGTCCCGATATTCGAAGATCAGGCTCTGGACCGGGCTGCCGCTGACCATGGCGCTGTATTCGCGATACGACATGTCCGACATGCCAGCGCCGTCATGCCGGGATTTCAGATAGGATTTCAGCAACCGGTATTGCTCCCGGCTGGGCTGAGATTCGACCGGGCGGCGGACCAGCGAAGTGTTCCGGTTCAGGGTGCGCCGGTCATTGCGTGACAGGGTGAACTCCCGCGTGGGGACGCGGACGCTGCGGCAGGCATTGCAGCGCGGACAGGCCGGGCGATAGGCAATGGTCTGACTGCGCCGGAAGCCGGCCTGGCTCAGGGAATTGTGCACCAGATCGGCGTCGCCAATGGCGAGATTGGTAAATGCCTTGCGTTCCTTCAGGCCCGGCAGATAGGGGCACGGGCTGGGATTCGTCACGTAGAATCGCAGCGAGCGCTCAAGCCCTGGCGGCAGGATCTGGGAGTCTGTGAACTTCATGGCTCCGACGATACACTTACAAATCGAACCGCCAAGGGGCGAATATCGTAAACACGATCCATAAGAGTATCACGAGCGGGCCGCCAAACTTCATGAAATCCCCGAACTTGTAGTGTCCCGGTCCCATGACCAGCATGTTGGTCTGATAGGCGATCGGCGTGGCGAAACAGCAATTGGCGCCATAGATGACGGCGAGGAGGAAGGGCAGTGGATCCTCGACCTGAAGTTCGGCTGCGGCCGACAGGGCAATCGGCGAGAACAGGATTGCCGTGGCGGCGTTCGACAGGAGATTGGTCATCAGCGCGACGGCCAGGAAGATGGCAGACAGCACGGCGAGCGTGCCATAGGGCGAGGCCAGATTGACGACCGCATGGGCGATTTCGTCAGCGGCGCCGGTCTTTTCCAGCGCCATGCCCATGGCCAGGGCGGCCCCGATCACGAGGAAGATCCGCAAATCCAGCGCGCGGCTGGCCTGCCGGGTGTTCAGACAGCCTGCGATCAGCATGGCCACGGCGGCCAGGACCGAGGCATGCAGGATCGACAGCAGGCCCGAGGCCGCGGCGATGACCAGCGACAGGGCGATCACGCGGGCGGCAAGCGCCTTGGTGGTGAGCGGGATTTCGGTCTGCGACCATTCCAGCAGGATCAGGTCGCGGCTGGAGCGCAATTCGCGGAAGGCCTCGACCGGGCCGCAGAGCAGCAACGTATCGCCTGACTCGAGGCGAATCTCGCCCAGCTTGGTGCGAATCATGCGGCTGCGGCGCTGGATGCCCAGGGTCACGGCACGGGTCAGGCGACGGAAGCCGAGCATTTCCACCGTGCGTCCGACCATGCGCGAACCGGGAGCGATGACAGCCTCTGTCAGCGCCAGCGTGCCGGGGCGCGAGGAATCCTCGAGATCTGCGCCGGAGGCCTGCCAGACCTGTTGCAGGAAGTCCGGCTGGCGGGCCAGCACGTTCTGGAGGGCGGCGCGGGTGGCGGCAATGATGACGAGGTCACCGGCCTGAAGGCTGATATCCTCATAGGGCGGCAGGAAGGCGCGTTCCCCGCGCTGGATCATCCGCACGGTCATGTCGGGCAGGTCCGTAAACATGCCGGCGACGGGCTTCTTGCCGAGCAGGAAATGACCCTGTGTGACTTCGATCTGCGCCACGAATTGCTTGCCCGATGGCTGGACGATGTCGTCAGACAGGCCGCGGCGATTGGGTAGCAGGAATTTCGAGAAGATGAGAATATAGAGCAGGCCCGCGCCCGCCAGGATAAGCCCCATTGGCGACTGGTCGAAGAAGCCGAGCTGCTCGCCCGTAATGCGGTCATAGGATTCGGCGGCTAGCAGATTGGTCGACGTGCCGATCAGCGTGGTCATGCCGGCGAAGATGGAGGCAAAGCTGAGGGGCATCATCAGGCGCGATTGTGGCGCGTTCATGCGCATGGCGATGGCGGTCATCACCGGCAGGAACATGATCACGATGGGCGTGTTGTTGACGAAGGCGCTGGTCACGAAGACCGCGAGGAAGGCCAGCAGCAATGTTGTGACGGGGCGTTTGTCATAGCCGGCGAGCAGGGCCTTGGTCGGCCCTTCGAGGGCACCGGTCTGGAACAGGCCCTGGCCGACCACGAGCAGCGCCATGATCGTGATCAGGGCCGGGTTCCCGAACCCGGACAGAAGGTCTCCCGCGCTGATCGGATTGCCGTCCGTGTCGTGTGCGCCGGGCAGGATGAACACGACCATCAGGGCCGCGATCACGCAGACCGACACAAACTCCATCGACCAACGGTCGAGCATGTAGAATGTGATGGCTGCGCAGACGATGGCGAGGCTCGCCCACATCGGCCAGGTTTGGACCAATTCAGTCAGCATTGAGGCTCCGGTTCATCAGCACGCCCCGGCCCGGCCCCCAGGGACTAGCCGTCAATTTGGAGCAATATGCTTATGCGACGATTGGCTGACAAGTGCGGTTCCCCGGGATTGAGGGGGCGAGTTGCAGCCAGTCCTGTTACAGCTGTTACACGATCAGGAGAAACGCCCGCCGAGACCAGAAGGCGCAGCGCCGTGTTGGCGCGCTCCGAGGAAATCTCCCAATTGCTGCGCGCCGAATCGCGCGGGGTGAAGGCGTCGGTGTGACCCTCAATGGTGAGGGCGGCGGACAGCGGCGCCAGGACCGCGCCGACCTGACGGGTGAGATCGGTTCCGGCTTCGCTGAGCGCGTCGCTATTGCTGGCAAAGAGGGGGCGCGCGGCGGAGTCGACAAGGTCGATGCGCACGCCGTCTGCTGTGGATGCGATCCGGACGCTGTCACCAGCGGCCTGCAGGGCCGGGGCGGCTGCGAGACGGGTGATCAGGCGCTGGGCCTCGGACGGGCGCATGTCCACAAGCGGACCCGCAGCTGCGGCCGGGCGGGCGTTGCCGGTGAAATAGTCCGCAATGGCGGCGCGCGAGGCCGGCGAGACGCCGCTGACCAGCCACAGCAGCAGGAAAAAGGCCATCAGCGCGGTCAGGAAGTCGGCATAGGCCATCTTCCAAGTCCCCATCTTGCGACGGGGCGCGCCGGGCCTTCTGCCCGGAAAGCGTTGCGGATTGGTGGTGGCAATCGCCATGCGCTACAGCATCCCTTCATTCTGTCAGGAAGGCTGTTTGTATCAGGCCTTGGTTTATGGGCGTTGAGAACAAAGGGTGGGATTTCCCTGAAATTCAATCTAACTGGTCCACAACAGAACAAGCGCCCGGCAGAGCACGGAGACTGGACATGGCGAAAACTGCGTTTCTTGGCCTTGGGGTCATGGGGTTCCACATGGCGGGGCATCTGGCCGCAAAGGGCCATCAGGTAACGGTGTGGAACCGCAGCGAGGCCAAGCGCGGGGACTGGGCGGCCCGTCACAAGGGCGAGGTGGCGAAGGATCCGGCAGATGCCGCGTTCGGCGCGGAGTTCGTGTTTCTGTGCCTGGGCGATGATCCGGATGTGCGCGACGTGTTCGACCAGCTGGAGCCGAGCCTGGGTGCGGGCATGATTGTCGTGGACCACACCACCGCCTCTGCGGGGCTGGCACGGGAACTCGACGAACGCTGCCGGGTAAAGGGCGCGCGCTTTCTGGATGCACCCATCAGCGGCGGCGAGGCCGGGGCCATCAATGGCAAGCTGACCATCATGTGCGGCGGTGAGGAAGCCGCGTTCAAATCTGCCGAGCCCGTCATGGCCGCCTATGGCAAGAGCATGACCCTGATCGGCGAGAGCGGCGCGGGCCAGCTTGCCAAGTCCGTGAACCAGATCTGTATTGCGGGCATCGTGCAGGGCCTGTCCGAAGGCTTGCACTTTGCCGAGCAGGCCGGGCTGGATGCCGAGAAGGTGATCGCGGCGATCAGTGGCGGCGCAGCGCAGAGCTGGCAGATGGACAATCGCTGGAAGACGATGGTCGAGGGGCATTTCGAGCATGGCTTTGCCGTTGACTGGATGCGCAAGGATCTGCGGATCGCGCTGGAGGCGGCGCGGGAGAATGGCGCGAGCCTGCCGCTGACGGCGACGGTGGACCAATACTACGCCGACGTTCAGGCGATGGGCGGACAGCGCTGGGACACGTCCAGCCTGATCGCCCGTCTGTCGCGGGACTGATCCGGCATGCGCCTGCTGGAAGTTCACCTGCCTGCCGACGACCGGTTCGACACGGTGCTTCGCGCCGTGAAGGCTGCTGACCCGATCGACTATTATGTCCAGAACACCGAACGCAGGGACCGCAAGCTGATCTCGGTCTTCATTCGCGAAGGCACCGGGCAAGCGCTGATCGACAATATCCAGACGGCGCTGGAAACCTGCGACGATTTCCGCATTACGGTGCTGCCGGTCGAGGCGACCGCCCCGAACATCGAGGAGGCCACCGACCAGAAGGCGCAGAAACAAATCCAGGCCACGCGGGAGGAGATCTATTCCGACGTCTCCACCGGCGCGCGGCTGGACCGGGATTTCATCATCATGGTGGTGCTGTCCACCATCGTGGCGGCGATCGGCCTGAACTCGGATGGCATCGCGGCCGTGATTGGCGCGATGGTGATTGCGCCCCTGCTGGGGCCGGTGCTCGGCTTCTCCATGGGGGCGGCGCTGGGCGACTTCAAACTGCTCAAGCGGGCATCGCTGACTCTGGCTTCCGGCATCGCCATCGCCCTGTTCTGCGCATGGGTCTTGTCCTTCCTGCTGGAAATCGACCTGCAGAGTCGGGAGCTCATGTCCCGCGCGGAAGTGCGGCTGGACGGGCTGGCGCTGGCCATGGCGGCGGGCGGCGCGGCGGCGCTGTCCCTGACGCGCGGGCAGGCATCGGCCCTTGTCGGCGTCATGGTGGCCGCGGCCCTCTTGCCGCCGGGCGCGGCGCTGGGCCTGTTCGTGGGAACGGGGCACTGGACGCTGGCCATGCGGGCCGGTCTGTTGCTGGCGCTGAACGTCGTGGCGCTGGTCCTGGCGGCGCTGATCGTCTTCCGGCTGCGGAAGATCCGGCCGCGTTCCTGGATCGACCAGAAGAATGCTCAGCGCGCCGTCTGGATAAATGCGGGCCTGTCGGTGCTGCTGCTGGCCGTCGCCACCGCCCTGATCATATGGCTGGACCTTGGCTCGGAAGTGTCTGTCGGCTAGGCTTTCCGGGACGGGGAGGCGCGCATGGCAAAGAACGAGAACAAGACCCAGCCGACCGATGTGTCGCCGGCTGAATTCATCGCCAGCGTCGAGCATGACCGCCGCCGTGAGGACGGCGAGGTGCTGCTGAAATGGTTCGAGGAGGTCACCGGCTACACACCCAGAATGTGGGGGCCGAGCCTGATCGGGTATGGCCGGTATCATTACAAGTACGATAGCGGACGCGAGGGTGACATGCTGATCACCGGCTTTTCCCCGCGCAAGGCCAATCTGGTGATGTATATCATGCCGGGCTATCGTGACATGGGCGAGAAGCTGGCGCGGTTGGGCAAGCACAAGCTGGGCAAGAGCTGTCTCTACATCAACAAGCTGGCCGATATCGACATGGACGTGCTGAGGGAGATCGTCGAAGACGGCGTGGCCTATATGACCGAGCATTACGAGACCTGGCCGGAATAGGCCGCTGTCCCTAACGGGAATGTGATCGGAACTGTCGGAGGGGCGGCCCGTTCAGTCTGGGAACACCAGATTGGAGACCTCCCCGAATGAACGATCCCCTCAAGACCATCAATCCGGCAACCGGCGAGCTGCTGAACACCTATCCGCGCATGAGCAATGGGGAGATGCAGACCGCCATCGAGCAGTGCCACGCCGCCTATCAGGACTGGCGCAAGCGGAGCCTTGAGGAGCGCGCCAAGGTGATCAGGGCGATCGGCGAAGAGTTGCGCAAGCATGTCGATGACTATGCCGAACTGATGACCAGGGAGATGGGCAAGCTCTATCGCGATGGCCGGGAAGAAGTGAAACTGTGCGCCGGGATCTGTGACTACACCGCTGAGCAGGGCCCGAAGGAGCTGGCCAGCGAGGACCGCGAGATCATGACTGGCAGGAAGGGCATCATCACCTATTCGCCGATCGGAATCGTTTACGGCATCCAGCCCTGGAACTTCCCGCTTTACCAGGCGATCCGCTATTCCATTTCGAACCTCATGGCGGGCAATGGCGTGCTGCTGAAGCATGCAGAAGCGTGTACCGGAAGCGGGCTGATGCTGCGGGATATCTATGAGGCGGCAGGCCTGCCGAAACATCTGTTCACGGTCTTGTTGATCTCGCATGACCAGTCCGAAAAGGTGATCGAGCATGACCTTGTGCGCGGCGTGACGCTGACCGGCAGTGATGGCGCCGGCAGGATCGTGGCGGAGCAGGCTGGCAAGGCGCTGAAAAAGACCGTGCTGGAGCTGGGCTCGAACGACGCCTATCTGGTTCTGGAAGATGCCGACCTCGATCTGGCGGTGAGGAAATCCGTTGAGGGCCGCCTGTTCAACAATGGCGAAACCTGTGTGAACGCGAAACGGTTCATCGTGACCGAGGCGCGGTATGATGATTTTGTCGACCGGTTCGTCGAGGCCATGGAGAAGATCCGGCATGGCGACCCGTTCAGCGAGGAAACGGATATCGGCCCGATGGCCCGCGTGGATCTGCGCGAGACGCTGCATGAGCAAGTGACGAAAAGCGTGGAGAAGGGCGCCGTGATCCGGTGTGGTGGGCGCATTCCCGGCGGCGAGGGCGCATACTATCCCGCTACCGTCCTGACCGAAGTCGCCCCTGGCCAGCCGGCTTATGATGACGAATTGTTCGGTCCGGTCGCCTCGGTCATCCGCGCGAAGGACGATGAAGACGCCATGCGCATTGCCAATGACAGCCGGTACGGCCTTGGCGGCGGCATCTTCTCCGCCAATGAAGACCGGGCAATCGAACTGGCCTGCAACCATTTCGACACCGGCATGGTGATGATCAATGGCTATGGCATTGCCACACCCAACATGCCGTTCGGCGGGGTGAAGGATTCCGGCTATGGCCGGGAACATGGCGGGTTCGGCATGAAGGAGTTTGTCAACGTCAAAGCAGTTTTCGTATACTGATCAATGGGTTGGCCCGGCATCGCGCCGGGCCTTTTCCCACCGCTCGGGTTTACATCTGCCCCAGATCGCCTAGGTATGGCGGGAGTTCGACAGAGCACCCGTGCGCGCGACGCGGCCTCTGAAATCCACCTACCAAATCCTGGAGAGAGACCATGACGCAAGTGAAAACGGGCGATACCGTACACATTCATTACACCGGCACGCTGAATGACGGCACGACGTTCGACAGTTCCGAAGGCCGCGAGCCGCTGAGCTTCCAGGTGGGCTCCGGCCAGATCATTCCGGGCCTCGACTCTGCCATTCCGGGCATGGCAGTCGGCGACAAGAAGACCGTCAATGTGGCCTGTGACGATGCCTATGGACAGGTCAACCCGGCCATGAAGCAGGATGTGCCGCGCGGCGACATCCCGGCTGACATTCCGCTGGAAGTGGGCACGCGCCTGCAGATGCAGACCCAGAACGGACAGGTCATTCCGGTGACGGTTGCGGCGGTGGATGACAGCTCCGTCACGCTGGATGCGAACCATCCGCTGGCTGGCGAGGACCTGACTTTCGCCATTGAACTGGTCAAGATCGACGCGGCGGCCTAGTTTTTTAACTGACAGTCTATCCAGAAGCGGCGGCGTTACTTAGCAGGGCGTCGCCGTTTTTCGTTTCAGCCAGCATGTTTGGCCGGTCTGGCGGCGGCCATCCGGTCAAACAGGGCTGAGTTGAGAAAAAATCCGTATCAGGACGTATCATACAGGATGAACGGCGCCATCGGGGTATCCCGTGGCTGCGGGGCCCTGGCCCGTGCGGCATGTATGGCTTCGAAGTGTGCCATGTTGCCGATATTTTGCGGCAGGTCGCTCCAGCATGACGGGCAGTCCCATGCCGGGAATGCGTGCGGCGTATAGTTGTAGCGGCCGGGAGTCGGCGCATCCGCCGCCGCCTGAATGGTGAGATTGCCGCAGCGGTCAATGCGGATGAGGACGGCGCGACGTGTCTGTTTCTGCCAGGCGACGAGCCGGCGCAGATTGAGCCACAGGACCGGCCAGAACAGGGGCCAGACAAAGGCATAATAGCGGATATGGCGCGCCTCGATCATGCCGGGCAGTATAGGCCGGGTCCGGACAGTGTGGGACGAGTTTATTTTTTCGGCAATGATTTCAGCTGTCTGGCGCGCCAAAGCCGGGGATAGGCGGCGAACATCAGAAGACGCCCATCTCGATGCCGGCCCCGAGCGCCGCGCCCAGATCGCGGCATTTGGCGAGGTCTGCATCGGGGATGGTCTTCTCGGCGAGGATTTCCGTTTCCGTCTGCGCGTGGGTGCAGATGATCAGCGGCGGCTGTACCTGTTTCAGCCGCCAGCCTGTTGCGATCCGCGCGGCCTGGCGGGCAGCGTTTTCACCATCCGATCCGGCGCAGATCATCAGGCCATAGGGGCGGCCCTCGATCTTGCCCAGAACCGGATAGTAGCAGCGGTCAAAGAATTCCTTCATCGCGCCGGACAGGGCGGCGAGGTTTTCCGGCGCCGCGAACAGATATCCATCAGCGGCAAGCAGATCGTCCGGCATGACGTGTTCAGCGCGTTTCAGTTCAGTGTCAGTTTCGTTCCCGGCGGCCTCGGCGGCGGATTCGGCCATCTGGCGCGTTCCGCCGGTGCGGGAATGGTAAATGATGAGCAATCGGGGCATGCCCCTTCATTCCAAGCCTCACGGACTTCGGCAAGGGGCATGTGCCATGTGTGAAAAAAAGCCGGTGCGGGAGGGGGACCGCACCGGCCAGGTCAAGGCGGCGGGTTAGCCGGCCTTGTGCCATTCGAATTTCGCGAACGGCGCGTCCACCGGCGTCTGTGCGAGGTGGTTTGTGTAGTTCGAGATCGTCTTCTGCGCGACGCCGAGCACGACTTCGAGGATCTGGCGCTGGGTGTAGCCGGCATCGAGGAAGGCCTTCACGGCGGCGTCATCGACATTGCCGCGATTGCGCACGACGCTGAGCGTAAACGTGCGCAGCGCTTCCAGCTTGTCGCTCGGCAGGGGCGTTTCGTTGCGCAGGGCATCCGTGATGTCCTGGCTAACCCCCATGCTGCCTGCGATCGCCGTGTGCGCGGGGACACAATAGTGGCAGCTATGCTCGACATTGATGGCCTGCCACACCACGGTCAGTTCGTCCTTGTCGAAGCTGGACGCCTGGAACAGATCGCCCAGTTCCTTGTAGGCTTTCAGCAGGCCCGGCGCTTCGGCCATCACGGCGTAGAGGTTCGGGACGATGCCCATGCTTTTCTTCGCGCCAGCGAGGATCTCGCGGCTTTCTGCGGGGGCGGTGTCTTCGGTGTGGAGGGTGAAATCGGTCATCTGGGGGGCTCCTTGCGGTGAGTGTTTGTGTGCCCGTTCGTCGGGGCCCACCTCATCTGGGAGGCCCGGCCGCGAAACCAAGATCTTTTTAGAGCGATCACTCAAATGTGAGCGGCGGGGCAAGACAAGCGCGCCTGAAGGCCCTATCTTGAGGGCATGACACGTATGCCTGCCTATGACCGGGATGCCGCGCTGGAGTCTGCCGTTCGCCTGTTCTGGTCGAAGGGCTATCACGCGACATCGCTGAAGGATCTCGAAGCCGCGCTGAACATGCGGCCGGGCAGCATCTATGCCGCGTTCAAGAGCAAGCAGGCCTTGTTCCTTGCGGCGATGGAACGGTATTTCGAAAAGATGCAGGCCGGGTTTCGCGCGCATATGGCAGGCGCGGACACGCCCCTCGCCGGGCTGACCAGCTTCCTGCGGGCCTATGCCGAAGATGCGCCCGGCGCGCGGGTGCATGCCTGCCTGCTGCTGAAGACCCTGCTGGAAGCGACGGCGACGGATTCAGATATTTCAGCCCCTGCGCGGGACTATCTGGACCGGATGAAGGCTGAGTTTGAGGCGGGATTCAGGGCGGCGCAAGAGGCCGGGGATTTGCCGCGCACGGCGGATACAGCCCGGCTGGCCCGGCGTTACCAGGCGGCGTTGACCGCCCTGCAGATTGAGCTGCAACGGGGGCTGTCCGGTGCAGAGCTGACCGCCTTTGTGGATGATTTGATCGAGCCGTTCGAGCAGCTGGCAGCCGAGACTGCGGCCTGAATAATCACTCGGCCGGGACTGGCGTGAGCGCCTCTTTCCAGTCATCCATGGCGTGGCGATTGTCATGGTCCCACGGGTGGAAGCCGGGCTTGAACCAGGACAGCCAGACCTTCCAGCCGCGTCCGAACAGGGCCGGCTTCTTCCACAGGAATTCCTTCACGGCCCGGTCGGCCTCTTCGCGCGTATAGCCGTCAGCTTCCAGCAGCATGGCGGAGAAATTGGCGATATTGGCGGTGAAGTGTTTCGTGATCAGCAGCATGGACAGGCTGCGCCGGAAATAGCGCTTCAGCGAAGGCCAGCCCTTGGTGACCTCAAGGAACACGTCATAGGCGACGGCCTTGTGCTCTGTCTCTTCCATGGCATGCCAGCGCCAGAGTCGTTCCAACGCCGGGTCGGTCTGGCTGAAGATCGGTACACCGTCAATGTCGGCATCGAACATCAAATCCGCCATCATTGAGGTGAAATGCTCGAGGCAGATCGTGGCCATCAGCATGCGCATCGGGCCCCCGGCGCGGCCGAAATTGATCCGCTCCATGATTTCCGCGTCGATCTCTGCGACGGGGTATTTCTCGCGGTCGATCTTGTTGTTCAGCAAATGGTGTTCGCGCGAATGAATGGCTTCCTGCGTGATGAAGTCCTGCACATCGTCGGCCAGCTTGCCCGAAACCTCTCCGCGATAGGCCTTCACCGCATCCATGAACATGCGCTCGCCCTCCGGAAAGGTCAGCGACATGGCGTTGTAGACGGCGGTGGCGACGGGGTTTCCGTCCAGCCAGGGGCGGCCATCCTCCGCGGCGGTCATGTCAAAGCGCAGATTGCGCGGCTGGATCGTGATGTCTTCGGGGGTGCGTTTGCGCGTCATTGTGTTTACTGCTTTCTGGTACAGAACTGGCAATCGTCTTGTCGCAACAGGTAACACTACTGACAAAAATGTCAATAAAGAAAAAAGACACCTCACCCCGAATCCGTCGTACGCCGGAGGAATCGCGCGCCAACATCCTGGCCGCCGCCGAGACTTTGCTCGTGGAACAGGGGCCGCAGACGTTGCGCCTGGCCGATGTGGCCAAGGCGGCGGGGGTGGCGAATGCCACCGTGCTGCATCATTTCGGCTCCATCGACGCCGTGCAGCAGGCCCTCATGGAGCGGATGATCGCCGACCTGGTGGATGCGATCCTGGCGATCCAGATTCCCGCGGACGGGCCAGTGCGGGCGCGGGAAGTGGCACTGCGGACGCTGTTCGAGGCGCTGGAGACGCGCGGGGCGGCGCGGCTGGCCGCCTGGCTGGAACTGACCGACGAGACCAGCCGCCTGACCGTGGTGCAGAAAGCCGTTCAGGACGTGGCGCAGAAGAAGATCAGCCAGGCCGGAATTCCGCCGGGACTGGCCGAAGACATGATCCTGATGAGCGTGACCCTCGCCCTGGGCACTGGCCTGTTCGGCCCCTCCCTCGGTACACTGATCGGCAAACCGCCAGAGCGCGCAAGGGAGCTGACGCTGCAAATGCTGATGAGCTATTTCGAGAAGCTGGCCGGGTAAGCCGTCAGATCGTGACGGCTTCGAGCTGGGCGGCCTGGGCGAACCGGACCGCCAGCCCGGCAACGCGCTGACCCAGCAGGCGCGCGGTTTCCCGGTCTGCCGCTGGCGGCGCAACATCCCCGCCCTGATCCGCATTCGCCTGCGCCATTACGCCCAGAGATCCGCCTATCCGGTTAATGTCATTGATTGAGGCGGTGGAGGCGTTGTTGCCCGGCGCAAGGCCGAGGCTGACCCAGAGCATGCCGTGTTGGGCGGCCAGCGTGGCAAGCTGACTGAGCGTGGCGAACTTGTCGCCGGCTTGTGAGCTGGACACGGTAAAGCCGGCGGCGAGCTTGTCCTGCCAGCCTCGCTGGAACCAGATGCCGGACGTCTTGTCCATGAAGGTTTTGAAGGGGCCGGAGACTGCGCCCATATAGGTGGGCGAACCGAAGATGATGGCATCGGATGCTTCCAGGATTTCCCAGCACCGGTCGGTCATTTGTGTGACATCGATGAGGTGCGGGTCAGCGCCGTCCGTGGCGACGACGCCGGACTCAACGCTCCGGGCCAGGACGGAGGTGTGGCCATAGCCGGAATGGTAGACGACGGAAACAAGTATAGGCATGGGGTTCTCCAGATCAACTGGAGGCCAAACTAGGCATTGGCGCACGCGGCATAAGCGGCCATCGCGGAACAAGACTCTTTACCGGGAGCGAACAATCTCGTCAGGCTCGGGCCGATGTAAGCCCGGCGAATTCCTCGACGAGGAAATCGATCAGGAGCCGGTGCTTCAGGGATTGCTCACGATGGGCGGGATAAAGGGCGAACAGGGCGTGCGGCGCGCCGTCCCAGTCTGGAAGTATCCGGACCAGATCGCCAGACGACAATGCATCGCGGACATAGAGGTCCGGCACCAGCGCAATGCCAAGGCCGGACCGGGCGGCCTCGCGCACAGCCAGCGAACTGTTGGCCCGAAACACGGACCTGACCGGAATGGCGGTCTGATCCGCGCCGTTGTGCACATGCCAGATGTCGGGGGATTGTGCCCCGGAATAGACGAGGCAGGCATGGTGGACGAGGTCTTTCGGTGTGGCGGGCGGTGTGTGGCGGGACAGATAGTCTGGCGCCGCGCAGAGGATGCGACGAATGTCGAGCAGCTTGCGGGCCCTTAGGCTGGAATCCGCCAACGCGCCGCCGCGGATTGCCAGGTCGAATCCCCCATCGACGAGATCAACGAACTGGTCATTCATGACCAGATCGATCCGGATGTCCGGATAGCGCGCCGCAAAGCGCGGCAGCATGTGCGCCACCGTGGCGAGCCCGAAGGACATGGGCGCCGCAATCCGGAGCCGTCCGCGCGGCGTGCCGGTGTCGGTGCGAACCTGTTCATCGGCCGCAGCGAGCCCGTCCAGAAGGTCCGACACCTGGTCGAAATAGGTCTGGCCGATCTCGGTTAGATGCAGCGACCGGGTGGTGCGCACGATCAGCTGCGCGCCAAGCTCGGCTTCGAGATCCTTCACCATCTTGCTGACAGCTGCATTGGAATAGTTCAGGTCACGCGCGGCGGCGCTGAAACTGCCACGCTCGACGACGCGCCGGAACACGGTGAGGCTGGAGAAACGGTCCATTGTCCACCCAAAGGAAATAGTCTTTCGATAATATCAGCAATTATCACCTGACACGAAAAGCTCCAACTTCCCGGCAAGCGAAGACACAGGAGCCCGACATGACCTTTCGGACTATCAAACACATCCTGGCCGCCCTGTTAGCGGGATCGACCTTGAGCGGCGTTGCCTCGGCGCAGAACCATGTGGGCGAAAGCCCCTGGGGCGCGGAGGATGAACTCGGTCGACTAAATTTGATCACGCCCGCCTCGCGCGCCGACATCATGTCCCGTGTGTCCGCCGAGCGGGTCTATGATCTTTCAGTCGATTACTTTGTCGGCATGCCGAGTTGGCAGGCTGCGGGGGACCCGCATTACCAAATATGGATGACCCACACGCCACACGGCACGGAGATCGACGATCCGATGGGCGTGGGCCGGGAGATGAATGGGCATGTTGGTTACACCGGCTCAGCTATTTCCATGTACACACATACCGGTACGCATATCGACGCGTTCAACCATTTCGGCATTGGCGGACAAATCTACAATGGCTTCCGCGCCGAGGAACATCTGGGTGACCGGGGATGGACGAAGACCGGTGCCGAGAATATCCCGCCAATCGTGGCCCGCGGCGTGCTGGTGGATGTCGCCGCCGCAAAAGGCTTCGACATGCTGCCGGATAGCTATCGCATCACGCGGGGCGACATTGAGGCTGCGCTTTACCGGCAGGGTACGGAGCTTCACGGCGGCGATGTCGTGCTAATCCGGACCGGGCGGATGCAGGTCTATGAAGAGGCACAGCGCTATATGGCCAACCCGCCGGGCCTTGGCCTGGAAGCGGCGAAATTCCTCGTCGAAGAGGGCGGCGCGATGATCCTCGGCGCAGACAATCTCAGCTTCGAGGCGTTTCCGTCCGAGATCGAAAATAATTACGTGCCGCTGCACACCTATCTGCTGGCGCAAATGGGCGTGCCGATCATGGAACTGGTCTACCTCGAAGACCTGGCACGGGACGGAGTGTACGAATTCGCCTTTGTCGGCGGGTCGCTCAAGCTGCGCGGGGCGGATGCCGCCCCCATGCGCCCGGTCGCCTTCCCGTTGAGTTCAGACCACTGACAAGGCCGATCCTGCGCGCCGATTTGCCCCAAGGACCCTCACCATGCCAACGAAATCCGATATCCTGCTGACAGCGACTGCGCCCGTCATATGGGGCAGCACCTATATCATCACTACCGAATTCCTGCCGCCGGACATTCCGCTGACGATAGCGGCGCTGCGGGCCTTGCCGGCGGGGCTGCTGCTTCTCCTGCTGGTGCGGCAATTGCCCGAGCGGGACTGGATCGTGCGCATTCTTGGACTGGGCGCGCTGAACTTTGCGATCTTCTGGGCCCTGTTGTTCGTGTCAGCCTATCGTCTGCCGGGCGGTGTTGCGGCCACGGTCGGGGCGGTGCAGGCGCTGGCCGTCGTGTTCCTGTCCCGTCTGGTGCTGGGCATCTCGATTCGTTTCCTGGCCGTGTTTGCCGCCATGCTGGGCATGGGCGGCGTGGCGCTGCTCCTGCTGACGCCGACGGCGGCGCTGGACCCGGTCGGCATCGCGGCAGGTATCGGCGCGGCTGTCGCCATGGCAGGCGGCACTGTGCTCAGCCGTCGCTGGCGACCGCCGGTGCCGCTGCTGACCTTCACGGCCTGGCAGTTGACGGCGGGCGGCCTGTTGCTGGTGCCGGTGGCGCTTGTGGTCGAGCCGGATGTGCCGGTCTTCACCGCGCGCAACTGGAGCGGCATGGCCTATCTCAGCCTGATCGGCGCGGCGGTGACCTATGCGGTCTGGTTTCGCGGCGTGGACCGGATCGCGCCGTCGGCGATCTCGACGCTGGGCTTTCTCAGCCCCGTGTCCGCTGTGGTGTTGGGGTGGGTGTTTCTCGGTCAGGCGCTCAGCCCCGGCCAGGTGGCGGCCACCGGCATTATCCTCGCTTCGGTCCTGATCAGCCAGCGCGCCGCGACGCTGCCGGCCCAACCGAAGCGCCTGCGGCTGGCGGGGTGAGGAGATGAGCGCTCTCTCCCTCGCATCCTTCGACTTCGCTCAGGATGAGTCCGCGTAAGGCTACCCGCTCAACTTCTCAGCTGCCTCTTCAGCAAAATACGTGATCACGCCGCTGGCGCCGGCGCGTTTGAAGCACATGAGCGACTCCATCATGACGCGGTCGCCGTCGATCCAGCCATTCTGGGCGGCGGCCTTGATCTGGGCGTATTCGCCGGAGACCTGGTAGGCGATGGTGGGCACACCGAAGGTGGAGGAGACGCGCTGCACAATGTCCAGATACGGAAGGCCGGGCTTGACCATCACCATGTCAGCGCCTTCGGCCAGGTCGAGCGCAACTTCGCGCAGGGCCTCGTCTGAATTGGCGGGGTCCTGCTGGTAGGTCTTCTTGTCGCCTTTCAGCGCGGTGGCCGAGCCGATGGCGTCGCGATAGGGGCCGTAAAAGCCGCTGGCATATTTGGCGGCATAGGCGAGGATCATCTGGTTGGTGAAGCCTTCTTCCTCAAATGCGGTACGGATCGCGCCGATGCGGCCATCCATCATGTCCGACGGCGCGACGATATCGGCGCCCGCGCCAACATGGACCAGCGCCTGCTGGACCAGTTTTTCCGTAGTCGCATCATTCGGGATGGTGCCGTCTTCGTCCAGCAGGCCGTCATGGCCGTGGCTGGTATAAGCGTCGAGCGCGACATCGGTGATCAGGCCGACTTCCGGCGCGGCATCCTTCATGGCCTTGAGCGCGCGGGGGACGAGCCCGTCCGGGTCCAGCGCGCCGGAGCCGGTCTCGTCCTTGCCGTCGGGGCCGATATAGGGAAACAGCGCGATGGCGGGAATGCCGAGCTCGCGCGCCCGCACGGCCGCTTTTGCGGCGTCCTTCACGCTGAGCCGGTCAATTCCGGGCAGGGAGCCGACAGGCATGCGGTCTTCGCCATCATGCACGAACACGGCCCAGACCAGGTCTGAGGGGGTGAGGACGTTCTCGCCCGCGAGCGAGCGGATCCAGGGCGCCTGGCGCAGGCGGCGCATGCGGGTGGCCGGGAAGGCTTGGGGAAACTGGGTCATGGCTGCCTCAATGGTCGAAAATGGCGCTGGCTACAACCAGCCAAGTTTACGCACCATGAAACAGCGTTTCGAGATATCCAGATCCTCGGCCTGGATGCGTTCCAGGTCCAGCATCCAGTCGGCCATGTCGCTTCGCTTGATCTCGCGAAAGCCATGGCGGGCATAGAAGGGGCCGTTCCAGGGCAGGTCGCGGAAGGTGGACAGGGTGACCCGGCGCAGTTTCCGGGTCCTGGCCTCGTCAACCACCCGGCCCAGCAGGGCCGCGCCCAGCCCCTGGCGGCCATGATCGGGATGGACGCTGATCTGGTCGAGATAGAGCGTGCCGCCGCGCAGCGAGACCAGCGCGAAGCCGACCGGCAGGCCGCTGCCGGCGCGGGCGGTGAACAGGTCCCCCGTGCCGGCGGCATGGGCGAGGACGTCCAGCGGCACATGGTCTGCCAGCGCCTCTTCCGACAAGAGGCCGGTGGGCGCAAACAGCGTGCTGGCGGCGCGATCCACCTCGATCAGCGTCGCAAGATCGGAGGCGGTCGCCCCGTCTATTCCATAAGCTGTGCTGGCCTGTTGCATTGACATTCGGCGTTGCCCAATCAATTCCGTTTGAAACTTCTTAAGCGAAAAAGCGGGACATTAACAATGAGTGCTTTGTTTTCCGACGAACAGGTGATGATCCGGGACATGGCCCGCAAATTCGCGGAAGACCAATTGATGCCCCATTCCGAGGCCTGGGACCGCGACAGCCATTTCCCGGTTGATGTCATCAAACAGGCCGCGGAACTGGGCTTTGCCGGCATCTATGTGCGCGATGATGTGGGCGGCAGCGCGCTGACCCGGACCGATGCGGCGCTGATCTTCGAACAGCTTTCCTATGGCGATGTATCGACCGCGGCCTTCATCTCGATCCACAACATGGCGAGCTGGATGATCGACACGTTCGGCTCTGACGAACAGCGCGCGGCCTGGCTGCCGCGGCTGACCTCGATGGAGCTGATCGCGTCCTATTGCCTGACCGAGCCGGGTGCGGGATCGGATGCGGCGAGCCTGAAGACGCGGGCCGTGCGCGATGGCGACGACTATGTCATCAGCGGCACGAAGCAATTCATCTCCGGCGCCGGAACGTCCGACATCTATGTGCTGATGGCGCGCACGTCGGATGATGGGGCCAAGGGCGTCTCCACCTTCATCATCGAGAAGGACACGCCGGGGCTCAGCTTTGGCGCGAATGAGCGCAAGATGGGCTGGAAGAACCAGCCGACCCGGCAGGTCATCCTCGATGGCGTGCGCGTGCCGGCAGCAAACCGGATTGGCGAAGAGGGCCATGGCTTCCGCTTCGCGATGGCGGGGCTGGATGGCGGACGGCTGAACATTGCCGCCTGTGCGCTGGGCGGCGCGCAGCTGGCACTGGACAAGGCGGTGGCCTATGCCAAGGAGCGCGAACAGTTCGGCAAGGCGATTGCCACCTTCCAGAATACGGCCTTCAAGCTGGCCGACATGGAAACAGAGCTGCAGGCGGCACGGGTGATGCTGTATGAGGCCGCCGGGCGGCTGGACGGCAAGGCGCCGGATGCCACGCGCTGGTGCGCCATGGCGAAACGGTTCGTGACGGACACGGCCTTCAAGGTGGCCAATGATGCGCTGCAGATTCACGGCGGCTATGGCTATCTGGCCGATTATGGCGTGGAGCGCATCGTGCGGGACCTGCGCGTGCACCAGATCCTGGAAGGCACCAACGAGATCATGCGCGTGATCATCTCGCGGGACATGCTGAAGGACTGATCTGGCTGACCGGCGCGGCGCGCACGCCCGAACATTACCGATATTTATAGCGTTTTCGCGGGTACGGAGCGTGATTTCATGCCGTCCGTGTCTGGACAAGGCGGGGTGGCTGCGGTGTTGTTGGAGCCTGGTAGAGTTCAGGAACAGGAGGGCCCGCGATGCAAACGGTCCGTAAGCTGTCATTCGTGGCGGGATTAGCCGTGCTGGGCGCGTGCGCCAGTGCGCCGCCGGATTTGCGGGACAATCAGATCGTGCGGGGGGAGCGTGTCGGTGAGGTCGAGCTGGGCATGAGCTTGATTGAGCTGTTCGCCGTCAAGGGGACGCCCCTGCACACCACGCCCATCGAGGGCACGCGCGCGACGACCTATACTTATGACGGCCTCGTCATTGCAGCAGACGAAAAGGTCTACTGGATCATTGCCCGCGATCCGCGCTATCGCACCGATATCGGCGTTGGTGCCGGGGCGGAACAGATTCTGGCGCGCGGGGCCTATGGCAAGCCGAAATGCGTGGTCACGAAAGGCGACGAGACGCTGTATGATTACAGCGACATCTATTTCGGCGTCGACAACAAGAGCGGCAAGGTGACCAAGGTCGGCATCATGCGCGACACCCAGACCTGTGATGGCTGAGGCGGCAGGCTGCGCAGGATAGGCGGGCCGAACCGGAAACCGATTGAACCGCCCTGCGATCTGCGGCAGCCTGCGCCCGGATGTCAGCTGATCGGAAGAGGTGCCGCGTGCGGGGATTGAAAAGATTGGTGGGAGCGCTGGTGGTGGCGCTGCTTGTGCCTGTTGCGTGGGCGCAGACAGGTGACTGGACCGAGGAAACCGAGGCGCTGGTCCATAAGGACGGCTTTGTCGATCTCTATCTGGATGGTGAAGACGGGCGCATCCTGGTTGCGCTGCCCGCCCCGGATGAGGACGGCGTGGCCCTGCGCGCCATTCAGGCGACGGGGCTGACGGCCGGGCTCGGCTCCAATCCCATCGGCCTGGACCGGGGGCGCGCCAATGCTGGCGAGATCGTCGCCTTTCGTCAGGTGGGGGACAGGGTCATCGCGGAAATCGAGAACTGGACCTATCGCGCGAGCGCCGACAATCCGCTGGAGCGCAAGGCGGTGCGGGATTCCTTTGCACGCAGCTTTGTCTGGTCGGGTGAAATCCTGGGCACCGGGCCGGAGGGGGAGATCCTCGTGGACCTGTCCTCCTACCTGACCCGTGACGCGATGGATGTGCGGGCGGCGCTGAAACAGCATCCCGATGGTGGGACCTTCCAGGTGTCGAAGGATTTGTCCATGCCGGATGTGGGCGCGGCACTGGCCTTTCCGGACAATGTGGAACTCGACGCCTTCCTGACGCTGACCAGCGACGAGCCGAAATCCGAGGTCTGGGCCACGGCGGCCGATGCGCGCTCGGTGACGTTGGTGCAGCACACGTCGCTCGTGCGCCTGCCGGATGATGGCTACACACCGCGCCGGTTTGATCCGCGCAGCGGCGCCATTGATGTCGGCTTCTATGATTTCTCGGCGCCTCTGACGGGGCAGGTCGGCCAAGCCTTTGCGCGCCGATTCCGGCTGGAAAAGCAGGACCCGACCGCAGACAGCAGTCCGGCGAAGGAGCCAATCGTCTTCTATGTGGATTCCGGCGCGCCGGAGGAAATTCGCAATGCGCTGATCGAAGGCGCATCCTGGTGGGCCGAAGCATTCGAGGCGGCAGGCTTTCCGGACTCCTACCGTGTGGAAGTCCTGCCCGAGGGCGCGCATCCGCTGGATGTGCGCTACAATGTGATCCAGTGGGTGCACCGCCAGACGCGGGGCTGGTCCTATGGCGGCGGCCTGACCGATCCGCGTACGGGCGAAATGCTGAAGGCGAATGTCATTCTGGGCAGCCAGCGCGTGCGTCAGGACCGGATGATTTTCGAAGGCCTTGCCGGCGCCTCGAAGACCGGCACCGGAACGGCGGACGACCCCGTCGAGATTGCCTTGTCACGCATCCGCCAGCTGTCGGCGCATGAGGTCGGTCACACGCTGGGCTTTGCGCACAATTTTGCGGCCTCATCGAACGATCGGGCGTCGGTGATGGACTATCCCGCACCCTGGGTGCGGATCGGGCAGGCGGGCGATCTCGATTTCTCCGCTGCCTATGACACCGGCATCGGCGAATGGGACAAGGTGGCCACGATGTGGCTGTACCGCCAGTATCCGGACGGGACGGATGAGGGTGCTGCGGGAGATGCGCTGCTGGAATCGGCGCGGGCCGGCGGGCTGCGTTTCATTGATGATCCGCAGGGGCGCGGCGTGGGGACGGCGCACCCGCATGCCAGCGTCTGGGACAATGGCGCCGATCCCGTGGCTGCGCTGACGGAGGTGATGCAGGTGCGCCAGGTGGCGCTGGACCGGTTCGGCGCAGATGTGTTGCGGACGGGTCAGCCGAGTTCGGGCCTGCGGGCGGTGATCGTGCCGATCTATCTGTATCACCGCTATCAGGTGAATGCCGCAGCCAAGATGATTGGCGGTTATGATTTCCATTATGCCGAGACGGGCGAGGCCGACCTGGCCGGGACGGCGGTTCCTGCGGCGCGACAGAAGGCGGCCCTGGATGCGCTGGTGGCGACCCTGGACCCGGCGGCTCTGGACCTGCCGGATGACACGCTGAACCTGCTGACCCCGCCCATGGTGTCGTTTCGCGGGGCAAATGCCGGTGCGGAATATTTCCCCGGCGAGACCGGCGCGATGTTCGATTTGCTGGCCGCAGCGGATACAGCCGCCTCCATGACGCTGAGCGCGGTGCTACATCCGCAGCGTGTGGCGCGACTGATCGAAACCCGGCGGCGGGACGCCTCTGCGCTGGGCTATGATGACGTGCTTCAGGCATTGGAGGGTGCGGTGTTCCGCACGGTCTCCAGCCCGCGCCAGGCCGGGATCCTGCACCGGGAGCAGGTGCGCTATGTCTCTACCCTGATCGATTTGTCCGGGACCGGGCAGGCGACGCCGGAAGTGGTGATGCAGACCAATGCCTATCTGGCGGGACTGAAAGGACGGCTGTCGAAGCGGCAACGCCGCATGCCGGACAGCGACGCGGCGGTGCGCATGGAGTTGGCCCGGCGCATAGGAGCGCATCTCGACCGCCCGTCACCGGCTGCGCCACCGTCTTCCGGCGCGATCGACATTCCGCCCGGCAGCCCGATCGGGGCGGGCAGCGCGGAAGCGTGCTGGCATTGCGATACGGACTGGCTACCGCGCTAGGTGTCCTCCCTTACGCTGTGGGCTTGATCCCGACTGCGACCCCTGTAGGGGTATGGCCGTAGAAGTGAGACCGGCCCGGGCCGGCGGAGACAAAGGGATAGAACATGTCGAATGAGGTATCGGTCGAGGTCCATCGCGGTGTGGGCCGCATCACGCTGACCCGTTCGAAGGCGCTGCACGCGCTGAATGCGCCCATGTGCGACACGATTCTGGCGGCGCTGGAGCGTTGGGCCGAGGATCCGACTGTCTACCTGGTCATGATCGATCATGAGGACGGCACGCGGGGATTCTGTGCCGGGGGGGACATTCGCATGCTGGCCGAAAGCGGCGCAGGCGATGCCGGCGAGGCGCGGGCCTTCTTCAATGTCGAATACCGCATGAATGCCGCGCTGAAGACGTTTCCCAAGCCGGTGCTGGCCATCATGGATGGCGTGACGATGGGCGGCGGGGTCGGCTTGTCGGTGCACGGCTCCCACCGTGTTGCGACCGAGCGCACCCTGTTCGCCATGCCGGAGACCGGGATCGGCCTGTTTCCGGATGTCGGCGGCGGCTGGTTCCTGCCGCGCCTGTCCGGCGAGCTTGGCACCTGGCTCGCCCTGACTGGTGCGCGCCTGAAGGGTGTGGACGTGGCTGCTGCGCGTGTGGCGACCCACTACCTTCCGTCCGAATTGATCCCGAATTTGAAGAAGCAGGTGGAAAGTGCCGATTTCTCCGTTGGCGCGGCCGAGATGCTGAACGAGATCCTGCGGGGCCTGACCCATGCTGTCCCGCCGGGCAGTTTCGAGGCCCATCGCGAGGTGATCGATGCGTGCTTTGCCCGGGAGACGGCCGAGGAGATTGTCGCGGCGCTGGAGGCATCCGGCGATGACTGGGCCGTGGAGCAGGCGGCCACCCTTCGCACCAAGTCGCCAGAGACGGTGAAGGTTGCGCTGCGCCAGGTGCGTGAAGGCGCAAAGATGGAAACCTTCGAGGACAATATGCGGATGGAGTACCGAATTGGCTGGCGCAAGGTGCAGAGCCATGACTTCCTCGAAGGCGTGCGCGCCGTGATCATCGACAAGGACAATGATCCGAAATGGCAGCCCGCGACGCTGGAGGGGGTCAGCGAGGCAGATGTCGCGGCATATTTCGAGCCGCTTGGGGCCGATGAATTGACCTTTGGGGATTGAGCCCCGCCGCCTGTCTTGAAATAGTGCCGCCAGTTTTTACGGGGCGATTCAGGAGCAGGCATGCGCGGACAGGTTTTGAAGGCGGATTCCGCCGAGGGGCTCGGCATCATTCTTGGGGATGATGGCGCACGCTACAAATTCTCTCAGGCGCAGGTGCGCGATGACAACCGGTTGGTGCAGGGCCTTGAGGTTGATTTCGTGGCCATGGGCGATGAAGCGCGTGACATCTACCTGCTTCAGCCGCGCGGGGCGCAAGCGGCAGCGGCTGCTCCGGCGCAGGCGCAGGCGCCCATGGCTGCTGCGGCGGCGCCGGCCTATGCCCGAATCCCGGCAGTGAAGAGTGACGGCATCTGGACCTATTTTCTCCGGTGCCTGTCCTCCAATTACTTCCAGTTCCATGGCCGCGCGCGCCGACAGGAGTATTGGGGCTTTATCCTGTTCTACATCCTGACGTTCTTTGTTGCGCTCATCCTGGACACCATTCTGACACTGGCAGTATTCGGCGTGGATGACTCCGATGGATACTTCCTGCCGATCTTCACGGTCCTCTGGTGGCTTTACACCATCATTCCCGGCATCGCGGTCACCGTACGCCGGTTCCATGACCAGGACCTGTCCGGCTGGATGTATCTGCTGAACCTGATCCCCTATATCGGCGGCTTGATCGTGCTGGTGTTCATGTTCATCGACAGCCGGCCCGAAGAGAATGTGCATGGTCCGAGTCCGAAATACGGGGCCCGGAGCATGGCCGACACATTTGCCTGACCTGCAATCGAATATTTGAATTCACGAAGGGCTGCGGCCCGTTAGATCGTTGCGCAATAGTAACGGTTAATGTATTCGGCCGTTTGTTAACCTTCTAGTCTTCCGAAAAGGGTATGCTTATCAATTCATTAGGAATGATGCTGTACTTCTACTCAAACTACAACAAAAGTTGAGTAAAATAAATTGAGTGGTGGTGAGTATGATGATTGCAGAAACGCAGGAAACTGCGAACAATAGTCTTGGTGAATCCTTCCTGAAGTCTTTGTCTTTGCTTGAGCAGGCACACCGTCGTCTTCACGATGTTGTCAAAGACGATCTGGAGCGCGGCGGCGAACGGTCCCTGACCGGTGTTCAGGCCCTGCTGCTTTACGAGATTGGTGAAGGCGAGGCCCCGGCGTCTGTTCTGCGGGCTCGCGGCGCCTTTGCCGGCACCAGCCTGTCCTACAACGTCAAGAAACTGCAGGAAGGCGGCTATCTCATTCAGACGCGTTCCGAGGATGACAAGCGCACCGTCACGCTCAGCCTGACCGAGCGCGGCCTCAAGGTCCGCAAGCGGGTCGAAGCCCTGTTCGAAAAGCAGGCCGGTGCCCTTGAGCCGACGGCCAGCGTCCGTCCGGATGACCTGTCGCAGCTCAACAAGACCATTTCGCGCCTTGAGCGTTTCTGGTCAGACCAGATCCGCTTCCGTCTCTAGGAGCCGCGCCTCACGCGTCTTGCAAAAGCCCCCGCCTGGCCAGGTGGGGGCTTTTTCATGCGTGCGACATGCGATCATTGCGGCACGCCGGGAGCGGAAATAAGTTTTCAACCCTGGATTTCGTGTTTAGGTTGCGGTGCCATGAGGGGTTCGGGATGTTTCTTGCTGGCGATGGCCGTGGCGGGACCGGCATGGGCGGGGCCGTGGGCCCAGCCGGAAGGCGGCTGGTATGCGCAGGCTGTGGTGACCGCGGAAGAACTGGAAGGCATTCGCGGAAACCGCGTGGAACTCTATGGTGAGTTCGGGCTGGCCCCCGGCTGGTCCGTGACGGCGAAATCGGAGGCGGTGGCCTATGAAACGGCGGGCGGCCAGTTCGACCGCTCGGCCTGGCGCGCCACGCTGCGCCGTCAATTGGTGGATCACAAGGGCTGGGCCATCGGGGTTGAGGCCGGCCTTCTGGAAGGAAATTCGGTGGGCGGCGTGTTCGGCTGCGACAGCTGGGGTGGGGAAATCCGTGTGAGTGGTGGCCTGTCCGGCTTGCGCGGAGGACGGAATTTCCATGCCTTCGCGGACGCGGTGTCGGTGCGCTACGAGGACGGGTGCGTCCGTCACCGGGCAGAGATCGGATACGGCGTCGATCTCTGGCAGAATCTGTTCCTTGGCCAGCAGCTATGGATCGAGCGCGGTAGCGACACGGCCGATTCCAGCAAGTACGAGACGAAGCTGGGCTATCATTTCGACTGGGCCGATCTGGCCGTGGGGTACCGTCAGGAGTTTGCCGGGGATTTCGACGAGCAGGCTGTGCTGCTCGCCCTCAGTTTCCGGCACTGAAGCCGGAGACCTATTCCTCAGCCGTTTCCGGCATCGCGGCGGCGTCATATCCGGTTTCGCTCATCAGATAGGCGACAACCGCAATCCGGTCTTCAGGCTTGCGGACGCCCGCAAAGGTCATGCGGTTGCCGGGCAGGAAGGTGCGCGGATTTTCGAGCCAGTGATCGACCTGTTCCGGGGTCCAGGTGAAATCGGCTTCCTGCAGGGCCGGAGAATAGGCAAAGCCGTCCAGCGTGCCCGCTTCGCGACCGAACAGGCCATGCAGGTTCGGGCCGACCAGATTGCCGGCGCCTTCGGCGGTCAGGTGGCAGGACTGACAGAGTTTCCATGTCCGGCGACCGCGCGCATAGTCTGCTGTGTTGTAGGGTGCAGGCAGGGCCGCGAAGGGCGATGGGGCGTCCGTTGCAGGCGCCGCGGGTGCGGGCGTGGCGGCCGGGGTGGCCGCGGCCGGAGCGGGCTCGGCAGGCGTTTCATTTGCGGGGGCATCCGAGCCGCCACAGGCAGCAAGCCCCACAAGGGCGGCGATTGCGATGGAGGAAATCATCTTCATGTCAGGTCAGGCTCCGAAAGGTCTGGCCGCACTTTGTGAGGTAACCGGGCGGAAGGCAACCGGCCTGCGTCAAGTGGCCGCCGCGTACACTGGCGTGCCGGGCCTGCGGGCAGGCAGGGACAAGCACGCCGCATCGCGATATGTTGCGGGAATGGCTGATTCCGTCCGATCCCGCCCCGAAATACGCAAGCTGCCCCCCGATGTCGTGAACCGGATTGCGGCCGGTGAAGTGGTCGAACGCCCGGCTGCGGCGGTCAAGGAACTGGTCGAGAACGCCCTTGATGCGGGGGCGCGGCGCATTTCGGTATCGATCGAGGCCGGCGGCCTGAAGCGGATCATCATCGAGGATGATGGTTGTGGCATGTCTGCCGATGACCTGCTGGTCGCTCTGGAGCGGCACGCCACGTCAAAACTCGTCCCGGATGATGGCGGACGGGTTGATCTGCTCAACATCCATACGATGGGGTTTCGCGGCGAAGCGTTGCCGTCGATTGCCTCCGTCAGCCGGTGCAGCATTTCCTCGCGTGCCGCAGGCGAGGATGCTGCGGAAGTGTTTGTCGAGGCCGGACGGATGGAAGGCCCCCGCCCGGCAGCGTTTACCGGGCGCGGCGAGACCGGAACACGGATCGAAGTGCGGGACCTGTTCTATGCAACGCCCGCCCGGCTGAAATTCATGAAGGGCGAACGCGCCGAAGCGATGGCCGTGACCGACACGGTGAAACGGCTGGCCATGGCCAATCCGCATGTGGCGATCTCGCTGGAGAACAATGGCCGCAACTCCCTGAGATATGCCGCCGAAGCGGAAGGTGCAGCCGGACAGCTGGCGAGGCTGGGCGCAATCATGGGGCGGGACTTCCGAGAGAACGCCCTTGAAATCGATGCGGAACGCGAAGGCGTGCGCCTCAGCGGATTTGCCGGGTTGCCGACGCTGAATCGCGGCAATGCGCAGATGCAGTTCCTGTTCGTCAATGGCCGGCCGGTGAAGGACCGGATGCTGAATGGTGTCATCCGGGCGGCGTATCAGGATTTCCTGGCGCGGGACCGCCACCCGCTGGCCGCGCTGTTCGTGGATCTGGATCCGGAATATGTGGACGTCAACGTGCATCCGGCGAAGACGGAAGTCCGCTTCCGGGATGCAGGGAATGTGCGGGGACTGATGATTGGTGCGCTGCGCCATGCGCTGGCCGCGGCCGGGCACCGGGCTTCCACCACTGTGGCACACTACGCCCTCGGCAAGGTGAAGATCGAGGAGGCGACTTCTCCGAACCTCTGGTCTGTGCCGCCGGCACCGGAACGCCAGGCTTCGCCCTCGTCCTATTATCGCCAACCCGTCGGGCCGGATCTGGACCAGCCCCTGCCGCCGTCCGCTGCGGCCCTGCACGGGCTGAGCGAAGCTCCGCCCCCTGTCTTTCGTCACGATGGGGCACCCTCGGCGCGTGTGGAGCCCGAGGCCACGCCCGCGCAGGGCGTGCCCGGCGACTTTCCGCTAGGCGTGGCCCGCGCGCAATTGCACGAAACCTATGTCGTGGCGCAGACGGCGGACGGGATCGTCATTGTTGATCAGCACGCCGCACATGAGCGCCTCGTCTATGAAGACATGAAGCGGCAGATGGCGGCGGGCGGCGTGAAACGGCAGGCGCTGTTGATCCCGGACGTGGTGGAACTCTCCGAGGACGAAGCCGCCCGTGTGCTGGAGCGTGCAGACGAACTGGCTGAACTCGGTCTGGAGATTGAACCCTTTGGCGCTGGGGCAATCTGCGTGCGGGCGACCCCGGCCCTGTTCGGCGAAATGGATGCGATGGGACTGATCCGCGACCTCGCCGATGATTTTGCCGAATATGATGCCGGGCTTGCCCTGAAGGAGCGGTTCGAGGAAGTGATGGGCAACATGGCATGCCGCGGTTCGGTTCGGGCCGGGCGTCGTCTCAATGGCGAGGAGATGAACGCGTTGCTGCGCCAGATGGAGGCCACCCCGCATTCGGGCCAGTGCAATCACGGCCGGCCGACCTATGTGGAACTGAAACTGGCCGACATCGAACGCCTGTTCGGGCGGCGCGGCTGACCTGCGTCACGCGCCGGGGAAAACGTCCCGCAAGATGCCCCAGTCTGCTTCATGCGATCCGGCGTGATTCGGCATTCCGGGAGATGTCAGCCGTCCCCTCGGCTTTGTGTAGCTGTCGATCTGCCGGACAGGATTTTCCCGCCATTGTATGTTCACGGCCCAGAGCTTGGGGAAGAAATACAGCGTCGAATACGGCAGATGGTCGTGGATCCACCAGGCCAGCTTCTGCCAGTCCCCTTCTCCGGAGAAGGCGTCATGAAAAGCCGGGATGACGATACAGGCCGTCGCGCCCATATTGCCCTCTGCGTCGCGCCTGTCCCAGATGTGGTGAGCGTGATTGCTCTCGTTTGACGCGCAATTGTATCCGGCCTTGCCGGCTTTCTGCATCTGGTTGCCAAAGCCGTTGACTTCCGGTGACCGGTAGGCCGATCGGATGGCGACCCGGCCGAACACGTCCTGGAGCGGTTCGAGCAGTTCGGTGCACAGGCGGGTTCCGGCGGCGATGGCCAGGTCTGGATCCTCGGGAATGTTTGCAAAGCCATGCAGGGCGGCAATGTCGGAAAACAGGAAGTCCCGCATGAAGAACGATTTCGACAGGCGGACCCGGCCGAAGTCCGACAGTGTGCTGACCGAGGCGGGAGGTTTCATGACGCGGCCCTGTCCAGCGTGGCGATCACTCGGATTCGCCGGTGTCCGGATCGATGACGGAAAAGATTTCCGGTGTGCAGGTGCCCTCCACAATGCGATCCAGGCGCAGGGTCAGGGTGTCGCCGACCTTGGGCGGTGTGCCCAGATAGGATGCGGAGACCCAGAATTCGCCTTCTGGACCGTTGAAGACCGCGCCGTCTTCCTCGACTTCGGCAACCGTGGCCGTGATGATCGAGGATTCATAGCTGCACGGACCGCCAACCATCGGCGAGTCCGGTGCGCATGCCGCAAGCAAGGTCATCAGGCCGAAGCCCAGCGCGAAAGTCCGCATGTCTCTTCTCCCACCACTCTGGCGACAAGGCTAACGTCATACCGCCCGAAGGCAAGGCTCCGCAGGGTCAAGTCTTGATGACGCGGCCTGGATTCATCAGGTTTTCCGGATCAAGGGCCCGCTTGATGGCGCGCATCGTGGCCGTTGCCGCGGGCGGGCGGATCCGTTCCAGCTCATCGCGCTTGAGACGGCCGACACCGTGCTCGGCGCTGATGGAGCCGTCAGACGCCATGACCTGATCGTAGATGATCCGGAACACGGCCTCGTCCTGACCTTTCAGGACCGGGTGTTCGGCGCCCGCCGGTTCGCAGACGGAATAATGCAGATTGCCATCGCCGACATGGCCGAAAATGACGAATTCAGCTGTCGGGAATTTTTCAAGCACGGCGGCATTGCACGCCTCGATGAAGTCCGGGATGCGGCTGACAGGGACGGAGATGTCCTGGTTCAGGGCCGTGCCATAGGCGCGTTTGGACAGCGGGATCGTCTCGCGAATATGCCAGAAGCTTTCCGCCTGCGCGACGCTCTCGGCCAGGATCGCGTCCCGGATCAGGCCATCCTCATAGGCAGCGGCCAGCGCATCTTCCAGCAGGTCGCGGGCATGCGCCGTGCGCGACATGGAGATTTCCATCAGCACCCGCCAAGGCAGGTCCGACGGCAACGGATCGCGCGTGCCCGGCACGTCTGCCTGTACCATGGCGATGGCATTGGCAGGAATGATTTCGAAACTGGTCACCGTGTCGCCGGCATGGTCCCGGACCAGCGACAGGAGCTTCACGACATCGTCCGCGGTTTCACAGGTCACCCAGGCGCTGGTGCGCTGGACCTTCGGGAATAGTTTCAGCGTCGCCGCCGTGATGATGCCGAGCGTACCCTCTGCGCCGGCGAACAGGTGTTTCAAATCATAGCCGGTATTGTTTTTGCGCAGGCCGGACAGGCCGTTCAGGATTTCCCCGGTCGGCAACACGACTTCAAGGCCGAGGATCAGGTCCCGCATCATGCCATAGCGCAGAACCGCCACGCCGCCGGCATTGGTAGAGATCAGGCCGCCAATCGTGGCTGTGCCTTCCGATCCGAGCGAGAGCGGAAACAGCCGCCGCGCCTCGTCCGCCGCCTGCTGTGCGGTGACCAGCGGCGCGCCTGCCTCGATGACCAGGGAATTGTTGAAGGCATCCACCGAGCGGATCGCCGTCATGCGCTGCAGAGAGATGCAAATCTCGCCATGCGGCGTACCGGCATCGACCAGACCCGTATTGCCGCCTTGGGGCGTCATGGCGACGCCGTGCCGGTTGCACAGGCTGACCAGCGCGGCAGTCTCCTCGGTTGTGGCCGGCTTGGCGAGGAAGGGTGTGTTGCCCTTGTAGGTGCCGCGCCACGGGCTCGTCACTCTGTCGAGGTCTTCGGAATCCATGCTCCATCCGGCGGGGCCGAGCAGGTCCTTGGCGGCGGTGAGGAAGTCCGGGTTGAGCTTTGTCATGGCGCAAGCCTAGTCTTTTTCGCGCGAAAGTTCGATGGGGCGATCTGGCAAGCCGGTCTCATTCCCGGTGGGCGGCGCGGGCGAGCCGGTCATTGATGGCCTCGCCAAGACCGTCTTCGGGAATGCGTGCCACGGCGATGCGGTCCGCCTGCGAGTCGAGTTCGCGCAGAAGGGCAAACAGATTGGCGGCCGCTTCGGTGAGACTGCCGGTGGAGGAGAGGTTTGCGCCGCCATGCGCATCCGGCCCGAAGCCCAGCCAGGCCTCCCCTGCTTCGGGAGCGTCGGCGTTGAGGCGAAGCCTGGCGTTCGGAGCGTAGTGGCTTTTCAACTGGCCGGGCGCAGAGATTCCATCGGCGCTGCCGGGACGCTGGAGGGGACCACCGAGGAAGTCTTCCAGCGTCGGCGTGTCCACCGCGCCCGCGCGCAGCAAGACGGGCTGTTCGCCGACCAGGGACATGATGGTGGATTCGATCCCTTGTGTGCAGGGGCCACCATCGAGGATCAGGTCCAGCTTGCCGTCAAGGTCTGCCTTGACGTGTTCGGCGCGGGTCGGACTGACATGGCCGGACCGGTTCGCGGACGGCGCCACGACCGGGCGGCCGAAGGCGGCGATCAGTTGGCGCGCGCCGGGATGGGCGGGCATGCGGATGGCGATCGTATCGAGACCGGATCGCGCCAGGTCACACACAGTGCCGCCCTCGGCGACCGGCAGGACGAGGGTGAGCGGGCCGGGCCAGAAACGTTCGGCAAGGGCCAGAGCGGTCTCCGAAAAGACGGCTTCGCGCCGGGCCATGTCCAGGGTGGCGACATGTGCGATCAGCGGATTGAAATGCGGACGCCCCTTGGCAGCATAGAGCCGGGCCACCGCGTCCGGATTGGCTGCATCGCAGGCCAGCCCGTAGACGGTCTCTGTCGGCATGGCCACAAGCCCGCCCTTGCGCAGAAAACTTGCGGCAAGATCGATCGGACCGGGCTGAAGAGGCGCGATGGCAGTCATGCGCGCGGACTTAGCACCCGCGCGCGCTGCCCGGAAGTCGCCGCATCACCTAATTGCGGGTGGCCGTACCGGCCACCGTCACGGTGACATCCTCGCCCACCCATGTGCCGGCAGGGTCCGAGGCCTGGCCAAGATCGAACGCCTTTCGGTTCATGACCGTGGTTGCGTTCAGCGTGGCGATGTCGCCATCCATGTCGAGTGTGAAGTCCAGCGGGACGGTAACGAGTTCGGTTTTCAGCGAAATGGTTGCGTCCGCAGTGTAGCCGGTGTCGGTCTCACGGAAATTGTCCAGCCGGATACGGGCTTCCGGGAACGTGTTTGTGTCAAACCATTCCTGACCCTTCAGGCTGTCATTGTAGAGCTTCTTGCCGGCATCTGCGGTGGCGGTGCGGACCGTGACGAGGGCTTCAGAGCCCACAAGGTCGTCCGGATGGAATTCGATGTCTGCCGTCCAGTCGCCGAATGTGCCGGTAAACCCGGCTCCGTCATACTCCCCGGTAAAGCGGATTTCCGACTGCTCGTAATTGACGGTCCAGTTGGGGGACAGGGTATCAGCCTCCCCTTCCGCAACCGGAGCGGCTTCTGCGGGGGGGGCATCGGACGAGCCAGACCCGGCGATCGGGATAAGCGCGACCAAAGCGAATGCGATGATGGCGGTGCCGAAGGCGCGAAGATAGCCGCGCGCCGTTTTCGGCGGGGCGACCTTGCCAAACAGGCCGGGCAGCATCTTCTTCAGCACGCCCTCCTCGCCGCCAATTTCGTGTTTCACCGCGCCGGCCACATGCAGGCCCAGCAGGATGATCAGGACCCAGGCACCTTTCGAATGGATGTTTTCCAGAATGGCATGGGCAAGATCGCCGCGCAGGAAATCCGGCGCGGGGAGGTGGGGCCAGCTGACCGTGCCGAACAGGACGGTCGGCACCTTGAATTTCGAGGTCGAGACCAGCAACCAGCCAGCCAGCGGCAGAAGGATCATGAGGCCGTAGAACGCCATGTGTACCAGATGCGAGGCCAGCTTTTCATGGGCCGGCATCTCTTCAGGCAGTGGGGGCGGCGGGTTCATGGCCCGCCAGATCACCCGCACCACGGTCAGGAACAGCAAGAGGATGCCGACCGATTTGTGCAGCTGATAGCGTGCTTCGTGATCGTCCATGTTCCAGCCCAGCCAGATCATGAACAGAAGCAGGGCTGCCATCACCCAGTGCAGGGTGATGGCGATGAGGGCGTATCTGGAGGTTTCAGCCTTCATGATGTCCTGTCGTCCGGATTATTCGGCGTCTGTGGCGGGCGTCGCCATGACGAATTCGGTTTCGATGGTGAGCTGAATCTCGTCTCCGAGATTCGGCACCATCTTGTCGAGGCCGAACTCCGACCGGGTCAGGGATCCCGTGGCCGAAAAGCCGATCTTCGGCTGTTCGGGCGCCCAGGGGAACGTGGCCGTGCCATTATAGGTGACGTCAAGGGTGACCGGTTTGGTCACGCCCAGGAAAGTCAGGTCCCCGGTGACGGTGCCGGTCGACGGGCCTGTCTGGGTGACTTCGGTCGAGGTGAAGGTAATTTCCGGATACTCGCCGGCATTGAAATAGGTCGGATCCTGAGCCAGCTGGGCGTTCCAGGAATCGTATGGGGAATCGGCATGGCTGGCCTTGTAATCGCCCGGATAGTCCGTCTCCACGGAGGCTGGATCGACGGTGACGGTCAGGGACGTGGCGCTGGCATCGTCCGGATTGAATTCCAGGGTGGCATCCATCTTGGTGAAGCGGGCTGTGTAGCTGGACAGGCCGAAATGGTCGACGGTCCAGGTAAGGGAGGCGTGAGTCGGGTCCAGCACATAGGTGCCGGCCGGGCCGATTTCCGGGGCCGGCTCTGCGGCGTCTGCAGGCGCCGCGGTGGGTTCAGCGGTTTCGGTCGCCGGGGTTTCGGCTTCGGCGGCCGGGGCGGTGGTCTCGGCGGCGCCGCAGGCGGCGAGGGCGAGCAGGGATACAGAAAGAAGGGTGGTGCGCATGGATTAAGTCTCCTGGAGGGCTGCTTGAAACGTCCCAGTGATTATAGGGCGCAGTTGGCGTCGGGCCATCCCCGCGCTAGACGTCACGCAGGATATAACTTATTCAGATTCTAGGAGTAATCCATGGCATATGATGCCCCGCTGAGCGATATGGCATTCGCCCTCCAATCCGTCGCTGGCGTCTCGCGGCTGGAAGGGCTCGCGCCCTTTGCGAACTATGATCCGGACCTGATTGCTCCCATCCTGGAAGAAGCGAACAAGCTGGCGCGGGACGTGCTGGCCCCGTTGAACATGGTCGGAGATGCCCATGGCGCCCAACTGACCGAGGACGGGGTGAAGGCGGCGCCGGGCTTTGCAGACGCCTATGCCCAGTTCCGCGATGGCGGCTGGATGGGCCTGTCGGCGCCGGAAGAATGGGGCGGCCAGGGCCTGCCCAAGGCGCTGGCCCTGGCCGTGATGGAAATGTTCCACGCTGCGAACATGTCCTTCGGTCTCTGCCCGATGCTGAGTTTCGGCGCGATCGAGGCCCTGCTCGCCCATGGCACCGATGACCAGAAACAAACCTATCTTCCGAACCTCGTCGCCGGCACCTGGACCGGCACGATGAATCTGACCGAGCCGCAGGCCGGGTCGGATGTCGGCGCGCTGAAGACCAAGGCGGTGCCGAATGATGATGGCAGCTATGCCATCAGCGGGCAGAAGATCTACATCACCTGGGGCGACCATGACATCGCCGAGAACATCATCCATCTTGTGCTTGCGCGCCTGCCAGACGCGCCTGCCGGGTCTCGAGGCATCTCCCTCTTCATCGTCCCGAAAGTGATGGTGAACCCGGATGGCAGCCTGGGCGACCGGAATGCCGTGAAATGCATCGGCCTGGAAAAGAAGATGGGCATCCACGCTTCGCCGACCTGTGTCATGGAATATGATGGCGCCACGGGCTGGCTGATCGGGCAGGAGAACAAGGGGCTTGCCTGCATGTTCACGATGATGAACTCGGCGCGCCTGAATGTCGGTCTGGAAGGCGTCGCCGTCGGCGAAGCGGCCTATCAGACGGCTTTCGAATACGCTCAGGAACGCAAGCAGGGCAAGGTATCCGGCGTGGACGGGCCTGCCCCGATCCTGCACCATGCGGATGTGCGCCGTACCCTGACGACCATGCGGGCCCGTGTCGCCGCTGCTCGGTCAATCTGCTATGCGTGCGGCGTGGCGGCAGATCTGGCCGAGGCGGCCGTGGACGCGGAAACCCGCAAGGCTGCGAAGATGCGCGAAGACCTGCTGACGCCGATCGCGAAGGCCTGGTGTACGGACATGGGAGTTGATGTGGCCAGCCTGGGGGTCCAGATCCATGGCGGCATGGGCTTCATGAATGAGACGCTGGCTGGTCAGCTGTATCGCGACTCCCGGATTGCGCCGATTTACGAGGGCACGAATGGTATTCAGGCCATCGACCTGGTCGGCCGCAAGCTGACCGGTACCAATGGCGAGTCGATGCGGGTCATGCTGGGCGAGGTGGAGGCAACCGCCGCCGATGCGCGCGCCACGAACGATCCGCAACTGGTCCAGATTGCAGACCGTCTTCGCGCCGGGGCAGATGCCCTGCGCGAGGCAAGCGACTGGATGCTGGAGGCGATGAAGGATCGCGATCAGGCCAAGGCGCTTGCCGGGGCAACCGCCTATCTGGCGCTGGCGGGGGATGTGATTGGCGGCCACTTCCTGACGCGGGCCGCAGTGGCAGCGCGCAGCGAAGATGGCAGCTTCCGGGCCCGTCAACTGGCGCTGGCCGGGTTCTTTGCAGAGACGGTTCTGGCCACCGCGCCGGGGCGTGTGTCCGGCATCACCGATGGCGGCTCCCCCTTCCTCGAGAACAGCGAGGCCCTGTTCGGCATCGCCTGACCGGGCTCAGGCCTCCAGTTTCGGCAGGGCCAGAAGGCAGAGCACCGAGGCACACGAAACCGCAGCGGCGACCGCCGCCAGCGGAGCTGCGCCAAGTGTCACGACCGGGGCGGCCAGAGCCGTCCCGACAGCCGCCGTGACCAGAATGGCCACCAGTACCAGGGCGGATCCACGCGCATCGTCTCCGCGAGCTGCAATGACGGCGCGGAAGAAGCCCGGAGGTCCCCGAAAGCCGAGGCCGAGATTGACCGGGATGAACAGCGCTGCCAGCACGAGCGGGTCCGCGCCGCCGAGCAGGGCGAAGGCCAGAACGCTGATCAATCCGCAGGCGGACAGGATCGAGCCGAACAGGATCATGGTTTCCGGACCGAAGCGCTGGGTCAGTTTGCCGGCCAGGTTCGAGCCGATGATGAAGAAGGCAATGCCTGCCACCTGCATGATGATGAAGTCATTGAGGCTGCCATTCATGCCCTTTGTGATCATGGCAGGGGCGCCGAATACGAAGATCAGCAGCCCGCCAAGGGTAAAGGCCTGGCTGAGCGCGTAGCGCAGGAAGACGGGATTGGTGAGATGCCGGGCATAGCTGCCCGGCGCACGCGTGGAGGGTGGTGGCGGCATGCGGTGGCGCAGCAGCGCGACCGACGCGGCCACTGCGAGGCTGAGCCCGCCGAGCGCGAGGAAGGAGCTTTTCCATCCGAAGGCCATCAGCAGCCAGACGCCGAGCACGGGTGCGAGAGCGGGGATGAGGGATTCGATGCTGGCCATGAAACCCAGCGCCCCCACGGCCTTGTCTTCCGGAAACATGGCCCGGATCATGCCGGGTGCGAAGACGGCGGCGGCCGATCCGGAGAGGCCCTGAATGAAGCGCAAGCCGACCAGGACCGGCAGGCTGGGCGCGATCATGCAGGCCAGGGAGACCAGCGCATAGGCGACCAGGGAGCCCACCAGAAGGGATCGCTGGTCAATGCGGGCGCCCAGTTCTCCAAAGGCCAGCAGGCCGATACAGCCCCCCGCCACGAAGGCCGCCAGCACAAGCTGGGCCATTGCCTGGGTGCCGCCCAGCGTATCCGGCAATGACGGCACGGCCGGCAGAACGAGGTCGGTTCCGGCCAGGCCGAGGATCGTACCCAGAACGATCAGGGCGAAGGCAATTCCGGGGGTGGCAACACGGGGATCAGACATGGGGGAGGCTTTTCGAACGGGGCGCCCGCCTATGCCGCAATTGCGCCAGCCTGTCGACCGCGAGTTGCGAGCAGCGCGCCACGCCGATAAGACGGGCCGCAACAATGCAGGAGGCGCCCCGTCATGGCGTGGACCAAGACCTATACCGGCGATGAGCCCTTGCGGATCAACAAATGGCTGGCGCTGGAAGGCGTGTGCTCACGCCGCGAGGCGGATGCCCTGATCGAACAGGGCCTCGTCAAGGTGAATGGCGAGACCGCGATTTCCGGCCAGAAGATCGAGACCGGCCAGACGCTGGACCTGGCGCAGAAGGCCTCCCGCCGGCTCGACAATCAATTGTCCATTCTCTTCCACAAGCCGGTGGGCATTGTGTCTGGCACGCCGGAAGGTGACGAGATTCCGGCGGTGCGCCTGATCACGTCGGAGTCCTTGTCCGGGAAGAGTCATGCCATTCCGGGCCGCTACAACAAGCTGGCGCCGCTGGGTCGGCTCGACAAGGATTCACGCGGCCTGCTCATCCTGTCGGAGGATGGTGTTCTGGCGAAGGCCGTGATCGGCCCCGAAAGCCAGCTCGACAAGGAGTATATCGTCAAGGTCAAGGGCGAGGTCACGCCCGAACGGCTGGCGAAGCTGCGCCACGGCCTGGAACTGGACGGGCGCAAGCTGAAGCCCGCCATTGTCGAGCAGCTGAAACCGCAGGAGCTGAAATTCATCTTGCGGGAAGGTCGCAACCGACAGATTCGGCGCATGTGCCAGCTGGTCGATCTGCGCGTGGTGGATCTGATGCGGGTGCGGGTCGGACCGCTGGAACTGGCAGGTCTGCCCGAGGGCAAATGGCGGCCGATCAGTGGCCGGGAACGCGCCGCCCTGCTGAAGGGCGAGGCGCCACGGGCCCGCAAGCCCCGGACGGACCGACCTGATCGGCCTGATCGGCCCGGACGGCCCGAGCGAGCAGACAGGTCGGACCGGGATGCCCGGCCGGACCGGACTGCGCGCGGCGAACGCCCGTCCCGTCCCGGCAAGCCCGGCGCACGCAGCAGCGGCAAACCAGCCTCGGCCCCTGCACCGGACCGGAAAGTGTCGCCCCTGAAAGGCGAGAAGTTCAAGCGCACGAAGCTGAAACCGCGCAAGCGCACACCCATCAAATGACGGACCTCGTTATCATCATGGGCGTGGCAGGCAGCGGCAAATCGTCAATCGCCGAAGCGCTCGCTGCGGCAGGAGGATGGCCGTTCATCGAGGCAGACGACCATCACTCCGCGGCCAACAAGCAGAAGATGGCCTCTGGCACGCCGCTCACCGATGCTGACCGGGCAGACTGGGTCGACAGCCTTTGCCGGGCGGTAGCCGCGCGACCGGAGGCACGGGTCATCCTCGCCTGTTCGGCGCTGACCCCCTACGTCCAGGACGGGTTGCGCGCGGGAGCCGGACGGGCCTGCCGGTTTGTCCTGCTGGACGTGCCGAGAGAAGAGCTGGCGCGGCGCATTGCGGCCCGCCTGGATCATTTCATGCCCGTCTCGCTGCTCGACAGCCAGTTGGAGGCGTTGCAACCCCCGGATGACGTTCTGGCTTTCGACGGCACAGGCCGTCCGGACGTCCTGTTGGCGCAGATACAGGCAATTCTTGCAGAAGCATGACCTTGCGGTACGGCTCGACGGTGGAAAAAAGCTGCGTATCCTCCTGACATGGACGGTACAGAACTCAGCAAGCCGAAACGGCCACGCCTCGAATATCCGCTTGGCCAGACGGTGCCGGCAATCGGAGAAATGAAGGAGGTCGCCCCCGGCCTGCACTGGGTGGCCATGCCGCTGCATTTCTCGCTCAAATCCATCAATGTCTGGCTGATCGACGATGGTGATGGCTGGACGATTGTGGATACCGGGATTCCGTATGATGAGACCCGCGATGCCTGGCGGAGCCTGCTGACGGACCGCATCAGCGAGGCGAAACCGCTCAAGCGCGTGATCGTGACCCACATGCATCCTGACCATGTCGGAACCGCCGGTTGGCTGTGCCACAAATGGGGTGCCGAATTGTGGATGACCCGGCTGGAATACACGACCTGCCGCATGCTGGTGTCGGATACGGGCCGCAGCGCGCCCAAGGCCGGCCTGGATTTCTATCTGAAAGCTGGCTGGAACAAGGCCCAGATCGACCAGTACAAGGAGCGTTTTGGCGGATTTGGACGCGGTGTGATGCCGTTGCCGGATTCGTTCCGGCGCCTCGTTGATGGCGACACGTTCGAGATGGCCGGACAGGTCTGGGAAGTCGTCACCGGCAGCGGCCATTCGCCGGAACATGCCAGCCTGTTCTGCCCGTCCCTGAACATCGTGATCTCGGGGGACCAGTTGCTGCCGAGAATCTCCTCCAATGTGTCGGTGCACCCGACCGAGCCCGCGGCCAACCCGCTGCTCGACTGGCTGGAGAGTTGTGAAAAGCTGAAGGCGCGCCTGCCGGAGGACGTCCTCGTCCTGCCGGCCCACAATGAGCCCTTCACAGGCGCCCACAAACGTCTGCAGCACCTGATTGACGGGCACCATGTGGCGCTGGACCGGCTGCTGCAACGGCTTGGACGGGGGCCGATGAAAGCGGTCGACACCTTCACCACCCTGTTCGGACGGTCGATTGCCGATGACGAGGTGTCCATGGCGACCGGCGAAGCGCTGGCGCATCTGAATTACCTGATCTATCGCGGCGATGTTTCGGTGAACCGCAGCGAGACCGGCGTGGACCTGTACAGCCTGAACTGACCATGACGGTCTCACCCGGCCAGCTTTTGCAGCGCCGGGCGTGTTTTGGTGTTCGCAATCGCCTATCCTTTCGTCTAAGACAGGGCGCACGTCCAAACGGCGATGAATGAGGGTCCCATGGCATCAGACAGCAATTCTGCGGCAGAAAACGGCGTGTCTGAAAAGCCGAGCCTGGGAGCCAAGCTGAAACAGGAATTGCGGGAATGGGGCGCCACGCTGGCCGTCTTCGTGCCGGTGTTTCTGCTGTTCTCCGGTCTCGCCTATGAGCAACGCGTGATTCCGTCCGAGAGCATGGTGCCGACCCTGCAGGTGACCGACCGTGTGGCAGTGGCGAAGTTCGCCTATGGCTATGATCGCTACTCGCTGCCCTTCTCGATGGGCCGGTTCATCCCTCTGCCGCCGGGCCGCATTTTCGCCAGCCAGCCCAAGCGCGGAGATGTTGTGGTCTTCGAGCACCCGCATACCGGCCGGGTCATGATCAAGCGCCTGATCGGCCTGCCCGGGGATCAGGTCCAGCTGATCGGCGAACAATTGTTCCTGAATGGCGAGCCGGTGGAAACCGAGTATGAGCGCACCGTACGCTTCGTGCCGCACCGCGGTGTCGCCATTGAGGTGTCGCATGAATGGCGCGAAACCATCGGCGACAAGAGCTGGTCGACCTATCGTCAGGAAAAGGGCGGCCGGGGCGACAATACCGACCTGTTCATCGTGCCCGAAGGCCATGTCTTCATGATGGGCGACAATCGCGACAATTCCCTCGACAGCCGGTTCCCGAGCGGGCACTGCCCTGCCATTGACGGCGTGATCGACCGCGCCGGCTGCCAGCCGCGCGTTCCAGCAGTCGAGGCCTCCATCGGCTTTGTTCCGATGGACCATCTGATCGGGCGGGCGGAAACCGTTCTGGTCAGCTTCCACAAATGCAAGCTGCAGGACGATGAGCCCTGCCGCAAGCGGGTGTGGAAAGGGCTGTAGTCCGCCTGACCCGATGGAAACGCCGCGCCGGTTGAGGTGAAACGCGCCTTGCCCGTCCGCACCAACCCCGTTAGGGCATTTTGGAACGAGTGGTCACTGGGGGCCCGCAAGAACGAGTAGAACGCGTATGGCGATGCCAGACACGACATCGACAGGCCGTAAGCGCGGTCCCATCATCATTTCGCGTCACGGTCGGCCTGCGCTGGACCGGACGGCGGGGCCGCGACTTAACTGGAAAGAGTATCGCGACTGGTGGGAGCGCTACGAGATCGGCCCGCTGGCGGATGACCAGGACGCGCCGGATGCGCTGAAACAGGTCGTGGCCGATGCGGACATCGTGTTCGCTTCCGCCCGCTTGCGCGCCCAGCAGACCGCCGCCAAGGCAGCCCCGCACCTTCAGGCGCTCTATGATCCGGTGTTCAACGAGGCGCCGCTTCCGCCACCCCTGCTGCCGGGGGTGCGCTATCTGCCGAAGACATGGAATGTGCTGGCCCGGGCCGTGTGGCTGAACGGCCATGCGCTTGACGGGGAAAGCGTAAAGGAAGCGCGCCTGCGCGCGGCATCTGCCGCCGCCAAGCTGGATGAGGCCTCCAGCGAGGGAAAGGTCTATCTGGCCGCACATGGCTGGTTCAATCGCATGATCCGGCCGGAGATGAAGAAGCTGGGCTGGAAATGCGCCTTTGATGGCGGCGATGCCTATTGGAGCTTCCGGGTCTACGAGTTCAAATAATTCTGCCCCTAAAATGGTTGTGGACCACAGGTCGGCGAATTAGTGTCACGGAAATTTCAGGAAGGATGAGGCGGCAGAATGGCTGACGCGAAAGAGAAACCAGTTGACAAACTCAGCTTCGAGGAAGCCCTGGCGGAGCTGGAAATCATCGTGCGCCAGCTGGAAGCTGGTGAGGTCGAACTGGAAAAATCAATCGCGATCTATGAGCGCGGTGCGGCCCTGAAGGCGCATTGTGAATCGCGCCTGAAATCCGCCGAACTGAAAGTCGAACAGATCGTGCAGGGGGCCAATGGGCCGACCACTGAAACTGCCAGTTTCGACTAGAGGGGCGTCGACATGGGCGATGCCCAGGAATTCGAGCAGCGCCTGAAAGAGGTCGCCGACCGGGTCACCGTGGCCCTCGACCAGTTGATCCCGCCCGCCGGCGGGCCCGAAGCCAATCTGATGCGCGCCATGCGCCATGCGGCCCTCGCCAATGGCAAGCGGATGCGGCCTTTCTTCCTGCTCGAGACCGGGGCCATGTTCGAGGCCCCGGAAAAGACCTTGCTCAGGGCGGCTGCGGCGCTTGAATGCGTGCATTGCTATTCGCTGGTTCATGATGACCTGCCCTGCATGGATGATGATGACTTCCGGCGCGGTCAGCCGACCGTTCACAAGGCCTTCGACGAGGCCACGGCGGTCCTGGCGGGGGACGCGCTGCTGACGCTGGCATTCAAGATTCTGGCATCTTCGGAAACGCACGAGGATGCCGGCATTCGCGCGATGCTGATAGAGCGCCTGGCCGACGCATCCGGCGCACGGGGCATGGTGGGCGGCCAGATGATTGACATGCTGGAGACCGACAGCCCCCGTGATCTGAACACGATTACCCGGATGCAGCGCCTGAAGACCGGCGCGCTGATTTCCTATGCGACCGAGGCCGCTGCCATTGTCGGGCGGGCCCGTGAAGCCGAGCGCAATGCGCTGGCTGGCTTCTCGAACGATCTGGGTCTGGCCTACCAGATTGCCGACGACCTTCTGGATGCGACCGGCGATGAAGACCGGGCCGGCAAGCCGCTTCGCACTGATGAAGCTGCAGGAAAGGCCAATTTCGTGACCATTCTGGGGATTGAGGGCGCCCGCCAGAGGGTGCGTATTTTGGCCTCACAGGCGAAGGAACACCTCGCAATCTTTCATGAAAAGGCCCATATACTGCTGCAATCGGTCGATTTTGTGCTCGATAGAACGCATTAAGACCTGGTCAGAACAAGAATTCGAACCGAGCAAAGACTGGAATGCCCGACGCCCGCCCCAACAGACTGCTGGATTCCATCCAATCGCCGGATGACCTGAAAGGCCGGTCTCGGGCGGAGCTGAAGCAGATTGCCGACGAGGTGCGGGACGAAGTGATTGATGTCGTCTCGGTTACCGGCGGGCATCTCGGATCCGGTCTTGGCGTGGTTGAACTGACCCTGGCCATCCATGCCGTGTTTGACACGCCGGATGACAAGCTGATCTTCGATGTCGGCCACCAATGCTATCCCCACAAGATCCTGACCGGACGCCGCGACCAGATGCGCACGCTGCGCCAGGCGGGCGGCCTGTCCGGGTTCACGAAACGGTCGGAAAGCGAATACGACCCCTTCGGCGCGGCGCATGCCTCCACCTCGATCTCGGCCGGCCATGGGTTTGCCAAGGCGCGGGACCTGCAGGGGGGCAAGAATCACGTCGTCTGCGTGATCGGCGACGGGTCGATGTCTGCCGGCATGGCCTATGAGGCCATGAACAATGCCGGGGCCGACAAGTCGCGCCTGATCGTAATCCTCAACGACAATGACATGTCCATCGCGCCGCCGGTCGGTGCGATGAGCAACTATCTGTCGAAGCTCGTCTCCTCGCGGCCGTATCGGGGGCTGCGCCGGATTGCCAAGAAGGTCGTTTCGCCAATGGGGCTGGAAAGCCCGGCGCGCCGGGCGGAAGAATATCTGCGCGGCTTTGCGATGGGCGGCACGCTGTTCGAGGAACTCGGTTTCTATTATGTCGGCCCGATTGACGGGCATGATCTCGATACGCTGCTGCCGGTGCTGGAAAACGTGAAGGCCATGCGCGACGGGCCGATCCTGATCCATGCGGTGACCCAAAAGGGCAAGGGCTATGCCCCGGCGGAGAATTCCGCCGACAAATATCATGGCGTGTCGAAATTCTCGGTAATTACAGGCGAGCAATCCAAGCCCCAGCCGAAGGCGCCGAACTACCAGAAAGTGTTTGGCCGGACGCTGGCCCAGCTGGCAGAAACCGACGACCGGATCTGCGCCATTACGGCCGCCATGCCGTCCGGCACCTCGACGGATGTATTTGCAAAACAATTCCCGGACCGCCATTTTGATGTCGGCATTGCCGAACAGCATGCAGTGACGTTTGCGGCCGGACTTGCGGCGGACGGCATGAAGCCGTTTGCGGCGATTTATTCGACCTTCCTTCAGCGCGGCTATGACCAGGTCGTCCATGATGTGGCGATCCAGAATCTGCCGGTTCGTTTTGCCATCGACCGGGCCGGTCTGGTGGGGGCTGATGGGGCCACCCATGCCGGAAGCTTCGATATCGGCTATCTCGGCGCTCTGCCCGGCATGGTCTGCATGGCCGCCGCAGACGAGGCCGAACTGGCGCGGATGGTGGTGACGGCGGCCGGGATCGATGATGGCCCGTCTGCGTTCCGCTATCCCCGCGGAGAAGGCACCGGCGTGACCGTGCCGGAAAATCCGCAACCTCTCGAGATTGGCAAGGGCCGTATCGTCCGTGAGGGAACGAGTGTTGCAATCCTGTCCTACGGCACGCGCCTCGGCGAAGCCGTGAAGGCCGCGGAAATGCTCGCCGCGCAGGGCCTGTCTGCCACGGTGGCCGATGCGCGCTTTGCCAAGCCGCTGGATGCCGATCTTGTCGAACGCCTTGCGCGTGAGCATGAAGTCCTGATCACGGTCGAAGAAGGCGCCATGGGTGGCTTCGGAAGCTTCGTGCTGGAACACCTGGCCCGGGTCGGCGCATTGGATGGCGGGCTGAAAATCCGACCGATGACCCTGCCGGACACGTTCCAGGACCAGGACAGCCCGTATCAGATGTACGAGACAGCGGGGCTGAACGCCCGCCATATTGCGGCGCAGGCAATCGAAGCGCTCGGGCGCGGCGACCTGGCCGAACTGGAGCGCGTGGCCAGCGCCTGACTATCTTGCTGAAAAGCAATTTGCGGCTGCGCGCGAACCGGTCTTATGTGCCGCCCCATGAGACGTCTTCAAACCAGTACACTACTTGCCGCCGCGCTGTTTCTGGCCGCCTGCGCCACCGCGCCGGATCCGGTCGATCCCAGTCTGCCGCCGGAAACTGTGATCGCGCAGGCCCTGTCGGAACAAAACCCCTATACTGCCGAGCGCCAGCTGAGCGGTCTCCTCGATCGTGACACGCTGACGACGGAGCAGAAGGTCCAGGCTTTGTACCATCGTGGCAGCCTGCGTCGCCAGTCGGCAGACAATCGGCGCGGCGCCGTTGAGGATTTCGAGGCGATGCTGGCCCTGGCTCCGGACCATGCACTGGCCGCCAATGCCCGCACCGAGCTGGACTATGCGCGCACCGATGTGGAACGGATTAAAACGTCCATGAACCGGTTTTTGAACCTGCCGGACTGGTTTGACGGCATGTGGGTGCTGGGCGAGCATGAGGCGGCCGTGGCCCGGTTTCGCGACTCCGGTCTCGCGCCGACCCCGGAACAGGTCGAAAAACTGATTGCCGCCGGTTATGTCTGCGATGCCGACAATCCCGATGCCCGTCTGCACACCTATGGCGACGACCGCGACGATTTGAAGGGCCTCGACTGGTGCGCGGCACTGACCGGATAAAGATCACATAAAATCCACAATACCGCCCTGTCCGCGCGCAGGTTGGCAGATTAGGACTGGTGGTCGACCCCTTTCACTTCCTGCTGGAGACGCCCCATGATTCGTATCAGCCTGTTTGCTGCTGCTTCCGCCCTGGCCCTTGCGGCCTGTTCCTCGACGCCTGCGCCGGCAGGCCCGGATGCGACAGCGCCGTCCGTCGCAGACGCCCCGACCGGGTACACGCTGGCCATGATGACCGTGGAGGGCCTGCAGGAGGCTGGCAACACACAGACCGCGATTGACCGCCTCACCCAGCTGACCGGCGACCCCAAGCTGTCGCGCGAGGAACTTGCCGAGGCGCTGGTGCGCCGCGGCGAGCTGCGTATGGGCGCTTCAGGCTATGATGTCATGGGCGCCGTGGACGATTTCGAGGAAGTCGTGAACACGCTCGACGACACGCCTGCCTACAACCGCGCCCTGCCGCTGCTCGAAACGGCGCGCGGAAAGGCGGATTCGCTGATGACGCTGCTCAATCAGCCGGAGACGACCCGCCAGCAGAAATTCGACATCCTTATGCAGCTGGGCCGGCATGAGGACGCCATCGACCTGATGATCGCCAGTGACCTGACACCCGACAATCAGACGCTGATCGCCATGTACCAGATCGGCTATCTCTGTGATGGCGACGAGCTGACCGGACGGGCCTATGATGCGGTCGAGCCGGATGGAACCGAGCACGCGCTGCGATTCTGCGATTTCGGGAAATAAACCGAGACTTTTTCAGGTCCTGGACCGGAAACGCTGCGGGCACCGTCAAACCGGCGGTGTCCGTATTTTGCCTGTGGCGACGGGCGGCGGAATTCGCTCTTCCTCGCGAAAAATTGTCGGCTGAACGGACAGTTTTTCCTTCAATAGTCGGGTCCGGCGTGATTGTGTGGAGGAAACACACATTCAGAGGAAACCCATGCCCGCAGACACCTTGCCGAACTGGCCCGCCATGTCCATCGCCCAGGCGAACGACCTCCTGGCCGGACCAGGCTCTCCGCTTGAACTGGTTGATGGCGTCGTCGATGGCGTCGAGATGAAGCTCTACAAGAACGCGCCGCCTTCGGTGCCGCTGATCCTGCAACTGGCGAGCGTCCAGTACGCCGACCGTGACTATATCGTCTATGAGGATGAGCGCGTCACGTTCAGCGCACTGGCCAAGGCGGTGGTGAAACTGGCCGGGGTCATGCAGGAAACCTATGGCATCCAGAAGGGCGACCGTGTCGCGATCATCATGCGGAACTATCCGCAATGGCCCGTGGCGTTTTTCGCTGCGTCCATGATCGGCGCCATCGCAACGCCGATGAATTCCTGGTGGACCGGCGAGGAACTGGAATACGGCTTGTCCTTTGCCGGCGTGAAGCTGGCTGTCGTTGACCCGCAGATCTATGAGCGCATCCGGGCGGAATGGGAAAACCTACCGGACCTGAAAAATGTGATCATCGCGCGCGACCCCGAAGGCGAATATGGCGATCCGCGTGTGGCCCAGATGGAAGCCCATATCGGCGGAGCAAATGACTGGGCCGGCCTGCCCGACGTGTCCTGGCCGGCGATCAATGTCGGGCCCGATGACGACGCCACGATCATGTACACGTCCGGGACGACCGGAAAGCCGAAAGGCGCGCTCGCCACCCACCGGGCGGTGGTGTCCAACATGTTCAATTCGATGACCTGCCAGGCCCGCATGTTCCTGCGCAAGGGAGAGCCGGTGCCGGAACCTGATCCGAACGAGCAGCGTGCGACGCTTCTGGCCATTCCATTCTTCCATGCGACCGGCGCATTCGCGATCATGATCCCGTCCCTGATGCGCGGAGACAAGATTGTGTCCATGTACAAATGGGACGCCGGCAAGGCCCTGCCGATCATCGAGCAGGAAAAGGTCACGGCGGTCGGCGGCGTGCCGGCAATCGCCTGGCAGCTTCTCGAACATCCCGACCGGGACAAATATGACCTGTCCTCAATTGCCGCCATCTCCTATGGGGGCGCGCCGTCCGCACCGGAACTCGTCTCCACGATCAAGAAGCGCTTCCCGGATGCCGCGCCCGGCAATGGCTGGGGCATGACCGAGACCTGCGCCACGGCCACGCTGAATATCGGCGAAGACTATGTGAACCGGCCCGGCAGCGCCGGGGCGCCGCCCAAGGCGGTCGAACTGAAAATTTGCGATCCGGACGGCAATGAGCTGCCCCAAGGCGAGGTCGGCGAGCTGTGGTGCAAGGGTGCAATGAACTGCAAGCTGTACTGGAACCGTCCGGATGCCACGGCGGAAACCTTCCGGGAGGGCTGGGTCGTGACCGGAGATCTCGCGCGTCTGGACGAAGAGGGCTTCCTCTATCTGGTTGACCGGGCAAAGGACATGCTGATCCGGGGCGGGGAAAATGTCTACTGTATCGAGGTTGAAAACGCCCTGTACGAACATCCTGCGGTGATGGACGCAGCCGTCGTCGGCATTCCGCACAAGGTTCTGGGTGAGGAGGTCGGCGCGGTGGTGCAGCTGAAACCGGGCACATCGGTGACCGAGGATGAATTGCGCGCTCACGCCGCCGGTCATCTGGCCGCGTTCAAGGTGCCGGTGAAGATCATCTTCATGGAAGAGCCGCTACCGCGCAATGCGAACGGCAAGATCCTCAAGCCGGTCCTGCGCGAGCTGTTTCAGAAACCGGAGCGGGCCTGATGGCGCCGGTACGGCAGGTTGGCGGCCGGGAAGTTTTCCCGGTCGGCCTGGGCTGCATGAACATCACGCATGCCTATGGTCCGCCCATGGACGAGGGCGCGGCCAAGGCATTGCTCGTGCGCGCGCTCGATCTCGGCTATGATTTTCTGGATACGGCGACGCTGTACGGTTTTGGCCGCAGTGAAGAACTGATCGGCGAAGCGCTCAGGGACCGTCGCAGCGAATACCTGCTCGCCAGCAAATGCGTGCTTGGCTTCAAGGACGGTCAACGCACGCTGGATGCCCGCCCGGAATCCATCAAGGCGGCCTGCGAAGCCAGTCTCAAACGTCTCCAGACCGATGTGATCGATCTCTATTACATGCACCGGCCCGACCCGAACGTGCCCATCGAGGATTCAGTCGGCGCGCTTGCCGACCTCGTGCAGGAGGGAAAGATCCGCATGATCGGCCTGTCGGAAATGGGGGAGGCGGATCTGCGCCGGGCCCATGCCGTCCATCCCATCGCTGCCATGCAGAGCGAATATTCCCTCTGGGTGCGCAATCCCGAAATCGCCATTCTGCAGGCATGCCGGGAGCTGGACGTGGCACTGGTGGCCTTTTCGCCGGTTGGGCGGGGCTTTCTGGCAGACCCACCGGTCGATCCGGCAGGTTTCCACGAATCGGATTTGCGGGGCTCGATCTTTCCGCGCTTCTCCCCGGAAAATTATGCAGGCAATTTGCCACTGCTGGACATTGCGCGCGAATGTGCCGGAGATGCGGGATGCAGCGTCGCTCAACTCGCGCTCGCCTGGACGCTGGCGAAGGGCGACCATGTGGTTCCCATACCGGGCACAACGAATCTGCAGCATCTCGAGGAGAACTGGCGGGCAGGGCAAATCGAACTGTCAGGCGACATCGTCGCCAGGCTTGATGCGCACTTCCTGCCGGAGAAGGCCGTTGGCCCGCGCTATAATACGATGGGCCAGTCAGTGGTGACCACGGAAATGTATCCGTTCGAGCAGGCGCAATGAACGGCGATCCGGATCAGGCCTACCCGAAATCTAAAAATGGCCAGCCGGTCGCCCTCGAGGTGCGCGGCGCGGAAATGGATGGCCGCCGCTTCTCGCCGTCCGTCGCCCGCAACCGTGACCCGATCCTGAAAGTGTTCCGGGAGCATGTGTGTACGGATGGTCATGTCCTGGAGGTGGCATCCGGCACCGGCGAACACGGCGCCTATCTGACGGAAGCGCTGACGGAACTCCACTGGACCTATTCCGACATCGACCCGGAAAGCCGGACCAGTCAGGCTGCGTGGCGGAAAAGCGCGGCGCATGACCGACTTTCGGGCCCCCTGATCCTAGATGCCAGCAAAAGAGATTGGGGCGAAGCCGAGCGACCGGGGCACTGGGATGTGATCGTGTCGGTCAACATGATCCACATTGCGCCTTTCGAAGCCGCGCTCGGTCTCATTGCAGGCGCGGGCCGCCTGTTGAAGCCCGGTGGCCGCCTGTTCCTGTACGGACCCTTTGCGCGCGACGGTGACATCGCGCCGTCAAACGCGACGTTCAGTGAAAACCTTCAGGCGCGCGATCCCGCCTGGGGCGTGCGGGATCTGGATCGGCAGATTGTTCCAATGGCAGAAGAAGTGGGGCTGTCAGTGGCGGACATTCTGGAGATGCCCGCCAACAATCTCAGCGTGGTGTTCCGGCGTCAGGCCTGATCACCACCACCGAAGCGTTCGGTCCATTCCGCGACCTGGGCGTCCTCGATTTTCTGGAACAGGACGTCCGGCGGCGAAATCTCCATTCCGTGGGGCAGGCTGTCGAGCAGTCCGGCAATGTCGCGGAACCCGAAAGTGCGATGCTCTTCCGGAATGCCGAGAGCGTCCAGAATCTTCTTTCCCGCCTCGGGAATGATCGGCAGGGCCAGAATGCCAAACAGCGCAGCGAGGTTCAGGCCGGTGCGCACGCCGACCGCGGCGGCATCGACATCCGATTTGTACTTCACCCAGGGTTCGGCCTTGGTCAGGTATTCATTGCCTGCGGCCCAGATGGCGCGGGTCTCGGCGGCGGCCTTGCGGAATTCCATCGCTTCATAATGCTCGATCAGGCGCGGCAGCCGGTCTTTCAGTTCGGCGACCATCCAGGCTTCTGACTCACCGGCCTGTCCGGCTTCCGGCACCTTTCCGTCAAACTTGGACACGGTGTATTTGGTGATCCGGTTGACGAAATTGCCGAGCACGTTTGCGAGGTCGGAATTGATGGCAGCCTGGAAGCCTTCCCAGGTGAAGGCAGCGTCGGAGCCTTCAGGTGCATTGGCGATCAGGTACCAGCGCCAATAATCGGCCGGCAGCAGGTCCAGTGCCTGGTCCATGAACACGCCGCGCTTGTTCGAGGTCGAGAACTTACCGCCATACCATGTGACCCAATTGAAGGCCTTCAGCTTGTCGACCGTCTTCCACGGCTCGCCGGAACCCAGCAGCGTGACCGGGAAACTGACTGTATGGAAGGCGACATTGTCCTTGCCCATGAACTGGACGTATTCGGTCTCATCTGCGCCCTTGTCGGTGCGCCACAGGGCTTCCCAGTCATTGCCCGTGGCTTCGGCCCATTCCTGGGTTGCCGCGATATATTCAATCGGCGCATCGAACCAGACATAGAAGACCTTGTCTTCAAATCCCTCACGGGGGCTGCCGCCTTTTCCGACGACCGGGACACCCCAGCTGAGGTCCCGCGTGATGGCCCGGGCGATCAGGCCTTCATCCAGCCATTTGTTGGCGATGGAGACGGCGAGGCTGGGCCATTTTGCGCCCTTGCTGTTGACCCAGTCGCGGATCCTGTCCTGCATCTGGCCCTGAAGCAGGTAGAGGTGATTGGTGTCGCGGATTTCGATATTGCGGCTGCCGGAGACCGAGGAATACGGGTCGATCAGGTCGACCGGGTCGAGCAGGCGTCCGCAATTGTCACACTGATCGCCGCGCGCTTTTTCGAACCCGCACGTCGGGCACGTCCCTTCGACATACCGGTCCGGCAGGAAACGGCCGTCATCAATCGAATAGACCTGTTTGGAGGTACGCTCCTCGATCAGGCCGTTCTGTTCCAGAACTTGTGCAAAATGCTGTGTCAGCGCGCTGTTTGCCGGGCGTGAGGAGCGGCCGAACCAGTCATAGGACAGGTGAAAGCCTTCGCCCGCCTTGCGCTGAATCTCGTATTGCTCGTCGCAATAGGCCTGCACGCTCATTCCTGCCGCCTGGGCGGCCAGTTCGGCCGGCGTACCGTGCTCGTCAGTGGCGCAGATATAGGTCACGTCATGGCCCATCAGCCGCATCACCCGGGCATACACATCGGCTGGCAACATCGAGCCGGCCAGATTGCCGAGATGCTTGATGCCGTTGATGTAGGGCAGGGCGGAGGTGACGAGGATGCGCCGGGTTTGCGTCATGGAGATGCGGTCTTTCCCAAATAGCGTTGCAGGCAGAGCCGGGCCGGGTGCCCGACAGCCCAGCACGTTTTAGCGGCGCGCGCAGGAAAGGAAAGAATGCCCGGCCGTGAAATGTCAGGCATTTCCGGGGAAAAGAACGCCCCGAACGGGCTGCAATCCATTCGGGGCGAGGCAGCTCCGGGATGCGGTGACGTGCCCGGAGCCTGTGGGAGGAAGCTTGATGGCTACAGTCCGTAGCTGGTCGACGCCTTGACGGTCAGGTCCACACGGCGCGCCATGGGCACGGTGAGGTCTTCTGATGGATTCGCCAGATGGGCCGGTACAAAATCGGTGTGGATGTCACGGGCACGGATGCCGCGGGCGTTCAACGCCTCGAGCACCACGGCAGCGCGCGCTTCGGACAAATTGGCCGCTTCGGAATCATCGGCCGCATCGGCGGAGACAACCCGCGCCTGGATATCGGTCACGGCACATCCGGCCAACTCGTCCCCGGCCGTATTGAGCGACCGGACAGCATAGGAAGAGAGCACCGATTCGTATTTCGAGAAATAGACGGTGATCTGCCGGTCGTGGCAGGACTTTTCATAGGGTACATGCACCGGCTCGGAGGGAGGCGCCTTGGGCGCATCCGACATGGCGGGAAATGCCAGGGCGATGGCGGCGATGCTGAATCCGGCGAGGAGTTGCGCGCGTTTCATGTCCAGTCTTCCTTCAGGCTTGTTGTGTCGGCTGACACCCATCCACGCCACATCTGTCGTGTGGCCTCATGACGAACTGGATAGACGCTCAATGGGGCGGAAATGTGCGGCTGGCAGGGCGATTGGGGCAAACTGGCGGTTTTAGGAAGGATTCTGCGCGCCGCTGCAGGATGCGTGATATCGGACTGGCGCTTTCACTTGCGCCGGCTGCATGATCGAAGTAGTGACTGCGGTTCCAGCGGTGGCCGGCTTAGCTCAGCTGGTAGAGCATCTGATTTGTAATCAGAGGGTCGGGGGTTCGAGTCCCTCAGCCGGCACCATCAGACAGTCATGAGCTGCAAAATCCTGCATCAGCTGGTGTCGTGTCATTGTAAAAACCCGCCTGTCAGGTAGTATTTTCTTGTAAACACCGTATTCGCCCGTGGCGAAGCAAGTTCTTTGCGTGAATGCTGGGCTCATTCCTGAAAGTTACTTGCCCTAAGCTGGACGCAACATGACGAACCTTCGCATCGATTGGGACAAGCTGCGTGTCTTCAAGGCCGTGGCCGAGATCGGCAGCATGACGTCTGCGGCGGCCAGACTGAAGGAATCGCCTCCGACGGTGAGCCGCAAGATCGATGAACTCGAGGAATTCCTGAACAGCAAATTGTTCACGCGATCGACGCGTGGGGTGGAACTGACAGAAACCGGCAAGGTGGTGTTGCGCTATGCCCAGTTGATGGAAGACGCCGCCAATGAAGTGCTCAGTCAGGCCATCGGGAAAAGCAGCGGCCTGGAAGGGCGGATCCGGATTGGCACGGGCGATGGTGTCGGCCCTTACTGGATTGCGCCGCGCCTGAAGGAGTTCCAGGAAGCTCATCCCAGCGCACAGATTCGTATGCATATCGATGAACACGAACCGGACCTGTTGAACGACGAGGCGGACATATCCATCCAGTTTTCCGAGCCGCGCGATCCGGAAATCATCAGCCACAAGCTGGGAACGCTCCATTATATCGGCTTTGCCTCGCAGGAGTATCTCAACTCACGCGACAGTCAGCCGTCCAGCCTGTTCGAATACCATCATCACCGCTGCATCCTTCACGAATCCTATGTGCAGCAGGTCGAGCGTTGGGCGCCGAAGGCCGAAGAATTGAAGAAAATGATCGATTTCGCCTTCGTCACCAATTCGGCCAGCGCCATGATCGAGCTTTGTCGGCAGGGCGGGGGAATCGCCCTGTTGCCAACCTATCAGCAGGATGTCTTTCCGGACCTTGTCGCGCTGGACATGTCTGAAGTCGCGCCGATCCAGTTCTGGATGGCGTATACCGAGCAGACCCGGCGGTCGCCATTGGGAAATCTGATGATCGAATGGATCAAGGGTCTGTTCGACAAGCAGGCATCGCCCTGGTTCACGGATGACTTCATTCATCCCAAACAGGTCGCAAAGCTGCGGCGGCAAACGGGCGGCAGCGCCGCCCGGCTCACGGCATTCTGAAGGCCCGGGAGCCTAGTCTGCCGACATTGCCCGAAGGACACGCGCCATCATGCTGAGGCGTTCCTTCGACGGCGTCCGGTCAATCCAGGAATGGCATTCGGCGCGCACCTTGGCAGAAGGGTCTACCTTCTTGCCATCGTTTGCATTTTCGTCCTCAAACAGGCTCGCAATGGAGACGCGCAACACCTCCGCGACATTGGCCAGCATGCCGGCACTCAGGCGGTTGGTGCCGGTCTCGTACTTCTGAAGTTGCTGGTGGCTGATGCCCAGTTCCGATCCCAGTTCGGCAAGCGTGAGATTACGATCAAGACGAAGTTTTCGGATCTTCTCGCCAACCATTTGATCGACCGCGGTCGGGGCTCTGGAAGTAGATTGCTTCATGTCTCTGTCGCTCCGTATCTCCATCAGAGGTAAACAATTTTCGCGCAAAGGGTGTTATGGCAAGATCACCAATACCCAAGAAAACGGAATGCAGCGCGAAATCTGTATTACATCCTGATATCCGTTCCGATATTGGACTGATTTTTTCGGCCAAAAAACCCAAAAAAAGCAGCGTCTTGTGTAATTGGTTGATTTAGATCAGCTTAACCGGCATCCCACTTTTGGTGGATGCGCCTGAGCGAAATTTAATAATCCTTCTTCCACTCTACGGAGAGCTTGGCCTCGCCATCTGTAGTAGTTTCTGAAGTAACAGAGACTTGAGGTCTTGGTTCCCACTCAACTTCAACGGAGCTCCCGGCGGCGCCCGCAGAGTTCAACTCGAGATATACATCTTCTGCGATGTATTGTCCGACACCTACTTGTGCAGTTCCTTCTTCGGATGTGCCAAAAGACAGCCTGTCGACCCCCAATGCGGCCTGAATCTGCGAAGTCGGATCGAATCCGGAGCCATTGCCACTGAGTCGCGCGATGGAATTGGCGAGTTGGGCGGCCTCCAGCGCCGACAGGTCGACCGAGGATCGCCCGAACAGGAGGCGCGAAAGAATCTCGTCTTCCGGCAGATCGGGCGAACTGCTCAATTGGATGCTCGGATTGGTGGGCGAGCCGGTCAGGTTCACCTTGGCTTCGAAGCCATTCACCGTGCGGTCGGCTTCGATATCCAGCCGGGCCCGCTGAATCGGGCCGTCAAAGGTGATGGTTCCCGAATCAAACACGAACGGGCGTCCGGCCAGGTCCAGCGTGCCGCGCCGCATGGTGGCTGTCCCATTCAGGCGGGGGCTGGCGGCCGTGCCGGACAGTTTCAGGTCTGCTCCCCATTCGCTCTCCAGGCCGCGCCCATCGACATATACGCGCCGGTCGGCCGTGATCGCGATGTCGAGCGTCAGGGACTGTCTCAGGGCACTCTGAGCGGAGGGTTCATTGCCATTTTCCTTCCAGCGCACATCAATGGCCTGGGCCCGTGAGGAAGGCAGATTGTCCAGATCGAAGCGTGCTGTTTGCACGGCCACGGTTCCGGACACGTCACGCCCGGTCGGCGTTCCGGTGATGGTCACCTCGCCACCGGCCACCAGGCTGTCACCGTCGCGATCATAGACCAGGAGGTCGGTGAAGTCCGTTCTCAAATCTGTCGTTTCGCCTGACACCTTGCCGGAGACACGCGCTGTGCCGCCTTCCGCGCCTTTCGCAGTCCCATTCACGGTGAGGACCCGATCCGCATATCGGGTCGCAAGATCGAGATCGACAAGGCGGAGACTCGTGGCGCCGAATTCGTAAATGCCGTCCGTCACGTCCGCGCTGGCGTCCAGACGCGGTTGCCGCAAGGAACCGGACAGGCTGGCCGACGCGTCGATTGTTCCGCCAAGGTCGTGCCCGTAGGCCAGCGCCAGCGATCGCAGGTCCGACAGGTCTCCGGCGAGGCGGGCAGTGCCCGAAACCGGCTGGTCCAGATCGAGCCGAGCCATGCCATCCGGTTGGGCCCTCACCGGCAGGACGGCGGTGCCGTCAAGATGCAGGGCGCCATAGTCGCCATCGCCCGTGACCCGCAGCGCGCCATCGTGCAGCCGCCCGGTCACGTCGACGGCCAGGGTCCGTTCCAGCCCCGGCAGAGGGCCGGCCACCACAAGGTCGAACTGGCCGGTCGGGTTCGCGCCAAACAGATCGAACTCGCCCTTGCCGTTCACCATGACCTGCCGGGTCGCCAGTCCGGCCGATGCGAGCAGCGGCGCGAGATCGACCTCATCCACACTGAGCCCCAGCCGGGGATTGCGGTCGTCTTCCGATATGTCTGCGCGGATTGTGCCCCCGAACAGCGCGAGATGGGCCTCGATGGCGGGCGTGTCGCCCAGTTGCCAGTTGATCGGCTGGATGGAGCGGACCTGTTCCCCGAGCAGCGTCCCGTCGAGTTCGATCTGGCCGCCCGTATACTCTGCCGAGAAGCTGGCCTCGCCCATCAGGCTAAGGTCGGTGGGACGCGTTTCATGGGCGCGCTTCAACTGTACGGAAAAATTGTAGCCTTCCGGCGCATTGCGAACCTGACCGTCCACGGAATCAAACCGTAGGGACGGCGACAGCCATATGTCCTCCACCTGCCCGGAGGCAATGATGGACACATCCGTGTCCGGAGCGCGGTCGACGGCCAGACGTATGTCGAACGCTCCGATTCGGCGGTCCCCGAATGCAAAGCGGTCACCCGCCAGGTCAAGATCCAGATCGAGGCCGGTGTCCCCGCCATAGGACAGATTGCCGGACAATTTGGCGGCTTCGTAGTCGGACTGGATATCGCGAAGGGCAAAGACCCCCGATTGCAAGGAGGCGGCAGCGGTAATCTGAACCGGCTGGGCGTCCATCAGTCCGGCCACGGCAATTGGCCCGGCCCAGCCATCGTCTCGGCGAGACAGGGATACATCCGTTGCCAGGGCGCCGATGTCTATCCCGCTGCGCTGGAAGTTGCCGCCATCCGAGATCAGGCGGATCGCGCTCATGCCGTTCGAGCCGGACACGTCGAAGCTGCCACCAGACAGATCGATTTCCGTGCCGGACAATGTGACTGCGCGCGCCTGAGTGAATCGGCCACTGATCGCGACCGGGCCGCTCGGCGTGAACTGTCCAGACGCGGTTGCGGACAGAACCTCTCCCTCAAGTGTGGCGGAACGGATGCGAACCGCGTCGCCTGACTTCTCTGCGGTCGCTTTCAGACGGGGAGCGCTGCCCAGCAAGTCGGCCAGGGTCGTGTTCAGGGTTCCAAGATTCCGGATCGTCAGGTCGGTTACTGCGCCCGGTGCGGAGAAGTTCCCCGCCAGGTGAACACTTCCGGATGTGGACACAGATGGCGCCGACGCGACAAACCCGGAGACCCCGTCCAGCCGTGCGACCAGATTCAGGGTGCGCGCACGTGTGTCGACCGTTCCGTTTGCGGCGATGGCGCCGCGGGCAAGGCGCGCGGTCGACGGGGACAGTGTGAGCAGGCCGCTGTCGCGATTGTATCTGGCCGCGATGTCCGCGCGTGGTGTGGGTCCCAGAATACGCCGCGCTGTCGCGCTGGATTTCAGAAGACCGGCGGCGGCGAGCGAGGCCGTCAGGTCCACCTCCGAACCGTCAGTCTGGACGGTTACGGGTCCTTCAAGCCGCTCAAAGGGAAGTCCGGAGTTTGCGGCGGCGGCCACGCTGGCCGAGCCTGCCAGCACAGGACTCCCCGTCGGATCGTCCACTGTCCCCTGGAAGGAAATGCGGGCATCGAGGTCTGACAACTCCTTGAGGCCGTCGAAGGCGACATCAAGTGATACGGGGCCGTCAAAGTCTGTTGTACGGCGCCGATACGTGCCGCTGGCGGCAACGGTTCCGGCCTGTCCTGCGGCAGACACATCAAAGGGAATGTTCCGCTTTCCGATTGTTGCGTCGAGCGTCATGCTGGCTTGTGGGCCAATCAGTTTCGTCAGATTGTCCGGCAGCGCCAATCGACTCCCGTTGACATTTGCACTGGCCCGCAAATCGCTGTCGCTGATCTTGCCGGTAATCTCGCCCACGGTTTCACCGGACAGGCTCACTTCGGCAAAGCCGTCACCTTCCCGCAATGTGCCACTGGCGCGAGCAATGATTTGAGCGCTTTCCCCCTCGGGCAGACCGGCCAGAGCGGCCAGCGTGCCGCCGGATGGGGCCTCAATTTCCGCATCGAGACGGTAGGCACCGGAAACCGCCCGCTTCAGCGTTGCATCGATCCGGTCGCCTACGCCCTCAAGAGGTAGGGCGGTAACCGACAGGTCGAACGTCTTTTCCTTGGGCAGGCGGAACCGGCCGTCGATCGTGAACACGGCGCGCGGCCCGGCGACTCCCTCCTGCAACAGCAACTCGTCAATTTTCAACTGGTCGAGGGACACAGCCCAATTGCCGGAAGAGCCATTCGTCTGCGTGTCGCGTGTTTCCGTGACGGGGCGTCGACGGACGTCCACCTTCCCGGCGCTGACAAGGTCGAGCTTTACCGTTCGCGACATCAGCCGGGCGGGTGACCAGGCCAGATCAACATCTTCGATGGACAGCCAGACCCCTTCGGCATCTGTCAGGGTGATCCGCGCGGCGCCAAACCGGTCGAGCGGGTCACCAGACAAGCCTTCAATGTCGATCCGTCCGAAGGCCCCGGCCTTGCGTCCGTCGATCTGCGATTCGAGGAAGGCGCGCCCGCCGCTGGACCCGATCCAGAGGCGCGCTGCGGCCAGGCAGGCCAGCACTACCATCAGGACCGACAGGCTCACCACCAGCCAGGGGCGACGACGAACCATTCCAAGGAGCGGCGAGAGGACTGACATCAGAATGCCTGCCCGATCGACACATAGATCTGGACGGGATCTTCACCCTCCTGCCGGTCCAGCGGCGTCGCAATGTCGAACCGGATCGGACCGAACCCCGGATAGAAGCGGATGCCGAAGCCGGCAGACATGCGCATCTCGCTGATGGCCTCGTCAATCGAGCCGGCGGCGTAACCGGAATCCACGAAGGCGACATATCCCCAGCGGTCGGAGTGCCGGAACCGGAGTTCTGCGGACGCCGCAAACATCGCATCTCCGCCAATGATGTTGCCGTCGGTATCGGTGGGAGACAGGGATTGATATTCGAAGCCACGGACAGAGCCGCCGCCTCCGGCGTAGAATTTCCGGTCCACCGGCACATCATCATCGCCAAGGAAAGTGCCGGCCTCGGCGCGGACAGCCGCCACAAGCCGGTCGGCAATCTTTCTATAGGTCGATGCCGATGTCGTAATGCGTGTGAAGGGTGCCTCGCTGTCGCCAACCGAGACGCCCGGCTCGACACCCAGTGCGATACGATTGCCGGCCTGCGGGTCCAGCGGCTGTTTCACCGTGTCGTAGGTCGCGCCCAACGGGAACGAAAAGGTGACCTGTTCGACATATTCGTCCTGACCGGCGGATCGCAATTCGTGGTCGGTTGATCGCGTCGCGTCGATTGTTGCGCCTGCGGACAATGTGAAGTGATCATTGAAGGGTTGGGACAGGCTGGCTGTGGCACTAATGCCCTGCAGGTCGTAGGCATCCGTTTCTTCCGCACGAATGCCGGTCTCGGCAGAAAAATCTCGCCCATATCTGCCGATGTTCGGGCGTTCATAGCTCAGTGTCAGTTCGCTGGTCAGGGTGGCGATCTGGGCGTCCACACTCAGCGTGTCGCCGACACCGGTCAGGTTACGGCGCTCCCAGCTGGCCGTTGCGCCCGCGCCTTCCGAAGTGGATACGCTGAGACCTGCGCTGATCGACCGGCGTTTGCCTTCCGAGAGCTGCAGCTCAACGGAGTGATACCCGTCAGTTCCCGGATTTTCGGCTATCTTGACCCCGATCCCGTCGAACAGGTCCGTGCTGCGCAGGCGCGTGCGCAGCGTTTCCATTGTGTCCGGCTTGTAGATATCGCCGGGTTGCCAGTTGCGCAGGGTGCGGATGGCGCCGGGACGCGTTTTCAGGTCGACCGGAACAATCATATCTCCCAGGCGGACGCGCGGTCCAGGGGAGAGCGAATAGGTCAGTTCCAGTGTCGAATCCGCCCGGGATGCCAGCGCATCAATCCCCTCACTTTCCGCAAAGGCATAACCGGCCTTGCGCAATGTGGTGACTAGGCGCTTGTCGAGACTTTCAATGTTTTCGGTCACCGCCCAGGTGCCGATGCCCAGCTCATCTGAGACAATCTCAAGTCGGGTCAGCACCTCTCCCGGCAGGTCGTCGGTGCCGGCGAGAGTGACCGATGCGATGGTGAAACGCTCACCGGGATCAACATCCAGCCGGGGCGTCATGTTCATGTCCTCGACCAGATCAGGCGTGACAACGGCAGCGAAATAGCCCTCGGATGCGAGGTATTCCTGAAGTGTGTCTGCGGCCTGATTGGCTCTCCGGCGAACGTCCAGAAGACTGGTGGGGGCATCCGCCCGGATCGATACGGCATCGCGTGCGCCGTCTTCCAGGGAGTTTGGTACACCGTCGAAGGTTACGGGCATATATGCCGAACCGGAGGTGGCAGACTCGCCAGTTCCGTTTCCGCGCAGATATGCACATGCCGGCAACAGGCCAAGCGCCACGCAGCACACGGCCATCCTGCCAAGTTGCAGGCGGAGCGTGTCGGTCAGGCGTTCTGCCCGGTTTACCATGTCGACGTCAGTCCTTGAATATTCACGGCGAATTGTGCGCCATTGAGCTGAGTGTACGGTGAACAAGTTTGCTGAAATTTGTCGCTTCCAACCCGATAGCTGTTTTTTTGCGGCTTTGCGACGCCGACCGTTCCCGCAAAATTACTTGGCACAGCCCTGATTGCGGCGTGTCGCGCATCCCCCCATATTTGCACTTCAACTTTTTCCCACGGGGATTTTCATGACATATCTGATGGTTCTTGGCGGCCTCGTCCTCCTGTTTGTCGGGGGCGAAGGGCTGGTCCGGGGATCGGTGAGTGTTGCGCGCAAGCTCAATATTTCCGAACTGGTGATTGGTCTGACACTCGTCGGCTTCGGAACTTCGGTGCCGGAACTGGTGACCAGCCTCAATGCCATCAACGCCGATGCCGTTGGTATAGCGGTCGGAAACGTGGTCGGTTCCAATATTGCCAACATTCTGCTGGTACTAGGTGTGGCGGCCGTAATTCATCCGATCATCACCAACCCTCGCGCCCTCATGCGGGACACGCTTCTGATGGTGTTGGCCACGCTGTTGCTGTGCACGATGATCTGGTTCGATCTTTTCTCGCGGCTCGGTGGTGCGCTGCTCGTTACTGCTCTAGCGATCTATATTGTGTTTTCGCTGATGGCAGACCGGGCCAGCCAAGGCGCGGTGGCCGAAATGCATGCTGGGGAAGGGGAGGCGGTCGAGGCGAATTACGGCGTTGCGCTGGGCGCGTTGATCGCGTTGGCCGGTCTTGCGGGTGTTGTGCTTGGCGCGAAACTCCTGGTCGATGGCGGCGTCGTCATCGCGCGGGAATTCGGTGTCAGCGAAACCGTGATCGGCCTGTCGATTGTCGCGGTCGGCACCAGCCTGCCGGAACTCGCGACGTCGGCGATTGCCGCGTTCCGGGGCAAGGCAGACGTCGCGCTGGGCAACATCATTGGCTCGAACATCTTCAACATTCTCGGCATTCTGGGGCTGACCGCCCTGGTGCACCCGTTCAGCGTGCGCCGCGAACCGAGTGGCGATGTCACCGCCGATGCGATGGCCTCCGGCATCGGCAACAGCCTGATCAGTATGGGCGATATTGCGGCGTTGGTCCTGTCGGTCGCGCTGATGGTGGTGTTCGCGATTACGGGCAAGCTGGTGGCGCGCTGGGAGGGAGCGGTTCTCCTTTTCGCCTATGCGCTCTATATGGGGCTGACCTTCAACCTCATTCCCGTACCGGCGATCTTCTAATATGGCTGACAATCCGATTTATCAGGGGCTGGGCCAACTCGGCCAGCAGACCCACCAACCGCAGAGTCCTGAAGCGGCCCAGCTTGAACGTGTGGCCAATCCCCATGCGGACACATTGTACCTGACCCGGTTCGTGGCGCCGGAATTCACGTCCCTGTGTCCCGTGACCGGCCAGCCTGATTTCGCCCATCTCGTAATCGACTATGCGCCCGGCGAGTGGCTGGTCGAGTCCAAAAGCCTGAAGCTCTATCTGACCAGCTTCCGGAATCACGGAGCCTTCCACGAGGAATGCACCGTATCCATCGGCAAGAAGATCTTCGAGTTTACCGAAGCGAAATGGCTGCGCATCTCCGGATACTGGTATCCGCGTGGCGGGATCCCGATCGATGTGTTCTGGCAGTCGGCTGATGTGCCGGCAGGGCTCTATGTGCCCGAGACCGGCGTCGCATCCTATCGTGGCCGGGGCTAGCGCGACCAGCGTGTGACGATGTCTGCCATGCAGGCGCGTCCGCGTTCGGGGGGGGCGACCCTGGATGTGCCGAGATAGATGAAGCCGGCCACGCGCTCCGTGCCCTCCAGGCCGAGCGCGTCGGCAACTTGCGGGTCAAAGGCCGGCCATTCGCTGAGCCAGGCACCCGCCCAGCCGCTGGCATTGGCCGCCAAGAGAAGATTGTAGCAGACGGCACCGGCAGACAGTTCCTGTTCCCAGACAGGAGTTCTCCCGTCATCTTTCGGCGAGGAGATGACGGCGACGACAGTGGGGGCGCGCAGGAACAGGCCGGCGGCTTCCATCAGGTCCCGGGACTCCGCATCTTCAAGCGTTTCGCCGCGAATACGGGCGAGTTCCTGACCGAAATCCGCGCGGGCCTTGCCCTCGAACACGATGAAACGCCATGGAGTCAGTTTGCGATGATCTGGCACGCGGGCGGCGATTTCCAGCAACTCGTCGAGCGCGTCTGGTGATGGTCCGGGTTCGCTGATGAAGTGCTTTCCAGCAGACCGGCGGCGGGCCAGGCACTGGCGTGCCTCGGCGCTGGGACGGGTGGCCAGCATTGGCGTGCCAATGGCGGGGGCGGGGGGGAATCGCTTTGTCATTGCCGCAACATAGGTGCCGCCGCGGTGATCTTGAAGGCGGCCATTAACGAATTGCGTGTTGTGATTTCAGGTGGATGAGAGTACAAGAGTGAACGGTGTTCACTTTCTGAACACTCTGCTTGAGCGCTGGATCAAATGGAAACAGACAACGCCCCCGAGGTAACGCCGGCTGACCGCCGTCGCCTGCGCGTGCGGGAGTCGATCATCTCGGCTGCCGAGCGCGTTTTTGCGCGGGAAGGCGAGACCGGGCTGTCGATCCGGCGTCTGGCCGACGAAATCGATTATTCACCGGCAGCGATCTACAAGTATTTCGGTTCCAAGGAGGAACTGATCGACGAATTGAAGGAGGCGTTCTTCGAGCGGTTGCTCGAGAAGGTCGACAACAGTTCCAGTGCCGACCGTCCATTTCTGGAGCGCGCGAAAGCGTGTGTCGCAACCTATGTAGAAACGGCCGTGACGCGTCCCTTCCATTATGCTGCGGCCTTTTCCAGCATCCAGCATGACCTTCCAGAGAACGGAGCGGGTATCCTGTCGTGGGAGGGCTTCGTCGCATCCCAGAAAGGGCAGGCATTCGGCGTGCTGATCAGCATGGTCAGAGAGGGGCAGGAACTGGGCGTGTTCGATCCCGTACTGGACCCGGTCATGGCGGCGAAGTCCCTCTGGGCAGGGTCCCACGGGCTCGCCCAGCTGCTTATTCACGTGCCGAAATTCCACCAGCTCGTCCCGGACGAGAACCCGATTTCGGCAAGCGATTTCATTGAGTTTCACGCAAGCCTCCAGATCCGCAGCCTGTTGAAGCCGGCGGTAACGAGCACGAATGGCGACCTCCCAGGACATACTTCATGACAGAGACTGACCCCCACACCGGAGATGTGTCGCGCGACAAGCGGCCAACAGCCCTGAAAGGGCTGTTCTTCATGATCGTTCTGGCGTTGGTCTGCGCCGGTCTTGTCTTTGCCGCGACCCGTCTGCGCAGTGAGGAGGGGCCGAAGATCGCCAAGGCAGCTCCGGCGCCCATGACGGTTCAGGTTGCGCCCGTCGAACTGGTCACGGCCTTCACGCTGAACGAGACCTATTCCGGTCTCGCGGAAGCCAGGCGCAGCAGCGCGCTGGGATTCTCCAGTGGCGGGCGGATTGAGACGATTGCGGTAGATGTCGGCGACCGGGTCAGGCGCGGCAGCATGCTGGCCAGCCTGGACACGCGGGGGCTGCGGGCCCAGCTTGCCTCCGCAGACGCGGTGATCGAGGAAGCTCGTGCGGCGCATTCTCTCGCCCTCAGCACGGTTGAGAGACAGCGGAAGCTGAAAATGCAGGGACATGTGTCCCAGCAGGCGGTCGACGAAGCCGAAGCACAGGCCGATACCGCCCTGGCTCGGGTGGAAGCCGCGAAGGCGCAGGCCGACATTTTCCGGGTCCAGATTGACCTCTCCCGTATCACAGCCCCCTTCGATGGCGTGGTGACGGCTCGCCTAGCCGACGAAGGCACGATTGCCGGAGCGGGCCAACCCGTGCTGGACCTGGTGGAAGCCGCGCATCTGGAAGCGCGCATCGGCTTGCCGGCCGGGAGTGCAGCGCGCCTGAGCCCTGGCGAAACCTATCAGCTGCAGGCAGACACCGGTCCGGTGGACGCCGTTCTGCGCAGCGTGACCGGTGTCATCGATCCGGCGCAGCGCACCGTGGCTGCCGTGTTCGAAATCGACAATACCGGCGCTGTGGCCTCCGGTGCCGTCGTGCGCCTGACCATGCAGCGTGACATCGATGAACCGGGCTTCTGGGTGCCGGTGAAATCGTTGTCGACCGCTTCGCGTGGCCTGTGGACGATCTATGTGGCCGAGCCGGCCGGATCGGGCTGGACGGTTGCCACACGGCCCGTGGAAATGGTTCACACCGACGGGGACAGGGCGTTTGTACGCGGCGCAGTCGAAGCTGGGGAAAGAGTCATTACGGACGGCCTTCAGCGCATTGTGCCGGGCTTGCCGGTGGAGCCGCGTGACGTTCATCGCGCGGCGACTGTGAACGGCGGCTGACCGTCATGTCGACGCTGTTCTTCAAGCTGCCGCGCCTGGCCATTCTCGCCATCCTGGTTGTCCTGATCGGCGGTCTCGGGGCCATGCTGACTCTGGGGCGCCAGGAGGATCCGACCCTGATCGAGCGCTATGGCTTCGTGCTGACGCCATATCCCGGCGCAGATGCGGAACGCGTCGAGGCGCTGGTCACCGAGCCGGTCGAGGCCGCCTTGATGGAACTTGCCGAGATCGAGGAAGTCACGTCCACCAGCCGGGCCGGCTTCTCGCAGGTGCGAATCCAGATCCGCGAAGACCTGTCGGAAGGCGAAGTGGATGATACCTGGACGCTGATCCGGGGACAGGTCGAGGAGGCAAAAGCGCAGTTTCCCGCAGGCGTCGGATCGTCGGAAGTGGAGCGGCTTTATGTCGGCGCGGCGACGCTGGTTGTCGGTCTGACCTGGACGGGCGAAGGCGATCCGCCGCTCACCGTCATGCGCCGATTGGTGCTGGATCTCGAGGACAAGTTCCAGCGCCTGCCCGGCACGGAGGAAACCGAAACCTATGGCTTGCCCGAGGAAGAAGTGCGTGTGGTGGTCGACCCGCAGGCGCTATCGGCAGCCGGCCTGTCCTTCCGCGACGCGGCCGGACTGATCGCATCGGCGGACAGCAAGACCCCGGCCGGGCGTCTGCGCGGGCAGGGCGGCACAATCGGCCTGGAAGTCGGTGGCGAGTTTGACGGGATTTCCCGGGTCCGTCAGGTGCCGCTTCTGCAGCGCGCCGACGGATCGGCCGTGCGCGTCGGCGATGTTGCCGGGGTCGAGAAAGGCTATGCGGACCCGGCGACGAAACAGGCCTATGAGAACAATCTGCGGACGGTGCTGGTGGGCGTGTACATTTCGCCCGGGCAGCGGGTGGACAGATGGGCGGAAAGTGCGCGGGCCATCGCGGACGAGTTTGCGGCCTCCGCACCGCCAGGGCTGAAGGTCGAGACCGTGTTCGACCAGAGCCGCTACACCAATGACCGGTTGAACGGCCTGGCACAAAGCCTGCTGTTCTCGGCCTTCATCGTCGTGCTTGTCCTGTTCGTCACGATGGGCTGGCGCTCGGCCATCGTGGTCGGCATGGCCATCCCGCTGACGATCAGCCTCGTGCTGATCCTGTTCAGCGTGTTCGGTCATCCGCTCCACCAGATGTCGGTGACCGGCCTCGTCATTTCGCTTGGTCTTCTGATCGACAATGCGATTGTCGTGGTTGACGAGTTCGACCAGTTGCGGGCCAAGGGGAAGAACCGGTTCGAGGCCATCCGGCAGAGCCTTGGCCATCTGGCCGCGCCGCTGGCGGCATCCACACTGACCACAGCCCTGGCCTTTGCGCCGATTGCCCTGCTTCCCGGCGGCGCCGGAGAATTTGTGGGCATGATCGGCCTGTCGGTTGTGTTCTCGATCTCGGCCTCCTTCATCGTCTCCATCACCGTGATCCCCGCCATGGCCGGCTGGTTTGACCGCAAGCGCGGCTGGGAAACCGGACAGGCGAAACGCCCGCGCCGCTGGTGGCGGGACGGCGTGATGAACGATTTCATATCGGATGGCTATCGGGCCTCCATCGAGGCGACGCTGCGATTCCCGCTGCTCGGCATCGCCATCGGCGTGGCGCCCGCAATCTTCGGGTTCTGGCTGGTGGGTCAGTTGCCCTCTCAATTCTTTCCGCAGACGGAGCGCGACCAGTTTCAGGTGACGTTCCAGCTGTCCCCTGAAGCCGACATACATGACACGGTCGATGTGGCGCACCGCGCAACGGACATGATCAGTTCCATTGAAGGTGTGGAGGATGTGACCTGGGTGCTCGGCCAGCCGTCTCCGCGTGTCTATTACAATGTCCTCAACAATACCGAAGGCGTTGAAGGGTTCGCCACCGGCTGGATTCAGCTGGATTCGAATGAGCGCACGCACGAGATCGTCGGCGAAGTGCAGCGCATGGTGCGTGAGGAGTTTCCAAGCGCGCGCTTCCTGGCCCTGCCATTCGAACAGGGACCTCCAGCGGATGCGCCGATCGAGTTGCGCATCATGGGCAATGATTTCGATACGCTGGACAGGATCGGTGACGAGATCCGCGGTGTGCTCGGACAGACGCCGGGGATCACCTACACGGTTGCTTCCCTTGAGCTTGGCGCGCCGACCATGCGCCTGCAGGCCGATGAGGCCGCTTCTGCCATGGCGGGCGAGCGTCTGACGGATATTGCCGCAGATCTGAGCGCGGAACTGGAAGGTGTCCGGGCCGGCTCCGTTCTGGAGGGCACTGAGGAACTGCCGGTCAAGGTGATTGCCCCCATGTCGCGCCGGTCCGGCATGGCGGATCTGCGCTCCGCCACGGTTGGCACCGGTGCCGGCACGCCTATTTCGGCCCTGGGCGATGTCACGCTGGTCCCGGAGACTGCTGTGATCACGCGGCGCAATGGCCAGCGCATGAACCAGATCCTGGCCTATCTCGACCCCTATACCTTGCCGGCGCCTGTGCTGGCGGATTATCAGGCGCGCTTCGCGGACACCGGATTCCACATCCCGGCGGGTTATGATGTCGTGATTGGCGGGGAGGCGGAGAATTCCAGCGATGCACTCGGCAATCTCGCCGCCGTTGGCGTGCCGCTGGTGATGGTGATGGCAGGGGCGATCATGCTGGTGTTCAATTCCTTCCGCATGATGCTGCTGGTGCTGGCCTCCGGGTTCCTGTCGCTGGGCTATGCCTTTTTCGGCGTATGGTTGTTCAACCTGCCATTCGGGTTCAATGCGATCATCGGCGGGCTGGGCCTGTTCGGCATCGCGATCAATGGCTCCATTGTCGTTCTGTCACTGTTGAGGGCCAATCCCGGCGCCATGGCGGATGACGTGATCGCGCAGCGCGAAGTGGTGGTGGATGCGACACGGCATATCGTGGCGACCACGCTGACCACAATGGGTGGTTTCGTACCGATCCTGCTGACCGGGGATTCCTTCTGGATGCCTTTGGCGGCGGGCATTTCCGGCGGGGTCGGCGGCTCGGCACTGCTGGCCTTGTACTTCACGCCGGCCGTCTTCCGGATCACGACGATGAAACCGGTGCGGAAGGCCCTGCGCCACATGTTCGGCGGCCGCGAGGTGCCAGCAGAGTAAACCGGCAACAGGGGTTGCACTCGGGCCAAAATGGCCCATCTCGATAGATCAGGGACCGGAAGGAAGAGACATGCCAGAGAACCCGGATATCGGCGCCCCGGCGCCCGCCTGGAACCGCCTCAGATTCGAGGCCCGCGCCGCTGCGGCAGATGAGCCGACCCTGGCGAGCTATCTGAATTCGGCCATCCTGGCCCATGCCACACTGTGTCAGGCGCTTTCATTCCATCTCGCGGAGAAGCTGAAAAGTCCGGTGATGAGCACCCAGCAGGTGCGTCAGATCCTCGGCGAGACCTATGACACCCATCGCTCGCTGGTCGATGCGGCGGAAGCCGACATGCAGGCCGTGCTGGAGCGGGATCCGGCCTGCCGTGGCATGTTGCAGCCCTTTCTCTATTTCAAGGGCTTCCTCGCCCTGCAAACCTATCGTGTGGCCAACCTCCTGTGGCGCGAAGGGCGGGAGACACTGGCCTTCCATTTCCAGAGCCGCGCTTCGGAACTGTTCGGTGTGGACATCCATCCGGCCGCCCGCATCGGCACCGGCGTCATGCTTGACCATGCGTCCGGCATCACGATTGGTGAAACGGCGGTCGTGGGCGATGGCTGTTCGCTGCTGCATGGCGTCACGCTGGGCGGCACCGGCAAGGAAGTGGGCGATCGCCATCCGAAGATCGGCAAGGGCGTGCTGCTCTCGGTTGGTGCCAAGGTGCTGGGCAACATCCAGATCGGCGACGAGGCCAAGGTGGCGGCCGGCAGCGTTGTGCTGAAGGATGTGCCGGCGAAATGCACGGTGGCCGGTGTTCCGGCGCGAATTGTCAGCGGCCCGTCCTGCTGTCATCCGGCAGAAACCATGGACCAGACGATTCCCGACGACATCGGCAAGTAAAGCCCGGGTTCGCGTGACAGGCGTTTGCCCTGATTACAACTCTCGCCCCGGCTGAATCCCAAGAAGAATTGTCTGCAATATTGTCTTCGCGGACGTTTCATTTCGGGATCGGAATGTTGTTGGACCCCTTTGTTTCGGCTAGTGTTTGACGCAATTCCCGATGTCGGGTGGGGCGTGGACAACAGGCGTGATGAGGGTTGCAGTTTGAGTGACAGCACCGGCACCGGGGGACGGTTCCTGCAAACGCGCAAGGTGCGGCGGGCATCCGGCGAGCCTGTGCCATTCTTTCCATTGGGCGGCATTCCGCTGATTGCGCTGGGGCTATTGTTGCTGTTCGCGCTCTGGCCGTTTGCCTTTGGTGTGGTGCAGTCGACCGCCGGGCGGACAGCTGCCGAAGCCCTGATCGAGGCAGATGCTGCTTGGGCCCGGGCCAATGTTTCGGGACAATGGATCACGCTGGAAGGGCGACCCCCCAGCCGGGAGGCCGCCGAAGCGGCCGTCGCAGCCGTGCGGCGGGCCCGCGCACCGACCCTGTTCGGATCTGCTCGTCCGGTCACGCGTGTGCGGGACGCGTTCGATTATACGAATCTGGGCGAGGGCAATCCGGCCACGCCAATCGACTGGTCGTTCCGAGTCGCCAATGGCGTGCTGACGCTGGATGGGGACATGCCGGACAATTCCGTCCGCCAGCAAATCGTCTCCGCAGCCAGGGCGAAAATCGATCCGCCGCGTATCCTCTCGGTTCAGGACAGTCTGTCGATCACCCAGGATGCGGCGCCGTCAGGATTCTTTGAAGTGGCACAGCGCGGCCTGAACACAGTGACGCGGTGTGACCGGGGGGTGGCAGGCTTCAACGAAAACCGGTTCTCGCTGAGCTGTGAACTGCCGGGGGCCGAGGCTGCCGCGGTTCGCGAGATGGCAATTGCGCCGATCCCGCTGGGAGAAGTCGGTGCGGTGGACATCATCGCGCACGAGGCTGTGGCGACGTGCGAATCCTCTCTCGCCGACCTGCTGGGGGACACGCGGATCGAGTTCCAGTCGTCGAGCGCCGTGATCGGCGCATCCAGCGCGGGCCTGCTGGACAGCGTGGCAGAGGCCGTGCGGTCCTGTCCGGGGACGCTGCGCATTGCGGGCTATACGGACAGTACCGGCTTGCCGGACATGAATCGCGCGCTGAGCCAGGCGCGCGCAGAGGCGGTGCGCAATGCGCTGATTGCGCGGGGGGTGCCTCCCGGCCGGCTTGTGGCCACCGGCTATGGGGATGCCAGCCCGGTTGCCTCCAACACCACACCGCAAGGGCGGGCCCAGAACCGCCGAATTGAAATACGGGTGATCCGTGTTTCCGAATGATTTCCTCCTGATACGTCGAAAGTAAACATCATGTGGTTCCTTCTCATCCAGATCTTCCTGCTGATGCTGCTTGCCGCCCTGGCAGGCGCTGCGCTGGCCTATTGGTGGTTCCGGAACCGCTATGAGGATGTCACCGAAACCTACGAAACGCTGATGGATGAGAGCGCCGAAACCGACGCCCTGCCGCCAGTGTCACGCGATGAGATCGCGTCGTACTTCTCCATGATCGAGGAGCGCATTTCGGCGCTGCCATCGCCGGTCACGCGTGACGAGTTCCATGCCAACATTCACAGTATCGGTGACCGGCTGACCAGCCTGCCGCTTCCGGACATTTCGCCCCTGCATGCACGTCTTGATGCGATCGAGGCCCGGCTGACCGACAGCGGTGCCGGCTTCGACCCGGTCCTGTCGCGCCTGTCCGACCTGGACCTGGCCGTTGGCCAGCTGAAGAACACCGACCTTGAGGATATCGAAGGCCGCCTGTCCCGGATCGAGGACAATGTGAATGTTCTGGTCAATTCGGAACCGGCGCAGATGCCGGAACCGGATCTCGGCCCGATTCACAGCGGGCTGGCGCGGCTGGAACTGGCCATCGAGAATCTCGACCTGCCAATGACCGACCTCGAGCCGATCCGCAGCGATTTCGGCCAGATGGAATCCCGGCTGGCCGAGTTTGCCGAACGGCTCGACGCGCAGCGCAAGGCGGACAATGAAAGCATGACCATTCGTCTGCAGACCCTGTCATCCTCGCTTGCCTCCCTGCGCGTGCCGGATGTCGACAGTCTTCGCGACCGCCTGGCCAAGCTGGAAACCGCCATTGGCGAGCTGTCACTTCCGGAGCCGGATTTCGGGCCGATCACGGAAACGCTGCGTCAGATCGAGCGCGATTTGAAAACGGCACCGGACCATGTGCGGGTCACCAACAACAAGCTGGCGGATCTGGAAGGCGGCACGGCGGCGCTGCATTCCAAACTGGCCTCTCTGGAGGCGCATGTCTCGACGCTGGATCGCACGCCGGTCGATTTCTCGCCCCTTCAGGCGCGTCTGGCAAATCTCGAATCCTCGCTGGCAACCCTGCGCATAGACATGCAGGCGCTGCCGGATGTGGCGCCGCTGGAACGCCGTCTGGCTGCCTTGCAGGAAACGGTAGTGACGCTTCAGGATCCCGACCTGTCCAGCATCACCAATTCCCTGCGCAAGATGGAAGCGCGCCTGAACATGGGCGCCGTGGAAGACCGGCTGACTTCCATCGAGTACGGCATGGCGGCGATGCATCACATGGTGCGCACGCTACAGGAAACGGCGTATGCCCGCACGGACATCGATGTCAGCCAGCGTGTGCCCCTGTCGCAGGCGCGGTTCACCCAGACGACCGTGACCGAGACGCCGGCCGCCCCGCCGCCGCCTCCACCCCCGCCGCCTCCACCCCCGCCTCCGCCGCCAGCGCCGCAGCCCACGACCACAGTGCGCAGTGTGGAAATCCTGCGTGGGCAGGATCCTGTGCGTCAGGCCATGCGGCCGGATGACAAGGCCAACCTGCTGGTCGAAGCGGCCTTCGGGCAGGAAGACGATCTGGAACGGGTCAACGGCATCGGCCCGATGCTGGCCGAATTGCTGAACGAGATCGGCGTCTATTATTTCTGGCAGATTGCCGAATGGGGGCCGGACGAAATCCAGTGGGTCGATGACAAGCTGGAACACTTCAAGGGCCGGATCCTGCGGGATGACTGGGTCGGGCAGGCGAAACTTCTCGCTGCCCAGCCCGATGTTGCCCAGCGCCCCGGCGCGGCCTGACCCCTGGTCCGGACGGGCCGATCCAACTGACCCCTTTTCTCGTGCCGGGAATTGGGGTTAGTTAACGCAGCGCGCTGGGGAGGGATGTCGCGACTTGCGGAAGGGGACGCCCGCCATGCTTCGGACCATTGTTTCAGCCCTGTTTTGCCTGATGCTGGGGCCACTCGCCCTGTCGCAACCGGCTGACGCGCCGCGCTATGCGCTGGTCATCGGCAATTCCAGCTATCAGCAAACCGGCTGGCAATTGCCCAATCCTGCCCGCGATGCCCAGTTGATGGCGGACACGCTGCGCACGGTCGGTTTCACGGTGGACCTCGTGATCGACGGCACCGAAGACGAGATGGAAACGGCCTTTGCCGCGCACGGGGCCCGTTTGAAAGCGGCCGGGGCGAGCGCGGTGGGGCTGATCTATTATGCGGGACATGGGGTGCAGTCACAGGGGCTGAACTATCTGGTGCCGGTCGATGCGAATGCCCGCTCCGAACAGGATATCTGGCGACAGGCACCGCGCCTGGGCGATGCGCTGCGCTATGTCGAGCATGCCGGGAATGCCGTCAATTTCGTGATCCTGGACGCATGCCGGGACAATCCGCTGCCCAGCGCCACACGCAGTGCGGCCGGGGGGCTGGCGGAGGTGAAGCCAGCGCGTGGCCTGTTGATCTCCTATTCCACAGCGCCCGGTTATGTCGCCTATGACGGCGAAGGCCGCCACTCCACATTCGCCGTCGCGCTGTCCGACACGATCCAGCAGCAGAATCTGATCGCCGAACAGGTGTTCAAACGCGTTGCCGACCGTGTGAACCAGTCGACCAATGGCCTGCAGACACCTTTCTACAATTCCGGCCTGACCGGTGCCGATTTCTGCTTTGCCGGCTGCAATGGCGGCGCGGCGCCCCAACCCGTACCCGTCACCTCAACTTCGCGGCTGCCGCCGCACGGCGCCCGCACGTCCGCTGCCCGCAGCGCGGGAGATGCGCCCGACACGCCCGCCAGTGAAGACGTTGCGCCGGGATTTACCGAGGTATCGACCTTGCTGCGCCGCGCCGCCTTCACCGCGGCCGCGGCTGGCGGATCCATCGAGGAGCGCACATTCCGCGACTGTACCGAATGTCCGGATATGGTGGCCATTCCAGGCGGTGAGTTCCTGATGGGGTCGCCCGAGAGCGAGGCGGAACGCAAGGACAATGAAGGCCCGCAATGGCAGGCCACCCTTGCGCCCTTTGCCGCTTCGGCGACGGAGATTACCTGGGCCCAGCTGGACGCCTGCATTGCGGATGGGGGCTGCGCAGGCAACAAGGCCGCCCAGGAAACCCGCAGCCAGCAATGGCAGCAACCGGGCCTGCCCGTGATCAACATTACCTGGGTCGAGGCGATGGCCTATGTCGACTGGCTGAACACTCGCGTGGAGGGCGAACCCTATCGCCTGCTGAGCGAGGCGGAATGGGAATATGCGGCCCGCGCGGGAACCCGCACGCCGTTTCACACCGGGGAGACGCTGAGCGACCAGCAGGCAAACTTCAATGCCGGGCGCATCTACAACAATGGCCCCAAGGGCAGTTGGCCCCGGCGGCCCATGCCGGCCGGCTATTATCCCGCGAATGATTTCGGCCTGCATGAGATGCATGGCAATGTCGCAGAATGGGTCGCGGACTGCAGCGTGCGGAGCTATCTCGGCCGGTTCGGTGCGGCGAGCGTGTATGACGAGCAGGGCTGTCGCAGCCGGGCCGTGCGGGGTGGAAGCTGGGAGAAAATTCCCTCCTATGTCCGTTCGGCCTTCCGGGACGCCTTCCCGGATACCGGGCGCGATGACGGGATTGGCTTCCGGGTCGCGCGGGATGGGGAGTAGGGCATGAAGACGATCAGCCCCCTGATCAGCCACCACCGGGCCGAGCTCAAATCGGAGGCCCGGCTCAACAGGTACTTGCTGCTGGGGGCCATCTTCATGGCGCTGGTTTCGTTCAGCGTCTTCGTGTCGACCCTGCTGGGCCATTATCCATTGCCGGTGGGGGAAGACCTGTTCGCCGACAATCCCGAGCGCATGATCGGCGCGTCCAATTTCTTCGTGGCCACGGCCATCGGCGCCGCCCTGCGGATGTGGCGCAAGCGCCAGATGCGCATCAAGCTGCTGATTGCGGAAGCCTTCATCCGCGAGGAGGATTCCGACACAGGACTGCGCCTCCTTCTGGAGCCGGTGTTCGGTCCCTCGGTCTGGGACGGCAGCGACCGGCCCATCCTGTCAGAAAGGCCTGTCGCATGAGCCCCGTTTCCGACTCCGCCCAGAGCCCGGTCACCTCTCTCGACCTGCTGCGGGAATTGCAGGGAGAGCAGAAGGCGTTCCGTTTCCTGATCCGCGCGCTTGCCGTGCTTCTGGTAACTGCGGCCGTCATCGCTGTCGGCAGCGTGATCTATTTCTACATGGCCCTGCAGGGGCTGAAATCGGAATATGCCCATCAGGCGCGGCTCAACGAGATCAATCTGCGCATCGTGGCCGGAGAAGCGAGCCGCCAGCGCGAATCGACCCAGGCGCAACTGGTCGCGATCCGCGAAGAGAACGAGGCAGCGCGTCGCCAGGCCGAATTGTCGCGCGAATTGCAGCAGGCGGGCTCGGCCCGGCAGATCGCGGCCTACAAGGACCGCGCAGTCAACATTGCCCGCAGTCACGTTTTGGGCAAGCCGATGAATGACGTCACCTCCCAGGTGGTGAGCATGGTGTTGCGCGCCGATGATGGCGATGTCCGTTTGCTGAGGGATGAGGAACATTTGCTGTTGCAGGCCGCGTTGAATGACTGGGGCGGAGAAGTCGAATCCAGCGATGTGCGCGCGGCGTTCCAGCAATTGATGGCGGCGGATGCGCTGCCCGACCAGGCGATGGGCGCAGCCGGTCTGGCCATGCTGGAATATCGTGAAGCCAATGACGCGTCCCTGATCTGGAACCGGGGATGTTCGACTGTCGTGGATTATGTGAATCAGGCCACGGCGCGGGATCTGGACGCGCCGATGCTGCTGCTCTGGAAGGGGCAGTGCCTGCGCAAGCGCGGGGACGCGCTTCTGGCCTATCGCGCTTTCAGCGAGGCGGCGCACCTGATCGGCGCAGACCCCGAAGACATCACGCTGGAGCAGGAGCAGATGGCCCATCATGGTGTCGGCACGACGCTGGTGGCGCTGGCAGCGCAAAGGCAATTGCCGGAAGGCCGCTTGTATGAAGAAGCGCTGCAGGAAGCCCTGTCGGAGCTGCGCACGGCGGCGCGTATCCGGGCCGAGCGCGGCGCAACGCAGGTCGGTGTGGCCTATACGGAAGAGAATATCGGGTTCATCCATGTGCTGGACGAGGACTGGCCAGCCGCGCTGGAACACACGCAGCGCATCGATGACATCCTGCCGCTGGCGTGGAACCTGACAGTGCGCCACATCGCGGCGCGGGAGAATGCCGCAGCCTTGATGCAGGCCGGCGCCAGCCGGGAAGCGCTGGATGCCATGCAGACCATTCAGGACGAGACCGCCATGGTCCTGTCCCTGATGGCGTGTGACCAGATCGACAAGGCGGAGCTGCAGCGGCTGTTGCCGGCCCGGTTCGAAACGGTGCTTGAGGACTTGTCGGCGCACTGCACGGTGGAGACCGGGCGCACCTGAGCGGGGCGTGACTCGCTAGATCGACTTCAGAAGGCCATCCAGACGGCGATAGGTGAGGATCAGGTCTTCCTCTGCCGCCGGGTCTGTCGACGTCACGCCATGCTCCATTCCCAGCACGCCGCGATAGCCCTTCTTCCAGACATGCTGCAGCACATTGGCATAATTGGTCTCGCCCGTATGCGGCTTGTTCCGGCCGGGATGATCGCCGAGCTGGAAATAGGCGATCTCCGACCAGCACGCATCCATGTCGCGGATGATGTTCCCGTCCATGATCTGCTGGTGGTAAATGTCGAACAGCAGCTTGCACTCCGGCCGGTCGACGGCCTTGGTGATCAGGTAGCCGTCCGACGTCCGATTGAGAAACACACCCGGAAAATCGACATTGTTGATCGGTTCAACGACCATGGTCAGCCCGTGCGGCGCAATGCGGTCGCAGGCTTCGCGCAGGGCATCTACGATATGGGCCATCTGGTACTGGTGGCGCAATCCGGGCGTGGCAAGGCCCGGCAGCACGGTCATTCGGGTGGCGCCGGTACGCTCGGCCACGCCAATCGCATTGTCGACCTGGGCCATGAAGTTCCTGCGGGCCTGCGCGTCGCCGGATGTGAGGGTCGGGCGTTGCCAGCCCTGCCTGTCTCCCAGAACGAAGACGCCCAGTTCGATGCCCAGTTCGCGCATTGCGTTGCCCAGCCGGATCTGGTCGGCGAGCGGGCGCACGGCCATGCTGTTGTCTTCCCAGGCCCGGAACCCCTGATCATGGGCGAATTTCAGCTGGTCCACGAAGTCTGGACCGGCCAGGCCCTCGAACATGCCGAAATGCGGTGCGAACCTGGCCGTGAACGGGCCTGTCGACGGTGGGATGTCCTGAAGGGTGCCAACCGGACGGTATGCCCCCTCACCGACGCTGAACCGGTCAAGCAGCGGCTCGGCGGTCTCGTCACGCCGGGAACAGGCGGCGAGCGACAGGGCCGGAATGAGGCCGCCCAGCAGCGTGCGCCTCGACAGGTGGCGGGTGACGGGCAAGGGGCGATCAGGCATGGGTGTGTGGCCATTTTTGCTGGCCCGGCAATCGCGCCAGTCGGGCAGACTGGCCATATACCGGGACAAGTCACTGATTTCGTTCAATAGTCGCGATGCGTGATGCGAGATTTGTGCCATATCGGGATGCTTTGTCCCCCGAACTGCAGATGCCCGCGAGGTAAGCCTGGACGGGGCCATCCGGCCCCTGTGACGACACGCGCGGAGGGTGGGGGCAAGCGCAGCTGATTTGCAGGCTTTGCGGTTGCAACGCCGGTCAAAATCTCTAGGTTCGCGGCGAACCCGAAGCCCCAAAGGAGCCCGATTTATGGAGCGCGAAGAAACGCTGCGCCTTGAAGCCTATCTCAAGGAAAAACTGCATCCGGGCCTGCGCCTGGTTGCGCGCGACAAGACAGATGATTCCGTCGAGTGCTATCTCGGCGCGGAATTCCTGGCCGTGGTCTACAAGGATGTGGACGAGGGCGAGACGTCCTACCAGTTCCAGATGACGGTCCTGTCGGAAGACATCAGCTAGGCTGTTTCCGCCTCGACAGGCGCACAGGAAAAAAGGCCGGCGCTCCTTTCTGGAGGCCGGCCTTTCGCTGTTTGAAGCGCTGTCGTGCTAGTCGAAATTCTTTCGAACAGTCACGGCGGTCTCGGGATAGTCGGTCCAGATGCCGTCGACGCCGGCTTCAATCAGGACGTTCAACTCCTGCTCTGCCGTTTCAAACCCTTCGGCCGGATCGTCATCGCGCACGGTGTAGACATGCACCAATTTTCCGAGGGCGTGGGCGCGTTCAACGAAGTCTGTCGTCCCGCCTTCAGGAGTCAGGATCATGGCCTTGTGCGCGCCGACGCCGGGTGTCGGGATGTCTTCCAGCTTCATGTCCAGACCGAGCAGGGCAGCATAGGGCGGACCAACGAGGTTCTGCACGAGGGGCAGATCGCTTTTGGCGGCGACCTTGGCGAGGAAGTCCGGCTCAAAGCATTGGATGAAGATCGGAATGCCCGCTTCGACGAGGCCGCGCTCTTCGATCGTGTTCAGGATGGGGTCCACCATGTCGAGCCCGGCCGCCGAGAAATTGGATGGCCATTTGGCTTCGATATGGAGGCCGACCTTCCGGCCTTGCGCTGCATTCTCCTCGACGAGGTCAATGATCTCGTCAAAGGTCGCGATTCGGAACTGGTCATTATAGTCCTGCGGACGACCCTCAACGCGCTGAATGGCGTTCAGCGTCTTCAGTTCGGCGAGCGTGAAATCGTCAGACCACCAGTCTTCCTTGTCGCCAAGGGGTGTTTGGCGGACGCTCTTGCGGTCTGCGAATTCTTCGTGATCGGCAATGTCGGTTGTGTCGGAGAGATAGCCGTCATGATTGGCGACGAGCACGCCATCCTTCGTCATCACCAGATCGGGTTCGATGAAATCGGCGCCCTGGTCGATGGCGACCTGATAGGCTTTCAGCGTGTGTTCGGGATAGAGCCCGCTGGCACCGCGATGGGCGATGATGATTGGTGGGGCGCCGGTCAGCGTCTTGAACGCGGTTTCGGTGTCGCCTGCATCGGCCGGAGCTGCTTCTGCTGGCGCTTCGGTTGCGGGCGCCGCGGGTGCGACCGTTTCAGCCGCCGGATTGCAGGCCGCCAGCAACAGGCCGCCGAGGAGGAGATATTTCTTCATGCTTCACAGTCCTGTCTGGAGGTTCGGGGCGAGCAAGGGCCCGCCCCGGTATGTCGTCAGCCTAGAATTTGATGTAGGCACCGGCTTTCAGCATTTGCGGCTTGCCGCGAATGATGGTGTGCAGGCCAAAGGCGCCGCCTGTGTTGCCCACATCGATCAGGTATTCCTCATCGAACAGGTTCTCTCCCAAGAAATAGACCCCCCACTGATCGTCCGCACTGTCGAATCCGATGCGGAGGTTGGCGATGCCATAGGCATCCTGTTCTTCCTCGACAAAAGTGCCGTCCGGATAGGCTTCACGAACACGGACAAATCCACCATTTCCGTCAGCGGCATAATTGTAGCCATTGTCGTCTTCGAAATAGTGATGATCTTTCCACACATAGCTCGGCACGATCGAGAAATCGCCGCGTTCGTCGGCCGGGATCGTGATGTCAGCCGCCAGCGAAAAGCTGTGCTCCGGGCTGATGCGGAAGCTGTTGCCGGCAAACTGGAGCGGGTTTCCATTGTCGTCTTCATCGTCATATTCCGAATGCGTGTAGGCATAGGTGCCGAGCAGGCGGATATTGTCGGTGATGAGGGCCTGGCCGTCGAATTCGAAGCCGTACTGGGTGGCGTTGCCGGAATTCTCCGTGATGAACACACCATTGATCGGGTCGAAACGCGTGGTCTGGAAATCCTTGTATTCGCCATAGTAGATCGAGCTGGTCATCTGGACACGGTCTTCCCAGAGGCGGGCAAAGACCCCCGCTTCCACATTGTCCAGTGTTTCGGCGTCGATGACGTTGTAGGTCGCACCGGAGGCCGACAGCACTTCGGGGCGGCGGCCTCGGCCATAGGCGACCCAGGTGTTCACATTGTCGGACACGCGATAGGCGGCATTCAGTCGCCAGGTGAAGGCCCCGTCGGTTTCTTCCGATGCGGAGGCCTTGTTGTTCAGCGTTTCAGAGCTGAGCAGCAGGGTTGGCGCCAGGGTGACGCCGTTCAGGCCGCCGAGATAGGGATTGGACTTCAGCACATAGCCGACCGAACTGGCCGCAAGGTCTTCCTTTGTATAGCGCAAACCACCTGTCAGTTCGATCCGGTCGGTCAGTTGGTAGGTCACGTCGCCGAACAGGTCATACGTATCGCGATCACTGGTCGAGATCTGCTGTTCCAGATGCTCGTCATAGAGCGGCACGAGGGCGCCCTGCAGCAGGGCGGCAAGGGCGGAATACTGGAGCGGATCGTCGAAGCTGCCGAAGTTTGCACCGCCCGGAACGCCTGCCAGGGTGAGCGCGCCCTGGACCTGTTCGACGGTCAGTCCGGCGGCGCCCGCAAGGTTGGGCGCGAACAGGGACTGGGCATAGGCCTCGTCGGTGGAGAACCGCAGTTCGTCCTTGCCGTTCACCGTGAAATAATTGCCACCGAAGAAGGCAGACAGTTTGCCGCCGGCATCATAGTTCAGGCGCAGTTCCTGGCTGAACGTATTGGCCTGACGTCCCTGATAGAATTGCAGCAGGTTGAAAGCGGCGCCATCGGAATCCCATGCTTCGTTCGAGAACAGGTTGCGATAGTCGGTCAGCGAGGTCAGCGACCAGTCATCGTTCAGGTCATATTCGACATTGGCGGTGACATAGAACAGTTCACGGTCATTGCCGAGCTTGCCGCGAACCTGGTCGTCATTCACGTTCATGGCGGTCGCGCCATACGGGTCGACCTTGCCGTTCACTTCGAAATAGCCGGAAGTGAACTGGGTGCCTGTGGAATCGTCATCCTGATAGTTGACGAACAGGTCGGCGCGCAGCTGGGGGCTTGGCTCCCAGTGCAGGGCGGTCCGCAGGGCAAGCGTGTCCTGTCCCATCAGGTCCGGCGAGTTGGCGGTGTTCGGCACATAGCCGTCCATGTTCTTCAACTGGCCGGCCACGCGCAGGGCCAGCGTGTCATTGATGACATAGTTGTAGTGGCCTTCCGCGCGGACGAAGCTGTAGTCGCCGCCCTCGATGGAGGCTGCACCGGAATTTCCGGACAGGGAGGCGCGGTTCTGGATGAAGTTCACGCCGCCGACCAGTGCGCCCTGACCGAACAGGGTGGCCTGCGGGCCTTTGACGATTTCGACGCGCTCCATGTCGTAGATGGCGAGATTGGTGGCGAAGGAGACATTGCCGATGGCGACGCCGTTCTGGAACATGGCGACGCGGGGCGTGCCGCCATCGGAGACGACGCCGCGCAGGGAGTAGCTGGGCGCATTGAGGCTCTGGGCCTGAACCTGAAGGCCTGGCACGAAATTGCCGAGGTCCTCGAAATCATCGGCCGCGAGCAGGTCGATCAGGGCCTGGTCGGCCACAGACACATTGATCGGAACATCGATGAGCGCCTGCTGCTGTTTCTGCGTCGTCACGGTGACGACGTCCAGATGGCGTGCCTTCTCGGCTCCTGCTTCCTGTGCGTGAGCGGACAATTGTCCGGAGAGCCCAAGCGCTGCAATTGCCGTTGCGGTGAGATAGGAGTGTTTCATGATTTGACCCGTTAACTAGGCGCACTTTGCGCAGTCGGGCGCTGCCTACTCAGCGGTTCAGAGCGGCTCAAATCAAAGTTTTACAACAAGAAATTCGAGAACATTTCAGATTTCCAAATGTGATGGGCTTTCATCGAAATCATCACAAAACCTTGTTGAAGATGCTCTTTTTCATACGGGGTGAGTGTATGCGGATGAAGGAAATCAGACATTCGACCGAATGTCGAAAGTCTTGTATTTTTTCCGTATGTGCAGCGTTGATCAAATAGCGTGCACAATGCGCAGAACGATGGGATGAACCTTCCGTGGGGGGAGGTCAGGGATGCCGATTTCCTGATTCTCCCTAGAACAGGGAGCCCTGGTCCGTCTTCGGCTTGGCCGGTTTTGCTGCTTTGGGTGCTGCAGGCGCAGGCGGGGAAGGCGGCGCCTCTCCGTCCGGACGGGCCATGACATCGCCATCGCCAAAGCTGACCTTGAAGCTGGGGGTGCCTGCAGCCGCACCGGCAGAGCGAATGAGATTGCCTGCCGGATCCCGCACGATGGCGTAGCCGCGCTTCAGCGTGGACTGGTAGGACAGCGTTTCCAGCAGCTTGCCTTGCGCGGCGAGCGCATTCCGGCGCGCCTCGATCAGGCGCGTGAGGGCTGGACGCGCGCGGACGGCAGTGTCACGCAGGCGCTGTTTCGAGGCCCGGATCTCGGCGTTGAGGCTGGCCGGGCTGATTGCCAGCCGTGACACGCGCAGGCGGGCCTTCTGCACCAGTGCAAGTGCTGCCTTGGGCAGGCTGGCGCTGGCATAGTCGAGCCGCTGGCGTTTGGCCTGCAGCAGGGATTCCGGCCGGGGCAGGCGGGCCGCCGCCAGCTTGTCACGAGACTGGCCGGTGCGCCGGGCAAGGGCGCGCTTCAGGCGCTCGCCATGCTCTCCCGTCATCAGAAGCAATTCGGAGCGGACGGGCACCGCGATTTCGGCCGCACCGGTCGGGGTTGGCGCGCGGGCATCGGACACATAGTCGATCAGGGTCGTGTCGGTTTCATGCCCCACGGCAGAGATCAGCGGAATCTCGCTGTTGAAGGCCGCGCGGACCACGTTTTCCTCATTGAAGGGCCAGAGATCTTCAATCGAGCCACCGCCGCGGGCGACGATCAGCACGTCGGGGCGGTCCGCGCCGGTCATCGCGTTGAAGCCTTCGATGCCTGCCGTGATCTGGCCTGCCGCGCTGTCGCCCTGGACGAGCGCCGGCCAGACGATGACGCGCACCGGGAACCGGTCGCGGATACGGTGCAGGATGTCACGGATGACGGCGCCGGTGGGGCTGGTCACCACGCCGATGGTGCGGGGCAGGTAGGGCAGTTTTTTCTTGTGTGCAGGATCAAACAGCCCTTCCGCCGCCAGCTTCTTCTTGCGCTCTTCCAGCAGCGCCATCAGCGCGCCGGCCCCGGCCGGGCGCATGGAGGCGGCGATCATCTGGTAGTTGGATCGGCCCTCATAGATGGACAGGCGGCCGGTGGCGATCACTTCAAGCCCTTCTTCCGGCTTGAATGGCAGGCGGCTGACCTGGCCTTTCCACATGACCGTGTTGAGCACGGCCTTGTCATCCTTCAGGTCACAATACATGTGGCCGGACCGGGCAATGGTCACCCGGCCAAGCTCGCCTCTCACCACAACATGATCGTAATTTGTCTCGACGGTCCGCTTCAGGCTGGCTGACAGCTCCGAAACGGACAGGGCAGCATCGTTTGGCGTGGGGGAATCCTGCGGCATTGCCCCAGTCATAAGGCGCGCGCGCCGGAGGGCAAGAGCTGCTTTGCGGCCTGGTCCGGTCATACGGGGTTAACGTCTGTCCGGAATGATCCGGGAAGCTTGAGTCGAGGACAGACGCATCATGGACGAAGAGCCAGCCAAAGGCGGGACGCAGGCCGATCTGAGGTTCCGGCAGGTCGCAGACCAATGGTCCCTGCCGCTGATGGCGCTGGATCGCGACCTGCGCTTTGTCTATGCGAACCATGCCTATATGGAAGCGACCAATACGGACTGGGCGACTCTGAAGCACCAGTTCATCTTCGATGTGTTTCCGGATGTGCCGGAACGCAGGGATCCGGTGGAAGCCAAGTTTCGCAAGGTCTTTACCGGCGAGCAGACTCGTCTGGACGCCCAGCCCTATGAGCTGAAAATGCCGGATGGCAGCATCGCCACCCGCGTCTGGCAGACCATTCAGGACCCGCTGCGTGACGAGACGGGCAGGGTCACCCACATGATCCAGCGCGCGGAAGACATTACGGCGCAGATGGAACTGAAGCGCCAGAATGAATTCATGGAAAGCGAACTGGCGCACCGGATTCGCAACATGTTCGCGGTGATCATGGCAACCTCCCGCATTTCCGGTGCGGTGGCAGAGGACACGAAGACCTTCATTCACGATTTCAACGACCGGCTGGCCTCCATGAGCCGGGTCTATACGAAGCTGACCGAGAATGACTGGCGCGGCCTGGATTTGCGACAGGTGATGCAGGATGAACTGGACGCCGTCACCCGCCGGAGCCGGCATCGCTACACGCTGGAAGGCAAGAGCGTGATCCTGACCGTCAAGGCCAGCAAGGACGCGGCGATGATCATTCACGAACTGGCAGCGAATGCCCGAAAATATGGGGCGTTCCGGTGTCCGAACGGGCATGTGACAGTGAAATGGGAGGTCGCGGATCAGGTGCTGACGGCAGTCTGGACCGAGAGTGGCGTGAGTGTAGTGCCTGAGCCCGAACGCAAGGGGTTCGGCACGATGCTGTTCGACATGTTCCCGAAAATGACCGTGGACCGGGAATTCAGGCCGGGCGGGGTGCAGGTCACCATCCGGGTCCCGCTGCTGAAATCCCCGATCGATCCGCCGGTCAGCTGACCGATGCCGCAGGCGCCGGCACGAGCTGGTCGAGTTTCGCCAGAAGCTTGCTGGTGATGATCGGCTTGGACAGGAAGGGGCCCTGGCTGAATTCGTCGCCGGTGGATTCCGGTGTGTTGCCCGAGACAGTGACGAAGGGAATGCCGTCCGCAAGCAGGCGGCTGGCCACCGGAGCCGAGGTTTCGCCGGCCAGATTGATGTCCAGCACCGCGCAATCGCAGGGTTTCTCGTCGAGCAGCTGCATGGCCTCGAACACTGACCCCACCGGGCCGATGACGCTGAAGCCGGCATCTTCGAGGGCGGCGGCCATGTCGATGGCGATGATGGCCTCGTCTTCGACCACAAGCACCCGGCGCTGTCCGGAAACCGGCGTCGGTGCCGGGGCGCTCGGGCGGTCGGGCGCAGACAGGTCTGCCGGTGAACTGCTGGCTTCCTCGGCTACGAAATCGGATTCGAAGACGCGGTCATCGACGCTGATCAGATGCCAGTGCAGGCCTTCCGGTGCGAAATCCAGTTTCACGGGGTAGCCGAATGCGATGCGGGTCATGCGCTCGATGACTGTGGAGCCGAAGCCGCGCCGGTCCGGCGCGGTGACGGGTGGGCCGCCGCTTTCGGTCCAGCAGATTTCAAACCGGTTCACGCCCTCGTCCTGACGCACATTCCAGCGGATATCCACCTTGCCGGTATCATTCGACAGGGCCCCGTACTTGCCGGCATTGGTGGCAAGCTCGTGCAGGGCCATGCCGAGCGATTGCGCGGCAGCGGAATTCAGGCGGACATGCGGGCCGTCCAGGAAAATCCGGGTTCCAATGAAGTCTTCCAGATGGGCGAGCTGGGACTTCATGATGTCTTCGACGCGGGCGCCGCGCCATCCGGAGCTGACCAGGAGGTCCTGGCTGGAGGCGAGGGACCGCATGCGTTCGGTGAACCGGCCCATGAAATTCTCGCCGCTCGCCATGGTCTGGCGGGCGATGGCCTGGACCAGGGTCAGCATGTTCTTGGCGCGGTGATTGACCTCGCCCATCAGAAGCTGAATTTGCTCCTCGCGCTGTTTCTGGTCCGTGATGTCGGTATTGGTGCCGAACCACATCTGGATGTTGCCATCCTGCCCGCGGATCGGATGGGCGCGGGACAGGAACCAGCGGAACTTGCCATTCCGGCCGCGCAGCGGGAAGGTGTCTTCCCAGACCTCGCCGGCCTTCAGGGATTTCAGAAAGTGCTGCGTGGCGCGTTCTTCGTGTTCCGGATGGTGCACCGAGCGCCAGCCATGTCCGAGCGTCGAGGCTTCGTCGGCGCCGGTGTATTCATACCAGCGCTTGTTGTACCAGAAGATGTGCCCTTCCGGATCCGACATCCAGGCGAGTTGGGGAATGTTGTCGGCAAGGGCCTTGAACTGGGCCTCGCTCTGACGGAGGCGTTCCTGGTTCTCGTGTTCGCGCGAGATGTCCCGCACGATCTTGGACGCGCCGACAATCCGGCCATCGGCGTCATGGATCGGGGAGACGGTGACCATGATGTGCAGTTCGGAACCGTCCTTGCGCAGGCGGACCGTTTCAAAATTCGACACGGTCCGGCCGGCCTGGATGGTGGCGAGGATTTCATCCTCTTCCTGTTGGCGGTCCGCCGGGATCAGGAGCCGGATGGACTTGCCGATCATTTCCTGGGGCGTATAGCCGAAGACACGCTCGGCCGCCGGATTCCAGCTGGCGATGATGCCGTCGAGGGTCTTGGAGATGATGGCATCCGACGAGGATGTGATGATGGCGCTCAGCCATGAGCTTTCCGCCGCCGAGAGCGCAGGGGCGTGGGCCACCGGCGAGGGAGCGCTGGACGTGTCATCCCGTTTCATGACGGGGCTCCCGACAAAAGTGTGTGCAGCGCCGTTTGCGCTGTTTTCACCGTCAACTATGTCGGAATGATGCGACTTGTCCACAACTCAGATCAGGGTTCTGGCCGGAACGGCCGCTTTCAGGGCGTATTGAAACAACTATGCCTGAAGACCTGATAAGGTTCCCGGAAATCGCAAAAATATTAAGGAAAGTAGCTGGCAGCGATGCCGGGGCACCGCTGCCAGCGTGACATCAGTAGCGAATGCGCAGGTCCGAGATGGACTGGGCAATCTTGGTGTAGGCTTCCTTCAGCTCCTCGGAGCTTTCCGGCGTGAAGGCAAAGTCGTCTCCGGAGGCGCAATAGGCGAGGATCTGCTGGCCCGCTGTCGGCGCGTTGAAGGCGACCGTATACACCTTGATGTCTTCTGCCTTGATGGCGTCGCACATCTTCTGGGACTGTTCGAAGGAGTTGCCTTCGGAAGAGTCATACTGGGTGTTGAACTCACCATCCGTCATGATGATCATGGCCTTGGCCGAATCCGGCTCGTCATAGGGGTAGGGGTCGGACCCGGCCGGCCAGACCGTGTCCCAGTCCGGCGCGATCAGGTACCAGCCCCAGGCGATGCCCAGATGGCCTGCCGTGCCGCCCGTCGCGTTCAGATCATCGATATAGTCGAACAGCTTGTCACGGTTGCTGGTCATCGGAAGCGGCCCGATCGGGTTGCAGGTTTCCTCATACCATTTGACTCTGCCATTCTGCATGTAGCCATAGGCTTCGGCGGCCTCGATCCAGGCATAGGCGCCTGGATCTTCGTCCGTGAACTGTTCGTCGCCGATGCGTTCCTTGACGCAGGTATTGTTGATGGTCTTGGACTCGGTCACCTCGACATCATCATAGATGTCGCGGGTGCTCCACCGGCGGCAGGTTCCGTTGCGGCGATACCGGCTGCAATAGGTCTCCTCACCGACTTTCTGGCGGTCCGTATAAGTATAGTAATAGGTCCGGCTCGGATTCAGATTGGTGACCTTCTTGAAATAGTCGTCGCCGGCATCGACCATGGAGGAATAGGACGCCATGCTGATCCGGACTTCGCCGGTCGTGCCGTCATCATCTTCCGGGATCAGAACGTCGATGGCCGTATCGGCGGCGTCCTTCAGTGCAGTCATCTTGCTGCCATACATGGAGCCCGAGACATCGAACACAAAGGCGATGTCGACCTTGCCGATACCATAGGTGGAAGCCGAGGTGACGCCGAATGCGATTTCGCGCGTGCCCATCAGATGCATGATGGAGGTCGGCTGGTCACATTTCACGGTGACCGAAATGTCCTGCGAGTCGCTCAAAATGGTCGAAACCGGATCGGCGCAGTCGACATTGTTGCCCTGCGCCTTCATGGCGGATTCGAAATAGTTTTCGATGTATTTCTTGATCTTGTCGTCGCTCTTGCCAGCCTGCATCTCCCGCGCGCCAGCGATGACGGCGCTGTCGAGAATATACTGGACGCGGTTCTTCGACGTGTTGACCTGTTGCAGGTCGACCGCGAAGCCCATCAAGAGGAAAAGCGGAATGGTCAGCAGCGCGAAAATGATCGCGATGTTGCCTTCGGTTTCTGTTTTCCAGCGGCCGATCATTGCAAGGGCCTGTTTGGCGTTTCGTTCTGGTTTCATGGTTCCCACCCCTGAGCAGGCCGCACCCGGCCGTGAAGGTTATCCCCGGGAATGTCGCACATCGGGATAACTTCTGAGTGAAGACCAGGGGGGAAATTGATCTGTCACCGGAAAGAAAGGCTTAACCACGACCTGTGTCGCGGATACCGCCTGGCACCGCGCAAGAACAGCCATGTTTTCAGGGCTGGTCAAGATGTATCCGGAGCGCTGAAATTCCGCGTCGCAGCATGGAGTTGGCGGGCGCTTTCCTGTTGCAAATGCCTCAGTTTGCGCGATCGGAAGACGGGTGGCATGGCCGGGCGCAGGACGGGCGATGCCATGCCGAGACACTGGCGCATTTTCTTGATGTAGCGGTCTGGAAAATCCAGCGCGTGGTTAATGGCGAGGAGCCGGCGGACCAGTTTTCCGCATGGGAGGATGTCTGCCGGATGTGCAGAATAGTCCCGCAGATCTACCGGGTGGGGCGCGTCCAGAAAACGGATGCGCGGACCTGTCCGGTATTGCCGTGGCGGCGGCGTGGCTTGCGCAGGGCGGGCGCATTCACGAAGCCGGAAGATGGGGGCGGCCGGCGGCCAGACAGCGCGGGTGGGAGTTTGTGCGGGCGTGCGGGACGTGCCCGACCCGGCCGGTGCGACGGGACCGGGCTGTGTGCCGGCCGGCAAGGCGCCGAGCCCGGCGGCCTCCAGCCAGAACAGACGCCGGACCACGGCTTCGAGAAAGGTGATGAGCGCGTTCAGGGATTCCTGTTCGACCCGGGGCAGGAAAGGTTTGACCGGAATGGGCCAGAGGCCGAGCCGCCGACGCGCCTGTGAAGCGAGATAGCCGGCCGCTGACCACCAGAACCAGGTCAGGCCGCGCAGGCGAGGAGGAAGATCAGCGTCCATGCCTTGACCCTGACAGACGCGCTGCCGCGCCGGATTGAGTCGGGGGATGTTGTGATGAAATGGTCGTGGCGCATTGAAAACAAGCAGGTTTTGGATTCCGGGCGCTGCCGCCAGCAGGGGATGGCGGCGCCGCCATCCCCGGTTTTCGATCGGGTGGGCGTATTCGGACTTGAATTCGGGTACGCCTCAACGTAGAAAGTGATCGTTCACAAACAGAGGTTCGATCATGCCATTTGTTCCCGAGACCTTGGTGGAGGCGGTCATTCTGGCGGCCCGCTTGCCGCTTGCAGCCTGGCTCTGGGCAGCCACTGTCGTCCTCGTGCAATTGCTGGCAGGCTGGATGGTGGCGGATTTCGGCAGCGGCGTGATCCATTGGGCGCAGGACCGGTATGGTTCGCCGCGCTGGCGATGGGTGGGCCCGATTGTGCGCGACACGATCCGGCACCACCGCAAACCGCGCGGTTTTCTGAGCCAGCCCGTACTGGTGCGCAGCGGACGGATGATCGGACTGGCTGTGTTCATGGGCGGGGTATTCCTGTTGGCCGGTGTGCCCGCCGCCTTCACCCTGTCGCTGGTGACGGGGATTGCGCTGTCGAACGAGATTCATGCAGCGGCCCATGCGCGGGCGAGCGATTTGCCGGCCTGGGTGCGGGGATTGCAGGCACGAGGGCTCATCCAGTCGCCGCAGCACCATGCCGCCCATCACCGCGCCCTGAAGAATGTCCATTTCTGCACGCTGACCGACTGGACCAATCCGGCGCTGGAACGGGTGCGGTTCTGGCGGCGGCTGGAGGCCTTGATGCGGATGGGCGGCGGCATTCGCACGCGGCGGGACCCGGTGGTGCGGCGCCAGCAGAGGCGGCGATGGCGCACGGCCTGAGGCGCCACGGCCCGGCAGGGCTTGATTCCGGCCGCCAACCCGCGCAATGAGCGCGGCCATGAACATTCTTCTGATCGGATCGGGCGGGCGTGAACACGCCCTGGCGTGGAAAATGGCTCAGTCGCCATTGGTGGACAGGGTTCACTCGACCCCGGGCAATCCCGGCATGGACGAGGAAGGCCCGTGTTTCGATGTGGCCGTCACCGACATCGACAAGCTGGTGCAGCTGACCCTGCAAGTGGAGCCGGACCTTGTGGTCATCGGGCCGGAAGCCCCCCTGGCCGAGGGGCTGGCGGACATCTTGCGGGCGCGCGGCTTCGACGTGTTCGGGCCGAGCCGGGAGGCCGCGCAGCTGGAAAGCTCCAAGGCGTTTTCCAAGGCGCGCATGGTGCAGTATGGCGTGCCGACGGCGGCCTATGGCGAGTTCACCGATCCGGTGCTGGCGAAATCCTATCTGCGTACGCTGGAAGCGCCTTATGTGCTGAAGGCCGATGGCCTGGCCGCAGGCAAGGGCGTGGTCATTGCCGAGACGCTGGAGCAGGCCGACGCCGAGATCGACGAGATGCTGTCCGGCAAGTTCGGCGATGCGTCCGCGACACTGGTGATCGAGGAATTCATGCATGGCGAGGAAGCCAGCATTTTTGTCATCACCGACGGGACGGGCGCGGTCTATCTGCCCGCCGCACAGGACCACAAGAAAGTGGGCGATGGCGATACCGGCCCGAATACGGGCGGCATGGGCGCGTATGCCCCGGCGCCGGTGGTAACCGATGACATCCTGGCGCGCGTGAAGACCGAGATCGTGCAGCCCATGCTGAAAGGCATGAAGGCGGACGGCATGCCGTATCAGGGCGTGCTCTATGTCGGCATCATGGTGACCGAGTCCGGGCCGAAAGTCGTCGAGTTCAATGCGCGGTTCGGGGACCCGGAATGCCAGGTCCTGATGAAGGGCCTGAAAGGCGACATTGTGCCCGCCATTCTCGGCGCGGCGACGGGCGGCCTTGAGGGCAATGAAGACGCCTTCGAGGCGCTGCTGGAGCTGGACGGATTCGAGCCGACCGCGACGGTGGTGCTGGCCACGCAGGGCTATCCGGGCAGCTATGCCAAGGGCTCCATCATTCGCGGCGTCAAACCGGCCAATGAATTGCCGGGCGTTACCGTGTTCCATGCCGGCACCGACATGGACGACAGCGGCGCGCTGGTGGCGAATGGCGGACGTGTGCTGAATGTGACAGCGAGCGGCGAGACGCTGAAAGAGGCGGTCGAGCGTGCCTATGCCGGAGTCGACCTGATCGACTGGCCGGAAGGCTTCTGCCGCCGCGACATCGGCTGGCGCGCGCTGGGCCAGGCCTGAGCGGCGATATCCCCCGAAAGGGTGAGGCGTTGATTGTCTGAATGTGCAGGATAGGGTGGCCGCCGGGTATCGGTTTGCCGGGGGCCGATTCTGTAGTCAGGGGACGCAAAACTTGTTTCGAGTGATGATGCTGGCCGTGTTGATGGCCGTGAGCGCGCTGCAGGCGCATGCGTGGAAATCCTATAGCGATGCGGGCAGCCTGTTGGTGGATCGCAGCCGCGACCGCTGCCTCAAGGAAACGCCGCAGGGGTTCAGCTGTATTTCCAAGGAGACGCGTTACGTGCGCACCGACACGGGCAGCATGCCGGTTCGGCTCTGGTCCATCAGCCAGCTGGAGGCGGACGATTTCGGAAAGGTGCTGGATCGCTATGGCCTGCCGCGCGAGGAGTTCACGAAGCTTGCGCAGGAGTTTGGCGGCCACAGCAAGGGCAATGGCTATGGCTGGATTTCGAAGCAGATCGTGCTGCAGGGCCTGAAGGCGGAAGACGGCACGACACTGCTGCCGGCAGAGTATCTTCAGGTGCTGCCCTTCAGTGACAAGATGGCCCTCGTGAAAGCGCTGGACTATCGCTATTACTTCGTACCGCTTCAGCCGACCACGCCGCCCCTGCGGAGGTTGCCCTACAAGCGGTTCCAGTTCCATGTGATCTATGGCGGCAGTCCGGAAACTCCGTTCACGCTGATGTTCCACGACAAGGACGCGGTTGATGCCACAGGCAAGACGATGACCGTGATTGACAATGAGGGCGGCGAGGCCCACCGCATTGCCGGTGTGCTGAACGAGGGCAGCGGGGATTATGATTTCTACAATTTCGGCGACGGCACATTTGCCTTCCCTGTCAAGGGAGAGGACGGCACGGGCCTGTCCGTGGTCGTCGATTCCCTGACGCTGGGCCTGGAGGATATCGGGCCGTATTTCGAGACGCTGCCGGTAGGCTATGCGCTGACAGACGATTGGAGCCGTAACAATCGCAGCGATTACAAACAGGTGCCGGTCCAGAAGGTTGCGACCATGACATCCGGACACGGCATATTGTCAGGCGAAAGCATCTACATGCCCATGCGCCATGAGGATGGCGAGGTGATGCCGTTCGGGCATCCCAACATCATCGGCATGGTGCCCCTTTTCCTGCCGGAGATTAACGGCGTGCGCGGCTGGCTGATTGTGTATGAAGCGGCAGACGGACGGTGGTATCGCCTTGTGGCGAGCGCGGTCGATGGTGATCTGAGGCGTAACCAGCGGGACGAGCTGATGCCGGAATCGGTGATCGAGTACATGCTGGGCCGCAAGAATTACCCGCCTCTGGCCGATGTCTGGATCGGCACAATGGACGAGGATGAGTATTACGGCCTGTTCAAGGGCGCAGACCGCCGCGATGTGCCGGAGCCGCCCTTGCGGATCGCCGCGCGCTATTTCAGGGATCCGATGAACCGGTCAGCCGGCGTGACCGACTGGTATGATGTCGGCATGGATATCGGCCCGGAAGAGATGTGGATGGCCTATGAAGGCCGTGCTGGCCGTGCGACCCACCCGGACAATCCGCTGGCCATGACAAAGCCCCTGATCCTGGCGACCGCGCGCGAATGGTGGGAAAGCAACAAGGCCTATCGTGAATATCTTGAAACACCGTGGGAAGTGCTGCAGGCCCGGTATGAGGCCGAGGCGCGGGAGACGCTGAAAATCACCGCAGATGCCATCCTGGCCATGGATAGCACAGACGTTCCGTATGACGGCGAATTCTACACCGCCGCGCGGACGCTGGGCGGCAAGTATCTCGGTGCGTATTGGCGCCGTTACAAGCAACTGCCGCGCTCCAGCGATGCCTATGACATCTGCAGCCGGTTCGGGAACAACAGCTATGAGTGCAATCTGGTCTGGCCGTGGGCGCAGAGCATATTCGATGGTCAGCGCGAGGCGGCACAGAAGGCATCTGATGCGTACGCCGCCCAGGTGGCAATCACCCAGCGCAAAACCAAGACCTACAAGCCCTATGTCAAACCGCGGTGCTATGATCAGGGCAATGGGTACGAGAAGTGTTTCTACAACTAGGCTGGTTCCATCCTCCTGCCCGGTTATAGTCTGACCGACTCGTAACCGGTCAGGGAGATGTCTATGCGGCAATTCGGGATATGGGGCGGTGCGGCGCTTTGCGGGCTGGTTGCGGCGTGCGCCTCGCCGGGGCCGGAGATGCAGCCCCTGCAGGGCGACCTGCTGATCTCGAATGTGCGGGTCATCGACTTTTCAGGCGAGGCGCCGGATGTGCGCGACGATGCGTACGTGCTGATCGGGGCGGGCGGGATTCTTGCCGTGGCCGATACGCGAGAGGGGCTGATCGCGCCGGAGGAGCGGGAGGCTGGCGGGCTGACCCTGATCCCCGGCCTGACGGACATGCATGTTCATGTCTGGGACGAGGCGGAGCTTGGGGCCTATCTCTCCTGGGGCGTGACGCGGGTGCGCAACATGTCGGGCCTGCCGTTTCACCTGACACTGGCCGAGCAGATTGAGGCGGGCGCGGTGATGGGGCCGGACCTGATCACGACCGGGCCGATCCTGAACAGCGCCGGGCCGAATGCGCAGCTGAACCATCAGCTGGTCGAGACCGACGCCGAGGCCCGCGCCGCGATTGCGTGGCAGGTGGAACAGGGCTTCACGCGGCTGAAAGTCTATTCGAATTTGACGCGTGACGCCTATGACGCGGCTCTGGACGAGGCCGCAGCGCGGGGCCTGACCGTGAGCGGCCACACGCCGGAAGGCGTGCGCGGACCGGGCGTGCCATGGGAGGCGCCGTTCGATATCCAGTTCAGCGAAATCCTCGATGATGGCTTCGAGACGATCGAGCATGTCGAGTCGATTGTCTGGCATGGCCTGAACGACCGGGAGGATGAGACTGCCGCTGAGGCACTGGTGGAGCAGATCGCGGAGGCCGGTGTGCCGGTGACACCGACGCTGCTGGCCTTTCACAATCTGTGGCGCGTGGCGGACACGCAGGGCGCGGCGCTGACCCGGCCGGGCACCGAGATGCTGAACCCGCTGGTGCAGGCAACCGAACAGGACATGTATGAGTACTGGGCGGGGGCCCCGGCGGGGCCCGCGGCGCAACGGGACGCGTTTCACATGCGCATGACGAAATGGCTGCACCAGGCCGGCGTGACGCTGGTGGCGGGGTCCGATGCGGGCATCTTCGTCAATGTGCCGGGCCTGTCGCTGGTCGAGGAAGTGGGCCTGCTGGGCGCGGCGGGGCTGAGCCCGTTCGAGGCGATCAAGGCCGCGACGGACACGCCGGCCCGTGTGCTGGGACTGGACGAGACCGAGGGCTGCGCGCGTGCCGGCTGCGCCGCCGATCTGGTGCTGTATGCCTGTGATCCGCTGGAGGATCTGGCATGCCTGGAGCGGCCGGAGGCGCTGGTGCGCGCCGGAACCTGGCTCGACCATGCGGATTTGATGGCGCTGCGCGAGGCGGCGCGGCATCCGGACCTGGCGCGGACAGAGGAAAACGTGCTGGGCGGACTGGCGGCGCAGGGTGTGGACCTGTCACTGCTGGAATAGGTGTGCAGGTCAGGGCCCGATGTCGTCGACATAGGCCTGCAGCGTGCTGCCCAGCCGGCTGGCGACGATGTCGATATGTTCCGGATCGAGCGAGGACAGGCCGGCGACGCGGCGCAGCATGTCGAAGCCGATGATTTCCGATGCGATCAGCGCCGCGCGCTGTTGCCGGTTCTCGCCTTCCAGCCAGTCGGCAATCGGTGTCACCACACGGTCTTCGAGTGCCTGTTTGAGGTGCGATCCGACGGTCGGGCTGGCGATCGAACGTACGAAGACCAGGGTCTGGTCCAGCGTGCCGGGGGCCAGATCCTTGGTGCCCATATAGCGCACCATGCGTTCTCCGAAACCGTCCCGGCCTTCATCCAGCAGATGGGTCACGGTGACCTGTTCGATCACGGCCTCCTCGAACAGGGCTTCCTTGGACCCGAAATAGCGGTTGACGAGCGCGACATTGATGCCGACCTCGCCGGCGATGTCTCGGACCCCGGTGGCGTCGAACCCCTTTTCGGTGAACAGCCGACGGGCCGCAGCCAGTATGTCTTCGCGCGTTGAGGCGGCTTCGCGTTTTCGCGAGGGCGTTTGTGTCATGAGGCGAAAGGCTCCCCGAATTCCGCATCGTTTCATTTGACGGCACGTCCGGTCACGAAGTAAACATGCGTTTACTCGATTTGGTATGTCCCCCCGGACGGCCTGTCCGATTTTGTTACAGGGATTTGTGTCAGATGAGCAAGACCGCACTGATCACCGGCGCCTGAGGGCATCTGTGCCCGGCCTGCCGACACCACATGAAATGATCCGGAAAATGCGGGAAATCCGATGCTTACCCCGGCAGCTTGTCCGGATTGCGCATGGCGTAGAGCCAGGCGATGCGGCCGGAAGAATCCGGGGCGAGGGTGAGGACGAGATCGACCTTTCCCTTCAGCCTGCGGATCAGGGCGGGGGCGCCATTGGCGAGGGCGGGCTCCATGGTCCAGTCTTCGCCGTCGCGCATTGATTTCATCATGACCCCCATCAATACCTGAACAATATCGGCCGGGCCGTGCAGGGGACGCAGCGCTGCGCGGGCCTTGCGTCCGCCATCGGTATAGGCGGTGGCCTCCGGTGACAGCAGGTTCAGCACGGCGGCGTGGTCCTGTGCCGCAGCGGCAGCCATGAAGCGCTGGAGCAAGTCCGCCACTTCAGACGGGGCGGCATCAAAGCGCGGTCCGGTTTCCTGCAGGCGCTTGTGGGCGCGGCTGACCAATTGGCGACAGGCAGCCTCCGACTTGCCCGTGACGGCGGCGATCTCGTCATAGCCCGCATCGAAGGCTTCGCGCAGGATGAAGGCGGCGCGTTCGGTTTCCGACAGGCGTTCCATCGCCCAGAGCAGCGCAAGCTCGCATTCCTGAGCCAGGGCGAAGCGATCCTCGACGGTCAGGCTGGGGGAGTCCACAATGGGCTCCGGCAGCCACGGGCCGGGATAGGTTTCGCGGCGGGCGCGGGCCGAGCGCAGCGCGTCGATGGCGATGCGGGCGGCGGTGCGGCGCAGCCAGGCGCGGGGGTTCTCGATGCGCGTGCGGTCGGTCCGCTGCCAGCGCAGCCAGGTGTCCTGCACCGCGTCTTCCGCGCCGGCCCGCTCGCCCAGCATGCGATAGCACAGGGCGGTCAGGCCGGGGCGTTCAGCCTCGAAGATGGCGGTGTCGGCGCTCATGCGGCGAGTGTCACACGCGCATCGCCAAAGTCCAGCCTCTGGCAGGCCTGCCCGTGGCCCATGCCGCGTTTCAGCACCGGATAAATGCGGCCGGACGCAGCAGCGAAGGCGCAGGACAGGGCGCATGTTTCGCCGAACTCGCTGATGATCTCGCTGCGGAGCTTGTCGGCGACCGGATCAGCCCTGATGGCGGCCTCGGCAAAGCGGAAGCCGAGCCCCATCGCGCCGGCCGTGTCGGCCCGGCCCTGGGCGCACAGGCGCAGGGTTTCCCGGTCTGCGCCGGCCGCCAGCGCCATGTCGATAACCAGCTGTGCACACGGCCCGCAATCTCCCTCCAACGTCGAGGCGAGCAGCGCGCCGGTCCACACCGGCTGGCCGAGCGTCGGGCCGCGATAGCGATAGAAGTCCGGCAGCTTCAGCAGGCGGTAGACCGCACCGGGCGAGATCGCGCAGATTTCGTGCATGTAGCGGGTGTCATAGTTGAAGCGCCGCCCGAACTTGCGGATCTGGGCATTGAGAAAGGAACGGATCATGGAAGTGCCTCCTGCAGGATTCAGAGACAGGACGAGACAGGGGCGGGTTTTGTGACATGAGGCGCGTTGAAGGGCCCTCACCTCCCATCGCTGACGCGATGGGCCCCTCCTCTCCCAGAGGGAGAGGGGTTGACCCGGCGCCGTCGGTGCTTCGGTAATGAACAATGGCCGGGGGTATCAAAAGAGCGAGACAGTTAAGACGTGACCTGACATTTCCAGAGCGCCTGGTCCGGGCGAATCTGCGCAATCGTCAATTGGCTGGCTGGAAGTTCCGGCGACAGCATCCGATTGGGCCCTATTTCGCGGACTTTGCATGTGTCGAAGCCATGCTGGTCATAGAGCTAGACGGCGATACACATGCAACTGCCGATGGTACTCAGAAAGATACAATCCGGGATCGGTTTCTGAAAAGCGAGGGGTGGCAGGTCGTTCGCATCTGGAACCGTGATGTGCTGGACAATCTCGAGGGTGTTTTGTTCACAATTGAAGCGGTTTTGAGGTCCATATCCCGGAGACCGGGCTGAACCCCTCTCCCTCCGGGAGAGGAGGGGCCCGCGCCGGAGGCGTGGGAGGTGAGGGCAGTCAGGTGCCTGCTGCTTCCAGTTTTTCCAAGGCCTCCAGCCAGTCCAGTTCGGCGGCTTCGGCGATGTCGGCGTGTTTCGCGCGGTCTTTCAAAAGCTTTTCGAGTTCGTCCGCTGGCGGATTGCCGCTTGCGAGTTTGGCGTCGATCTTCGCAATGGCGGTATTGGCCTTGTCGAGGCGCTCTTCAGCGTCACGGGCGGTTTTCTTCAGGGTGCTGAGACGCTTTTTCTCTTCCGGAGAGGTCTCCTTCGGCGCGGCGGACTTGGCAGGCTTGGCGGCCTTTGCGCCCTTCGTGTCATCGCGGTCAGCCTTCATGACGAGGGCGCGATAGTCGGCGAGGTCTCCGTCATAGGGTGCGGCGCGGCCATTGTTGACCAGCCAGAGCCGGTCGGCGGTGGCTTCGGCCAGATAGACATCGTGCGTGATCAGCAACACGGCGCCGGGAAATTCGTTCAGCGCATAGATCAGCGCCTCGCGGCTGTCGATATCGAGGTGAGAGGTCGGCTCGTCGAGGATGAGGATGTGCGGTGCGGCCGAGGACATCAGGCCGAGCAGGAGGCGTACTTTTTCGCCGCCGGACAGTTTCTCGACATTGGTTTCGACCTTCTCATGGCTGAACCCCATCGCAGCGGCGGCGGCGCGCACCTTTGCCGGGGGCGTGCCGGGCGGCATGATGCGCTGGACGTGCAGCAGGACGCTGTCGCCTTCGGACAATTCATCCAACTGGTCCTGGGAGAAATAGCCGATGCGCACGGCCTTCGGCACGATGCGCTCGCCGCCCAGAAGAGAGAGGCGCTCGCCAATGGATTTGACCAGCGTTGTCTTGCCCTGTCCGTTGGCGCCGACAATGGCGATCCGGTCATCCGGGTCCAGACGGAGATTCACCTTGTCGAGGATGACCGCATCTTCGCCATAGCCGAGACGCGCATTGCGCAGTTCCAGCATGGGCGGGGCAAGCTTGTCCTTTGGCGGGGCGAAATGGAACGGCGTCGTGCGGTCTTCCACCGGGATGGAGATGTCCTGCATCTTTTCCAGCATCTTGATGCGGGACTGGGCCTGACGCGCTTTGGACGCCTTGGCACGGAACCGGTCGACGAATGCCTGCAGATGCTGGCGGTCCTTGTCCTGTTTGGCTTTCTGGGATTCCAGTTGGGCAAGTTTGGCGGCGCGCAGTTTCAGCCAGTCATCATAGCCGCCCGGCGTGATGGAGAGCTTGCGGTGCTCCAGCGCCATTGTGTGCGTGACGCAGCGGTTCAGCAATTCCCGGTCATGGCTGACAATCAGGACCGTATACGGATACTTCCTGATATAGGATTCCAGCCAGGCGGCGCCTTCAAGGTCCAGATAGTTGGTCGGCTCGTCCAGCAGCAGGAAGTCTGGCTGGGAGAACAGGACGCCCGCAATGGCCGCGCGCATGCGCCAGCCGCCGGAGAATTCCTTTGTTGCGCGGCCAAGGTCTTCGGTGGTGAAACCGAGCCCGTTGAGCACTTCAGCGGCGCGCGCTTCGGCGGTCCAGGCATCGATGTCCAGCAGGCGCTCATGGATTTCTCCGATCCGGTCCGGATCGGTCGCGGTTTCGGATTCCTGCATCAGCGCGTGGCGCTCCGTGTCGGCGGCAAGCACGACGTCCAGAATGGTCTCGTCTGTCGCGGCGACTTCCTGTGCGACCCAGCCGAGCCGGGCGCCGGAGTTCAGGCGGATGGCGCTGTCTGCGCGGGGATTTTCGACATCCTCACGGATCAGGCGCAGCAGGGTGGACTTGCCGGTGCCGTTGCGGCCGACCAGGCCGACCTTCCAGCCAGCAGATATCTGCGCCGTGGCAGATTCGAACAGCGGCCGGGCTTCGATCTGGAAGTCGAGATTTGAAATCGTGAGCATGCGCGGCGGTCTACTAGAGACCACCGCGAACGCAAGGGGGTGGGTGCGCTACCGGATGACGATATTGATCAGCGCGATGTCGGGCTGGGGTTTGCCCTTCCTCGCGACGGGGTGATGGTAATAGCCATGGTGCCCGATAAAGATTTTCTGGGGGCCCGTATACACCATCTTGCGCGGCACGCGCTCGCCGCGGCTGGGCACATAGGTCCAGGCGGATGCGGGACAATTGACTTCTCGCATGTCGCGGATGTCCTCGCGCCGGTCAGCGCGTCCATAATCAACACGTTGGTCGATCCGGTCTTCGCGCAAGTCCGGGCAGCGGGCCGGGTCGAGCCGCCATTCACCGGCTGAGGCGGTGCCGGCTGCGGCGAGGGTCAGGGCGCCCAACAGGGCGATGCGGACGGGAGACAGGGCAGGCATGGTGTTTCTCCTCTTTGGTCTGTCAGGGGTGAAACGGACGCGGCGCGAAAATCCGTCGGCGTGTCGAAAGTTTCATGCAGCGCCGGTCAGCAGCTGGCGGGTGCGGGCGAGGGGGAGGGCGCGCCTTCGAACAGGGCGTAGAGCGAGGCGCCTGCATGGGTACGGGGCTCGGTGCTGCAGGCGAGGAATTGCTGGAAGGCGGGAGAGAAGGCGACATAGCGGTTCGGCCACCAGCCGTCTTTCACGCCCGGGCTATGGTAGAAGCGCAGGATCGAGCTTTCCCAGCCCTTCCACTGGTCGCCATCCAGCGCGTCCGCCTGATGCTGGTACCAGGCCTGTTCGCACAGCTTGAAGAAGGAAAACAGGAAATAGTGGGCAAGGATGCGCTCGTCCCGGGTGGCGGTGGACCAGTCCCGGCAGGCGGATGCGAGCGCCAGGCCCATGTCGGGCGCGGCCATGCCCGGCACATTGATCGCGGCAATGGCTGCGGTCAGCGACTGGACGGATGCGGTGCGCTGGGCCCGCGTGTTCTGGCGAATGGAGATGATCACCGCGATCAGCGACAGGATGACGGCGACCGAGGCAATGATCTGGGAGACGAGATAGGCGTCATTCAGGGTCATGATGGCCCCGCCCGGCCTGCGGGGGGCCGGTGCCCGAAACCATGTGACGGGCCTGACGGACAGAACACGGACAGCCTCGCGCCAAGGGATGACGGCGCAGATTATCATGTCGGCGCAGCGAAGTCTCGCAGATGTTGTGGCGGGGGCGGTCAGGGAGTGCCCGTCATGCCATCAGTAGAGGGGACTGTTGAATGGCATGACGGGCGGTTCGTTGTGTGCCTGGGTTGGGGGGACGGTGCACACAGCGAACGGGTGTCTCTTCGACACCGAGGATGTAGGTACGCAGCACGCCGGGGCAACGGGCCTCACGCCTTCGTGAAGGATGTCAGTTTGGTAATGTGACTGGGGACGTGGCACGCACATCGCGGTGTGGAGACCCTGTTGCTTCCCCAAATGCAGATTCTACCGGGTCTGGTCCTCCGCCCCGGCAAGGTTCTTCAGGATAATCGACCAGTGATCGAGCCCGTCATAGAAGCTCGCGACGGGAAGGCGTTCGTTCAGGCCATGAGCGAACGTATCGTTTTGCTTGGCGGCCGCCGCTGATATGCCGACTGTGTCATAGCCGAGATTGCGATAATGCATGCCGTCCGTACCGCCCGATGACATGTGCGGCAGGATCGGCACGTCGACACCGCGCTCTGCGAGCGAGGCCTTGATTGCGTTGGTCACGTCTTCGCGCAGGATGGATTCCGGGCTTTCAACAAGGTCGGAGATCAATTCGAACTTCACGCCGTCATTGTCGATGACGTCTTTCAGTGTGGCCTCGGTTGCCTCGATGCCGACCCCCGGGAAGATGCGGCAATTGACGGTGACGGTGGCGGATTGCGGCAGTGCGTTCTCGGCGTGACCGCCGCGCAGCATGGTCGCCACGCAGGTGGTGCCGATGGTGCCGACGGTTGCCGGATTGGCGCGCAGTACCGCGATCGCGTCTTCATCGGACGGGTCATCGGCAAAGTCCCGCATTGCCTGGCCGAGCTTGTCGAGCCGCTGGCGCCCGCCGATGCGGAGCGATGCGCGTGTCAGTTCACTCGACATGACCGGGAAGGTGTGGTCCCGAATTTTCAGGATCGCCTCGGAGAGCTCATAGATTGCATTGTCCGCGCGCGGAGTAGAGGAGTGGCCTCCCGGATTGGTCACGGTCAGTTCCCAGGTTGCGTAGGTCTTTTCAGCGCCCTGCACACCGTAATAAAGTGGCTGGCCATTCGGTCCGAGCGCCAGACCGCCCGCATCGGCGTTCAACACGAATTCCGGCTTGATATGCTCATGGACATATTGGGCCTGACCGCGGGTTGAGACCATGCCCGTCTCTTCGTCGCCGGACAGCACCATGACGATGTCACGGTTCGGCTTCCAGCCTTCGTTTTTCAGGCGAATGAATGTCTGGACCAGATTGGTCACACCATACTTGTTGTCAGCGGTTCCGCGCCCGAAGAAATAGCCGTCTTCCTCAATCAGTTCATACGGCGCCCGAACCCAATCCTCGGCCAGCGCGTCGACCACATCCGCATGGGCGAGCAGAACGATGGGCGCCTTCACAGGGTCTTCGGCCCGGTACCAGACCATGAGGCCCTGCGTGGCCTCGCCATTGTTTTCGTAGTCCGTGATCTTCATGTCCTCGTCGGCAAACCCGGCGGCAGACAATTCGCTCATCAGGTATTCGAAGACTTCCGGCACATTTTCCTGCCCACGGGCAGATCGGATCGAGACGACCTTGGCATAGATCTCGCGAGCTTTCAGCTCATCGGCGGTGCGCTCCTGCGCGGCCGCGACGGGGGTCAGGCAGCTTGCGCCGAGCAGTGCGGAAAGGGCGAAAAGCGAATGTCTGGCGGTCATGGTCACTCCTTGGTGTCGAGGCGCGGGCAGTCCGCGGACTCGTTTTTTTCTACCTTAGTCATATGCTGACGAGAGTCAGCAGAGATATCGGGCAATGGCGGGTCAGCATGCGTTTGGGTCGGCGGCGGAGGATCATCGCGTTGCCTCCAGATCGGTCACGAGCGATGCTGCCTGTCGATCGATGTAATCAAGAAATGACGGCAGCCACGCAAGTTTGCTCAGCTGGAAATTCAGCTGCAATCGGAGCGCCTCGGACTTCCGAAGATTTTCGGCTGAGTGCAAAACGAGAGAAAAATCTTCTGGCGGCGGACAGTTTTCGTAGAATGAATCCGGGTTTGCGCCTGGTTGGCTCGGTTCGGGACTGGGTGCCGAGGAGAGACAGTCACTAATGACCATACCGACGCGGCCTTCGATCAATTGGCGCGACACGTCGCGATATCCCGACTGGAATATCGTCAGCGTTTCAATCTCGTTGACCGAGTCTTCATAATAGTCGCGCAGTCGACGCTGCATCGGTCCGCTGGCGATGAGGTCGAGATCGCCAGAATTCTGAAGTTCCCTGTAAATCTGCGCCGACGGCTCGAACGGCCATTCGCCGCCAGCAATCCAGCTGTCCAGGACAAATCCCCACGTTTCATCAATCGTTTCGGGCGGATCGGACCGCAGCGCATCATCCACGCGCAGAGCGGCTTCCTGGACCTCCGCATACCATTGCCGACGAACCGCAAAGGCATCCAGATCAGCATTGAGATCCGCAATCAGTCGCCCACGCGAGGTCTCGGCCTCAAGACGATCCTTCCGCGCCTCGTTCCAGTTGTTCACCTGCAGACCGATGAAGACGCCGAAAACGACAATCAGCGTTTCGATGAGGACGGTGAACCAGTCCTGTTTGCGGATGGCGGTGGCGAGGCGTTGGAGGATCATGAGGCCCGCTCCCGTTCCTGTCTCAGGAGCTCCAAGATGTCTTCGATCTGCTTGCGTAACCGGATCAGGACAAGATGATAATTATCCTGGGTCACATAGGCGCTCTGCAACGCGGCAAGAATATCTGGGTCTTCAAGCAGCACCGCGCGATCAACAGATTCGACGGCACCCAACTGAACAAAGGTCTCCGACGGGATGCCTGATGCGACCAGCTTTTTCGCCCTGAAAAGCGCACGGCCCAGCTCATCCACCGGCGCCGAGAAACTGCCGTCAAATACTTCGCGCCCGAAGGCGACCGAACTGTCATACTCATAGAGCTTGTCGCGTAAATCCTCATCTCGGATCAGGTGCAATCGACCGGTTGCAATGAGCTCGTGGAAAGCCGCTGATGGTCCGGGCAAGGTCGAAACCGAGTCCACGAGAGTTACGTCCTCGAAGAGTGTCTGCTCAGCGAACTCGCCCGAATGAATGGCGGTGATGAGCCGACTGGTTGCCTCGAGCAGCAAGACCTGCTGATCAATACCTCTATTGGTGAGCGTGAGCTGGAATTCGAAATCGCGCTCCAGCCGCTCAAGCACGTTTTGTGCATCCACCCGCTCAAGGCGCCCGGCATTCCAGTTATTGACCTGCAGACCGATGAACACGCCGAAGACAACAATCAGCGTCTCGATCACGACGGTGAACCAGTCCTGCTTGCGGATGGATGTGGAGAGCCGCTGGAGAATCATTGGCGTGTCCCTTCATCAACATTTTCCTGTGGGGCGGCACCAAGCAATTCCAGGGACAGGCTGACAAGCGCGGTGTTTCCCCGCAAATTGTTGACCGCAGTCGTTGCTTCGGCAAATTGGAACCTCAGATGCTTACGAATATCCGGGTCTGCCCGGATGGCGTCAGCGACGGCCTGCAGGGTTTCAGGGTCTGCCTCAATCTCGCACGTCTCGCTGAAACCCAGCAGAACACTTTGCTCATCCAGCAGGTCGCTGCATCCCTCCCGAATGGATTGCTGGACCGGTATCGGGATGAATGACCGCAAGGCCCTGCGATAGGGCGTTCGTTCGAGTGCGTTATAACTCACCTGTATCGCATCGAATGAATAGTATGTGGAAAGTCCGCCTTCGACAGCGCCTTCGGGCAACAATCCCAGATGCCCGGAGGAAACCATCTGATCCCATGTTGCGCGCTCCGGCGGCAGCTGGTTTATCTCCGTCGCCCGATAAGCCATCTGGATCAGTTCCTTTGCATCGGGGGCATCGGCAGACAGAAGCTCACCTGTTCTCACAACCGCGGCCAATACCTGCTCATGGTATTCTGTCAGCAGACGTGAATTGGCGAGGTCTGTGCGAAGGTCTGTTTCGAGACGTTTGACATAGTCCTTTGCAAGCTGACGCTCCACCCGCGCCTCGTTCCAATTGTTCACCTGCAGACCGATGAAGACGCCAAACACGACGATCAGCGTTTCGATCACGACGGTGAACCAGTCCTGCTTGCGGATGGCGGTGGCGAGGCGGCGGAGGATCATCGCGCTTCATCTTTCTTTGGCATTGATGCTCCGGTGCGATGATTTGACAATGCAAAGGCATAGCGCTCCAGCTTTTCCGACGCTTCGCTGAGGTACATGGAATAGACATGCTGGGTCATGGCTGCATTGGAGGCTGAGGCAATCATCTCAGGATTGCCGCAGATGGCTTCGGGAGTCTGTATGTCATACTGGTCTATACCGTCCCACTGGACGCCGGGACGGACTTTCAGCGCCTCGACTCGCAGGAAGCTGAGACCCGCAGCCGTGTAGATCATCTTCTCGCTGTCCTGCTTGACTCGCACGTACCGCTCCCATTGGCGATCAATGAAGCTCATCTCGTCGATGATCCGGCGTACCTCGTCGCGCATTTGGTCAGACCTGATGTCCGAAATCTTTCCGGAATCTATCGCCTCTCGCGCTGTTGCCAGCGAGAAGCGCGGCGGCGAGAAATCGCCGACGGCAAGCACGAGCCTCTTCATTTCCTCGTCCATGGCCAGGCAGTCTTCTGTCGCCTTGAGGCGGACCGGAAGCCTGATCGACCTATCCAGAATCTCGTCATGAAGGTCGCGATAAACCGCCAGGTCTGCGCGCGCAGCCTCCGCCTCTACGACCAGTCGCCGCAGCAAATCGTCCGCCTCGGCCCGGGCCACGCGGTCGGCATTCCAGTTGTTGACCTGCAGACCGAGAAAGACACCCAGCACGACGATCAAGGTCTCGATCAGGACGGTGAACCAGTCCTGCTTGCGTAGCGCGGTGGTCAGGCGGCGGAGGATCATGCTCAGTCTACTCCACAGCCTGCAACTGGTCCCACAAATCAATCGGGGGCACGTCTTGCACCATGCCGTCGACCATCTCCGCGAACCCGGCATTGAAATAGCCCCGGCAGAGCTGCCACAGGGCGCGGCCGCGCGGCGTGCCAAGGACGAAGTAAATGACGCCCTGATAGGTTTCCCACGACTCTTTCGTGATCGCGCCGTTCTGGTATTGCAGCCATTCATACTCACGCGCCCGCATCTGGCCGATCATCCAGAAAAACAGCTTGGTCTTTTCCTCGAAGCTCGGCGTTTCGGTCTGCGAGAAGATGCGGCCCAATTCCGGGAAGTCGACAAATTTGTAGACGCCGGTCTGGTCATAGGTGAGCTGGGCCTGACGGCTTTCGGAGCGCATCTGCTGCGCGCCCTGATGCACCTGCAGGGCCAGATAAATGAGCGTCGCTGCCACGACGACGACGCCGATGATCTGTGCAATGAGGGCGGCTTGTTCGAGGGTCATTGTGGCATCTCCGGGTCTGTGGACAGTCCCACGGAGGCGGACAGTGTCAGTTTGTCGAGATAGTCTGCGAGGAAGTTTTCATCGATCCCTTCCACGATCGGGGCGACCGCTTCCATCATCGGCGTGCCTTTCCCGCCGAGAGGCAGCCAGCGATTGAGCCGCTCCAGCGGGGCGGGTCGGGGCGTGGCCGGTGGCATGGTCGGGGATGTCGCGACGAGCGGCGAGGATGGTGGATCAAAACGCGCTGGCTTGCGTCGTAGACGGGGCAGGGCAAACGGAAATTTCACGAGGCGTCCGGCCTCGTACAATTCGCCTCAAGATGATCAGACGCGTCGTCTGCCAGCATTTTTTCGTCCCCTTGCTGGGCACTTTAGGCCCGGAATGGGGGGTGACAAGCTTTTTCCGGGAGGCTTAGCGCCCAACATAAATCAGCGTGCCCTGGGGGACGAGGGTCATGAAGGTGTCGAGGTCTGCGCTGGAGACCGCGATGCAGCCCAAGGAGCGGCCGAGCTTGCCCTGGGCCCGGATCATCGAGGGTTCGGCATAGGCCGCGGCATGGATGACGATCGCGCGGCGGCGGGCATTGGCATTGGTCGGATCCAGCCCGTCAAGGCGCAGGGACCGACCATGCTTGCCGTAATATTCCTCCGCCGTGAGATAGGCCCCCCGGGGGCTGGCCCCGGAGCCGGGCACATCCGAGAAGCGGTCGAGATACCCGTCATGATCCCGGTCGGAGCCCCGGCCATGAGTCGTGCGGTAGGCGCTGACCTGGCCTGTCTCCAGATTGACGACGAAAAGCCGCTTTTTCGAGGAGTGGAGGCTGTAGTCCACCACGACCAGGTGGTGGGGATTGGCATGCGCGGCATGCCGGCTCATCGCCTTCACCGCCTTGCCCAGCAATTCAGGCCGGATCAGGCGATCCGGATCGATCTCTGCGGCGTGTGACAGATGCGGCAGGCAGAACAGGCAGAGCAGGGTCAGGAAGCGGCGCATGGACAATCGGGCTTTCGAGTGTGCGGACCGTGTACCGGGAAGCCGGGCGGCCGGACCGGTCAAGGACGCGTTTCAGATATCGGAGCCCCAGAACGAGTTCCCGCGCAAGCACGACAATCAGCACGGCGATGAGGGTGAGCAGCGCTATCGTCAGATAGGCAAGGGTTCGGGCAAGGGTCTCCATGTTTCGCACGATGCGAACCTTTCTTTCCAAGTGGCGGATGCGGACGTCGCGGAAGGCCTTGGCGTCGCGTAAGCCGTGAGTATGGTGTGGCAGGCAAAATTGTAGAAAAGAGGGCGAAAAATGGCCGAGGGAGAAACCGCTGAGGAATTGTTCACAGGCACCAAGCCTGTCGCGGACACTCACAAGTTCGATGAGGCAAAGCTCGCCGCCTGGATGGAAGCGAATGTCGAAGGCTATCAGGGGCCGCTCGAAGTGCGCCAGTTCAAGGGTGGCCAGTCCAACCCGACCTATCAGCTGGTGACGCCGAACAAGAAATACGTCATGCGCCGCAAGCCGCCTGGCAAGCTGTTGCCCAGCGCCCACGCGGTCGACCGGGAATATCGCGTGATTTCCGCGCTCTACCCGCTCGGCTATCCGGTGGCGCGGCCCTATGGCCTGTGCACCGATGAGAGTGTGGTCGGCACGATGTTCTATGTCATGGACATGGTGGAAGGCCGCATCCTGTGGGATGGCACGCTGCCGGATTACGAGCCGGCCGAGCGCCGCGCGATCTATGAGGCGAAGGTGAAGACCTTTGCGGACCTGCACAATGTTGACTGGCGCGCGGCGGGCCTCGAAGGCTTCGGCAAGGAGGGCGACTATGTGGCCCGCCAGATTCATCGATGGACGAAACAGTACAAGGCCTCCGAGACCCAGCACATCCCGGAGATGGAACAGCTGATCGAATGGCTGCCGAACAACATCCCGCCGGGCGACAAGACCACGATCGTGCACGGCGACTATCGCCTGGACAATATGGTGCTGCACCCGACCGAGCCGCGCGTGATCGCCGTGCTGGACTGGGAGCTCTGCACGCTGGGCGACCCGCTGGCGGACTTCTCATATCATCTGATGAACTGGGTGATGCCACCGGGCGATTCCTCGCGTGGATCGATCATGGCGATTGACGACCTCAAGGCCTGGGGCATCCCGACGATGGACGAATATGTCGATCTCTATTGCAAGCATACGGGCCGCGATGGCCTGCCGGAGCTCGACTATTACTTCGCCTACAATGGCTTCCGTCTTGCGGGCATCCTGCAGGGCATTATCGGCCGCGTGCGGGATGGCACGGCCAACAGCGCGAATGCCGAATCGAATGCGGCGCGCGTCGTGCCTCTGGCGAAGTTTGCCGCTGAATATGCGCGCCGAGCCGGGATGCCCGGGTGAGCTCTGCGCCGCCCGGCCCGCCGGGTAGCGAGGCCGAGTACCGAGCATTGAGCGGCCGCGATTTGTGGCTGCTGACGCTTGCCTGCGCGGTGGTGACGGCAAATGCCTATTACATCCACCCGATCATCGCGCTGGTGGCGGATGATTTCGGCGTGTCGGCCTCGGAGATCGGGCTTGTCCCGGCGCTGAACCAGATTGCGCTGGCCCTTGGCATCTTCCTGCTGCTGCCGCTGGGAGACCGGTTCAGCAACCGGACGCTGGCGACCATCTTTGCGGCCGGGCAATTCCTCGGCATGGCGATGATGGCGTTTGCGACAGATTTCCGGGTCTTCGTGGCGGGATCCACCTTTCTCGGATTCTCGACCATCACGCCCTATCTGCTGCCGGCCTATGCGTCGAAACGCGTGTCGCTGGCGCGGCTGGGGCACACCACGGCCACGCTGACGACGGGTGTGATCAGCGGGATCCTCGTCGCGCGCGTGGGCGGGGGCTGGCTTGGCGAGCATTATGGCTGGCGCAGCGTGTACTATGTTGCCACGGCGCTGATGGCGGCCGTGACCCTGTTGCTGCCCCGGATCATGGATGCGCGCCAGACACGCGGCGGCGCGGGCGAACGCCAGGGCTATGTCTCCCTGATCCTGTCCCTGTTCCCGGTCGTGCGGCGGCACCCCGAAGTGGTGCTGTCCGGCATGATGCAGGGGCTGGCCTTCGGCATCTTCCTGGCGGTCTGGCTGGGCCTGGGCCTGTACCTGACGAGTCCGGAAATGGGCTATGGCGCCGATGTGGTCGGCTATCTGGCGGCGTTGGGCCTGATCAACATGTTCACGACACCGATCCTGGGCCGATGGGCGGACCAGATCGGGCCCCGCAGATTGCGGGCGATCGTGGCGCTGGTGCAGTTTACCGGCGTTTGTCTGCTGGGCGTGGCGGGTCAGAATGTCTGGACGCTGCTTGTGCCGCTGATGCTGATGAATGTCGTGGGGCCGCTGATCGATGTGACGGGGCGGATGACCTTTCTCAACCAGCCGCCGGATGTGCGCACCCGCCTGATGACGGCCTATATCATTCTCATGTTCATCGGTGGCGGACTGGGCAGCTGGCTGGGCACGAGCGTCTACGAGATCTGGGGCTGGACCGGCACGGCCAGCATGGCGCTGGGCATGTCTGCGGCGCTGCTGGCCCTGGCTGTCATCGCAACGCGGCTGGACCCGAAACGGGGATCGACTCACAGGGAGACCCATGATGGCTGACGGCGATCACGCACCGGGCGCATTCTGGGTGCCCACTCAATCGGCGACGGACCGGGACAGGTTCACCTATACGGTGCCGCAGGCGGCGTGTGTCGGCCCCTATGAGAGCCAGTTCCTGATGGGCGGCGTGTCCATGGCGGCCTGTATCCATGCGCTGGAGACAGCGACCGGACTGCCGCTTCTCTGGGCGACCGTGCAGTTTGCGGGTGCCACGGGGCTGGGCTCCGACCTGGACATTGCCGTCACACGGCTGGCGGAAGGCCGATCGGCGACACAGGCGGTGGCAGACCTGACGGCCGGGACGCGCGTGGTTGTGCACATGGCGGCCGCGCTGGGCGGCGTGACGGAGGCAGAAGGTCATCAGTTTGCCCAGATGCCGGACGTGCCCGCGCCGATGAAGTGCGCGCCGAGCCACGACATTCCCTTTGCCCGGCCCGACAATCTGGCCGGACGCATCGAACGGCGCGAGGCGTATCAGAATGATGAAACCGGGGAGGAGCATGTCTGGGTGCGGGTGAGGGATGCTGGCATTCCGGACGCGCCCTTGCTGGCGCTGATGTCGGATTTCTTCCTGGGCGCGCATTCGAAGACGCGCGGAGGCCGCAGCCTGGACAATACGGTGCGCATGCATGCCCCGGCAGGTTCGGACTGGGTGCTGAATGTCACCCGGATGTCGGGCTTTTCGTCCGGCGTGGCGCACGGAACGCTGCATCAGTTCGACCAGAACGGAACCCTGCTGACCACGGCCAGCCAGACCGGCTTCATGGCACGCCCGCACACCTTGCCCGCAGGCACGAGATAAGAGACGATGAAAACCGGAGGAAACATGACAGAGACGATCAAGGGGCCGCTGCGCGCGCCCGCACAGATGCTGCAGGACCAGTCCTATGACGGGCACAAGAGCCTGCATGATGACAGCGAGGCCGAACGCCTGGGCATCAAGGCCGGACCGATTGAAGGGCCGACGCATTTCTCGCAATTCGTGCCCTATCTCGTCGAGATCTGGGGAGACGCCTGGCTGGAGCGGGGCTGTTTTTCCAGCCACTTCCTGAACATGGTGTTCGAAGGCGAGAAGGTGCGGGTCGAGGTCGACCGTCCGGAGGCGGGCGCGACACGGACGATGTGCCGGGCGTTCAAGGAGGACGGCACACCGGTGCTTGAGGCGAGCGCATCAATCGGGCCCGATCATGGCGAGACCCTGCTGGAAGGACGGATGGCGAAACTGCGGCCGGCAGGGGATCTGGTCATCCTTGCGGATCTGCATGTCGGCATGACGGGCGCGGCCGATGAAGTGGTCACAATGGGGCCGGACCAGCATATGGGTAATCTCTATCCTTTCTCGCTGGCGGACAAGCTGAAGGTGATCACCGAGCCGATGGACATCTATCATGATGAAGCGGCGTCGAAATGGAGCAAGCCGGTCGTGCCGCTGGAAATGGTCAGTGTGCTGGGCAACTACTCCAACCGGAACTCGAAGTTTCCGGTCAAGCAACCGGCCATCGGCCTGTTCGCCGATCTGGAAATCCGCATGATCGACGGACCGCTTCTGGTGGGCGAAACCTATGTGCTGCGCCGTGAAGTTGTGGCGCTGTCAGAAAGCCGGAGGGTGGAGAATTACTGGATCCGCACGCGCTTCTTTGATGCAGCAGGCGAGAAACAGGTGGCCGAGATGCTGTTGAACCATGGGGTGATGAAAGCAAGTTATCCGCATTACCCTGCCGACCGCCTGCCGGCCTGAGGGGACGTATCATGAAGGGATTGCTGTATCAGGGGACACGCGACATTGCCTATGGCGATGCGCCGGAGCTGAAACCGGAAGATACGCGCAGCGCGATTGTGAAAGTGACCGCCTGCGGCATCTGCGGATCGGACCTGCATATCTATCAGGGCCACGGCTTCAGCGAGGAGACCGGCTATTGCGTCGGGCATGAAGCCGTTGGCGAAGTGGTTGAGACCGGTAGCGGCGTGTCGCGCTTCAAGGCGGGCGACAAGGTGATGATCTCGGCCGCCGTGGGATGTGGCAGCTGTGTGCCGTGCACGTCCGGCAACATGAATGCGTGCGCGAACCATGCGGGCCGCTGCTATGGTCTCGGGCCGGGCCTGCAGGGGGTTCAGGCCGAATATGCGATGGTGCCGGTGGCTGATTTCGGGCTGGCGCACATACCGGACGGCATCAGTGATGACCAGGCCGTTCTGCTGACGGACAATCTGCCGACAGCCTGGCACGGGCTGAAAGGCGCGGACATCCATCCCGGCGCGACCGTGGCCATTGTGGGCTGTGGCCCGATTGGCCTGATGGCGGTGGAAGGCGCGTATCTGATGGGCGCGGCGAAAGTCTACGCCGTTGACCTGGTGCCGGAGCGGCGCGCCATGGCCGAGGCACTGGGCGCCGTTGCGCTGGATGCGGGTGAAGCCACAGCAATCATTCAGGAACAGACCAAGGGGCGCATGTGCGACAGCGTGGTGGAATGTGTTGGTGCGGACCCGGCGATCCATCTGTCCCTGAAACTGGCCAAGGCGGCGGGCACGGTGTCCTGTATTGGCGTGAACCAGACCATGGATTTCAAATTCCCGATGGCGCTGGCCTTCATCAAGAATCTGACCTTCCGGACGGGGACCTGCTCTGTGCCCGAGCACTGGCCGGAATTGATTCCGCTGGTTCAGGCAGGCAAGCTGACCCCCGAGACGACGATTTCGCATCATATGCCCCTGTCAGAAGGGGCGGAGGCCTATCGCATGTTTGACGCGCGCGAAAATGGCGCGATGAAGATGATCCTGACACCCTGACGGAGACCGATCCCATGACAAAGACGATGACGAGACTCGCTGCCGGTGCAGCCCTGGCGGGGCTGATGGCCGCCCCCGCGCTGGCCGAGACCAAGGTGATCCATGCCGGACATGTGCTGGCGGAGCCGGGTGAAGGTTATCTGACGCGTCAGACCATCACTGTGGAGGACGGCAAGATCGTGTCTGTCGAGGCAGGCTACACCCGGGTGCCACGCGGGGCGGAGCTGATCGACCTGAAAGACGCCTATGTGCTGCCCGGCCTGATCGACAGCCATGTGCACATTACCGGCGAGAATGGGCCGAATGAGCGGATCACGGCCTTCGAGGAAACGGATGTGGATGCGGCCTTTGACGGTGCCGGTTTCGCTTATGTCACGCTGTTGTCCGGTTTCACGACGGTTCAGGATGTCGGCGCGTCGAACAATGCGATTTTCGGCCTGCGCGATGCGATTGCAAAGGGCAATGTCCCGGGGCCGCGTATCCGGGCGTCCGGTCAGGCGATCAGCGTGACGGGCGGGCATGGCGACATCAACGGCTATTCGCCCGAAGTCATGGCCATGTTCACCGGTAAGAATATCTGCAATGGCGCGGATGATTGCCGCCGGGCCGTGCGACAGCAGATCAAGGAAGGGGCCGACGTCATCAAGATCACCGCGACAGGCGGCGTGCTGTCGAATACGCGCGCGGGCCTGGAACAACAGTTCACGGATGATGAGCTGGCGGCAATTGTCGAGACGGCGCATTCCATGGGACGCAAGGTGACCGCGCACGCCCATGGCAAGGGCGGTATCGTGGCAGCGTTGAAGGCGGGCATCGATTCCATCGAACACGGCACCTATACCGATGAAGAGACCGTAGCCCTTTTCAAGGAGCATGGCGCTGTGCTTGTGCCGACCGTTCTGGCGGGGGCGACGGTGACCGGATGGGTGGATGAGCCATGGCTGCCGGCCCCGAGCCGGGAAAAGGCCGCCATTATCGGACCGATGATGATCGAAACCCTGCGCCGGGCGCGCGAGGGTGGCGTGACCGTGGCCTTCGGCACCGATACAGGCGTCTCCAAGCATGGGGACAATGCGGGCGAGTTCGATCTGATGATTGAGGCCGGGTACACGCCTGAAGAGGCCATCCGGACGGCCACAGTGGTCGCATCGAAACATGTGGAGATGGCAGACATGATCGGCACCATCACGGCCGGAAAGCATGCCGACATCATTGCTGTAACCGGTGATCCGCTGAAAGATATTGGCGAATTGCACGATATCGACTTCGTCATGAAGGGCGGGACGGTCTACAAGCAGGCGCAGTAGAGGCAGCGGACTTCGCCTCTGCCGCGAAGCATTTTGACAATCCGGGGCATTCGCCCGAGACTTGGCGGATTGGTTGAGTGCGCGGCAGGTGGGCCGCGAATGAGAGGGATGGCCGGATGAGACCTGAGCGTTTGCTGGCAGTTGGCATGGCGGGCGCAGCGTTGCTGGGGATGGCGGCGTGCGGCAGCACAAAGGAAGAGGCGCCGGCCGAGGCCGCCGCGACCGGATCGGTTCAGTGTGTGCCGCTGGCGGAGGGCCAGTATTACTGGGACGGGATCGCCTTTGTGGTGGCGAGCAGCCGCCCCGTTCCCGCTCCCGCCCCTGAGCCGGAACCGGACATGGATGTGGCGGACCAGCCCGAACCGGTTGCGACGACCTGGGTGACCGCGCTGGAGCGAACCTTTCCTGATGCGGGCTATCCTTGGATGGGCCTGCATGTGAACGGGCCCGTAGCCGTGCTGACCGGCCTGGCCCCGGACCCGGCTGCCAAGGAACAGGGGTTTGCCGCAGGACAGGCAGCGCTGGAGGATAATCCGGAATATGCGTCCGGCATCACGCTGGTGGTGGATGGCATTTCCGTTGAAGACGGAGATCGCGGTGTCGGCGAAGCCCTGGCCCAACTGGCCGATGGCGAACCGAGCCTGCGCCGGTGCCAGACCGCATTCGACATGACGATGCAGGACCGGTCGATCCTGTTCCAGAGCAATCTGGCGATTGTGTCGGCGACGAGCCACCGGCTTCTGGATGCGCTGACCGGCGTGGCGCTGCTGTGCGATTCCCATGCGATCGAGATCGGCGCCCATACCGATTCCCGCGGCTCCAACGAGTATAATGAAGTCATCTCGCAGCAGCGTTCAGATGCTGTGCGGGACTACATGACCGAACGCGGCGTGGATGCAGCCGCGCTGACGCCGGTGGGCTATGGCGAATCCCGTCCGATTGACCGGGCGGAGAATTACGATGCCTGGGCGAAAAACCGGCGGATGGAGTTCAAGGTCTCGGAGCGCCAATAGAGCGCTTCAGGTGTGCGACCTGCCCCCGCTGTTTGGCCGCAGCGGGGGCTTTTGTCATCTGGCGTCAGAGTGACAGGATCAGGCCTTCCGACGGGCTGACCCTGGCGTCGACCGTCTTGTCCCATGCCTTCGTGATGGCGCTGGCGCCCGTGGCATGTTTCGGCGTCACGAAGGTTTTCGAAGCCGTGTAGAAACTCTTCAGGGCGGCGCCGAGGCGGCGATTGATCTCCGCGCCCCCCAGCGTGGCGGCCCGTTCGGCTGCATAGGTTGGCACGAAGAAGAATTCGGGCTGGGGGTCGGGCAGGGTCACGGGTGTGCGGTCGCCTTCCCAATCGGTTGCGCCGATGATGAGGCTGCGGATCAACCGGTCCTTCAGGGCGTTGTGCACATCCGATGTCAGGGTGGGCCGGCCCAGGAAATCGACGAAGGCGGTCAGCCCGCGCGCGTGCAATTCATCAGCCTCGTCATAGGTCTGGATTCGGCCATACAGGCCGGTCTTCTTCAGGAAGCCGACATTGCCGGGCGAGGTCAGGGCCACCGTGTCGACACCCCCGCGCAGTTTCAGGCAATGTGCCAGCGCCATGGCCGTCTTGGAGGAGGCCGATGAGATGACCACGGTTTCCGGCACCGGGTCGCCCGTCTCCATCAGGCAGTCATCAATCATCCAGCCCGTGGTAAACAGCGGCCGGAACAGCATCTGCTGGTCTTCCAGTTCAGCATCATAGGACGGGTCGCCCTCTGTGTTGATATAGGTGTTGTAGATCGGCGCGAGGCCCTGGCGATGCGCGGCGCCATCGAGGAAGCCATGCTTGCCGACATTGACCGGCTGGACATCGAAATATTCGGAAATCGGCAGGTACCCATAAAAGCGGTCGCCGGTTTTCACATGTTCGGCCTTTGACTCGACGACGTCGGCAAAGCCCCAGACCGGCACACGCCCGTCCGCCGGATCGGCCGTGGGGAAGAACTCCCAATACTTCATCGCCTCGCCAAACGTGGCGTAGGTGACATTGTTGGCGGTCAGGGCGAACGTGTCGACTTTCAGGCGGACGGCGCCCTCCGGCAGGGTGGGCAGGTCAGCCGGCGCCCAGCGTGTGGCGCGCAGATCGTCCCGGCGGATCAGGAAATCACTCATGTCTTCGCTTTCTTGCTCCTGTTCGTGAAGGCCGCGATCCGGTCCTGCATGTCCGGACCGGTGCCTTCACAATTGAGTACCTCCCATTGCAGGCCGCTGTCCATGTCCCGCGCATCGGTGGCGTCGAGCAGGCGCTTGTTGGCGGCATGGGAAAAGGGCGAGTTTTCAAGAATTCGGCGGGCGAGATGCTGGCAGGCCGCGTCGAAGTCTGCGTCCGCCACCACCTGCTCGACCAGGCCTATCCGAAACGCCTCATTCGCGCCGATCATGTCGGCAGTGAACATCAGGCGCTTGGCCGTTGCCACACCGACGCGGCGCGGCAGACGCTGGCTCATCCCCCAGATCGGTGTCAGCGCCCATTTGGCATGCGTGTCGCCGAACCGGGCGCTGTCGGCGGCGATGATGAAATCTGCCGCAAGCGCGACTTCCAGCGCACCCGTATAGCAATGGCCATGCACCGCGGCGATGACCGGTTTCGGCAACCGCTCCATCAGGCGCAGGGTTTCGGAATGCCAGCCCGGCGACGGGACGCTCTCGCCTTCGGCGATGTCGCCAAGATCATGCCCGGCAGAGAAACATTTTCCGGCGCCTCTCAGAATGACGCACCCGATCGACTCGTCTGTCTGGAGATCCAGCACGTGTCGGCGCAGGTCGCGAAACATGCCGACAGTGAGCGAATTCAGCTTGTCCGGCCGGTTGAGTGTCAGCAGGGCGAGTCCGTCCTGGTCCTGACGGGTGACGAGCGGCGTGGTCATGTGCCGAGATCCACCATCAGGCTGGAGATGGCGTGCACGAAATTGCTGGGGGCAAGGGTCTGCTCACCTGTCCAGCGGATATCCGGATACCGGCGCAGAATGTTCCGATAGGCGGTTTCCAGCTGCATGTTGGCGACGCGCTGGCCGAGGCAGACATGCGGCCCGTGACCGAAGGCGAGATGTTCCTTGGCGTTTGCGCGGGTGATGTCGAACTGGTGCGGGTCCGGGAATTTGTCCGGGTCGCGATTGGCGGCGGCATAGTACATGACCACCTTGTCGCCCTCGGCGATCTGCTGCGCGCCAAGCTGCGTGTCCGTCGTGGCGGTGCGGCGCATATAGGTGACCGGACTGACCATACGGATGGATTCGTGTACGAAGTTCGGAAACAGCGTGTCATCCGCCAACAGCCTTGCCTTCTGGTCCGGGAATTCGGTCAGCAGGCGCATCGTGCCGGACAGGGAATTGCGGGTTGTGTCATTGCCGGCGAAGACGATCAGGAGCCAGGATCCATCAAGGAATTCCGGACTGAGCGGCTGGCCGTCGATTTCCACATTGGCAATGGCGGAGAGGAGATCTTCCTTCGGATCCTCGCGCCGTTTCGCCAGCATGTGACGGCCGTATTCGAACATGGCCTGGATCTCGGACATGAAGGTCATGACCTGTTCCTGGGTGACATTGCCGAGGCCTTCCTGCTGGGCCTGGTATTGCGAGTTCTCGAGGAAATGCATCCAGTGGACGAGCTTGGGCCGGTCCTCCGCCGGCACGCCGAGAATTTCACACAGGGTGAAGAGCGGCAGTTCTGCCGAGAAGCTCTCCACCATATCAACGACCGGTCCCTGCTTCTCCATGTTGTCGAGGAGCGCATTGACCTGGACGTCGACGCGTTTCCTGAGTTCGGCAACGTAGCCCGGGCGGAAGAACTGCATGTGCTCCATGCGGAGCGTCGTGTGATAGGGACGGTCCAGATTGATCAGGCTGTTCAGGCTGGAGGCGTGGAGCAGCGGGTGGCGCGGCGTGTCCGGCAAGCCATAGCTCATCAGGATGCCGCCGCGCTGGGAGGAATAGGTCACCGGGTCCAGCTCGACCTGCTTGACGAGGTCATAGGAGGTCACGGCCCAGAAGCCCGCACCGACCTGTTCGGGATGCCACATGACCGGCGCCTGTTCGCGCATCCGGGTGAAGGCGTCATGCGTGTAGCCGCCACGGGACGAGAAGACGCTCGGGTCCGTCAGGTCAACCGGCGGGGCGAGGTCGTGGGCCGGTGTGTATTTCGGTGCGTGGGGCGGGGTTTCAACCTGGTAGGTCTCGGTCACATTGCGGAGTGGCATGGAAAGTCCTCACAGCGTCTGTTCGATGGGGCGGATGGTGATCTCGTTGACCGCCATGTTGCGCGGGCTGGCGATGGCGAAGTGGACGGCTTCGGCGATGTCGCCGGCGGCGAGCGGTGTGTAGTTGAACTGGTCGCGCAGGCCGGCCAACACATCCGGATCCTTGATCGACTGCCCCAGTTCGGTGGCGACCGCGCCGGGATAAATGGTGGTGACACGGATTTTTCCGGCCGTCTCCTTGCGCAGGCCTTCGGAGATCGCCTTCACCGCATGCTTGGTGCCGCTATAGACTGCGGATGTCGGATTGGTGACGAGACCGGCGACGGAGGAGACATTGAGGACATGCCCCTCGCCGCGCTCCAGCATGTGGGCGAGCACGGCGTCGATGCCGTAAAGGACGCCCTTGATGTTGACGTCAATCATCTGATCCTATTCCGCGACGCGGCGATTGGCCAGCGGAGACAGGGGCATGATGCCGGCATTGTTGACGATGGCATCGACCTGTCCAAAGGCGGCAATCGTATCTTCCCCGAGCTTGAGCATGTCGGCATGGTCCGTCACGTCGGTGACCCGGTACCGGACCTTGGGGCCGAGTTCTTCTGTCAGGGCTTTCAGGCGATCTTCGCGCCGGGCGGCCAGCATGAGATTCGCGCCGGCGTCGGCGAGACGCCGGGCCGTGGCCGCGCCGATCCCGCTGGAGGCGCCGGTGATGATGACGGTTTTTCCTTCGGCTGACATGCAGGCCTCCTAGAATTTGTACCTGACGGGAATGGATTTCGGGCCGCCGACAAAATTCGCCTTGATGAAGCTCGGCTCTCCGGCAAGCTCGATTGATTTCAGGCGGGAGAAGAGCTCTTCATAGATTGCCTGCATTTCGAGCCGGGCCAGGTGCATGCCGAGGCACATATGGCCGCCATGTCCGAACGAGATCAGCTTGTTGGGCGATCTTGTGATGTCGAACGTGAACGGATCATCGAAAACGTCTTCGTCGCGATTACCGGACGGGTAGCACAATAGCAGGCTTTCGCCGGCCAGGATCTTGCGATCGCGCAATTCGTAGTCCTCATGGGCCGTGCGCATGAAATGCTTGACCGGCGTCGTCCAGCGAATGGCCTCATCGGTTGCCGTGCGCGAGACCGCGCGCGGATCGGCCATCATTTTCCTGAGTTCGCCCGGATTCTGGAGCATGCCGAGTACACCGCCGCCGGTTGACGCGCTGGTCGTGTCATGCCCGGCCGCCGCCACGATGATGTAATAGCTCATCGCTTCGAGCTGTCCGATCGGTTCACCATCCACCGTTCCGTTTGCGATGACCGTCGAGACATCATCGCGCGGGGTCGCCCGGCGGTCTGCCGTCATGCTGGTGAAGTACATGAAGAATTCGGCAAGCGTGGCGTTGATCGAGGCCAGCCCCTTTTCGACATCGCCGTCTTCGGTGACCGACTTGTCGCGCATCAGGTCTTCATCCTGTGCGCCAAAGATTTCCTGTGTCAGCTTCAGCATCATGGGCTCGTCGGATTCCGGCACGCCGAGAATCTGCATGATGACGCGCAGCGGATAATAAAGGGCGACATCGCGCTGAAAGTCGCACTCGCCGCCCATATCTTCCATCCGGTCGACATATTCCTTCGCAATCTGACGGATTGCGTCTTCCCGCTTCTTCACATTCTGCGGCATGAACCATTCCTGGGTCAGATGGCGCAGCTTGTAGTGAAGGGGATCGTCAAGCTGGACGAGGGTTTTCAGGAGGTGCGGGCCACCGGTCTGGGCGTACACGCGCTTTTCCGTCTCCGCATAGGACAGCATTTCCCGTTCGCCATTGGTGAACAGCTTGTTCTGGCGGCTGATTTCCATGATGTCTGCGTGCCGGGTCACGGCCCAAAAGGGGCGGAACCCGTCCGGCTCGCACCACGCGACCGGGTCTTCGGCGCGCAGCCGCGCAAAGGCGGCATCCAGCTGTGCCTGATCGGCATAGACATTGGGATCGGTGATGAGGTTGCTGGTCGCGGCCGCCGCTTCACTCATCCTCCGCCCCGGGTCCATCTTGGTCTCGGGCGGCGCAGTCAGGGCGGTTTCGGCCATGATCCTCTCCGTGTCTTATTTTTTGTTTTTGCGTTTCCTCACGGGGACTCTAGCCGATGACGGGCCCTTGCCAAGGCGTGACTTCGGGGCAGGCCGCTTGCCTGATGGGGGCGGCGCGTCTGTCTTGATGGCGTGTTCGGTGTTCAATAGGTGGCCAATGGCCTGTTGCAGCAGGTCGGCCGGCACTTCCTCGACGGCGCCCGGGCGCAGATCGTCCAGCAGGAAGGGGCCATACTGGACCCGGATCAGGCGATTGACCTTCAGATCAAGGGATTCCAGCGCACGACGCACCTCGCGTTTCTTGCCTTCGGACAGGCTCACGGTAAGCCAGTTGTTCGCCCCGGTCTCGCGGTCCAAAACGGCCGTGATCGGCTTGTAGTCGATCCCGTCCACCGTGATGCCCTTGGCGAGTTCGGCAATCTTTTCCGGGGTCACGGTGCCGTGCGCACGCACGCGATAGGTCCGTTCAAGTTCATTCTTCGGAAGTTCCAGGGCCCGGGCGAGGGCGCCGTCATTGGTCAGCAGGAGCAGGCCTTCCGTGGTCAGGTCGAGCCGGCCAACCGTCACGACCCGCGGAAGCGATTTCGGCAGTTCCTCGAACACGGTGCGCCGGCCTTCGGGGTCCTGAGTCGTGGTGATCAGGCCGGACGGCTTGTGATAGCGCCACAGGCGGGTGACGTCCGGTGCCTGGACAGTCTTGCGACCAACCCGGATCTGTTCGCGGCCTGTGACCTTGAAGGCCGGGGAGGTCAGCTTCACGCCGTCCACCGTGACCTTGCCTTCCTCGATCATGCGCTCGACGTCGCGGCGCGAGGCGATGCCGGCACGGGCGAGGTATTTGGCGATACGCTCGCCTTCGCTCCAGTCCTTCTCGGGCGCTGGCTTGCGGGATTTGGGGGCAGGGTGCGGCTTGCGCGGTCCGGAAGGTTTCCGGCGCGAGCGGCCCGTCTCTCGACGCTCCGTCATGGGATGTTCTTTCGTTTGGCTCTAGAAAAGGGATTGGATGAAGGGCGCGGCAATGGCAAGGCCGAAGATGAGTTCGAAGGCGATCCAGACCGGGATCATGCCCGGCTCGCGATTCTTGCGCCGGTCTGCAATGCGCGACATCAGGCGGCCGACCCCGGCGCCGACCCAGCCTGCAGCCAGTGGCAGAACCACCAGAGAAGTCAGGATTTCCGGGTCAGAATTGCCGAGATTGACGACCAGTATCGCCGTCATCAGGTGGGAAAACAGGAACAGGCCGCCATAGGTGGCGCGGAATTCGGAGTATCCACCCGGCCGCAGCGGGTCCGGGTCCTCGACAAGGCGCACGATGCGGCTCGCCCATGCTGGTGAGAACATTGCAGAAAGGCCGAGAACAGCCCCGGCCAGCAGCGTGATGAGGGATATGATTTCACCGACAGTCATGAAAGGCAGTCTCCTGGATGATCCCTAACATCTAGGCTGCTTCGCCGGAAAAAACAGCCGGTCGGGCAGTCAGGAGGCCTCGCTGAACAGGTCCAGGGTCCGGACGATTTGCGGGGCAGGCCGCCCGAGCAGGTAGCCCTGGCCCCGGCGGACACCGAGCAGTTTCAGCGTGTCGAGTTCCGCTTCGGTCTCGATGCCTTCGGCGATGATGTGGGCTGAGGTCTCGCGGGTGTAGAACAGGAGCGCGCCGATCAGGGCCCGTCGGGCAAGGTCGGAATCGACATTGCGGGTCAGGCTCATGTCGACCTTCACATAATCCGGATTGAGTTGGACGATATGGCGGAGCGAGGAATGGCCTGCGCCGGCATCATCAACTGCCAGTCGGAGGCCGGCATGGCGCAGCGGGCGCAGCACCTTGGTAAAGGCGTCATAATCGTCAATCACGGCATGCTCGGTGATCTCGAGCAGGATGCGGTCGAGCGGCAGGGACAGAAAGCTCTGTGCAAACTGGTCGCTCATAACGGTCGAGGGGGACGCATTGACCGAAATATACTGGTCCGGACCGATTTCCGGGATGCGGCGAACGGCCTGGCGGATCGAGGCCAGTTCGAGTTCGACCGACAGGCCCACGGCTGCCGCCTCATCGAACCAGACATCGGGAGAGCGATAGGGCTCGGCCGAGAAGCGGCAGAGCGCCTCATAGCCGGATGGGCGCATCTGGCCGAGATCGACAATGGGCTGATAGGCGATGGCGAAAGCGCTGGTGTCGAGCGTGTCGAGGATGCGGGCACGCATTTCCTGCAGACGCCGACGCTGCTCATGATCCTTGTCGATATGCTGGGCCGCCAGATTGGCGAACAGGCGCATGGTTTCGAGGTCACGGTCATTCAGGCTGGTGTTCGGTTCCGGCCCGAGGCAGCAGAACATGCCGTAGGGCGTTCCATCCTCCAGATGGATCGGAATGCTCATATGGGCGCCGATGGGAATTTCCCGCGTAATGGGCATGGCCAGCGCCAAAGGATTTTGCGACGTATCCGGAATGAGTTCCGGCAGGCGTCCTTCAAGGATGTGCAGGCAATAGACTTCCGTCAGGTCGCGGCTGTCACCGGGCTTGATGAGATGTTCGAGACCGGGCGCGTCGACATAGCGGAATACCGAATCCCCATCCACGAATTCGGACACATAGGCGATCGGCATGCCGAGATGCTGTCGAATGGCGCTGAGGGCGGAATTGATCGCCTGCCGCGAAGATTCCGCGTGCTTGTCCAGTATGGATGTGGGGAGTGAGAATCCCGTCATGACTTAGGCCCCTGAACCCGCATTTCCCGGCCAGTTGGAGTGCGGCCGCAGCGTGCCACCCTAACGGCTTGTTCCTGCAAGACCGTTCCCATCATTGATGAAGCCGAACAGGCTTTCTTCGGACTTTCGTAATAAATGCTGCACAAGTCGCGCCAGGGTTGCGGGGGGCGTCGGGCAGCGACAATTTTACCGCTTTTCGCCTTCCGGGGCGCGGGTGTAGGCAAGCCGTGCGAGTGCAGGAGTGGCGCAGACGCGTCAGGGCGCGGATGACACCGAAGATTCTCACCACATTGCGGACCTATTCCGGGCCGCTCTTCCTGGATGATCTGTTTGCTGGCGTCACTGTTGCCCTGGTGGCTATTCCGCTCAGCCTGGCGATTGCCATAGCCTCCGGCGCCGATCCGGCGGCCGGTCTCGTGACCGCCATCATTGCAGGTTTCCTGATCTCTGCGCTGGGCGGTAGCCGGGTTCAGATTGGCGGTCCGACGGGCGCCTTCATCGTGGTCGTGTTCGGCGTGATCGCCGCGCATGGGTATGATGGGCTTGTGCTGGCCACGTTCATGGCAGGGATCATCCTTGTGCTGGCAGGCCTGATGCGGGCGGGCAATCTGATCGGCTTCGTTCCGGAAGCCGTGGTGAACGGGTTCACCATTGGCATTGCCATCATTATCGCGGCGAGCCAGGTGGGGGACCTGTTCGGGCTGCAGGTGGAACACCTGCCCGCCGAGTTCGTGGGCAAGGTCGAAGCCCTGTGGGCGGCGCGGTCGAGTGTCAATTGGCACGCTCTGGGCATCGGCGCGGCAACCATGGCCCTGATTGCCGGACTGCGCCGGATCGCGCCGAGATTTCCGGGACTGATCGTGGCGGTTGGCCTGACATCCGCGGCCGTGGCAGTGTTTGACCTGCCGGTCGACACGATTGGCAGCCGGTTTGGTGCCTTGCCGAGTCAGTTGCCGGCCCCCCATCTACCGGGGCTGAGCCTGGACCGGGTTGTGGAATTGCTGCCTTCGGCCTTTGTGATTGCTTTTCTGGCCGGGGTGGAGTCCCTATTGTCGGCGATGGTGGCGGATCGGATGACCGGCGGGCAATACCGGCGCAATGCGGAAGTCATGGCGCAAGGGGCGGCCAATATCGGATCAGCGCTGTTCGGTGGCCTGCCTGCCACAGGTGCAATCGCCCGGACGGCGACCAATGTGCGCGCCGGTGGCAAGACCCCCATTGCTGGCATTGTCCACGCGCTCACCATTCTGCTGGCCGTGCTGTTTGCAGCCCCGCTTGCCGGATACCTGGCCATGCCGGCCCTCGCAGGCCTGCTGATGCTGACCGCCTGGAACATGAGCGAACCGCACAAATGGCGCGGCTATCTGAGTGAAGAGGCAGCGAATATTGTCCTGCTGCTGATCACGCTGGTGCTGACAGTCGTCGGGGACCTGACCATTGCGATTGGGGTGGGCGTTTCCCTTGGTCTGGCTATCCGGCTGCGCCGGCGCCATGTGCCGCCCGCGGACTGGAACACGCCGGACCGCTAGGCCGAATTTCAGGAAATGCCCGCTGCCTTCCAGGCTTCCTTGGGCCAGCGGCGATGTTGCCAGAACCATTGGCCGGGATTGGCGCGTATCTGTGCCTCTATGAAATCCGTGATGCGCTGGACGCTGCGGCGGATATCGGCCGTTTCGTCACCGGTCGTTTCCGGCACGAACGGCTCGTGAAAGGTGATGCGGAAGCGGGCCGGTCCGGTGCGGACGGTGGAGACCGGGACGATGGGAACGCCATATTTCATGGCCAGCCGGGTGGGGCCTGGCGCGGTCATGGCGTCATGGCCGAAGAACGGCACGGCAATCCCCTCATTGAATTTCTGGTCGTTCATCAGCGCGATAGGATGGCCTTTCGAGAGGGCACGCATGAGTTCGCGCGTGCCGATGCCCTTGGGCGCGTTGACCTGTGTGCCATAGGCGGCGCGCAGATCCGAGATGCGCCGGTCGATATGGGGGTTGTTGAGCGCACGATAGGTCATGACGGCTTCGGGCAGGCGCTGGGTGATCGTGGCCGGCATGATCTCCCAGTTTGCGAAATGGCCGGAAATGAAGACCGCGCCTGCATCGCTGCTCTTGATGCGATCGAGGATTTCGAGACCGATGATCTCTACCCGCCCTGACGTGTACGGATCGATGGAGGGGAGGTGTGGCAGTTCGCCTGCCACACGGCCGGCGCTTTCCCAGGCGGCCAGGGCCGTCTCGTCGATCCGGGATTCAGACCAGTCCGGGAAGGCGAGTTTGAGATTGCGCTTGACGGTTTTGTGCTGGGACAGCCGGGGGCCGATCTTCTTCATCAGCCAGCCGCCGAAATCCGACGCACGATCCGGCCCGAGCAGTTTCATCGGTCCCCAATAGATGAAATCCCAGGCCACCGTCTCCAGCCGCCACTGGACGCGTTGCCAGAAGCTGGCGCGGTTATCGATATCCTTGGGGCGGACGTATTTCGGCGCGGTCTGGGTCATGAGTCCTGCGGATAGAGGATCGGGTTGAGCAAGGCGTCAAGCTGGCGGCTGTCTTCGAACTCGGCCTTGACGGGGAAATGCAGGATGTCCGCGCGATCGCCAGGCTGCAGCCGGACATGGTCCTTGCTGGTGGTGATCAGCCGGGCGCCATGATCTTCGGCGAGACGCCGCAGGTGGGCGAGGTCCCCCTTGGAGAAGACATGATGATCGGGAAAGTCGACGGTGTCCCGCACATCGCCGCCACTGGCCGCGAGACTGTCAAAGAATTTCTGCGGCCGCCCGATGCCGGCAAACGCCACAAGCGGGCCTTCCGGCGGCGGCGCGGCGGGCACGATTCGCGCACGCAGGACAGGCAGTCCGCTGCGCCGGACATGCTGGGGCACGTCACCATCGCCCATCAGGATCACTGCATCGGCCCGGGCCAGACCGTCTGCGACGGGCTCCCTCAGCGGGCCTTTTGGCAGGACGTGGCCATTTCCGAAGGGCGCGGCCGCATCAATGACGACCAGCGACAGATCCTTGTGTACGCCGGGATTCTGGTGGCCATCATCCATGACCACCACATCAACGCCATTGGAGGACATGAGCTGGACCCCGGCAAACCGGTCCCGGCCGATCCAGCTTTCGCCCGTCTGCGCGAGAAGCAGGGGTTCGTCGCCGCACATGTCGGCTGTGTGCCAGTCCGGATAGACTCTCTGCGGACTGATCTCGGAGCCGCCATAGCCGCGCGACAGGCTGGCAGCCTGCAGGCCTGTCTCATCAATATGTTGCCGAAGGGCCTGCACAATGGGGGTCTTGCCGACGCCGCCCACCGTCAGGTTGCCGACACAGATGACTGGAATTGAGGCGCGCGGCGGTTCGGCCCGTGCCAGCTTGCGCCGGATTCCCCAAGTGTAGAGGGCGGCCAGCGGCGTGAGCAGGGCGCGGGTCAGGGGGGCGGCTTCCCGTGATCTCGGATCAAGTCCGGCGGACCAGAAATAGGGTGGCTTCATTGCAGCAGGCCCGGTTCGGGCAGGAGCGGCAGCAATGCCTCGAGCGTCAGCGTCATTGGCGCGTCCGCTTCCTGTGCCAATGCAGACAGCGCATCCTCCGTCGGCGCCGCCATGGTCATCAGCGCCTTGCCGATCGCCTTCGGCGTCTTGAGCCGGCGGATCAGGCCCTGCTTTTCCAGACTGTCCATCATTGTGGCGAAGTTGAAGACGTCCGGACCGGTCACAACAGGACGGCCGAGCCGGACCGGCTCGAGCGGATTGTGCCCGCCAACGCCCGGCGTGTGGCCGCCGCCAAGGAATACGGAATCGGCGAGCCGGTACCAGAGGCCCATCTCCCCCATCGTGTCTGCCAGCAGGACCCGTGTGCGTGGCGTCGGCACTTCACCGCGCGAGCGACGCGCGAAGGGCAGGCCACGGGCGCGCAACAGGGCTTCGACGTCATCCCCCCGGTCCGGATGGCGGGGAGCGATGATCAGCGCGGTGTCGTCCGCGCCCTTGAGGGCGTCCAGGAAGAGGGCTTCTTCGCCTTCATGCGTAGATGCCGCCAGGATGCAGCGCCGATCCCCCAGAAAACCTTCGCGCAGGCGGCGGGTTTCGACTTCGCTGGCCGAAGGGGGCGGCAGGGCCGATTTCATGTTGCCGGTCGATGGCACCGGTCGGCCGAGCAGGGATTCCAGTCGGCGGGCGGTGTCTGTATCCGCAGCGAGAACGACATCGAACCGTCCCACGAGGCGCTGGAACGCGCCGCTCAGTTTCTGCCAGCCTGTTGCGGAGGAATCGGTCATGCGGCCATTGACCAGGGCGCGCCGCGCCCCGGCCCGCTCCGCTTCCAGGATCAGATTGGGCCAGAATTCGCCCTCCCCGAAGATGCAGAGGTCCGGCTGCCAGTGTCGGATGAACCGGCGCGCAATGCCTGGCGTGTCGAGCGGGGCCATCAGATGAATGGCACGATCCGGCAGGGCCGGCCCGATCAGGCGGGCCGAAGTCTGGGTCTGGCTGGTGAACAGAAGCAGGAGGTCGGGACGAATGTCCAGAAGACGCTGACCAAGTTCGAGCAGCAGCTGGCTTTCGCCGACACTGGCCCCGTGCAGCCAGACCAGCGTGCCGCCCGGCATGCGGCGCGGCAGGTTGCGGGCGAGGCGCTCATTGATGCGGCCATAGTCTTCCTTGCCGGCGCGGGCACGGTGTTTCAGCACGCCTCCCAGAAAGGGGGCGGCTGCCCGCGTGAGATTGCGGTAGAGATGGATCGCTGCAGTCATTGCCGTGTGGTGTCCGTCATCGTCCCGGAATCATAGCCTGCCAGCATGTCGGCCCTGGCTGTGGCCGCATCAAGCCGTTTTTGCAATTGCGCCTGCAAGTCCACCGGATCGAGGTCGCGTCTGGTCTCGAGCGGCGGACCGAAGACGATGGCGCCACGGGTGAAGGGCCAGGGGATGATGAGCCGGTCCCAGGTCGAAAGGCGGGTGGCCGGTTTGACCGACAAGGCGTAAGGCAGGATCGGCACGCCGGCCCGTTGCGCGATCATGATCGCGCCGGGACTGACAATCTCTGCGGGCCCGCGCGGGCCATCGGGCGTGATGCAGACGGCAGTGCCGGATTTCAGCAGGCGCACGGCTTCGGCAATCGCGCGCACGCCGCCCTTGTCCTTCTTGCCCTTCTTCTTGTTGGCGGCAGATCCCCGGACCGGGTGCAGGCCGAGATGACCGATGGCGCGGGTCACGGCTTCGCCATCCGGAGACAGGGATACTAGCATGGCCCCGTTCTCGATCCGGCCGGGCCAGCGTCTCATCAGCCGGTGCCAGCCGCTCGGCAGGACCATGATGCGGGAATGCCAGGCTGCCACCACCATGCCGGAATGGCGGGCCCATTCGGCTTGGGCAGCCTCGTCGCCCTCCACCGTCCACCGGACCGTGCGGGCAATCAGCGCCATCCAGCTCCAGATCAGGAAGCCAAGCAGGATGGTCATGGGTTTGGAGCGGAACAGGGATTTCATCGCACAGTCTTATACTGCGGTTCGGGATTGGAACCATGGTTAAGATGCTGCTGGCGCGGGCAGTGCTGTCCGGAAGCGGGAATGGTGGGCGATAGTGGGTTCGAACCACTGACCCCTGCCGTGTGAAGGCAGTGCTCTACCACTGAGCTAATCGCCCGATTCAAGGAAGCCGATCCCGTAATCCGGGTGCGAGTCGAGGTCAAGAGGGGATGTCTGTTGGAGGTGATTCTCCCGAATCCAGCAAAAATAGCCATGCGAAAAAGCATTCCTAGCATGCGATACAATCGTTTGCGCATGCATCCTTGACGGGAAGAAGCTACGAATTTTCAGCCGGAAACGGGTTTGTACCTAAATCGGGTTACAAGCATTTAGGGGTTATTTGAGTTTTTTCTAACTTTGGCGGGAATTTCCTTGCGCGTGACACGAATATGAACAGATGTTCAATATGAACATCTGTTCATCGAAAAACCTTACACTAGTTTCATTCGAAATTAGCCTTGAGAAAACCGCAAAAGGCCGTCATGTTCCGGTCACACAAGGACGGCCCGGCCAACGGGCTGCGTGTAGTAAATAAGAAGGACAGGCGGGGGCCAAAGGCCTCAATAACAGTAAAGCCTGGAGAGAGAGAAAACATGAAAGACTGGTGTGACGAAGAAGGCGCAAAGCGCCTGCGTGAGAAGATTAGTGCCTACTGGGCCGAGCGTGGCTACGAAGTGGATGTCGACCTGATCGACGCCGGTTTCGTTCCCGCCATGCGCTCTGCCCGCACTGATGTGCGCAGCAATATGGTGAACGGCATGCCCCGCCGCCGCATTGCAAACGAGTCGGGCTCTGCCCGTCCGAGCTACCGTCCGCGCGAACAGCGCGAAGCGACGGCTTAGCTGACCCAATCTTCCAGCGCGGAAACAAGCTCTGAATAGTGCGTCAGCACGATATCTGGCTTGAGCTGATCTGGAGATTCCTCCTCGTACCCGAACGGGACGAAAATGAAGGGCAGTCCGGCATTCCGGGCTGCCCTTTCATCTGTCCGGGAGTCCCCGATCATGACGGTTCGTGCAGAGTCTCCACTCGCCGCCCGCACCGTGCGCAGAATATGGTCCCCATCCGGCTTGCGGCGCGGCACGCTGTCGGCCCCGACAATCGCGGCAAAATGGTGGGAGAGGCGAAGCGCCTGAAGCAGCCGGTCGGTCAGGGCCTGGGTCTTATTGGTGCAGACGGCCAGGATTGCCCCTTTCGCGGCGAGGGCTTCGAGCGCCTGCACCGCCCCGTCGAAAGGGTGGGAATTGTCCGCGAGATGGTCTGCATAATAGGCGATAAACTGATCGAAGAAGGCGTCCAGATCGGCGTCTGACGGTGTGATGCCGTGGGTCTGCAGTCCCTGGACGATCATTGCGCGCGCGCCCCGGCCGATCATGGTCTCGATGGTGTCGAGTGTCACTGGAGACAGGTCGGCATGTGTAAGGACATGGTTCAACGCGTCCAGCAGGTCCGGTGCGGTGTTCACCAGGGTGCCGTCGAGGTCAAAGACAATGGTCCATCCGTTCAGGGTTTTCGACATGCCCGCCACACTTCCTTTTCGGTCTCGCCTTTGATCGGCCTTTGGTCTAGGCGAAAGGAAACGCGAAATCGAGAGGGCAAGACCTGTGGACACACCGACCAGACAGCGCGCCGCCGTAATCCTCGCTGCGGGCAAGGGCACGCGGATGAAGTCGAGCCTGCCGAAGGTGATGCACAAGGTGGCCGGACGTCCCATGATCGACTGGTCGGTTGACCTGGCCCGGAGCGTTGGGTGCTCTCGGATCGTGGTGATCGGCCATCCATCACAGGATGTGCTGATCGAACATGTCAGCAGCACGCTCGGCGAAGGCAGCCTTGCCTATCAGGACCCGCCAATGGGCACGGGCCATGCTGTCCGGTGCGCCGAGGACGCGCTGGCAGGTTTTGAAGGTGATCTCGTCGTGTTGTATGGCGACAGCCCGCTGGTGCCGGCTTCTGCCATTGAGCACTTGTTCGAAAGCCTGGCCGAAGGCGCCGCCATCGGCGTGCTGGGCTTCGACGCGGCAGAGCCCGGTCTCTATGGGCGGCTGATCACGTCGGGTGCAGGTGATCTGGAAGCCATTGTGGAAGCAAGGGAAGCGACCCCGGAACAGCTTGACGTGACGCTGTGCAATTCCGGCGTCATGGCTGGCCAGGCGGCGACCATGTTCCGCCTTCTGCAGAATGTGACCAATGACAATGCCAAGGGCGAATACTATCTGACCGACCTTGTCGCGCTGGCGCGGGCAGAAGATCTGACGTGCAAGGTGGTCCGTTGCGATGAGGACGATCTGATCGGGTGCGATTCAAAGGCGGATCTGGCCGAAGCCGAGGCCATCTTCCAGAGTCGGCGCCGGGCAGCCGCGATGGCTGACGGGGTGTCCCTGATTGCGCCGGAGACGGTCTGGTTTTCCCACGATACCGTGGTCGAGGCAGATGTCGTGATTGAGCCGAATGTCGTATTCGGCCCCGGCGTGACGGTGCGCACCGGCGCGATGATCCGGGCTTTCAGTCATCTGGAAGGGGCCGAAATCGGGCCCGGCTGTTCGGTCGGCCCGTTTGCGCGGCTGCGGCCTGGAACGGTGATGGCGAGAGATGCCTTTGTCGGGAATTTCGTTGAAGTGAAGAATACGCGGATGGGCGAAGGCGCCAAGGCGAGCCACCTGTCCTATCTGGGTGATGGCGAGATCGGCGCGGACGTGAACATCGGGGCCGGGACGATCTTCTGCAATTATGATGGCTTTCTGAAGTACGAGACGAAGATTGGCGACGGGGCCTTCATCGGGTCCAACAGCGCCCTGGTGGCTCCGGTCTCGATTGGACGCGGGGCGATTATCGGCTCCGGCAGCGTGATCACGAAGCCGGTGGACGAGGATGCCCTGGCTGTGGCGCGGGGGCGGCAAAAGCAGATTGATGGATGGGCAAAGGGCTTCCGGGACCGCAAGGCCGCGGAAAAGGCAGACAGGAAAAAGGGCTGAGGTGATGGCGAACGAACACGAGAAGGAAAACGCGGCGATCGCGGCGATGGAATATGTCGAGGACGGCATGACCATCGGGCTCGGCACCGGATCGACGGCGAAATACTTTGTCGAATTGCTGGCCGAGGAGGTTGCCGATGGCCTGGTCGTGCGATGCATCGAGACCAGTGAACAGACCCGCCGACTGGCGAGCAGCCTGGGTGTTCCGCTGATCCCGTTTGAGCAGGTGGAGCGCATTCACCTGACCGTGGACGGGGCCGATGAGGTCGACCCCCAGGGACAACTGATCAAGGGCGGCGGGGCCGCCCTGTTGCGAGAGAAGATCATCGCCAATGCCAGCGATCACATGGTCGTGATTGCCGATCCGTCGAAACAGGTGGAGCGGCTCGGCAAGTTTCCGCTGCCGGTGGAGGTCACGCCATTCGGTTACACGATCACTGCCAAGCTGGTGTACGACGTATTGGCGGCCTCGGGAATTGACCGGCCGCGTGTTGAATTGCGGTCACTTTCCAATGGCGAACTGGTCGTGACCGATGGCGGCAATCACATTCTCGACTGCCATTGCGGACGTATCCCCGATGCCGAGGCGCTGGCGGCGCGCCTGTCCAATGTGCCGGGAGTTGTGGAGCATGGCTTGTTCATCGGCCTGGCCCGCACCGTGATCATCGGCAATGAGAATGGGGCCACGGTGTTTGAATTCTCATGATCGCGCCTCATATGGGGGTGCGAAACCTGTAGAGATTCAAGGACCCTCCCATGACTGATGCGACCTATGACTTCGACCTATTCGTGATTGGCGGAGGGTCGGGCGGAGTCCGGGCCGGGCGTCTGGCGGCGCTCTCGGGCGCGAAGGTGGGCCTGGCGGAAGAGTACCGGATGGGTGGCACCTGCGTAATCCGTGGCTGCGTTCCAAAGAAGTTCATGGTCTATGCCAGCCGGTACGGCAAGGACATCAGGAAGGCGGATGGCTATGGCTGGTCGACAGGAGACGTGTCCTACGATCACGCGAAGTTCGCGACGGCGATGCATGCCGAAGTCGATCGCCTGTCCGGCATCTATTTCCGAAACCTGAAGAATGCCGGAGTCGAGATTTTCGAGGACCGGGCCGAGTTTGTCGACCGGCATACGCTGCGCCTGAAAAACAGTGGCAAGACGATAACTGCCAGGAAGATCCTTGTCGCCGTGGGCGGTCGCCCGTGGCGCCCATCGGAACAGGAACTGCCGGGCGTGGAGCATACGATCACGTCAGACGAAATCTTCCACCTCGACGGTCTGCCGAAACACCTGGTCATTGCCGGGGGCGGATACATTGCCGTTGAGTTCGCGCATGTCTTTGCTGGGCTGGGCGTGCCGACCTGCCTGGTCTATCGCGGCGAGGAAGTCCTGCGCGGGTTTGATGCTGATGTGCGAACGGAAGTGCATGAGGGCCTGAAAGAAGCTGGGGTGCAGGTGATCACCGGCACAGTGTTCGAGACAATCGAGAAACGCGACGGGGCGGACCTGCCCCTGCGCCTGACCTTGAAGAACGGACACAGCCTGGACTGTGATGTGGTCATGATGGGGGTAGGGCGCCGTCCGAATACAGAAGGACTAGGCTGCGAGAACGCAGGCATCACGCTTGACGGGAAGGGCGCGATTCCGGTGGATGAATGGTCCCGGACAGAAGTCGACAATATCTGGGCCGTGGGAGATGTCACGGACCGCGTGGCTCTGACGCCGGTCGCGATCCGGGAGGGGCATGCCTTCGCGGAGACCGAATTCTATGACAAGCCCTGGCACTTCGATCACAGCGACATCCCGACCGCCGTATTCACGCAGCCCGAAGTCGGCACAGTTGGCATGACGGAAGCGGAGGCGCGCAAGGAATTCGGTGAGATCGATATCTACAAGACCAAATTCCGGCCGATGAAGAACGCATTGAATGGCGATCAGTCCCGCACGCTGATGAAGCTCGTTGTCCGGGCATCAGACGAACGGGTTCTTGGCGTGCACATTGTCGGCGATGATGCCGCCGAGATGATCCAGATTGCCGGCATCGCGGTGAAGATGGGCGCCACCAAGCCGGACTTCGACCGGACCTGTGCGCTGCACCCTTCATCTGCTGAAGAACTGGTCACCATGCGCCAGAAATGGGTGCCCGACGTTCAGGCCGGTTAGGGGTCAGGGACGCTCTCCGGTGGCCTCGTTCCCGAGCGAAAGATAGGCGCCGGAGGCAGCATCATAGGCATGGACCTCGTCTGAATCGCAAACCAGCAGCGATAGCCCGTCCTTGCGGGCCGCCAGGATGCCGAGGCGCTTGCAGGAGGTATCCACGGGGATCGCTGTGTTCGCGCCGGTGAGGGTCACCTCGCACGCTGTCAGACGGCCCCAACGGGACCAGAACGCGCAGGAAAGCGTGTCGGCGGTGCCATCATCATCGATATCGAACTGGATCGACTGGACGGCGTCGGCGCCTGCATCCGCGTCGAACATGCTGGAGCGCAATTCCGCCAGGGCGGTCGCTTCCCGTTTGAAGGTTTTCAGTACGAGTTCAGGCGTATCGCCTTTCAGGGCGTAGAGATGGATGTCCTGTTTGTAGTCATTCGTGTTCATGCCTTCATTGGCAGAGACAAATCTCGCCACCCAGCGCCCTTCGTGGAGTTCGGCTGTTGGCGGGTCCCAGGCGTGGATGTCCTCGATCTTGCTGACCAGGAAATGTCCATTGCCCATATCAGCAACGAAGTAATAGTCCGCCGGGCAGCAATTCCCGCCACCATGCAGTGAAACCACGGCATCGAGTGTGCCGTCGGAATTGAAATCCTTCAGCAATTCGACCTTCGGGGCGCCATATCCGAATTCGAGAATGGTGTATTCCAGTCCATTCACCGTTGCCTTCAGCACGGCGTTTTCCTGAAACAGCGAAAACTCCGTATCCTCCGTGAACCAGTACTCAGCCTTGCGCGCCGGTTCCGGGGGGGCAGCCGGCTGGGCCGGTCCGATGGTGCAGCCGGCAAAGCACAGGCCGCGGGGAAGTTTTCCGGGGGCCATGAAGGGGCGGCTGGATGCCTTGCGCTTGTCGGAGACTTCGGCGAGCGCCTGATAGAAGGCGACGACGGCATCCTGGCCCGGTCGCCGGATTTCCTCTGCAAGTGTGGCCGCGAACAATCCGTCATCCGGCGTCGTTTCGCCGGCAGCGGTTGCGAAGGCGACCAGCATGCCCGGGCGCTGGGACACGCGGGTCATGCCCTTTTCGGCTACCGATTTCGAGAAGGCGAACTTCAGTTCGTTCCGGCACGCATCGGACACGACAAAGACGGCCTTGGCCTGCGTCGCCTGAAGGCTGGCCAGCACGTCTTCCAGTTCAACGCCCTTGCGGAAAATCTGGCTGGCCGACGTGATCGTCTCGCGGGCCGGGATCAGGAAATTGCGCGCCTCGCGGTCATCATAGGCGGCGGCACCGTGTCCGGAATAATAAAAGAAGGCGACAACATCATGCCCGGCATCGGCCTGCTCCGTGATGCGCATCTCGAAGGCGTCAAACGCATCTTCCATGCCGTCTTCATCCAGGTCGAAATGGGGCAGGGTCTCGAAGCCGACATCGCGCAGGGCCGCTTCCATGGTCCGCACATCCCGGTGCGTGTTCGACAGCGCGCCAACTTCTGCCGGATAGTCCTGGTTGCCGATGAGCAGGGCGATCCGCCTCTCCTCAGCGCGGACCGCGGAGGCGATTGCCAGCGAGAATACCAGAAGCAGAATGTACCGGAAGGCTGCCATGCCGAACGTCCCCTTGTTCCACATCTGGAATACTAGGGCGCAGGCGGAGGGTTGTCATTACCCGTCAGGATTCGACCAGTGTTTTCAATTCGAGCGCGACTGTCTTCAGGCTTTCCCGCATGTGCTTGAGGCCGCCGCCACGACCCGAATGGATCAGCAATTGTTTCCAGGCGGGCTCGCCTTCCTGCGGCGCGCGGACCTGGAGATGGCCGGAGCGGGGCAGGGCGGAGCGCAGCAGGGCCGAGGCCAGATCAAACCCCGCAGCCGCATTGTAGGTGCCATTGCGGGCATCGGCTTCGAAAGTGGACTGTTCCGAGCGGGCTACGAAATTGAACAGGACAGACAGGTCGGGCCGGCTGTCCGCCGCGATCTGGTCGCGGATCACCTGGTTCAGCAGGCGCACACCGCGCAGGGAATAGATGTCTGCCTGCATCGGCGCCAGCACGCGGTCGGCCGCCTCGAGCGCACACCGTGTCAGGAAGGTGGCGTTCGGATTGGTGTCGAATACAATCAGGTCATAATCGCTGCGATAGCGCTCAATGGACTGGAGAAAATGCTCCTTGATCAGGTCCAGAGACCGGGCGTCGGATGCGAATGCGTATTTCGAGATTTCGAACTGGCCGGTAATCAGGTCCAGCCGTCCGCCCGGACTGTCTTCCCCCATCAACTCGTGCACGATCTTTTCCTTCGGCACGGGCGCGAACGGATCGGTCGACAGGCTGAGCCAGGATTCTGCAGGGCTGGTGGCGTCGCGGGCGTGGATGCGTGATTTCTCGAACAGGGATATGACCGATCGGTCGGCCCCGGCGCTGGCATCGGCCAGATCCATTTCGAAGAAGGTCTGGGTCAGATTGTACTGGGGATCGAGATCCACGAGCAGGATCCGCCCGCCAAGCGCGCCCTGCCAGGCGCCGAACACCTGACTGGAGACGGTGGTTTTCCCCACACCCCCCTTCAGGTTCATGACGGCCAGGACGGGGCATTTGCGCTTGTAGGCCTGACGGGTTTCGGCCACGAGCTGCTGCAGGCCGTCCGGCGTGGTCGAGGACAGGCGCAGATGCGGCAGGACTTCGTGCTTGAAGAAGCCGTTCAGGCGGGCCTTGTCGATCTGGTAGGGGATCAGCTTCAGTCCGCGGGCCCTGGCCCGCTCGACATCCTGGCGAACCGCCTTCGAGCGGACCGAGGCCGCCGAGACCAGCACGATCATGGCAAAGGCATCATCGATCGACTGATTGGCCATGTCGCGGGACGCACCGTCATTCGGAACATACCAGTCCGGGATGGAGGCGGCCCGGAGCGCTTCATGCAGCTCCAGCAGGGCGTCGAAGTCTTTCGCGGAGTGGCTGATATAGACGTGCGACATGATGGGTCGGGCGATCCTGTGGTGACGACGAGCCTGAAGGATTACTAAAGGGCCAAATCATGATTCCGCCAGCAATCTGCTGTGAAATTATGGTGAAACTTGAGCGTGTGCCTGCCATGTGATTAATGCGGCTCATAATTGGAGTGACCGAAATGACCTGGACCCCCTCAGACTGGCGCCAACTGCCGGCAATGCATATTCCGGAAGACTATCCGGATTCTGCTGCGCTCGCTGCAGTAGAGGAAAAGCTGAAGAGCTTTCCGCCGCTGGTGTTTGCGGGGGAAGCCCGCCGCCTGAAGCAGCGCCTGGGTGAAGTGGCAGCCGGGGAGGCCTTCCTGCTGCAGGGCGGCGACTGTGCCGAAAGCTTCAAGGAGTTCCACCCGGACAATATCCGGGACACGTTTCGCGTGATCCTCCAGATGGCGGTCGTCCTGACATTCGCCGCTGCAAAACCGGTGGTGAAAGTCGGCCGGATTGCTGGACAGTTCGGCAAACCGCGGTCCTCGCCGGTCGAAACCATCGATGGCGTGACGCTGCCATCCTATCGCGGCGACAACATCAATGGCATGGATTTCACGCCGGAGAGCCGCTTGCCGGATCCCGAGCGCCTGACGCAGGCCTATTCGCAATCCGCGGCGACGCTCAACCTGCTGCGGGCCTTCAGTCAGGGCGGCTACGCCAACCTGGCTAATGTGCATCGCTGGATGCTGGGTTTTGTCGACCGCAGTCCGCAGGGCGAGCGGTATGAACAACTCGCTGACCAGATTTCGAAATCCCTGGACTTCATGAAGGCTTGCGGGGTCACGCCGGACAGCGTGCCGCAAATGTCCCAGGTGGAGTTCTACACCAGCCATGAAGCGCTTCTGCTGGGATATGAGGAAGCCCTGACCCGGATCGATTCCACGTCTGGCGAATGGTACGACACCTCCGCCCACATGTTGTGGATCGGCCATCGCACCCGTCAGCTCGACCATGCGCATGTCAATTTCTGCAAAGGTGTCCGCAATCCGATCGGCGTGAAATGCGGCCCTGGCCTGGAGGCCGAGGAATTGCTGCGCCTGATCGACACGCTGAACCCGAATGACGAACCGGGCCGGATCACGCTGATCTCGCGCTTCGGCTCTGACGGCGTCGCGAAGGGCCTGCCACCTCTGGCGCGAGCCGTGAAGAAGAGTGGAAGTACCGTTGTCTGGTCATGCGACCCGATGCACGGCAATACGCTGAAGACCGAGAGTGGCTTCAAGACTCGTCCGGTGGACCGGATCCTGTCGGAAGTGCGCCAGTTCGTGGATGTGTTGTCGGCCGAGGGTTGCTATCCGGGCGGCGTGCATTTCGAAATGACCGGGCAGAATGTCACCGAGTGCATCGGGGGCGCGCAGGCCATTTCCGAAGAGGACCTGTCATCGCGATACCACACCCATTGCGATCCTCGCCTCAATGGCGAACAGGCCCTTGAACTGGCCTTCCTGATCGCCGAGAAGCTCCAGTCCGTCGGAGCCTCCGGCGCTGCCGCCCTGAAAGCGGGCTAAGAAAGACAGTTCCATGCGCACGCATCGCCTGGGCTGGACCGCCTGGGCGCGGCCAGCCGACATCGCAGACCTGTTGCGGCTATCTGTGCCGATTGCGTTTTCGCGCATGTCGCAGATGCTGATGGCTGTCACGGACGCCATTGTGCTCGGCCAGCACGCGCCGGGCGAGTTGCCCTATATCCTGAATTCCTGGCTGCCCATGGGCGTGTCGCTTGGCCTCGGTCTTGGTGTCTTGCTGGGCGTTCAGGTGCTGACCTCGGAATTGCTCGGTGTCGGCCGGGAGCAGGAGAGCGGCCGCATCTTCCGGCGAGGCCTGCGCACCAGCGTCTGGCTGGGTTTCTTGCTCATGGCCGTGGTCTATTTCTCGGCCGATGCCTTGTTCAGCTGGCTGTTTGTCGAGATCGCCCCTCCGGCTGATGTGGTCGATCAGGTGTCGCCGGAAGCCGTTGCGGCTTCGGTGGCTGATGTGACCCAAGTCCTGTCCTTTGGCCTGGTCGGCTTCATGATATCCACGGTTTGCGGATACTATCTGGAGGCCCTGCGGCGGCCATTGCTGGTGTCCTGTGTGATGTATCTGGGCGTGTTCGTGAATGCCGGCATCGACCTTGCCCTGGTCGGCGGCTATTGGGGCTTCGAGCGCATGGGCGCTGAGGGCGTCGCCTGGGCGACGACCGGCTCGCGCTGGTTCATCACATTGCTCCTGCTCGGTGCGGTCCTGTTGCTGACCCCGGCCCTGAAGAAGGCACCGGCCGGTCCTGCCGATGAGGCCGGGCGGCAATTGTCGGTCGGGACGGGGACCGCGATCAGCAACGTGGCCGAGTGGGGCGGGTTCAATCTGACCTTCGTGATCGCCACCTGGATCAGCCTCGCGGCGAATTCGGTCTATGGCTATGCCATCCAGATCATGGGGCTTTGCTTCATGTTCTATCTGGGCATCGCCACGGCGACGAGCGTGCGCGTGGCGGAAGCGTTCGGACGCCGAAATCTCGAGGAAATGCGCGACGCAGGCCGTCTGGGCGTGGCGGCGACCATCTTGATGGGCGTGGGCCTCGGCATTGTTTTGGTCGTGTTCAACGACACGCTGGCCGGGTTCCTCGTCAAGGAAGACGCCGTGATCAATGGTGTGCACCTCGCATCCGGCATCGCGGCTCTCCTGGTCATGGCATCTGTGGTCACGGTGTTTGACGGACTACAGGCCACGGCATCCTTCGCCCTGAGGGCGCAGGAGATTGTCTGGTCGCCGAGCCTGATCCATATCGGATCCTTCTTCCTGGTGATGCTGCCGGCCTGCTACTGGCTCGGCATTGTGGAAAGCCGGGGCGCGCGGGGCATGATGGAAGGCGTGTTTATCGGCGTGTTTACCGCCGGTGTGTTGCAGACGGTTCTGCTGGAATGGAAAACGGCGCGTCAGCCGAGCCGACGCGCCGTCTGAATTCCGGGATCAGGACCAACGGTCCTGACGGAATCCTAGAGGTCTTTCAGAGCCGAAGCCGGCTTGAAAGCAGCCGATGTCTTTTCCGGGATCTTGATTTCTTCGCCCGTGGCCGGGTTGCGGCCCGTACGCGCATTCCGGGTCTTGGCCGAGAATGTGCCGAAGCCGGCGATCGCCACTTGCTGGCGGTCTTTCACGGCGCCTGCAATTGCGTCGAAAACAGCGTCAACGGCCTTGCCGGCATCGCTTTGCGACAGTCCGGATTCGGCTGCGACAGCCTTCGTAAGTTCGCCCTTATTCATAGGGGTTCTCCTCTAAAGTTAAACGGCGATCCCCCGCCGTTGCAGCGACTTACCCACGATTCGTATGGCGTGAATATGTCGAAACCCCAATAAAGACGGGCTATGCGCCCAGAATCCAGCCCTCTTCTGACTGAATTTGCGATATTTTTCCCTCGTCAAGGGAGTTATTTGTGGAAATTCCCCCCTTGAGCAGGCCTTTTTCGTCAAGGTCCGAATAGTAACGGGCGATTTCGCGGACCTGCGCGGCGTCCGGAGTCTCGCCTTTTTCCGGTTTTGCCTTGACCAGAGACGGGTAGATTTCGGCAAAAACGACCTGCACGCCTTCCAGGCTCTCCTCGGTCATGTCGCCTGCCTCGAACTCGAAGGGCCAGACGCGGGAAGCCGGCAAAGCCTGGCGCAGGGCGTGCACATGCGGAATGCCGGTCAGCGACTGGCTGCCAACACTGCCGGTATAGGCCAGTTGCCAGACGGATTTCGGCTGGGCCCGGCCGGATTCACGCAGATGCGTTTCCGCGAGACGGTATTCGGCGAGATCCCGGCCTTCGAAATCCGGCTTCTTGTCGGACAGCGTCGACACGACATCCCGGGCCGGGGCACCCCAGAATGGAAACGGCCCCTTCGAGATCGCGTAATTCATTCCTGCAGCGATGGCGTAACGCGGATTGGAATTGTCCGCCTTGTCCTTCATTTTCGAGGCCAGATGCGCGTGCATGGCCTGCCACGGCGCGATGCCGTCGCGTTTGAGGCCCAGCGCATCTGCTGTCCCGGCCGGATAGCCGAGAGAAAAATCGAAACCGATCAGGACGCGGTCGCCGCGCCCTGTCAGTTTCGCGATGATGCCTTCCAGGAAGGTGCGTGCCTTCAGCCGCGTCTCAATGTTGACGGACTGGTATTGCAGCTTCAGCCGGGCATCCTTGGCCAGGATTCCGATCCAGATGGAGTTCTTCCCTGTCACAGGCTTGGACGCGGCACTCCAGTCCACCATCACATAGGCATCAAACAGGCGCGACATGACTAGCCCAGCTTGACCAGCATCTTGCCGGTATTTGCGCCTTCGAACAGTCCGAGGAAGGCTTCCGGTGCCTTGTCGATCCCGTCCTTGACGGTTTCCTCATACTTCATCTGGCCGGATGAAATCCATTTCGCCATGTCCTGGAAGAAGGCTGGTTGCATGTCAGCATGGCTGGACACGATGAAGCCCTGGATCTTGAGTTGCTTGCCGACGACCTGGATGATGTTGTGCGGACCGACCGGCGTGCCGGTTTCATTGTACTGCGCAATCATCCCGCATTCCGCAAAGCGCGCCATCGGGCGGGCGCATTCGATTGCTGCGGCCAGATGATCTCCGCCCACATTGTCGAAATAGACATCAATGCCTTTCGGTGCCGCCGACTTCAGCGCCTTGACCAGGCCTTCGAACCCGCCAGCGGCCTTGTAGTCGATCACATGATCTGCGCCGAGGGATTTCACGAAGTCGCACTTCTCCGCGCCACCCGCCGAGCCGATGACCGTGCAATTGTTGATCTTGGCAATCTGGACGACGGTGGAACCGACCGCGCCAGCGGCGCCGGAAACGAAGACCGTGTCGCCTTCCTTCAGTTCGGCAACGCGCAGGATGCCGGCATAGGCGGTCAGGCCCGGCATGCCGGCCACGCCCAGAAAGGCGCTTTCCGGAAGGCCGACATCCGGGAGCTTCTGCGCCATGGCCATTTCCGGTTTCCCGACCCAGGCGGTGCGCCAGCCGGCCATGGATGAAACGAGATCGCCTTCCTTGTAGTCCGGATGATTGGAGACGGTGACGCGGCCCACCGCGCCGCCCTGCATGGTTTCGCCGATCTGGAAGGGCGGGACATAGCTTTCACGGTCATACATGCGGCCCCGCATGTAGGGGTCCACCGACATCCACTCATTCTTCACCTGAATTTCCCCGGCACCGGGCGGGGCAATGTCGACGGTCTTCTTCTGGAAATCGGATAGTTTCGGCATGCCGACCGGTCGTGCGGCAAGGGCCCATTCGGTTGAAACAAGTGCAGTCATGGCGGTTCCTTCCTCTGATTTGTTGAGGGGTAAGTGGACCTGCGGACCTCGTGTGTGAAGGGGGCCGAAGCAAGAATCTGCAAAACTCTTTCTCAGTCCGGTCTGACCGCAAGACTTGCAGCAAAGGGCGATGCGGTGTCTTTAGGGTGGCAAGAGGGCCAATCTGTTATGACTACACTGAAAGTCGGCGTGGCAGGCGCCGGGGTTTTTGGAAACTACCACGCCCAGAAGGCGGCCGCCTCCGTGCGCACAGAGCTTGTCGGAATCTATGACATCGACCTCGAACGCGCCTCGCGCATTGCCTCCCAGTTCGGTGCGAAGGGCTATGACGATTATGAGGCATTCCTGCGGGATTGTGATGCCGTCGTCATTGCGGTTCCGGCAGTCTGGCACGAGACACTGGCCCGGCAGGCCATCGAGGCGCATTGCCATGTCCTGGTCGAAAAGCCGCTGGCCCTGACCGGCAAGGCCGCGCGCGACCTGGCCGATGAAGCTGCCGCGCGGGGGCGTATCCTGCAGGTTGGCCATCAGGAGCGGTTTGTTGCGCGCGCCATGGGTGTGCTCGCGATTGAAGAGACACCCTTGCTGATCGAGTCCGTTCGGGCCGGTCCACCCGCGCCGGACAATCGCGCCGGGGACGTGTCGGTGATCTGGGATTTGATGATCCACGATCTCGACTTGGCGGCCATGATGATGGGCAATGAGTTCACCGGTGTCATGGCCAGCGGCAAGCGCGTGCATTCGGACCATATCGACGAGGCCAGCGCCCAGTTCACCTATGCCAGCGGCGGCGTTGCCAGGCTGATGGCCAGCCGCGCGGCCGAGGCCCGGCAGCGCACCATGCATGTCGTGTATCCGTCCGGCGAGGTCTCCATCGACTTCCTGACGCGCCAGCTGGAGAACACGACGCCGTATGAGGTGCGCGTCGACATTGCCGCAGACCTGCCGGACCCGTTGGGGGCAGCAGACGAAGGGTTCTACGCGGCCTGTCTGGGGCTTGCCCGCAGCCCAGTACCGGCGCATGGCACGGTCGGGGCGGTGGCGATGGCGGAGGCAGCCGAGAAGACCGTGCTGGCCAAGCTGGACGCCTAGCGCGCCTGTTTCGGATCGTGCTTCGGCGCCGGCGCGAGACGCATCACTTCCGTCTGGAAACGCTCGTCATTGCCTTCGGCCAGAAATGGCAGGGCGTCCGAAATGGCCCGGCTCAGCGGATCGAACCAGTCATGGTCTGCCTTTGAAAAGTCCGACAGGACATAGGGCATCACACGGGACTTGTCCCCCGGATGGCCGACCCCGATGCGCACGCGGCGGATATTCTCGCCCAGATGGGCGATCATCGACCGGATGCCATTGTTCCCGGAATGCCCGCCGCCCTGCTTGACCCGCAGGCGACCGGGCGCAAGGTCAATCTCGTCGTGCAGGACGACGACGTCTTCCGGGGCCAATTTGTAGAACTGGGCGACCTTGGAGAGGGCGCGGCCGGTTTCATTGTAGAAGGTCTGCGGCTTGACCAGCAGTGTCTTGATCCGGTCCGGGCCGACGAAGCCCTCCGCGATCTCGCTTTCGAATTTTGAGCGCCAGGGCTGGAATCCGTGCGCGGCATGGATCTCGTCCAGAACAAGAAAACCGGCATTGTGCCGGTTCTTTGCGTATTTCTCGCCTGGATTTCCCTGACCGGAAAGAATGAGCACGATGTGGCCTCCCTCTTCCGACATGGCAGGGTTTGGCTGTGTGTCCAGCCCCAGAAGGCCGGACACACGAGACCAGAAGGTTCCGATCAGTCTTCCGACTCGGCTTCGGCGGCTTCGCCTTCGTCACCTTCTTCCTCGCCGGCGTCGGCGGCCGGTTCGGCAGCGGCGGTACGGCCGGCAATGGTTGCGATGGTGAAGTCACGATCGGTGATGGTCGGCTCGGCATCGTCCGGCAGGTTGATGTCGGAGATTTTCACATTGTCGCCGATTTCCAGTGCGGAGACGTCGGCATCGAGCGATTCCGGAATGTTGCCGGCCGGCACGAGCAGTTCCACCGTGTGGCGCACCACGTTGAGCGTGCCGCCCTTCTTCAGGCCCGGAGACACTTCCTCGCCCTTGAAGTGGACCTGGACTTCCACCTTGATCTTCTGGTCGCGGCTGACGCGGAACAGGTCGACATGCATCGGCTGGTCGGTGACCGGATGCATCTGGATCGCCTGCGGGATCACGAGTTGCTTCTCACCCTTGTGGACGAGCGTCGCGGTCGAGGACAGGAAGTGGCCGGTTTCGATGGCCTTCTGCACTTCATTGCGCTTCAGCGAGATCGCGACCGGATCTTCACCACCGCCATACAGGACGCCGGGCACGAAGCCGTCGCGGCGCGCTGCGCGGGAACCACCGGTGCCGGTGCGCTCGCGCAATTCGACATTGAACGTAATCTGGGATTTGGACATCTTGTTTCCTTTCGCCCTCGACTCCGCCTCTCAAGTTTGCATGGAGAGGTAAGAAGCTGACACGTACGGCCTTGCGCCGCCGTTTCTGAAGGCGCGCGGATACCCCATCCCGCCAGCCATGGCAAGGGTATGGCGGCAGGCCCGCCTACGACCAAAGTCCACCCTGTCAGCCGGGCAAGGTACGTGTATGCTCGGTTGTGGAGGAATCTGCCCGTGAAACATCACATCATGCTGGCGCTCGGCATTCTATTGGGGCTCGTCTTTGCGGTCCGGCTGGCCGTGGCCATTCTTGAGCCAGGGCTGGGTTTTCATGAACTCTATCTTGCCGGCGGACTGGCGCTGGCGGCCTGGCTGATGCTGGGCGGACTGGCGGAGTGGCGTCATGCCCGCGCCACCGGCAAGGCGGCCCCCTCCCGGGACGACTGATACCTTCGCGCCAGTGCCTGCGCATTTCGACCTTAGACCAAAGTTCATCTTTTCCATTCCGCCAGCTTCCGGCAGCCTGCAAGCTGCGGAACCCCGCACAGACAAAAATGTCAGGGAGGAAAAAGTGTCGGAACCAAGCAAGGAAATTGATGCGAAAGGGTATTGGCGGGACGTGATCCGCCTGACCCTGAGCCTGCTCGTCATCTGGTTTGCAGTGTCATACGGGGCGGGCATCCTGTTCCGCGACCTGCTGGACAATCTCTCGATCGGCGGCGCGCCGCTCGGCTTCTGGTTTGCGCAGAACGGATCGATCTATGTCTTCGTCGGACTGATCTTCTACTACTGCCGCGCCATGAACCGTCTCGAGAAGAAATACGGCGTGGAGGCCTGAGACGATGGGACAGGAATTCTGGACATATTTCTGGGTCGTCGGCACGTTCGGCACCTATATCGCGATTGCGCTCTGGGCGCGGGCCTCGTCTACGGATGATTTCTACGTGGCCGGCCATGATGTGCACCCCACGGTCAACGGCATGGCCACGGCAGCTGACTGGATGTCGGCGGCATCGTTCCTGTCGATGGCAGGTCTGATTGCGTTTCTGGGCTATGGCGGCTCGGTCTATCTCATGGGCTGGACCGGCGGCTATGTGCTGCTGGCGCTTCTGCTGGCACCATTCCTGCGGGAATTCGGCAAGTTTACCGTGCCGGATTTCGTGGGCGACCGGTACTATTCGACCACGGCCCGTCTAATCGCCGTGATCTGCGCCCTGTTCGTCTCCTTCACCTATATCGCCGGTCAGATGAAGGGCGTCGGCGTGGCCTTTTCCGGCTTTCTGGGCGTCGAATTCAATACGGGCATCATGGTGGGCATGGGGATCGTCTTCGTCTATGCGGTTCTGGGCGGCATGAAGGGCATCACCTACACCCAGGTGGCGCAGTATTGCGTGCTGATCTTTGCCTACACCGTTCCGGCAATCTTCATTTCACTGATCATTACCGGAAATCCGATCCCGCAGCTCGGCTTCATATCGAATGTGCGTGGCGAGGATGTGGCAATGCTCGAAAAGCTGAACACGGTCGTGCAGGATCTGGGCTTCCTGGAATACACCCAGACCAACAAGTCCATGTTTGACGTGTTCGCGATCACCGGTGCACTGATGTTCGGTACGGCAGGGCTGCCGCACGTGATCATCCGCTTCTTCACCGTGTCGAGCCCGGGCGCGGCCCGAGTGTCGGCAGGCTGGGCGCTGGTCTTCATTGCATTGCTCTACACAACGGCACCTGCGGTGGCCTCCTTCGCCCGACTGAACTTCATCGATACGGTGAACGAGTCGACCTATATCGCAGACGATGCGGACTATGATGCCGCAGCTGCGGCGATCCTTGCTGCAGGTGGCAAGCCGACTCCCAAATGGTTCAAGGATTGGGAAAAGACCGGCCTGCTCGGCATCGAGGACAAGAATGGCGATGGCATCATCCAGTATCGTGCAGGTGACGAGAATGAAGTCACCAAGCTGGATCGGGACATCTTCGTGATGGCCAATCCGTCGATTGCCAATCTGCCGGCCTGGGTGATCGGGCTTGTGGTGGCAGGCGGGCTCGCGGCTGCGCTTTCCACAGCGGCGGGTTTGCTGATGGTGATCTCGTCTTCCATCTCTCACGACCTCTGCCGGCGAACCTTCTTTACCGGCATGTCCGACAAGGACGAATTGCGAGTCGCCCGGGCCTCGGCCGCCGGAGCCGTGATCCTGGCCGGGATCATGGGGATGAACACTGCCAAGCTCGGTTTCGTGGCGCAGGTCGTGGCCTTTGCCTTCGGTCTGGCGGCGGCGTCGCTGTTCCCCGTGATCGTTCTGGGCATCTTCTGGAAACGGATGAACCGGGAAGGCGCGATTGCGTCCATGTTGGCCGGTCTCGTCTCGACCTTCAGCTACATCTACTACTTCAAGTTCGTGGATACCGATCCTGCGAACTGGTGGTTCGGCGTGTCGCCTGAAGGCATCGGCTTCCTGTTCATGTTCCTGTCCTTGGCTGTGGGGATCGTGGTGGCCCTTGTCACGGCCCCGCCTCCGCAGGACATCCAGGACCTGGTCGAGGACATCCGAGTCCCCGGACAGCGCTCGCCGCATGGCATCGCCGATCAGGACATGGCGCCGATCCCGGCAGAGTAGCGCGCCACTTCCCGGTGATTGCTGCGGGCGGCCTCCCTCTCCGGGCCGCCCGCTTTTTCATGCCTGCAGCAGAGGCTTTAGACAAAGGGCGCATTTGCCGGGGCGTCAGGACGTGTATGCTGGGGGAAGACGCATAGAGAGGTGTTCATGCCGGTCTGGCTGATCCTGGGCGCAACGACGCTCTACATGCTTGGATTGTTCCTGATCGCCTGGCAGGGCGACCGGCAAGCCACGCGGCCGGGCTTTGTCCAGCATCCGCTCGTCTATGCGCTGGCATTGGCCGTCTACTGTACCTCCTGGACGTATTTCGGCGCGGTTGGCACTGCGGCGCAAAGCGGGTGGGACTATCTGACCATCTATCTTGGCCCGACGCTCGTCTTCGTGGCGTTTCCCGGAATTGTGCGGCGGATTGGAGATGTGACACAGCGCGAGGGCATATCCTCCCTGTCCGATTTCCTGTCGGCACGGTACGGCAAGAGCCGCGCGGTCGCTGCTGCCGCAACGCTCGCCGCCGTGGCAGGAAGCCTGCCCTATATCGCGCTGCAGCTGAAATCCATCGGAATGAGCTTTCAGGCGCTTGCCTTTGGCGCCGACGGCACAATCAGCACGCCGGCCAATGAAACGGTTCTACTGACGGCCATTGCGCTGGCGATTTTCGCCATTTTGTTCGGCACACGACAATCGGATGCCACACGGCATAATTCCGGGCTCATGCGCGTCCTGGCACTGGAAGCCGTGCTGAAGCTGGCTGCGCTTGTGGCCGTTGCGGTCCTGTCCGTCTTTCTCCTTGCGCAGGGCGGCGTGCCGGAAGGCGGCGTGGCCACCCGGCCCTTCGAGCACTTTTCCATATCGGAACGCTTCCTGACCATGACCCTGTTGTCGACGGCGGCCATCATCTGTCTGCCCCGCCAGTTTCATGTCGCCATGATCGAGCGTCAGGCGCAGAAGGACCTCGATACGGCCAGATGGGTGTTTCCCCTCTACATGCTGCTGACGAGCCTGGTCGTGGTTCCCATCACGATGGCTGGCCTCAGCCTGTTCGGCGCCGCTGCACAGCCGGACCTGTTCGTTCTCGATCTGCCTCTGGAACAGGGGAACGGGCTTCTGGCGACGCTTGTTTTCCTGGGCGGATTTTCAGCGGCGACCGGCATGGTGATCATCTCGACGGTTGCGTTGTCCACCATGGTCACGAATGATCTGGTGGTGCCGGCCATCATGCAATCGGGACGGTTTGCCAGTCTCAGCGGCGATGCCGGCTCGCGCATCGTTTCGGCCCGCCGCATCGTCATCGTGGTCCTGCTGCTGCTGGCCTATGCCTATTACCGGGAAGCCGGAACGGGGGCGCTGGCCCAGATCGGCCTGTTGTCCTTCGCTGCGGCAGCGCAATTCTCCCCGGCGCTGATTGGGGCGGTTACCTGGCGCGGGGGGCGCCGTTCCGGCGTGCTGGCGGGCCTGATCGCCGGCATGGGGCTTTGGGTCTATACGCTCTTCCTGCCTGCAATTTTCGGCTATGAGGCAATGGCCGCGCTTGTGCCGGCAATCCTGGATCCGCACGCGCTGTTCGGCCTGCGGATTGAGGACAGCCTGACACATGGCGTCCTGTGGAGCCTTGGAACCAATCTGGCGCTGTTCGTGATTTTTTCGGTGCGGACGCGGGAGCGGTTGCGGGACCGTGTGCAGGCATCGGCCTTTGTCAGCGGCGATGAAGTGATCGAGATCGCGGAAGGCGCCGTGGACAGTCATGCCTTCCAGGTGTCGCCCAATGGACTGAAGACCCTGGCGTCGCGCTTTCTCACACCGGAAGCGGTCGATCATGCGTTTCATCAGTTCGAGGCGGAAACCGGCATTGTCGCGACCGGTGATGCGCCCGCAGACTGGCGTCTGGTTCAGCGCACGGAAAAATTGCTGGCCAGTGCCCTCGGATCCTCCTCGGCGAGGGTGGTGCTGTCCTCGGCCATTGGCGGCAGCGATGTGGCCCTGCCGGACGTTCTGTCCATGCTGGATCACAAGACCCAGGCCGCCCGTTTCGAGCGGCATATGCTGCAATCCATGCTCGAAAACATCCCGCAGGGGATCAGCGTGGTGGATTCCGATCAGAGGCTTGTGGCGTGGAACACGGCCTATGTGGAATTATTCGACTATCCGGCCGAAATGGTCGGCGTCGGTGTGCCTGTGGCCGATCTGATCGAGCACAATATCCGCACCGGCTGGATCGATGGAGACCCGGTTGAGGAAGCACGCCGGCGCGTCGGTCATATGCGATCGGGCAGTCCTTACACATATGAACGCCGAAACCCGGACGGGCGGTTCCTGCGCATCAGTGGCAATCCCATGCCGGGCGGTGGCTATGTCACCACGTTTGCCGATATCACGGACGACAAATTGCGGGAGCGTGCCCTCGTCGAGGCCAACGAATTGCTCGAAAGCCGCGTCAAGACGCGAACCCGGGAGCTTGAGCAGATGGCTGATGATCTCACCCTTGCCCGCAAGGAAGCTGAAGGCGCCAACGCCTCCAAGACGCGCTTTCTCGCGGCGGCCAGTCATGACTTGCTGCAGCCGCTGAATGCCGCGCGCCTTTATCTGGGCTCTCTGATGAGCAGAGATGCCGAAAGTGATCTGGCCGCGCGGGCCGACCGGTCCATTCAGTCTGCAGATGAACTGCTCAAGGGGTTGCTGGACATCTCCCGTCTCGATCACAGCCAGGTCGAAGCGGTTCCCGTACGCCTGCCGCTTGGACCATTGCTGGAAGACCTGGTCGATGAAGCCCTTCCGATGTCTCAAGCTGCGGGATTGGCGCTGAGGCTCGCGCCGACACGGCTTGCCGTTTACGCAGACCCGGATTTCCTGAAGAGCATCCTGCGCAACTTCATTTCCAATGCCCGCCGGTACACGCAGTCCGGCGGGGTCCTTGTCGGGGCCCGGCGGCGCGGGGATGTCGTCAGGATCGAGGTGCACGATACAGGCCCCGGCATACCGGCAGACCGTCTGGAACTGATCTTCGAGGAATTCCGGCGGTATGCGGATTCCGACAATGCCGGAATTCGCGGGGCAGGGCTGGGCCTGTCAGTCGTGCGGCGTCTGGCCGGGTTGATGGGGGCGGCCATTGACGTGCGGTCCACACCTGGCCGGGGCAGTGTGTTCTCCGTCACCGTTCCCATGGCGGAACTCCATCAACGCCCGCGCCCGAAGCCACCGATATCGTTGGAGCCGGAAGACCGGGACCTGGTGGGCCTGCGTGTCCTGTTCGTGGATGACGAGCCGGCCATTGTGGACGGGATGAACCGGTTGCTGGAAGGATGGGGGTGTCGGGCGCATTGTGTGAGAACCCCGGACGAGGCTCTGGCCGCGATGCGCTCTGCACAGTTTGACGCCGTGATCGCAGATCTCAATCTCGGCGAAGGGAGGAACGGATTGGACCTGCTCTTGGAGCTTCGCGGGCGCCTGACCCATGGCGGCAATGTATTGTTGCTGACCGCCGCCACATCGGCTGAGGACTTGTCGCCGGCCAGGACTGCCGGCGTGACCATCCTGCATAAGCCCAGCAATCCGTCGGATATTCGTCACTTCCTGAAGGTGTGTGCGGCGGCCGGGAGTGCGCAAGAGATGGTTCAGTCGGCGAGCGACGTTGCTTCCTGATAGACGAGCAGGGCCTGTGTGCGATTGTTCGCCCCGAGCTTCCGGAAGATCGCCGTCATGTGCGCCTTCACTGTTGCCACCGAAATATCCATCTCGAAGGCGATCTGCTTGTTGAGAAGGCCGTCGGACAAACCGGCAAGCACGCGCCGCTGGGCGGGAGTGAGGCTGGCGATCCGTTCGGCGGCGCTGTTGGACGGCAGCGCCTTGCCGACACATTCCGGGAACCATTGGCCGCCATCCAGTGTCGTGGCTAGCGCGGCGGACAGATCGTCAAGCGACATGCTCTTGGGAAGGTATCCCGCGGCGCCGAGCGTCCGGGCCGTTTCGAAGGCCTGCGGTGTTTCCGTTGCCGACACGACGACGATGGGGCAATCCGGCTTTGCGGCCTTCAGCCGGGTAAGACCCTCGAATTCTGCTGAATCGCCAAGGTTGAGGTCCAGCAGGACCAGATCCACAGTATCGGACTGCAGGCCGTTCAGGGCATCGGACAGGCTTGACGCATGCAAAGCCGTTGCGCCGGCGGGATAGGCGCATTCGAGTGCGGTTTCCAGCGCGTCGCGAAACAATGGATGGTCATCCACGATCAGCACGCGCGGTGCCTGTGTCACCTTATTCCTCCCCGAATCCGAGCCGCTTTTGCGGTCTGTGGATGTAACCAGAACCCAGCCAATATGCCATGGATCGGGCTGCAGCGCACTACGACTTTTGTCGTAGCACCAATGGCTAATGGCGGCCTGGCCGGATGCGGCAGATACTTCCTCACATAATCGAAAACGAGGGAGGAATGCATGTCTCGTACTTTCAAGGCCCTGCTGTTGTCTTCGGCGGCACTTACGATCAGCCTCGGTGCAGTTGCGGAAACGGACGATCTCGAGGCGCGCATTGCTGCGCTCGAGGCCATGGTCTCCGACCTGAAATCCGAATTGGCCGCTACGCGCGCCGAACAGGAAGAGATCGTCCGTATCCAGCCGGCCGCCACCCGGCCTGAGGCCGCGCCTCCTCCTCCGGCAGATGGGTTCAGGGTTGGTGACGCGACCCTGAAATTCGGCGGCTTTGTGGATGCGGACGTGCATGTCACCTCACTGAGTGATGGCACCATCGCCGGCAGTTCGATTGCGCGGGACTTCTATATCCCCGGCGCCACGCCTATCGGCGGGGACAGCATGACGTTCACGGACTTTACGGCCGAGTCCTCCCGCTTCTTCCTGGCCGCCTCGCGGCCGGTCGGCGACAAGACGCTGAGCGCGCATATAGAGATGGACTTCCTTGGCTCGGGCCAGGGCAATGAACTGGTCTCGAATTCCTATTCGCCACGCCTGCGCCGGGCCTTCATGAAGTACGGAAACTGGCTGGTCGGGCAGGAATGGTCGACCTTCCAGAACACGTCTGCCATTCCCGAAAGCGCCAGCTTCCTGATCCTGTCCGACGGCATGGTGTTCGTGCGCCAGCCGCAGATACGCTACACGCATGGCAACTGGATGTTTGCGGTCGAGAACCCGAACACGACGACCCTGAACTCGGGATCACGCGACGAAAACATCATTCCGGACGTCGTCGCCCGCTACAATATGAGCGGCGAGTTCGGCAATGTCTCGATTGCGGGCATCGCACGCCAACTGCGCGCCGATTTCGGTACCGCCGAAGACGAGGCGTTCGGATATGGCCTAAGCGTTTCAGGCCGGTTGAATGTCGGTGAAAAGGACGATGTCCGCTTCAATCTGGTGGGGGGTGAGGGCATTGGACGCTATGTCGGCCTTGCTGCCAGCCGGTCGACAGCGCTTGACCCGAACGGGGATCTGGAAGCCGTGCCGTCCTATGGCGGTCTGATTGCCTGGCGACATCCCTTCGGGGAAACCGCGCGGTTCAGCGGCGGCTATTCCGGCCTCTTCATCGATAATCCGGATTACCTCCCCGACACGGTGACCTCGTCGGTCCAGTCGGTGTTCGGGGCCATACTGTGGGACGTTGCGCCAAATGTGACGCTGGGGACCGAGCTGATGCATGGCATCCGCGAGATCGAAAGTGGGGCAGACGGCTCGATCACCCGGTTCACCTTCTCGACAAAGTATGCATTCTGATACGAGGACGGAAACATGCCAGATGGAGAGTCATTGATGACCGAAACAGCCAAGACCTATCCGGTTCCGGCGGATTTTGCGGCGAAGGCGAATCTCACCCCGGAAAAATATCGCGAAATGTACGCGGCCTCGATCGCGGATCCGGAAGCGTTCTGGGGGGAACAGGGAAAGCGGCTGGACTGGATCACCCCTTATTCGGTGGTGAAGGACGTGTCCTGGGAAACCGGCGACCTGCACGTCAAATGGTATTCCGACGGGGTCCTCAACGTATCTGCCAATTGTATCGACCGCCATCTCGAGTCCCGTGGGGACAAGGTGGCCCTGATCTGGGAAGGTGACGCGCCGGGACAGTCGCACAAGCTGACCTATCGCGAATTGCACGCGGCCGTGTGCAAGTTCGCCAATGTCCTCAAACAGCTGGGCGTAAAGAAGGGCGACCGGGTCACCATCTATATGCCGATGATCCTGGAAGCTGCCTATGCGATGCTGGCCTGCGCGCGGATCGGGGCGGTGCATTCGGTCGTGTTTGGCGGGTTCAGCCCGGAAGCCCTTGCCGGACGTATCACCGATTGCGAGTCGAAATTCCTCATTACGGCGGATGAGGGTGTTCGCGGTGGCCGGAAAGTGCCCTTGAAGGTGAATGCCGACAGAGCAGCTGACATTGCTGGCGGCATGGTTGAAAAGATGCTGGTGGTGAAGCGTACCGGCGCGGACATCTCCATGCAGGACGGCCGGGACCACTGGCTGCATGAGGCGGCCGAAGGTATTTCCGCCGACTGCCCGCCCGAGCCAATGAATGCCGAGGATCCGCTGTTCATCCTCTACACGTCCGGGTCGACCGGCAAGCCGAAAGGCGTGCTGCACACGACCGGCGGGTATCTCGTCTGGGCGTCCATGACGCACGAATATGTCTTCGACCTGAAAGATGATGATGTGTTCTGGTGCTCGGCGGATGTCGGCTGGGTCACCGGGCATACCTATATCGTGTACGGACCTTTGGCGAATGGGGCCACCAGCCTGATGTTCGAGGGCGTTCCGACCTATCCGGATGCCTCGCGTTTCTGGAAAGTGTGCGACGAACACCAGGTGACCATCTTCTACACGGCGCCCACCGCGATCCGGGCGCTGATGCGGGAAGGTGAGGGGCCGGTGAACCAGGCGTCCCGCAAGTCGATCCGGCTGCTCGGCACGGTGGGAGAACCGATCAATCCGGAGGCCTGGGAATGGTATTTCCACGTCGTCGGCGAAGGCCGGTGTCCCATTGTCGACACTTGGTGGCAGACCGAGACCGGGGGCACAATGATCGTCCCCCTGCCGGGCACTACGGACATGAAGCCGGGCGCGGGAAGCCATCCCTTCTTCGGCATGAAGCCGGTCCTGGTGGACGCCGACGGCAACGAACTGGATGGCGCGACCGAAGGCAATTTGCTGATTACCGACAGCTGGCCCGGCCAGATGCGGACGGTGTATGGCGACCATCAGCGCTTCGTCGAGACCTATTTCACGGCCTATCCGGGCAACTACTTTACCGGCGACGGCTGCCGCCGCGACGAGGACGGATTTTACTGGATCACCGGCCGGGTGGATGATGTGATCAATGTCTCCGGTCACCGCATGGGGACGGCGGAGGTCGAGAGCGCCCTGGTCAGCCATGACGCCGTCGCCGAAGCGGCCGTGGTCGGCTATCCGCATGATGTGAAAGGGCAGGGCATCTATGCCTATGTGACTCTGCGTCAGGGAGTCGATGTGGATGACGCTCTGGTCAAGAACCTGATCCAGCACGTGCGTCAGGAGATCGGGCCGATTGCCAGCCCGGACCTGATCCAGATTGCCCCCGGCCTGCCCAAAACCCGGTCCGGCAAGATCATGCGCCGGATCCTGCGCAAGATTGCGGAGAACGAGTATTCGAATCTAGGCGACACCTCCACACTGGCCGAGCCGGAAGTGGTCAACGACCTGATCGAAAACCGCCAGAACCGCTGACGCAAACTCACGGCTTTCGTCCTTCCGATTCAGAAGCCGCGCCCTTCTTCGGCGCGGCTTTTTTATCGTGCTCGTTGATTGGTCGCCGCCGGTTTCTCGCCCACGGGGACTGTGATTGACGTTTTTCACCGGTGTTTTAAGGCGGTATGCGTAGAAGTACGGGTGAAGCAGGCAGCGTTTGGTGCTGTCTCGCCGGACAATCGGGGAGGTCTTGCATGACCAGGTACGGAATGATGCTGTTGATGGCGTTGAGTGTCGCACTGCCGGCAAGTGCCTATATCGGACCGGGTGTGGGACTGGGCACGATCGCCATCATTGTGGCCATCGGCGTAGCCGTTGTGTTGTTGCTGGTGGGATTTGTCTGGTACCCGCTGAAGCGCCTGATGCGCCGCGGCAAAGACCAGGACTGACGTGACCGCCGACGCAGCGGCTCTTCTCGTCAGCATTGGCTGCGTCGCTGCCTTTGCGATCGCGTTTCTGCTGCTGAGAATCATGCCGGCAGCGAATGCGGCCATCGGGGTCACCACCGAAGGCGTGGCTGCGCTGACCAGCAAGACCCTGTCCGAACGTGAAAAGGAAGCCGCGGTCCAGAAGGCCGGCCTGCGCCTGATTGCCCACGCTTTCGGCCTGTTCCTCAGATTTGCAGGCTGTGCGGCCGCCGCTGCCGTTCCGGCCTATCTGGCAGATCGCTCAGGCTTTGTGCCGGCCTCCGCCACGATTGCGCGCCTGTCAGATCCCGTTTTCCTGATCGTCACCACTGTTGTGGCCCTTGCCCTTGTCTGGCTTGTGTCGAAGCTGCGTGGACGCGGAAAGGCGGGCGGGGCCAACTCGCAGGCCGAGCAGATCGTGCACATGGTTGCATTCGTGCCCTCCATTCAGAAAGCCGTGTTCGCCTTCGACAATGCCATACACCGGCTGTTTGGTCGCAAGCCGGGAGCGGTGCAGCATGTTTTCATCACATCCCTTGCGCGGGGGGGCACAACCGCCTGTCTGAATGCGATCTACAGCCAGGACGGGATTGCCACCAACACCTATCGTGACATGCCTTTCATCACGGCCCCCGTGGTCTGGAACGGCGTTTCCGGCGTCATGGCCCGCAAGACGGAGCGGCATGAGCGGGCACATGGGGATGGCATGGAAATCGATCTCGACAGCCCGGAAGCTTTCGACGAGGTCTATTGGAAGCTGTGGTGGCCCGGCAAGTACACGGATGCCGGAATCGCCCTGTGGGGCGCTGGCGACCGGACCGCGAAACAGGCCCGCAATCTGGGCAAGGCCTATGAGAAAATCGTGGCCGTACGGGGCGGACATGCCCGTGTCTATGTCTCGAAGAACAATGCAAACATTGCGCGCTTGCCGCTGTTGAAGGACATGTTTCCTGAAAGCGTGATCCTCGTGCCGCTGAGACGACCGGCGCCCCATGCGGCCTCCCTGCTGCGCCAGCATCGCAATTTCGTTCGCCAGCAAACGGAAGACCGATTTGTCGAACGCTACATGCGCGACATTGGGCATTACGAATTCGGCCTTGCGCACAAGCCGATACGGTTCCCGGGATTTGATCCGGAGCGGTATGACCCGGACAGTGCGGACTATTGGCTGCATTACTGGATATGCGCCTTCGAGGAAGTGCGGCGTAATGCAGGGGCAGTCGACCTTGTGCTGCAGGACGAGTTGCGCGTCTCGCCTGACGCCGTGATGAAGGCCGTGCTGCAGCGGCACGACATCCCGCATGATCCGGGGGCGGATTTCTCGGCATTCTTCCGCCAGGCCGAGGATATCACTGACGAGACGGTGTTTGATCCAGCGCTTCTGGCGCAGGCGAACCGGCTCTACGACGCGCTGAGATCAGGGCAGGGAGAAAGCTGACCATCAACTGGTCGGGAACAGCCGGGACCTATTCGGTTGTAGCACAGGTCGGAATTTCGGTCAGGAAATCGTCCGGATACCATTTTGCATTGGCAACATCCTCATTCCATTGAGGGTCTTTGGCCAGGACATTGTTGATTTCCAGAACCACTTCGCCCTCACGGTTCAGTTCGAAGATCTGGCCCTGCTCGGGAATGGTCAGCAGCATGTTGCCATTGGGCAGGTGCTCATGCTTGCCGCGAAACTCCGATTTGAACGGGAAGTCCTGACGGTTCAGATAGGGCGATATCTCGCCGGTGGCCGGATCAATGGCGAGAATCTCGGAATGATCGCGGCGGAAAGCATTGTTGTAGATCGTGATCGTGCCATCCGGATGAAAATCCGGATCGTGCTGTTTCAGCCAGGGGCCGAACCGGGCCCATTTCACGGTGCCGTCCTGACCCAGCACGGCAACCATGCTGAGAGTCCTCAGCGAGATCAGCAGGTCGCCGGTCTCGAACATCGGAAATGCGTCGGCCTTGTCCGAGGTCAGTTCTTCCAGATCGTTCGGGTGGAACACATCATGCGGACCTTCCTTGAAGGTCCGGAAATCCGCATCCTGCCAGTAGGCAAAATAGCTGGCATTTTCCTTCGATGTGCGGATCACGTCCTCGATCAGGCCGATACGCTTGGTTTCCTCGCCCGTTTCGGGATCGAATTTCACCATGTACTGGTATTCGACAACGGATGATCCTTCGCCATACCAGGTCCAGATGCCTCCATCTTCTGCCGGCGCGAGGGAGTGATGGTAGAAGCCATCCTGAATCCAGATCGGCTCACCACAGGCGTCCAGTCGCGCCATGAAGCCCAATTGGTCATAGGTGATGATGACAGAGCCGTCCGGCAGCATCTCCATGCCGTGCGGGCCCTGCGATTTCGCATTCCCGGAATTCTTCAGGCGGTTCCCGTCGACATTGCGTGCATTCAGCAGATTGCCGTCGGAATCCAGCACCCAGACGGCAAAGCCGTCAAAATCCTCGCTATAGCCGGATATGGCGTAATACCCGGATCCGACGGTCTTCTCAGGAGCGTGGACATGGGTGCGCTTCCGGATGGCGCCGTCCGGCGGCATGTGGCGACGGCCTTCCGGAATGACTTCGCCATAGGTGGCGAGGGTCGAGAAGACGGTCTTGATCTCCTTGCCATAGCCCGTGCGCCAGGTGTGACTTTCGCCCACGGCGATGCCCAATGTCAGGATCGCCCCGCCCGCAAGCAGCAGGGCAGACAGCTGGAAGATCTGCTTCTCAGACAGTTTGATCATGTTTTGCCTTGTTGAAGTCACACCACACCGCTGGACTATAGGTCCGTCCAGTACCGCTACAAACAATTATTGTACCACAACGCAGTATTAGCTGCAGATGACTACATTTTTATGCAGATGAGCACATGGTGGATGTTTGGTCATATGTGCGGCATCTGAAATGTATATTGCAGAAAGCAAATCTGTTCCGTCAGATCGCGGGAAGGTCCACAATGAAGCGCGCACCCCCTTCTGCGCGATTTTCCGCCCAGATTTTCCCCCGATGCGTGCTGACGATCTGTTGCACGATGGACAATCCCAGTCCGGAATTGTTTCCAAAGGCCGTGCCAGACGGGCGATCCGTGTAGAAGCGGCTGAAGATCTTTTCCAGCTTGTCTTCCGGGATGCCGGGTCCGTGATCCTCGACCATGATCCGCGCGATGGTCTGCGGTCCGTCATTTGACTGGTCGATGATCACTTCCACCCGTCCACCCTTGGGCGAGAAGGAGCGCGCATTGTCAATCAGGTTCCGGACCACCTGGCCAAGCGGGCCATCGCGGCCGCGTACCAGAAGCCGCGCGCCCATCGTGTCGTCGCGAAACCCGACCTGTACCGCATCCTCTTCCCGGCTGAAGGCCTCATAGGTCTGCACCACATCGCTGACGAAGCTGGCAATGTCCATCTGCTCGGTCGGCACGCGCGTCATTTCCGCTTCCAGGCGGGATGCATTCGAAATGTCCGTGATAAGACGGTCCAGTCGCTTGACGTCCTGCGCGATCAACTCGCGCAGCCGGTTGCTTGCGACGGGATCATTCTGCACCCGTTCTGCGGTTTCGACGGCGGAGCGGATGGAGGTCAGGGGGTTTTTAAGCTCGTGCGCGACATCTGCCGCGAATTGTTCATTTGCCTGAATGCGGTCCAGCAGGGCTTCGGTCATGCTCTGCATGGAGACGGCCAGGTCGCCGATCTCGTCCTTGCGGTGGGTCAGTGCCGGAATGTCCAGCCGGTCGGATGTGCCGGCGCGTATCCGGTCTGCTGCAACAGACAGGCGCCGCAACGGGCGGGCGATGCCCAGGGTCAAAAGCACCGAAGTGACAAACGCAACCAGGACGGCAACGCCGATGAAGGGGGCCAGCGCGGCCCGCTCTGCGCGGATGATCTCGTCGATATCGTTCGATTCGAGGGTCAGAACGCCGACAACCGCGGAAACCCGTTGCACCGGCATGGAGACCGATATGACTCTCTGCCCGCGGTCGGAGAAGCGCTGGCTGGCCGCTTCCTGTCCGCGTACGGCAATTTCGAATTCTTCCTCGAAGCTCTGGGCCACCAGAGCGTCGGAACTGCGCCGCGGCATGATGGGGCCAAGGGTGCGGCTCGCCCATTCCGACAGGCTCGCGCCGAGGCGGGCAAAGCTGCTCGGTTCCTGCAGGGGCGGCAGGGCGTCAATGTCAACGCGTTCCGACAGGTAGAAGCTGTCGCCGACCAGGTCGCCATCGGGCAAATAGATGCGGGCGCGCACACGTTCCGGCAGGTTCAGGCGGACAATGGTCTGGCGCGCGGCTTCCTCGTCCAGGCGTGGCTCGGGCGTTGTCGCATCATCGCCCAGGAGGCTGGTGAAGATCTGGGCCTGTGCAACAAGGTCCTGCTTCTTGGAAACCACAAAACCGGCGCGCATCTCGTTCAGGACCATGGCGCCGATGATGAGGATGGCCAGGCCGGCAAGGTTGGACGCAAAGATCAGGCGGGCGATGCGCGAGCCGAATATCTTCGACCCGTGCCGTGTGAATGCTTTCCGCCTGATCTTGTGGTCTGACATGCTGGCCTGGCTGTGTGCCGCCGATCAGGCGTCGGCAGCCACTTTCATGCTGACAATGCGGTCGGGATTGCGCGGGGGCTCTCCCTTGGCCAGCTGGTCCACCACATCCATGCCCTCGGTCACCTGGCCCCAGACCGTGTATTGCCGGTCGAGGAAGCGGGCATCGTCGAAACAGATGAAGAACTGGCTGTTGGCCGAGTGCGGCGCCGAAGTGCGGGCCATCGAACAGGTGCCGCGCACGTGCGGTTCGGCATTGAACTCGGCCTTCAGGTCCGGCTTGGACGAGCCGCCCATGCCGGTACCCTGCGGGCAGCCGACCTGCGCCATGAAGCCGTCAATCACGCGATGGAAGACGATGCCGTCATAAAACCCTTCGCGGGCGAGTTCCTTGATGCGGTCGACATGTCCCGGCGCCAGGTCCGGGCGCAGTTCGATCGTGACCGATCCCTTCGAGGTTTCGAGAAGGAGCGTGTTTTCCGGATCTGCCATGAAGTTTTCCTATTCCTTGTGCTAGTCTTGTGTCTGGCTATTGAATGATGGCGAAAACAGCAAGTGGGCGGTGCATTTTCGCTGGCCGCCCGGCTGCCGGAGTGAAGTCATGATTGCGCAGATCCTATCTCCCATCCTGGTAAGCGTCCTCGTGATCGTGGGCGGGTTGTACACGCTCTGGGCGTTTGGCAGCCATTTTCCCTGTGCCAATGAACAGGCGCTGGCGCGGGCGGTGATCGGCCGGCGGGGCATCACCCGGATGCCGTCCAGACGGTCCTGCCTGCTGAACGCCTTCTGGCTGTTTGCCGCGGCGGTTCTGGCAGCCTGGCTGGGCGGATATTTCACGCTGCCCCTGCCTGATTTTCCGCGAAAGGTGCTGATGGCCCTGATGGGGTTTGCCGCCGGCATCGCATTTCTGGGGCGCGGCATCATCGGCGTGCTCCCGGCCTTCGAGCGAGCGACTCCCGAACTGCCCTTCCTGACGCTCAATCGCCGGGTGTATTCACCGCTCAGCTTCCTGGTCGGGCTCGGGTTCATCCTGCTCGTCCTCAGCCTGCCAAACTGGTCCTGGCGGCTGGGCCTGGCCTGACCTGTCCGATCCGGTCGATGAGATCCGCCGCGGACACGCCGTCCTCGCCGGGCATGTGCATCATCTGGGCGAAGGCGAAATGATTGAGGTCCGCAATGATCCGCAAATCGGCCCCGGACAGGCGCCGGTGCAGCGTGCCGCCAACCCATTGGCCCATATCCTTGATCCGGTCCGACCGGTTGGGCAGGCGCGGCCGGGCATCGACATGGATGATCCGCGCAGCATTTCTCGGCGCCGGAGGCGGGTTGAGGCGTGATTTCGGCACCGGGTCCACACAGACGAGCAGATCGACCGGGCGTGGATGCAGCGCCCGCAATACACGCAGCGCCGTATCCCCACCCCAGCTGTGCCCGGTCAGCACGATCAGGTGCCCCATGTCTGCCCGCTGGCGGGCGAGACGCAGAAGGCGGCGCGGTGCGTAATGTGGAAAATACCGGGCGTCACGAAACGCATCCTGCGCAAACCGGCGCTGGCGTTCCTCTGCATAGGTGGCGACGAGGCGGGTTTTCGTATCGGCCGCCCCGCCGACATAGATTTCCGTGACGTGTTGTCTATTCGGTGTAGCGATAGCCGACACCGTACAGCGTCTCGATTGCGTCGAATTCATCCGTCACTTCGCGGAACTTCTTGCGAAGCCGCTTGATGTGGCTGTCGATGGTGCGATCGTCGACATAAATCTGGTCGTCATAGGCGGCGTCCATCAACTGGTCGCGGCTCTTCACATAGCCAGGGCGTTGCGCCAGGGCCTGCAGGATCAGGAATTCGGTCACGGTCAGCCGGACCGGATGGCCATCCCAGGTGCAGGCATGGCGGTTCGGGTCGAGCGTCAGCTTGCCGCGCACGATCGGCTTCTGGTCGCCTTCCTCGGTCCCGGAGGCACCGCCACGGGCGCGGCGCAGCACGGCCTTGACGCGTTCCGCCAGCAGGCGATTGGAACAGGGTTTCCGCACGAAATCATCCGCGCCGATATTGAAGCCGATGACTTCGTCGATCTCTTCATCCTTGGACGTCAGGAAGATGACCGGCAGTTCCGATGTCTGGCGCAACCGGCGCAGCAATTCCATGCCGTCCATCCGGGGCATCTTCACATCCAGGATGGCAATGTCCGGCGGGGTTTCGGTCAGGGCGGGCAGGGCGGCTTCGCCGTCATGATAGGTGCGCACATTGTAGCCTTCAGCCTCGAAGAAGATCTTCAGGGACGCCACGATGTTCTCGTCATCATCCACCAGTGCCAAAGTCGTCATCGCTCTATCCTTTTCAGCCACAGCATATCCGTGCACGGGATCCGGCCGCCTTGTCATACGGTGTTCAAACATGGTTCGCGTCACGGCAAAAGCCCTCCTTCATCGCAATTGCAATGAAATCAAGGGATCAAGGCACCCGCACGCTCACATTACGGCAATTTAAGGGAGATTGGCGGGCGTCGATCCCGACGCGATGTTCGCGGGCGGCATGCATTTCACGAGAAAATTGTTCATCGCGACCAAGAGGTCTTCATTTGTATCGTCGCTATGTATCTGGTGGCCAGTCTGCTCAAGCAGGAGAATTTGAGAGGATTTCCCGGCATTGATCGCAGCTTCATGAAAGGCGAGCGTCTGCTCCGGGAAAACAATCTCGTCTTCTGTGCCATGAATGACGAACACCGGCGCCTTTAGATGGTTGACGTAGGAAATGGGCGACCGATGCCAAAAATCTGTTTCACTTTCTACGCTTTTGTTGATCCGTTGTGCCCATATTCTTCTTACAAATGCGTCGACTGGGTCCTCCGTATTGTATTGTCGCATAAATCGGGGAAGGTCGCTTATCCCCGCATAGCTGATCACGCACTGATAGGCGTCGGGTGACATCGTGCCTGCTGCCAAGGCGGCATAGCCACCATATGAGGCGCCAACGATACTCCTCGGGGTGGTTGTCTGCACGAGGCCGATTTGTTCCAGGGCGGAAACACCATCAGCAATATCCTGTTGCATCGCCTGACCCCACTCACCATACCCCAATTCTACAAAGTGGCGACCAAATCCTCCAGATCCCCGAAATTGTGGTTGGAATACGGAATACCCCCGAAAAGCAAAGTACTGTGCCCAACCGTCCCAATCAAGGCTGTCGCGTGAGACGGGGCCACCATGCGGCATGACGATGAGTGGGGCTGCTTCTGGGGACTTTATCGACGGCGTGAAATACCCCCTCAGTCGCAATCCGTCCGATGTTGTATAGTCAATCCGGCGTGGCATGGACGTGGACTTGAGGTTTACATGGGGGCGTGTGTCAGAAATCTTTCGAAGCCGCTTTATATCCTTGCGCAGTACATAGAATTCTCCCGGATTTATGGGCGAGCTGACAAAGATGACCCACGCGTCACCATTCTCACTGATGTCAAAAAGGGTCCAGTTGGCCTCATCCGGCAGGGCCTTGTCCACCGCGCGCGCGAGCCGGGCCGCCCCGTCGTCGAACCAATGCTTTTCCAGTTTGTCATCCCAATAGGATGCATACAGCAAGTTGTCGGTGCTTCCAGAAGCCCGGGCTGAGGACAGATCAAGGCTGTCATGCTCGAACACGAGGCGTGTGAATTCTCCAGTGTCGAGACTGAATTCATAGAGCCCTGTGCGTTCGGCGTCTTCGGGTTCGGCCAGTACTGTGAAACTGTTTGTGCGCTTAGAATAGACGATCGGGTGAAAACCCTCATTCAGATAGTCGTGCTGGAATCTTAACTGCCAAGTCTGCCCGCCATCTTTACTCACGCGGTACAAGTGCAATGCGCCGGTTTTTGATTTTTCAACCCGCATGACGGGGCGCATGCGATCATCGAGGAACCAAGTTAGTACGGGTTCTCGTGCAGAGTCCGCGACTCTCGATTGGCCAGTGTCGATATTGATCAGTGTGAGGGTTGTACGAGAGCCATCCGGCACCGCCAGGGCAACTTCGCGAGTGTTGGCATTGTGTGCAATCAACTTTGGAAATTCTAGATCTTCCGTCATCCTGACTTTGCGGCTGGATGACAAAATTTTGTGCTCGCCCGTTTCGGGGTCAATTCTGAGAAAGACGGAACGGGTCTTGAACCTCTTTCTGGAAACCGTAAACTCAACCGCATTGGCGAGAATGACGTCATCGAAAGGCCAGTAGACCCAATCATACAGCCAGTTGATAGAGCTGTTGTTGTAATTGTAGTCTTGTTCCAGCTTGAGTTGAGTTTCCCCACTGGCACTGTCGGTGATTTCCAACTCGTCCCAACCAAATCTCTGTGCGAATCCGAACTCATGTCCTGTCTTCAGAAGAATGAGTCTCTTGCCATCGGGCGAGATCGCTATGTCACGCAGTTCGGCCTTGCCCACATACGCGCCTGGATAATCTGCATTCACTTCGTGGTGAGAGACTAGCGCGAGGCCGACAAATAGCAAAAATTTCAAGACTGATTTCCGCATACGCCCTCAACCTACCGAATTGGTTCAAGGGTGAAAGACTACGGGGCATATCCATGGTGTACAACCTGTAATTGTCGCTGGCATGGGCCATGGTAGCGAGTAGATGGATTGGGTCGTTAATTTGCGGGATGATATCTCTATCACTCAACTCGCAAACACGTGCTCTTCGCCCCATGCCTTCAGGGCGTTCAGGATGGGACGCAGGGTCTGGCCCTTTTCAGTCAGGCTGTATTCGACCTTTGGCGGGACCACGGGATAGACTTCGCGGTGGACCAGACCGGCATCTTCCAGTTCCCGCAATTGCTTGGTCAGCATGCGCTGGGTGACGTTGCCGACATCGCGTTGCAATTCATTGAAGCGCTTCACGCCGTCCAGCAAATGGAAAAGCGTGACGCCCTTCCACTTTCCGCCGATCACTTCAAGGGCCGCCTCCACGGGGCAGCCGGCGGAACAGTCATATTTCTCGAAGCGGGTCATGTCTTACAGTATACTTTCTGTGCGTATAGGCCAAAATTGTGCGTACTTGCGCATTCAGTTTGTATGAATAAATCGGGGGGCGTCAACTGATGGAACCCATCTGGCGTGCCGTACGCCACGATCAACCCGCCCCAAGGAAGGATTACCCATGCCGCTGAATTCATTCGCTTCATTCAGAGATGCCGTCTCCGGAATTGGTTGCGCAGCGGTGCTCGCAGCGACGATGGGGGCATGCGCCACCGCCCAGCAGGTTCAGGATGGGCCTTCGCCGTCCAAAATCGTTTCGGCCTCGGATGTGGACTGGGGCCCTCTCAATCCCGCAAGGGGAGATGCAAGCCCGAGAGCCGGAACGCTGTGGGGAGATCGTGCAGCCGCCGGGGCTTCCGGATTTCTGGTTCAATTCAAGCAAGGATTTTCCTCCCCACCCCACATTCACAATGTGACTTACCGAGGCGTCGTGATCGAGGGACGAATTCACAATGACGATCCGGCTGCGGCCAATATGTGGCTGCCTGCGGGGTCGTTCTGGACCCAACCCGCTGGAGAAGCGCACATCACGTCCGCTGAGGGTGATTTCAACATGGCCTATATCGAGATCGATGAAGGCCCGTATCTGGTTGAGCCAACCGAAAACGCATTCGACAATGGCGAGCGTCCGGTAAATCTGGAACGTTCAAATCTTGTCTGGCTCGACGCGTCCGATATCGCCTGGATCGAGCGTGACGGTGGCGCTGAAGTCGCATTTCTCTGGGGCGGCGAAGCCGATACCGGTGCGCGCGGCACCTTGGTGAAGCTACCCGCAAGTCAGTCTGTACGTCTTTCCAGTGACCGGGCCGACCTGAAGATCGTCTCGATCTCCGGAGAGCCCGAAGTCCAACTGGGCGGCGCACATGGAAAACACGTGCTCATGCCCGGCAGTTTTGTGGCAAGCGCGCCGAACGCTGCAGATACGTTCACTTGTAATGTGGAAACAGACTGCCTGCTCTATGTCCGCAGCGAAGGACATTTCGAGATCACCTCCACCCGGAACTGATCCTGACTTCCCGCAACTTCCTACAATTAATATCCTTGAAAGGATTATCTCATGGAACATGATATCACTTACTATGCCAAGAAGCGCCATACGACAAAGGCGTATGACCCGAACCGTCGCATTCCGGACGAAACGGTCGGTAAGCTTAAGGAGCTGCTACGCTTCAGCCCGTCCAGCACGAACATCCAGCCTTGGCATTTTGTCATCGCCTCCACGCAGGAGGGCAAGGAACGGGTTGCCAAGGCGACGGAAAAGTATCCGTTCAATCGCCCATCCATTCTCAACGCCTCGCATGTCGTGGTGTTCGCCAGCCGACTTGCCGTGGACGAAGACTATCTGCAGCACGTGCTGGAGCAGGAAGACAAGGATGGACGCTTCGATACGGACAGGGAAACCCACAAGCCGGCCATGCATGGCGGGCGCTCCCTTTTCGTGAATTTGCACAAGCAGGACTTCAAGGATGTCCAGCACTGGATGGACAAGCAGGTCTATCTCAATCTCGGACAGTTCCTGTTGGGCGCCGCTGCGCTCGGTGTGGACGCAACGCCGATGGAAGGGATCGAGATACCGGTTCTGGATGCAGAGTTCGGCCTGCGAGAGAAAGGCTATTCCGCTCTGTTCGTCGTGCCGCTCGGCTATCACGATCCGGAGCAGGACTACAATGCCTCCCTCCCGAAATCCCGCCTTCCGTATTCGGATATCCTGACGGAAGTCTAATCCAGTAGCCGTCCCGGTCACTTGTCTGCGCCGGGGCGGCCCCTGAATTTTCCGGTCAGTGCGCCTCGGCCCAATTGCTGGCGGCGCGCGCGTCGACCACCAGTGGCACGGAAAGCTGAAGCGCCGGACCGGCGGCGCCCTGCATGGTTGTCTTCACCGTGTCGATCAGCGCGTCCGCCTCCTTTTCCGGACACTCGAAGACGAGTTCATCATGCACCTGCAACAGCATGCGCGCCGACAGCCCGGCCCTGGCCAGCGCGTCCGGCATGCGGATCATGGCGCGTTTGATGATGTCGGCGGCAGAGCCCTGAATAGGCGCGTTGATGGCCTGTCGTTCCGCGAAGGAGCGTTGAGGGCCCTTTGACTTGATGCCGGACAAATTGATCTTCCGTCCGTAGGCGGTCGTCACAAAGCCATTCTCCTTCGCAAAGGCCTTGGTTTCGTCCATATAGGCGCGGATGCCGGGGAAGCGTTTGAAATAGGTCTTGATATACTCGCTGGCTTCGCTCTGCGGGATGCCCAGCTGGCGCGCCAGGCCAAACCCGGAAATGCCATATATGATCCCGAAATTGATCGCCTTGGCCTGACGGCGCACCATCGGGTCCATGCCCTCGATTGGCACCCCGAACATTTCGCTGGCCGTCATGGCATGAATGTCGAGCCCGTCCCGGAAGGCGGTCTTCAGCGCCTCGATGTCGGCAATGTGTGCCAGGATGCGCAGCTCGATCTGGCTATAGTCGGCGCTGACCAGGACATTGCCCTTGTCGGCCACGAAGGCCTCGCGGATCTTGCGGCCTTCCTCGGTGCGAACCGGAATGTTCTGCAAGTTCGGGTCGGTCGAGGACAGGCGGCCTGTCTGGGCCACGGCCATGGAGAAACTGGTATGCACGCGGCCTGTCTTCGGATTGATCGCGGCCTGCAGCGCCTCGGTATAGGTCGAGCGCAATTTCGACAGGGCCCGCCAGTCGACAATGGTGCGGGGCAGGGCATGGCCCTCTGCGGCAAGCCCTTCCAGCACATCGGCGTCGGTTTGCCAGGCGCCGGTCTTGGTTTTCTTGCCGCCTTCCAGGCCCATCTCGTCAAACAGGATTTCGCCCAACTGTTTCGGGCTGCCGATATTGAATTCTCGCCCGGCCTGTTCATAGGCATCTGCTTCGAGCGCGGCCATGCGCTGAGAGAAATCTGCCGACAGGCGCGACAGGTGATCACGATCCACCTTGATCCCTTCCTGTTCCATCCGTGCCAGCACGGGCACGAGCGGTCGTTCCAGGGTCTCGTAGACTGTGGTGACTTTCTCAGTGCGGAGTTGCGGCTTGAAGACCTGCCACAGGCGCAGCGTGATATCGGCATCTTCGGCGGCGTACTCGGTTGCCTTGTCCAAGGCGATCTGGTCGAACGTCTTCTGCGACTTGCCGGTTCCGGCAATCTCCTTGAACGGAATGGTCTTGTGCTCGAGATACCGCTCGGACAGCGTATCCATGCCGTGATTGTGCTTGCCAGCATTCAGCACATAGGACAGCAGCATCGTGTCATCGATGGGGGCGACCTTGATCTTGTGCGTCGCGAAGATCGACAGATCATACTTGATGTTCTGCCCGATCTTCAGCACGGCCGGGTCTTCCAGCATCGGCTTCAGCGCGCGCAGGGCATCTTCCATGCGGATTTGCCGCGGCGGGTCGGCGCCGAACATGTCGCCGTCGCCGGCATTGTCCGGGTCCACATGGGCCAGCGGAACATAGCAGGCCTCATTCGGGGACAGCGCCAGCGATACGCCCACCAGGTTCGCCGCAATGGAATCCAGACTGTCGGTTTCCGTGTCGACGGCGACGAAGCCCTGCTTTGTGGCGCGGGCAACCCATTCTTCCAGCTCTCCGAAGTCGCGGATGCAGATATATTTGCTCCGGTCGATCGGATCGGCGGCCGGCTGTGCCGTTTCGATCGCACCTTCCAGTTCCATCATTTCGCGCACCCGGCGCGTGATGGTGCGAAACTCCATCTCTTCCAGAAAGCTGATCAGGGTGTCCGGGTCCGGGTCCTGTACGGCCAGGTCTTCCAGCGGCACATCCAGCGGCACATCATCCTTCAGCGTGACAAGCTGTTTCGAGATACGGATCAGGTCCGCATTGTCGATCAGGGTCTGGCGGCGCTTGGGCTGCTTGATCTCCTCGGCCCGCGCCAGCAGGGTTTCGAGGTCGCCATAGGTTTCGAGCAATTGCGCGGCGGTCTTCACACCGATGCCGGGCGCGCCGGGCACATTGTCGACGCTGTCCCCGGCCAGGGACTGGATGTCGACAACCTTTTCAGGGCCAACGCCGAACTTCTCGAACACGGCATCGCGCCCCAGCGTCCTGTTCTTCATCGTGTCCAGCATCACGACCTGATCGGACACCAATTGCATCAGATCCTTGTCGGACGAGACAATCGTCACGCGCGCGCCCCTGGCTTCGGCCTGGCGCGCATAGGTGGCGATCAGATCGTCTGCCTCGAAACCTTCCTTCTCGATGGCATGAGCGGCAAAGGCTTCGGCTGCCCGGCGCACCAGGGGGAATTGCGGCCGCAACTCTTCCGGCGGCTCGGACCGGTTCGCCTTGTACTGGTCGTAAAGGTCATTGCGGAAGGTGATGGAGGATTTGTCGAAGATGCAGGCGAAATGCGTCGGGCGTTCGTCCCCCTTCAGATCTTCCAGCAGCTTGAACAGCATGTTGCAGAATCCGCTGACGGCGCCGATGGGCAGGTCGTCGCTGGCCCGGGTCAGCGGAGGCAGGGCGTGGAAGGCGCGGAAGATATAGGCGCTCGCATCCACCAGATAGAGATGACTGTCCTTGTCGACGGGGGCTGTGGCCATGAGACGGGAATCCTTTTCTGGCCAATTGTGTAGCCCGCCTTCAGGGCGGCGTCACCCGTCCTGCCCGGCGGAATGCAGGACTCACCCGGCCGAATTGCCCCGTCACCGGTCTCGACGTAAGCTTCCCCCAACAATCCTGGGAGGGACACATGACCGAGTCACACGAAACGCATTCTGCAGGCACGCCCTGGCACCTCTGGCTGGTGGGGATTTTGGCCACGATCTGGAACGCCTTTGGCGCGTTTGATTTCACGGCGACCGTCACGCATTGGGCACCGTACATGTCAAATTACACCGAGTCGGAACAGGCCTTCTTCTATTCCTTCCCGCTCTGGCAATACATTGTCTGGGGCGTCGCTGTCTGGACCGCTTTTATTGGCTCGATCCTGCTGGTGATGAAAAAGAAGCTGGCTTTCCCCGTTCTCTCTGTATCCCTGCTTGCCGCCCTGGGGTCGATGATCCACGGCATGGCCCTCAAGGACGCGCCGGAGGGCGTGTCCAATCCGGTGTTCAGCGCCATCATCATCCTGATCGCCCTCCTGCTGGCCGTCTACGCGTGGTGGCTGACGCGACGCGGCGTCTTGCGCTAGGCCGGATTCGGCCTAGCCTCCCTCTCACAACATGGGAGGAAAGAATGGCCGAAGTGAACAAAAGCTGGATCCTGCGCCAGCGCCCGGTGGGTGATCTGAAGGAGGGGGACCTCGAACTCGTCGAGTCGCCGCTGGAGCCCCTCAAGGACGGCGAGGTTCGCACCCGCCTGATCTATCTCTCACTGGACCCGACCAACCGGATCTGGATGAGCGATGTGGACGGCTACCTGCCACCGGTCGGGATCGGCGATGCGATGCGGGGAGGTGGCCTCGCGGAAGTGGTTGAAAGCAAGTTTGACGGGCTCAAGCCCGGTGACATCGTCAATACCGGCCTTGCCACCTGGTCGCTCTATTCGAACCTGCCGGGCGAGGCGCTGAATGCGCTGCCGCGCCTGCCGGGTGTGCCGCTGACCGCCTTCATGGGCCCCCTCGGGGCAACCGGCATGACGGCCTATTTCGGCCTGATGGACATCGCCAAGCCGAAAGCAGGCGAAACCGTCGTGGTGTCTGCCGCCGCCGGCGCTGTCGGATCCATGGTCGGCCAGATCGCCAAGATCCAGGGCTGCCGCGTCGTCGGAATCGCGGGCAGCGACGAGAAATGCCGATGGCTCACCGAAACGGCCGGTTTCGACGCCGCGATCAATTACAAATCGGAAGACGTCGGCGCCGCGCTGGACCGGCACTGTCCGGACGGTATCGACATCAATTTCGAGAATGTCGGCGGCAAGATCATGGATCAGGTGATTGCCCGCCTGAACGATTTCTCCCGCATGCCGCTCTGCGGCCTGATCAGCACCTACAACGCAACAGAGCCGGTGCCAGGCCCGTACAATTTCTCCAATCTGCTGATGCGCCGCACCTTGCTCAAGGGCTTTATCGTCATCGACTATTTCCCGCGCTTCCCGGAAGGCATCCAGCAGATGGCCCAATGGCTGATGGCCGGCAAGATCAAGTTCGAAGCCGATATTGTCGACGGGCTCGAAAATGCGCCGGCCAGCCTGTCCCGCCTGTTCGAAGGCAAGAATCTCGGCAAGCTCATGGTCAAGGTCAGCGAGCCGCCTGCGGCCTGAATTAACCTAAGTTCAGGTGGCGTTCAGCTTGGTCCTGTATCCCTGAGTGCAGACGGGGCTGGGAGAGGGACGCAGCTTGCCGACAGTGGAGGAATTTGGCGCCGTGTTGCGCCGGATTCCTCTACAGCACCATCGGGGCGATCCAGTATCCGATCGCCGCGATGATCACGATGCCTGCCAGATTGATGAAAAACCCCTTCCGGATCATCTGCTGGATGGTCACATGCCCGGATCCGTAGACAATGGCATTGGGCGCTGTCGCCACCGGCAGCATGAATGCGCAGGATGCAGCCACCGCCGCCGGGGCCAGCAGGCTCTCGGGCGCTGCGCCAAGGGCAATCGCGAGTGATCCCAGCACAGGGGCCAGCGTGGTCATCGTGGCGACGTTTGATGTGACTTCCGTCAGGAAAATCACCAGCGCCACCACGATCAGGATGAACACCAGCGCCGGCAACACGTCCAGAACCCGCAGGCTTTCCCCGATCCATTCCGACAGGCCGGTTCGAGAGATGGCCTTGCCCATGGCAATGCCGCCGCCAAACAGCAGCAGGACGCCCCACGGGATCCGCTCGGCTTCCGGCCAGTCGAGCAGGCCGCGATCATGCCCGCCTCCGGCCGGCACAAGGAACATGAGCAGGGCGCCGAAAATCGCGATCATCATGTCGATTTCCGCGCCGCCATACTTTGCCAGAAGTTCGATCCCCGCCGATTCCAGGCCCATCTCTATCGGCAGGCGCAAAAGCCACAGGCCCGCCGTGATGCCGAACACGATGGCCACGCGGGTTTCCTGAACACTCATCTTGCCGATATCCGCCAGCTGTGTGCGCACATGCTGCGAGACGATCTCGGCATTTTCGGATTTCACCGGCATGCCGCGCGTGACATTCCACCAGGCCACAGGCAGCAGCAGCGCCATGGCGGGCAGGCCGAAGGCCATCCATTGCGCAAACCCGATATGGGCACCGGCCTCTGTCTGCAGCCAGCTGATGGCGATCAGATTGGTCGGCGTGCCGATCGGCGTGGCCACGCCGCCAATCGAGGCCGCATAGCAGATGCCAAGCATGAGGGCGGTGGTGAAATGCCGGGAGACATTGCCCAGAACCGCGCTGGCAGACAGGGCGATCGGCACCATCATCAGCGTGGAGGCGGTGTTGGAAATCCACATCGACAAAACGGCAGTTGCCAGCATGAATCCAAACACAAGCGCGCCGGGCGATGTGCCCACGCGGCTGATGACGTTCAGGGCAATGCGCTTGTGCAGGTCCCATCGCTCTATGCCGATGGCCACAATGAATCCGCCCAGCAACAGGATCACGATGTGATTGGCATAATCGCTGCCGGTCTGTGCGGGGGAGCCCGCACCCAACAGCGGCAGGAACACCAGCGGCATCAGCGAAGTTGCCGGAATGGGGATCGCTTCCGTGGCCCACCAGACTGCCATCAGCACCATCAGGGCGGCCGTGCCCCAGGCTGCGTCACTCAATCCTTCGGGCGCCCCGGCGAACAGCATCAGCCCCGCCAGGACAGGCCCCAATACTAGGCCGATGCGGCGCGCGTCGGGTTTCACCTATTCGGCTCCCATCGCCGCAAAGCCGGCATCGAGGTCGGCGATCAGATCGTCCACGTCTTCCAGTCCGACATGAATGCGCAGCAGCGGGCCGTCCTTGTCTTCGCTCCAATGGCCCTTCATCCGCTTCAATTGCGGATCGCAGGGAATAACCAGGCTTTCAAAGCCGCCCCAGGAAAAGCCCATCGAAAACAGGTCGAGGGCCGCGAAGAAGCGCGCCAGGCCTGCGGTCGGCGTCTCGCGCAGGATGAAGGAGAACAGGCCGTTCGACCCGCGGAAATCCCGCTTCCACACTGCGTGGTCGGGATGCTGGGGCAGCGCCGGATGCAGCACCCGGTAAACCTCGTCCCGTCCGTCCAGCCAGTTCGCGATGGTCAGACCGGCGCGCTCATGCGCGGCCATGCGTGTCTGCAGGCTGCGCAGGCCGCGCAGGGCCGTATAGGCATCATCCGGCGCGAGGCTGATGCCCCAGTCATCGCCGCAATCTGCCACGTCCTGTGCTACCCATTTCTCGCGGCACATCACGGCGCCGCCAAATATGTCGGCATGGCCCACCACATATTTGGTCAGCGCCTGAACCGATATGTCGACACCCAGGTCGAGCGGCCTGTGAAGCAGGCCGACGCCCCAGGTATTGTCCATGATGGTGCGGATGTTCCGCTGCTTCGCAACATCGACAATGGCCGGCGTGTCACTGATCTCGAAGGTCAGGGACCCGGGGGATTCCAGATAGATCACACGTGTATTGGGGCGAACCAGGTCTGCGATCCCGGCACCCACCCGTGGATCGAAACGGGTGGCCTCGACCCCCATCATGGCAAGCCGTCGCTCCAGGTAGCGGGCCGTTGGTCCGTAGGCGGAGTCCGTGAACAGGACATGGTCTCCGGTTTTCACCTGGCTGCCGATTGCCAGGGCGCAGGCCTGCAGCCCGTTCGCAGCCAGCTTGGCATGGCTGGCGTTTTCCAGCGTGCAGAGCGCGGCTTCGAGTTCCCGGTGAACCGACAGGCCCATGCGGCCATAGCCGGGCGAGGCCCCATACAGATCAGACGATGTGTCGAACAGAACGGTGGATGCGCGCTCGATGGGGGGATTGACCGTATTCTGATCCATACGGCGTCCACGCGTGTGGATCAGGCGCGTTGAGGTCTTTCTTGTCATGCCTTGCCCGTGGCGATCGGCCGGGACGGGTCGGAGGCCCATTCGGTCCACGATCCGTCATAGACGGCTACGTCCCAGTTCCCAAGACGTGCAAGGGCCAGTGCGGTCACAGCGGCGGACACGCCCGAACCGCAGGTCGTGATGGTCGGGGCGCCGGGATTGTCGAACAGTTTCGAAAGGTCCTCGGCAGATTTCATTCTTCCATCGGCGGTGCGGAGTTCGGACGAAGGAAGGCAAACGCTTCCCGGAATGTGTCCGGACTTCAAGCCCTCGCGTGGCTCCGGAGCCTCTCCCGAAAACCGCTCGGCCGAGCGGGAGTCGATGATTGTGTGCGTGCCGCCTTGTGACGCGGTCAGCACCTGGCCGGCATCCTTCAGCAGGTCGGAGCGGACCCGGGCGGTGAAATGCCGTTCCACGGGGACGGGCGGCAGGTCTTCCGTCTCGCCGCCTGCCTCAATCCAGGCCTGCAGGCCGCCATCCAGAACCTTCACGTCTTTCTGGCCCATCACGCGCAACATCCACCAGACGCGGGCAGATGCGAAGAAATTGAACTGGTCGTAGACAATAATCCGGTTGCCGTCCCCAAGCCCCAGCTTGCGGGCCCGCGATGAAAACATCACGGGATCAGGCAGCATGTGGGGCAGGTCGGTGCCGCCAGCCTTGATGGCGTCGATGTCAAAATAGACAGACCCCGGAATATGGCATTCGGCCCAGGCCTGACGGCCCGTCCGCTCCATGTTCAGGAAGGGCGGGAACCAGGTGGCATCCACAACGCGGACATCCGGCGCCGATATGTGTTCCTTCAGCCATTCAGCGGTGACGAGCGGGTCTCCGGACTCCATGTTCAGGCCTCCATCCAGCTGGGGACCGGCAGGTCCTTGGATCTCAGGAAATCGGGATTGTACAATTTGGACTGGTAGCGATTGCCATAGTCGCACAGCATGGTCACGATCGTGTGGCCGGGGCCGAGATCGCGCGCCATCTGGACGGCCCCCGCAATATTGATCCCGGCGGACCCGCCAAGGCAAAGGCCTTCATTCTGGACAAGGTCAAACAGGATGTTCAAAGCCTCTTCATCGCTGCAGCGATAGGCGCGGTCTACTTCGATGCCTTCCAGATTGGCGGTGATCCGCCCCTGGCCGATGCCTTCCGTGATGGAGGTGCCTTCGGATTTGAGTTCGCCGGACGTATAGTATTCGTAGAGGGCCGCACCGCCGGGATCGGCAATGCCGATCTGAATGTCGCTGTTCTTCTCCTTCAATGCCATGGAGACGCCGCCCAATGTGCCGCCGGACCCTACGGCGCAGATGAACGCGTCCAGCTTGCCGCCGGTCTGCGTCCAGATTTCATGCCCGGTCGTGTCATAGTGCGCCTTCCGGTTCGAGACATTGTCAAACTGGTTGGCCCAGATGGCGCCATTCGGTTCGCTCTTGGCCAGATCCTCGGCCAGGCGACGGGAGAAGTGCTGGTAATTGTTCGGATTCTTGTAAGGCACTGCGTCCACTTCGATCAATTCGGCACCGAGCAGGCGGATCGCATCCTTCTTTTCCTGACTCTGGGTCCGCGGCATCACGATGACAACCCGGTATCCCAGTGCCGCGCCGACAAGCGCCAGTCCGATGCCGGTATTGCCAGCCGTGCCTTCCACAATCGTGCCACCGGGCTTCAGGTCACCCGCCGCTTCGGCGTCCCGGACAATTCCAAGGGCCGGACGGTCTTTCACCGATTGTCCGGGGTTCAGGAATTCGCACTTGCCGAGAATTTCGCAGCCCGTTTCATCGGAGACGCGGTTAAGGCGGAGCAGGGGGGTGTTGCCGATAAGGTCGATCACCGAGCGATGAAATTTCATCAATTTGGGTCCGATTCTGGTCGTTCTTCGTTGCTGCGAAGCTAGTGCGGCGAGCCGGTTTTCACAACCGCTGTGCGCGGCCTGCCGGGCGCAGTGATCCAGAGGCGCACGTGCCTCGTAGACACGATGACACCAAACTATCCACCGGACGACCCGATTGACCCTTTCTGACACCTATATCGCATTCATGATGGACCATGCCGCGGGGAACCACCCGGACTCCTTCGCGCTGGCCGCGGACCTGCACGTTTCACTCAGCCCGGACGGTGCCGAGACGGCCAGTCTCTGGTCGATGATCGGCGGTGTTCTGCTGGAGGAAAGCCTGCCCGCTCCCCGCCCGGCCGGGACGCGGCGTGCCTGGAATCGTACCGGCAACAGGCCGCACGTATCGGCCAACGAGTTGCTGGCGCGGGCAGAAGGTCCCCTCAGCTGGCGCCGGGGGCTTTCCGGGGTCCACTATGCCCCAGCCGGCGCGCCGGGCACCAAATTCATGAAACTGGAAGCCGGGCAAAGTGCACCGATGCACGGCCATGGCGGTCTGGAAGCAACTGTTGTGCTGTCCGGGCGTTTCTCGGACGGGCACGGCACCTATTGCCGCGGCGATCTCGTACTCGGGGAACCCGGCATGCGCCACAAACCAGCAGCGGTTGGCGATGAGAGTTGTGTCTGTTTCGTGGCCCACAGGCCGAACAGGTTCTGGAGATACTTCAAATGACTAGGATGATTGCGCTCTCGCTTATGGCCGCCACCCTTCTGGCAAATCCCGCTCAGGCCAAGACAGACAACACTCAATGGTCGCCTCAGCCCGGGGACGTGATCGCCTTTGACGTGTTGCGCAAAGGCAAACCCTTCGGGTCGCATACCGTGACTTTCGGGCAGGATGATAACGGTCGTCTGACCGCTCGCACCGATGTCAGCCTCAAGGCAGGCCTCGGGCCGATCACCGTCTTCAAGTACGAATTGTCGGCGACGGAAACCTGGCAGGACGGGCAACTGGTTGCCCTGAACGGATCCGTCAATGATGACGGCAATAAAGGACAGGTCCAGGCCACGCGCCGGGGCGCGGAACTCGCTGTCGATGGCTCTGAATTCGAGGGCACAGTGTCGGCATCGATCATTCCGTCAAGCCATTGGAATGCAGCTGCGACGGAGGCCTCCCGGCTGCTCTCCACGGAAGATGGCGAAGTTCTCGACGTCGCTGTGTCTGAACAGGGGCAGGAAACGATTGTCGCCGCCGGAAAGGAAGTGGAAGCCACGCGGTTCCTGCTGGACTCCGATATTGACGTGACTCTCTGGTATGATGATGCCGGACGGTGGCTGAAACTGGCCTTCGAGGCTCGCGGCCAGGACATCGAATACGTGCTCGCCAAGCCTTACTGACCCTGTGGCAGTCCTGCGACTCATACTCGGCGACCAGCTGTCGCCCGCGATGTCGTCCCTGACCGATATCGACCGGTCTGAAGATGTCGTGCTGATGGCCGAAGTGATGGAAGAGGCCTCCTATGTGGGCCATCACAAGAAGAAGCTGGCCTTTGTCTTTTCCGCAATGCGCCATTTTGCCGATGAGCTTCGCGATGACGGTGTGACCGTTCGCTATATCGCGCTGGACGAGTCCGGCAATCAGGGCTCCCTGCGTGCGGAAGCCTCCCGGGCGCTGGATGAGTGCGGTCCATTTGACGGGGTCGTCGTGACGAAACCGGGGGAATGGCGGCTCCTGTCCGACATGGAGGACTGGGCCGACCTGTTCGGCGTGCCGGTCGACCTGCGAGATGATGACCGGTTCATTGCCAGTCTCGAAGAGTTCTCCGACTGGGCCCGGGGACGAAAGCAGTTGCGGATGGAATATTTCTACCGCGAGATGCGCCGCAAGACCGGCCTGCTGATGGAGGGGGATGACCCGGCGGGCGGTGAGTGGAACTATGATCAGGAAAATCGCAAACGCCTGCCGAAATCAAAACAGACTCCGCAGAGATGGTTTTGCGAACCGGATGAAACCACGCGAAACGTTCTGAAACTGGTTGAAACCCGTTTTGCGGACAATTTCGGCGATCTGAGGCCGTTTGAATTCGGCGTAACGCGACAGGACGCCGAGGCCGCGCGGGACGCATTCCTGCAGGACATCCTTCCCGGATTCGGCGACTATCAGGACGCCATGGCCCGGGATGAACCCTGGATGTGGCACTCGATCCTGTCGCTGTATCTGAATGTGGGCCTGCTGGACCCGCTCGACTTGTGTGCGCGCGCCGAAGCGGCGTGGAAGGCGGGTCAGGCGCCCTTGAACGCCGTCGAAGGGTTCATCCGCCAGATCCTCGGCTGGCGCGAGTATGTTCGCGGCCTGTACTGGTGGAAGGGCCCTGAATACGGCCGCAGCAATTTCCTCGACGCGCACAGGCCCCTGCCGGATTTCTACTGGACAGGCGACACCGACATGGCCTGCCTCGCCGATGCAATCGGCCAGACCATCCGGCACGCCTATGCACATCACATACAGCGCCTGATGATCACCGGAAATTTCGCCTTGTTGGCTGGCCTCTCGCCCGACGAGGTAAATGATTGGTACATGCGGGTCTATGCTGATGCCTATGAATGGGTCGAACTGCCAAACACGCACGGCATGGCCCTGTTTGCCGATGGCGGGGTGATCGCCTCGAAACCCTATGCGGCCAGCGCGAACTATATCAACAAGATGTCGGACTATTGCGGAGGCTGCCGTTATGATCCGAAGACGCGAACCGGCGAGGACAGCTGTCCGTTCAATGCCCTCTATTGGGATTTNATCTTCCGCAACGAAGCAAGGCTGAAAGACAATTCCCGCATGTCGCTGGTGCTCCGGAATGCCGAACGGATAGACGGCAAGGAGCGCGAGGCCATCCAGGACCGGGCACAGGAAATCCTGTCGAACCTGTAGCAGCTTTCAGTCCCGGATCCGGTCTGGTTGACACTTCGTAAGCGAAATCCTTCGTTTTTTCTGGTTTCGCTACACCGGCTTTCATCTTCTTGACGTATCAGTTTCACCCACAGCGGTTCTGGGGAATCGGAGGGAAACCGGGGTGGACGCATGAATTTGGCGTGCTTGAAGACGGGTGAGAAACAGCCGGCGGACGGTCAGGCTGACGCGTTCAGCCTGTCGGAGAAAACCGAGTCGGCCTGGCGGACCCGTCAGCTGAAAATCATCAGTGCGATGATCGGGCCGCTCATCCTGTCAAACCTTATCAATGCCTGTGTGATCTGGCTGTCGTTCAGGGACACGGCCGCATCCGGCCCGCTGTTGATCTGGCTCGGCGCGATTTCCCTGGTCTGCCTGACAGGATATGTGGCCAGCAAGCGGCCGACAAAGCGGACTCGCAATCCCGTCGTGCTGACCAAGCGGATAGAAGTGTTCACCTGGGGTGTGGCAGCCGCAGGTGTACTCTGGGCGATTGCGCCGCTGCTGGTAATGACTGTCGCGGACAGCTACGGACAGCTGATTATCGGCGTGATCCTGACGGGCGTCATGTTTACAGGCGCCTTTCTCATGTCCCGAATTCCGCGCTCGGCGCTCGCCTTTATCGTGCCCATCGCGGTCGGGCTGGTACTCGAAATGCAGCTTCAGCAGGATCCGAAGCACGTGTATGCGTCGATCCTCACAGCCGTCTACGTCTTCATTCTGGCCTTCGCGGTGAGATGGTCCCACACTCAGTTCGTCAAGCAGATCCTCAATGAATCGGCCGTCAGGGAGCAGTCCCAGCTGATCGGGTTGCTGTTGCGCGATTTCGAGGAGAGTACGTCCGACTGGCTCTGGCAGACCGACGCGCAAGGTGTGCTCGTCGACATTCCTGCCGTGTTCGAGGGGGCCGAGCACCAGCCGGGAGATTTCGAACTGGGCGAAACCCTTGCGGGTCAGTTCGAGGTGAACGACGCTGCCAAGGTTCTCAAGACCAGCATGATGCGGCGACAGAGTTTCCGAGATCTCTCGATGAAGCTCGCGAACGGCACGGAGGACCGCTGGTTGTCCCTGACCGGCAAGCCGATCTTCGAGGACCGCGTGTTCAAGGGCTTCCGCGGCGTTGCATCAGATATCACCCAATCGAAGGAGATCGAGGATCGCATCGCCTTCATGGCCCACTATGACGGCCTGACCGGGCTGCCGAACCGGATGAACATGCAGGAGCATCTTGAAAAAGCCCTTCGCCAGCCGGTGCAGGAGCCCGAGGCGCGCGCGCTGGTCTGGCTCGATCTGGATAATTTCAAATGGGTCAATGACACGCTTGGACATCCGGCCGGCGATGAATTGCTGCAGCATGTGGCTGGGCGCCTGAACGAATCCAGTGCCGAGCAGGACACGGTGGCCCGCATAAGCGGCGACGAGTTCGCCATGATCGTGCAACGAGACTCGCTCTCCGACTTGGAGCTTTTTCTGGACGAACTGACCGAGCGCCTCAGCATTCCATACGATCTGCGCGGCTCGACGGCGAATTGCTCCGCTTCAGTGGGCGTGCGTCTGTTCGATGCAGAGACGCGCGATGCCCGTACCATGCTGAAGCATGCAGACCTTGCCCTCTATCAGGCCAAGAAGCTGGGCAAGTCCACCTGGTGCATGTTCACGCCGGCTCTGGACGAACGGGCCCGGGCCCAGCTGCAGATCGAGGCCGACCTGCACTCGGCGCTGGAACGTAATGAATTTCGTCTTCACTTCCAGCCACAAGTCGATGCCCACAGCCATGAAATGGTGGGATGCGAGGCCTTGCTTCGCTGGATGCATCCTGATCGCGGACTGGTCTATCCCGGCGACTTCATCGAGCATGCCGAGGACAATGGCCTGATCACGCGTATCGGCGACTGGGTGATCCGCGCGGCGCTTGCCGAAGCCCGTCGCCTGCCCGAGCATGTGAAAGTGTCGGTGAACATCTCGCCGCTCCAGATCCATTCTGCCAATCTGATGTCGACCATTGTCAATGCGATTGCCGCCAACAATATTGATCCTCGCCGGCTGGAACTGGAGATCACGGAATCGGTCCTGATGTCCGATACACACTTCACGCTGAAGCGGCTGCACAAGCTGAAACAGATCGGCGTCGGGATCGCGCTGGACGATTTCGGCACCGGCTATTCTTCACTGTCCTACCTGCGAAGTTTTCCGTTCGACAAGATCAAGATCGACAAGAGCTTCGTCCGCGACATCGAGAGCCGTTCAGACAGCCGGGCGATCACACAGGCGACAATTTCCCTGGCCCATTCCCTGGGCATGCGCTGCACCGCAGAAGGGGTCGAGACCCAGTTCCAGGCCGAGTTCCTGCGCGATATTGGCTGCCAGGAATTGCAGGGCTTCTTCATCAGCCGCGCCAAACCCCTGGATGACCTGACTCATGTTGTGAACCTTCGTCCGCGCGAAGACGTCCAGCCGAAGGCCGAAATAGTACGCGCCGCACGGGCTGAAGCCGAGGCGCCGGAGCCGTCACTTGCCAAGTCGGCACAGGCCTGACCTCTACCGGATCAGTTATCTCCCGACGGTTTGTCCTCTTTCTTGCGGGTGCCGAGAAGGCCGCCCAATGCCTTGATCGCAGTCTCCTCGGCTGAGGGGGGCTGCGTCGCCTCGCCTGTGTCATCTTCCGGCTGTGCAGGGCGTTCAATACCCAGCAGGCCTCCGATGACGTCTTCGGCGTTGCCGGATACGCTCGCGCTTGAGCCGCCGAGTTCGTTGAGAAGGCGCGTCCCGAGTTCTGCCTTCAGCGCCGACGTGACACCGCTCATGTCCGGTGTGACTTTCGGCTTGCTCCAGGGGCCCGAAATACGCACCGGCACCGGAATGCCGTTCAGCTGCACGACACTGCCCTGGCCCTGGGCCGCCTTGTCGATGCTCGTGGCGAGGCGTAAATCCATGGACTGTCCGGCCAGGTTGATCTTCCCGGACCCGTCCACCCCCAGCACCGGGCTGAGCAGCTTCATCAAGTCGACGTTTGCCACACCGTCATTGATGGTCAGGACCGTGTTGAAGCTCGAGAAATCCGTCTCAGCATTTTCCGACAGGGCCTCGCTGAAGTTCAGATTTTCCAGCGAACCGGTGGCCACGGCTTGTTTCAGGGTCGCCGCGCTGCGCACCAGCGCGGCGACATTCAAGCCCCGGATGATGCCATCGGAGAGGTCCGTGGATACGGTGCCGTCGAGCGCCTGCATGATGTCGTCCAGGCTGGCGCCGCTGGAACTCGCCGACACCTTGAAATTGCCTGTGCCCGTCAGGCTGTCAAAGCCCGCGAGTGTGCCAAGCAGATTGGCGATCGCCACCTGCTGGCCCTGCATGTCGAAGCCGACCTTTGGCGTAGCGGTCCGCGCATCGACCGACAGCTTGCCCTGCCAGGTGCCGTTGAAGGCGTTGAAACGCGTCAGGTCCGCCGTCAATACGCCGCCGGTCAGGTTCACGGCGGTCACGGTATCGGTCAGCACAACATCACCCAAAACCAGCCGGGCAACATCGAGGTCGAGCTGCGCGTTGACGGCTTTCAATCCGGCGAGGTCCAGCGGCTCCTTGCTCCAGGGCTGAATGCCCTGGGATGCATTGGAGCCTTCGTCTGCCGATTCTCCCATGAAGGCGGTCAGGTCGAGTTCCGGCATCGCCATGTCGCCGACAATGAGCGGCGTGGCTGCGGACAGGTCCAGACCGGCCTGACCGGTTGCCGAGAGGTCGTCGAGTTTCAGGGTCAGCCCATTCAGCATGACCGACTTGAAGGATCCGTCAGCCTCACCGGTTGCGGAAAAAGTCTGCAGCGTTTCGCCCGGTGCCAGCGCCACGTCGGCGGCGGCCAGCAGGTCGCGCATCCGGTCGCTGGCAATCGAGACATCGCCATTCAGTTTCCCGTCGCCGCCGAGCGAGACATCTCCAGCATAGGAGGCCGTGAGCAGGGCGCTGTCATGGGAGGCGTCGAGACCGGTCAGTGCGAGCGCGTCCAGCGGACCCTTCGCAGTGCCTTTCGCGCGCACGCGACCGAGGGCTGCCGAGGCAGGCAGGGTGAGATCGAACTGGCGTGCCAGAGCGGGTGTGTCCGGAATGTTCGCCGTGAAGGCACCGTCGAAAATGGGCGAGTCCGAGAGCTGCAGCGAGCCGGTATAGTCGATGCTGGCGAGATCGGATGACAGGTCGAGTTCAAGTCCTGCCGGCTGGTTGCCGGTCAGGGCGGCGGGTGTGTCGACTTTCAGGGACATGTTGAAGGCCTGGCCCTGAAACTTGCCGGAGGCTTCAGCGCCCAGCGGCTGGTCCATGCCGCGCATCGAGGCCCGCAGGTCCAGTTCCGTCAGCTCATAGGAGGTGCCGGCGACATCGTCCCGGAAGGTCAGGGACGCGTTTTCCAGCACGGCCGACTCGATGCCGGCTTCAAACCCGCCGGATGCGCCACCCTCGTTTTCTGCGGGGGCGGGACCGGCCTCGGCGAATTCCCAATTGGTGCGGCCATCCCCGCGTTTCTGCAGGAGCACTTGTGCATCGACGAAGGCGAGTTCCTGGACGTCCACTCGACGCGACAGCAGCGGCATCCATTTGACCGATCCGCGCAATTCGCCGGCTTCGATCATGTTTGGCGTTGCAAAGCCTTCGGGATTGGCAACGCTCACCTGCCTGACCGTGGCCGAGATGCGTGGAAACACGGAGATATCGACCTCGCCTGCCAGAGTGACATCGCGCTGCAGCGCATTGGTCGCCGCCTTCTCGATCTGCGCCTTGTAGACCGATTTGGGAATGAAGAACGGCACGGACAGTGCGGCGATGACCAGCAGCGCAAGAATGCCTGAACCGATGAGAAGAAAGCGTTTCATGGGAGCCCCTCGAATCTGGATTTCCATACTTGTTCGCGAATATGGCCGGGGAATGACAGTTTAATACAGAAAAGTGCAAATTCGCGTGAAGTTCCCCGCTTGACCGGCCATCCGGGGTCTAATAGAGAAGCGGCTCGCCGAGTTTCGGCAAGGAAATGCGCGGGTGTAGCTCAGCTGGTTAGAGTGCCGGCCTGTCACGCCGGAGGTCGCGGGTTCGAGCCCCGTCACTCGCGCCATTTCTCCGGAAATGGTAACCGCCAGATCCCTTGAAATCATTGAAAATACTGGAGAATCCCCGGGTTCTCCATGCCTTTTCGCCGGTCGTGCACTACAATTTGCACCACAAAATGCAAACTTTTTGCACTACAAACGGCGATGAAGCATTTCTCACTTGGATCAAAATTTCTAAAGGATCGCGGCGGCTGGTGGCACTATGTGCGGCGCGTTCCAGAACGCTTCAAAGATGTGGACAAGCGCTGCCTGATCCAGGTCGCTCTGCGCACCCAATCCCTAGAAGTCGCCATGATGCGGCGCAATGGCCTCGCAGAAGCAGACGACGCGCTGTGGAGTAGCCTCGCGCTCCAGGCCCAGGATACCGAGCGCTCACGTAGCCAAGCTGCCGCGGAGCGCCATCGTGCCGCAGTTGCCCGTGCGATGGCAGAAGGCTTCGTATACCGCCCGGTCGAGGAAGTCGCCACCCAGCTAGACATTGAAGAGATTATACACCGGCTGAGGAAGGTCGATCGCGGCGCTGAGCCCGTCGAAGAGAAGGCTGAAGCGCTCCTTGGCGGTGCGCCCGAGGAAAAGGACCGGACAACCGTTTCGGAAGCCTTCGAACTCTACGTCTCGAAAATCGCCTTCGATGATCAGTACAATAAGTCGGACGCCCAGCGGAAATCGTGGGAGAAGCGCAAACAGGTCTCGATCGACTATTTCATTGAACGGGAGGGGGACATCCCACTGCTGGACATCACGAGAGATGTCGCAACGCGCTACCGCGACTGGTGGCAGTCCCGCATGCTGCCGCAGAAGGATGGCTCGAAACCATTTACGCCGAACACGGTCAATCGCCACATCGGCAACATGCGCTCGCTTTACCTGCGGTACTTCAAGTATCGTGGTGAGACGGATGTCGAAGATCCGTTCCGCGGCTTTTTCTTTGCTGGCAAGTCCAACGTGAAGCGCGCGTCATTCAGTGACGAGTGGGTGCGAACAAAGATTCTGGCGCCGGGAATGTTCGATGAACTTCGGCTCGAGCTGCGTGTGATTATCTACTTGTTGATAGAGACCGGCGCGCGCCTCAGTGAGATCGTCAATCTGCGGCCGGATGATATCCAGCTCGATCATGATATTCCGCACATCATCATCCGGCCGGAACAAAACAGAGAACTCAAAACGAGTGATTCAGAACGCGAAATCCCGCTTGTAGGCGTCGCGCTTCCTGCGATGAAGCTCTGTCCGGGCGGATTCGACCACTATTACGACCGCAATACACTCGTTTCGGCCAATCTCATGAAAGCGTTCAAACAGCGGGAACTCCTGCCCAGCAAGGATCACGTCATCTATTCGCTGCGACATTCCTTCGAGGACCGCATGCTGGAAGGCAATCTCGATTATGGGCTCCGCTGCGCGCTCATGGGTCACAAGAACAACCGGCCGGAATACGGGCAGGGAGGATCATTGAATTTTCGACGTGACCAGCTGCTCAAAATTGCCCATCCAATTCCGGATGGTTTGACAATCTAATGCTCGGACAACCAACCACAGTCTGGGAGTACTAGATTTCGATATCAACGAGCGTTTCAACCAGCGCCTCGATAGGTGTGTAGAGGTCGATGGTTTGGTCCTCGGTTTCAACGGTCATGACCAGGCTATATCGCGTCTTGCGATTGGCCCGACCGAGCGCCTTACGCTCACGCCACCAACCATTAACCGGATAGACCCATAGCGCGTTGCGGGCTGCGAGTTCTGCTGCTGTACCCTGCCAGACGTCGCAGTGAAGTGAGCCCACGGTGATCTGCTGCTCTCCTAACAGCCATCCGCTGTCAGCGGGCGTTGTCGGCTTTGGGTCACCATTGCCTCTTTCTTCCAGATTTCGGCGCTTCAGAAAATTAGTTCGAGTCTCACCGGCGCGCTTCAGATCGAATCGCAATCCAAACGACTGGTAGCGAGCCGGATCGATTGCGGAAGAAAAGCTCGGATTGGGTTCAATGAAGTAAGACAGTGTCACTTTCAATCTGACCAGAGCTTCTCCCAGCTCCTCCAATACCTCGGTTGGCCAGGGCAGTGGATAAATATGCGCCTCGTTGAATTTCACGTCGGATTTGTTTTGTTTGAAAGGCTGGATTGGCTGCTGGGCGATCAATGCCAGATGGCTTTGGGCCGAGGCCAGTGCCCGTTCCAGACTGGGTACGCCATATCCGTAGCGACGAACCAGCTCGGTGCGCCCGGTCTTGTTGTTTGCGTCCAGCTCAGCTCGCATGGGACCTGTCCAGTCGGCGCTGTGCATCATCAAGGCGCGGATTGTTTCTGGCCAATAGTCACGATGTGAAGCGGCGATCTGAGCTGCCATTCTTGCGGCCTGGGCCGCCGCAGCACTTGTCGCCCAGAATGGTTCAAAAGGCGATTGCGCAACGTCCGCACCCGTCGACAGAAGCGACAGCGATGGCAGGCCTGCCACAGCTTCAGTCTTCGCCGGACTGATCGCACGGTTGCCGGCTTCGAAGACTAGTTCCGGCTTCAATGGAGATTTGCGTACGCTCCACAAATAGCTTGAACGGCTATACGGACTGAGCTCACCAGGGTTGGCCCAGCTGTCAAAGCCGTCATATCCGTTGTCCTGAATTTCCGTTTTATCCGTGTACCCGCCAACAGTAATGGCGTTCCATGCCTGAGCAGGGTCCTCTGCTGGAAAAGCATCAGGCTCTTCGATAGCGTCCATCGCTTCATGGTCGCGGATATTCCCAGCGGACAAAATGAAGAGCCGTCGATCTGGAGCCTCTTCAGAATCTCCGATCATTGCGCCCGCGGCAGACTGGTCAATAGCGGCGCTCCAGGACGTCGCCTCTGCGCCCGTGCGATCTCTGTTCGTGACCGCCATGCAAAAGCTGCGGAATGCAGCTTCGGGGTTGTTGATTTCTGCAATCGAGACAGCTGATTGCGTGATAAAGCCATAAGAGTTCGGCGCGTTTGGGTCGAACCCGTCCGGAGGGAGAATTTTCACCGACTCCGCACGGTGTGTGAGATCTCGTTGAGCGGTGTCCCCCAGCGGTGCGGTGAGATCGCCATGCAGGGCAATACCGGCCATGCCGGTCCCGTGACCATGATGATCATCGCCGCCCCAGTCTGGATCGATGCTGTCGACATGCTCATCGAAAAGAGCGGGCTCAATAAGGGGATGGCCGCGATTGACGCCGGTATCGAGCAGGCAAACGGTCGGTGCATCGCCTGCGGGCCAGACAACGCGTTCGGCATATTCATCGACCCATGCCCGCTCGTCGCCCTGAATATCTGTCATAAAAAAGCTGGGACTGTCGCTGGCACGTCGCACTTCTGCAATGCCAAGTGTTCCGAATAAGAGAATTTCGATTGCCACTTGCGTGCCGTGGATCGGAACAACGGTGACATCAGGAAACCGCAGATAAGTATCGGGCTCTGCAACGCGGCAATTGATGCGCCTAGCCGCATTGATTACCGCATCGACTGCATCGTTGAAGCACCAGACGCCCCACCACATGGAATCCTGTCGTGACTGGGGGATCGCGGCTGGGTCGTCGCGCCAGAATGTCTCGAATCTGGCCTGGCGAATGTGTTCGATCTGTTCGATCCGGCCAGCATTGGGAGGCTTCTCATCGCCTTCCTTGCCGACGAGATCTCCATAGGTGTATTCTTCGAGTAATCTGGCGATCACGTCGCGTTTGTCGTCCGGCACAATCAGGGCGACACGCTGGACGCCATTTTCATCGACGCGCACAGCACCCTGGCGTGTCTTCTCGGTGGTGCGGTCGAGATTCGCGGGACCTGATCTGGGGGCGAGCTCAAATTCCAGTACTATGCCGGTCGGGTCAATGCCCCGTTCTACGTCTACCGGACGGTCTTTTGCCGCTTCCTCAATAGCTTTCGCATAATCCTCAATCAGTTGTGGTCCGTGCTCGTCGCGTATGCGCTGTATCCGTTGGCGCTGTCCCCCGCCTTTCGATTTGTAAGCGCGCGATTGTGCAAGACGGGTGATATCAATGTGCGGTCGGGTAAAGCGCGTCACGTTTGATCTTCATTTGCCGTATGGCGCCGATGAAACGCTTCACTCATAACCTGGCGCTCACGAAGCCTTTTAGTAATATCGGCCGTGTTCAGGCTGTTTCTTTCTTCAAGAATTGCCACTTTGACAGCTTCTTCCGTCGCACGCGCAATTTCGGCCTGACTAAGGCCTTCGGCTGCGTTCACGACCGTCTCCCATTTGATACTTGGATATCGCATCGGCCGGATATGTGATTTCACGACTGCCCGTATTTCATCCTCATTCGGCATAGAGAATTCCAGAACCTCGTCGAACCGACGGATAAGGGCCCGGTCGAGAATTTCACTATGATTGGTTGCGGCAACGATCAGGCTATCGACCGCGCAAGGTTCTTCCAGGAACAAGAGGAAGGAGTTCAAAACACGGCGCATTTCCCCAACATCATTTGAAGCGGACCGCGTTCCACCGACCGCATCGAACTCATCAAAGAAATAGACTGCCCGACGCTTGAGGGTTTCGTTGAAGATCAATCGCAACTTGGCGGCCGTCTCACCCATGAAGCGCGTGATTAGGGAATCCAGGCGTATGATGTAAAATGGCAAGTGCAGTTCGCCGGCTAGCGCTTCTGCTGTCAGCGTTTTACCGGCTCCGGGCGGGCCTACAAAAAGCACCCTGCGATTAGGAATCTTGCCGTACTCACGGAGCCAGTCACGTTTCCTCTGCTGTAGTAGCAATGCATTGAGCCGGGTGGTCAGACCCTCGGATAAGATCACATCTGCAAGCGTGGTTTTGACCTCTCTCAGATCAAGAAGGCCTTCAAGTTCTCCACGTGGGGCCGCGAACGGTACCGCCACGGTTGTACGCGTTCCGCGCGCTGACCTCGCTTCGTCGACAGCTGCCCGCAGTTCTTCTGCGGTCTTCCTATGACCCTGGCGTGCCTCCGCCGCGGCGACCTGAAGCGCAATCGAATAAAATTGCTCATCGTCGCCGTCGGCACGGCTGCGGAGCATAGCAAGGATTTGCTTGGTATTCGACAATACTCAGGTTCCCTTTTTCTACTCGAATAGAGGTCGGGGGATACGCTTGCGATTGTCTTAACGATCTATGATTTCGCTGGCCCCGACATTACGTTAACCTTCTAAGCGGACTCGCAGCCCCGCGTCGATAGACGTTCGGTCGCGGTTGCTGCAAATCTGTTCGTTAAGCTAGTGCGGACAAAAGAACAATACAAGAACATATTTGGGTTGCACTTAAGGCCAATAAGGTACGCGATATGCACTTTCAGCTATTTTCTCGCGATTCCTGAGGCGGTCGTAGTTCTATGGCCATAGACCCATCATCGCATAGTCGATCAAGCCTCGATTGAAGCCGTTTTTCCCGGCTAGCCCGACTTTCAAGTTCCGCTTCGAGCCGCTCGAAAATCGGCCAATATTTGTACCCGAACCTGTCGACGACACGAGCGGCGATATCGAGGGCATCCTCAATATCGCCGATGGTGACAGGTTTGGAGTGGCCCACGATGATGTCAGTTCAGCTTCTGCCGGTTCCAGACCAGCACGCCGCTGCCATCCTCTTCCTTCTCGAAGAAAGCGGCCCGTAGCGGCTTCTCGAACCCCGGATCATCGAGCTTGACGGCGAGGTAGGGCGTCTCGCCATCCTTGCTCTCTTCGCGCCAGGCGGCGCCGAGCTCTGCTCCGCCGGCAAAGATCCGGTAGTCGGGTCCGCCTTCGGCCTTCTCAGCCACCGGGACCATCTGGGCTTTCACATTGATTGTCATGGTCCGGATCGTGCCGGTCCATTTGCCATCCTTCTGGCTGAAGGTGCCGATTGTCGCCATTGCTATTCTCCTTTGCTGGCTCTGGCGTGAAGGGCCTTGCGGGCCCGCTTGAACCCGGCATCCGAGCTGAGGAACATGTCCAGCATGGCAGGCACCAGGGTTTCGGGTTTCTCTTCCGCGCCATAGGTTTCGGCATAGATCGCAGCATAGTCAGTAAGTGCGGAAGCAAGATCGGGATCGACCGAGACGGTGAGCTTCACCGGCGTCCTGTCGGGAAGTTGTCCGATGCGAAGGCTCATCACCGGCCTCCCTCAGAATAAGGCCGCAACACGAGATCACGCGTCACAATCACACGCACGGGCCAGCCGGTCCGTATGCGGATCGTCGGCTGGATGCCGAGATTGCGATCAACGACGCGCTGGCCAGCTTCGGAGACACTGTCCCCGAACCCGCGCCGGATCGCGCGCTCGACGTCATCATCGTCGGAGCCAAGCTCAGAGCCGATACCGAGCAGGGTGGCGAGACCTGCGGCGGCAAAGACGCGGTCCCAGTGATGGTCGGTCCGGTCGGAAACGCCCGCATAGCCCTGCGCATCTGCAGCTGGTTCAGAAATCTGTAGCGAGCTGCCATCCGGGAGGATGATCCGGTCCCAAATCAGGAGCGCGCGCTCCTGGCCGAAGGAGACCTCCGACTGGTAACGCCCGATCAGGCGCGCGCCCTGCGGGATCAGCAGATGTGCGCCGCTCACCGTGTCGTAAACCGGTTGGGTCACCTGCGCGATGACATTGCCGGGCAGGTCAGAATTCAGCCCTGTGACGAGAGAAGCCGGGATCAGCGTGCCGGCCATCACCTGATAGGGCGAGACCGGGGTCTCGACATCATGCGGGTTGTAGATGTCGTCATCCCGCTTGTCTGCGGCGAATGCGATCTTCTCCGCCTGAAGGTTCTGATCAGGCGCGCCGGCAAAACCCGGCGCGCCTGCGCCCTGCGCAGCAAGTGCCAGCAGTTCCGAGCCGAGACTGTTCGGCAGTCCACCAGCCGCGGATACTGAGCCAGCCAGAGATTGCCGGTTGCCGACATCAAAGAACACGCCCGCCTTGCCGGCCGCATCGGCCAGTTTGGCATCCGCCAGCCTCTGCGCACGGATCGCTTCATCCTCCGCCGATGGCCGGAAATCATCTGAGGGCGTGACGTTCCAGTCAGGCTCTAAGCCCCATTCTTCCTCTTCAGACACCATGGTGCCGCCAAGGTCACCCGCCATCGGCGCACCGAGTCTTGGCGTGTCACCAGCCGGTTGCCAGCCCAGGTAGGAGTTCGGCAGGTCCGCGAGCCCATCCGGCGCGCGCTTGGTCGCCGTATTGTAGAGTTCCTGCCGGTCTGCCGGATCGACTGCCTTTGGCGGATCAAGCGCGATGGAGGCTGCAGCGAACAGGCCCAGCACACCAAGGCAGACGCCCGCCATCAGGACCTTGCGGTTGATCCGCGTGACGGGCCGCGGCCGCGCGCGCAGCTTCAGCTCGTCGCCCTGTTTCGGGAAGGGGGCCGGCTCGCTCATCCCTCGCCTCCGAACAGGCTCGCAAGACCGGAGCGCTGCAAGCGCTTGCGGATCCGTACCACGGTCTGGTCTTTCTCGCCGATGCGGAGCTCGGCAGCGCGGAAGAGATGGTCGACGATGTAGTAATTGCCGCGCAGGCGATAATTGACGAGTTCAGCGTCGCCCGATGCCCCAAGGATGAAGAGGGGCGGAGCATCCATGGTGGCAAGCCCGGCCGGCATCTGGATGAAGACCTGCCGGCCATCATCGAACACGCGTACAGGCCGCCAGGCCGGCTTGTCGCCCTCGATGACATAATCGAAGTCCAGCCGATCGACCGCAACGCTGGGCGCGATGGACGCATCCTCACGGACAGACGCAATCCTGTTGCGGGAGACCAATTCAGCCAGTTCGTCCGCCGGATAGCGCCAGGACAGGGCCGCCATATAGGTGCCGTCAACGCTTTCGAGTTCGAGATGATAGGTTCGCCGGTCCGTCGCGATCATCAGGTTTGTCGAAAGACCAGCCGCGATCGGTTTGACCAGCACGTGCGCGCGGGCAGAGCCGCCGGAACCGGAGGACGTATCCCCGACAATCCAGCGGACCGTGTCTCCCGCCGACACCGAGACCAGCGTCTCGCCGGGCTGCAGCGCAATGTCGGAGACCTGGCCCGGCGCGGCATAGAGCCGGTAGAGTGCGCCTTCGGTATAGGGATAGACCTGGATCGCGTTCACATAGCCATCGACGGAAGGTTCGATCCTTGCCTCGGTCGTACCCTTGCGGATGGCCTCGGTCGGCGAGGTGTAGACGCGTGTGACTGTGCGCTTCGTACCTTCGACGGGTTTCATCTGGCCGGGCAGCGCCAGCACGGTTGGTGTCTCGACAATCTCGACAGGCCGGTCCGGCACGTCTTCGACGAACGCCGCTTCGACAAAGACGGTATCCTCGATGACGGGCTCGGGAGGCACGCTCGCGCAGGCCGTGGTCAGGGCGAGGACGGATACAAGGCTCATTGTACGGATCATTGGTTGTCTCCTGTGACAAGGTCTTCGCCCCAATTGAGGCTGTGGATGTAGAGGCCGAGGGGGTTGGCGCGGAGCGTTTCGGCATCGCGCGGCGGTGAGTACACAATGGTGAAGAGCCCGGTGAACCGTTTGACGCCGGTCAGCGCCCCATTCTCATAGGTCTTCTCGAGCCAGCGGGCCTGGAAGGACTCGTCCGACACCCGCACCACGCTCACCACATCGACACTGCGCGAGCGCCGCCCGATCTCGGCGAAGGGATCATTGTCGCGGGCATAATCACTGAGCGTGATCGCGGCCTTGTCGGTCACATAGTCATACGCCGCGAGCCAGTTCTGCCGGACGATGACTGGATCGATCGAAAGGCTGCGGACGTCAGAGATGAAGTTTGCGAGATGATGCGCAATCTGCGCATCCGTCGGCTCATAGCGCGCAAGCGCCGGCCCGACCGCCTTCACCGCGCCCGTATCATCGACCTCGACCACATAGGGCGTGACGGTCGATTGCAGGCTGCGCCAGACAAGCGCCGCAGAGGACGCCGCCAGGAGCCCGAGCAGGCCCAGCGCCATCAGCCGCCAGTTCTTCGCCTGGACGCGGGCAGAGCCGATCCGTTCGTCCCAGACCTGGCCGGCCTTCTGGTAGGGCGTTTCGGGATGCGGGCTTTGCCCGTAATGGGTGGAGGTACGCCGGAAGGCCATGCTCATCAGTCCTCTTCGTTTCGGAGTTTCGGATTGTCGCCCGCCATGCCGCGATCGCCGTCCTTCAGGGCATGGACCGTGATCGCGCCGGCCTGCTGCAGGCGTTGTTCAGTGCGAAGGCGCCGCGCCCAGGCGGGGCTGGCAGAGCCGGCAGAGGGCGCATCGCCCGGCGCCGCTGCCATCGTGCCGCCGGTCGCGGCAAAGGCCGTTTCGCCGCCGCGCCGATAGGCATTGCCGACAGAGGCGAAGGGCCGTCCGGCCATCCGGCGCAGCGTATCGCCGCCAGCCTGTGCGACGCCTGCGATACCCGCCGCCGCCCCGCGCCAGCCGGTCCGGCCCGACGCCATGCGGCCAAGGTCATACGAAGTGCGAGCACCGCCCGTCATGGAGGCCCCGGCCTTCACAGCGCCGGATACACCGCCAAGGGCAGCGCGGCCTGCTGCGACCGTTCCCGTCGTCGCCAGCACAGCGCCTGCGCCAACAGCCGCGCTGGTGCCGACCACGGAGCCCGCGCCAAGCTGCGGCGCGCCGGTGACAAGGCCGGAGGCAATGCCGGGCGCGAACACGCCCATCCAGAGAAAGACGATGGAGGCGAGCACCGTGCCCATCACTTCAGCCAGCGTCACATCGCCTGGCCCGCCAAAGGCGTCCGTGATCGAGGTGAACAGCGTCGAGCCAATGCCGATGACGATGGCGAGCACCATCAGCTTGATGCCGGAGGTGACGACATTGCCGAGCACCCGTTCGGCAAGGAACGAGGTCTTGTTCCAGAGCGCGAAGGGCACGAGCACAAAACCTGCGAGCGTCGTCAGCTTGAACTCCAGGATCGCGACGAAGAGCTGGACCGCGAGGACGAAGAAAGCGACGAGGATGATCGCCCAGGCAATCAGCATGACGGCGATCAGGATGAAATTATGGAAGAAGCGGATCGGCCCCAGCATGTCGCCGATCTCTTGCAGAAGGGGCTGCGCCGCCTCGAACCCGACGCCTGCAATATAGCCGGGCCGCATCAGATCCTCAGCCGTCAGCGTCGAGGAGCCGGCCTTCACACCAAGATCGGCAAAGCTCGCAAAGAGGATGTTCGCCAGGATGGAGAAATTACCGAGAATGAAGGCGAAGAAGCCGACATAAAGGACCTTCTTGAGGAGCCCTGAGATCACATCGGCATTCTGCGACAGCGCCCAGAAGAGCCCCGCCAGCGTGATGTCGATCACGATCAGCGTGGTCGTGAGATAAGCGACATCGCCCGCGAGCAGGCCGAAGCCTGAATCAATATAGGCAATGAAGGTTTCGAGGAACCGGTCGATGACGCCCATCTCTTCCATAGCCGTCTAGTTCCCGAAAAAGCTCTGGAGACGCGCGCGGCCGCGCTCGGCTTCTTCCAGCTCGCGCGCCCGGTCGAGGGCTTCGGCGCGGTAATGGGCGGCCATCATGGCTTCCATCTGCATGAGCTGCTGGGCCGACATGGCCTCGATCTGGTTGCCAGCCTGCAGGACCTGGAGATTGCCGACCGCCGTCTGGCTCTCCTCGACGAGCCCGCTCAGCGCCTCGGCGTCGCGTTCATTGTCGCGCACCGTCTCGGCGACCATCAGCAGCGTGTGCTTGTGCGCAGACCGGGATTGCTGCCAGCGGATCCGCGCATCCTCGACAAGGACCGCATTGGCCGGCGGCGTCTCGCCATAGGATTCAGGATAGAGGTCCTCGTATTCCCGCTCGACCTCCTCGACGCCATATCCGATGCCTTCTGCTTCCTCCATCAATTCGCCAATCCGGCGGATGCGATCGGCAATGATGGCGCGGGCGACTTCGACCGGGAGCGTCTCAAGATCGCGCGCCATCTTCTCGATCATGTCGATCTCATGGGTGAGCTGACGGATCTGATTGTCGATCTGCTGCAGGGCGCGCACCGCCTGGAGGATGTTCTCGGCATGGTTGGTCGGATCGTAAACAATGCCGCCGCCAAACAGCTGCGCGGATGCAGGCGGCGCAATAAGCCCCGATAGCGGGATGGCAGCGAGGGCAACGGAAGAGAGAAGGGCTTTCATGTTTTGGGGCTCCTATTCAGCGGCGATTTGGGGGAGGGATGCGTCTGGCTGTTCGGCCAACAGGTCTGCTGCCCAGCCGAGCTGTTTCAGCTCCAGCCAGCCCCGGGCGAAGCTCGCTTCCGGACCGGCTTCCAGGAGTCCATCCATGAGCTTCTGGTCGGCCGGAGAGGCGGTCCCGCACAAGGCAAGCGCGACTTCGCCAAGGCCAAGCTCGAAGAGCCGGCAGCCAAGGGGCGAGGTATAGTAATAGTCCCGCTTCGGGATGGCCTTGGCCAGAATGTCGATCTGACGGTCATTCAGCCCGAACCGGCGATAGATGGCCTGGGCGGCGGGTTCGAGTGCCCGCTCATTCGGCAGGAAGATCCGGGTCGGGCAGGATTCGATCAGGGCCGGTGCAATCGATGCCCCCTCAATGTCGGCAAGTGACTGGGTCGCGAACACGACCGCCACATTCTTCTTGCGCAGCGTCTTCAGCCAGTCGCGCAGCCGCGCGGCAAAGACGGGATGATCGAGGAACAGCCAGGCTTCATCGAGAATGAGCAGGGTCGGGCGGCCATCGAACCGGTCTTCCAGCCGGTGGAAGAGGTAAGTGATGACGGGCGCCACCGCAGACGGCGTCTGCATCAGCTCGTCCATCTCGAAACAGGCAATCGAAGAGAGGTCGAGTGCCTCTTCATCGCTGTCGAGCAGATGCCCATACGCCCCTTCCAGCGTGTAGGGATGCAGCGCGGCTTTCAGCGTATCCGATTGGAGGATGAGGCTGAGCCCGGTCAGCGTACGCTCAGCGACGGGCGCCGACGACAGCGACCTGATTGCCTCCCACAATACGGTCTTCAAGTCCGGCGTGACGGTCACGCCTTCAGCTTCGATCAGGCCGAGCAGCCAGTCTGCGGCAAAGCTCGCGCCGCGCTCGGTGTCGATGTCCCGAAGCGGCTGCAGCGCCGGGCGCTCTTCGCCCGCCAGCGGCAGCCAGGTGCCGTCCATGGCAAGCGTCACGGCGCGGGCGGAACGGCCCTTGTCGAAAACGAAGACCTGCGCATCGCTATAACGCTGCCATTGTGCGGCGAGCAGTGACAGAAGGACCGATTTGCCGGACCCTGTTGGCCCGATGATCAGCGTATGTCCGACATCACCGACATGCAGGTTGAGCCGGAACGGGGTCGTGCCTTCTGTCTGTGCCTCGATCAGCGCGCGATCCGCGAGATGATCATTCCACGCATCGCCTGCCCAGACAGACGAGATCGGGACCAGATGGGCAAGGTTCAGCGTGTGCAATATCGGCTGGCGGACATTGGCATAGACATGCCCCGGCAGGGACCCAAGCCAGGCTTCAACCGCGTTGAGGGTTTCACGGATCGTCGTAAACCCGCGTCCATTGATGACGCGCTCGACCGCGCGTGTGCGTTCTTCGACCTCCTCGCGCGAGGCGCTCATGAGCGTCAGCGTCGTCGTGACATAGCCATAGGAGACAAGATCGGAGCCGAGTTCCTGCAGTGCCGCATCGGCATCGGCGGCCTTGTTGTCGGCATCATTGTCGAGAAGCGCGGCCTGCTCATTGAACAGCGTCTCCCGGAGGACCGCGCCGACGGACTTACGCTTCGCAAACCAGTGCCGGCGCTTCTTGGCAAGGAGCTTTTCGGCCTCGGCCTTGTCCATTGCGATATAGCGCGTCGTCCAACGATAGGAAAAGCCGAGCCGGTTGAGCTCATCCAGCATGCCGGGCAGCGTCGAGGCCGGAAATCCAAGCAGGGTCAACGTCGCAAGGTGCGCCTCGCCAATTCGTGGCTCCAGCCCGCCCGCAAAACTCTCATCAGCCAGGACCGCATCGAGAAACACCGGCAGCTCCGGAACCGACACGGCATGCCGTTTCGATGAGATGCAGGCATGAAGGTAGGTCAGCGTTTCTGCGTCCGAGAGCGGATGGATTTCATCCAAGGCCGTCGACAGGAGATCGAGCGTCTGCGCGGCGCGTGTCTGGAAGTGTTCGAGCCTCTGACGCCAGTCCTGGCCGTCGCGCTTCTCGGGCCGTTCGATCAGTGCCTTCTCGGCCCGGCCCGTCGCATCTGCGGGTGGCAGCCAGAGCAGGGTGAGATAGTAAGCGCTCTCGAACCGGGCACCGGTCTCTTCGGCGGCTGCGCGGCGCTCCTGCTCGATCAGCCAGGCGGCACCGCAATCAAATGAACTCTCTTCCAGCGAGACCGCTTCCGCCCGCACCGCTTCGAAGAAGAGCGCCCAGCCGGACCCGAACCGGCGGAGCACATTGTTGACCCGTGCGGTCACCGCAACGAGTTCGGCTTCCGTCGAGCTTTCAAGGTCGGGGCTGCGATAGCGGAAGCTTGTCTGGAAGGCGCCGTCCTTGTTGAGGACGACGCCCGGCGCGACGAGGCACGCCCAGGGGAGGTAGTCTGAGAGGTGTGCCGGTTTCGCCGCGTATTCGGAGAGGTTCAGCATGAAAGATGTTCCTTGTGACGGGCAGACCGGATCGCGACGGCGAGAAAGTCCGGATCAGACCGGGCCATGAGGACAGCCAGCGAGTGCCCCGCCACCCAGACCACAAGCCCCGGTATCCAGAGCCTGAGGCCAAGGGCCAGAGCCGCCGCAATCGTCCCGATGGCGATGGCGGCCGCGCGCGGCGCGCCTGCCATCAGGATGGGTTCGGCGAGCGAGCGGTGGAGGGGGATCTCGTAGCCGTCGAGCATCAGAGCACCGCGCCCCCGCCGAAACTAAAGAAGGTGAGGAAGAAGCTGGTCGCCGCAAAGGCGATAGACAGGCCGAACACGATCTGGATCAGCTTGCGGAACCCGCCCGAGGTTTCGCCAAAAGCGAGCGTCAGGCCAGTCAGCGTGATGATGATCACCGCCACGATCCGGGCGACAGGGCCTTCGATCGATTGCAGGATCTGGTCGAGCGGGCCTTCCCAGGGCATGCCCGTGCCGGCAGCATGGGCCGGAAGCGATAGCACGCTCACCGATACCAGCAACGCTCCGGCCTGAAGCGATCGGTTGAGGGCCTTGATCTGGTCGTAGAACATCTGTCGGTCTCCTTAATTGACGATGTTGAGAAAGGGGGCGGCGAGCGGTTCGTGCCGGTATTCGGTGCCGTCAAAGCCTGTGATGCGGAGCGCCTGCTCGACACGGCGCGTGCCGCTTGCGCGGGACATGAAGACGATCACATCGACAGCCTCGCCGATCAGGGCATGGGGAAGGGCGGTCGTCGCTTCCTCGACCAATTGTTCGAGGCGTGTCAGCGCGCCGGCAGCCGAGTTCGCATGCAGCGTGGTGATCCCGCCCGGGTGCCCGGTATTCCAGGCCTTGAGGAGGTCGAGCGCCTCGCCCCCGCGCACTTCGCCGACAATGATCCGGTCGGGCCTCAGCCGCATGGTCGAACGGACAAGATCGCGGAGCGTGACGCCGGACCGGTGCGTCCTGAGCTGCGTCACATCCTCGGCGGAACAACGAAGCTCGCGCGTGTCTTCGAGGATAACGATCCGGTCCTCCGCGAGAGCGGGCTCCGACAGCAAGGCATTGGCAAAGGTCGTCTTGCCGGAGGATGTCCCGCCGGCAACAACGATGTTGAGCCGGTCTTCCAGCGCCTGCCGCAGCCCGATGCAGAGCGCCGGGGTCAGCGCGCCTGTCTCGACATACGAATCAAGCGCAATGGGCTGGCCAGCCGGCTTGCGGATCGCAAAACAGGGCGCTTCCGAAACCGGCGGCAGGATACCTTCGAACCTTTCGCCGGAGCCCGGCAGTTCAGCCGACACAATCGGAGAGGCGCGGTCACAGGCTTCGCCGACGGAGGAAGCGACCAACCGGATGATCCGCTCGCGCTCGGCGCGGCCAAGCGTCTCGGAAGCCCGGCGCAAACCAAAGCCAGCTTTTTCGACCCAGACCGAGCCGTCGGGATTGGCGAGGATTTCGATTGTATCTGGTGCCGCCAATGCGACCCCAACCGGCCCGTCGAAAGCCGTGCGGAGCATCGCCGTACGGCGGGTCTCGGTCTCGCTGGGCTGGGGCAGGGCAGACATGGCAGGGCGTGGTCCTCATCAGTGATGAGGCCAGCATCAGCGCATCAAATGCCGTCGCACAGTTGGGGCCGGAGGACACGAAAGGCGCCTGCGGGAAGTCCAAGGACGCAGAGGGCAATTCACAGGAAATCGCGCCGAAGAGATTGATATCAGACCGGAAAGTGAGAAAAGAACAAAAAGCGAACACAAAGGAGAAGCCTATGGGTCGCTACAAATCCGTTCTCATGGCCGAAAAGGATGCGCGGGACTTCCCGCATCATGTCGAATTGCCAATCCCGCCCTTCGGTCTCGGTAAGCGCCTCGACGTCATCGCCGCCTGGCTCAACACCAATATCGGTCCCGACTGGCGCTCACACAGCCATCTGGAGAAGGGCGAGCATACGGCGCGTTATATGTTCAGGTCAGAAGATGATGCCGCAGAGTTCGAAACGGCGATTAAGAGCGAAAGGATCTGATTATTTTAGATTGAAATCTGGTGGTTGAATAATTGCGCTCCTGATGTGCTAATGCACTATTTGCATTGCCGCTATCAGAGGATTCGAAATGGAGGCGAGCCAGGCCCGCACAACCCAATCAGATTCCAGCGCGGACCAGCTCGCCACGATTGCGTCGACGATCGAAAAGTTGCGATTGAAGCTCCTCGATTTGTCGCTTCGCAATCCGCTGTTGAACTTCAAATTCACCAAACGAACGCTTCGACTGATCGACGAACTCCCTGATCAGGTGTTTTCGTCCCTGATTGACGGAAGAAGCTTTTCCTTCCTCCCGCTTCCCGAGCCAACTCAGGCAGAACTCGATAATTGGGAAGCGGCTACGAAGCCTCCCGAGGAGTTCATGCTGACGAGTGAAGAGCTGACCGAAGATGAATCAGATGTCAGCGCAGCGAAGCGGCGTGATATTCCGAAAAGGGATTGGGCGAAGCACAAAGGCATTATTCCAGAATTCGACCTTCCTTCTGATCCGGGGGAAGGGAGTAGACGGTCAGTCCATCGAGATCAGAAACTTCAGACACTCGAATGGTACGACTCCTTGGAGTCATCCGTCAGGAAGCTCGCGCAGGACGCAAGATCCGCGATCAATGAAACTGGCTCGAACATGCTATTCTTGGGATTTGGCTTCCTTGAGTGGCGAGAGACCGCGGAAAGTAAGACGCAGCTTGCGCCGCTGATATTGTTGCCAGTGGAGCTTGTTCGCCCTGAAGTCCGGCGAGGGCCAAGAGCATACAAGCTGCAAGCAAATGGCGACGATGTTCAGATCAATCTCGCTCTCCGTCAGAAACTTGAAGCCGACTTCGGAATCTCTCTTCCCGAGTATGAGGATGGAACCGCACTTGAGGAATATTTTGATGCCGTCAAGGAAGCGATCGGGGAAAACCGTGATTGGGTGGTTCGGCGCCAGATATTCTTGAGCCTCATTTCGCAATTGGGGCGACTGCTACTTTATAATGACCTCGATCCTTCAAATTGGCCCGGTCGAGGGATTTTCGCGAAGAACGAACTCGTTAGATCCCTGCTTGGTGCAATGTCGGAAGATGCAATTCCGACAGGAGCGATAAGTTACGAAGTCTCCGAACAAACTATTTCACAGGAGATGGAAGTCCCGCTCATTGACCGCGCCGATAGCTCACAGCTCGAAGCGATCCGTCTGGTTCTTGAAGGAAAGAACCTGGTGGTTCAGGGTCCTCCAGGGACCGGAAAGTCACAAACCATTACAAACTTGATTGCCGCGCTCGTCAGCGAGGGCAAGTCCGTTTTGTTTGTTGCCGAGAAACTGGCTGCCTTGCAGGTCGTGGAGCGACGACTATCGGGACTTGGTTTTGACCCGTACTGTCTCGAACTCCACAGTCACAAGACGCAAAAGAAAGCGCTTCTGGAAGCGCTCCGGTCGCGTTTTGAATCGCACCAACCGCGAGTGAGAAATGATCTGCCGAAGCTCAAGGAGAAGGCGGCGAACGTCCGACAAAGCTTGAACGACTATGTTACAGCAGTGAGCGCAAACACATCGGCTGGAAGCTCTGTTGCTGATCTGCTGCTTGGTGCCGGGCGACACACTTTGACAATCGGTGAAACCGCCAGAACTGTGGACCGATTGCGTTTGCCTGAACTCGTGTCGAAGGGACTCAGCACGCTGAGGGACACTCCGATTGATATCGAAGCGCGAGAGGATTTGCTGACGGATCTGGCCAAGACGGCGAAAGAAGTCTCCTCCGACGAACCGATCAGCGCCAGCCCTTGGTATGGAGCGGGCAATCTCAGCCTTCTAGAAAGTGACAGGCCCCTTATTGAAGGCCAATTGAACGCATTTGCCACGGCACTGAAAAACTTTGACGGGCTCTTGGCTCAATTAGACTCAGACTACGGATTGAGCCTGCAAGGGGTCAGTCCGGAACGCGTTCTGAATATGTGGGAGTCGACCAAGATCGTTACCACGTCGAGAGCGCGAATAGTGGGTGCCACGAAGGATTTCAACGCGCTCGCTGATCACCTCTCGCTTCGTGTCAGTCCTTCGTGGAAGATGCTGCGGCGCATCGTGGACCTCTGCGAAGTCGCAAAGACGGCCCCGATGGCCTGGCTAAATTACAGCAATCCTGAAATGGATGAGCCGGATGCAGATGTCCAGCTGGCAAGACTTCGATCGGAAGCGGAGGAGTTAAGCGCAGGCTTCGATGCCATCGAGGAGCATCTCCTTCGTGCGCGAACATCCCATATCGGTGACGCCGACCTTCTTTTGCACAGTTCAAACCTTGCTACAATTTCCCCGATTGCGCGCTTCTTTTCGAAGTCCTGGAAGGAAGCCAAATCCGCCATTGTGTCTCTTGGAGGAAACTTTTCGTCGGAGAAGCCGGATGTCTGGGCACTTCGCTTAGCCGAATTGGCTGGCCTGCTGCAACGGAGGGAGGCCCTGGCAACGGACAAGGCGGGAAAGCGTCTATTCGACCAGCTCTTTGATGGCATAGATACTGAGTTTGCCGTTCTCGACGAAATCGTCAGCTGGAGACGACGTGCAAGAAAGGCGCTTTCGGGAGATGCAGAAGCAGACAGGCTCGCAGACTGGCTTCTTTCACAAGACTTCCGTTCGATAGAGCGTGTTGCCAGCATAGATCTGAATTCGCCTAAGGCGGAGCTTCAATGGGCAACGGATCTGGGCGGTAGCTCCGTTATGGAAAGCTATCAATCTGATTTCTGGACTGGATTGGTTTACGCCTTCGCTCCTGATGAATTTCGACCGCTATTGACGGCCGAAGAAGGCGGTACGCCTGAAGCTGCGATTGAGATAATTCAAAAGACCGGCGAGGCTGCAAACGGTTTAGTTCGTGCGCGGCACTCTGTTGACACAACACTCGGTCGGAACACCGACGTAGACTGGCTTGCAATAGAAGATGAGATGGCGAGGGTGCACCGCCAGCTAAATCGTCTCGATAATCTGCCAACCTGGATTCGCTACGCTCGGTATCGGAAGGCAGCTCTGGATGCCGCAACAGCACCGCTCATACGAGCTGCTGAAGAAGGCTATCCGCTCTTTGAAGATCTCGCAGGTGTCTGGCGATACTGCGCCTATCGCAGCTCGGCTCAAGCGGTATTCAAGGCCTCTCCGCCGCTGCATGAAAAGAACGGCAGCGAAAGGGACCAGGAGCGAAAGATCTTTCGTGCACTTGATGAGAGCATTATGGAGGCGAGGCGGTCAGAAATCGCAGCCAAGGCACATATCAGGCGACCACCTCCGGGTAGATCGTCGGCGCGGGTTGGCGATCTCACCGAAATGGCTCTGTTGTCGCATCAGTGGGGGCTACAGCGGCCTCGGATGTCCATTCGCAATTTGATGGACAGGTCCGGAAATGCAATTCAGGCACTGAAGCCGTGTTTCATGATGGGCCCTCTTTCAGTTGCTCAATACCTGAAACCCGGCGGCCTTCAGTTTGACGTAGTCATAATGGATGAAGCTTCGCAGATGCGACCCGAGGATGCTTTGTCTGCGGTGGCGAGAGGAAAGCAGTTGGTTGTCGTTGGGGATGACAAGCAATTGCCGCCCACGAATTTCTTCAACAAGATCGGTCTGGAGGGCGACGGAACCGAAGACTACGACGAGGAAGTTGTAGGCGAGAAGGAAGAGAGTATCCTCTCTCTCGCTGCGTCCAAGTTCGATAGCCGCATGCTTCGATGGCATTATCGGTCGCGGCATGAGAGCCTCATCGCGTTCTCAAACTCGTGGTTCTACGACAACAAACTGATCGTCTATCCCACGCCAAACAATACAGGTGATCGTTTGGGAATAGACTTCAATTATGTACCCACCGGCAGGTTCGACCGCGGCGTAAATGATGAAGAAGCGCGCACAGTTGCGAAGGCTGCGATCCAACACATGCGAGCCCGCCCCGAGCAATCACTGATCGTCGTTGCGATGAATTCAGCCCAGCGAGACCGGATCAGACAGTACATCGACGAGCAGACCCGTAACGACGTTTCCATTGTCAGAGCTGAAGAGGATTCCAGCAGGGGAGAGCCCTTCGACGTAAAGAACTTGGAGAATGTGCAGGGGGATGAGCGCGATGTGGTGTTGTTGTCCATGACCTACGGGCCGAGTCCTGAGACCGGGAAGGTCTATCAGCGCTTCGGCCCGATCAATCTCGAACACGGCCATCGCAGACTAAACGTCCTTTTCAGCAGGGCGCGAGAGCGCATGATTGTCTTCTCTTCGATGAAGGCATCCGAGGTGCTCGTGGGTGAAAACTCAAAGCTTGGCGTCAGGGCATTGAGCGGTTTCCTCGAATATTCGGAAACCGGCATCCTGCCAGGCAGGGTCGTGCCCGTGGGAAGTGGCCGGGAACCTGACAGTGATTTTGAGATAGCGGTTGCTGAGGCGCTGCGTCGAAAGGGTTATGAGGTCGTCGCGCAGCTGGGAGTGGATGGATTCTTCCTGGATCTGGCAGTGAAAGATCCTGAGGCATCACACACTTATTTGATCGGCATTGAATGTGATGGAGCGAGCTATCATTCGAGCAAATCGGCCCGTGACCGGGATAGGCTGCGCCAGGACATTCTTGAGGGCCTAGGCTGGAGAATAGAGCGCATCTGGTCGACCGATTGGTTCCAAGAGCCTGGCCGAGAGCTCTCCCGGATAATTGATGCGATCGAGGACGAAAAAGCCCGTAGGATTGCTCAAAGACAAAGACCGATGTCTCCCGAACGCCGGTCACCTCCATCTCTGGAGGAAGACAACCTCAATCAGGATGGTGCGGAGCCAGAAGAAGATGCGGAATATCTCGACCCCGACGATTCTCTGCTTGAAGAGGCGCCTCCTCAAGAGCGACGAATGTCGCGGAGTGAAGCTAGAGATGTTTTGATCCGGCTGCGTGAGGACACGATTAAGCCAAGTATGCCCGAAGTTCCGCCTGAGCGCGGATTGCTTCGGAAAGTGATGCTTGAGACGCTTCTGGAGCACTTGCCCCAAGACGAAACTGAATTCCGCGACATGATCCCGCTGAAGCTGAGAGAAGGTACCGACTCGGAACAGTTTTCGACGTTCGGAAAAATTGTTTTTCGTATTCTTCGGCAAGTAAGCGCCTAGACCATTCAGCTCAGTGCTTCGAAGAGGCTCGCATCCTAATTCCAGATATGTGGATTGGAGCGCTCGACGACGCGCTTCGTCAGCGCTTCCAGCTCAGTTCGAGCCCGCGCCGCATCCGCCGGCGTCTCGAACGGGATCTTGCCCGGCCGCTGCCGCAGCCATTCGAAGATGAATTCGATCAATAGGTCCGTCTGGAAAGCTGTTCCGGTCTCCAACTTCTCGATCTGGCCTTCGACCCGTTCCAGCCGCTGGATGATCGCCGCATCGGGCCGGTCTTCAGGCGGTGTAAACAACAGGGTCAGAGCTTCATCGATCAGCGTGCCGACGTGGACGCCATGCTCGGCGGAAAACTGCTTCACCCTGCGATGGTTCGTCTCGGACACGCGGATATGAAGCCTTGGATTGCGCGCCATGTCCTAAAGTTCCCGTCCGCCATTTTCCTGGACTTGAAGGTAGTAGCGGGCGATCTGGTCCTGAATGCCGCCACGCTGCTGCGGCGCGCGCTCCTCATCCGTCGCTATATCCTGCGAGATCTCATCCTCGACGCCGATGTCCGGTCCCACCGCTCGTGCCAGCCCGCCGGAATTACCGTCCGAGGGCGATGGTCCAGATTGATGATATCCGCCCAGCCGAGACGTATCCGCACCGGCAGCAGCAATCAGCAGTGCGCCAACTCGCTCTATAAAATTCCGATCTTCATAGTAGCGGAGTTTCTTTGCGCGGATCGGCGGATGGCTCGCCAGGAAGATCAGCGCGTCATCGGCTGGCATCTGCATCACCTCGCCGGGTGTCAGGAGCGGACGCTGTGTTTCCTGCTGCGAGACCATGACATGGCTGAGCCAGGGTGCGAGCCGGTGCCCGGTATAGTTCTTCTGGTTTCGCTGCTCTGTCGTGGTGCCTAGCATGTCGGAGATGCGCTTGGCAGTGCGCTCGTCATTCGTCGCGAACGCGATCCGGACATGGCAGTTGTCGAGGATCGAATTGTTCTGCCCGTAGGCTTTCTCGACCTGGTTCAGAGATTGCGCAATAAGGAAGGCGCGGATCCCATAGCCCGCCATGAAGGCGAGTGAACTCTCGAAGAAATCGAGCCGCCCCAGCGCCGGGAATTCATCAAGCATTAACAGGGTTTGCAGGCGGTCCTGCCCAACCGGCAGCTCTTCGCAAAGCCGCCGCGCAATCTGATTGAGGATCAACCGCATCAACGGCTTGGTCCGTGACAGATCAGACGGCGGGACAACCAGATAGAGGGACGCTGGCATCTCTCCCCGAAACAGATCTTCAATCCGCCAGTCCGAGCCGGATGTCGCTCTCTGGACGACCGGGTCGCGGTACAGCCCCAGGAACGAGATTGCCGTCGACACGACCGACGACTTTTCATTTTCAGACTTGTTCAGAAGTTCACGTGCCGCTTCCGCCACAACCGGATGTGTCACTGGCCGGTCGCGGCTTCCCAAATGGTTCGCTTCAAGCATTCGCTCCAGCGTGTCATCGATTGGCCGGGCCGGATCAGACAGCAGCGTCGCCACGCCTGCGAGTGACTTGTCATCTTCGGCATAGAGGACATGCAGGATGGCACCAACGAGCAGAGAATGCGCCGTCTTGTCCCAATGGTTACGCCGCTCCAGAGACCCATCCGGATCAACCAGAATGTCTGCCACATTCTGCGCATCCCGGACCTCGTGCGCGCCAAGCCGCACTTCCAGCAAGGGGTTGAACCGCGAACTCGACAAATCCGTCGGATCGAAACGGACACAACGAGAGAAGTCCGATCGCCATTTCGATGTCAGCGCCCAGTTTTCTCCCTTTATGTCATGAATGATCGCATTTCCTGTCCATGAAAGAAGGGTAGGGATCACCAACCCGACACCCTTGCCGGACCGGGTCGGTGCGAAGGCCATGACATGCTCGGCGCCTGCGTGCCGGAGATACCGTCCTTTGAACCGTCCCAGCACCACACCTGACGAACCAAGCAAACCAGATCGCCGAACGTCCCGCACCGATGACCAGCGCGCCGAGCCATAAGTCGTCGCATTCTTCTCACGTCTTGCCCGCCACAGCGACGCGATGATCGCCATCACGATGCCGGCAATCCCACCGAGCGAGGCAATCAAACCTGCACGCGCAAACACGTCCGGAGCATAAGCATCATAGGCATACCACCACTGGAATAGCCGCCACGGCTTGTAGACAGGCTGACCCGCCAGTTCGAACCAAGGGCCGCCCAATCGAGGCTGATGGTCCAGAACGCCCGCCACCCACTGTGTCGAGATCCACACCGAACAGGTGATCAGAAAAAGCGTCAGCAGGAACTGTCCGAGAAGAAATTTGGTTGGTGTAATGCTTTGGCACCTCGCTAATCCGCGACGCAATGATGTCATGCCTGACTGGAAAAGCGATGGGACTTCTGAGGAGTTTTGAGTAGTCAGTTGAGACCGCTTACTCCCGATAGCACACGTTAGATTTGGCGTGGCGACATCGCTGAACAGAATCCCCAGGCTGAGACTTTAGAACCAACAGCCACGAAGCAATGATGCTCAGATTGCGCCCCTTTCTTCTACAGCGCTCCCAGTGAGCCCTTTGCGAACGTAGAACCCGTTTGGAATCGCATCCTGGACCAGAGGAACGTGCGAAATCAGGCCGACGGCGCGGGATTGTTTGACGAGGCTATTTAGGACGTTCAGGACCTGATCAAGGGTGCCTGAACCGTTCTCGGTGTCGAGGCTTCCAAATCCCTCATCGATGAAGATGGTATCGAGGCGGACTTTGCCGCTTGCGGACTCGACAACGTCAGCGAGACCCAGCGCGAGGGCGAGCGCAGCGATGAAAGTCTCGCCGCCGGACAGCGTGTCGGTTCCTCTCGATTTGCCCGTATGGACATCGAAGACCTGGATGCCCAGACCACGGCTGCCGCGTCCGCCTTCGGTGTCGCGTTCGAGTTGATACCGAGAGGACGTCATCGGGCCAAGCCTGAGATTTGCGGCTTCGAGGACGCGATCGAACATGGCCCCGATTGCGTAAGTTTCGAGCTTGAGGCTCAGCGGATTATCGCCGTTCGCCAGCGCCGCGATCTTGCGGAGGGGACCGGACTCGGTTTCGGCTTCGTCAAGTTTGCGCATGGTGTCTTCGAGACTTTGCCTCAGCTTCTCCAACTGCTCGACTCGGTTGCTCGCAGCGATCCGGTCTTCCGTTGCTTTGGTCAGGGCGGCTACGGCGGTTTCATGAGCTTCCTTCAATTCAGGAAGATCCGGGCGCGTCAGGTCGCCAATCGCCGAGGCTGCAGCGTTAGCGGCCCCCTGCGCCTCGTTCAATTCAGTCTCGTACGTCCTGACAGATTCATTGTCTGAGTCGATTGTCGGAATGGCGGGTTTGAGAGACTGGTATACTTCCTCCGTAAGCTCTTGCTCAGACAGACGCGTGGCGAACGTCGCTTCAGCTCTTTCGAGGCGGACTTTGCAGGCTGTAACCGAATCTTCAGCGCTCTTGCGCGTGGCATCGGCAGAGAGGACGGCCTCGCGGGCCGCCTTGAGCTCAGCATCTGCCTTGTCTTTCGCTTCGACCAACTCGATCAGTATACGCGACGTCTCGTCTATGGCGGACGAAATTGCACTCTGTGTTCGGAGCGCATCGGGGACCACCTCGAGTTTTCCGTCGCGGGCGGTTTTGGCTTCGGTTGCAGCGTTGCGGCATTTGTCCGCCTCACTGCGGAGGCGTTCGGTCTCGGTTTCTTGGGTTTCAATCTGTTTGTCGAGCGCTTCGATAGCCGCCTCGCATTCATCGAGATTGACGACAGGGCCGAGTGCTCCGAGGTCAGCCTCAGTCTGTCTGACTTTATCGAGAATTACCGCGAGCGTATCTGTCGGCGGCTCAAGCGATGAGAGGGTTTCCTCACGGGCCTCGAGTTTGGCTTTCAGCCCGGCTAGCTTTTCACCGGCCTCGCGGGCAGCGCGTGCAGCCGTTTCAAACCGGTCGCGGGCTTCGCGGAAGGCCTGATCACGTCCCGCATTCTCGATATCGCCCGTGGCGGGGTTCGGATGGTCGGTCGATCCGCACACAGGACAGGGTGCATCGCTTTCCAGCTTGGTCGCGAGATGCAGGGCTTGCGCCGCGGCGAGGGCTTGCTCCGCCGCTGCATAGGCGCTGCGCGCCTTGGCTTGGTGTTCTATTGCCTCGGCTGAGGCTGCGCTTTCTTTTTCACACGCCGCTCTCGCTGACCGCACGTCCGCTTCTGCTTTCCCGTAGTCCTCGGCGGCTTTCTTCTGGTTCAGGAGATGCGTTTGCGCTTTCATGAGCTCACCGCGTGCGCTCTCAGCGCTCCGGGCTGACTTGAGTGCGGTGTCGCGCTGTGTGCGAGTTCTGCGCAATTGGTTGAGCCGGTCTTTGCTCTCTTCGAAGGTCGCCTGGGCTATCCGCTGCGATTCGAGCGCCGCTTCCACGGCTTCGGCGCTGGCTGAAGCGGCCTCAAGAACCTCGGCAAATCGCTCAAGATCATCTTTGCGTTTGCGCGCGGCCTCGATTTCTGGACCTCTTGCCTGTTCCTTGTTCACAGCTTCTGTCGCGACCTGGACGTGCTGTTGGGCTTTGTCCGCCGCTTCTTTGGCTGTAGCGAGTTTAGTGTTGGCATCCTGAACATCTTGCCGCGCCACCTTGAGCTGGGCTTCGACATCCACAATCAGCCGGGCGCGCTCAGCTTGTTTTACCCGAGTTGAAATGGCGGCGAATTCTGCCTTGCGGCTCATCAGGACGTGGAGCTTCGCCTGCGCCTGCTTCGACGCCACGAACTTCGCCTCCACCACCTCGGCAGACCGAAGCCCGGTCTCGGCTGTTTGCGCCTGTTTCTTTGCGACAGCCTCAACAGTTGATCGCTCCTGAACCGCAGCTTGAGCTGCGGCTATGCCTTCGAGCAGGGTGTCGGTGCTTTCGAACCCCTCGGCTTTGAGCCGCCGGGCGCAGACCGCCCGTTCTTCGCGCACCTGCCGCTCGGCCTCAGCGGCCTGTTCCTTCAGGTCAGCCATCAAGGCCTGATAGAGCGAGACGTCGAACAGGTCCCGCAGGATCGTCACGCGTTCATTGGTTTTGGCGGACAGGAACTTCTCGAACCGGCCTTGCGGCAGCAGCACGATTTGCCGGAACTGTTCAGCGCCATAACCGAGAAGCTCCGAAACGTTAGCATCGACATCGCGGACCTTCTTTTCCGCAATGATCTTGCCGCGTTTGTTAGCTGTGATCTCGTCGAGGGCGAGCCCGGTTGCATCGAACAGATGGGCTTCATGCGCGCTCTTGGTTTCACCTTCGCCGCGCTGTTTCGGGCGCATCTGATCCGGCTGGCGAACCACCACGAAGCGCCGCTCGCCCACGTCGAAGACGAACTCAACCTCGGTTGCGAGGTCGGCCGCGGCATGGTCCGAGCGAAGGGATGTACGCTCCTGTTCCGACTTCGACGCTTCACCAAAAAGCGCAAAGGTCATCCCGCTGAAGATTGTTGATTTGCCCGAACCGGTCTGGCCGTAGATGCCGAACAGACCTGCTTCAACGGCGTTGCGGAAATCGATGACCTCCCTGTTCGCATAGGGGCCGAAGGCCTGGAGTGTGAGTCGGACCGGTCTCATTCCGCATCTTCCCTCTGCCGCAAGCGCGTGAGGGAAGCTGCAACAACTCCCTGTTCGGCATCCGTGATGTCTTCGAGGCCCACCTCGCCCAGGAAATTGCGGACCACGTCCGCTGGCACAGCAGCGGTGACAGCCGGGCCGTCCACGGACTTCGTCTCAAGCGGGCGATCATTGCGAACATAAACCAGCTCGCAGGCATTCGGAAACACGTCCCTCAGGCGCTTCATGCCGTCGATGACGGGTGCATCATCTGTCAACTCCGCTTTGATGAAATCGCTGGACGGATCGGACAGCAGGAGTTCTGCATGCTTGCCGCGCAGAACCCGTGCACGCCTGACCGGCTTGAAGGGCAGGATTTCGACCGAAACCTGACCGGCCGAATCCATCTCGATCAGGCTCATCGATTTTTCCGAGTCGGCTTCGTCGAAGCCGAAGGCGAGAGGCGAGCCGGAATAACGAATATGCTCCCCGCCCACCGATTGGGGGCGATGAAGATGCCCAAGGGCGACATAGTGCGCCCCGCCAAAAGCAGTGGTCCTCACAGTCTCTATACCGCCAACCCGCGTCAGGGTACGCTCGCTTTCGCTGACCGAACCTCCGGTGACGAAGGCGTGCGCGACGATGATCCACCGGGCGCCTTCAGGAATCCGGGCGCGGGCGGCTGCGACTTGCGCCACCAGCACATCCTCGGGCGTATCAATGGCCTCGCTCTCGAAGCACTCGCGCGCCGCATACTCGTATGCGAACGGCAGCGCCGAGATTGCAACCGGGCCATGCGGGTCCGAGAGCAGAAGCGGTTCTTCCTCAGCACTGATCGCACCGCGGATGAGCCAGCGCGAGCGATCCGCCGCGATGGCCGAAAGATCGATGCGGTCCCCTGAGTCGTGATTGCCCGCGATCATGGCGACCGCGGCGTCCGTCTCGGTTTTGATTCGTTGGAGAAACCCGTTGAACTGCCGCACCGCACTTTGCGGCGGCGACGCCCTGTCGAAGACATCGCCGGCGATGATCAGCACGTGGACGCCATTCGCCTTCACCGCCTCGACGATCTGGTCGAGCACCGCTGCGTGATCCTCCTCCAGGGAGATCCCGTTGAACTGACGACCTAGATGCAGGTCGGAGGTATGCAGCAGCTTCATGGCTTGTTCCGTATATTTATTATACGTATACTTTTTAGATGTATGGGTTAACAAGAGTCAAGAGAGGAAATTGGATGACGCTCGACGACCTGAAACATGCCCAGCGACAGAGGCTCTTGTTCCTCGACAGGTGCTTTACATGGCGCGGTGTTGCCCGGCGACGCGACCTCACCGACCGGTTCGGAATCTCGACGGCACAGGCCGCTAACGATTTTCGGGCCTACCTCGCGCTCATCACCCAGAATGCGCCGGAATATGACGCGCACCTGAAAGCCTATGTCGCAGCGCGCGATCATCAGCCGATCGCGCCTGCTTCGATGCTGGACGTTTTCGGCGTTCTCGATACAGCTGCGGAAGATGGATTACCGGCTGCGCTGCCTCGCGCGAAACGGTGGCTGGACCCGCAAATCGCGACCGCCCTTCACGACGCCATCTCGAACCGTAGACGAATCAAGATCGCCTACACATCCATGAGTTCAGGAGAAACAGCACCTCAATGGGTCGCGCCGACACGGTTCACATTTGATGGCGAGAGCATTCATTTCCGGGCGTACAGCTACAAACGCGCCGAATACCGGAATTTCCATCCCGCCCGTATTGAACCTGCGGACAAATATCAAACGGAAGAAATCAAGGAGCCTCTACCTTTCGACGCGGAATGGTACACGCTGAGCACCATCTGGCTTCGACCAAGCGCGCGGCTCAGTCCGGCCCAAGCCGCTGTTGTTCGAAGAGAGTATGGCTTCAACGCTGATCTGCTGAAAGTCGAAATGCGTCGGGCACTAGAGTTCTATTTTGATCGGCGCTGGGGTCTACACGAGCCTGAGCCGCGTCTTGAGAAAGTTAAGACGGAAAGAGTTTTGTTCCAAAACAACCGACCTTCAGGATCTAGTGTCTTATAACTCCGTTTGTACCCTCAGGCATCACGTACTCGGGACCTGCCCAACGACCATTGAATCGACGTACGCGAACGGTTGAGCTCGACGTTTCTGCTGACCCAATTCAATTTCTGGTCGGCTGCTGGCACAAGCGCGAAGCGTTCTTTTCCTTCAATCACAGCGAACCGGCCTTGAGCCAGGTTGACATGACGCGAATAAGTCCCGGAAAATTCAACCCAACTTTCCAGATGCGTAAAGGGTAAACCCGTCCGTGCGCTTTCCGCCTTCATCGCTTTCTCAAATTCCGTTCTCTTGAGACGCTCAGCGTCTTCCGCGGTCAGCTGACCAGTTTGATCCAGCGTATAGCCCTCGGTTCGCAACCACACCTTTCGAATACTGAGCAACTTTCGAAGTTCGTCCGCAAACGGACCCGTCGCCCCATCCAACACATCGGTGTCTATCTGATCCAGCCACGTCTCCGCATGTCGTTCAGCAAGCGCTTCAATCGGCAGCCAGGAGCGAACATCGACAACGAGGCCTTGCTTTCTCGCATCGGCCTGCATCGCACGTTCCTCGAAGTTACTTGGGATGGCCCAGATGCCATCGGTATTTCTATCAACAACACCTAGCCTTCTCAGCGCCTCCAGCCGACGCTTGTGCGCGAGACGGAATGTCGGCGAACTCGATGGATCGGCTTGTTGATGCAGCTCCTCCGAATACACCCCACCATTGCGCTCAGCGATCGCTGCAATCGTCCGGTCCGCAAGCTTCGGCTCCACTGCCTTTCGCCCCACCGAAACAATCCCGCCAGGCTTCGGCAACTGAACCGCTTCCAGCTCTGTCATCGCGATTGTCCAGACCCGCCCATCGAGGCCTTCGATCAGTGCCGTCGTTCCGTTCCGCAATTCATCACCCGGTATCGTGGCAGCAAGCCGCCCCAAGATTTCGCCTGCCGAGTTCAAATCACGGGGCAGGGCATGGAGACGCGACGCATCGATTTTCCGGCCTTCAAGGCTGGCCAGCGTTCGGATTATGTCCCCACGCCTGCCGAGTGCTCTCAGTGTATCCTGCCAGCCCTCTTTCATCGTCCAACGGCCGTCTTCCTGCCGTGAGGCGAGATCGAGCGTCTCCAGGAACCGCAAGCGGCGGTTCACGACCGTACTGTCAAACCTCGACAATCCGCCCCGTTCCGTCTCCGGCGTGTAACGTCCATCGACCAGCGACCGCGCAATGTCATGATCGACCGCCGTCACCGCCTCACGCTCGGCCTCGTTCGACCTCGCCGCCGCCATTTCTCTGAGCCGTCGCTGGCCGAGTTCCAACGTCACCAGCTCCTGCGCCCGCGTCCGAAATCCCTGCGTGATGTATTTGCGATCGATCAGCAGCTCACCATTCCGGGTATTGCCGCCGCGGATCACGATATGAACATGCGGCTGGGCGGTGTCGTGATGGTTGGCGGCCACCCAATCGAGCCGGCGGCCGAGATCCTTTTCGACCCGGCTCATGAACTCCCGCGTGAACTGCGTCAGATCTTTCATCTGATCTGCGTCTTCCGGCGAGACGATCAGACGGAACTGCCGCCTGTCCTCGTCAGTCCGTTCATTGAACGCCTTTGCATCCGCTTCATCCACGCTCCGGTCATAGAGCTTTCCCCGCTCGCCCTCGCGCCCGGCGCCTTCCCGGCGGATGTAGGCGACATGCTTTGCAAAACTCGCCGGGCCGCTCGGACCTGCCCGCGCAATATGCACCTTCACAATGACGCGCCGGGCCCGCTGGTTCGACCAGTGCCGGGCAAGGGCGGCTTGCACCTTGCCTTGTCCCGCATGACGCACAGCGCCCGGTGCCAGAGACTTGCGACCGCGCGTTCCAAGCCGCCCCTTCGCGACGACGCGCTTCAGCCGTTTCAGGTGGGTCTTCGCCTTGCCCTGCGACCTGATCTTTCCGAGGCGCGGAACGAAGTCGAAATCGTCGCTCATTGCTCCAGGCGCGCAGCGGATTGCAAATCCGCGCACCCGCCTTCCGGCGCCGGGTCACATAAAAAAGGATGTGCAGACAATGGGTTAAGTGTCGCCGGGTGACACTCCCTTAATCTTGCCCTCCGGGACCCTGATGCCTTTCCTGACCCGCTTTCCACCGCTTTGACGTCCGCCTGATACTCAGCCGGCCGTTGCCCATAGGTCCAGATGGGCCTTGCAACGCCCAGGATGCGCGCGCGAGCCTGCACGCTGAAGTATCGTCCATCCACCGATCTGGGATGGTCATTGAGCATAAAGACCTCTCCCGATTGAAGCGTCCGGCAGCCCTGCCAAGCGGGGAGGGCGCTGCCGGATCCCGTTGTTTCAAAGGCTTCAGCGACGTGCAATCCGTTGATGAATATCTCAACCCCGCAACGGCAAACCTCGTCGCTTTCTAGCCCTGCAACTTGCTTCAGAAGCGGCCAGTCCGAACCAACAATTCCCTCCTGATCGAGCCATTTCCGGACCTCATCTGACGGCTCGAACGCGACCAAATCACCTTTTGAAACAGGTGCTGACCGGTCGACAAAATAGAGCCCCTTGGGCACGCTTTCCGTACGGTTCCAGACAAAATCCGAGCGATCGATGAAGCTTGCCGCGAGCATCAGACTGAGCCCGCAACCCATGGCGAGCAGCGCGACCCTACGTTTCATCACGCATCCCCGTTCCCATGAACCTGCGCCCATTCGTGTAGGCGATGATGTCCTTGCCGCGATACCAGACCTTGGCGCCAATCTTGTGATAGACGGGCCCCGTTCCGAGTGAGCGCATATTGATCAGCGTCTTTGGTTTGAGGCCGAGATGATCGGCGGTTTCATCCGTATTCAGCCATTCGGTGGGGGCAGGGAGATTCGATTTTGGCCGAAGCGCATCTCCATTGTTGATAGGTTCTGTCATGGTGTTGCTTCTCCTTTCTCTTACGCAACTCGAAGCCCTGACAGACTGACAGCTCATCCTCAGATTAAGAGTGTCGAACTAACGTTAGTCTTTCGCGACACCCCTGAAGTTTTGAAAAATCCCGCGCCGAAACTGAGCGCTGATTTATCCATCAGCGCGTCGTATCGGACCCTTGTCAGACAGAAAAAACCGCCCCGGAACTGTCTCCGGAGCGGCTCGGTGAGAGGGTGATCAGATCCTAGTCGCGCGGGTTCCAGAGAATCACGTGCCGGCCTTTCTTACCCTTGACCGGGGCGAGGTTTGCGAAGATCCGGCGGGGTCCGATCTGCGGGTCTGCGAGGGTGAGCGAGACATAATCGCGTCCCGATGCTTTCGCCTTGCGCATCCAGCCGCCGCCGATTTCGGTCGAGGTTTCACCAGCATAGATGCGGTAGTCCGGCTGGCCTTCTTCGGATTTCTCCGCATTCTTCTCGATGCGGATCGCGGCTGAGAGGTTCATCATTGCGAGAGTGCCTTCAAAGCCGGACTTGGTCTCGCTGACATATCCGAGTGCGTTTGCCATGGGGTTCTCCTTTTCGTTCCTTGGCTTGTCTCCGGGGACCCTTTGTCCCCGTCGACGCCGGACCGTGAGGACGGGATGAGCCGGGCCTGAACCCTTTGGGGCGCAGCAAAGCGGAGCACCGGACGGGCGGGGAATTTTGCTGCGCGAGGAAGGCGCGAAAGCGCCGGGGAAAATTCTTCGTCCATCCGGTTTCAGGGCCGGTTCAGCGCGTCCAGGTCATAAAGGCAAAGACGGGAGCAAGGGGGCGGGGACATGCCTCACGGACAAGAAGTCAGAACTCCCTGCGAGCGTTCTGATCGTGTCATTCGAGACCTCAAGACGCGCGATTTTTCTGAAGGCATTTTGCAAAGGCCCAGGCATCAATGCCGCATCGCTAAGCCGAAAATGATAAAAGCCGCCCGGTGCCAGACACCGGACGGCCCCATATGCTGCTGAACAGGAGACGAATGTTCAGGCAGCGTCCTGTTGCGCCTCAGGCGTCTCATCGGACGTGGCTTCTGCCTCCGCTTCGAACAGACCTGCGACCCGTGTCCACGCATCGGCAGGCGGTGACCCGGCTCCCGCGACAAGGCGGGTCGGTGGCACCTGCATCCACCCCGGCCGCCAGTCAGGATTGGCCTCGCAACCTTCTCCGCTGATCCGGTTTGCCAGCACCTGCTTTTGTGCCTTGCCCGTATCGGTCCGGCAGGAGTCTGCAAGCGATGTGGTCGCAATATCCCCGATCATCGCATTGATGGCGCGCTTGTCCTTTGTGAGGTCGAAGAACACCTCGTCCGGCTTCCACGCCGCCGAAAGGTCGGTGCCGCAGACATGCAAGACCGCTTCGACAATGCCATTGCCCGCCTCAAGTGTGCGGGCCATGACACCCGCCAGAACAGTCAGGACTTCCTCGTCCGACATTGCCAGCAGCGCGGAGAAAATCTCGCACAACCGATAGTCATCCCCATTCCGACGAAGGACGGGATTGACGTTCAGGGCATTGAACAGGGCGTCGGTCTGCGCGGTCGCTTCGGCCAGTGTAGCGACAGATTTCGAGCTTTCCACGCTCGCCTGTGTCTCATCCTTGCGGGCACGAAGCTCGAACGGGCGGACATCCCAGAGCGCGCTCCCAGCCATCGCATGCGCGACCATGAGGCGAAGTGCAATTGCGGGCGAAGCGGCTAGGCTCGCCTGCGCGGCGGCATGGCGATGCAGCAGGATATATTCCGCGAGCGGGCCGGACATTTCTGGCCGGATTGCTGTCGCAACGGCGTCGCTGTCACCCTTCGAACCCTGCTGCCGCTTACGGTCCTCGGCGGAGGTCAGCTGTCCTTCATGGAACTGGACCGTGCCATCATGGCGGATTTCGATAAACACTTTCCCGTCATCTTCCTTGGCGCACTGGACATGATCCCAACGATGGAAGTACGCCCCGCGCTCAAGGCAGATGACATCGCGCCAGCCGTCTTGCCTGTAAGCCTCGATCCGCTCGGCTATCGCTGCAGATTGTGCTTCCCAGAACTGGTCCACATCAGCAAACACACCGTGTTCACCAAAGAGGTCAGCAGTCACTTGTCCCTCATAGGTCTCAAGGTCGAACAAGGCCTTGTCGGTCGTGATGGTCGCGCCGCCTGTGATCCATGCCTTGCAGGACCGGCCCATCGGGGCGCGTTCGGATTCGCTCTCGAAAAGGCGAAGCCATTCGGCCTGCTGGTCGGGTGTGGCAAGCGTCAGAGCGCGGATTGTTTCGCGGTCCAGCTCGTCCACAGCGTAGAGTTTGCGGATCGGATCGGCGAGCGAAGCAAGCGCGAGCACACGGCGCACCAGAAGCTCGGTCACGCCGAAGAAGGTGGCGATGTCCTCCACGGGCTTGCCTTCATCATTGAGACGCTTGAACGCTTCATACTGCTCCATCTCGGTCGCAGGCAGGCGTCCGACATTCTCGATGACGGAAGCCGCAATTGCACTGGCCGCATCCTTTTCCGTCATCACCGCGCACGGCACCAGCGGCACCTTGCCCGTCTCCTTCGCAATCTCTTTCAGCGCGAAGAAGCGGCGGCGCCCGGCGATGACGCCATAATACTTGCCCTCGCGGCGGACCAGCAGCGTCTGGCGGAGGCCGCTCTCGCGTATGGACGGCAAGATGTCGGACACGTCCGGCTTCTTCCTTCCATGCCGCATGTTGAGCTTTGAAATCCGAAGCTCGTCGAGCGGAATGTGTTTGAGGTCGGGCTGTGCCATGGAGGTCTCCTTTTCTGGCGGGTAAAGCGAGAGACCCAGCGCCCATGCCGGGCCTCTCCAGTTGATCTTGGTGAAGGGAAAGCCGTCGCCGTCGCGGCAGGGGTCAGGGTCGGTTTCGCCCCAGTCATAGTCTCGGATCGTGATCAGCGGCGCGCGGCCCTCGACCCAGATTTCGGCGACCTGGGCCTCGGTAATGACCAGCGTCATGCGGGGCCGTGGGCCGAGCAATTCAGTGAGGGAGCGGGCCGCGCTCATGTCGCGGCCCAGCCTGTCACGGTCGCCGCTTGCCGGGCCGCAGCGGCGCGCCCCGCGTCCAGCGCCTCTGAGAATAGATCGTTCGCAACTATGGTGAGGTAGCTATTATCCGCCTCCGGATAATTGCACTCAACGCCCCAGAGGCTGGCGGCATGGTCGTCGAGTTCGACGCCGTCCCGCTCCACAGCGAGGACAATCCCGCAATAGAACCACTCGCCCGTGCGCCATGCTTCCATCACGGCTTCGGCCTTTGCCTGCGCCTCGGCAAAGCGCTGGCGAAAGCCGTTACCCGGCCCGATGAACCCCGGCGCATCCTTGTAAAGCGAGGGCCAGAATCCGTCCTGACGCTGATCCGGCGCATCGGGGCAATCATCGGCGACAATCCGGGCCGTGATGGTGAAGCCCTCGGACTCACAGTTGATCGTGTCGCCTTCGCAGGCGTAGGTATCGAAGTGCTCGGCAAAGCTCATGACGCCCTCCGAAGTTCGAAGCCCATCTGGTCGCAGAGTGCGCGCAGCTCGCGCGCGTCTGCCTCGCTGAGGTCGTCACCGGACTGATGATAGATCGTGCCTTGCGCGAACCCTTGCGGGGTCTTCACGACATGCGCCCAGCGATAGGGGCCACGGCCATCTTCGCGTGGTCTAGCCTGAAATCTCGCCATAGCGCTCACCGCGTCCAGAAGACGTGAACGTCTTCGAACCCTGTTTCGAACACCATGATGTCGCCATTGAGCTCCATGTCGCGGGCGAGCGCTGACCAGTCGATATAGTATTCGAGGGCTTTGGGGATTTCGGTCCCGGTATCGCGGTGGAGTTCCTCAGCGAAGTCCGCCCGGCTGGCGTAAGCGCCTGCATAATCGTCGAAGGCCGCCTCGGCCTGCTCAAGGTCATCGCCAAAATGGCGATGGACCAGCGCGCCAAGCCTGCCATGTTCGGCAATGAAGTCGGCCAGATTGCAGACCGTCTCGAAGCTGGCATATTCCGAGAGGTGCGCGCCTTCGAAGCCTTCATAATCATGGATCGCCCACTCCTCGGCGTCCGGTAGCGGCGACGCCGCCAGCATGGCGCGAACCTCGGCCATCACCTCGTCCGGCGTGGTCGCATCGATCCAGCGCCCGTGCAGGCAACCATTATTGTAGGCGGCAAGGCAGGCTACATAGATGCGTGGGCGGTCTATGGGTGTGGGTGCAGCGTCTGCCGCAAGGGGGGCTGAAGGTTGCGGTGTGGTCATGGCGTCAGTCTCGTCTCCCCGCCCAAATGTCCCTCCCGCATCAGGCGGGGGTGGGCGGCGAGAAGGCCGGCAGGCCGGACCCGTTAGCCGGTTGCGCAAGGCGGGAAGGTAGGACGCCCAGAGCGCTTCCTGGCGCCTTGCACACCCGTCGCCTTGCGCAACCGGCGGGTCCGGGCAGACCGGTCGTCCGCCCACCTCCGTCTGAGAGGGGGACTGTCCTGGACGACGGGAAGACGAATGCAGGCAGGGGCGCGCCAACCGAGCCGAATCCCGCAAGACAGGCTGTATGAGCCTACACATCCGCACCTTTCGCGAGCAGGACCGGGACGCTGTAATTGCGCTCTGGGAACGCTGCGCCCTGACGCGGCCGTGGAACGACCCTTCAGCCGATATCGATCTCTGTGTGCGCAGCCGCGAAGCGACGCTCATGGTAGGTTTCAGGGAGGATGACCTGATCGCCTCGGTCATGGTCGGGCATGATGGACATCGAGGCTGGATCTACTATCTCGCCGTCGATCCGGAGCGACAGGGTCATGGCCATGGACGCGAGATGATGGCCGAAGCAGAACTCTGGCTCGCGAGCCGGAATATCAAAAAAGTCCAGCTGATGGTCCGCACAGGAAATCAGAATGCCGAAGCCTTCTACGGCGCGCTCGACTATGAAGCCCAGGATGTGACGGTGTTCGGTAAATGGCTGAACGACCCGAACGCCCCCTGAGCCGGCGTCCTCATAAAGCTCACAGAGGCCGAGCAGCCTGCGACCCCTCTGCTTGTCAGTGGGAAGCGCAGGCTGGCGCGATCACCGGCGAGACACCCGCACGCCGCTGGATTGCCCGGAAGGGCAGGCCAGGGGTCCGGAGACGAGCCGGGCCGCTGCCGGCGTGCCGGCAGCGAAACAGCCCCCTCGCGAGAGCGAGGGGTGATCGCCGGATCAAGGACAGATGCCTTATCAGGTCTGCGCGGTCAGGAGATCCCTGTAGCCGCCATCGCGAAGCTCACGGCCTCGCGCGAGGGCGCGGCGCATTTCATCCTTCATGGCGCGGCTGGCGCTCTGCCATGCTTCAGTGGCGCGCTCCTCGCCATAGATGATGGCAGCCGTTTCAAAATAGGTGAGACCGGCCTCATGCGCGTCGAGCGCAATGAGCGCGTTGCGAAAGGCAAGCGACGAACGTGTCCAGGTCTCGCTGAAGCTCGGATCGTCCTTGCCGAGAATGCGCTGTGCGCGGCCGATGACTTTGAGTGTTTCGTCCATGCTCGACACATTGTCGATTATCAGTTTCATTCGGACGGGTTCGACGCTGAGCAGCGAAAGGCCGGAACAGGCAACCTGGATACTGTGGCCATGCCCACGGATCATCAGGTATTCCCGGCCGACGCGGTCTGTGAGGTGGGTGACTTCACAGACATTGATTGTCTGTTCGAATATATCGTCGCGTTCGCTCGGATGCCGCGGTACGACCTGCATGGTCAGGGCGCGGGCATAGAGGGCAGGGATCCAGAAAACGTCGGCGTCATAGCCGTTCGCATCAATGTCGGGGAAGAAGACTAGGCCGAATTTCTCGGCGTCAATCTGGTCGCATTGGGGGCGTAAAAGACGGATGCCGTGACAGGCGGGCTTTTCAGAAATGTGAGATTGGTCGGTCGACAGGGCCGCTTGCCGGAATTCCGCGTTCCGGCGCAGGAACTCCCAGGCCCAGCGGCTGCGCGAAAGCCGACAGGTATATTCATAGTCGTCCAGCGAGATCTGAACACGTTTTGCGTCGGTGAGTGCCATGACTGCATCCTCCGCCAGCGGGTGTTGCAAGCGGGGTGCCATTTTCTACCTCAGGCTAATTCGAGTGCATTTTGGACCGGACCAAGCAGGGAAGCGTATCCACCGTCTCGCAACTCTTTCGCGCGGGCCAAGGCGCGCTTCATCTCGTCCTTCATGGCGCGGCTGGGGCTGTCCCATGCAGCGCGGGCGCGCGCTTTGCCATAAATGAAGGCAGCAGTTTCAAAGTAGGTTTTTCCGGCATCATGGCAGTCGAGCGCGACGAGGGCATTGCGCAGTGCAAGCGAGTGCCGTGTCCATTCAGGAATTTCGGCTTCGGCTTGCGGATCATAGACTCGCTGCGCGCGCTGGAGCGTCTTCAGTTTGGTCTGGAATTCATCCAGGCTGTCGATGACCATGCTGAGCTTCACTGGCTCGCGAGCCAGCAGAGACATGCCGGTGCATATAACCTGGATTACGCATCCATTTCCCTTTAGCAGCAGATGCTCACGGCCAGCCATGTCGGTAAAGTGCGTAATCCGGCAGATCGCGACGGTGCGATCATAAATCTCGCTCGCTTCATTCGGCGCGCGAGGTGCGATGTGTGTATGCACGCGCCGAGAATAAATTCCGCCGGACCAGATCGCGTCAGCTTCCAATCCATCGTGTTCCGGCTCGGGGAAGAAGGCGAGCCCCCAGCGTTCCGCAAGTGTCTGGGCGTTGCGTGGTCTTACAAGTGTGATCTGGTGACAGGCGGGGACGAAGCTCAGATCGTCGGCGCTGCGCAAGTTGGCATCGCGAAGAAAGTCTTCGTTGCGGCGAAGAAATTCCCAAGCCCAACGGCTGTCGGAGAGAAGCCAGCAATAGTCATAGGCGCTGAGATGATCGGAATGGCCGTGCAAAGTCGCAAATCCAGATTGTTCAAAACAGTCCAGATTCGCAAGCGATGTGCCAGTCGGGCGGAAGTAATCCGTATCCGAACAAAAAGGAGAGACATCTCTAGTCGGCGCTTTGGGCTTTCGATGCCCGGTCATTATCGGTCTGGGCGTCTTGCAAAATGTCTACGCCGCCATAGGCTGCTATTGCCGCAACAGCCAGACCAACGATCAAATCGGGCCAATTGGAGCCGGTCCAAAGGACGACCACGCCCGCGACAATAATTCCGCCATTTGAGATAAAATCATTGAAGCTGAATGTTGTTGCCGCGCGCAGATTCACGTCCTTGTGCTCGATTCTCTTCAGGAGCCAGAGGCAGATCAAATTTACGACAGCGGCAATCCCCGCCATGCCCAACATCACCAAGCCGAGCGGCTCGGACCCTTCGATAAACCGTCGAACGGCGTCGAACACCACACCGACTGCAAAGAGAAGCAGCATTATTCCCGAAAGACGCGCGGCGCTCCGTTTCCAAATCGCCGAGCGGGTTAGTGCAAGCAGACTCAACGCATACACAATTGCGTCCGATGAGTTATCAAGTCCATTCGCAAGTAATGCATTCGAGTCGCCGGCCCAGCCGGAGGCAAAAAAGCCGATTGCTATCGCTACATTCAGCCACAGAACGATGTGTAGTGTCCTGCGCTTCTCTGCTGTATCGATACTTAGATTTTCACCGCTCATTGTCTTTGTCCTGCTCTTTAATCAGCCCATGGCTGTGGGTTACGATGCGTGTTCTGTGAGGTCTGCCCACCTGTCTCTCGGAACAGGGAACAGGGTGCCGAAAATCGGGGTCCGACTTGGGGGCCGCCATGGAGAGAGCGTCCTCCGCCAGTTTCCGACGCCTGCGGAAAGTGAGCCATCGCCCGGTCCGCCGGCAATATCGCTCATACTGATCCCCAAGTTTCTGCCGCAGAACCTGTTCTTCCGGAAGGATCTGCAATTTATTCAAGGTGAAAACAAAGAGCGCAGGCATCATCAATGCCAGGATGTTGTTAGAATAGATCGCGAGACCGGTGAGCTGGAGCGCGAAGGCGAGATACATCGGATTTCGCGTGAACTGATAAATGCCTGCTGTTACCAGTACGGCCGCATTTTCGGGATTGATGGGGTCTACTGTCGTCGACGCGCGTTTGAAAGACGAGAGTGCCATGATCAGAACCGCTGTTCCAGAAACAAGACAAACAGTGCCGACGACTTTGCCTGTGACGCCAAGACCCAATCCGAACGATGGAATCAGGATGCTTGAAAGCCAGGCCAGCACACCAAAGCATGCGAGTATCAGGACAGGGGGTATACGGAGCGTCATGAAGACACCTTCGCTTCAGATACGTTCCTCCTGCGGGCTCCGGCGAGTTCGGACAGGGCCTGAGAGGAAATTGCCAAAGAAGATTTGAGGAACAGTCCTGCAAGCGCGAAAGCAACGAGCAGATCAGGCCAGAACGAACCCGTGAGCGCAACCAGACCACCGGCGACGATGACGGCGACATTTCCGATCGCGTCATTGCGTGAGCAGAGCCAGACCGACCGGACATTGCTGTCACCGCTGCGCCACTGAAGAAGTATGAGTACACTTGATAAGTTGGCTGCCAGCGCGAGGACCCCGATGACGCTCATGGTCACGGCTTCCGGAGCCTGATCTGCGAAGACTCGAACCAAGGTAGAGATGAGAATGAAGATCGCGATGATTGCCAACAAACCCGCCTTCAAGAGGGATGCTATCGATCGTACCGACACGCTCATTCCGATGACGGCCAGGCTGATGGTGTAGGTCGCAGCATCTCCACCGAAATCGAGCGCGTCAGCCTTGAGAGCCTGGGAGTTGGCAACATAACCTGCGGATAGTTCGGTTACGAACATTATGGCATTGATGGCCGTCACTGCGACAAGGGCACGCCGGTAAGCCCTCGATGTTCCGTCGAAGGATTTCTGGCCGCAGCACTCACTCATCATGCGCCTCCTCTTGGGAGGTCGATGAAGCGTGGCGTCGACGTCCGATATGTCCGGCAGGCCTCGCTATACTTGTCTTCCAGCCATGGTTCTTATGCAGGGGACACCGTCGCAAGTGAGGCTGGGCGGGGGCTGTAATCGGAAGGGGATCCACCGACGCGGGTAACAGACGCCATCCCGAGAACCTGATCATGTCAGCTAAATCGAGCAGAATGGACACGGCGGCTAATCCATCCAACCGAATGATAGGGGTTTGAATTTCCATAGGCAGTTCGTTCTTGATTATCGAATGTGTCCTTCTAATTGCTATAGTAACTGTAGGGGCAAGAGGTTAGGTGAATGGCTTATCTGAGCATAGGACAGCTGGCGCGCCGTTCCGGCGTGAAAGTCACGACGATCCGATACTATGAAACGATCGGCCTTCTGGAAGAACCAGAACGGACCGAAAGCGGTCAGAGAATATTTACCGACAGCGATGTGCAGCGTTTGTCATTCATCCGTCATACGCGGGATCTCGGATTTCCTGTTGAGGATGTGCGTGCGCTTATTTCCCTGCAGGCAGATGCGGAGAAGGACTGTGCATCAGTCGATCGTATTGCCCGCCACCAGCTGGGAGCCGTGCGTCGCAGGCTGACAAAACTGGAGGCACTTGAAGCTGAACTGAAACGGATGATTGCGGCCTGTGAGGGCGGAACTGTCGCGAGCTGTTCGGTTCTGGCAGCACTTGGCGATCATGATGATTGTCTGGTCGGGGAACATGAAGGCGCAGAGCTCTTGGCCGTACCTCCATCAAAAAGGTCTTGACCCTATAGTGACTGGAGGTGCTAAGGGAATTCAGAGTAAGTGTTAACCAGATAGCCAGAAAAGCCTGAGACAATCCGAAAATGGACCTTATCGGCTGGATACGACCCATCAGAATGCTCATGGCGCTCGCCGTCATGGTCGCATTCGCTTTGGTCCCGCTATCTGCCGCCGCCGATATTGAGCATGCCTGCGATGAAGGCGGCATCGTCTGCAACGACCTGACAACATTGGATGTTGCGCCTGACGAGGCCCCTGATCACGAAGGTCATGACCATACAGCCCATCATTGCGGAAGTTGTCATGTTCACCTGATGGGTGGCGCCGCTGTCTCGATTGCCAATTCCAAAGAGTTGTCCGGCCCCGGCCTGATGCCGCTCAATGAGCGCCGTCAAGGCTCTGACCCGGACGGTCTCTATCGACCTCCCAGGGTCTGATTCAACAAGTCGCGGCGGGTCGCTGACGCGGTCCGCCTTGTTGAATCTAGATTTGGACAAGACACAAAATGAAAATCCTATGTTGCGGCGTATTGGCGTCGCTTGCCTTGCCGGTTCTGGCAGGGACGGCGCAGGCCGAAGTCTGTCGGCAGACGCCCGTATCTGCATCTCTTCCTGCCAGTAGCGGACCGCTCACACTTGACGGAGCTATTGTCCGGGCTGGAAGCAGCTCTCCGGAAGTGCTCCGGGCGGGGCTTGAGGCACGCGCAGCATTTGCTGACGCCGACCAGGCGGCGCGGCCGCTTAATCCATCCATCTCATTTGAGTCCGAGAACTTCGCGGGGTCAGGAGACTTCAGGGCTTTTGACGCCTATGAGACAACCCTTGCGCTGGAGCAGACATTTCGACTGGGCGGCAAGCGCAAGCGCGCGGCGCGTGCTGCGCGCGCCGAGGCGCTGCGCGCTCGTGCAGAGTGCGATGTGCAAAGGCTCGATGCCCAGACTCTGGCCGGCGAGCTTTTTCTGGAACTCCGGGCGACCATGGACATGGCCGATGTCGCTGAAGCATCTGCAGAACTTGCCGAAGAGTTTGAAACGGTCGTTGCAAAACGCGTCGATGCCGGCGCCAGCGCGCCGCCGGAATTGGCTCGCGCCCGCGCCGAAGCGGCAAGCCTGCGCGCGATTGCCGACAGGGCGCGCGGCGAAGTCGAAGCCGTTGCATTGGCACTCGCTTCGGTATGGGGAAGCTCGACGGTAGACTTTGATCTTCCTGCAAGGGCCATGGTACTTTCGGGTTCCGAAGCGCCAACCGCGATGACTGCAATGTCCGACCATCCACGCATCGGCGCCGCTGAAGCAGAGGTTGCCGCGAGGCAGGCTGCCACGGAGCGCGAAAAGGCTGGCGCCTGGCCCGACCTGACCGTGTCGGCCGGTGTGCGGCGGTTTGAAGGGACTGGAGACAGTGCTTTCCTCGCCGGAATAAGCCTTCCCCTTCCAGTGTTCGACCAGAACCGTGATGCGAGCCGGGCGGCCGGAATTCGTGCGGAAAGTGCGCAGGTAAATTCTCAGGCCATCGAGGCGCGTCTCAGGGCGGAGCAAGCCAGTCTCGTCGCTCGTATTCGCGCCGCACGCCTCAGCCTGGATCGGCTGGAAACGACCGCACTGCCACTCGCAGAGGAAGCTTATGCCTCGGCAGCCGAGGGCTACCGGGTCGGCAAGTTCGACCTCACTGCAACGCTGGATGCTCGGCGCAGTCTTATTGAAACCCGAGCCGCCGTCATAGAGGCGCGCCTGGTACTTGAAACCGAAACACTGCGGCTGCGAGCGCTGATCGGCGCAGCGCCGTTCGATGGAGACGTACAATGAAAAGAAACATATTGTCAGCGGCGCTGCTCGCGCCGGCGCTGATCTATATCAGTGCATGCAGCGGAGACGCCTCCGGAGCTGGTAAATCCACACAGAGCGCGGCCGGAATCGAAGGTGATCACGAAGACGACGACGAACATGGCGAAGCTGGACATGGGCATGATCACGACTCGGAAGAAGACGGCAGCGAGCACAATGAGGGTGACCATGTCGAGCTCAGCGCAGCCGAAGCCGATGCAGCCGGAATCCGGATTGGCGAAGCACAGTCCGGCCGGATCGGCGGCGATCTCGAACTCCCCGCCGAAATAAGGTTCGACGCGGATCGCGTTGCCCGTATATCGCCTAAAGTGGAAGGAGTGATCGCCCGGTTGTACGCAGGAGAGGGCGACACTGTTTCCAAGGGCGCGACGCTCGCTTTGCTTACAAGCAGCCAGCTCGCAGGTCTCAAGGCCGATTTCCTCAACGCACAGACGGCCGAGCGTTTGGCCAAGGCCGAACTGGAACGAGAGGAGCGCTTGTTCGCGCAGAAGATCACGGCAGAGGCAGACGTTCAGTCAGCCCGGGCTGCCTTCGCCGCGGCCAATGCACAGCGTGAGGCAGCTGAGAACCGGCTCCATGCTGTGGGTATCGGGCATGAGGTGCTGGACAAGCTTGCCGACGCGAAAGACGGTGCCTTGTCCCAAGCTTTCGTGACCTCTCCGATTGGCGGAAAGGTTATCCGCCGCACCGTGTCGTTGGGCGAAACTGTCGTGAGCGGCGGGGAACCTTTGTTCGTCATCGTTGATGACAGCGTCGTCTGGGCCGACATTGCAGTCTACAAGGAGGACCTCGCAAAGGTCGATCCTGGCCTCGCCGTTTCGCTCAGGTCTGACTCCGGTGAAACGCTGGCAGAAGGTACCATTGCAACGGTCCTTCCGGTGATCGACGAGACCTCTCGCACTGCAACGGCTCGCGTCATCGTTGACAATGCCACACATCGGTTGAAACCGGGCCAGTTTCTGACGGCGCACATCGAGACGCGCGGTGCTGCAACTTCCATTCGCGTCCCCTCGGCTGCCATCGTTGAAGTGGAGGGCAGGCAAGCCGTCTTCACCCCGACAGATGACGGTTTCGAGCCGAGGACAGTCGTGCCCGGCGCAAGCGCAAACGGGTTCACGCAAATATTGTCCGGACTGGAAAGTGGCGAAGCATTTGTCACAGACGGCGCATTCACGCTCAAGGCGCAGCTTGAAAAAGATGCCTTTGGCGACGGACACGCGCACTAGGAGACACTGAACATGTTCAATCTTATGCACCGTCTCGCCGGTGGCCAGCTTCTTGCGGCCATTGCGGCGCTCGCCCTGACAATTGGTGGTCTATTTGCGTTCCGCAGCCTGCCGGTTGACGCCTTTCCAGATCCCTCACCCTCGCTCGTCCAGGTGTTCACCGAGACAGAAGGGCTCTCGCCTGAAGAGGTCGAGCGCTATGTCACCTATCCCATCGAAACTGCGATGTCCGGCCTGCCAAAGGTGGAGGAGATCCGGTCAACTTCGAATTTCGGTCTGTCTGTCGTCAATATTTATTTTGAGGATGGAACGGATGTTTATTTTGCCCGGCAAGTCGTCGGAGAGCGATTGGGCGAAGCGGCGGAAGCGATTCCCCAAGGGTTTGGTACGCCCAAGATGGGCCCTATCTCGACCGGTCTCGGGATCATCATGTATTACCGCCTTGTCGATGAGACCGGCGAGCGATCGCTCGTAGAACTGCGCGAGATTGCAGACTGGATGATCAAGTATCCGCTGCAATCGGTTGAGGGCGTGACTGAAGTCCTGTCACTGGGAGGGTTCGAGAAGCAGTATCAGGTTCGCCTTGATCCCGATCAGCTGACCTCATACCGCCTGTCCGTTTCAGAGGTGATCGCTGCGCTCGAATCGGCAAACCGGACTGCGGGCGCCCAGTTCATTGAAATAGGTGCAGAGCAATACACCGTTCGCGGCGTTGGCCTTGCTCGCACTCTCGACGATCTTCGCGAAACGCCGGTCAGAACGGTTGATGGCCGGACAATCCGGGTCCGCGATCTTGGCCAAGTGGAGATTGGAGGTGGCGTCCGGCAAGGTCTTGCGACTGCCAATGGAGAAGGCGAGGCCGTTGCTGGTCTTGTGCTCAAGCTTTACGGATCAAACACGTCAGATGTCATTGAGAACGCCAAAACAAGATTCGATGAGATCAACGCCTCGCTTCCGGCTGGCGTCAAGGCAATTCCTTATTACGATCAGGGCACGCTTGTCCGGAAAGCTGCGGCAACGGTAACAACGGCGCTGTGGCAAGGGGCTCTGCTCGTTGCAATTATCGTGTTTGCGTTCCTGGGCGGGTGGCGGCCGAGCCTGGTTGTCGTGTTGTCAATTCCATTCTCAGTTGGATTTGCCTTCATCGCGATGAACCTCCTGGGCATAGGTGCGAACCTGATGACGCTGGGCGGTGTCGCCATCGCAATCGGCATGATGGTCGATGGTGCGATCGTGATTGCGGAAAATGTTGATCGGGGCTTCAAGGAACGGCCAAGCGGCGAGGATGCTCGAACGACCGTGGCGCGAGCCAGCACCGAAGTCATCGCTCCCCTGATTGCAGCAGTCGCTGTCGTCATTATCGTTTTCCTGCCTTTGTTCTCGCTGCAGGGCACCGAAGGAAAGACGTTCCGCCCCCTCGCCGCGTCAGCTGCGCTGGCGATGACCGGGTCGCTTTTCTATGCAGCGTTGATTGCACCAGCCATGGCGCTCGGTCTGATGCGGCCTTCAGACAAGGCAGAGTCCGGCGCAGAAGGATGGTTGACGCGGTTTGTCAAACCGCTTGCGGCCTTCTTTGTTCGCCAACGGATGGCTGCGATCGGCCTGGCTTGTGCGTTGCTGCTCGCTGGCGGGCTGTCTGCGACACGGCTCGGGTCAGAGTTCACGCCCGCACTGGAGGAAGGCGATGTCCTGCTTCGGGTCACGATGGCACCCTCGATATCGCTGACAGAAGCCAAGGCTACTTCGACACGTATTGAAAGCCGGTTGCTCGAAGCCTTTCCGGAAATTGACTCAATAGTGAGCCGGATCGGGCGCGGCGAGGTTGGCGCACACGCTGACCCCGTCAACAGTATCGAGGCCTTTGTTGCGCTCAAGCCGAGAAGCGAATGGCGAGATGGAATGAGCCCGGATGAACTGCGTACCGCCATTTCGGACAATCTGGGTTCGTTTCCTGGCGTCCGGGTCAATGTCGGCCAACCCATTGCGATGTCGGTCGATGAGCTGCTCACAGGCACAAAGGCTCAGCTTGCGGTCAAGATCTTCGGGCCGGACTCGGATGTCCTGCTGGACGGCTCTCAGGAACTGCAATCCATCCTTCAGGATGTTCCGGGTGCAAGTGATGTCCAGGCGGACCAGATTACTGGTGCGCCGCAACTTGTTGTATCGCTCAACCGGGTAGCTCTAGGCCGTTATGGTCTGAGTATCGAAGACGCGCTGGAGGCCTTGCGATCAGGGGTTGGCGGCGCAGAAGCAGGTGCTGTGTTCGAAGGCGTACGCCAGTTTCCGGTCGTCGTCCGCTTCTCGGAAGACGATCGAAATACGCCAGCAGCGATCGGCCGTATCATTCTCGAATCAGAAAGCGGCGCCCGTCTTCCGCTCGAAAGCGTCGCTGAGATAAGGGAAATTGTCGGACCGCGGCAAATCACGCGCGAGAATGGGGAGCGGTTCATCACCGTGCAACTCAACGTGCGGGGCCGGGACATCGGCAGCTATGTCAGCGAAGCCCAGACGGCCGTGGACGCGAATCTTGATTTGCCGGCCGGATACCGGGTGGAGTGGGGCGGTCAATTCGAACTGCAGCAGGAAGCCAACAAGCGGTTCGCGGTCGTGATCCCGATCACGCTCGCCATCGTCTTCCTGATCCTTCTGCTCACATTCGGCCGCATGAAATCTGCCATCCTGATCCTGCTCAACATTCCGCTCGCCCTGACTGGCGGCGCGATGGCGCTTTGGATCAGTGGTCTGCCTGTGTCTGTTCCGGCGACTGTCGGGTTCATCGCCCTTTTCGGGATCGCGCTTGGCAATGGCATGGTGCTCGTCAGTTTCATGGACGATTTCGCACGTGAGGGGCGAGATCGCGATGAGCTTGCAGTTGAAGCCGCCGGCCTTCGCGCAAGGCCGGTTCTCATGACGGCGCTGACGACCGCGCTCGGTTTGGCGCCTTTATTGTTCGCCACCGGCGTTGGTGCGGAGGTGCAGCGACCGCTGGCGACGGTGGTCATGGGCGGATTGGTGTCGTCGACCGTTCTTACGCTTCTGGTCCTGCCCGCGCTCCATCGCTGGTTCGCGCCGAAGCCGGAAAGCCATCATTCCATGCTGGAGGCACGACATGTCCATGCTGAGTAAGAGGACGACGATTGCGGTTCTACTTGCCGCGACTGGTCCGAGCGCCTGCGTCGCTGCGCCAGATTGGGTAAAGCCAATGACGGCGGAACAAACAGATGCTGTGCGCGAAGCGTGTGGACCGATCCCCGCCCGCTCAAGAGTTCGCGCGGGCGGAGAAGCCAGATCTTTGAAATACAGGATGTGCAAGCAGCACGTGCTTGAAGATCCGTCGCTCTGATCTGCGATACGCAAACCCGAAGCCCGGCGACACCCGCGAGGTGTCGCCGGCGCCTTCACAAGTGGGCGACACTGACAGGTAGCATGCCATCTATCTCAGTATGCGCCAAGGCAGTTCTCTTCCTCTGAGGACTTTCTGCAAATCTCCTGGATGCGGTAGGAGCCGTCGCGTCCGCGCTTGACCTCGAACATGACCACATCGCCTTCGGTGAAACCAGAAAGATCGGTGTCCCCCATCACCTCAAACCCCATCGTCATGGCGCCCATGTCGATGCCGTTGAAGGGTCCGTGATCGATTGTCACGAACTTGTTGTCTGCGCCGATCGACTTGATTGTGCCGGAAGCCTGCCCGGCGCCGCCGTTCAGCACCGGTTCCTGTGTCGCATCTTCTGCCATGTTGTCTTGTGAGGCGTCCATCGATGTCGACGCGTCTTGCGCTGGAGGGGGGGAGTCTCCGCAGGCCGTCAGGAGCAGTGCGACCGCTGCGAGCGGTAATGTAAGGGGGGAGTTCATTCCAATATCCTTCTCTGTAAGCAATGAGGTCCTGTCCCATACTCGCGGATGGGACAGGACGCGCGGTGCCGTCCGACTAGTGGTCGGTGCCGTGATGATCTCCGTGTGACATGTCTGGCATTTCGCCGCCGTGGGACTTGCCGTCACACATCATCATGTCGCCTGATCTCATGTTCTCCATCATGCTCTGCTTGAATTCCGCACGGTCGCCTTCAAACGGCATGAGCATGGCGATGGTCTGGTTGTTACCTTCTTTTTTGAGCATGAAGTGGACATTCGTCCCGGCACTGATTTTATCAAGATCGACCGTGTCCGCGACTTGGAAATCCATCGTCATGGCGCCCCAACCAAGCTTCTCGATGGGGTCATGGGTCATGTTGAGCGTACGGCCGTCAGCGTCGATACTATTGATGACACCATATCCCGGCGCCATGTCATCGCATGAGGCCATCATATCCATATCGTGCCCCTTCATCCCGTCCATCTTCATGTCGTGACCCTGGGCAAACGCAGATCCAAACAGGGTTGCAGACAGGGTGGCTCCTGCCAGAAGGATTTTCAGACTGGAAACTCGCATGTGTATTGTCCTTTGGTTTGAAAGTGTTGGCGCGTCTCTGGGAACGGCCCCCGTCGCGCGCCGGGGCGGGGGAAGGGGTTGGATGGATAAGGGGCTATTTCGATCTCAGATACTTGATGAGAGCGGCGATCCCGAGGACGAGCAAAAGCACGGCAAGCAGCATGAGGATCATGCCGAACAGCCCGCTGCCCATCATGCCGCCATCCATCATCATCCTGTCTGGTGCACGCTCTTGTGCGGCCGCTGGCTGGAGCGCTCCACCCATTAGTAATGGGATAACAAGCGATATTTTCGGTAAGCGTCTGGTCATGAGGTTTCTCCTTTGGGGGTGAATGAGCCGGACCGGTCATCCGGTTCGGCTGGGGGTCGATCTGATGGAAGCTGTAATCCGACCCGGATGTAATAGATGGCGGGGATCACGATGAGGGTGAGGACCAGCGTCGAGGCCATGCCGCCGATCATCGGCAAGGCGATGCGGCGCATCACATCGCTGCCTAATCCATCTGTCAGGAAAATTGGCGCGAGACCGGCAAAGATTGTTGTGACCGTCATCAGTTTCGGGCGGACGCGCATGGCAGCCCCCTTGCTGACAGCCGCAAACAGGCCGGGCAAGTCGTCCGGCCTGGCCTTGCGAACTTCGCTGTCGATGTAGAGCAGCATGACCACGGCTGTTTCGACTGCGATGCCCCCAAGGGCAATGAAGCCAACTGCAACTGCGACAGAGAGGTTGTAGCCCGCCAGCCAGACTGCCCACAAACCGCCAATCAGGCCGAAGGGCAGGCTCGCCATGATGATAAGTGTCCGGTCCAGCCGGCCAAAGTGGAGCATCAGCAGCAGGAAAATCAGGCCCACCGCGGCAGGAATGGCCACTCTCAGGCGGGCATTCGCCTCCTGCATCTGCTCGTACTGACCGGAAAACTCCACAGCGTAGCCGGGCGGAAGATCAACCGAAGAGGCGATCCGTTCGCGCGCTTCGGAGACGTAGCTTCCTATATCGCGATCCGCAATGTCGACGAAGACCCATCCTGTGAGGCGCGCATTCTCCGAGCGGATCATGGGCGGACCCTCCGTGTACGAAATAGTAGCTAATTCGCCGATGGGGATGTGTGCGCCTCCGGGTGCTGGAACGAGGATGCGGTCAAGATCACCAGCGTTCTCACGGAAAGGACGGTCGTATCGCAGCATGATATTGTAGCGTTCGCGTCCCTCTACCGACTGGGCAAGAGACATCCCGCCGAGTGCGGTCTGCACGACCGACTGGAATGTTGCCATGTCGATTTCGCGCCGGGCGAGTTCAGCGCGGTCCGGCTCGATCTCGAGATACTTGCCGCCCATGACCCGGTCTGCAAAAGCCGATCGGGTGCCGGGAATATCCGTTGCGACCTGTTCGATCTGGCGGCTGATCGCCTCGATCTGATCGAGGTTGTCTCCGGTTACCTTGATGCCCAGCGGTGTTCGAATACCGGTTGAGACCATGTCCATCCGGATCTTGATCGGATAACCCCAGGAATTGACGAGACCCGGCATTTCAAGGCGCGTATTCAATTCGTCCGTGATGTCGTCAATTGTGATGCCAGGCCGCCAATCAGACTTGGGCTTCAGCCGGATCCAGGTTTCGATCATGGTGAGGGGGGCAGGATCGGTTGCGGTATCTGCCCGCCCGGCCTTTCCGAAAACCCGCTCGACCTCTGGCACTGTGGAGATGACCCGATTGGTCTGGCCAAGGATTTCGCGCATCTTGGTTGATGAGGCGCCGGGCAAGGTTGTCGGCATGTAGAGTAGTTCGCCCTCGTAAAGGGCCGGCATGAACTCCGACCCAAGGCGCTGAATGGGGATGATGACGCTGGCCGTCAGCAGCACCGTCAATGCGATGGTGATCCACTTGAAACGCAAGGCAAGGTGCAGGATTGGCTTATAGGCCCAGACGAAAAAAGCGTTCAGCGGATTGGCCTCTTCCCGCCTGAACCGTCCGCGCATCAGATAGAGCATGAGCACGGGGACCAAGGTCACCGAAAGGATGGCGGCAAATGCCATCGCATAGGTCTTTGTATAGGCCAGAGGGCTGAACAGCCTGAAGCTTTGTCCCGTCAGCGCGAAAACGGGCAGGAAGGAAACGGTGATAATGAGCAGGGAAAAGAAAATCCCGGGGCCCACTTCCTTTGACGCCTCCACAAGCGCTTGGCGGCGAAGGGCGGGATCCGGTTTCGGACCGAGTTCGGATAATTTGCGGCTGGCATTTTCAACGAGCACGATGGAAGCGTCGACCATGGCGCCGATCGCGATGGCAATGCCGCCGAGCGACATGATGTTTGCAGTGACACCTTGCCAGGACATGATCAGGAAAGCGCCCAGAACGCCTAGCGGCAGCGTTATAATCGCGACCAGTGATGAGCGGACATGCAGCAGGAAAATCAGGATGACGAGGGCGACCGCGAGGCCTTCCTCCACCAGCTTATGCTTCAGATAGTCGACGGAACCTTCGATGAGGGGCGCGCGGTCGTAGACGGTGACGATCTCCACGCCTTCAGGCAGACCACGCTCCAGGCTGGCAAGTTTCGCCTTCACCCGTCCGATCACATCCAGCGCATTCTCGCCATCTCGCATGACGACGATGCCGGATACCGTCTCGCCTTCACCGTTGAGCTCAACGATACCACGGCGCAGTGCAGGTCCTTCGACGATGCGTGCAAGATCGCGCAGCTGAACAGGTGTGCCGCTTTCGGATTTCAACACAACCTGTTCGAGATCTATCCGGTCATCGACATAGCCGGACGAGCGGATGACAAACTCAGTCTCGCCCTGCTCAAGGACACGGCCGCCAACCTCCCGCGAAGCTGCGCGAATTGCGTCGACCAATCTTGCGATAGATACATCGAAGCTGCGCAACCGGTTGGGGTCAATTAGGACCTGATACTCGCGCACGAATCCGCCAACCGAGGCAACCTCCGCAACCCCATCGACACCAGCCAGCTCCAGCTTCAGGAACCAGTCCTGCAAAGAACGCAGCTCGGCAAGGTCCGTCCGGCCGGTCTTGTCGACGAGCGCGTACTGGTAAACCCAGCCGACACCTGTTGCGTCCGGCCCGATCTGGGGTACTGCGCCCTCCGGCAATTGTGAGCCAAGCCGCGACAGGGCTTCCAGCACGCGCGAACGCGCCCAGTAAAGATCAACATCGTCTTCGAAGATGACGTAGACGAAACTGGTGCCGAACATGGACGAACCGCGAACATCCTTCGTGCGCGGCAGCCCGAGCAAGTTGGTCGAGAGTGGATAGGTAACGAGATCCTCGACAATCTGCGGGCTCTGTCCGGGAAACTCGGTCCGGATAATGACTTGCGTGTCAGTCAGGTCAGGCACCGCGTCCAAGGGGGTGCGTTGAACGGCCATCCAGCCGGTCACCGCGAGCGCCGCGGCTAGCATCAGGACGATGAGCTGGTTCGAAACCGACCAGGAAATCAGTCCGGCGACCCAGGATTTCGACGGATCATTACCGGCGAGCTGGTCTTTGTCATGATGTGTCATTGGGGCGCCCCGTCATTTTTGAGGGCATTTGCACCTTTGCGATCGCCCGCGTCGCTCATCGGGTCGGGCCACGGCAGACGGACGGCTGCGCCGTCGCCGTAAGGGTTCATGACCGGGGCACCGTCCTGCAGCCAGAGGCGTCCCGATGCCTCGTCTCGATGAAGCATCAAACCGGCATTGCTGTAATGTTGTGGTGCGCCATTCAGGAGCCAGGGCTCCAGCGCTTTCACCAGTTGAGCGAGCGCGTCGGCGAGCTGCTGGCGGGATCCGGCCGCTTTTGCTGCCTCAAGCGCCGTCACGCTCCGCTCTATCACAGGCGTCAATCGCGTTGCAGCAAACCGGGAGGACAAGTCGGCCGACAGTGTCAGAGCGGGATCTACAAAGTAGGGGTCAATATCATATCCGTCCGTCAGCGCTTCGTGAAAGTAGAGTGCCATATCGGTGAAGTGATCGAGCTTCGCGAGTGTCCCGGTATCCATCGGAAGGGCGTCCAGTGGGGTGTCAGGGCCAAAACCGGTCGAGCGAGACGGATCAAGCTTGGCAAGTCCTTCGCGCAGGCTGGCTTCGCTATCGAGAAGAAACTGGCCGCTCGCTACGACCTGTTCTCCAACACTCAGTCCAGAGAGGATTTCCGTCCGACCGCCTGCCGAAAGTCCGATCTTCACAGGTCGACTCGCGAAGCGGCCACTACCTTCGGCGATGACAACCCGTGCTCCGTCGCTGCCATACAGGATGGCCTCTGTCGGAACAGACAAGCGTTCTCCAGCCCCGAGGTCGAACGCAATGTCCGCATAGGCCCCAGGCCTCAGCATGCCGCCTTCATTTGCGAGTTCTATCCGCACCTTTCCGGTACGGGTTTGTGGGTCAATGGTCGGGTAGATGTAATCAATACGCCCACCGCTGTTTGCGTCTGGCGCGCTCGGAAAACGTAGGTCGACGGGTATATCTGTGTTGATAAGTGCAAGGTCGCTTTCAGGTATCGAGGCGATGACCCAGACGCCGGCATAGGATTGAAGGCGCATGATCGGCGTGCCGGGTTTGACATAGTCTCCGTTGCGGATCTGCAATTCGGCGACCGTGCCGCTTGCTTCAGCGTAAACCGGCACGCGTTCGATGATCTTGCCAGAGTCCTTGACCTGCTGAATGGCCGCGTCCTGCATGCCGAGCGAGCGCAGGCGCTGTGTGACAGACGCTATTCGCGCTTCATTTCCAATCTTGAGTGAATTGAGCAGATCTTTCTGCCCGGCCACGAGGTCCGGGCTATATATCCGGTACAGCAAACGACCGCGGTTTACAGTGTCACCAACAGCGTTGACGGAAAGGTTTTCGATCCAGCCCTCGAGCCTCGAGACAGCGGCGTTCTCCAGACGCTCATTTGTCTCGACAGTTCCAAAGGCGCGAAGTGTTTCTCCGAGCGGCGTCAGCTCCACAGGAGCGGTTCGGATCCCCATCGTCTGGACCATTTCCGGAGCAACAGTCACGCCGCCTCCAGCTGGCTCGGCATAGACGGGTATATAATCCATGCCCATGGAGTCCTTCTTCGGCACGGGCGACGTGTCAGGCTGCCCCATCGGATGCTTGTAATAGAGGATCTCACCCTTTGCCGGCGGCGCAGCGGACGCTGTGGCTGGCACAAGGTCCATGCCGCAGATCGGACACGATCCGTCCGGGTCGGTTGAAATGTAATGAGGGTGCATCGGGCAGGTGTATTGCTGCACGGTCTCTGTCGGCCCATCGGCGCCCCCGACCTGGGGTGTGGACGTCGATGGCTGCGCGCCACATCCTGCAATCAAAGCAGCCGATGCGGCAAAGAGAATAAGAGCTGATTTGTTCATGGCTGCACCAGAAGCGCGTTCGATCGGGCCGTAGCGATGTCCCTGCGGGACTGCTCGGCCGCGATCTCCGATTTGAGTTTGAGAATGGCGACCTCGCCGTCGATAATGGGGGCATACCCGCCGACGCCTGATTCATAGATCGTCAGCTGGGCAGCGACTTCATCCTCGATTGCGCGGATCCTTGTCTGGATGACCGATATGGACCGTTCCGCGGCCCGGATGGCGGCGTCGAGAGCTGCATATTGAGCTGCAGCGGTCCGGGCCGCAGCCTGGTAGCGCTGCTCGGCGCTGGCACGATCAGCTTTGGCTGCGCGCAGCCTGGGCGCCTGTTTGCGCTCGGCCCAGATCGGTACCGTAAAGGTCACCATACCCGAGACCCAGTCGTCGCCAGCGAACATGGCGCCTGCGTCCCGTTGCTGATAGGTAAGCTGAGCGCCCCACTCAGGCTTCCATTCCGACTTCGCCTCGTCGACCCCGTAATCGGTCACCTCGATTTCGCTCTCGGCAACACGCACGAGGTGAAAGTCGAGAGCGCGGCCCGACCAGCGTTCCGGCGTCACTTGCGGATCAGTTCCGACGGGCACGAGTCCTACGAGATCGATGAAGCGGGCGTCGATTTCGGCTTCCTGCTGGTCGAGGTCAACCAGGGTCCGGTCGACTTCCGTGCGTTCACCTTCGATCTCGGCCAGGCGATAGACGACGGGGCGCCCGGACTCGATTTCGGCTTCCGCGACATCGAGCAATTCATCATATTTTGCATTCCGGGCATTCGCGAGCGAGCGTTGCGTCTCAATCCGCCGTTTGTCGATCAGAAGCGCCAACAAATCGCTGCGGAGCGCAGCGTAACGAGCTTCCAGTTGCGTGCTGGTCTGATCAGCCATGGCGCGCGCCTGGCCTGCCCGAGCTTCGCGCCCGGCGAGGTTCGGAAATTGTTGCCGGATGCCGACCGCCTTGTTGGTTGGCAGATACGCGTTGAACGAAGGATCATAGATCGGGAAGTTGTTGATCCCCAGCGAAACGACAGGATCCGGCAGGGCTGTCGCCGCGACGGCGCGTTCTTCCTGAGCTGACGCGCGATAGTCCATCGCGATGAGGCTAGGGTGGCCGCGAAGTCTGGTTTCCAGATCTTCGAATGTCTGGGCTGTCGCTAATTGCGGCACCGCTGCAGCGATGCACATCGCGAACAGCGAATATCTGAATTGGGCAGGCAAGGTCGTGTCCTCTGAACTGGTTGAAACGATGAGTGCGGCAGGCCATTCAGCCAGCCGGGTTCATCGCTCTCAATTCAGGGCGCGTTGTTTCAGGGAAACTGGAGTTTCGGGCGGCAATACCGCATTGGGGGGCGGACCGGTCGAGCGCGACGGTCTCTCCGGCGGAAACGACACTGGAGCGGCTGCAAGAATGACTGGAAGAGCAGGCGCGGGATCAGCATTTGGTGCGATCGGCGTTGTTTCTGATTGCGCTTGAATGAGCATTGGCGCGCAATCAAAACCGGCAGGGCAGTCGGACGATGAGTCTTGCTGCTGGTGATCCTGACCGGCAGCTTCCATCGCCATATCGTGACACGGATGCGCTTTGCTGATCTCGCTCGGCGCCGCTACGCCAGCCCCTGTCATGAGAGGACAGGCCAGCACCGGCTGTGCGACGATAAACGCCGCAGCAATCAGTGTCAGAAGGCGAGTCAGTATTGGCATCGATCAGTTTGTTTATACGAAAAACATAAAGAAGTTACTTCAAGACTTTGTGAAGGGTGTTCATTTCTTGCGCCCGCCAAGGACGGCAACAAGTTCTTCGACCTTTTCCCGGCGATCTTCGACGCTATCCCCAGTCAGTGCATGTTCAACACAGGTCGATATGTGATCGTCCAGAATGGTTGCTTCAAGACCGGTCAAGGCGGCCTTCACCGCCTGCACCTGCCGGATCACATCGATACAATATCGATCCTCGGCGATCATTTTTGATATCCCTCGGACCTGGCCCTCAATACGGGCCAGCCGCCGGGCTGCCGCTTCTTTTGTTTCAGTCTTCAACATTCATCGATACCCCATACAGGGTATCTATGTGGGAAGAACGTTAAGATATTTCCAGTCTCTTGTGCAGAATCCCAATGTTCGCGTTCATGCTGATATTATTGCTCCGCCACTTCTGAGCCAGACGGGAAGGCAGGGTCGAGTTTGCCCTCGAAAGGAGGCACGGGTCTGGCGGCTGCCTCGGCCTCTGTCGTGGCCGGACCGTTGGTTGCGATATCTCTGATCAACCAGTCCATCTCCTTGATCTCACGGCGCTGAGCCTTGATGATTTCATCAGCGAGCTTGCGAACACGCACGTCTTCAATTCCGGCCCGTTCGCTCGTCATGATGGCGATGGAGTGGTGCGGGATCATCGCTTTCATGTAAGAGCGATCCTCGACCGTCGCCTGGCTGCGCACAAGCCACAGGGCAAATAGGAAAACGATGGCGGAACCGCCGAAGATTGCGAGGTTGATCCGGCTGTCCTTGTACATGTTCAGCATGAAGCTCAACATGACAACGGCCATGGCGGCGCCCATGATGAAGGTCATGTAGAAGCGGGTCTCGCTCCAGCGCACATGCTCAAAGGCGTAGGTGTTAAGATACATCAGTCCGAACATCACAATCATCGACGTGCCGATCATTGCGCCGAACTTCCAATAGTTGCTTTTCGTCTCCATTCTCCGCGGCCTCCTGGATACTATAGTGGGGTATGTGAGTACTCGAACGGGAAAGCTGACCGATGGTTCCGACAAATTGAACCGCGCAGTTACCGCGGATTGGCCTGGCTGAATTTCTTGTGCATCAGAACGAACACGAGCGAGGCTGAGCAGGAGATGAGCAGAAAGCCATTCAGAGATTCCAGCCCAGCCAGAAATCTCGAATGTCCCGTGGGGTAGATGTCACCAAGGCCGAGCGAAGTGTAGTTGACCAAAGAAAAATAGAAGATGTCCATGAAACCATCGCTGTCGCCTCCCTTGAATCCGCCCAGCCCAGTTGAGTCCATCACTGCAAAGCCGAATGCGTAAAGCATGGCCTCGATAAGGTGCGCAGCTCCTGCGCCGCAAATACCGGCCAGCATAGCCCAATACCCCGGCTTCATTCGCGCCGTGATTACCCCGTGCAGCCGGGTAAGCGCAAAATAATGGGCCGTACTTGCGAGGCAGAAAGTGAGAATGCCGATGAGAATGGACCCGGTCACGACGGTTTCATGTGATCGTGCGGCGTGCTTTGATCAGACCTTTGGTTTCGCAAGTGACGAAGGAAGAATCGTTCGAAGGCGAACACGATCACCATGCCTCCAATTGCAATAAGAATGATCGTTGGATCGGCCTGCCATTTCAGGATCAGGAACGCCCCCAGGGCGACTGCATCCAGCACCAAAGCTGTCACGAGGATGGCAGGTGCCGCACCAACGTCCTTTCGCAGGTGGCGTAAGACGCCCCAGTGGATGATCATGTCCATCACCAGATAAAAGATCGCGCCGAGTGAGGCGATCCGGCTGAGATCAAAAAACGCCGCGAGCAAGCCGGCAAGAACGACCGTATAGACGAGTGTGTGACGCTGGATGGTTCCCGGCATACCGAAATGGCTGTGCGGGATGAGATTCATTTCGGTCAGCATGGCCAGCATTCTCGACACGGCAAAGAGGCTCGCAAGCAGGCCGGAAGCGGTGGCAATGATGGCAATAGCAACGGTGAACCATAACCCATAATTGCCGAGTGCCGGGCGAGCTGCTTCCGCTAGGGCGTAGTCCTTCGCCGAGATGATTTCAGGCACTGACAGGGTCGATCCAACTGCAAAGCAGACCAGGAGGTACACCACGGTGCAAATGGCCAGCGAAATCATGATCGCGCGACCGACATTGCGGTTCGGATCCTTCACTTCATCGCCGCTATTGGTGATTGTCGTGAAGCCCTTATAGGCAAGAATTGCGAGCGCAGTCCCGGCCAGAAATCCGCCCGCCGAGCTACCCTCAGCGATACCATTTTCCGCTGGCTGAAAGCTGAAACCGGCCGCCCACAGAGCGACGATGGCAAAGATCAGAATGCCTCCAATCTTCAGTATGGCCGTGACCTTGGAAACCCCGCCAATCACATCATTGCCGGCAACATTTATGGCGAAGGCTGCGAGGATCAGTCCGACCGCGAGGACAGGCACGAGAACACCGCCCTCAATGCCGAAGAGCTGGAGCGTGTAGGTGCCAAAGGTCCGGGCGACAAGGCTCTCATTGATGATCATGGACAACGCCATCAGCAGTGCCGCACCGCCCGTAACGGTCGAGGGACCGAACGCACGGTGCAGGATCATCGCAATACCGCCAGCGCTTGGATATTTGTTCGACACCTTGATATAGGAATAGGCGCTGAACCCGCTGACGATGGCGGCAAGCAGGAATGCAAGCGGAAACAGGCCGCCTGCAAATTCGGCAACCTGACCCGTCAGCGCGAAGATCCCGGCACCAATCATTACCCCGGTCCCCATGGCGACCGTCCCCGACAAGCTCAAACTGCCTTCAGAGTAATTTGAGGTCATTCGACTGACTTTCTCCTGGATCAGGTTTGCTTGCCGTATAGACATAAATTGTGCCCGTCAGGGTACTGAACGAATCCACATTCTCAGAAATCAAGAAGCCGGCGCCTTCAAGGAGATCTGGCAATATGCCATCCGCGTTGTGTTGGGTGTTTTTGCGGCCATCCAGCCTTTGAACGGTCTGACGGAAAAGAAACTTCATCAGCGCAGTTTTCTGAAGCCCATAATCTGCCAAGATGAACAAGCCGCCGGGTGGAAGCCGTGCAAACACATTTTCAATAATCCGCCGTTTCTCCACCAGAGGTGTTTGATGCAGAACGAGAGCACATACAAACTTCAGCGGAAGGCAGTTTGGTATCGGCGCATTCTCATCGAAGAATTGAACCTGAAACTGCGCAACGAATTGATGAAACTTTATTCGCTTTTCAGCCATGCTGACGGCACGCTGATCCGGATCGAATCCGATATAGATCAAATTTGGATTCGTACTGAGGATCGATCGGGCCATGGCTCCGGTTCCTGATCCGATCTCGACCACTGTGTCACCAGACTGCAATCCCAGTCTTGAGACCACCGCTGCACGCCAGGTGCGCTCTCTGGTAAACAAGGCAATCGCTGCGTCATAAAGAGGTGTCAGCAGGTTAAACCCCAAGGGTGGCGTATACGGACGATCCATTTGTTTCCCCGGTCTGCTCAGAGTTTCAGCGTCCGGAGCCGCAGCGCATTCCCGATGACGGAGACCGAGCTGAGGCTCATCGCGCCGGCAGCGATCATCGGGCTGAGAAGCAGGCCGGAGACCGGATAGAGAATACCCGCCGCGACCGGCACGCCAAGCGCATTATAGACGAAGGCGAAGAACAGGTTCTGGCGGATATTTTTCATGGTCGCGTGGCTGAGCTCGCGCGCCTTGGCGACGCCGATCAGGTCGCCCTTCACCAGGGTCACGCCAGCGCTTTCCATGGCGACATCGGTGCCGGTCCCCATCGCGATGCCGACATCGGCCTGGGCGAGCGCCGGGGCGTCATTGATGCCGTCGCCGCACATCGCGACGCGCGCCCCGCCATTCTGGAGCTCCGAGACGATGCGGTGCTTGTCTTCCGGCGAGACATCGGCGTGGACCACATCGATCCCGACCTTGTCGGCGACAGCCCGCGCCGTCGTCTCATTGTCGCCGGTGAGCATGACGATCTTCAGGCCTTCGGCATGGAGGCGGCGGATGGCTTCAGGCGTCGTGTCCTTGATAGGGTCGGCCACGGAGACGAGTCCTGCCGGCTTGCCATCCACGGCGACGAACATCACGGTCTGGCCTTCAGCGCGGTACTGGTCTGCGCTGGAACCGAGCGTATCTGACCAGCCGCCGATCCGCTGCATCATCTTGTCGTTGCCGATGGCGACGGTCTGGCCTTCGACGCTGGCCTGCGCGCCCTCGCCGGTCACTGACTCAAAGCCGCTCGCCTCCTTGCGGGGTGCATCCTTTGACTCGGCACCGCGCACGATAGCCTCGGCCAGCGGGTGCTCACTCGAGCGTTCTACCGCGGCGACGAGACCCAATAGCGTCGCCTCATCGAAGCCTTCTGCGGGCTCGACATGGATCAGCTCCGGGCGGCCGAGCGTCAGCGTCCCTGTCTTGTCGACGACGATTGTGTCGACCTTTTCAAAAGTCTCGAGCGCTTCGGCATTCTTGATCAGGATACCGTTCGAGGCCCCTTTGCCGGTGCCGACCATGATCGACATTGGCGTTGCGAGACCAAGCGCACAGGGACAGGCGATGATCAGCACGGCGACGGCATTGACGATGGCAAAAGCCATGGCCGGGTCGGGACCGAAGATCGCCCAGACGATGAAGGTCAGCACGGCGATACCGATCACCACCGGAACGAAGATCGAGGAGACGACATCAGCCAGCCTCTGGATCGGCGCCCTCGAGCGCTGCGCCGCCGCAACCATCTGCACGATTTGCGAGAGTAGCGTGTCTTCGCCGACATGCGTCGCTGTCATGATGAGGGAGCCGGTGCCGTTGACCGTGCCGCCGGTGATCCGGTCGCCTGCCGATTTCTCGACCGGCACAGGCTCGCCCGTCACCATGGATTCATCGACCGTGCCGTGGCCTTCGACGACTTCGCCATCAACCGGCACCTTTTCGCCAGGCCGCACGCGCAGGCGGTCACCGGCCTTCACATGGGCGAGGTCGACTTCCTCCTCGCTTCCGTCCTCGCCGATCCGGCGCGCCGTTGGCGGAGCAAGTTCCAGCAGGGCGCGGATCGCACCGGACGTCGCATTACGGGCCCGCAGTTCGAGCACCTGGCCAAGCAGGACAAGCGTCACGATGACGGCGGCCGCCTCATAGTAAACCGCGACATTGCCGCCATGACCCCTGAACGAGTCCGGGAAGATGCCGGGCACGACCGTCGCTACCAGCGAATAGGCATAGGCCACGCCAACGCCCATCGCGATGAGGGTAAACATGTTGAGGCTCTTGCGCTTTACAGACTGCCAGCCGCGCTGGAAGAAGGGCAGACCCGCCCAGAGCACGACCGGCGTCGCGAGCGCGAACTGCAGCCACGGCCCCCAGCTCGCATTCACCCAATGCTTGAGCGGGCTACCGGGGATCATCTCGCCCATGGTCAGGATCAGCAGCGGCGCCGACAGCGCCAGCCCGACCCAGAACCGGCGGGTCATGTCGTCGAGTTCGCTCGTGTCCTGCTCAGCGGTGACCGTCTCCGGCTCGAGCGCCATGCCGCAAATCGGGCAGCCAGTGTTCGAGGTCTCCCGCACCTGCGGATGCATCGGACACGTCCAGACGGTGCCGGAATAGCCGTCCGGGATGTGGTCATAGGTATCGTCCGGCCTTTCCGGGGCCGCGTGTTCATGGTGGTGGCAGCAATCGCTGCCAGCAGCAGCTTTCTTATGGCCATCATCGTGCGAATGGTGATGAGGTTGAGGGGGGTGTTTGTCGTTGGCCATTGTGGTTCTCACAGGAATGAATGCCGCGCCGAACAATGATCAGCGCGGCAAAAAGATCGGTCATCGGGCGCGATTGAACCGGTTGAAGAGCGGTACAAAAACAATCGCCACGTACCAGCCGTAGAGGTAGCTTTCGACCAGTCCGAGGGCGAAGCCGAGCGGGGTCAGGAACTTGAACCCGGGCAACAGGTTTTCCCAGCCGGCATGCATGTAAAGAGCGGGCGGCGTGATCAGTCCCCAGCCAATACAGATGACGAAAGTAAGCGCTAGAAACAGGGACAGGGCATGTCCCAAAGGCAAGATTCTCATCGGAACCTCCTTGCAGTTATGGCGCAGCGCTGCGTCGTTTCAGACCGATCTGCCAAACACAACATAATACCCTTAGGGGGTATATTCAAGAACCAATCCGCAACTGATTTCGTCCGACCGCAACCGCGAAAATATCACCCCGAAGGTCGGGGCGCGGCAATGATAATCGTCGCTCCAATCAGGCAGATAAGGGCGCCGGCCAAATCCCAGCGGTCCGGACGCACCCCTTCGACAAGCCAGAGCCAAGCGAGTGAACTTGCGATATAAACGCCGCCATAAGCCGCGAAGGCGCGACCGGCGACATTACTATCCACCAGCGTCAGAAGCCACGCGAATATTGCGAGCGACAGGAGCCCCGGCAGGACCCACCAGATGGACCGGTCGAGACGCAACCAGGCCCAGAATGCGAAACAGCCCGCAATTTCGGCCATAGCAGCACCAATGTAAGCCGCTATAGTCCACATGGTTCCATGTCCTTCTTCAGCGTGCGGAGAAATGCTTGGTGGCCGGAAATGTCCCCCGCCACCAAGCTAATCGAGGCATCTGTGTCAGCGGCGACGCGCCCTCGATGAAGAATGCGTGTGGACAACCTTCCAGTCACCATCGATTTTTCGGAAGAGAACGGTTTGCTTGCCGGTACGGTCCAGCGTTTCTCCGCTCGAGGCCAGTGTACCTCCAACCGCCGTGTCCATGACGGCCCAGGCGAAGTCGTCGCCCTCGAAATGAACGTCTATATTGGAAAATCCAAGGGAAAGATCCGGTATCGCGTCCTTTTCCGGTTCAACATGGTTCTCTATCAGATCCTGCCGGCCGGTATTCTCACCGCCCGATTCAAAATAGCGCGCGCCGGACCAGTCCAGGAAATGCATCCGGAATGGCGTGCCGTCGCCATTTTCCCAGCCTGCATCCACTGCGGCAAGAATGTCGCGAAGTTCCGCCTCGTCGGCAGAGACCGGTTTTGGATCATGATGCCCATCGGAGTTGTCATGCCCAAGCGGAACGACTGCGGCGCCAGCTCCATTTTCAGATGACCCGTTAGATCGATGGTCATGATCATGCCCATCCTCAGATGGGTCGACCGTTTCGTCCGCACCGTGGCCTTGACTATCCTGGTGATCGCCCATGTCAGCGGCACTAGCGGAACTGCCATGACCCCCGCCGCCATGATCATGATCGTGGCCAGGCCCGCTGGCAGCTGGCAGGCTTTGCACGCCGAGACCATATTTGTAGACGATTGTGCCGCCCCACCATGCCGTCGCAGTCAGCAAGCCGGCCACGATGAGCGCCGCGACCGTGAAAAGAGCGCCCGGAATAGTTGTTTTGCTAAACCAGCGCCAGCCAGCGAGGGCCAAAAGGGCCAGACCGCTTGGCACCGCCCAGTTTCGATGGGTCGTCATCGCCTCATGGGAAGGGGTATCATGAGCAACCGTATAATAAGCCTGAAAGCCGGCAGCGATGGTCGCCACGACGGAGACCGCCGCCACGGCCAGCATCCAGTCCGCCGCCGGTCTCAGGCTTGTGCGCCAGCGCCCCTCCGGCACCACGAGCGCGCCGAGATAAGCGAGCGCCGCCGACACGCTGAGGGCATATGTGAAGTGCACGAGAACGGGGTGAATATTGGGTTCGATAAATCCGCCCATTGTTAAATCTCCTAGTACCAGGTTCTGAGGCCAACCAGGAAGACGACCTCATCGCCGTCCCCTCCTGCTGCCTTGATCATGTCGCGTGTGTCGCCAAAGGCGCTCTGCCATTCGACGCCGATGTAGGGTGCGAACTCACGTTTGAATTCGTATCGAAGCCGAAGGCCGGCATCGATCGAGTTCAGACCCGAGCCAGTTTCGCGCTCAGGAATATCCTGCGCCGAAAGGTTCGCCTCGATACGCGGCTGCAAGATGAGTCTTTGCGTCAGCAGAAGTTCATACTCAGCCTCGACGCGTGCAGTGAGATCGCCCTTTTCGCTGAAAAAGGCTGAAGCGTCGACCTCGAACCAGTACGGCGCGAGCCCGTTGAGGGCGACGACGCCGTGGGCGAGGCCATCCGGTTCGATGTCATAGCGCAGACCGGCCTGGACATCCCAGAACGGCACAATCGCCCGGGAGTATAGCGCCTGGATCTCGGCATCATCGACCTCGCCGCCATTCAGGGATGCTCGGCCTTCACTCTTGAACCAGAGCTTGTTGATATCTCCGCCATACCAGGCCTGTCCGCTCCACACGAAGCTATCGTCGCCTTCGGTGATTTGCGCTTCTAGCTGGTTGAACAGGATGTAGAAGTTCTGCTGATCTCCCCCCTCGGCGAGAACATCTTCGCGCGCATCTTGCATGGCCTCCTCGCCATAGATTTCGTCGGCCTGGTTCCATGGAGGAGATTGTGGTGCTTCCTGTGCGACCGCACTGAGTGGCTCGATTGAAAGAATGCTGGCGACGAAAAGCGGAGTGAGTTTCGGGTTCATGCTGATCATGACTTGTGCTCCCCATGATTCATTCCGTGGTGGTCCATCGGCATATCCATTGCGGGTTCGGACGCAGGCCTGCCCGGATGTTCTGGATGCGTTGTCGGAAGCACGCTGACGACCTGCATCATGCCGGCGTGCATGTGGTAGAGAAGGTGGCAGTGAAACGCCCAGTCACCGACATGCTCGGCAGTAATGTCCACACTGACTTTGTCGGCCGGCTTAACGGTCACTGTGTGCTTGCGCGGCATATGCATTCCGCCGCCATTCACGAGATCGAAAAACATTCCGTGCAGGTGGATCGGGTGCGGCATCATCGTGTCATTGATCAGGGTGAGCCGGACGCGCTCGCCCTCATAGAATTTGATCGCCTCGGTCACCTCGGAAAACTTCACACCGTCGAAGGACCACATGTAGCGCTCCATATTCGAGGTCAGATGCACGACAATCTCGCGTTCTGGCGCACGGTGATCCGTGTTCATGTCCAGGCTGCGCAATTGCGAGTATGTGAGGGCGCGATGCGGTACGTCGTCCAGGCCTATTCCCGGCTCATTCAACCGGCTCGTCGCCATACCAGATACTTTTGCAACGCCCGGGCCTCGTTCGATATCGGCTTCGATCCTGACCGGCTGGACAGCCGGGCCATCGGGATCTGGCCGCATAGGCATACTGCCCATGTCATGGCCTGTCATCGGTTCTACCATATCCGGGGCTGACTCATGGTTCATGCCCTTCATAACGGCCATACCTGGCATGTCGGACATTCCGGCCATATCGCCATGCGCCATTCCCATGTCGCGCATGGTCAGCATTGGCACAGCCCGGAGCTCAGGTGCCTGAGCCTTCATACCGGCGCGAGGGCCGAGAGTGGCTACGGCCTGACCAAACCGGTCGATCGACTCGGCCACAAAGGCATAGGCACGGTCTTCTGTCGGCTGGACAATCACGTCATAGGTTTCGGCCACCCCGATCTGGAACTCATCGGTATCGATGGGCTGGATGTTCAACCCGTCTGCCTGGACGACAGTCATCGCAAGTCCGGGCAGACGGACATTGAACAGCGTCATCGCCGCTGCGTTGATTATGCGGAGCCGGACACGCTCTCCGGGATTAAATATCATATTGAAATTGTCAGCGGTCGCATGGCCATTGATCAGATAGGTGTAGGTCTCACCCGTCACGTCGGCGATATCACGCGGACTCATCCGCATCTGGCCCCACATGCCGCCGAGGCCTGTCGGCTCGGATAGAGTCGGCCGATTGAAATTGAGACTTTCGGGATTCTTTTTCAGCTTGGCAAAGAGCCGATGCGGATGGGTGAAGGTCCAGTCACTCAGGACCAGAACATACTCTCGATCATAGGAGACAGGATCTTGACCGGCCGGATCGATGACGATCGGACCATAGTGCCCAAGCTGTTCCTGCAGGCCGGAATGCGAGTGATACCAGTAGGTCCCGTTCTGCGGCACCTTGAACTGGTACTTGAAGGTTTCGCCCGGCTTGATGCCTGGGAAACTGACGCCAGGAACCCCATCCATGTGGAACGGGACAAGGAGCCCATGCCAGTGGATCGAGGTATCCTCTTCGAGGCCGTTCGTCACATTGAGGGTAACATCATCGCCTTCTCGCAAGCGCAAAAGCGGGCCCGGCAACGTCCCGTTTATGCCCGTTGCCATACCGGCTTTGCCGTCAATGCGAACGGGGAAATGCCCGATATTGAGGTTGAATTGAGTGCCCGAAAGAGATGTCAGACCGAGATTGCCGTCGCTCGCCGATCTTGCCCAGGCGGGCAGGAGGCTGGCAGAGCCGAGCGCTGCGCCGGCGCCGAGCGCAGACTGCAGCAAATGTCTTCTGTTGATCACAAGAGTCTCCATTGAATTGAAGTTGAACCAAGGGCGAGGTGCCCGATCGGCTCGGTCTCAATTCAGGAAACGGACTTTCAGCAGCAAGGGTGTGTTCGACGGAGGGTCGTGCCGTCGCATCGAATTATGAGAGTGTGGCGGCGCGCGAACCCGACCGATAAGAGTGATCGGATCGGGTAAAATAGCGGGCGCTTTAGCGGTTGTGCTGATCGGCGAAACAGCATTGATCGCAGCGTCTTTCTTGGCAATCGCGACAGACTGAATGTCGCAATGTCCATCATCGCTATTGCAAGGCGACGTTTCGCGGGGTCCGTGGCTTTGATGGCTGTGGACGGAAATTACAGCTCCCGAGGTAGCTGCGCCTGAGAGGTCGGTGGGGCAGGCGCAAAGAATCTGCGACAGGCCGAGGAGGATTGCGACCAAGGAAGAGACTACCAGGTTCATGGCCATCCATTATACCCCTTAGGGGTACAATTCAAGGTCCTGAGAAGAGTTCCTTTCGATCGTGTTTTCTTTCGCCATGAAAACGCATTACTGTAGCCGAAGTGACCAAGCCAAGCCCGGTTGATGATGGCTCAATCATGTTCGCCTGATGACTTCAGCGGAGAATACCGTTAGCAGTGCTCAAGTCGCGGATGGGCCGCGCCGAACTCAACTTGCAGGAAAGGATTGCACTACAGTTTGCACTACAAACTGCAGATTTTTTGCACCACAAGCGGAATTTTCAATGCGGTAGAGCGTTGTATTTATACGATTTCAAGGATCGGGATTAGGCGCGTCACTCGCGCCATTTCTCTTCAGACGGCAACCGCCAGATCCCTGAAAACCTGCAGGAAATGAGACTGCGCAGCGGAACACGCGCGCGCGTCCTGGCAAGCGAAGGCCGCGTTACCTGCCCACCAATGGACCGCCCCGCAGAGGCTGCTGGAACGAATGGAACAGCGCGGTCCGGGCCGGACGGCGCTGTTCATCTGGTTTCAACGGAGTTCAGATCGTTTCAGGCGGGCCCAGATGAAGGGAGCCATGATTGCACGGCGTTCCGCCAGTGCGCGCACAGTGCCCACTTTGTCCCGGATCCTAGAACGGCTTCACCGCCCCAAAGAATGCGGTCATCAGGATGCCGAACCAATAGAGATAGGCCACCCCGCGTCCGAGCCGGATCGAGCGCTTCAGCTTTTCCTCGACGTCGGTATTGGGGCCCTGGGCGAGAATCGGGAACAGGTGCCGCCACTCGTGCATGATCAGCCTGAGGATTACTCCGATGATCAACAGGAGCCCGAACGTCAGCAGTTTGGCCGAATACCAGCGTTGTCCTTCGCCGGCTTCAAAAGGGCCATGGCCCAGAAGGGACGAAATCGAGACGATGATGAGCGTCGGGATCAGGATATAGCGGGACCAGTCCTCGATCAGGGACAGGGTTTCTCCGAGACGGGTGCCGCGATTGGCAAAAGCCCCCCAGGTGACGGCCATCCACACCGCCCAGACAATCCACATGGCAACCAGCCACATCCCGCCGAGCGGCTGCAAGCCCCAGAGATGGCCCATATGCAATCCGAGCGGCAGCAGCGAGATGATCCCGGTCCGCGCCATGATGTCGATGCGATAGGCGGTATCCATGTGACGGCCGCGCTCTTCCAGGGACAGGGCGGGGTTCACCACCTTGTAGGACGTCTGGAACACGCCCCATTCCCCGCCGAGCCAGTAGACCATGGCCACGATGTGCAACCATCTGAGGATCGCCAATTCGTGCATTGCCAGAAAATCGAGCATCTCATCCCTCCCGAGCGCTATCAATCTTAAAAGATATATCATTTGAACGAGCGGAAGATGTCAATCGTCAAGATGTCGCTGACTTGATGAGCAAGCGGGCGGGGCGTCACTTTCGGGGGCGCCGTGTCGGCTTTTTGCGGCCGGGACAGGGAGGCGCTCGCAGGTTCCCAGCGTGTCGAATGATGCTTGTCCGGGCATTGCTTGATGAGTCCGGATGCTGCGACTTGAGGGTCGACCGTCGGGAATCACGTGCGCGGACTCGGGTCGAGTCGAGAAAAAATGCCTGATGATCCGCGAAGCGGGTTTCACTGGTGTCTCAGTTGGCGAGAGGCTGATTTCGCGACGTTTCAGGATCACCGCTGCATTCGTTGATGGGCAGCGTGCCTCCGTGTCTCACAAGGTCCGCATACCGCTGAATTGGTCTCGCATCAGAATCGAATTGATGAGTGAAAATGAACGGTTCGTTAGGCCGTTCGGCTGAGCTTTTCACGAACATTTGTTGGAAAAGGAAATGTGGAATGTCCAAAAATATCAAACTCGGTGTTGCCGCTTTGGCCACGACGGTCGCCCTTGGTTTCGCTGCCCCGTCCTGGGCTGAAGACCTTGGTACGATCGAAGTAAAGAACTGCGGAAAGGTGACGCTTGATATGGCGCTGCTCGTGCCGTCCGACCCGCTGTCCGGAGTGCTTGAGCCTGAGGAAGTCAAAGAGGGCAAGAGTTTCAAGGCGACGCTGACCCTTACTCATCATCCGCTGTTTGTGGGCGTGTCCCACGTCAAGCCGCGTGTGTTCCGGGGAGTCGAGGCTGGTTTCTACGGAGCGGCTGCAGACAAGATCGATGGCAAATGGCACATTGCTCTTGAAAAGTCCGAGGAAGGAAAATGCCCGGAGTTCAAGAAGAAAGAGCATCACAAGAAGCCGGAAGAAAAGCCGGCTGACGACAGTCAGACCCAGCAATAAGTCTGTACTCAGATATCAAGCCCGCCCGCGTCTATCGCGGGCGGGCTTTTTCATGTGCGTCATGCATTCTGCGGATGGGTGCAAACGGCATGAGACAAGCGAGTGCCAGTAAAGCCATGCGAGCGTCTGTTGTTTTTCCGCTGCGTGAGTTTGACCTGACATTCGGCCAGCCAGTGACAGCGAAAGAAAATGTGCTCAGAGACGGTGCAGGGCTGTCCAGGCGCTTTTGATCTGGTCGATCAAAATGATCACACCACAGAATAAAAGAGGTGATGCTGCCAGTCACGAAAATTATGTAGCCGGGCGGTCCACGGCGCTCGTTTCGACGCGTCACCAGTGTGACAAAAACATGTCATGGCTGTCATTCGCGTGTTACAATTCATGTCTAGAGGCGGCCCCGATTGCAGGATTTGCGATCTACGCGTTTTGCACACCAATTAAGGGGTTGGACTATGAGATTGAAACTTGCCGCGAGCGCCCTGGCGCTCGCCCTCGCTGCGTGTTCACAGGGAGGCGACATCGCATCGCCGGGAACGACCACGCCAACCACCCCTCCGGGTGGCGGAAGCGGTGGCGGCAATGGCGGCGGCGGATCGGGGTCCGCTGAATGCCCGGCCAGCTTCACCGAAGGAACAGCTGTTGCAGGCCTGACGACCTGTAACGTCTCCGGCACTTATCTCGCCAATGTCACCCTCGAAGCGATTGACGGTCTGGCCTATCGTCTGGATGGCCGCGTCGACATCGGCTCCGACACGGGTGCAGACGGCAATCTCGCAGGCGGCCAGTCCGTCACGCTGACGATCGAGCCGGGTGTCACGATCTTTGGGGAATCGGGCTCCGACTATCTTGTTGTGAACCGTGGTTCCCAGATTGTTGCGGATGGCGAACTGGCCGCGCCGATCGTCATGACCAGCGCCGACGACCTGGAGCGTCAGGCTGACACGGATCCGTCGAATGATGATGGCGGCGACAATATCTCCGAATGGGGCGGCCTTGTGATTCTCGGCCAGGCGCCGATCAATCGCTGCCGCGATGCTGCAACCCCCGGCACGGCGGACTGTGAGAATATCGTTGAAGGCGTGACCAATCCGGAAGCCGTCTATGGCGGCGCCGACGCCAACGACAATAGCGGCATCCTGCGCTACATGCAGGTTCGCTTCGCAGGCTTTGCGATCAACACGCAGGGCAATGAACTGAACGGCATCACCTTCGCCGGCGTGGGCAATGGCACGACCGTTGATTATGTTCAGGTGCACAACAATTCCGATGATGGCGTGGAGTTCTTCGGCGGCAACGTGAATGTCCGTCACCTGGTCCTGACCGGCAATGATGATGACTCCATCGACACCGACAACGGCTATCAGGGCTCCATCCAGTACGCCCTCGTCACCCAGCGCGAGAATGGCGGTGACAACATTGTGGAAGCGTCCAGCGCTGGCAATGGTGTGACGCCGCTGTCCAATGCGTACATCTCCAACTTCACGTTCGTGGGTAACCGCACGAACGCCTTCCGCCTGAACACGGGTACGGTGGGCCGCTATGTGAACGGTGTCGTGAATTACGGCAAGGAATGCATGCGCTGGCAGGACAGTGCGGGGGATGGCACGGCCGGCTTCACCGCCGGAGCAGACCCGGCTTTCGATTCGGTCCTGTTCGACTGTGATCTCGGCCTGACCACTGCCAATTCCGAAACCGCCACGGCAGAGGCCTCCGTTGCAGCTGGCACCAACAACTCCACGGACGTGTCCGACTCACTGGCATCCCAATTCTTCCCGGGACCGAACGAACTGGCCGTCACGCCGTTCGACCCGACATCGCTGTCGAGCTTCTTCGAGCCGGTCACCTATATCGGTGCCTTCGGCCCGGATGAGTCTGTGACGGAGAACTGGGCGGCTGGCTGGTCCTTCGCCGTGTTCCCGGATCCGGAATGTCCGGTCGGTACGACCGATAGCGGCTTTGACCTTGATGGGCAGAATGTCTGTCAGCTGTCCGGCACGATCACCGAGAATGTGCGCCTCAGCCGGGGCAACATCTACGAGATCGTCGGCCGCATCGACGTTGGCGTTGATGTTGGCGCAGACGGTACGGACGCTGCTGGCGATCCGGCTTCCCTGACCATCGAATCGGGCGTGACCCTCTTCGGTGACGAAGGCGAAGACTATATCGTCGTGAACCGCGGTTCGCAGATCTTCTCCAATGGTACTGCCGAAAATCCGGTCATCATGACGTCTGAAGCTGACCTCACGGACAGCCAGATCGATCCGGACAATGCCATTGGCGAGTGGGGCGGTGTGGTCATCCTTGGCCGCGCGCCGATCAATCGCTGCCGTGACGCGGCGACGCCGGGTACGGTCGATTGCGAAAACATCGTGGAAGGCGTGACCAATCCGGAAGCCGTTTATGGCGGTGACGTGTCCGACGATGACAGCGGCGCAATCCGCTACACCCAGGTCCGCCACGCCGGCTTTGCAATCAACACGCAGGGCAACGAGCTGAACGGTATCACCTTCGCAGGTGTCGGGTCCGGCACCGAAGTCGAGTACATCCAGGTGCACAACAATGCTGATGACGGCGTCGAATTCTTCGGCGGCAGCGTCAACGTGAAGTACCTGGTCCTGACCGGAAACGATGACGACTCCATCGACACTGACAATGGCTATAGCGGCTCGATCCAGTACGCCATTGTGGTCCAGCGTGAAGATGGCGGCGACAACATTGTGGAAGCGTCCAGCGCAGGCAATGGCGTGACGCCGCTGTCCAATGCCAAGATCTCCAACTTCACCTTTGTCGGGAACCGCACCAATGCCTTCCGCCTGAACACGGGTACGGTCGGCCACTACGTCAACGGTGTTGTGAACTACGGCAAGGAGTGCATGCGCTGGGAAGACAGCGCGGGTGATGGCACAGCCGGATACACGGCAGCAGCCGATCCGTCCTTCGACTCGATCCTGTTCGACTGCGACCTTGGCCTGACGACGTCGAATTCCGACACGGCCACTGCCGAAGCCGCGGTCTCCGGCGGTACCAACAACTCCACGACGACCGCATCGACGCTGTCTTCCACCTTCGTCAATGGTTCGGCAGAAACGGCTGTCACGCCTTTCGATGTGACGACGATCTCCTCCGATCTCGATCCGGTGGACTATGTCGGCGCCGTCAAGGACAGCTCCGACACCTGGTGGCAGGGCTGGTCCTGCGGACTGGAAGCCGGCGACGCCTGCTAGTCGCAGCACAGGCCGGGTGCGGGCGACGAGGGTCGTCCGCACCCGGCACCTATTTCAGCTTTGATTTCCCGACGGTTCGAGGGGCGCTTCAGCGGCGAACGATTGGGTAGAAATTCACAAGGACAGTCTCATGAGACACCAATTGCTAAGAGGGACCTTGCTGCTCGGGACAGCAATCACCCTGGCCACTTCACTTCCCGCGATCGCACAGGACGCCTCTGTCGAGCAGGAAACTGCCGAAGAGGCTCGTGAGCTTGAAACGGTTGTTGTGCGCGGTGAGTACATTCCGGCACCGCAGCGCGAAACCTCGCAGGTCGCCTCCTTCCTCGCGCCGGAGGATCTCGCGCGCCAAGGGGACTCCAATGCCGCGCTGGCGCTGACCCGCCTTTCTGGCCTCAGCATCGTGTCGGATCGCTTTGCCTATGTCCGCGGCCTCGGTGACCGGTATTCCGCCGCGCTGCTCAACGGGTCGCCATTGCCGAGCCCGGAGCCGCTGCGCCGCACCGTGCCGCTGGACCTTTTTCCGTCCAACGCCCTTGATGGCGCGACGGTCCAGAAGACGTTCTCCGTGAATTATCCGGGCGAGTTCGGGGGCGGGATCATTGACCTGCGGACGCTGCGCCAGCCCAGCGAGAATTTCTTCAATCTGAAGATCGGCGCCAGCGCCAACACGGTCACGACCTTCGACCGCGGCATTTTCGTGCGTGGGTCCGACACGGATGCCACCGGCTATGATGATGGCCTGCGCGACTTTCCGCAGCCGCTCGGCCTGGTGCTCAGCCTCGATCAGAGCCTCAACAGCCTGGATGACGACGCCATCGAAGCGGTTGGCGAAAGCCTTGTGAACACGCCGCTCAGCGTGATCCAGGAAGAAGACATTGCGCCGGACTTCAACGGTTCTGTGGAATTCGGCCGGATCGTGGAAGGCAAGGATTTTGACCTTGGCATCATCGGCGTCGCCGGGTTCGACTCCGGCTGGTCGACGAAGAATGCCACGCGCCAGTTCGTTCAGGGCAACGTGCTCGGCAACGACATCCGCACCTTCGAGACCACCTATGAGGCCACGGTCAACGCGCTCGGCTCTGCGACCATCAACTGGTATTCCGGACACGAAGTGCAGGCGACGGTCTTCTATGTCCACGACACGTCCAAGGAAGCCCAGATCGATACCGGTACGGACTTCAACGCCCAGGGCAGCTCGGGCGAAATCTTCGACGAGTCGACCGGCTGGTATGAGCGCGGCCTTCTCTTCGGCCAGCTGCGTGGCGAGCACGAATTCGACCAGCTCGTCCTGTCCTGGCGTGGCTCGCTCGCACAGTCGACCCGCGATGCACCTTATGAGCGTTCGCTGCGCCGGTTCATCAATGATGATGGCGTGCCGGCCTATCTCGTGGCCAACAGCTACGACATCCGCTTCTCGGACCTGACTGACGACATGGCCGGCTTCGGAGGAGACGCGGAATACACATTCGAACTGAATGATACGCGTGAAGCCGTGCTGTCCGCCGGTTTCGACGTGTCGTCCACGGATCGTGAGTACAATTTCTATGCGTTCCGGTTTGCCGGTGGCAACTCGATCTCGGAAGACATCCAGATCCAGCGTCCGGATTTCCTGTTCAGCCCGGACAATATCGATCCGGCCCGCTTCGTGCTCCAGGAAGTGACCACGCCGAACGACTCCTATGAGGGGCAACTGGACGTGTATGCCGCCTATGTCGAAGGCGACATCGAATGGACGGACTTCATCCAGACCACTGCCGGTCTGCGTTATGAGGAAGCCGAGCAGAAGGTTCGCACCTTTGACCGGTTCGGGAATGAGGGCGCCGGCGCCGTCAATCTCGAGAATGACTATCTCCTGCCGTCGCTGACCTTCACCTGGAACTTCGCGGAAGACCTCCAGCTTCGCCTGGGTTACTCGCAGACCATCGCACGGCCTCAGTTCCGCGAACTGGCCCTGTCGAACTATTTCGATCCGGAAAGCGAGCGCTCCTATCGGGGTAACAATGGTCTCGTCGACACCGAGCTGACCAATTATGATGCGCGCCTTGAATACTATCTGGGCCCGAACGAATTCATCACGCTGGCCGGCTTCTACAAGGAACTCGAAAACCCGATCGAGGAGGTGCAGTTCTCCACCTCGACCTTCGTGTTCGAGACCACTTTCATCAACTCGCCGAAGGCTGAGCTGTTCGGGGGCGAATTTGAATATCGCACCCTGTTCGACATTCCGCTCGACACTGCCTTCTTCAATGACCGCGATGGCCGGTTCTCGATCAACTACACCTATACGTCTTCCGAAGTTCAGGCAGATGAAGGCGACCAGGTGTTCGACCCGATCTCGCGCACACTGAGGGATGCCAGCTTCTTCGGTCTTGACGGATCCGACCTGCAGGGCACGCCTGAGAACATCCTCAATGTCCAGCTGGGCTGGGAATCGGATGTCGAACAGCTGACCCTGCTGTTCGGCTGGGTCGACGAGCGTATCCTTCAGCGCGGCATCGACCAGCCGGGATCGGCCCTGCCGGACATCATCGAGGATCCGGGCATGCAGCTTGACCTGGTCTACAACCGTGACTTCCTGGTCAGCGGCCGTGAGTTCACCCTGGGCCTCAGCGGGCGTAACCTGCTGGATGAGGCGCACGAGGAATTCCAGATCAATGAGGGCGAACTCGGCCGGACCGAGTTCAACACCTATGATCGTGGCCAGAGCTTCTCGGTCAGCCTGACAGCGAAGTTCTAGAACAGAACCAGCTCTTCTCGTCCCGCACCCCCGTCTGTTCGATACAGGCAGGGGTGCGGGATATTTTTTGCGCGATGTATCCGGTCCGCGCCGTCGGTGGGATGGGCTGCGATGACCGCACTCACAATCCGTGAGTGTCCGGTCATTTTGCAATCTCGGGTAACCGGAAGAATCTCGACAGGATGCAGTGGACGCGACTTCGAATCCTCGCCTATAGTTTTCTGTATGATCGGTGATGATGGCCGTGTGGGGCATGGGTGGTCGGTCCGACAACTTTCCGGAGCCGTGAGGCGATGAACCGGAAGCGTGGCGAAATCAGGAGCGGGTGTCGGCGTGTCCGAACAAAAGCCGGGAGAGTCCCGGCCTATACCACAGCGGCCCAAAGGGGGGGCACTGCTGGACCGGCTTTACCGGGACCATGCGACGACACTTGTGGCCTGGTTGCGCCGCCGGTTCGGTGAAGGCCCTCCGGAGCCCGAAGACATTGCGCAGGCGGCTTTCACGAAATTCTCGAGCCTCGAGTCTGTGGAAGACATTCAGAACCATCGTGCGTTTCTGTTCACGATCGCGTCGAACATGGCGGTATCGGCCATTCGGTCAAATGTCCGGGCAAGAGCATTCCTTGACGCCGAAATGGCAGAATCTGCAAATGGAACTGAAAATATTACACCCCTGCGCGTCTATGAAGCAAAGGAAGATGTTGCGCGTCTCAATGGGCTCTTTGAAAAGCTTACTGCGCGACAGAAGGAGATCGTGGTGCGCAGCCGGCTGCTCGGACAGACATATACCCAGATCAAGGCCGACAAGGGCTGGAGTCTCGGGACCATTGCGTCGGACATGAAAGCTGCGCTGCTCGTGCTGGCTGAAGTGAATGAGGATGAGGGAGGTAGAGCCCGATGACGGATGACATCGATACGCTCACTCCCCCCGTAGCGGATGGCTCCCTGCCACCTGCGGAGATTGCTGCGGAATGGGTCGCCTATCTGAATTCCGGCCTCGCGTCCGATGCGGATTTCGAGTTGCTGGAGGCATGGCTGGCGCAGTCACCGGGCAACAAGGCCGCCTTCCGGAAGATGGCCGATGTCTGGGGCGGCGTGGCGCTCCCCGCGATGCAGGCCGAGCTTGAAGGCTTGGAAACGGAAAGTCAGGTGGAGACACGTCCCGGCGCGGAAATTCACGTCCTGCGGCCGGTCCGGCGCTGGATAACAGGCGCGGCAATTGCGGCCAGCTTCGTGTTTGCCGGACTCGTCGGAGTCTGGACCTTGCAGCCGCCCGCCGCGACGGAATTCCAGTACACGACGTCTGTCGGGCAGAGCCGTACCGTCCAACTGGCGGATGGCTCGGACGTGACGCTGGGCGGCGGCAGCACATTGAGCGGCCGATTCACGAAGAAGGTTCGCAACGTCTCTCTCGACAAGGGACGGGCCTATTTTGACGTTGCACATGACACGCACCGTCCGTTTGAAGTCGTGGCACACAACGCAAAAGTTCGGGTCGTCGGAACGGCATTTGATGTGGCGCACCGGACTGAAGATGTGCTCATCTCTGTAGAACGCGGTGAGGTCGATGTAATGGCCAGGAATGCCGGTTCGGATCAAGAGCCTGTGCGATTGGGGAAGGCGATGCAAGTGAGTGCCTCGCATGCAGGAGTTGTTTCGACTCCGGTTCCCTTCGAGCAGGAGGCGCTGTCCTGGCGGAACGGACAATTGGCCTATGTCGATGCGCGCCTCGCAGATGTCATCGCGGAAATCAATCGCTATCGAACCCGAAAGATCACGCTGGCGGATCCTGAGTTGGGCGAGCTGCGCATCAGTTTCAGTGTGCCGGCCGACCAAACCGATGCCTTGTTGTCCGGTCTGGAATTAAGCCTTCCGGTTGAAATCGTTGAGTCGGCGGGCGGTTACGAAATTATATCTACTGAAATCGAATAGAAGACTTGCGGCGCACTGCAGGCCCGGGCCATTCTGTCAGCGGGAATCAAGCGTGTGGCTCCGCTAAAAGACTGAATGTACCCGTTCAAGCCCGGCAAGTTTGCTTCGGAAATAGATGCGGGCGATCTCTGTCTTTTGCCATGCGAGTGGCAAATGCAGGGGAAGTGTGGTGTCAAAATCAAATGACGGGCGCGGCCGATGGATCCGTCGGTCCCGGCTTGTTCAAATCGTGTATGTAACCGTTTTCACAGGAGGGCTGATCTGGTCGCCCCCCCCGGCAAGTGCACAGGAAACCGGACAGCGCGCCCAGGATATATCCATCGAGAGCACGTCCCTGAGCGCGGCGATTGTTGAGCTGTCTCGCGAGACAGGCGTCCCGATTTTTGCCGCGTCCAGTCTGACGCGGAATGTTACCATCGCTCCCGTCAAAGGCCGCTACACCGTGCGGGACGCTCTTCGGGAAATGCTTGAAGGCACGGGATTGGTCATCGGCCGGGATAACCGGGGGCACCTGGTCATCACGGAGCCACCAGAAACCGCACCGCCGCGCGAAGACAAGACACGGGTTGCGCGGGTCGAGCCAGACGCAACGGCGCGGGTGCGGGCGGAGGATTCAGAGGCGACGCAACGGGTCTTTGACGAGATTCAGGTCACCGGCATTCGCGGTTCAATGGGAAATGCGCTCAGGACCAAGCGACGCGCAGATATTGTATCAGAAGTTGTGTCGGCACAGGATTTCGGCAAGTTTCCTGATCAGAATATCGCGGAAGGCCTGCAACGTGTTCCCGGTGTGACCATTACACGGGTTGGAGGAGAGGGGCAGCAGGTCATATTGCGGGGATTGGCTCCGGGGTTTGTGAACGTCACATTGAATGGTGTTGCCACGCCGTCCGCAAACCCGGGACGCGATTTCGATTTTGACGTGTTTCCGTCCGAGTTGTTCAGCTTGACAACCATAGCCAAATCGCCCGCTGCAGACATGATCGAAGGCGGGGTGGCCGGTACGATTAATCTCAGAACGCCAAGACCTTTTGATTTCGACGGCGTTCGGATCGTCGGCAGTGCACAGTCAATCTGGACCCCTCGTGCCAATGCACAGGATCCGCGGACTCATATCGCTGTGAGCGATACGTTTGGAGACATGTTCGGAGCCTTGCTCGCTGTATCCTACTCGGAAAGCAGTGAGCGGACCGATGGGGTGCAATCGATCGGGTGGTCCAACCGGAATTTTGACATTGATGGAGATGGAACCGTTGAACTCCCCGGCATAGCCTATCCCCGGATCCCGATACCGATATCGGATTCCTATGACAGGGAGCGGCTGAGCGTGGCTGGAGCGTTGCAGTTCCGGCCTGGAGATTCGACAGAAGTGAATCTCGATCTGCTCTATGCGCAGTATGACCGGCGTCGAGACCGGGCATCGATCAATGCACGTCCTGTCGGGGGGGGAGAAGATTTCATCTCCCTGACCGCCGATGAACGCAATGCGATCGCCACCGGCGTGCTTCGAAATCTCACCACATCCAGCGTCGCCAGGCTGACGGAAAACGAGCAGGATTTTTTTCAGATTTCCGTAGACGGACAGAAGGATGTCGGCAACTGGACCATCTCGGCCCTGGCGAGCTATTCGAGCGCGGTCGATGACGAGGTTCGCGATGTTGAAGTCGCCTTGGAAGGGCGCGGGATTGTCAGTCTCGATTTTACCGACCCGTCCATCTTTCCGGAAATTGACTATGGGTTTGATGTGCTTGACCCGCAGTTTTTCGAGTTTGGGCGAGTGCTCAACTCTCCCACGCGGGTCGAAAATGACGGTCATTCTCTCCAGTTGGATTTTTCGAGACCCCTTGCCAGCGGGATTACGTCCGAGTTCAGGTTTGGCGTCCGGTATGAGGATCGCGAGCACTCCGCCTCCGGCCGCAGCCTGAATTCAGGCGCCTATATCGGGAGAATCGATGCCGGTACAGTCTCCTCGCCCCTGGTCGGCGATTTCGCCGACCATCTTGATGCTCCCGACGGCTTTCCGCGGGCCTGGCTCGTGCCGGACATTGGCGCAATCCTGACCGAACTGGATGCCGAGTTCCTGAGAGGGGGCTTTGATTTTGGCGGGACCTATTCCGTTCAGGAAGATGTAACCGCGGGCTATTTGCAACTGGATCTGGATTCCAGCCTGTTTGGCATTCCCGTTACGGGAAATGCAGGTGTGCGGGTGGTTTACACTGATCAGGTCTCCATAGGGACCCAGTTTCTGGGGAACGAGGATGACCCGGTGGAATTCAGGAAAAATTATACAGACATTCTCCCATCAGCAAACTTGAAACTCCATTTCTCCGAGGAGCTATTGCTGAGGCTTTCCGCAGCAAGGGTCGTGACACGGCCGGCACCGGAAGACCTGGCACCCCGCTGGCTTGTCGAGCAGAGAACCCGGATGGTCCGTTTCGGTAATCCTGCCCTCGAGCCGTTTGGGGCAACCCAGTTCGATGCATCCCTGGAGTGGTATTTCGACAAGGATGCGGCGCTATCCATTGCGGCTTTCTACAAGGATGCTGAATCCTTCATTACGCCATCCTTTTCAACTGCCACGCTTTCGGAACTGGAACCCGCATCGGTTCCCCAGGGCCCCCCTGATCAGGTTTACAGCGTGACCCGGTTCGAGAATGGATTGGGCGCAAAGCTCAGTGGAGTCGAAATCAGTTATCAACAGCCATTCACCTTCCTTCCAGCCCCATTTGACGGATTGGGCGCCATGATGAACTACACATATGTAGACTCCGAAGGACGGGTCGCCCGAAATGGCGAAACAGTTACGTTGCCGCTGCAGCAACAGTCGCGGCATTCCAGCAATCTGGTGGCGTACTACGAACGAGACGGACTCGCCTTGCGCGCGGCCTATAATTGGCGCGACAAGTTCCTTGTCATTCCGTTTGACCGCGGCAACACGCAGGTATTTCGGGACTCGGCCGGGTATCTTGACATGTTCGCAAGCTATGATGTTTCGGACTCCGTGACAGTCACTTTCGAAGCCCTGAACGTTACAGACACGGATGTGTATGAGTATGCGGGGACGAAGGATCGGTTCATTTACTATGAAGCCACCGGACCGCGCTATTTTGCCGGGCTTTCATTCCGCTTCTGACGCTGTTTGAGTCGAGCGTTCCTGGCATTGCGGACCAAACAGCGGCGCGTGAGACGCTGGTGAATGGACCGTGGCCGGAATTCAAGTTTTGGTTAAAACAGTTTCACCGATAATCGAACCGAAAGACAGGGACGATTCCTAAAGCTCTCGACATGTGTGCGCGAAGTGCTCGCGCGTTGAGAGGGCTCTGACGGAGGCGGCTTTCCGCGTCTACGCTTTCCTGGAGCAAGCCGGGTGGGGTTTCAGATGGTTTGGAGTATCGATTGGTATCGCTCAGGCATCGAACAAAATTTCCCCATGGCTTCGTCACGGGCAGACTAGTCGCATCAAGATCACCAATGACGATTTCAAGTTCAGGCATCGTGAGGAGGTGGAAAAGGCAAAAGAATGTTTGCGTCCAAACCGAAGGAGAAATTCGCAATGCGTAACATCATCATCGCGTCGGCCCTCGCCCTCGCTGCATCGCCGGCTTGGGCATGCTATACTGTGGAAGTGAAAAACAAGTCGGAACACGAAATCACTGTGATCTGGAAAGCGCTTGGGTGTGGCGGCATCTTTCACAAGACTGAAATGGTAACGTGTGCGCATTCAGATGTATCCAGTGGCAAGACCGGGCACTATGACTATAACTGGGGCACGACGGCGCCGACCGTTTATGTCTGGTTGAAGCACGAGAGCTCCGGCAAGTATCTGAAGTTCAAAACACCCTATGCCCTGCATGGCGATCATTTCAGCCGTCGCAAGTCAGCGGACTGGATTCCGGCATCGCCAGGTGGTTGCCACAAGCACTATTCGATCACCTATGACGAGTACAATTATCAGGACGATTACTGGTCGTATACCGATTAGGGTTTAGGCGTGACATGCTCTTTTGTTGTTTACGAAAAGGTCGCGTCATATTCCCGTTTGAAACGCGCAATGATGTCGGCGGCGGGCTCGATCCGGCGCACGCTGCCGACCCCATGACCTGCGGACCACACGTCTCGCCAGGCCTTGATCTTGCTGTCTGAGTTCGACAGGTCCATCGACCCGGCCTTGGCCGGGCCGCCATAGTCCACGCCCATCTTGTCCAGGCCCTGGCGCAGGTAATTGGCATAGGCGCCCGTCAGGGAATTGCTCAGCACCAGATCATTATAGGTCGCTGCGACGAGCATGCTCCGGTATTCCGGCGTGGCGAGGCTTTCCTCCGCGGCGATGAAGCTGGTGCCGATATAGCTGAGGTCTGCGCCGAGCACCTTTGCCGCGCGCACGGCCTGTCCCGTGCCGATGGACCCGGCAAGGATCACGATCCCGTCAAAGAATTCCCGTACGGCCGGCACGAAGGCGAACCCGGCCATCGCGCCTGTATGGCCGCCGGCGCCGGCCGAGACGAGCGCCATGCCGTCGACGCCTTTCTCTGCCGCCTTGCGGGCATGGTCGAGGCTGTTCACATCCGCGATCACCAGCCCGCCATACTCCTGCACGACGTCCAGTACCGGATCCGGTCCGCCCAGCGCCGTGATCACGATTTTCGGTTTGTGGTTCCGGATCAGGTCGATCTCGTCGGCCAGCCGGTCATAGGAGCGATGGGTGGTGAGGTTCACCGCATAGGGCGCAGCCTGACTGTCGGCGCCCAGTGTGCGGCCGAGATCATCCAGCCAGGCATCCAGCGTCGCAATTGTCCGCGCATTGGGGAAGGGGAACGCCCCGATCACGCCATTGCGGCAGGTCGCTTTCACCAGATCCGGCCCCGAGACCAGGAACATGGGCGCGGAGATCGCGGGAATCGCGAGTCTGTCCTTGATGCCGGCAAGAGCCTCTGACGCGGGACGCACCATCGCGGCCACCTTTCTTTCCAGATGAATGTCGGGCGGGTGGGCCTATTCGGCCGTTCCGATCACGAAGGAGCAATTGGTCGTGCCGGATCCGCCGACATTGAAGGTCGCCATGGTACGTGCGCCTTCGACCTGGGTGTCGCCTGCCTGATCCGTCACCTGACGATAGGAATCCAGCATCATGCGTACACCGGTCGCCCCGACCGGGTGACCAAGACCGATCAGGCCGCCTGACGGATTGACCGGAATGGAGCCGTCCATGGCGATACGACCATCCTCGATGGCTTTCCAGGCTTCGCCCGGGGCCGTGATCCCGAAATGCTCGATGGCCATGTATTCCGTGATCGAGAAACAATCATGCGTTTCGATCGCATCGACCTCCTCCACACCGGATATGCCGGCGCGGGCATAGGCGTCCGTAATGGCCTTGCGCGTCCAGGGCAGCACATAGTCCTGGTCGCGGCTTTCCTCCAGCTTGGTGTCCATCATCAGCGGCGCGGTCGTGTGGCCCCAGCCACGGATGACAGCAAGCTGCTCGATATCGATGTCGCGTTCCTTGGCATATTGCCGCGCGCGGTCTTCCGAGGCGAGGAAGATGACGGCGGCGCCATCGGTGACCTGTCCGCAATCCTGGCGGCGCATCCAGCCATCAATCACGGGGTTGGCGTCGTCATCGGCCGTGAAGCTCTTGTCCGTGAACTTCCAGTTCCGGGCCTGCGAGTTCGGGTTGCGACGGCCATTCTCGAAATTGATTTTCGAAATCCCCATCAGGTGATCATAGTTCAGCCCGTAGCGGCGTTCATATTCATCGCAGAGATCGGAGAACATGGCGGGCCAGAGATATTTCCGGCCCTGTGCCTCGCGCCCAGCCCAGGCTGCCGCGCCCAGATTCCTGGCGGCCTGATCACCATGCACGTTCCGCATCAGCTCAATGCCGGCAACGCAGGCAAGGTCATAGCGCCCGCTCTGGATATCTGCCATCGCTGCCAGAATGGCGAGCGAGCCAGAGGCGCAGGCGCCTTCATGACGGGAGGCCGGCATGCCCGAAAAGTCCGGATGGACATGGCCGAAATAGCCGCCCAGCATGCCTTGCCCGGTGAAAAGTTCGGCGACGAAATTGCCGACATGGCCGACGTCGACATCCTTTGGCTCGAGGCCCGTCTTGTCCAGCGCGCTCAGAACGGTGTCGGAGAACAGGTCGAACAGGCTCTTGTTGTCGCGGGTCCAGTTCAGAGAGAAATCGCTCTGCGTTCCGCCGAGAATGTAGACTGGTGCCGTCATGGGGTCGTTTCCTCTAGTGTGCGTCAGCGCGGGGGCTGTGTCCTTGTATCGTGCCTTATACCGTGACCAGTTCGTCCCGGTTTGCCCAGGTCGCATGCGTTCCGCTCGAGATGCGGTGCGGCAGGATGATGCGGCAGACCGGGCCGGCCGAAACATTCTGCGCATCTACGAGAATGCATTCGGACCGGTCATTCACGGTGTCGATGATAAAGGAGACGAGATACCCGTCATCCTCGGATTTTGCATTGATGCGCGGGACAAAGGGCGACTCGCTGGCATAGCGGCCATCTTCCAGCATGTAGGAATCGGACTCTCCGGTCTCCATGTCATGCTTGACGAGGCCATTGAACAGGAACCAGCCCGGCTTAGTGGTCGTCGAATAGAGATAGCGTGACTTGATGCCCGCATAGTTCTGGTTGAAGGAGCCGAATTCCAGGATACGGTCGTCGAGGCGTTCCTCCGTGGTCTTCCCGGTGTCGAGATTGAACCGCCAGCGGTGCAGTTTCGGCTTGAAGGAATGCTCGTCGATATTGGCGAGGATCTTGCCGAATTTCTTGTCCAGGCCGGGCACATCAAGCGGGGCCGGGTCGGGATCATCCTGGAAATAGCCGTCGAGGACGATCTCGTTGCCTTCTTCCCAGGCGTTCATCCAGTGCAGCACATAGGTCGGCGCGGCTTCAAACCACCGGATTTCGCTCGGATTGCCGAAGCGTGGCACGATCGCGAACCGGGTCGGCATGTCCGGATAATACTGGTTGGCGTGAATGCCCTGCTTCAGCAGGTTCGGCTCCCAGAACAGCGGCAGGTCGACTAGGATCGAGTAGTTCTTCGTGAAGGCCATGTCGTGCGGCAGGCGCGCGCCCGGCAGTTCGATGGGAATGTAGTGCTTTAGCGTCTGATCTGCTCCGACCACGCCATAATGCATGTACGGTGCTTCCTTGCCATAATTGAAGAAGAGCAGGTCTCCGGTGGCAAGGTCGACTTTCGGGTGAGCCGATATGCCTTCCTTCGGCACCCAGTGGGCGGTGCCGGTGGTGTCCAGTGTTTCCGGGTCGAGGATGTATCCTTCACCACACATGTAGAAGGTGGACAGGATGTTGCCGCCATGCACCACGACATCCGTTGAGGAGGCATCCTTCATGCGGCCCCGGGCGCCCCAGCCTTCGCGTTCGGATTTTGCCGGATTGGCGGCGATACCGGCCCAGAGGGCGTGACCGGCCTCGGTCTCGGCCTGCAAGCCTTTGGTCCGGACGAACCGGTTGGAGTATTTCGCCTGCCCATTGTGGAAGGACATGGCGTGAACCATGCCGTCCCCGTCGAAAGGATGGTAGATCCCGATGGCTTCATGGACAGGGTTTTCGGTATTGCGGACATAGATGCCGGAAATGTCCTTTGGAATCTCTCCGATGACTTCCATGTCAACCGCGTCCACTTCCTCGCGGCACGGGGTCCAGGCGCCATTGAGATAGGGATGCTCGTTCGGCGGAATTCTGAAATCGATCTCGTTCTTGTAAAGAATGGTCATGGAAGGAATCCGGTCTGGGGTCTATTGGGCCACGCGCTGCGCCATGGATTCGGCCAGGCCATGAGGGTCCCGGGCCAGGAAGGCGCGAACCGATACGGCGTGCGGATCGGTGTCATGTTCGTTGATGTTGTTTTCCACGGCGAAGATGCCTGCCTTGCCGATATCGCGGGGCAGGGCCTGTTTCATGTTCTTGATGTGGGCGGCCATGCGTGTCTTGACCGACCCCACGATCAGGGCTGCCACATGAATATTCCGATGGCGGAGTTCTGCGCGCATGCAGTCGGACGCCGCCCGCATCGCGAATTTTGACGGGCTGTATCCGCCCATGTTCGGAACCGCGACAATGCCGCCGGCTGAGAGAACGTTCACAATCGCGCCCCCGCCATTCTGTTCGATGATTGGCGCGAACGCCCGGCACATAGACATTGTCCCGAAGAAGTTCACCTCCATTTCGGATCGCATGTCGTCCATGGTCGGTGCCGTCATCAGCGTGGTCATGTTGAACACGCCAGCATTGTTCACCAGCAGGGTAACGTCCTGAGCCTTCGCAGCCGCAGCGGCCACCTGGTCCGGATTGCTGATGTCCAGCTGAAGCACTTCGATCTTGTCACCATAGTCGGCATAGGTGTCCGGAATATCGTCAGGATTGCGTGATCCGACATAGACCTTGCGGGCGCCGACATCGACAAGCTCTTCTACAAAGCCTTGCCCGATGCCGCGATTTCCGCCGGTGACCAGGGCCGTGCAGCCTTCAACCTTCATTGCGTTTCCTTTCTCATCTCGCCAGCGCCACGTTCCTGAGCGTGGCTGTCTTGGCGATTCTCGACGCCATTGCAGGAGCGGCGTCTGTTCCCTGTTGACTTTGATTGGATCAGACCGTCCTGTTATAGTCAATTGTAAAAACATACTCAGTAGTGAGATTCAAGCGGAGGACCCATGTTGACCACGAGTAAACCAGCCAGTCCGGCCTTTCGAAAAGTGCCTTTCCCCAAGGTCGACCTGGATGTGGAGCGGCGCGACGATGGCAGTCTGCTCGTGTCCACGCGGGCCGAACTCGAGCTGATCGCTCCGAATGTTCCGGTGGGCCTGATGCGGGCGGCGGCGACATGGCCGGATCGGGTCGCCATGGCCGAGCGCGATGCAAACGGAGCGTGGCTCCGGAAATCCTATGCCGAATTTGTCCGCGATGTGCGGGGCTGCGCACAATGGCTGCTGGATGCAGGTGCGACGTCGGACACGCCCCTGATGATCGTGTCGGGAAATTCCATCGCGCACGCCACGATGCGATTCGCTGCCCTGTTCGCAGGAATCCCGATTGCGCCGGTCAGTGAAAATTATGCGCTTCTGGGGGCGAGCAATGATTATGCGCGCTTGCGGCACGCTGCCGGCATCGTCCGCCCCGGTTTCGTGTTCGCCGAAGGGAACGTGCATCTTGAAGCGGCGCGGGCTTGCTTGCCGGACGCAAGAATTGTTTCCCGAAAGGCATCGGACAGCGAAGGTGTGTCTGCCGCCTTCGAAGACATCTGCACCACGCCGGTGACAGATGCGGTTGATGCCGCAATCGACACCATTCAGCCGGAGACCCATGCGGCCTACATGCTGACCTCCGGGTCCACCGGCATGCCAAAGGCGGTGATCCAGACCCATGAGATGATGATGGTCTGTGTTTCACAAAGCTGGTGGGCAATGAAGGACACCGGGACGTGGGACAGGACGATTCTTGAATGGCTGCCCTGGAGCCATGTATCCGGACTGTACGTCTCAATCGCCGCGGCTTTGGTGGGGGGATCCTATCATGTGGACGAAGGGCGCCCCATGCCGGGGCGTTTCGAAGCGACACTGCGGAACATCCGAGACCTGGAACTGACCACATTTACCAGCGTTCCCGTCGGCTATGCCATGCTGGTGGAGGCGATGGAGCAGGATGAAGCCCTGCGGGATCATTTCTTTGCGAACATGCAGGTGCTGGTCTTCGGCGGTGCAGGCCTGCCTCAGCCGATCCATGACCGGCTGCAGGCGCTGGCTGTCGCGGCAACTGGGCATCGAATTCTCATTTCATCAGGATACGGCGCAACAGAGACGACATCTGGCTGCATGTTCATCTATTTTGAAACGGATCGGGTGGGCATCGGGTTGCCGCTATCGGGCGTAACCCTGAAGCTCGTACCGATGGGTGACCGGTACGAGTTGCGCATGAAGGGGCCTTGCGTGATGCAGGGATATCTGCGCCAGCCGGATGCCGCCGCAAAGTCATTCGACGAGGAAGGATTCTACAGCATCGGAGATGCTGCCGAACTTGCGGATCCGGATGATCTGACAAAGGGCCTGCTGTTTGGTGGCCGCCTGTCCGAGGACTTCAAGCTGAGCACCGGCACCTGGGTGACGGGTGGTTCCCTGCGCGCAAACCTCGTCAGGGATCTGGCTCCCTACGTGGCCGACGCGCTTGTTTGCGGCGAGGGATATGACCGGATCGGCATTCTTGCCTGGCCAAGTGCGGAAGGCCTGAAGGCGTCACCGGAAGACCTCGCTGCCGCCATCAGCCGCCACAATGCATCGGCCAAGGGATCCAGCGAGAAAGTCTGCCGCTTTGCTTTCCTGACGGATCCGCCGGACATGGCTGCGGGGGAAGTGTCAGACAAGGGATCGATCAATCAGGCGCTTGCCATTCGGCGGCGCAAGGAAACTGTGGCGTGGCTCTATGCCGACCCCGTGCCGGAAGGCGTGCTCAGTTTCTGAACGTACCGAGACCGGTCGGGCTGACCGGTCCCGTTTTCTCAGCGTGCAGGCGGCCGGGGCAGGAAGCCGCTGACCCTCCGCTTGTAATCCTCATAGTCCGGATAGCGGCGCGACATTGAGCGTTCCAGCAGGGCCTTCCCGGACAGGTTATAGAGGAAATGGATCATCAACAGCGGGCTGAGAATTGTCAGCACGCCCCATTGGCTTTCCAGCGCGATCAGCGTCAGCCCGGTCCACACGGCAGCGTCTCCGAAATAGTTGGGATGACGCGTCCAGGCCCAGAGGCCACGATCCATGAGCTTGCCCTTGTTGGCCGGGTCAGCCTTGAACCGGCGAAGTTGCTGGTCACCCACGGCCTCGAACATCAGGCCAATGACAAAGATGGCGACACCCAGCCAGGAAAGGAAGCCAAGGGCGCCATCCGGAAAGACCAGCCAGGGCGATGTGCCGAATTGTCCGACCTGCACGGGCAGCGAAACAAAGAACGAGATGCAGCATTGCATGATGAACACATGGGTCAGGCTGTGCATGACGAAGGGCTTGTCGCCCCCGGCCTTCTCCCGCATGCGCACATAGCGGAAGTCCTCGCCATGGCCGACATTGCGGATGCCGAGATACAGGCCGAGCCGGGCGCCCCAAAGCAGCACCAGGCCTGTGAGCAGGGTCGCGCGAAGGGAATGCGTGTCCATTTGCAACCAGGTTGTCAGGGCAGGCAAGGCGCAGGCGGGCCCCCAGAAGATGTCCACAATGCTCGCATTGCGGATTTTCACGCTGACAGCCCAAAGGCTGATGAAGGCGAGCAATGATATGGCGAAATTGATGAGTATGATCTGGAACATGGACGTTTCCCCTCCTGGACGTATCTTGTTGTTTTCCGGCTAACAGTCTCCGCGATTTCTAGGGGACAGAAAATAGACTTGCAATAAAAAACCAACCCTGTGCAATCCTCACGTATGGGTTGCGAGGCTCGTCGGAAAATCGAACTTGGCGGTTGAAAACTGTGCTTCTCCTGCGCTATCGGTATCAATAAGCAAGTTAATGGCGGGTCGTGATCGGCGATGCGGCCACGCGGAGACAGTGATGACCGAATCCTACATTTTCGAAGCGGTGCGCACACCCCGTGCCAAGGGGCGGCCGGATGGCGGTCTGCACGCATTCGCTCCGGGAGATCTCGTCGCACTCCTCATTGAAGAGATCGCTTCCCGTACCGGCGCGGACCTGTCTTCACAGGTAACCCGCATGGTGCTCGGCTGTGTCGGACAGGTTGGAGCCCAGGGTGGGCACATGGCGCATCTCGCCAAGGCGCGCGCGGGCCTGCTGGGGGACGTCGCGACGCGTACACTGAACAATTACTGCGTTTCCGGCCTGTCCGCGATTGGCGACACATCGCTCGCGATCAGGGCGGGAGAGGCGGGCCTGATGCTGGCGGGCGGTGTCGAAATGTTGTCGAAGGTTGCGTTTCTGGCGGATGCGGCACCGGTCTATACCGATGCGGAAATCGCGCGCCGCCTCGGCTGGCTAGCACCGATTCTCGGGGCCGAATTGCTCGCCTCCCGGAAGGGGTTTTCGAAAGCGGACCTCGACGCGGTGACGCTTCGCTCTCACCAGCGGGCGGCGGCCGCCTGGTCGGATGGACGGTATGATACGGGCGTTGTCGCGGTCCGCGTGAAACAGGATGACACGATTTGCGCACGCGATGAATGGATCCGGGACGATCTGACGCTGGCTGATCTCGAGCGGCGACGGCCGGCATTCCGCGAGCTGGGGCGTGGTGCGGCCGATGAAATGATGCTCGCCCGGCACCCGGATCTGGACGGCATCAGCTATGTGCACTCGGTCTCCAACACGCCCGGCATGTCCGATGGGGCGGCCCTTGTCTTGTTGGGGAATGCGGCGGCGGGCGCGGCAGCGGGCCTGGCTCCACGGGCGCGAATCCGCGCCTTTGCCGAGGCCACATGCCACCCGGTCGACCAGTTCGAGGCCGGCAGTCTGGCGATGGAGAAATGCCTGCAGGCAGCCGGCCTGACGCTCCGGGATCTGGACCTCATCGAGTACATGGAAGCCTTTGCGGCCCCCCCGCTCGCATTCGAGCGGGACTATGCGCCCGACATGGACAAGGTGAACGTCAATGGCGGCCATCTGGCCATGGGTCATCCCATGGGGGCGACGGGGGCAATCCTGACGACCACACTCCTGCACGAACTGGAACGCCGAGACGGTGAGTTCGGGCTGGTCGTCACGCTGGCCGGCGGCGGCATTGGCAGCGCGATGATCATTGAGCGGGTCCAGGGCGCAGACAGAAACAAGGGAGGCGCGCCGGTATGAGTGATGCGCGGGTCATTTTGATCACAGGGGCAGGCAAGGGGCTGGGACGTGCATTCGCCATGGACCTTGCCCGGCGCGGGGTGCGGGTTGTCGTGAACAATCGGATCCGGGACGGGCAACCCGATTCCGCGCGGGACGTGGTATCAGCCATCGAGTCTATCGGCGGTGCGGCCATTGCCGAAACCAGTGATGTGACCGTGCCCGATGCGGCAGACGCCATGGTCTCCGCCGCGCTGGACGCATATGGACGGCTGGATGGGGTGATCTTCAATGCCGGCATCACAGGCGACGCCAAACGCTTCGAGGAGATGTCACCCGAGAATTTCGCCGCCGTCATGTCGACCAATTTCGAATCCGTGGTCCGGCTGACCCGCGCAGCGCTGCCCGCCATTCGGCAATCGGACGCGGGCCGGCTGGTATATGTTTCGTCCAGTGCGGGCCTGTATGGCGTACGTGGGCGTTCGCCCTATGCCGCCTCGAAAGGGGCCGTCCAGGCGTTCGCATTGAACATGGCGATCGAGGAGGCCCGGCATGGCTGCACCAGCAATCTCGTGCTGCCTTATGCGCTCACGCAAATGACAAAGGGCGCTGGCGGTGAGCAGGGCGATGACATGCTCGCGCCGGAAAAGGTCGCGCCTTTCGTGAGCTGGCTATGCAGCGAGGGCTGCGACCTGAACGGCACGTCATGGATGGCAGGGGGCGGCATGGTCCGGCAAGTGCGCGTGCTGGAATCCCGCGGGGCCCTGCTGCCGGACGATGGAAATGTCCAGGACTGGTTTGCGGAAAAGCGGGCCCAGCTGGAGACGTTCGACCCAGATGCCAGCCGAATTCGCCATGCGGAACAGGCGTTTACAGACTTTGTGCAGGAATTGTCCAGCGCACGGTAACCGCCCATAAGGTATTGATATGATAGTCACCACGGCTTAGGTGTGAATCTGAGCCCCTGCTGCCGGCATGCGGATGGTCCGGCGGGGCGTCGAGAAGACTGGTTGAGGACTGGCGCGGGTCAGTCGGAAAGGCGCTGACGATCGCTGACATGATTGCCGAAAGTTCCAGGGCGGAAAAACCACGCCCCATGATCCGAACCTGTTCGATCTGGCGGGCGCTGGAGGTCGTGGGTGATACGCCCACCTTGCTGATCCTCGAGGCGATCTGGTTCGGGCAACGCCGGTTTGACAGCATTCGCAAGAATTCCGGCCTGCAGAAGGCCCTGATCTCGAACCGTCTCAAACGCCTCACGGAGGCTGGCCTGCTGCGCAAGCAGGCCTATACGGACTCGCCGCCGCGTTTCAATTATGTCCTGACGGACAAGGGCCTCGGCCTTTACTGGACATCCCTGATGCTGTTGCGCTGGGAGAAGCGTTGGGCGACCGGGAAAAAGGCGGTAGAGCCCCGCCTGACCCACAAGACCTGCGGGCATGTGATGACGCCCGAACCGCTGTGCGGGCATTGCAAGGAAGTGATCAGCGCCCGGGACGTGCTGTGGGAAGAAGGGCCGGGTGTCGGCCTGATGGCGCCAATCTACAGCCGGCGCCGTCAACGTCGGGATGCCGACCAGCCCGCGCGGGAATCCCTTTTGTTCACGGAAGCGGCCGAACTGATGGGAGACCGCTGGGCCGGCCTGATCCTGCGCTCCATCTTCACCCATCTTCGCAAGTTCGATGAAATCCTGAAAGATACGGCCATTGCCTCCAACATCCTGTCGGACCGTCTCGGATGGCTTGTGGAAACCGGCATCCTGACGCCACGCAAGTATCAGGACAATCCGGAACGGTTCGAATATCTGCTGACGGAGAAAGGGCTCGATTACTACCCTGTCCTGGTCATGCTGCAGAAATGGGGCGATACCTATTACGCCTCGCCCGAGGGCGCCCCCGTCATCCTGCGGCACAAATTGTGTGGTCAACCGCTGGATGCCTATACGGGGTGTTCCGAATGCAGGGAGCCGCTGATGCCTCAGGACGTTTCGTACGAGCTTGTCGAAAATTCTGATGCCTGATGGCGGCTTTCTTCTGGATCGCCTGTAGACTTTCATAACAAAACCTACAATCTTGCGGCCAGGTCGTTTTTGTGGCCAGGCAACAGGGAAGTGGGTTTGCATGAGAGCGCGTCAAAAGCCGATCCGGGTCATTCAATGGGCAACAGGGGCAATGGGAAAATCCTGCCTGCGTGCCGTCATCGACAGGGACGATCTCGAACTCGCTGGTCTCTTCGTCTACAGCTCGGACAAGTCTGGCCGCGATGCCGGCAGCATCGCCAACCGTCCCGAGACAGTCGTACTCGCGACGAACAACATCGAGGATATTCTGGCGATTGATGCGGATGTCGTGATACATGCGGCCCGCCTTGGCGCGACCCATGACAGCCATGACGACGACATCGCGCGGCTTCTCGCATCCGGGAAGAATGTGCTGAGCATCAATGGCAACACGTTTTCCTCGAACTGGCCCGGCGCACGCCGCGAGAAACTGGAAGCTGCGTGCCGTGCCGGCAACAGCAGTTTCGGCGGCACCGGACTGAATCCGGGCTTCGCCGCAGAGCGGCTGCTCGTGCTTGCGACCAGCGTGTGTTCGCAGGTCGATCATGTCTCACTCAGCGAAGTTGTCCTGACGGATCAGATTGCGAGCCCCGAATACGTGTTCGATCTGCTCGGCTTCGGCAAGGAAGTCGGTTCCGTGGACATGAACAGCGATGCCTGGGCGCCGGCCCAGACTCTCAATGCCATGTTCGAGGATGTTGTCGCGTCGGTGGCGCATTCACTGGGCTGGAAACTCGACGAGATCCGCCGCATGCACCGCATGCTGCCATCGGGGCGCGATCTGGTTATCCGGGCCGGGACGATCGCCAGCGGAACAGCAAGCCACATAGACTGGCGCTGGAGGGGAATGTCAGGCGGCCGGGAGCGTGTGGCGCTCTCGATTGCATGGGCCATGAATGACGAGCACGTGGCTGAGGGCGACAAGGAATTGTGGCGGTTGAAAGTCTCCGGTGTTCCGGATGTCTCCGTCAGCTTCGGTGTGGAGCGGCCGGAGGGACTGCCGGGACGCACAAGCGCTGAACAATTGGCTGTCGCCGGAAGTGTCGTGAACGCCATTCCCACGCTCGTCGATGCGGCGCCCGGATTGATGGTCGCGCCGCTCGCGACGCCGTTTCGAGCCAGCATCGCGGAGTAGCTGTGCACCTGATTGCCAAGCGGTCTGATCCGGAATATAAACTTGCAAAAGCATACTAAGATATGCGTCCACGACAGGGAGAACCAGCATGCAGATCACGCCCCAGGCGCGTCTTGACGATTATCGGGCCAGAGGCTGGTGGGGAGACCGCACCATTGATGATCTGTTGCGAGTGGCGGTTGCCGAATCCGGCGATGAATTGGCGCTGGTCGACCCCTTGAATCGCGAAGCGCTGCTGGGCGATACACCGCAAAGGCTGACATTTTCAGAAGTTGATGCGCGGGTCGACGCCATGGCGCGCGCTTTCACGCATGCCGGTGTTGGTCGCGACGATGTCGTGCTCACGCAGCTTCCGAACATTGTCGAGGGTGTTCTTGCCTTTCTCGCCTGTGCCCGAATCGGGGCCATTCTCAGCCCTGTGGCGATGGCGTTCCGCACGCACGAGTTGACATCCGTTGTTGAACAGCTGCAGCCCGCCCTGATCCTGACAGTGCGCGACTTCCATGGGTGCAACCACGCCCAACTGATGTCGGAATTGTCTGAACGCGGCGTGTATTCCGGGCCCGTGCTTTGCATCGGGGAAGGGCAGCCCTATCCCTCTCTGGCGAGGGCCGAAGCCGACGCTGCCGAGGTGGCTTTGCAGACACCTGATCTACATTCGGGCGAGGTCGCCACGATCTGCTGGACATCCGGAACGGAAGCGGCGCCCAAGGGCGTGCCGCGCCATCATGCGCATTGGGTATTCAATGGCGAGTGCATGGTCGAGGCGGCGATGCTGGAAGCCGGCGACCGAATCCTCAATCCGTTTCCGCTGATCAACATCGCCGCATTCGGTGGCATGGTCATTCCGTGGCTGCTTTGCCGTGGATGCCTGGTCCAGCACCATCCGTTTGATCTGGTCGTTTTCCTGCAGCAATTCCAGGCGGAGAAGATCAACTATACCGTTGCGCCACCCGCCATTCTCACCATGCTGCTCAAAAAGCCCGAGCTGCTCGAAGGCATCGATTTCGGCCAGGTCAAGTGTATCGCGTCCGGGTCCGCTCCCTTGCCGCCTTTCATGGTCAAGGCCTGGCAGGACACATACGGCGTCGCGATCATGAACGTATTCGGGTCGAATGAGGGATGCTCGTTGATTTCGACGCCGGTGGTTGTGGAGGATCCGGAAATGCGGGCAGCGCTTTTCCCGAGGTTCGGTGCCCCCGGACTGAATTGGGCGCTGAACTTTCCGAGCCGCATGCGGACCCGGATCGTGGACCTTGATACAAATGAAGAGATCACGTCTCCCGGTCGCGCAGGAGAACTGCGCATCGACGGTGCGATGGTCTTCGACGGGTATTGGCGCAATCCGGATTTGACGGAAGGCGCATTTGACAGAGACGGTTTCTTTCGGACCGGTGACCTGTTCGAGATTGCCGAAGAGGAGGACGGGCGGTTCTACCGCTTTGTCGGACGGTGCAAGGAAATCATCATTCGTGGGGGTGTGAACATTTCACCCGCAGAACTCGACAGTCTGATTGAGAGCCATCCTGCGGTTCGCGAAGCAGCGTGTGCCGCCTATCCGGATGAGCGTCTGGGGGAGCGTGTCTGCGCCGTCGTCGCCACCCAGCCTGACGCCGAATTGACGCTGGAGGAACTCGTCGCATTCCTCAAGTCAAAGGATATATCCGTCTACAAATTACCGGAGAAGCTTGTGGTCGTTCCGGGACTGCCGCGCAATCCGCTGGGCAAGGTGGTCCGGCGCGACTTGTCGGGAATCGCCGCCGCCTGATCCATCATGGATTTGCCGGAGAGTTCAACACGTTGGTTTTGTTGAACAATTATTTGGGATGGCAGTCGGGTCAATTAAAATCCATTAAAATCAAAGTTATCCATAAAAACTAGTCACTTGCATTGACAAACCAACTAGGCGGGTCTAGCAATTTCTTACGGTCGTTACCGGTCACCAAGACACTGGAACAGGCTGGCAAGGAAATCCCGGAAACTCGGGGTGTGCAATGGGAGGAAGACGGCGATGCGTCGCTTTGGATTGATGAAGACAAGCGCCATCGCGCTTGCCGTGGCAGCGGCGGGGATCGCTGCAAACGCTCAGGAAACAGATGCAGGCGCGACGCCGGACGATGGCGCTCAATCGTCTCGAACGCTCGACACGGTGGTGATCACGTCGCAGCGGCGTGAATCCAGCCTGCAGGATGCAGCTGTTGCTGTGTCAGCGGTCACCGGAGAGTCGCTCGAAAAAGACCGGGTGCTGAGCTATTCAGACCTGGCGCGCAGCATCAGCTCGCTCAGCTATACGGAGAATTCTCCGCTCGATCAGGAATTCAATATCCGCGGCATCACCAATACTCGCCTTGATTCCCCCTCTGCCGACCAATCGATCGGCATCTTCATTGACGATGTGTATGTTGGACGTTCCGGTTTGCTGAACTCCGATTTCTTTGATGTTGAGCGCGTCGAGGTCGTCCGTGGTCCTCAAGGCGTGCTGCTGGGGCGGAACGTCGTTGGCGGCGCCATTTCCATCTACACGGCGAAACCGGAGGAAGAATTCGGGGGCGCCTTCAATGCCGAGTTCGGCAATTATGACTCGCGCCTGTTCAACGGACACGTAACCGGCACGATCGCGAAGGATGTCACTGCGCGTCTCTCCTTCCAGTCGCGTCAGCATGACGGGTACAACAAGGACCTGACCAACAATCGGGACCTGGACAATCTCGACTCGTTCCAGGCGCGGGCGCAGCTCATGTGGGAACCGTCCGGGGCCGACCTCACGGTCCGCGCAGTGGTCGATTATTCCGACGATGAATCCAATGGCGTCCACCGCGTCGCGATTGATGATCCGGGCGCGCCGGGGCAGGGGCCGTGGAGCACCACGCGTGATGCCATCTCCGCCATCCTGCCGGGCGGACTGGATATTCGCGAAAGCCTGCCGCAGAATTATCGTTATAGCGGGGACAATTTCGACCAGGGTCAGGAATTGCGCCGGGAATCCATCGGCTTCACGCTGGACATTGAAAAGGGGCTTGGTGATTTCGCCACATTCCGGTCAATCACCGGATATCGGACCGCCAAGGCCTTCAGCATGTATGATCAAACCGGTATCGGCTATCGGAACGGGTTTGGCGTGACACCAACCCCGCTCGCCTTCTCTTTCCCCGTTCTCGAAGATGAAGAGATCGACCAGCTCACCCAGGAGTTCCGTCTCCTGTCAACGGGGGATGGTCCGCTGAACTGGTTGGTCGGTGCCTACCTCCAGGAAGACGATGTCGACAAATTCGACCGCTACCTGGCAGAAGTGCCCCTTACCGTGCTCGGCACATTGTCCGGGGAGTCTCACTGGATCAACAATGGTGAAACCAGCAGCCGGGCTGTGTTCGGACAGGTCGGGTATGAATTCACCGACCAGCTGCGCGGCACGGTCGGTGTCCGCTGGTCCCAGGACAAGAAAACCGGATCGGTGTCCGGCCTGCAGATTCGCACGGGCGACATCTACAATCCGACAGACACAGTCCCGCTGTCGCCGCTGATCACGCCGTTCAATGACGTGGCCTACTCGCAGACCACGGAAGAAGTGACGCCCCAGGCGACACTGGAATGGGAGCCGAACGATTCGGTGCTGACCTACCTCACCTATTCCCATGGCTACAAGGGGGGTGGATTCGAGGATACGCCGGCCAATCCGGCAGCCGCCACCACACCCTATGATCCGGAAACGGTGGAGAATATCGAGCTCGGTCTGAAGTTGGACCTGCTGGATGGACGTGCGCGGCTGAATACCGCCCTGTTCAACATGAAGTACAAGGATCTTCAGGTGACGCAAACCGATGATGGCTGCCTGTGCAACATCACGGACAATGCTGCGGACGCCAAGATCACCGGCATCGAGTCGGAACTTCAATGGGTCGTGACAGATGACTTGCTCGTGTTCGGCGCCGTGACTCTGCTCGAGACCGAGTATGAAGATTTCGTCGACTCCAACGGGCTCGACAATTCGGGCAACGAATTGCAGCGCACGCCGAATTACCAGTTCAATGTCGGCGGTGAGTACACATCGGACTTCATGGGCCATACGGATGCCCTGACCTTGCGCCTGACCTACTCGCACCAGGGCAAACTCTATTGGCTGCCGGACAATTTCCAGCACGAGGACGCCTACGGCCTGCTCGATGGCCGGATCACGTTTGCGCCTCAGGATGCGGACTGGTCGGTGTCACTTTGGGGCAAGAACATCGCTGACGAGTTCTATCGGACCAATATCGTCGCGTTCCTGGGCGATGAGGTGTCTACGCTTGGTGCGCCCCGCACCTATGGCATCTCGCTCGGCTACAAATTCTAGCGTCCCGGGTCCGGACAGCCCCTTTTGTTCGGACCAGCGGCCCGTGCTCTCCCGCGCGGGCCGCCCTCCCATCCCGCAGACCTGAAAGGACTCGGTATATGAATACCTTCGTCAAACTGGCATTGGCAGGCGCATTGATCGTGTCAGGCTGCCAGAGCACTCATCAAAATATGGAGACACATGTGGCAGCTGAACTGACGCAGGAAGAAGAGAGCATCGCCGTTGCCCAGGAGATGGTGACGGCGTGGAATGAACTGGACGTTGACCGGATCGCGAATCTGTTCGCCCCGGACGCCGTTCTGCATTCCATGATGATCGAACCGATCCACGGGCGGGAGACCCTGCGTGAGCATCTCGGCAAGCTGCTGGAGCATGCGACCCGGCTGGAGCTGCAATTGAAGACCGTCGCGGCCACGGGCAACACCGTATTCCTTGAGCGTGTCGACGATTTTGACATCAATGGGCAGCACGGATCGGTGCCGGTCACCGGCGTTCTCGTGATCGAGAACGGCATGGTCTCCGAATGGCGGGAATACTATGACCGCAACGAATTGCTCACGGAAATGGGCGTGATCCAGCCGGAGCAGGATCTGATGGCGGTTGTCACGCAGATCATGGACTCCTGGAAGGCGGGCAATATCGATGGCGTGCTGGAACATGTTGCCGATGATGTCCAATACTACTATCGCGTAGGGTCTGCGCCCCTGAACGGGCCGGACGAGATCCGCGCATTCCTTGAAAAATTCGGGTCCGGCATGAGCGACATTCGCTGGCGGATCACGCGCCACGCGCAGGACGGCAATCTGCTCATGGTCGAAGGCGCCGACGACTTTGTCGATGCCAAGGGAAATCGTGTCCAGATCCCTTATATGGGCATGTTCGAATTCGAGAATGGGAAGATCCGTCTGTGGCGGGACTATTTCAATCCGGCCATCGGTGACATAACCCGCAAGGGAGAGCCTGTGCCGGATCACGTTCAGGCCCTGCTGTCCGAATAGGCGGCAAAATCAGGTGTGCCCTGTACCGGGGTGCCGGGCACACATCCATTCCAGCGTCAGGAGACACCATATGAGCGCGCTCGATCTCGCCAACACATTCAAGAGCCATCTCGAAGCCGGAGACGAGTCAGGTGCACGTGCCTGTTTCAAGCCCGATGCCGGCATCTGGCACAATTACGACCGGAAGACTCAAACCGTCGACCAGAACATGTCCACCTTCAAGAACATCATCTCGAAAACCCGCAGCCGGACCTATGACATCCAGCGCATGGTGGAGATCCCGGGTGGCTGGATGCAGCAGCACATCCTTCGGGTTGAGACCCTTGATGGAAAGACAATCGAGGCCGACGCCATCGCAGTCGTGCTGATCGAAGACGGCAAGATTGCTCGGATCGAGGAATATCTCGATCCGACCCCACTTGCGTCCCTGCGCTGATATCCGAACCGATGGATCAGTCGCTCGCAGCGCCGCGGGAAAGCCGGGGATACGCCAATGGTGTCCTCGTCATCCTGTTCCTCGTTTATGTCCTGAATTTCCTGGACCGGCAGATTCTCGCGATCTTGGCGGAGGACATCAAGGCTGATCTGGGGGTCTCGGATGCGGATCTCGGATTTCTCTACGGCACGGCCTTTGCCGTGTTCTATGCGACATTCGGTATTCCGCTGGGGCGTCTCGCTGACGCATGGAACCGGACGCGGCTGATCTCGATCGGTCTCGGCTTCTGGAGTCTGATGACCGCCTTGTCCGGCACGGCGCGCGGCTTTGCCTCGCTGGCGGCCTGTCGCTTCGGGGTAGGCATCGGGGAATCCAGCGCCTCTCCCGCCGCGATTTCCCTCCTCTATGACTACTACCCGCCGCGTCTGCGAACCACTGTCGTCGCGATCTATGCAGGTGGGGTCTATATCGGTCTGGGCTGCGGCCTGTTCCTGGGCGGCTCCATTCTGGATGCCTGGGCTGCGTGGTATCCGGATACCAGCCTTGCCCCGCTTGGCCTGAAGGGCTGGCAGGTGGCCTTCATGGCCGTAGGCCTGCCCGGCATTCTGCTAGCTCTGGTTGTGGCGCGTATTCGGGAGCCGGAACGCGGCCGGTATGATGGCGGCAGCGAGGCCGTCAAAGGATCTCCGTTCAAGGAGGTTTTGGTCTCTCTCGGCAGCATGCTGCCGGTCATCAACCTCGCGCTTCTTCATCGCAACGGCGCCTCCCTGACCCTGGTTCTTGTCAATGTTGCCGCGGCAACCCTGCTGGGCATTGCCTGCTGGGGGCTGGTGGCGATCACGGGAGATGTGACCCAATGGGTCGCCTTGTCGATTGGCGTGTTTGCGGCGTTTTCCTGGAGTCAGTCCTTCCTGCTCAGGGATCCGGAAGTCTTTCACCTCCTGTTCCGCTCTACCGCGATGATCTGCCTGACAATCTCTGCGGCGGGCATTGTTTTCGTAGGCGTCGCTTTTGCGTTCTGGAGCGTGCCGCTGATCCAGCGTTCCTATGATGTGGCCAGCAGCCAGGTCGGAATGGTGGTCGGCCTGTCGAGTGCCGTATCCGGATTCTGCGGGATCACGTTTGGCGGGGTGCTCGCCGACAGGCTTCGGCGCAAATGGATTCGCGGAAAACTTGTCGTGTATCTCATCGCTGCGGTTGGCGCGATCCTGTTGTCGACTCTGTTCCTGACATCGCGTTCGCTCACCATGTCCTATGCGAGCCTGGCTTCCCTGTTTTTCTTCACGGCCATGGCGACGGGACCGGCAATGGCGACGATCAATGATTTGAATGTGCCGCGCGGGCGGGCAACATCCTATGCCTTCTTTACCATGGTCACGACGCTGATCGGCACGGCCATCGGTCCGTACCTGATTGGCCAGATCAGCGATGTTTACACGGCGGCCGGAAACGCGCCGGGAGAAGCCCTGCGACTGGCCATGACATGGTGTCTCGCGCTGCCTGTGGCCGGCTTTCTCTTCGGCATTGTTGCCTACATCGTGCTGCCAAGGGACGAAGCGCGCGTTCAATCCCGTATGCAGGTGCAGGCGGTGTGATCGCTCTTTGATCAGTCGCCAGTCGAAATCCTGTGCAGCAGGTGAGGGCCAAGCTCGTCTATCGAGCTCACGCCCATCAGCGTCATGGCCGTCTGTATTTCCATGCGGAACAGGCTGATCAGATTCGAAACGGCCGATTGTCCGCCAGCGGCGAGGGCATAGATGTACGCCCTGCCGATCATGGCGGCGTCTGCGCCGAGACACAGGGCGCGCACAATGTCCAACCCGCTGCGGATGCCGGAATCGATCAGAACCTTTGCGCGGCCATCCGTTCTGGCCACGATGCCGGGCAGGGCGCGTATGCTCGACGGGGCGCCGTCCAGCTGCCGACCGCCGTGATTGGATACGACCAGCCCGTCGGCGCCAAGCCGGATCGCGTCGTCCACATCGTCCGGATCCAGAATGCCCTTGATCAGCAGTGTTCCTGGCCAGGCGTCGCGTATCCACTCAAGGTCCTGCCACGAAACTTCCGGATCGAAATTCTCGCCAATCCATCCGATGTAGTCCGACAGGCTGGTCCGCTTTCCCCGATAGGCCGAGATGTTTCCCAGATCATGGGGCCTCCCGAACAAACCCACTGACAGGGCCCACTCCGGATGGACGAGACACTGGGCAAATCGCCGGATTGCGGCATTCGGTCCACTCATTCCGGAATGCGCGTCGCGATATCGGGCGCCGGGTACCGGCATGTCGACGGTGAAGACCAGGGTTTTCACTCCGGCGGCTTGCGCCCGTTCCAGGGCTGACCGCATGAAGCCCCTGTCCTTCAGCACGTATAGCTGGAACCAGATGGATCGGTTGGTGCTTGCAGACACGTCTTCAAGCGATTTTACGGAAACGGTCGACAGGCTGAAAGGAATGCCTGCTTGCTCCGCCGCGCGTGCGGCCTGCAATTCTCCATGCCTTGCATACAGTCCGGCGAGCCCGATGGGGCACAGGGCGAGTGGCAAGGACAGAGCCTCCCCGAACAGGGTCATGCCAAGCTTTGGAGCGGTTGTTCCTCTCAGGACGCGCTGTCTCAATTGGAGCGCCTGGAAGTCGTCCATATTACGACGCAGCGTGTGTTCGGCGTTCGCGCCGCCATCAATGTAATCGAACAAAAAACGGGGCAGCTTGCGCCGGGCCGCATCTCTATAGTCGTCCGGAGACGAGACAATCATGACCCATGCCCTCTTACCCACCGAGATATACCGGTCCGTGCCGGACGATCCTAATATGATCGGTGGCGGTCGGGAAAGGTCCGTCTGACGAACGCTCCCACCAAGCGGTGGGTTGGGGAGATGTGCCTATTTGAAGGCGGGGCCGTCCCGAACACCCATGGCCTTGAAGATCATGGCAGCGGGGCAGAATCCGGTAAATGCCGCCTGGAACATGTTCACCCCGGCGAAGGCGGTCAGAAGAAACCAGTAAGGGGACACCCAATAGCCGAGCGCGAGGCTGGCCAAAACAATGAGCCCGGCGAAGGCAAGTACGGCGCGATCAAGATTCATGGTACAGATCCTTGTGTTGAGTTGGTTCAGGCTGTGGACATGCCGGCACGAACACCGTCTATCCATTGCACGAGCATGGTGGTCTGCATGGCGCCGGACTTGTGATCCAGCTGCTGGCCCTGTCTGAAAATAAAAAGGGAAGGGATGCCTCGAATGCGCAAGCGCGCGGCAGAGTCGGGATTGTCTTCAGAGTTCAGTTTGAGGAAGCGGAGCTTGCCCTGATAATGTGCAGCGGCGGCTTCGTAATCTGGCGCCATCATGCGGCAGGGGCCACACCATGGGGCCCACACGTCCAGTACGAAGGCGCCTTCGTCCCTCGCCAGCAGCCGGTCCAGCACCTTGTCCGAAATATCGACTGGTGTGTCGCTGGCCAGCGGAGACTTGCAGGCGCCGCATTGGCCCTCATGCAACTGCTTGTCCGTTGGCACGCGGTTCACAGCCGCGCAGCGGGTGCACACGATATGTCGGGTCGGAATTTTGGTCATGATTCAGCCTTCAGTTTGTGGGTCTTCAGCAGGCTCAATGCGGCGTTCTCGTAAAAGGTTTCCGCTCGGCCGGTGCGCAGCTTGTGCAGGAAATACTTCTCAAAGCCCGCCTTTGCCATATGCACCCATCCGCCCGAGGCGGACCAGTTGACATTGCGCGGCGGAATCTGCGGCTGGGCTACGAATGCGACGCCACCATCGCCAAAATCAGCGAGACAGATAGCATTCCAGCTCGCCTTGTGCGTCGGGGTCTCTCCCTTGATGAGCTGTGCAATGTTCCGCGCAGTGGCCTCCACCATGGATTCGATCATGAATCCCGTTTTCGGCACGCCTACCGGCACGGGGGTCTTTCCCATTGGCGGTATGGCAATGCACACGCCAATGCCGAAGATGTCCGGCCAGGCTGGATTGCGCTGAAATTCGTCGGTCAGAATGAATCCTTTCGGATTGACCAGGCCCTCGATGTCACGAACCGCCTCCACCCCGCGGAAAGGTGGCAGGAACATGGAGTATTTCGAGGGTAGCTCGACTGACTGCTTCACTGTCCCATCGTCATTCACTTCCTCGATATGAACCTTGCCAGCCTCGATCCTGGTCACGCGGGCATTCGTAATCCACTTGATGTGACGGTTGCGCATTTCGCTTTCGAGCAATCCCTTCGTGTCGCCGACACCATCCAGCCCGAGATGGCCGATATAGGGCTCCGGCGTGATGAATGTGATGGGCACCTTGTCCCGAATCTTGCGTTTGCGCAGTTCGGTTTCGAGGATCATTGCGGTTTCATAGGCCGGCCCGAAGCACGAGGCTCCCTGAACGGCGCCGACCACGATCGGACCGGGATTCTGGCAGAACGCCTCGAAAGCGGCTGCTCCCTTTGTCGCATGATCAATGTGGCATACGGAATGTGTGTGACCGTCAGGGCCGAACCCCTCGATTTCGTCGAAGGCGAGCTCAGGCCCCGTGGCGATCACCAGATAGTCATAGTCGACCTGTGTTCCGTCGGGCATGCGTACGCATTTCGCGGCTGGATCGATCTTTTCAGCCTTTCCGACAATCAGTTCGATGCCGCGCTTCTTGAGGGGCTTTGCGAGATCAATCGTGATTTCCTGGCGGTCACGCCACCCGACCAGAACCCAGGGGTTTGAGGGGACGAACTGGTAGTAGTCTGTCTCATTGATGATCGAAACCTTGTGCTGGTGTCCCAGCGTCTTCTTGATCTCGTAGGCGGCGACCAGGCCGCCAAGCCCTGCGCCAAGTATCACGACATGTGCCATTGCAGTTCCTCCCTCGAATTCTATTGACTATATATTAGAACTTTCGCAAATACGCAATATCACCTATATAGGCGGGGCTGTCGTTGCGCTAAATCAAATCCCCGAGGAAGCGGACACGGCAGGCTGGCAAAGGAGGCTCTTCATGGCAGACAAATACGACCTGACCCCCACGGCAATTCTGGATGATCTGAAAGCGGGCGGGATCCTGCTCGTCGACGTGCGTGAACCGGCGGAATTCGCCAATGAACGCATTCACGGCGCCCTGTTGCACCCGTTGTCGACCTTCGAGCCGAAATCGCTCCCCGTGGACGGCAGTCGGCGCGTGGTATTCCAGTGCGGCTCCGGCAAGCGGTCGCGCAAGGCACTCGAAACTTTCCTGAAGGCGACAGGCGCTGACGCCGCCCACATGGCTGGCGGCATCGCGGCCTGGAAGTCGTCTGGCCTGCCCTGCATTCGGCTCGACCCGGCGACAGGGTCTATCGTCGACAATGGAGCCTACTGACATGTTTACGCGCATGCTCGCTGGCCTTGCTTTGGCGGTCAGTCTCGCTGGAATGGGGGCAGCCCAGACGCTGGCCGTACAGGAATCGATCATCACCGACTATCGGCCGGTGGTTGGCCGTATCGAGGCCAGCGACACAGCAATGGCTCGCGCGCGATTGCAGGGCGTGGTGACGCGGCTGACCGTGGATGAGGGGCAGATTGTCAGCGAAGGGGAGGTGATTGCCTTCGTCAGCGACGACACACTGGCGCCTCAAATTAATGCGCTGACGTCGCGGATAGAAGGTCTTTCGGCGCAGGTTCGCCAACAGGAAGAGGATCTGGCCCGCGCGGAAAAACTGCTGGCAGACGGATTTTACCCAAAGGCGCGCTACGATCAGGAAAAGGCTGCGCTCGACGTGGTCCGGGCCAATCGTGTGTCCGCAGAGGAGGAGCGCCGCAGTTTGATGGCTCGCCGCGCCGAGGGAGACATCCGTGCGCCGGTCGATGCGCGCGTGACCGACGTCCTGGTAGTTGAAGGCAGCGTTGTCTCGCCGGGGCAGGTCGTGGCCAACCTGGCAACCTTGGACGGTTTGGTGCGCCTGTCCATGCCGGAGCGACATCTCAGTTTTCTTGAAGAAGGCCGCGAAGTATCGATCCGCCTGCCGGCACGTGACAATGATGTTCGCACCGCGCGGATCGAGAAAGTGTACCCGGCCCTGCGCGACGGTGCCGTGGTGGCAGATGCCGTTGTGGAAGGCGGCCTGAATGCGCTGGTCGGGGAGCGTGCCGACGTTCTTGCCCCTGTGGGCGACCGGCGTGCGATCATCGTGCCGGAAGAATACGTAACCACGCGATACGGTGTGGACTTTGTCCGGGTGAAAGTCGGAGAACGATTCATCGAGGCGCCGGTCGTGCTGGCTGAGCCGCTTGTGTCCACTGGCGTGTACGAAGTCCTGTCCGGCCTGCGCCCGGGCGACATCATCGAATTGCCCGGGGACGAGAACTCATGAAAGCCGACATTTCCGGTGCGATCACTCGGGCCACCATCCGCTCGCCGCTGACCCCGCTTCTCCTGCTGGCCGCCCTTGCGGTTGGCCTTGTGGCCTTGCTGACCATTCCGCGTGAGGAAGAGCCCCAGATTTCGGTGCCCATGGTCGACATTCTCGTTCAGGCGCCCGGCCTGCGGGCCGCCGATGCGGTGGAACAGGTTACCGAGCCGCTGGAGGAAATCGTCAAGGCGATCCCCGACGTCGAGCATGTCTACAGCCAGAGCCGGGATGATGGTGTCATCGTTACGGCGCGCTTCATGGTCGGAACAGATTCCGACGATGCGATCCTGCGCATTCACGAAAAGATCCGGGCCAATATCGACCGGATTCCGCCCGAAGTGGAGATGCCACAAGTGATCGGGCGCGGCATTGATGATGTGCCCATCGTGACGCTGACTTTCTCGCCGGAACCCTGGACCGGAGAAGTCTGGAACGACACCAGCCTGCGCATGCTGGCCGATGAAGTTCTGAAGGAGCTCGTCAAGGTGGAAGATGTCGGCCTCACCGATGTCATAGGCGGCCGCTCGCTTGAATTGCGGATCGAGCCGGACATCGAGGCGCTGTCGGCCTATGGCGTTTCGCTGCAGTCGCTGGTCAGCGCCACCGCGCAAGCTGTCCAGGCCCGGCCCATCGGAACGGCGCGCGGCTCCGGGGATTCCATCATCATTCAGGCCGGGGACCGGATTGAGGGAATCGGAGATCTCGAACGACTTGAGATCCAGGCTCCCGATGGCCGCAAGGTCTATCTGTCTGACCTCGCGCGGGTTCGCGTCGCAGGCATTGAAACCGAAGCGCGCGCCTGGACGCTTGAGCGGCGTCAGGGCCGTGACGGCTTCGAGACCCTGCCCGCCGTGACCCTGTCGCTCGCAAAGCGCCCGGGTGCGAATGCCGTGGTCGTCGCCGACCAGATCCTGGAACGTCTGGACCTTCTGGAACGGGAACTGATCCCCGAAGGCGTCCATATCGCCGTGACGCGCAATTATGGCGAGACAGCCAATCACAAGGCCAATGAACTCCTGTTCCATCTCGGACTTGCGACCGTATCCATCGTTATTCTGATTGCGTTCGCCATTGGATGGCGAGAAGCCCTGGTCACTCTGATCGTCATCCCCACCACAATCCTGTTGACTTTGTTTGCCTCTCTCATGATGGGCTACACCATCAACCGGGTCAGCCTGTTTGCCCTGATCTTCTCGATCGGTATCCTGGTCGACGACGCGATTGTCATCATCGAGAACATTGCGCGCCATTGGGCGATGCGCGATGGCCGTCCGCGCGTACAGGCCGCCATTGAAGCGGTTGCCGAAGTGGGCAATCCGACCATCGTGGCCACCTTGACGGTCATTGCCGCCCTGTTGCCCATGATGTTCGTGTCCGGCCTGATGGGCCCCTATATGGCGCCCATTCCCGCAAATGCGTCCGCGGCCATGCTGTTCTCCTTTTTTGTCGCTGTCGGGATTGCGCCCTGGCTGCTCATGAAGATTGCCGGCAAGGCGCCCATGCACGAACACGCTGCAGACGAGGAGACGCGCCTCGGGCGGTTCTACCGGTCCATGGCCGGGCCCATTGTCGAGAGTCGGCGGAATGCGTGGATTTTCCTCGCCGTGGTTGGCGTCGCGACACTGGCGTCGCTCACCCTGTTCGCCACCAAATCGGTCACGGTGAAACTGCTGCCCTTCGACAACAAGTCGGAAATCCAGATCGTGCTGGACATGCCGGAAGGCACCGCGCTGGAGGAAACCGAACGTACGCTCTTCGCTCTCGCCGCGGCGATGGACTCAGTCGAGGAAGTTGAATCGATCCAGGCCTATGCAGGTACGGCCGCGCCGTTCAACTTCAACGGCCTGGTGCGCCACTATTTCCTGCGGGCGGCGCCGGAGCTCGGCGATCTCCAGGTCAATCTTCTGGAAAAGAGCCATCGCAACCGATCCAGCCACGACATCGCACTGGACTTGCGACACCTCCTGTCAGTCGTTCCGTTGCCGGAGGGTGCGAGCGTCAAAGTGGTGGAGGTTCCCCCCGGGCCTCCGGTTCTGTCGACTCTCCTGGCCGAAATCTACGGACCGGATGCGGAAAGCCGGCGCAAGACTGCAGACATAGTCGAGCAATTGTTCCGCGAAACCGAGTTCATTGTCGATGTCGACAATTCCTTTGGTGGTCCGCAACCGCGCATGGTGCTTTCGGTCAATGAGGCGCTCGCGGCGGACCAGGGCGTGGCTGAACAGGATGTGCTGGATTCTTTGGCGCTGATCTATTCGGGTCAGATCGTGGGCGTCACGCCGCGTGGGGCAGGGCGGGACCCGCTGCCGGTGTCGGTGCGTCTGCCGAAATCGGCGCAAGTCTGGTCGGAACGGACCGCCAGCCTTCCGGTGCCCCGTCAGTCCGGTGCAGGGGCGCAGCCCGTTGAGTTGGGAACGCTGGTGAATACCCGCATGGAATCCGGTTCTGCGGTGATCTTTCGTCGCGATGGCTATTTTGCCGACATGGTCATGGGCGAACTGGCGGGCCGGTTCGAGGCCCCGATCTACGGGATGATGGAGATCCAGGATCGCGTTGAGGCGTTCGATTGGGCCGCTGCCGGGCTGGAGCAACCGGCCATCCGCCTGTACGGCCAGCCGGCGGACGAAACGGCGCCGTCCTTGTTGTGGGATGGAGAATGGGAAATCACTTATGTCACCTTCCGGGACATGGGCATGGCGTTCGGGGTTGCCCTCATCGCGATCTATATTCTCGTCGTCGCTCAATTCGGCACATTCCGCACGCCGTTGGTCATCCTGACGCCGGTGCCGCTTACCCTGATTGGCATCATGATTGGTCACTGGCTGTTTGGTGCCGCCTTCACCGCGACATCCATGATCGGCTTCATTGCTCTGGCAGGCATCATTGTACGAAACTCCATCCTTCTGGTGGACTTCGTGCGGCACGGCCAGTTCGCCGACCAGCCCCTGAAGGAGGTCCTGCTGGAGGCGGGGGCGATCCGCTTCAAGCCAATTCTGCTGACGGCGCTGGCCGCGATGATCGGTGCTGCCGTGATCCTGACAGATCCGATCTTTCAGGGGCTCGCCATCTCCCTCCTGTTCGGTCTGGCCTCATCGACAGCGCTCACCGTTCTGGTCATTCCTGCCATCTATGTGGCGCTGAAGGGACCGGACTGGCGCGCAGCACCTGTCCAGGAGGCGGAGGGCGTCACCGAAATGTCAGCTGAAGCCATGCAAACATGAACAAGTCGCGCGCCGTCTCCGTCTCCGGGCGACCGTCACTTGTCCTGTCCGGCAAGATGGAGACGGCGTGTGACACGTTGCGGGCGATGTCGAATGAGACGCGGCTCAAGATATTGTGCCTGCTGGATGAGGGAGAAATGCCGGTGAACCGGATTGCGGATGCGGTGGGTCAGTCCGTGTCGACCGTATCCCAGCATCTTTCCAAATTGCGCAGTGCCGATCTGGTAACCTCACGCAGGGACGGGCAGACGATCCTGTACGCGTCATCCCGCGGCATCGGGTCCGCCGTGATCCAGACCTTGTGCGGGTACTACAAATTGCCTGCGCGCGACGATTGATTGGCGACAGGGCGGCTTGCTGTGAGGTCTGCTCAGTGAGCGGACCGGCTGGCAAGTGCCAGCTTTTCGAGCACTTCCTGCGGGTCGGAAGACTTCTCGACCACATCCAGAAAGCCCGCTTCAATCGCCCTGTCCCTAAGTGTCGGCGAATAATAACCCGTGATCAGCACGGCGGGAGTATGATCTCCAGCCAAGCGCATCTTCTCCAGCAATTCGACCCCGTTGAAGCGGGGCAGTTTGTAGTCGATCAGGAGGCAGTCGACCTGAAGGGCTGGCTGGTTGGTGAGGATTTCCATGCCGTTTCGGTAGGAGTCGACCGAGAACCCTCGCGACCGCAACAGCATCATGAGTGAGTAGCGCACCTCTTCATCATCTTCGACGAGGGCAACCCTCAGCATGCTGGGCTGGGGAACGGGTTCACGCATGTATCGACTATCCTGAGATTGGGCCAACCTCACCTCTACGCGTCCGCCCGCAAGGCGTCCCTACGTAGACTTACCTAGGCAGTCGTGTTGCGGCCGCGCTCAGCTTCGAACGCAATGCGAAGCGCGGCAGACAGGCTGTCAGCTTCCAGCTTTTCCATCAGGTTCGCGCGGTGGATTTCCACCGTACGCGGGGAAATCGACAGGGCATCGGCAATCGCCTTGTTGGTCATCCCCTCGACCAGGCAATCCAGCACTTCGGTCTCGCGCGATGTCAGGCGGGTCAGCTTCGCGATGGCGTCATTCTTCAGGCCGGTTTGCGCCTCAGCATCCGCCAGGCGGCTGAAACCGGTTTCGATAGCTTCCAGCAGTGCTTTCTTTTCATAGGGCTTTTCCAGGAATTCGATCGCGCCATTCTTCATGGCCTGGACTGCTACAGAGACGTCGCCATGTCCGGTCAGCACGATGATCGGCATTGTGTTGCCGCGTTCCTGAAGGGCGGTCTGCACCGCCAGTCCGTCCATCACCGGCATACGCACATCCAGCAGGATACAGGCCGAATCGTTTGGCGCATATTCGTCCAGAAAGGTCACGCCGTCCGGGAAGGTTTTGACGGTATATCCGGCATGCCGCAGCATGAAACTGGCCGAATGCCGAATGGCATCATCATCATCTACGAGAAAGACGGTCTTGGTCATCTGCTTGCTCACTCCGTCACTTCTATGGCGGTTCTCAGCGTAAACGTAAAGGCGGCGCCGGCGCCCGGTTGGGAACTGACCTCGATGGTGCTGCCATGGGCTTCGATAATGGTCTGGCAGATCGACAGGCCCAGTCCCATGCCGTTTGCTTTCGTGGTCTGGAAGGCGTCGAACGGGGAATGAATCAATTCCTTCGACAGGCCCGGCCCATTGTCCCGTACCTGAATGGCGGTCTCCCCATCAACGTGCCGTGTGTGAATCCAGACCTGCGGCGTTTCGGTCTCCGACAGGGCTTCAATGGCGTTTCGGATCAGGTTCGCAAACACCTGGCGCAATTGCAGGCGATCCGCCAGCACACGCACTTCCGGATCCTCCATCCGGACCACCACGCGGGCCAGTGGGCCGTCAATGCCGACCTTGGCAATAGTGACGGCATCGTCGATCACGGCTTTCAGGTCCACCGGCCGTAGATCCAGTTCCCCGCGCGAGACATAGTCGCGCAGGCGACGCACGATCTGGCCGGCGCGGATGGATTGTTCGGCGGCGGCGGTCAGGGCTTCCTGCACCATAGCCAAATCATCTGCACTCGGCGCGTCCAGCATGTCGCGGGCCGCTTCCAGATAGTTCGCCACGGCGGTCAGGGGCTGGTTCAGTTCGTGTGCCATGGCAGAGGCCATTGTGCCCACAGCGCTGAGCCGGGAAAAATTCCCGATCTCGGCCTGCAACTCGCTGATCCGGTGAATGTTGGCCTGGCGCTCCGTGATGTCCCGGATGAAGCCGGTAAACAGCTTGCGGTCGCCGATGGCGGCTTCCCCGATCTTCAGTTCAACCGGAATGGATTCGCCATTGGCCAGGCGCGCCTCGACGATCCGGCCAATGCCGATGATCTGGCGTTCGCCGGTGACGAGGTAATTGCGGATATACTGGTCGTGATGCGCCCGGTCCGTTTCGGTCATCAGGCAATTGATATTCTTGCCCACAACGTCTGACGCCTTGTATCCGAACAGTGTCTCCGCAGCCAGGCTGAACGCCATGATCACACCAGAATCGTCGATCACGATCATCGCGTCCGGTACCGACCGGAGAATGGACGTCAGAATCGATTGAAGCGAATCCGAATCCTGAAAATCGGAAGTATCAACGCGCCAGAGGTCGGACAGTGGATCGGCCATGCTGGATCCACTGTAGTGGTGGCCGCGCATTTAGGAAAGCCGGATCCGCACGGCCTCTCTCTTCCGGTGAATCTGTTGTGCCAGCAACAGGGTCAGGCCAGCTGAGCCCGCCAGTGCGGCATAACATCCCCAACAGTGCAGCCACGGTGTCGATGCCCCTTCCAGCGGGACTTCGACACTGCCGCCAAGGCAGGTTGGAATCAGCAATACCGACTGCGAAGCAGCCTGCGTCGCCATCTTGGCAAGACCTGCCACGAGCAGGGCCGCAGAAGTGGAAAGAAACATCAAACGGTTCACGGTCATGACCCTCCAGATTTCGGCACCGGAATAGAGGAGGGGGACGAACTGACCCATAGGGGAAACTCCCTATACGCTGGCGCAGGGGTTCACCGTAATCAGGCCGAAGACGCAAGAACCGCGGACTTTTGCGGAAGGGGCCGAAAAGAATGATACCTAAAACCATCTCAACCAATTCCAGCAGCGGGAGCATTGCAACTGTCTCTGCGCTGGTCGCGATCTTCGGGGTGCTGGCCCTGATCATCGCGGGTCGTACCATTGATCCTGCCATGGGTGTTCAGGCGATGACCTTTATCGCCATGGTGTCGGCCTTCCTGATCGGAACCGGCATGTGGGCGGGCAATCTCATTGACCGCAACCCATTTGACGAGACGCGCTATGAAGACACGCTGGTCAAGTATGGCGTGTTCGCATCCATGTTCTGGGGCATTGCCGGCCTCCTGGTCGGGGTGGTCATCGCGCTGCAGCTGACCTTCCCCAATCTCTTCTACTTTCCCGAATGGGGCTGGACGAATTTCGGCCGCCTGAGACCGCTGCACACGAGTGCGGTGATCTTTGCGTTCGGGGGCAATGTGCTTCTCGCGACGAGTTTCTATGTCGTGCAGCGCACCTGCCGTACCCGGATCGCCGGTGGCATGTGGCCCTGGTTTGTATTCTGGGGATATCAGATGTTCATCGTGCTTGCCGCGACGGGCTATCTGCTCGGTGTGACGCAGTCGAAGGAATATGCAGAGCCGGAATGGTATGTGGACCTCTGGCTGACCATTGTCTGGGTTGCCTACCTTCTGGTCTTCCTTGGCACGCTGTGGAAGCGCAAGGAGCCTCACATCTATGTGGCCAACTGGTTCTACCTGTCCTTCATCGTCACCATTGCGATGCTGCACATCGTCAACAATCTTTCCATTCCGGTCAGCTGGACCGGGACGAAATCCGTGCAGGTCTTCGCTGGGGTTCAGGATGCGATGACGCAATGGTGGTACGGTCACAACGCCGTGGGCTTCTTCCTGACCACCGGCTTCCTGGCCATCATGTACTATTTCATTCCGAAGCGTGTGAACCGGCCGGTCTATTCCTACCGCCTGTCGATCGTCCACTTCTGGAGCCTGATCTTCATCTATATCTGGGCGGGTCCGCACCACCTCCATTACACGGCCCTGCCACAATGGGCGCAGACGCTCGGCATGACCTTCTCGGTGATGCTGTGGATGCCCAGCTGGGGCGGCATGATCAATGGCGTCATGACCCTGTCGGGCGCCTGGGACAAGCTGCGCACCGACCCGGTCGTCCGGATGATGGTGGTCTCTCTCGCCTTTTACGGCATGGCGACCTTTGAGGGACCGTTGATGTCCGTGCGGGCGGTGAACTCGCTGAGCCACTATACCGAATGGGGCATCGGCCACGTCCACTCCGGCGCACTCGGCTGGGTCGGTTATATCAGCTTCGGCGCGCTCTACTGCCTCGTGCCGTGGCTCTACAAGAAGAAGGCGCTGTTCTCGAAATCGCTCGTCGAATGGCACTTCTGGATCTCCACGATCGGCATCCTGTTCTACATGATCTCCATGTGGTTCGCCGGGATCATGGAGGGTCTGATGTGGCGTGCCTACAATGAGTATGGCTTCCTCGAATACAGCTTCGTGGAGACCGTTGAGGCCAAGCACATCAGCTACATGATCCGTGCACTGGGTGGCATGCTGTACTTCAGCGGCGCCCTGATCATGGCCTACAACCTCGTGCGCACAGCGCTGGGCCACGGCGCCGCAGAGCCGGTCGATGCCAAGCCTGATCCCTACTCAACCCCCGAACCGCGTGCGACGCTGGTTCCCGCTGAATAGGAGCGTATCCATGAGCATCATGAACAAGCATGGATTGCTGGAGCGGCACTCGCTGCTCCTCACCATCGGCATCCTCGTCGTCGTCTCGATTGGTGGCCTGATCCAGATGGCGCCCCTGGCCTATATGGACAACACGATCGAGAAGGTGGACGGGATGCGTCCCTACACGCCGCTCGAGCTGATGGGCCGGGACATCTATGTCCGCGAGGGCTGCTATGTCTGCCACAGCCAGATGGTCCGCCCGCTGCGGGACGAGGTCGAACGCTATGGCCACTACTCACTCGCCGCCGAGAGCATGTACGATCACCCCTTCCAGTGGGGGTCGAAGCGGACCGGGCCGGACCTCGCCCGTGTTGGCGGCAAGTATTCTGCCGAATGGCAGGTGGACCACCTCAAGGACCCGCGGGCCCTGGTGCCCGAAAGCGTCATGCCACCTTACGCCTTCCTGGCGGAAAAGAAGCTGAATTTCGACCGGATCGGGGAGCGCCTGCGGACCGAACGCATGCTTGGTGTGCCCTATACGGATGAAATGATCGAGAATGCCGAGGGGCATCTCTATGCCCAGGCCGATCCGGACGAGAAGGGGTATGACTATCTCGACAGCCTGCTGGAACAGTATGATTCTGCCTCCGGCCGCGAGGGCACGGTGGAGTTTCGTGACTATGATGGCGATCCGCGCCGCATCACCGAAATGGATGCCATCGTGGCCTATCTCCAGATGACCGGCACACTGGTCGATTTCTCGACCTATCAGGCCGACGATCTCGACAATCGGCGCTAGGGAGACACGCACATGTATGAAGCACTCTCGAGTTTCGCTCAGACCGGCGGGCTGGTCTATTTTGTCCTGATGTTCCTGGGGGCGCTGGCCTATGCGCTCTGGCCCAGCAATCAGGACACGTTCGACCGCGCCGCACATTCTCCGCTTGAAGACAAGGGGCCATCAAATGACTGATGAGACCAAGGACATCGACCAGCATTCCGGCGTCGAGACGACCGGTCATTCCTGGGACGGGATCAAGGAACTGAACAATCCGCTACCGCGCTGGTGGCTGTATGTCTGGTACATGACGATCGCCTGGGCCATCGTCTACATGATCCTCATGCCGGCCATCCCCGCGCTGCCGGGCATGGGCACCAACACCAAGGGTGTTCGGGGCCATTCCGACCGGGCTGAAGTGGCCAAGGCCGTGGCCGACCTCCAGACGGCGCGCGATGCGCAGTCTGTTGTCCTGCTCGATGCCAATCTTGAAACCATCGAGACGGACCGCACCCTGCAGCAATTCGCACTCGCCATGGGAGAGAGTGCCTTCGGGGACAATTGTGCCACATGTCACGGGGCAGGCGGGCGCGGCGCCATTGGTTATCCGGCGCTCGCGGATGATGTCTGGCTCTGGGACGGATCTCTGGACGGGATCGAGTACACCATCCGCCATGGCATCCGTCATGATTCAGATGACGCGACCCGCTTTTCCGCCATGCCAGCCTTTGGCCGCGACGGATTGCTGACCGGCCGCCAGGTGGACGATCTTGCGCAATATGTGCTCAACCTGTCAGGCCGCAGTGACGACGCCGAAGCGGTGTCCCGCGCGGCGCCGATCTTCCAGCAGCAATGCGTGACCTGTCATGGCGCGGACGGAACGGGAGATCGCGCCCAGGGCGCTCCAAACCTGACCGATGCCGAATGGCTGTACGGCAGCCGTGAGGAAGACATCCGGGCGACCATCTACAATGCCCGCAATTCGCACATGCCGGCATGGGATGACCGTCTCGACGATGCCACGATCAAAGCCATCGCCGTTTATGTTCACTCGCTCAGCGGAGGCGAATAGCACCGGCCATGGCCAGCACGATCCTCATCGATGCATCCGCCAAGCTCCCCACCCCTCCGGGTGGGGAGCCGCCGCGGCATGAAGACCTCTATGCCAAGCGCAAGCAGATCTATCCGAAACTGGCCCATGGCAAGTTCCGGACGGTCAAATGGATTGTCATGGCGGTCACGCTGGGGATCTATTATGGCTTGCCCTGGCTGCGCTGGAACCGTGGGGAAGGCGTGCCGGATCAGGCCGTCCTGGCCGACTTCGCCAGTGAGAAATTCTACTTCTTCTTCATCGAACTCTGGCCGCAGGACATCCATTTCATGGCCGGGGGGCTGATCCTTGCGGCGCTGCTGCTCTTCCTGGTCACGTCTCTGCTTGGCCGGGTCTGGTGCGGATATACCTGCCCGCAAACTGTGTGGACGGATCTCTATATCTGGGTGGAGCGGGCCTTCGAGGGCGACCGCGCCGCGCGCATGCGTCTCGACAAGGCGCCATGGTCCCTCAACAAGCTTTCGCGAAAGCTCGGCAAGCACATTGTGTGGCTGGTCATCGCCTTCTGGACCGGGGGCGCCTTCATTCTGTACTGGCATGATGCCCCGACGGTCGCGGCCGGTTGGTTCAAGGGCGAAGCGCCCCTGACGGCCTACTGGTTTGCCGGCATTCTCACCCTCACTACCTATTTCCTGGCAGGGACGATGCGCGAACAGGTGTGCACCTATATGTGCCCCTGGCCGCGCATCCAGGGTGCGCTGACAGACGAGCAGGCCCTGAACGTCACCTATCGCTATGACCGGGGCGAACCGCGCGGACCCAAGCGCAAATCGGAAAACTGGGATGAACGGGGCGACTGCATCGACTGCAACCAGTGCGTCCAGGTTTGCCCGATGGGCATCGATATTCGTGACGGCGAACAATTGGAGTGTATTCATTGCGCCCTCTGTATCGATGCCTGTGACGAGATGATGGTCAAGATCGGCCGCCCCAAGGGGCTGATTGCCTATGACACTCAACTTGCCGTGTCTGCCCGCGATGCTGGGCAGACACCGCCAAAGCACAAGATCATTCGAGCGCGGACTCTGCTGTACGCTGTCGTCATGACGCTGATTGGCGGGTTGATGGTATGGGGACTGGCGACCAGGTCCACGCTGGAGGCGAATGTGCTGAAGGACCGCTCACCGCCCTATGTCCTCCTGTCGGATGGCCGGATCCAGAACGGCTACACGCTGAAACTGGTCAACAAAGCCAGCGAACCGCGCACCATGCTGCTGGATATCAAGGGCCTCGATGGCTTGTCTTTCAAAGTGATTGGCATGGAGCACGAAGGCGGGGACCCGCTGGAGCTGCCGGTCGAGGCGTTCGGTGTCGATCGTTACCGTATCCTCGTTGCAGCCGAAGCTGGCGCGCCCCGCCGCCAGGTGACCTTTACGGTCAAGGATGCCTATACCGGGGAAGCAGATGTGAATGTGTCGTCCTTCAGAGGAGCTGAACAATGACAGGACAAGTCTTGAACGCGAACAAAGGGCCGGCACGGGGCAAGCTGACCGGCTGGCATGTCCTGTTGATCATGCTCGGCTTCTTTGGCGTCATGTTCGCCGTCAATGGTGTGTTTCTCTATCACGCCATCACCAGCTTTCCGGGTGAGGACGTCAAGAAATCCTATTTGCAGGGTCTGGACTACAATTCCACGCTGCAGGCAAAGGCGGCGCAGCAGGCGCTCGGCTGGCAGGCCGCGGCGGGCGTTGAGGATGACCGTCTCGTCTTCCGCTTGTCGGATGCCACTGGCGCGTCCTTGTCGTCCTATCATGTCACCGCCCAGCTCCGCCGGGCTGCCAGCGACACCGGAGACCAGATGCTTGTGCTTCAGCCGTCCGGCGCAGGGGATTATGTCTCTGATGTTTCCCGGCTCGAGGTCGGCCGCTGGGACGTGCGGTTCGAAGTCCTGGAGCCGGAATCGGGCAGTGTGAAATTCATTGCGGACAAGCGGATCACGATCCTGCCATGACAACCGCCGTTTCCACCGCACCCGGATGTCCGTCCGGGCTGGCACCGGCATCGGCCAGCCAGTCCAAATCGGGTTTTACCGGCTTCGTCCGCGAGAGCGGTGATGAAAGCGCCCTCGATCTCGTGGTTCGGGGCGCGAAATGCGGTGGATGCCTCAGCAAGATCGAAAAGGCTGTATCCGGACTGCCCGGCGTTACGGCTGCCCGCCTGAACCTCTCCAATGGCCGCATGCGGGTGCGCTGGACCGGACCGCTGTCAGCAGACCGTGTGGCGCAAACCATATCGGATCTCGGTTATGGTGTTGCGGCCCAGTCGGATGATCGGGCTGCCCTTGAAAATGCACGAGAAGAGCGCGCGCTCCTGATCTCCATGGGCGTGGCAGGTTTTGCCGCTGCGAACATCATGCTCCTGTCGGTTTCGGTTTGGGCCGGACACGGCGAAATGGGAGAGGCGACCCGGAAAACCCTGCATGCCCTGTCCGGCGTAATCGCTCTGCCGGTGCTTCTGTTCTCCGGGCGTCACTTCTTCCGGTCCGCCTGGTCCGCGCTTCGCAATGGTCATGCGAATATGGATGTGCCGATCTCGCTGGCGCTTTCCCTCGCTTTCGGGGTCAGCGTATTTGAAACACTGCGCGGGGGGGAGCACGCCTATTTCGATGCCGTGGTGATGCTGTGCTTCTTCCTGCTGATCGGCCGGTTTCTCGATGCCCGGCTGCGGCGTCAGGCCCATGCGGCTGCGAACGCGTTGGCGGCGATGCAGACCAGCGCCGTGACTCGCCTTGGTGCGTCGGGCGACACACGCTCCGTGGCCGCCAGCGAAATCGTGCCGGGGGACCGGATCCTCTTGGCGCCGGGGGAGCGCGCCATGGTCGATATTCGCATCGTGTCCGGCATCAGCGATGTGGATGAAAGTCTTGTCACGGGCGAGTCGGTGCCGCGCACCTATTCACCGGGCATGGTGCTGCATGCGGGCGCTATCAATGTTTCCGCGCCGGTGCAGGGGGAGGCCCTGAAAGTCGCAGAAGAATCCCTCCTGTCACAGATCGGCGACATGCTGGAAGCGGGTGAACAGCGGCGCTCCGCCTATCGCAAGATCGCAGACCGGGCCGTGTCGATCTACGTCCCCTTCGTTCATGCGACGGCGGCGCTGGCCTGTATTGGCTGGCTGGTCATGGGTGCCAGCATTCCGGATGCCCTGATGATTGCTGCCGCCACGCTGATCATCACCTGCCCCTGTGCCTTGGCACTGGCCGCGCCGGTGGCGCAGGTCGTCGCGGCTGGGCGCCTGTTCAGCAATGGGGTCTATCTCCGGTCGGGTGATGCATTCGAACGGCTCGCCGAGATCGATCACATTGTGTTCGACAAGACCGGCACGCTGACGCTGGGCGTTCCCAAGCTCGACCGTATCGAGGTTGACGGACAGTCCGTCCTGCTGGAAAGCGCAGAGGCGCGTGAATGCCTTGCGGATGCTGCACGCCTCGCCCGGGTCAGCCACCATCCCTTGTCGCGCGCCCTTGTTGCGGTTGCCGGGCCGGGCCAGGCACAGGAAGACGTGCAGGAAGTGGCAGGCCGGGGCCTCGAGGCCGATATTGACGGGGAGGTCTGGCGGCTTGGCTCTGCGGCCTGGATAGGCGCGGAAAAAGATTCGCCTGTCGGCGGGCCCGTCCTGTGGCTGGCGCGCGGGTCCGCCCCGCATGTCCGGTTCGTGTTTGTGGATGATGTCCAGCCGGGGGCGCTGGGCGCTCTGGATGCGCTGCGCGCCGGGGGCATCGACATGGAAATCATGTCGGGCGACCAGGCAGGGGCGGTCGCGCCGCTCGCCGGCCGGCTCGCCATCGAGGACTGGACCGCCGGGGCCTCGCCGCAGGAGAAAGTATCCCGGCTTGAAGCGCTGCGCGCGCAGGGCCGGAAAGTATTGATGGTGGGGGATGGTCTGAATGATGCGGGGGCGTTGTCCCTTGCGCATGCGTCGCTGGCACCGGGCGCGGCCATCGACATCACACAGTCCGCCAGCGATGCCGTCTATAGCGGCGGACTTGAGGCCATTCCGTTGATTCTGCGCGTTGCCAACAGGACGCGGAACGTGATGCGCCAGAACTTTGCGCTGGCCGCGCTCTACAATGTCATTGCCGTGCCAATCGCCGTCACAGGACACGTCACGCCCCTGGTCGCCGCGATTGCCATGTCGCTGTCATCCATTATCGTGACCTTGAACGCCATACGTCTCCGCATCGAAAGCTAGGCTGCCATGTCGATCATCGTCTATCTCATTCCGGTCGCACTGGCCCTTGGCCTGCTGGGCCTCGTCGCCTTCATCTGGTCGATCCGGTCCGGACAGTTCGAGGACATGGACGGCCCGGCCTATCGCATCCTGGATGACGACAACGACCATCCCGCCTGAGTGGGCGGGAATCCTTTGCGCAACGGGCCGTCGGCTGGCATGGAGGCACCATGACCAGCACTCTGATCCTCGGCGGCGCGCGCTCCGGTAAAAGCGCCCGCGCGCAAGCGCTTGCAGAAGCCGCCGCACCCAACCGTGTTTACATCGCTACGGCCGAAGCGCTGGATGCGGAAATGGAAGACCGGATCCGCCATCATCAACAGGATCGCGGAGATGATTGGCGTACGCTGGAAGAACCGCTTGATCTGGTCTCCGCCATCACGTCGGGCGCAGGAGCGCAGACAGTAGTGCTGGTCGATTGCCTGACACTCTGGCTTTCTAACCTGATGCATCTTGAGCGGGATGTGGATGCCGAAACCGACGCCTTGTGCCAGCTGCTTCGATCATTCTCGTCTGACATTGTCCTCGTGTCCAATGAGGTCGGTCTCGGCCTTGTGCCGGACACTCCACTAGGAAGGTCATTCCGGGATGCGCAGGGCCGCCTGAACCTGCGCGTCGCGAATGTCTGTGACCGGGTCGAGTTTGTTGCGGCAGGCCTGCCCCTCCAGCTCAAGGGATAAGCGCCTCTCTCAGCCGGTATTCTTCCTGCGGCGTCGCCGGCAGACCGATCCGCAGCAGGTGACCAGACCATGCAAAGCGCCGGACATAGAGTCCGGCCCCGGCCAGCAATCGCCAGGTCTCATGTGCGTCGTCGCACGTCACCAGCCGAAACAGATCAGTCCCCTGAATTTCTGGGAATCCGGCGCTCAGCAGGATGTCGTCCAGTCGCTCCCGCGCTGCCGTCAAATTCAGCCGCGCGCAACTCTGCCACGCATGATCCTCATAGGCGTGTGTGCCAAGCTCCAGCGCGGTGCCTGAGACCGGCCATTCGCCCAGCAGATCGGACAGGGCGGCGCGCACGCAGGCAGGGGCCAGCACGGCGCCCAACCGCACGCCCGCAAGCCCGAAGAATTTCCCGAATGACCGCAGCACGATCAATCCCGCTGCGCCACCTGACACCGCGACGCTGGGAGACGGGTCGAGATCAGCATAGGCCTCGTCGACGATCAGCCAGCCACCGCGCCGGGCCAGCGTCTCTCGTGCCGTTTCCAGCTCCTCCCGCGAGAAAGGTCTCCCGTCCGGATTGTTGGGATTGCACAGGACAATTGCATCCACTGTCTCCGCCAGCGCAAGGGGCGCATCCGTTTCGATGACGATTGCGCCCGCGCGCCGCCAGACCTGTGCATGATCACCATAGGTCGGGTTCAGGAGTGCGACACGTTTCGGCGAGATCAGTTGCGGCAATAGGCGGATCAGCAACTCGCTGCCCGGCGCCAGAACCAGGCTGTCTTCCGGGGCTCCGAAAGCCTGTGCCATGGCGTGACGGCAGCGATCCTGCGCGGCGCGAGTCGGCAGGTGCTGCAGGCTCTCCGGAGACGGAGCCGGGGCCGGATAGGGCCAGGGATTTATCCCGGTGGACAGATCGATCCAAGGGCGCGGACCATCGGGGAACGCCGCCTGCATCCGGTCGAGAGCGCCGCCATGCAACAGGTCTCCGGTCATCCGGCCCCCTCCAGCACGGCCAGCACTGCCAGACAGGCAAGCGCCAGTCCGCACACCCGTTTGTAGATAGTCAGGCCGCGCCGCATATCGGCGGGCAGGGGATCTTCTGCCCCCGCATTCAACCAGGGCTCGGCGCTCTCGCATCCACCATAATTGCGCGGTCCGGACAGGCGCACATTCAGCGCGCCGGCCATCGCCGCCTCCGGCCAGCCGGCATTCGGCGAGCGATGATGGCCGGCATCCCGCACCATAAGGCGGGCAGCGCTCAGGCTGGCCGCGGACACCACGATCAGCAGGCCCGACAGGCGCGCCGGAACCAGATTTGCCAGATCGTCCAGGCGCGCGGCAAAACCTCCGTAGGCGGCGTAGCGAGGGGTGTGATGCCCGATCATGGAGTCCAGCGTGTTGACGGCCTTGTAAGCGGCGATGCCCGGCAGGCCGAAGGCCAGGCCCCAGACCACAGGCGCGATCACCCCGTCCGACAGATTCTCCGACAGGCTCTCCAGCCCGGCGCGCGCAATGCCGGCTTCGTCCAGGCAGGCCGGATCGCGCCCGACAATCCGCGCCACGGCCTGCCGCGCGGTTTCAAGGTCGCCGGCCATCAGCGGCCGCGCCACATCGGCCACATGCGCATGCAGGCTGCGTGATGCGATCAGGGATGATGCCATCGCCGCCTCGATGGCAAATCCCGGCACGGTGTCCGGCAGCGCCCGGGATATTGCCGAGGCCAGTCCAGCAACGCCCGCCACCAGAAGGCAGGTCATGATCGCGCCCGACATGTATCGCGCGCAATGGGGCCAGGCGGGCCGGTTCAGCAAGGTCTCCAGACGCGCGATGATCCAGCCCAGCCAGCTGACCGGATGACCGATTCGGCGATAGAGCGGCTGCGGCCAGCCGATCACGGCCTCGATGGCCCAGGCGCCAAGCATGAGTGCCGCGGAGCTCATCAGCCTTTCCGGCGCCAGCCGGGCGGTTCCGCGAGTTCCAGCAGCGCCTCGACGTCCACCGCGGCTTCCACGCCATCGGCCAACTCGTCCAGCGCTGTCTCCACGGCGGCATCATAGTCGAGCCCTGACGCGCCGGTTATCCCGGCCTGTTCCAGCCAGTCGCGCCGGAACGCATCGCTGGCAAAGGCGCCATGCAGATAGGTGCCAGCAATACGTCCATTCACGCTGCGGGCGCCGTCCGTCTCCCGGTCAAAGCGGGCGAAAGGGCGCGCCGTGTCCGCGCCGGTCGTGCGCCCGGCATGGATGACATAGCCCGACAGTTCGCTGCCCAGAAACGACACCGCTCCCGTGACGGGGCGCACATCCTTGTGCCGGGTCATCACCGTGTTGACGTCCAGCAGACCGAGCCCAGCCGCGTCGCCGGGCTCGCCATCTGCGCCGTGCGGATCGGACACCCGCCGACCCAGCATCTGGTAGCCACCGCAAATGCCCAGCACATGACCACCCGCGCGGGCATGGGCCAGTATGTCATGGTCCCAGCCCTGCTCCCTCAGGAAGGCGAGATCGCCCAGCGTCGACTTGGTTCCGAACAGGATCACGATGTCCGTGTCCCTCGGTATGGACCGGCCCGGCGCGATCCAGTCAAACTGCACTCCGGCTTCCAGCTTCAACGGGTCGGCATCGTCGAAGTTTGCGATGCGCGACAGCATCGGCGCGGCAATCTTCAAGACGCCGCCTTGTGCGGGGCGCGCAGCCTCCAGCACGACGGCATCCTCGGCCGGGAGTTTCGCGCTCGCCGCCAGCCACGGGATGACCCCCAGGCAGGGCCACTTCGTACGTGCTTCGATCTCGCTCACGCCCGAGTCAAACAGGGCCGGGTCACCCCGGAACTTGTTCACCAGAAAGGCGCGAATCATCGCTGCGTCCTTCTTGTCCAGCACGCTCCGTGTGCCAACGAGACTCGCGATCACGCCCCCTTTCTCGATATCCCCGACAAGGCAGACGGGAACTCCGGCCCGCCGCGCGAAGCCCATATTCGCGATATCGCGGTCGCGCAGATTGATCTCCGCGGGGCTGCCGGCACCTTCCACAATGACCAGGTCGTGCGCGGCCGAGAGGCGGTCAAAACTCTCCATCACGGCATCCATCAGGCCGTCGCGGGTCGCCATGTATTCGGCGGCCTCCATGGCCCGGACGGCCTTGCCGTGCACAACCAGTTGCGCCGCCCTGTCGGTTTGCGGCTTCAGCAGGACGGGGTTCATGTCCGTATGCGGGGCCAGCCCTGCGGCGCGCGCCTGCAGCGCCTGCGCTCTGCCGATCTCTCCTCCCGCCGGACAGGCCGCAGCATTGTTGGACATGTTCTGTGGCTTGAACGGCGCCACGCTGAACCCGCGCCGACGGGCAATCCGGCACAGCGCGGCCGTCAGCACGGACTTTCCGACATCCGAGCCGGTGCCCTGCAACATCAGCGCGCGTGACGTCACGCGGCCCCCTCGATATGGACACTGGTTCCGTCGATACGGGCGGCCACGCCGTAAATCTCTCTCATCCGGTCTGCCGTCAGCGTTTCTGCCGGGGAGCCGTCCGCCACGATCCGGCCCGCCTTCATCCAGATCATCCGCGAGGCGTAGCGCGCCGCCAGTTGGATATCGTGCAGCACAACCAGGGCGCCGTTGCCTTGCTCCACATAGGCGCGGATCAGGTCGAGAATGCGGAATTGCTGGCGCGGGTCGAGCGCGGCGATGGGCTCGTCCGCTATCAGCAGGGGGGCTTCGGCCGCGAAAGCCCGTGCACAATGCACGCGCGCCAGTTCACCGCCGGACAGCGTATTCGTCTTTCGCTCTGCCAGATCACTCAGGCCGCAGGCCGCAAGGGCTCGGTCGACGGCTTCGGCATCTTGTCCCTTGAGGCGTCCCAGGGCCGCGCCATGACCGAACCGTCCGAGTGATACCACGTCCCGTACCGAATTCGGCCAGGCCAGTGGACGGGTCTGGGGAAGATAGGCCAGTTGCCGGGCGCGCTCGGCCGGCGTCATAGTCCGGACGGGCTGCCCGCCGAGCTGGGCAACGCCATCGCCGGCCGCCTGCAGGCCGATAGCTGCCCGGATCAGGCTCGTCTTGCCTGCACCATTGGGTCCGAGCAAGGCGACGAATTCGCCCGGCGCGAGCGAAAAGCTGGCCGTGTCCACCAGGGACGTCCTGTCTGCCCGGACGCTGAGGCTTTGTACGACAAGCTCACTCATGGCCGGCCCGCCTCTGCATGGCGATCCAGACAAAGGCCGGCGCCCCGATCAGGGCCGCAACCACACCCAGCTTCAGTTCCGAATTGGTCGGCACCAGCCTGATGAAGATGTCGGCCAGAACAAGGATCAGGCCGGACAGAAGCGCAGATGGCAGTAGGGAGCGTGCCGGATCATGACCCACCAGCGGCCTGATGATGTGCGGGGCCACAATGCCGACAAAGCCGATGGCCCCGGCCAGGGCCACGGCGCCGCCCGTGGCGAGGCCTGCGCCGACAACCGTCAAGATGCGCTGGCGCTGCAGGTTCAGGCCGATCCCGCTGGCGGCTTCCTCGCCCAGTGTCAGTGCCGAAAGGCCGCGCCGGGTTCCGAACAGGATAAGCGCGCCCGCCAGAATGAACGGTCCGGCCAGCATGATCTCGTCAAAACTCCGATTGGCGACAGAGCCGAGCATCCAGTTGATCATGTCCGACAGGGAAAAGGGATTGGGTGCCAGATTCATCAGCAGGCTCATGGCCGCCCCGGCAAAGCTGGAAAGGCCGACCCCGATCAGGATCAGGGTCACCACCGATTGGGTCCGCAAGGCAGCGAGCGTGATCACTGCGGTTGCCGACAAAGCGCCGATGATGGCCGCAATTGGCAGCGCCCACGGCGTGATGGAGGCGATCCCGTAATACAGGGAGAATGTGGCCATCAGGGAGGCCGAGGCAGACACGCCCAGCACGCCGGGCTCGGCGAGCGGATTTCGCAGCAAACCCTGAAGCGCCGCCCCGCTTATGCCAAGAGCCGCGCCCACAATATAGGCCGCCAGCGCGCGGGGCAGGCGTATCTGCCAGACCACCAGCCGGTCGCCGGCATCCGCGCCGCCTAACAGTGCCCCCAGCAGGCGGTCGATCGGCAGGGAGGTCGATCCAAGGAAACAGGCAGCAATGATGGCCAGCAGGCTCGCTGCAATCAGGCCGGGCAGAAGGAGACGTTCCCGGATCATTCGGTCATGCCCTCCGCCAGCGCCTCGACCGCATCCATCAGGAACCAGCCGCTGCAGGATGTCCACGCCCCTTCCAGGGACACGACTTCACTCTTCGTCAGTTGATCGCGCGCGACGGGATGTTTCATCGGGCTCCACGCGTCGGGATGATTGGTTCTTGCTCCAAAGAAAGCGGCGGCCACCACGTCCGGCGTTTCATAGGCAAGGGTCTCGAGGGGCAGGGAACGCCACCCTGCATCGGTCTGCATGTTGGTCAGGCCGGCTGTCTCGATCATTTCATGGATCAGGGAGCCGGGACCGGTGGTCACGCCCGCAGGGGTCATGTAGAGCGCGGTGCGCGTCTGCGCGCGCCTTTGCAGCCGGTCCAGACGCGCCTGCATCTCGGCGTTCACGGCGGCGCCGCGCGCCGGCTCACCCAATTCGTCCGCAATGCGCTGCGTGTTCTCCATCACCGCCGGTATGTCCGGTGTCCAGCCAATGTCCACGACGGGGACACCTGCCTTCTGGAAAAAGGCAGATGCGTTCGGTCCCCCGCCATAGGCGCGTACAACCAGGTCCGGCTTCAGGATCAGCACATCCTCCGCCACGGGCCGTACGGTCGCAACGCCAATGGCCGCATCCCGCATATAGGAGAATTCGCGACCGGCGTCCGGCGACAAAGCCAGAATCCGGTCGCGGTCGATCAGTTTCAGGACATATTGGTCCGCGCAATAGTCGAGACTGACAATCCGCAGGGGGCGGTCAGGCCGCTCCGGCGCAGCACCTTCCACTTGTCCGCAGGCGGACAGGGTAAGGGCGAGCAGAAGGGAAGTCAGTCTCGACATTCAGGGCCTAGAACCGAAGGCGCAGGCCGAGTGAGCCCGAAATGCCCGGCGTGCCATAGCCGAGGATCTGCTGATAGTCCTCGTCGAACACGTTTTCGATCCGTCCATACAACTCCACCTTGTCATTCAGGTCGTAGCTGCCAGTCAGGTCAAGCCGCGTCCAGCTGTCGAGGTCGGTGCCATTCGTGTTGGCTTCCTCGCCATTGTAACGTACCAGCACCGCGCCGGAGAACGGGCCTTCGGGGTCGAATGACACCGTGACATTGGCAGATGTCTCCGGCAGCCGCGCGAGTTCGTTGCCATCGCCATCCTCGGCGTCGATATAGGTGTAGTTCGCCGAAACATTCAGCCAGCTCGTGAAAGTGTAGGCCCCCACCAGTTCCACGCCTTGGGACTCCACAAAGGCAATATTGTCATAGCCTGCGGTGAAGGAGAAATCGATCAGGTTTTCGGTTTCCTGATCGAACAGGGTCGCCCCCAGCATCAGGCGCTGATCGGCAGAGTGCCACTCCACGCCGATATCATAGGCTTCCGAGGTCTCCGGCTTCAGGTTCCGATTGGGTTCGGTCAGTCCGCAGAAAGAGCAGACATAGGTCGACTGGAAGATGCTCGGCGCCTTGAAGCCCTGAGCCCAGCTTGCGCGCACGACCAATTGGTCCGTGGCGGTCCAGGCCGCCGCGACCCGTCCCGTCGTTTCAGATCCGAAGGTTTCATGGTCATCCATGCGCAGCCCGCCGGTCAGCGTGAGATCGTCAACGGGCTTGAACTCGTACAGGGCGAACAGGCTGTCGATTGAGGATTCATCCGAGTTCGCGCTGGTTTCCTCCCGCTCTGCACCAAAGGCCAGCTTGTTGGACTCATTGATGTTCAGTGTGCCCTGATAACGGAACAGGGCCCGGTCGCCCTCGGTATAGTAGCTCTGAACGCCATTGGACCGGTTTTCCCGCTCGATGTCGGAGTATCCGATCTGAACGAGATTATCGAGCAGACCACCGAACAGCGGCGCTTTCAGCGTGATGTTCCCGGAAAGGGTTTCCGAATTCGTCACCTCGTCGCCATCGGCGACATTGCCCTGCGCGCTCGCTGAATAGCTGTCATACTCCGACTCGGCGTCGCTCCACAGGAGGCTGGATTCGAGACGGACGCTGCCGGGCAGGTTCAGGCCTCCCCGCGCAGCAATTGTCCGGGAGTCGTAGGCATCATCTTCCGTGTTGCCATTGTCTTCATCGGCCTTCGAAATGCCGTCGGTCGTCAGGCCGGTCGCTGCAATCCGGAAATCGCCAGCATCATTCGCATTGCTGATTGCCGCGCCGCCGCGCACTGTGTTGAAGGACCCGTACTCTCCGAAGACAGATCCCGAGAAACCTTCTGTTGGCCGTTTCGTGGTAATGGACACCACCCCGCCAATCGCGTCACTGCCCCACAGCGTGGATTGCGGACCTTTCAGCACTTCGATCCGCTCGATATTGTCCGTGTCGAGATAGGCGAAATTGTAGCCGCCGCCCGTTCCGGTCGGGTCGCTGACGGGCACGCCATCGATGAGGACAAGGGTCTGGTCCGAGGATGCGCCCCGAATGCGGACACTTGCGCTGCCGCCAAACGCGCCATTCTGGTTGATCGTCACGCCGGGCGCTGTTGCGACAGCGTCCAGGGCGAAATCGACGCCCAGTTCATCCATATCCTCGCTGGTGATCACTGAAACGCTGGAACCGATCTCGGTCAGCGTCTGGTCGAGGCGCGATCCATCGATGATGATCGTGTCCAGCCTTGTGTCTTCCTGCGGCGTCTCCTGCGCAACAGCCACAAGAGACGTGCCCATGGCGACAGCCCCCAGCAGGGCGGTTTTGTACAACATGTGTTTTCCTCGCATCCCAGCCGCCCGAATGGTGGATGCAGTTCATAACGACAATCTGGCCTCACCGGGGAACGGTGCGGACGGCCAGGCCCAAGGGTTCAGGTGTCGTTACGAAGGAGAGGCATCAGTGCCTTCCCGCCCGCTGAGAACTATTCCCGGCCTCCGGACGAACGACGCGATGGCAGGTCTCCTGGCTCACCGATCCGCGTCTCCGGCCGCCTTCCCAGAGCGATTGCTCCAGTGGCATCTTGGCCTTCAACTCCCGGCTCACAGTTGCGGGTACAGCGCCGAATTCTCATCGGCTTCCCTCTTAGCTTTCCTTGCAGAAAGCACCATCTGACGCTCGTAATGTTGCAAGCCCCTCGGGCTGTCAATACTGATGGCGCGGCAGGATGCGCGGCAAATTGGTCAGAAATCGACTCCGCGCTTGGCTTTCAATCCCGCCTTGAAGGGATGCTTGATCTCGACCATCTCGCTGACAAGGTCGGCATAATCGCAGAGCTCAGGCTTGGCGTCACGTCCGGTCAGGATCACACTGGTCTGGTCGGCCCGCGCCTTCAGGCTGTTCAGGACGGCCTCGGTCGACAGATAGTCATACCGCATCGCGATATTGATCTCGTCCAGCACGACCAGATCATGGGCGCCACTCGCCATCATCTCCGTCGCCCGCGCAAAGGCGGCTTCGGCCGCCGCAATGTCGCGCGCCTTGTCCTGTGTGTCCCAGGTGAAGCCTTCGCCCATTGTGTGCCAGTCCAGCTGGTCCGGGAATCTGCTGAAGAATTGCCGCTCGCCGGTGATCCACTTGCCCTTGATGAACTGGACCACGGCGACTTTCTGGCCCCAGCCCAGGGCGCGGGCGATCACGCCGAAGGCAGAACTCGACTTGCCCTTGCCATTGCCGGTATGCACCAGAACCAGCCCCCGGTCCGGCTCGCGGGCAGCCTCCGTTTTCTTGCGTTGCGCGGCCTGCAACGCCTTCATCTTTTCGGTATGGTCGGTGTCGTCCGTCATGTCGGGGCATTCCTTTCAGCGTGTTCGAGCAGCGTGACCTGACCGCCAAATGAGATCGTGCTGCGATAGTGATGCGCTCCGCCCAATGCCGCAAAGATCGCCTTGATCACACCGGCATGGGTCACCACCAGCGTGTGCTGGTCGGGCGCGTTCCAGTCGGTGATGGCAGAGTGCGTGCGGGCCGTCAGCGCCGCGACGCTTTCCCCGCCATGCGGCCGGGCGTCCAGAAAGTCTGCCGCCCAGGCGTCGAGTTCATGCCGGGGCAGGTCTGACCAGGCCTGCATCTCCCAACGTCCGAAATCCATCTCCACCAGCCGGTCATCATGAATGGGGGACAAGCCCGTCCGTTGTCCGACAAAATCGGCCAGACTTGCGCACCGGCGGAGCGGACTGGAGATGATGCGGTCGACGCCCGGCAATGTGTCCATGACCTGGCGGGCTTCCGCTTCGAAACTGGCGGCCAGCTCGAGATCGGTCCGGCCATAACAGATTCCGGCGGCCACATCGGGCGTTGTGTGGCGCAGCAGGGTCAGAGCCATGCGAGCACGCCGAGATAAAAGCCGATCTCGCTCGCCTGCTGCACCGCGCCGAGCGTGTCGCCGGTATGGCCGCCAAGCTTCGGTTCGAACATGAGCCGCATCGCGACATGCATGACACCCATCAGGGCCAGTCCGGAAACCAGTGCAATGGGCTGACACCAGATGAGACTGATTGAAACGGCTCCGAGCCCAATGACACTGGCCACACCGAGGCTTGCTGATGACAGTCCCTGCGAGACCGGTTTGCCTGTGCCTTCCTCCCGCACATAGCGGCTCGTGGCGATGACCAGCACCGCTGACAGGCGCGATGCACAATGCGCCAGCGGCAGGCTGGCAACAACCCAGAATGGCGGCATTGCGGCCAGGGCTGCCGCCTTTAGCGCCAGCGCTCCGATCAGGGCGGCTGCACCATAGGTGCCGAGCCGACTATCTTTCATGATTTCAAGGGATTGATCACGGTTCAGGCCGCCGCCAATGCCGTCGAACGTATCGGCCAGGCCGTCTTCATGGAATGCCCCGGTCAGCAACAGGCCGGCACAGGTCGCCACAATCACCGCAACCAGATGCGGCAGCGCCAGTGCCGCCAGCCAGTACGCCCCCGCGCTTGCGACACCGATCAAGAGGCCCACCAGCGGAAAGTAGCGCGGCGCGTCGGCCATCCGCCCGGCCGAGAACAGCCGATCCGTCCGCAGCGGCAGACGCGTCAGGAACTGCGCCGCCAGAACCAATTTGGCCCACTCGCCCTTCATGCCGGTCCGCTGACGCCAGCGCTTTCGAAGCTTGCCATGTCGCGCAGCATGTCGGCAGCTGCCCTGACCAGCGGGAAGGCCAGCAGGGCGCCTGTGCCTTCGCCCAGCCGCATGTCCAGCTGCAACAGGGGATCGGCGTCCAGCGCTGTCAGCACGCGCCTGTGGCCCGCCTCTGCGGATTGGTGCGCAAAGACCATGTTGGTCCGGCATTCGGGCGCGATCCGGACGGCGGCAAGGGCCGCGACCGATGCGATGAATCCATCGACCAGAACGATTCTGCCGGTTTCGGCAGCGCCCATCATGGCGCCGGTCATCATGACGATTTCGAACCCGCCAAAGTGCTGCAGCGCCGTATGGGCATCCAGATCCGGTCCCGTCCGCGCCGCCGCCTGTTCCAGAAGGGCGCGTTTCCGGTCCAGTCCGGCATCGTCCAGGCCTGTGCCCCGACCGGTCAGCGCGCTCACCGGTACGCCCAGGGTCTTGGCCGCCACCAGGCTCGCGGAGGATGTATTCCCGATGCCCATTTCGCCAAAACACGCCACGGCCACCTGACCCTCCCGGCCGAGTGTCATGCCGGCTGACAGGGCGGCGTCACACACGGCAGATGTCATGGCAGGGCCCTTGATGGCATTGGCGGTGCCGTCGCCCATGCGGCGCGGGATCAGGTCGGGATGCTCAATCGGCACACCCGCGACCCCGGCGTCCACGACCTGCACGTCGGCGCCGACGGAGCGTGCGAAGACATTGGCCGCTGCGCCGCCTGTCAGGAAATTGAACACCATCTGCCGGGTCACATCCTGGGGAAACGCCGAGACGCCTGCCTGGGCCATGCCGTGATCGGCCGCAAAGATCGTCAGGCGGCACGTATCTGCCCGCGGCATCAGGGTTCCCTGGATTTGCGCAATCCGGGCGGCCAGCGGCTCAATCGCCCCCAGCGCGCCCAGGGGTTTCGTCTTTCCATCAATTGCCGCTGCAATCCGGTTTTCCAGGGATGCATCGGTCTCTGGGGCTGACAGGGGCGGAGGGGAAGACATGCTGTGTTGGGTCCTGCATCGGGTCGGGTGCGGCAGGTTGTAGGCCGGGGCAGGGCCGCTTGTACAGGTGCGCCTCGACTGGCACGGGTTTTGCGTAGTTCCCGCAACAGGATCGGGTTGATCGGCCCTGTTTCATTCTAGGGAATTCGACACACATGCACGCTGTTGCGAAGCGCAAGATTCTGATGGTGGTTCATGGGCCGGGGCGGGGCCGTCATGTGCCAACAGGAGACGTTTTCCTCAAACGCCTCGTCGCCACCAATGATCCCCTGTTCCACGATATCCGCATTCATGCGACCTGCACCGGAACTCCGGACTTTTCGGATATCGGGACGGTGCTCTTCTGGCTCGGCGACCCCCTGAAGCAGAAATACCCGACCTGCTATCTCGATGCCATGGATATCGCAAAGGAAGCCGCCTTCCGGGGGCTCAAGGCGATCAACCATCCGGACGGGCTCAGCAACACCTCCAAGACCAGCCAGGCCCGCATATGGAACGAATGCGGCGTTCCCAGCGCCAATGTGGCTCCGGTCCAGGATATGTCACAGCTGACGGCAGCGATCGAAGCCATCGGCTATCCCTGCATTGTGCGCGGCGATGAAGAGCACGCGCAGAGGGATGTCGCGATCCTGCGTGACAAGTCGGATCTCGACAGGATGCCCCCGATCCGGAGCGGCGCCGCTGCAGTGTTGCGCATGCATGACATCCGTCAGGAGTATCGCGACAGCACGGCCAGATGCTCAGACCTCTTCCGGCGCTATCATCACAAGGCGCGCGCCTTCGTCTTCGGCGACCAGGTCATGGCCAGCCACCTGTTTTTCTCTGAGAGTCCGATTGTCGGCCTGTCGAACTGCCTGTTCACGCGCGAAGCCGGGCGGGTCCGATCGCTGGCGCGGAAGGCTGGATACAATGCGAAACTGCTAGATGAACTGATCGCGGTCGACCAGCAATACTTTGCGACCCCTGTATTCGGGCGGGCGGACCTCGTCGCTGCGGTGCGCGCGCTCGGCCTTGATTTCGCCGCTGTAGACTACAGCCTGCGCCCGAACGGGCAGGTGATCATCTGGGAGGCAAATCCCTATTTCTGGCTGCCTGACGGCGTGCAGAGCGTATTGTCGGAAGAAAGGCGGGCGGTCGACCGTGTGAACCGCTCCTTCGACTGGATGGCTACCTGCCTGAAGTCTTCCGCGGCACAGCAATCGCCGCTTTCAGTCGTGACCGCAATTCCTGCCTGAGCATGCCCGGATGACCTGACGGAGATATCGAATGTCCACTGACCCGATTGCCTCACAGAATGAGCGTGTCGACTGGGTCGATTATGCCAAGGGTATCTGCATCATCCTCGTCGTGATGATGCATGTGGTCTATGGCGTTGAGCATGTGCTGGACGGTCAGGGCTGGATGCACGCGGTCGTTGATTTCGCGCGTCCTTTCCGGATGCCGGATTTCTTCCTCGTCGCCGGTCTGTTCCTCAGCCGCAGCATTCACGGACCATTGCTGGATTATGTCGACCGCAAAGTGGTGCATTTCATCTATTTCTATGTGCTCTGGCTGGCGCTGCAATTCCCGGTCGTCGAGTACGAAACACTGGTGGCCCATCCGGCCTACGCCCTAAAGCTCTGGGCATTCAGCTTCATTGAGCCGTCAAATTCGCTCTGGTTCGTGCACATGCTGGCGATCTTCTACGTCGTCACGCGCCTTGTGCGGCATCTGCCGGTCTGGATGGTGTTTGCCGGCGCCTTCCTGCTGCAGTCCCTCTACCAGTTGGGCTTCATCGATACCGGCTTCAGCGTGATTGACCGGTTCGCCAATCGCTACGTCTATTTTTTCATGGGTTATGCTTTCGCCCCGCAGATCTTCCGGTTCGCCAGTCGGGCCGCACAAGCTCCGCTTGCCGGCCTGGTGGGCCTTCTTGTGTGGGCCGGGATGAATTGGTGGGCCGTCACGCTTGGCCTGCAAGAGGAATTCCTGACGAGCTTCCTGCTCGGCATGGCCGGCGCCACAGCGGTGTGCGTGGCCTCGGCCCTGCTGACCCGGTTCCGGATGGCGGACTTCCTGCGCTATTGCGGCAAGCACTCCATCGTTATCTATCTCAGCTTTGTCTTCCCATTGCTCGCCATCGAGCGGCTCGTCCTGCCGCACACGGGCGCGCTGTTCGGCGGGATCGGCTGGACCAGCGCTCTCACACTTCTGGTGGCGGTCGGCCTGCCGCTGGCCTTCCATGCGCTGATCCGCAACACGCCCTTGCGCATTCTGTACGAGCGTCCGGCATGGGCCAGCCTTGCCGGCAGCCGCCACGCCCGTCAGCGGGCTGCGCTGCCGGCGAAATGATCACACATTGAAGCGGAACAGCATCACATCGCCATCCTGAACGATGTAGTCCTTGCCTTCCGAGCGCATTTTCCCGGCATCCTTTGAACCGGCTTCACCGCCATGAGCGATGTAATCCGCATAGGCGACGGTTTCGGCGCGAATGAAGCCCTTCTCGAAATCGCCGTGGATGACACCGGCCGCCTTCGGGGCGGTCCAGCCCTTGCGGATTGTCCAGGCGCGGGCCTCTTTCGGGCCTGCCGTGAAATAGGTCTGCAGGCCCAGCAGCGTGTAGCCTGCATGGATCAGGCGCGACAGGCCTGGCTCTTCCAGGCCGAGCGTTTCGAGATATTCGCTGCGATCCGGCTCATCCAGCATCGCCAGTTCGGATTCAATCTGCGCGGAAATCACCACACAAGCTGCGCCTTCTTCTTTGGCGCGGGCCACAACCTGTTCTGAATAGGCATTGCCGGTTGCGGCGCTTTCCTCATCGACATTGGCGACAAAAAGGACCGGCTTCGACGTCAGCAGCTGCAGCATGTTCCAGGCTTTGAGATCATCCTTCGGAACATCGGCGCGGCGGGCCGGGCGCCCATTCGTCAGTTCATTGAGGGCCAGATCGATCAGGGCAACCTGGGCCTTGGCTTCCTTGTCGCCGGAATTGGCCTTCTTGATGACGTTGGCCTTGCGCTTTTCCAGGCTCTCCAGGTCCGCCAGCATCAGCTCGGTCTCGACGACTTCGAAATCGGCTATCGGATCCACCTTTCCGCTGACATGCGTGATGTCGTCATTCTCGAAACAGCGCAGCACATACAGGATGGCATCCGTCTCGCGGATATTGGCCAGGAACTTGTTGCCAAGGCCTTCACCCTGCGAGGCACCCTCGACCAGTCCGGCAATGTCGACAAAGTTCATGCGAGCCGGAATGATCTCCTTCGAACCTGCCACTTCCGCCAGCTTCTTGAGGCGCGGTTCCGGAACGGCCACTTCGCCGACATTCGGCTCAATGGTGCAAAAGGGATAGTTCGCTGCCTGCGCAGCGGCGGTTTGAGTGAGCGCGTTGAAGAGCGTGGATTTGCCCACATTGGGAAGTCCCACGATGCCGCATTTGAAGCCCATGCCGGTCTCCTCGATAACTGGTTCGCCGCGCAACTAGCCGTATTCTCAGCCGAAAAACAGCCCGATTAGTCGCCTGAAAGCGGAATTGGGTGGAATGTTAAGGGTCTATGAGTATGCTTGGCCGGTTACTTCAAGAGGTGGCGCGCACATGGCGTACGATGTTTTTCTTGTATCTGCGATTGAAGACCGGGACATGGCCAAGCTGGTCGCCCGCCGGTTGCGGTCGCTGAAGTTCAAGGTCTGGTTCGACCAGAAGCAGACTGACATGACTTTCGACGCCAAGGATGCCCGCAATGCCGGAAACTCCAAATACATGCTGGTCATGTGGTCCGAACATGCCGTGAAGAGCGACTGGGTGCGCGCGGCGGCATCTGTCGGTCATTCCCGGCCGGGCATGCTGGCTCAGGTCAGCCTCGACAAGACCATCCCATACGAGCCGTTCAAGAGCGACAAGCGCTTCTCGATCGAGGGCATGACCTCCCGCAAGATGCCGGAAGGCTTCTACAAGGTGGTCGAGGAACTGGGCGCGCGTGACGGTCGCTCCGATCTGCGCCAGTGGATGGGATTCGGCTCCAAGGATGAAGAGGCCCGCGAAGACTGGCTCGCCGCGCACCCCGATGATCCTCTTGCCATCGATGCGAAGAAAAAGCGTGAGAAGGCGATGGGCATCAAGCCTGCGCCCGCCGCCGAAACGGCCAGCGCCGCCGCGCTGGCGAAGGCTTCAGTCAAGCCCGCCACGACGGCAACCTTGTCCGCCAGCCGTCCCGCCCGTTCTGTCGGCGAACCGGAAAAGCCGGACCTCGGCATGGGATGGGGGACAATCGCGGCGGTTGCTGCGGCCGTGTTCGCCATGTTCCTGCTCAGCTGGATCTTCCGGTCGCAGACCATCACCGCACCGGTTCAGGCGGCTGCGCCGGGCGTCGGCAATGCCTACACGCTAACCGAAGCCTGCCCGGCGGGTGAGGTTCCTGCCTCGCTGCTCCGCGTGCTGGAACCCGGCCCAATCGTCAATGACACGGACGCGCCGGCACCGCAGGACTAGGTCAGGCAAAAACGGCAATCGTCTGGCGACCGATCATCACGGGGTCGCCGGATGTGTTCCACAAAGTCATGGCCTGGCTGTTGTAGCCATCCTTGGAGGCCTCCGCGACGTGTCGCGCGAGGAACCAGCCATCCTCGGTCTGGATATCATCGGTGAGGAACTCGGCCATCCAGGTCATCGAACTGATGCGGGCAGGCTCGCTCAGCATGGCCATGGCAGCAGGGGGTGGCGCGTCGGCCAGCGCCAGCACGGACAGGGCATCCGGCGCCACCGAACCATCCTTGTGACGCATCCAGAGCGACATGTCGGCCTCCGCCGCGCCGGACATGGGCGGCTTTCCCTGGGCGAGGCGCATGTTGAAGTTTCGCGTGAACGCCGGCCGTCGCGGCGAGTCGCCGAAGAAGGACACGGTTTCCTCTGGTGCCGATACGGCCGGTGCGGGCAGGTGGGCGAAGTTCAGCCGCGACTCCCTATGGGTTCCGAATGCAAAAATGGCTTCCGCCGCGACGCCTGTTTCACCCATCATGCGCACGCTGGTGAACACGGTGTTCTTGCCTTCGCGCAGCAGGGTGGCCGTGCACTCGACATCGCCGGATACCGGTCCGACAAACGCGATCTGCGCCGAGCGGATCGGGCGTTCGCCGGAGGTCGGCATGGCGGCTTTCAGGCAGAGGGCCGATGTCAGGCCGCCATACGTGGTGCGCCCCTGCATCCAGGTTTCCGGGACATGAAACGCCATTGTGTGCGCGCCCGTCTGTCTGCTGCCTTCAATGAGCGTCTCGAAATCCATGGCCACCTCCTTGGGATACTCTGCGCATTCATACTCAGTTCCGGAATGGAACCAACTCGTGACGCGAGGTCACGCGACAAGAAAAAGCGCCCCGGCCAGTGACCGGGGCGCTGGATGATCTCTATGGGTCAGCCTAGTGCTGGCTTTCCGGCGTGGTGACCTTCAGCCCGTCCAGTTCATCCGAAACGGTGATCTGACAGGACAGGCGGGAATTGTCCTGAACGTTTTCAGCGAAGTCGAGCATGGATTTCTCCATCTCTTCCTGCTCGCCGACCTTGTCCATGAAGGCCTGATCCACGTAGACATGGCACGTGGCACAGGCGCAGGCGCCGCCGCAATCGGCATCAATTCCGGGAATGGAATTCTTGATCGCCGCTTCCATCACGGTTTCGCCATTCTGGGCCTCAACGACACGTTCCGTGCCTTCGTGGTCGATATAGGTAATTTTCGCCATTTGCGGGTTTCTCTCCTTCACGCTGCCACTGCGTTAGCGGCAATCTCTTTCATGGGTGTTGACGTGTCTGCAAGAATGTCGGCCGAGAGTTTCGCGCCGGCCATGATCAGCTTCTTCGAGGCCAGGAATTCCGGAGGACTGTTGACGGCGTCTACAGCGATCAGCGTGCCATTCTTCAGATAGAAGGCCGCAAATTTCCGGTCGTCCGGCGAGCCGCGCACCACGATTTCGTCATGACCTTCGCTCAATCCGGCAATCTGCAGCTTCAAATCGTACTGGTCAGACCAGAACCAGGGGCAATCCTCCACCGGTCGCGGCTTGCCGAGAATGGCCGCTGCGGCCAGCTTGCCCTGTTCGATGGCGTTGTGGACACTTTCCAGTCGGCCCGACCGGCCGAAATGCACGAGCGGGCGGCTGGCACAGTCACCGGCCGCAAAGATGCGCGGATCGGACGTGCGGGCGTCACGGTCGACCAGGATGCCATTCTTGCAGGCGATGCCGGCGTCCAGCGCCAGATCCTCATTCGGCAGGATGCCGATGCCGACCAGAACAATGTCCGCATCGATGCGTGTGCCGTCGCTGAGAATGGCACCGGTCACGGCGCCGTTTTCGCCTTCCAGGCGCGACAGGCTGGTTTCGGTGCGGATATCGACCCCCCGGCGACGATGCTCCGTTTCGTAGAATTCGCTCATCAGCGGGCTGGTCACGCGGGCGAGCACGCGCGGGGCCATTTCGAGCACCGTTGCCTTCAGGCCCATCTGCTGGGCCACTGCCGCAGCTTCCAGCCCGATATAACCGGCACCGACAATCACAATCGAGCGTTCGGCCACCATTTGGGGCCGGATGCGCTCGACATCGGCAAGGCTGCGCAGGGCATAAACATGATCCAGGTCCGCGCCCTCGATCGGCAGGTCCCGCGGGCGCGACCCGGTCGCCAGGATCAGGGCATCATAGTCCAGATGACCACCATGCTCGATCTCGACGATCCGCCGGGTCCGGTCGATACGCGTGGCCCGGGTCGACAGGACCAAATCGACCTTGTTGTCCTCATACCAGGCAGCGGGCTTGAAATAGAGCCGTTCCTCGGCGAACTCGCCCTTCATGTAGGCCTTGGACAGCGGCGGGCGCTGGTAGGGCAGGGCGGCTTCTTCGCCCACAAGGGTCAGCTCGCCCGCATAGCCGCCCATGCGCAGCGACTGGATGGCCTGAGCTGCGGCCTGTCCGCCGCCGATCACGACGATCTTCTGTGCGTCTGAAAGATCCAAGAGTCCGCGTCCCTGTCTTCGCCCTGCGTCAATTCGTGACGCTAGCGTCATTTTTTGCTGTTTACGGCAGTCTGCCTGCTCCTGCAAGGCATGTCACCACGCGTTTTGCCGCAATTTCGTCAGGAAACGATGGTGTGACAGCACGGTGTCCACTAAGCCTGACCCAATGACCTGCGTTTACCGACTCGACGATGAAACCCGCACACTCGCCTTTGGCGCAGCCATTGCGGCCCTGCTGACTCGTGGCGATGTGCTGGCACTGCATGGTGGCTTGGGGGTCGGCAAGACCACGTTCGCGCGAGGGCTCATCCAGGCGCTGCTGCCGGATACCGGAGAGGTGCCCAGCCCGACCTATACGCTGGTGCAGGCCTATGAGGGGCCGGATTTTCCAATCTGGCATTTTGACCTCTACCGGCTGGAATCGCCTAACGAGATGGAGGAAATCGGCTGGCAGGAAACGGCGGACGGTGTGGCGCTGGTCGAATGGCCGGACAAGGCTGGCCAACATCTTCCCGCATGGCGGCTCGACCTGCTGTTCGGGTTCGAGGGAGACCACCGGACCGTAACGCTGGAACCTCATGGCGAAGACTGGCAAACACGTATCGATGCATTCCGATTCTGATCCTCGCGAACCGGTCATTTCTGCCTTTCTGGCCCGACATGGCTGGGCGGATGCTGCGCGCCAGTCGCTCGGTCAGGACGCGTCGACCCGGCGCTATCTCCGGCTGACCCGGCCCGGCGGAGAGACCACCCTCCTCATGGATGCGCCGCGCATCGAAGCGGACCCCTGTCCGCCCGACGCTGATGACGCGACCCGGAACGCCATGGGGTGGAACGCGCAGACACGGCTTGCGGCCTCGCGCGTCGATGCCTTCGTGCTGATCGCCAATCATCTGCGCGCCCTTGGCTTCGAAGCGCCTGAAATCCATGCGCACGATACCGCCCAGGGGCTCGCCCTGATCGAGGATTTCGGCGATGGACGGGAACTGGCGCGCGCGATCGAACGGACACCGGACATCGAGGTGCCTGCCTACACGCTGGCGGCCGGCATGCTGGCCCGCCTGCACAAGGCGCCGGCCCCGGACAGCATCACGCATGCAGGCGAAACCTGGCCGATCCTCGAATTCGACCGGCTCGCCCTGGCCACGAATGCAGACCTCTATGCCGACTGGCTGCCCGTGGAGGCTGGCGGGGCCGCACTTTCCGGCGCGCGGCGGTCCCGGTGGGAGGCCGAGCGTGACGCCCTGATCGAACAGGCCATGTCCTTTCCGCGCGACTTCACGCTCAGGGACTATCATGCCGAGAACCTGCTCTGGCTGGGGGACAACCGGATTGCGCTGCTGGATTTCCAGGATGCCGTGCGCGGCTGGGACGCCTGGGACATGGCCATGTTGACCCAGGATGCGCGCCGTGAAGTGTCCCCGGCGGCCTCGGAGGCCGCGATACGGCACTATCTCGACGAAACCGGGAAAGAGCGTGATGCCTTCGAAGAACGTCTGGCGGTCATTGGCGCCCTGAATGCCCTGCGTATTGCCGGCGTGTTCTCACGGCTTCAGCATCGTGACGGCAAGGCGCGCTACGGCCTGTTCCAGCCGCGTCAGTTGAAACTCCTGGCGCGCAACCTGTCACATCCGGCACTGGTACCGATGGCGGCGTTCGTGCGGGAAACCACACCATTCGTGTTTGAGGAAAGCTGATGGCGCAGGATATTCCGCATACGGCAATGGTACTTGCGGCGGGCCTCGGCACGCGCATGCGGCCGCTCACGGAGACATGCCCGAAACCGCTGATCGAGGTTGGCGGCAAGCGCCTCATGGACCGGATGATCGATCCCCTGATCGAGTCGGGCGTGAAGCGGATTGTCGTGAACGTGCACTGGCTGGCCGATCAGGTCGAAGCTCACATGGCCGGTATCCAGGGGGCGGAGGTCATCGTGTCCGACGAGCGGGGGGAAGTGCTCGAAACGGGCGGAGCCCTTGCCAAGGCGGCGCCGCTGCTCGGCGACGATCCGGTCTTTGTCGTCAATACCGATGCGTTCTGGGGACGGGGGGATTCTGCTCCCTTCCTGGCGCTCGCGGACGCATTTGATCCCCAGCGCATGGATGAGCTTCTCCTTCTGGCAGATACTCAGCGCAGTCTGGGGTATGGCGGGGCTGGCGATTTCCTTCGGGCCGACGATGGCCGTCTGACCCGACGCGGCGACAATCCGGCCGCGCCCTGGGCTTATGCAGGGGTGCGCATCCTGCAGCCACAGGCTTTCGCCGGACTTCCCGTGGAACGTTTCTCCGTCGCCTGGCGGATCTGGGGGCCAATGGTCGAGGCAGGACGCCTGCATGGCCTGCCGCTTGATGATTTCTGGCTGCATGTGGGGGATCCCGGCGCGCTGGATGACGCCGAAATGTGGTTGCGCTGCCATGGTGCCTGACCTGCCCCTGTTCGGTCCGCAATCGCCGAAGGTCTGGACCATCCCCCCGGGTGAGAATTTCCTGAAATGCCTGGCTGAGGAATTGTCGCGTGCGGTCGGCCTGGCTCAGCATCCGGACGCATTGGCAGACGCCGTCATCTATGTGCCCAACCGCCGGTCTGCCCGGGAACTGTCGGCGGCCCTGTATCTGGCGGCCGGGGAGACCCCCATCCTGTCGCCGGATATCCGCGCCATGGGCGATCTGGAGAGCGATGAAGCTCCGCCGGTCGCCGAATTTTCGATGACGGATCTGCCGCCCGCCCTATCCCCGGCGCGGCGGCTCGGGACGCTGGCATCCTTGGTGCAGGCCTATTACCGCCAGACCTCCGGCATGGAGATTCCTCCTTCTTCCGCGCTGGCGGCAGCGAATGAGTTGGCACGGCTTCTGGATCAGGCGCATCTCAGTCCGGATGCGGACTGGTCCGGTCTGCCGGACCTGGCGCGGGATGCCGATCTGGCAGAGCATTGGTTAAACTCTGCCAAATTCCTCGAAATCGTTACCGAGGCCTGGCCGAAATGGTTGGACGAACAGGGCGTGACGGATCCGTTGCAGCGCCGCTTCCAGGCGGCACAGGCCACGGCTTCTGCATGGCTTGCCAATCCGCCGGACGCGCCGGTGATCATCGCCGGCTCGACGGGGGCAACCCCGGCCGGACGGGAATTGATGAAGGCGGCCCGTGAATTGCCAAAGGGGCTGATCGTCCTGCCAGGTCTGGACCGTGCCGTTGCGGAGGATCAGCAACTCGCCATCCGTTCCGAGGTTGGACACCCGCAGAACGCGCTTTTCCACACACTTGAGGCGTTGGGGGTCACGCCGGAACAGGTTGCCGAATGGCCCGGCATCACCACCGGCCCCGCACGGGCGGCGCGCCGACGCATGATTCTGGAGGCTCTCGCACCGGCAGACGCGACGGCCGATTGGCGCGACACGCTGGACCAGCTTGCCGCTGGCGCGGGTGCCGATGTGAAAACATTTGCCGCTCAGGCTTTGGAGGGACTGACCCTCCTCGAGGCGGCTGATGAGGCCACAGAGGCCAGCATGATTGCGCTGCTCATGCGCCAAACGCTTGAAACGGAAGGGCGATCGGCTGCCCTTGTCACGCCGGATGCCGGCCTGGCGCGGCGGGTATCGTCGCAATTGCGGCGATGGAACGTCAGTGTGCCACCCTCGGCCGGGATTCCTGTCGGGCGGACGGCAGCTGGCAGCTTTGTGGGCCTGTGCGCCAAATGGGCGGTCGACCCCGGTGATCCGATCCTGATTGCCTCGGTTCTGACACATGAACTGGCTGCGCCCCTCGAAGGTCTGGCGGATCTCGAAATCCACTTTCTGCGAGGGCCGCGCCGCTGGACATCCCTGACGGAATTGGTCGAGAGCATTCGAACCCGCCATACGATCCAGCCTTATCCTCAGTTCACGCCGGAAGATCAGACAGCCGCCATCGACTTGGTCGAGGGTCTTATCCAGCAGTTCGAAGCGGCGGACGCCGATCTCAGCGGTCAAGAGGCCGTGCCGGGAGCCGACGCGATCGAGCGCATCGCCGCGCTGGCAGAAGCGGTCAGTGAAACTCCGATGCCGTGGGCCGGAGAGGATGGCGCAGCCACCAGTCGGCTGCTCGAATTCATCCGGGAGGTTTCGCAGTCGCTTGGCCCGATGCGGCCTGCCGCCTTGGCCGATCTGGTCAACTCCCAGGCGGCGCAGATGACCGTCAGCTTCGGGGAAGCGGAACACCCATCCCTGTCGATCTGGGGGCCGCTCGAAGCGCGTCTGCAGACGGCGGACCGCGTCATTCTGGCCGGATTGAACGAGGATGTCTGGCCAAAACGTCCGGCGCCGGACGCCTTTCTCCCGCGTCATTTCCGGGCACGGCTTGGTCTGGGGGACCCTGAAGAACGCATGGGGCTGGCTGCCCACGACTTCGCACAGCTGGCCTGCGCCCCGGATGTCACGCTTGTCTATTCCGCCCGGCGCAATGATGCCCCGGCTGTGGCATCGCGCTGGGTCTGGCGCCTGAAGACATTGACGGAAGGTGCACTGGAAGGCGACGCTGCCAAACACTTTGCGCCGCACGCCTTTGATCCGCTCGCCCTGGCAGAGGCCTTGAAGATCAGCAATATCAACGGCGCTCCGGTCGGCTTCAGTGCCGAGCCGACCCCATCGGCGAGACCGGAGGGCTGGCCATCGCGCCTGTCGGCGACGCGGGTGGATCTGCTGCAACGCGACCCCTACGCGCTCTGGGCGGAGCAGGTGCTGGGCCTGTCGACACTTGATGCGCTCGGCGACGAACTCGGCCCGGCGCCGCGGGGCACCGCAATCCACAAGGCGCTCGAACTGTTTGAAGAGGATGGCGGCGCAAAGACTGCCGAACGCCTGATGGAATTGCTGGCGCAGGAATTGCGCCGCGTTGGCGAGCCTGCCGACGCCTGGGCAGCGCGCGAGGCGGTCTGGGCCCGAACCGTGGACTGGTACCTCAACTGGCGCAGTCTGCGAGACACGTCCGGCGGCCGGTTGAAACAGGAAGTCCGGGGCAAGATCGAATACTCCATCGCATGCCACCCCTTCACCCTGTCTGCCACGGCGGACCGGATCGAGCGCACCGCGACGGGCGACCTTGTCATCGTGGACTTCAAGACCGGTAATCCCCCAAAGGACAAGGAAGTCGCTACAGGCCTCAGCCAGCAAATGCCCTTGCAGGCGCTGATCGCGCAGAAGGGCGGCTATGACAGCGTGCCGGCGGCGCGCGTGGACCAGCTCCACTATGTGGCCTTCAAGGCAAAGCCAGACGCGTTCAGCCTCGGCGGCAAGCACAATCTGCCGGTCGAGCCTGCCGAGATGGCCGATCTTGCCGAGGCCGGCCTGTTGCGCCTGGTCGAGGCCTATCGTGATCCCTCGGCCCGCTTCCTGTCGGCGCCGCGTGTGAAATTCGTCAAATACGACAATGGGTACAATCTCCTGGCCCGGCGGGCCGAATGGGCTGGCGACACGGAAGACGGGGAGGGAGCAGATGGTTGATGTGAGCAATCCTGTCATCCCGCCGGATACGGACGAGTACCGCCGGGCCAATCTTGCGCAGATCGTATCGGCAGATCCGGCCCGGCCGGTCTTCGTCATGGCCAATGCCGGAAGCGGCAAGACCAAGGTGCTGATCGACCGTGTGGCCCGGCTGCTCCTGCGGCGCGCCGATGGACGGCCCGGGGCCGCGCCGGATTCCATCCTGTGCATCACCTATACAAAGGCGGCTGCCAACGAGATGCTGTCGCGCCTGTTCCGCACGCTCGGTAAATGGTCGATCATGCGGGACGAGAAACTGCGGGAGGAATTGTCCCGTCTCGAGGGGCGCGCGCCGGACTCCTATGCAACCGACGATCTTCGTGCCGCGCGGGCGCTGTTCGCGCGCGCTCTGGAAACGCCCGGCGGTCTGCGGATCGAGACCATCCATGCCTTTTGTGCCCGCATCCTGCGCCGCTTCCCGCTGGAAGCCGGGGTCCTGCCGGGATTTTCCGAGATCGAGGAAGACGAAGCCCAGGCGATCTGGGCGACGGTCCGGGCCGACGCAGTGCTGAAGGCGCGTCGGGACGCCCCGGATGCGCTGGCAGTCCTGGCGCTCGAAGGCGGTCATGACGGCGCGGATGCCGCGCTCGACGCGATGCGCCATCGTGCCCATGCCTTCCTGGAATTCGCCGCGGCGAACGCATATGAGCATGATCGGATGCGCGGGGCTCTCATCGAGGAACTCAATGCGCCGGAGTCCGGTCCGGCTGACATCATTGAACAGGCCATGGGACCGGACATGCCGGAAGGCGCGCTGCGCGAAGCGCTGATCAGCCTGCGGGCATCCGGCAAGCGGGACGACACGCGCACGGCCAATGCGCTTGAAGCCGCGCTTCATGAAACCGATCCGGAGCGGCGCTGGGACTGCTACAAGGGGGCCTTCTTCGGCGCGCAGGGCAATCCGTACAAATCGCTTTTCAATGCCGAAGCTGGCAAGGATGCGAACGTCGTCGCCCTGTTCGGAACGAAGGACGAGATCGGGTCCGAGGTTCTGCGGGTCCACGATGTGTCGGCCCGCCTGAAGCTTGCCGCAGCGGTCGAACGCACCACGGCGCTGATCCGGGTCGGGTTGAGTGCCCTGATCGCATACCAGGATGAAAAGCGGCGGCGCGGCGCGCTCGACTTTGACGACCTGATCCGCAAGACACGGGACCTGCTGACCCGGACCGGCATGTCAGACTGGGTGCTCTACAAGCTTGATGGCGGCATCAGCCACATCCTGCTGGACGAAGCACAGGATACCAGCCCCGAACAATGGCAGCTGATCAATGCGCTGACCGAAGAATTCTTCTCCGGCGAAGGGGTCGAACGCCAGCAGGATCCGCGCACCCTGTTCGTCGTGGGCGACCAGAAACAGTCCATCTATTCTTTCCAGGGCGCCGAACCCGCCCAGCTGCGGGCGCAGGAACAGGCCTATATCGCCAGGGACGAATCCGTCCTTTCGCAGACAATGGAGATGTCGTTCCGCTCGTCGCCACAGATCCTCGATTTCGTTGACACGGTCTGGAACAGCGCGCCTCCGGTCAACATTGCCTCGGGCGACCAGCCTCCGCTGACAGCCGATGCGGTCAAGCATACTGCGCGCCGCGCAAACCAGCCCGGCCTCGTCGAGCTTTGGCCGGTCGATCCGCGCGACGAGGACGAGGATGCCGACGCCTGGTCGCGTCCGGTGAACGCGCTTCGGTCGAGTTCTCCGAAAGCGCAACTGGCAACGCGCTTGGCGAAACATCTTGCTGACAGGGTGAAACAGGGTGACACGGTCTGGGAAGAATTGCCCGACCGCAGCTGGCGTCGCCGTGCCATGCGTCCGGAGGACATCCTGATCCTGGTGCGCGGCCGCACCGGCGGCCTGTTCGAAGCGATGATCTCGGCGCTCAAGGCCGAAGGCCTGCCCGTAGCCGGGGCAGATCGCCTGAAACTGACGGACCATATCGCGGTGCAGGATTGCCTCAACCTGATGCGGTTCGCGCTTCTGCCGGAACGGGATCTGACGCTGGCGGAAATCCTGCGGGGCCCGTTTGTTGGTCTGGTGGACGATGATCGGTATCTCTTTCCACTCGCATCCGGACGGCGAAAGGGCGAAAGCCTCTGGTCACGGGTCCAGGCAAGCCGCGATCCCGATGTGCGCGCCGCGGCGGCGTTCCTGTCGGGCCTGCGGGACAACCGCCACGCGCCGCCCTATGAGTTCCTGTCGGGCGTGCTGGATGTGCCCGGACCGGACGGCCTGACGGGTTGGGACAGGATTAATGCCCGGCTGGGAACGCCCGCGCATGATCCGGTCGAGGCGCTCCTGTCCCGCGCGCAGGGATTCGATGCGGCCGAGCCCTCTTCGCTGCAGGCCTTTGTCGCAGAGATGGAAGCCAAACTTGTCGAGATCAAGCGGGACCTCGCCGCCCCCGAAGGCCAGGTGCGCGTGATGACCGTGCACGGCGCCAAGGGGCTGCAGGCGCCGGTTGTCGTCCTGCCGGACATGACCGCAGGCCCGAAGACCGTCTCGTCCACCATGTTTACCGTGAACAATGTGCCGGTCTGGTCACCGCGCAAGGATGCCGACGTACCGGAGACGGAACTCGAACGGGCTGTTGCCAATGCCAAGGCCGAAGAGGAGTTTCGACGCTTGCTCTATGTGGCTCTGACCCGGGCCCAGGACCGGCTCATTCTGGCCGGTCACTGGCACGGTGCACGCCCACCCGGCTATCATGATCGCAGCTGGTACGCCCTCTGTGATGCCGCCATGAACCGTCTGGCTGTGGAGCCGGACGAGGACGGGATCCGCTGCTTCGGTGATCTCCCGCCCAGACTTGTTGCGGCGGCGAGCGGATCGGCGGAGCCCGCCGGATTGCCCGACTGGGTCTTCCGGGCGCCGACCGAGCCGGCGGACCGGCGCCGCTTCGGGGCGCCGTCCAGCCTCCTGGACCGGAAAACCCCCGTACTGGCACCCTTTAGCGAGGTCCGCCAGGAACGTCTTCAGCGCGGCCGCATCATTCATGCCCTGCTGGAATACCTCCCGGCTTTGCCACTGAATGCGCGTGAAGGCGCGGCGGACCGCTACCTGTCCCGCCTGCCGGACCTGGAGGACCCAGACCGGCAGGAGATGAAGGCGGCGGTCTTCGGCATTCTGGACGCACCGGACATGCAGCGCCTCTTCCAGGCCGGCGGCCGCGCGGAAGCCGCCATTGTCGGTTCAGCGCCGGAACTGCCGGATGGGCTGATCGTGAATGGCCGGGTCGACCGACTGGTGGTGACGCAGGACGAAGTCCTGATCGTGGATTTCAAGACCGACCAGCCCGCCCCGGACAGTCCGGAACAGGTGGCAGACTCCTATCGGGCCCAGATGGCGGCCTATTGGGCCGTGCTCCGCCGGGCCTATCCGGGCCGCACCGTGCGCACCGCCCTGTGCTGGACCGACGGGCCACGCCTCATGTTCCTGCCGGAGGATATGTTGTTAGAAGCCCTAAAGGGTGCGCAGAGGGTGGTTTGACTTCGCCCCAGAGTCCCTATGTATGATCCAACGCAAACAGAAGCATGAAGGAGCCAAGACATGGCTGCGGTAGATGTTACGGATGATGATTTCGACACGGTGATCGGCGAGTCCGATGTGCCGGTCGTGGTGGATTTCTGGGCCGAATGGTGTGGGCCGTGTAAACAGATGTCCCCGCACATTGACGCCGTTTCCGAGGAACTGGCCGGGCAGATCAAGGTTGCCAAGGTCAATGTAGACGAGAACCCTATGGTGCCATCGAAGTATGGTGTGCGTGGCATGCCCACGCTGATGATCTTCAAGGACGGCAAGGTGGCCGCCACGCATCTCGGCGCGATGAGCAAGCAAGCCATTTCCGACTGGATCAAGCAGAGCGTCTGAACCCGCGCCTGTTTTGGAAACTGCAGAAACGCCGGCGTCTCCGCCGGCGTTTTTCGTATCAGGCGGCCTGTGAGGTCAGCGCGATGAAGACGTCCTCCAGGTCCGGCGCCTCGGTTACCAGGTCGCCGATGCCGATGCCGTTCGCCCGCACCGTTTCCAGCAGGCGGCCGATGCCTGTTTCGCTGGTGCGGAACGTAATTGCCAGGTCACCATCAGGCCGCAACGTGGCGTCCAGGCCGGTCAGTGCCTCGGGCACCTGGGCCAGCGGCTCTTTCGGCGTGATCACCAGAGTTTTGTAATCAAGGCGCGAGAGCAGGGTCGGTGTCGGTTCGCAGGCGACGATCTCGCCATGGTTCACGATGGCAATCGAATCGCACAGCTCTTCGGCTTCTTCCAGATAATGCGTTGTCAGGATGATGGTGGTGCCATTGTCGTGCAGTTCGCGCACATAGGTCCAGAGGGACCGGCGCAGTTCCACATCGACGCCCGCCGTCGGTTCGTCCAGGATCAGGACCGGCGGATTGTGCACAAGGGCCTTGGCCACCATCAGGCGGCGTTTCATCCCCCCGGACAATTGCCGCACATAAGCGTCCTTCTTGTCATCCAGCCCCACAGCCGTCAGGATTTCGAGGCTGCGCCGCTCCGATTTCGGCACGCCATAGAAGCCGGCCATCAATTCCAGCATTTCCAGCGGGGTGAAGAAGGGATCGGCCACGATTTCCTGGTTCACGACACCAATTGCGGCGCGGCTCTGCCGGGGGTACGCGTCAATGTCGAGGCCCCAGATGCTGGCCGAGCCGGAGGATTTGTTCACCAATCCGGCGAGAATATTGATGAAGGTCGATTTGCCGGCACCGTTTGGTCCCAGCAGCCCGAATATCGATCCGCGCGGAATCTGCAGGTTCAGGCCCTTGAGTGCGTGTTTCTCGGGCATCTTGCCCGAAGCGCGGTACGTTTTCTGGAGGTTGGAGACTTCAATGGCGAAGTCTGGGGCAGGTTTGCTGGACGACATGCAGGGGCCTTTTCACTCTGTCCATTCGATCTTGCGCCGGTCGGCGGTGCGATCTAGGTAGGGCCATGGGGCACGGGTAACAACCATGCCGACGAAATTGCAGATGGAATCACAAGCCATGTCTACCAAGCGCGACGTGTTCGACCCGCCGGAAATCTCAATGGTGACGAGCCATAAGGTGTCGTGCAATGGCGGCGGCGGGGCATTGGGCCATCCGCGCGTCTGGTATGAAATGGGCGATGATGATTTCGTCGAGTGCAAATATTGTGACCGGCGATTCGTTTTGATCGGCGGCAAGCAAGACCCATCGCGCGCGCGATGATCTGCGGGGGGTGACGAGCGGGGTGTCCGAATGCGCGTCCTGATAGCAGGCGGAGGCATTGGAGGCCTGACGGCAGCGCTGGCGCTCGAGCATTTCGGACACGACGTTCAGGTTTTTGAACAAGCTGGCATTCTTGATGAGGTCGGGGCCGGTATCCAGCTCAGCCCCAATGGCGTGCATGTCCTGTCCCGGCTCGGCGTTTCCGCACGCGTTCTGAAAGACGCCTTCCGGCCGAAAGCCCTCGAGATGCGGCTGGGTCGCAGCGGTCGCCGTCTGTTCGATATTCCGCTCCGCCGCGCAGCCATCAATCGGTGGGGCGCTGACTATCTTCACGTTCACCGCGCTGACCTCGTTCAGGCGCTGCACGATTCTCTCGTCGCACGGGCCCCCCAGGCGGTAAGTCTCGGCCGGAAAGTGGTTGGCTATGAACAGTCGGAAACGGGTGTAGTCGCGACTCTTGATACGGGGGAGCGCGTTCTCGGCGATGTTCTGCTGGGCGCAGACGGCATTCATTCGGTCGTCCGTGCGCAGATGTTGGGAACGGAGGCGCCACGCTATACCGGCATGACGGCATGGCGCGCCATCGCACCGGTATCGGATCTCGCCAATGGTGCCCCGCCTCCCAATGCAACCGTATGGACCGGCAGCCGCCGACACGCCGTCACCTATCTGCTGAGAGGCGGCAGTCTGGCCAATTTTGTCGGCGTGGTCGAGCGCAAGGCCAAGCATGTCGAATCCTGGACAGAGCAGGGGTCGCGCGAAGATGCGCTGGCCGACTTCCAGCGCTGGCACCCGGCCGTAACAGATATCATCGAAGCGGCGCCCGTGCTGCACCGCTGGGCACTTTATGATCGTGACGAGTTGCCGAAATGGCGGGACGGACGCGTTGTGTTGATGGGAGATGCCTGCCATCCCATGTTGCCTTTTCTGGCCCAGGGGGCGGTGATGGCGATTGAGGACGCCTATGTTCTTGCCCGCGAGCTGTCCGAAGCCGCGACGGTTCAGGATGCCCTTGCGAACTACGAATCCGTTCGAAAGCCGCGCACCAGTCGGGTGCAGGCCGGGGCGCGGGAGAATGCGCGATTGTTTCATCGCAGCAACCCGGTGACGCAAATGTCGACCTATGGCCCGATGTGGATGGCGGGCCGGATGATGAAGGGTTTCATCCACAGCCGAAATGACTGGCTGTATGGTCATGACGTGACGGTGGCCTGACGGGCGTCTCGCTTGTCACGCCCGGTCAAAGCGGGCATCACAAGTTCCAATTGTAACAGTATCGGGCCTGCATGCTTTCCGTTCTTGATCTCTTTCGCGTGGGCATCGGCCCGTCCAGTTCCCATACTGTTGGCCCAATTCGCATTGCCGCACGATTTGTCGAGCAACTGGCTGGTCAGGCTGGGGCGGTCGCGCGCGTCGAAGTGGAGCTGCAGGGGTCGCTGGCACTGACAGGGGAAGGGCATGCCACGCCCAAGGCGGCCATGCTCGGCCTTGCGGGATTCGAGCCGGAAACGCTGGACCCGGATGAGGCAGATGCCGCCATTGCAAGCATCACCCAGTCCGGACGCCTATCACTGGGCGGGCGGCATCCGATTGAGTTCAACCCGTCCAGCGATATCATATTGGCTTATGATGTGATCCCGACGCTCCATCCCAACGGCATGCGGCTGAAGGCATTCGACGAGGGCAAGTCGCTGATCGCCGATGAAACCTGGTACTCCACCGGCGGCGGTTTCATCGCGTCCCAGCGACAGCTCGAAAAGCCGCTGGAGGACGACCTTGTCCCGTCCAGCGTGCAAGTGCCGCATGCCTTCGCGTCTGCGGCAGAGCTGATTTCCATGTGTGAATCAGACGGCATCGCCATTGAGGAATTGGTGCTGCGGAATGAAGACGCCTTGCGGTCGCGCGAAGACACGCTTGCTGCGCTCGACCGGATTGCGGACGTGATGCGGGGCTGCATTGATCGAGGCCTTGCACAGACCGGGGTCCTGCCGGGGCGGCTGAAGGTGCGCCGCCGGGCTGCCGCGCTCTGGGAAAAACTGGCGAAGGATGCCGGCTCGAACGAACGAGAGCAGCTGTTCGACTGGCTGAATGTCTACGCCATGGCTGTAAACGAGGAAAATGCCGCTGGCGGACGCGTCGTGACCGCGCCGACAAATGGGGCTGCCGGCATCATTCCGGCGGTGATCCGGCATTATTGCTCCGACGCCGAGGACGCCGTGCCCCGCACACGGCGCTTTCTTCTGACAGCCGGCGCGATCGGAATTCTCTACAAGCAGAGGGCCTCGATTTCCGGGGCCGAGATGGGCTGTCAGGGCGAGGTCGGCGTGGCCTGTTCCATGGCGGCCGGTGGTCTCGCAGCCGTCTGGGGCGCGAGCCCCCAACAGGTAGCCAATGCTGCCGAGATCGGAATGGAGCACAATCTGGGGCTGACCTGTGATCCCGTCGGTGGGCTTGTCCAGATTCCCTGCATTGAACGCAACGCCATCGGCGCCGTGAAGGCCGTCAACGCGGCGCGCCTGGCGCTGCATTCCATGGGGCACACGCATGTGTCTCTCGACCAGGTCATCGAAACCATGCGGCAGACCGGGCTCGACATGTCTTCTAAATACAAGGAGACAAGTCAGGGGGGCTTGGCCGTGAACGTGGTGGAGTGCTGATGAAGACCGTGCACAATCTGGGATCGCTGCTGGACAGCCTTCAGGAAAGCACGTCCGGTGAGAAGGTCAGCGTCGGCGCCATGCTGGACGCCGTGGGCCGCCGCTCCTACGGACCGCTGCTCCTGCTTCTGGGATTCGTTTCGATCAGCCCGTTGACCATCATTCCCGGCGCAAATTGGCTGGTGGCCCTGATCATCCTGCTGATCGCCGGACAGATCGTTTTCGGCAAGAAGCACCCCTGGGTGCCAGGCCGCATCCTGCGATTCGAGTTTCCGCGCGGCGCCCTGATGGAGGGTCTGCGACAGGCGCACCCCTATGTCTGCCAGGTCGACCGCTTCCTGAAGCCCCGCCTGACCTTCCTGACCGAGCCGCCCTTCGTTCAGCTGGTCGCCATTGTCTGCATCGCAGCGGCGCTCGTGTCCTTCCCTCTGGGGCTGGTCCCGTTCGGACCGGTGCTTCCGGGCCTGACCGTGCTCCTGTTCGGGCTGGCGCTGACGGCGCGGGACGGATTCGTCCTGTTCCTTGCCGGACTGGGCCTGATCGGCAGCTGCTTCCTCGTTATCCGCATCTGGGAACGGGTGTTCGGCTAGCCGGACCAGTTTGCGCAAGCGGCCCGAACATCGACACGACGCCGCGCGTGATTCACTGGGAATTTCAAAGAAAGGGAAGGTGGCTCCGCGAGTAGGACTCGAACCTACGACCGGGCGATTAACAGTCGCCTGCTCTACCAACTGAGCTATCGCGGAACAGCTGAAGACGGGTGAATAGCAGACCCGAAAACCCGTTCAAGCCCCCACATGCTGCCGACTGACAAAAACTTGCACTTTTCGCAAAAAAAAGGCGGGAGACTTGAAGCTCCCGCCGAGGCGTTGGGTGATGGTGGGTGTCTCCAAGAGAAGACACGATCACAATCCCCGAAATTGGTTAACGGGCTGTAAACGGTTTGCGAATGTGGGCGTGAAAATTCGCAATTTCCGATTTACCTTTGGGAAATCATGGGGTTGGGCACATCGCGCCCTCGCGGCGGAAGCGCTGCTGACATGGGGAGATGTGCAGGAAAGGGGAAACTGGAGGCTCCGGCCGGAATCGAACCGGCGTACACGGATTTGCAATCCGCTGCGTCACCACTCCGCCACAGAGCCGCTCCAGAAGGCGCGTCACTAGCAACGAACTTCGCTGCTTGCAATCTGTCCTTTTCAGGCAACGTGCGTTTATCGCGCATTGCGCCCCTGAAAACCCATGATAAAGGGCACGCTACAGCCAGAAACAAGCCCGAGAGGGAACCGCGATGAATTTCGACAAAGCCCGTGAGATCATGGTCGACACACAGATTCGGCCGAATGACGTCTCAGACCCGGAAATCGTCTCGGCCTTCCTGAAGACTCCCCGCGAAGCCTTCGTTCCTGCCTCGCGCAAGTCGGTGGCCTATTCCGAACTCGAAATCGGGACCTCCGAAGGCCGCGCCCTGTGGACGCCGCGCGATACGGGCAAGCTGGTCAAGCTGGCAGGCATCACACCTTCCGACATCGTTCTGGTGATCGGGGCCGGTACGGGATACGAGGCCGCTCTGATCAGCCATCTCGCGGAAACCGTTATCGCCCTGGAAGATGACGAATCCCGCGTTGATGCCATGTCGGACCGGTTCACGGCGCTTGGCATCGATCAGGCCGTCGCCGTCGCCGGGGATCTGTCAGCCGGCCTGCCGGACCAGGCGCCGTTTGACGTCATCTATGTCTGCGGCATGGTCCAGACGGTTCCGGATGCCTGGAAGGAGCAACTCGCGGAAGCCGGCCGGCTGGCCGTCGTCACCGAGGACGCCGAAGGCATGGGCCGGGGCAAGCTGTTCACCCGCGCCGGTGACACCGTCTCGGCGCGCGAGGGATTCGATGCGGTCCCGCCCAAATTCGCGGCATTCGACCGCAAGAAGGCATTTGTCTTCTGACAAACCGCATCCTGCGACGATTTGTTAAGAGTCCGGAAAAGTGAACGGTGTTCACTGTCGGCGATCCATGCCTTATATTAGGATTTAGGCATATAAGGATCGCACCGGTCCGGAATCTCAGGGGAGCGCCGCATGAACATCCACCGAACTGTTGCCGTCTCGCTGCTGGCGCTGTCCGCCGGCGGCTTGCCGCTCGCACAGGCCGAGACCCTGTCTGACGCCGTCAGCGCGGCGCTGGCCACCAATCCGGGCCTGCAGGCCCAGCGCGTCGAGACCGAAATCGCGGTCGAGACAGTGGAACAGGCCCGCGCACAGGGGCGCACGACGCTCGATCTCTCCGGCAGTGCCGGATACGAATACATAGACTCCAATGCCGCCTTTGCAGACCTGTCGGGAACCAATGGCGACCGGCCGATTGCCAGCGCCCAGATCCAGGCAGCGAAACCGATCTATACCGGCGGACGCATCCGGGCCGGGATCCGTCAGGCGCGAGCCGGCGTCGATGCCGCCGAGTCGCAATATGACGCCGCCGTCCAGGATCTCGTCCTGCAGGTCATCACCGCCTATGTCGATGTGCGCAGCGACCTCGAAGCCGTCGCCATCCGGGAAAACAATGTCGAAGTGACGGGCGAACAGGTCCGGGCTGCTTCGGACCGGTTCGATGTCGGCGTGGTCACGCGAACCGATGTGTCGCTCTCGCAGGCCCGTCTCGAGGGGGCGCGCGCGGCGCTGGCCGGCGCACATGCCACGCTTGAGGCCGACATTGCCAATTACCAGTTCCTCACCGGCCTGACACCGACCGACCTGGCTCCGCCGCCACCGCTGCCGCCGCTGCCGGAATCGCTCGAGGCCGCCGTCCAGATTGCGCTCGACACCAATCCGGACCTTGCTGCCGCCCGCCATGCCGAACGGGCCGCCCGCGAAGCCATCGAAGTGGCCCGGGGCCAATACAAGCCGCAGATCAGCATCGTCGGCACGGCCGCGCGGCAGGAAACCTATAATGATTTCACCCAGCGTGATTCCAGCGTGTCGGCCGTTGCCCAGGGCACGATTCCGCTGCTCTCGGGCGGGCTCATCCAGAGCCAGGTGAAAGCCGCCCGCCTGCAACGGTCTCAGGCCCAGCGCCAGATCGACACGCTTCAGCGCAGCATCCGCGCCCAGATCGCACAATCCTGGTTCGGCTACGAAGCCTCGCTGCGGTCCATTGCGGCTTCCGAACGACAGGTTGAAGCCGCCCGGATTGCGTATGATGGCGCCAAGGAGGAGCTCGCTGTCGGCATCCGCACCACACTGGACGTGCTGGACCAGGAACAGCAATTGTTTGAGGCTCAACTGGCTCTCGTCCAGGCCGAACGTGACTCCTACGTAGCGGCTCACAGCCTGCTGCGGGCCACCGGACGATTGTCGCCGGACATGCTGCTTCTGGATGGCGCCGGCGGGGACTCGCGTTAACAACGATAAAAGCTTGTTAACACAATCCCCGTAGCGGTTAATGCATCGGGATTCGCACGAAAGAGTATCAAGGGGCTGGCCATGGCCAATGAAGCGCACAAGGAACCGACGATGGAGGAAATCCTCGCGTCGATCCGCAAGATCATCTCGGATGATGACACGGCTCCGCAGGCTGCAGAGCCAGCGCCGGTCGAAACGGTAACGGAGGACGCTGAGGCGGCGGGCTCCGCCGATGTCGACGGCATTGATGACGTCATGTTCGAGGAAGACGACTCTGCTGATGAAGACGCGTTCGAAGTCGAATTCGAACAGTTTGAGGCCGAGGCCGACGAAGTCAGCGAACCGCCGAGCTTCGAGGAGATGCTTGGGGCTGCTCGCGCCGTTGTCGCGGCACCCAGGGCCGAAGAAGCCGAGGAAATCGTCGAGGAAGTGTTCCCGGAATCCGTGATCGAAGATACGGCGCCGGAACCGGAGCCGGAACCCGAAATCGAGCTTGAACCAGAACCCGCTGCCCCCGCACCTGTGGCAGCATCCGTGGAGGAAGACATGGCCGCAACCGCACGCTACCAGCAAACTGTCCTGACCGACGACCAGACGGCCGATGCGGCCGCCGGCGCACTCGGCAAGCTGATCTCGAAAATGGATCTTGGAAGTGACAACACGCTTGAAGGGCTCGTTCGCGAGATGCTCAAGCCGATGATGAAGGAATGGCTCGACGCCAACCTGCCGAAGATCGTCGATGAGAAGGTCGAGGCCGAGGTACAGCGCATTGCCCGCATGGCGCGCTAGCCTCTCCTGACAAATACGTTATAGGGAAGGGCGCGCCGTCACCGGCGCGCCTTTTCTTTTACATGGAATACGCCTGAAACAATGCTCGACCAAAGATTTGATCCCGCCGAAGCCGAACCGCGCCTGTATCAGGCATGGGAAGAAAACGGATGCTTCAAACCCTCCGGCGATACGTCTGCCCAGGCCTATTCTATCGTGATCCCGCCGCCGAACGTCACAGGCGTGCTGCATATGGGCCACGCGCTCAACAACACGCTTCAGGACGTGCTGATCCGGTTCGAGCGGATGCGCGGCAAGAATGTCCTCTGGCAGCCAGGTACAGACCATGCCGGCATCGCCACGCAGATGGTGGTCGAGCGCAAGTTGGCCCAGGAAGGCAATCAGGATCGCCGCTCCATGGGGCGCGAGGCGTTTGTTGACCGTGTCTGGGAATGGAAAGACGAATCCGGCGGCGCCATTGTCGGCCAGTTGAAACGCCTTGGCGCGTCCTGCGACTGGTCGAAGGAAGCCTTCACGATGGGAGACCGCGCCGATCCCGACAACAACATGATGCGTGCGGTCACCAAGGTTTTTGTCGAGCTTTACAGGAAGGGCCTGATCTATCGCGACAAGCGGCTGGTGAATTGGGACCCGCACTTCCAGACGGCGATTTCGGACCTCGAAGTCGACCAGCGCGAAGTGCCCGGCCATTACTGGCATCTGCGTTATCCGCTCGCCGATGGAGTCACCTATCTGCATCCGGTCAAGGATGAAGAGGGCAACATTATCGATCAGGAAATGCGCGACTATATCGTCGTCGCCACCTCCCGCCCGGAAACCATGCTGGGCGATACGGGCGTTGCCGTGCATCCGGAAGACCCACGCTATGCCGGCCTGATCGGCAAGTTTGTCGAGCTGCCCATTGTAGGCCGCCGCATCCCGATCATCGCGGATGAGTATGCGGATCCCGAAAAGGGCTCCGGCGCTGTGAAGATCACACCTGCCCATGACTTCAACGATTTCGAGGTTGGCAAGCGTGCGGGTCATACGCCGCTGAACATCCTGAACGCTATCGCGCACATCGTGGATGGTGAGGATGCAGACGCCGCCGGCATCCCGGCCGAGTATCGCGGTCTGGACCGCTTCGATGCGCGCAAGAAAGTTGTCGAGGCATTCGAGGCCGCTGAACTCCTGCAAGAGATCGAGAACCTCAAGATCGAACAGCCTTTCGGGGATCGCTCCAACGTCGTCATTGAGCCGTGGATGACGGATCAATGGTATGTCGACGCCAAGACGATGGCCGAGCCCGCCATTGCGGCAGTAAAGGACGGCAAGACCAAATTCATCCCGGAAAACTGGGAAAAGACCTATTTCAACTGGATGGAAAACATCCAGCCCTGGTGCGTCTCCCGCCAGCTCTGGTGGGGCCACCGGATTCCGGCTTGGTATGATGAGGATGGCAACGTCTATGTCGCTCTGAGCGAACAAGACGCGCAAGCTGAAGCCGGTCCGGACAAGAAGCTTGTTCAGGACGAAGACGTCCTCGACACCTGGTTCTCCTCCGCGCTCTGGCCTTTCTCCACGCAGGGCTGGCCGGACAAAACGCCGGATCTCGACACCTTCTTCCCGACAGCGACGCTGGTCACGGCCTTCGATATCATCTTCTTCTGGGTTGCGCGGATGATGATGATGAGTCTCGAATTCATGGGCGAAGTTCCGTTCAAGGATGTCTACATTCATGCCCTCGTCCTCGACGAGAAGGGGCAGAAGATGTCCAAGTCCAAGGGCAATGCCATGGACCCGCTGGAACTGGTCGACGAATATGGTGCCGACGCGCTGCGCTTCACCATGGGCCGCATGGCCGGGCAGGGGCGCAACATTCGCCTTTCCAAACAGGCCGTTGAAGGCAATCGCAACTTTGCCACCAAGCTGTGGAACGCGGCGCGCTTCGCCGAAATGAACGAGTGCGGCGCGCCGGGCGAGATTGACTTCGCGAAGATCGAGAGCCCGGTAAACCGCTGGATCCTTTCGGAACTTACTCAGTGTGCTGCGGACGTGACCAAGGGCATTGAAGACTATAAATTCAATGAGGCCGCGGGCGCGCTCTACAAATTCATCTGGAACACGCTGTGCGACTGGTATCTGGAGCTCATCAAGCCTCTGCTGGCGGGCATGGACGATTCCGCCAAGCAGGAAACCCGCATGGTCTGCGGCTATGTGCTCGATGAATCCCTGAAACTGTTGCATCCCTTCATGCCCTTCGTCACCGAGGAGCTCTGGGACCGCCGCGCCGAAGGCCGGGCCATCGAGAAGGGATTTCTGATGCATCAGTCCTGGCCGTCAACGGAGGTGTTCGTCGACGAAGCCGCTGCCCAGGAGATCAACTGGGTGATCGACATGATCACCGAGCTGCGCTCCCTGCGCAACGATCTTGGCGTGCCGGCCGGCTCGAAGCTGCCGTTGACGCTGGTCAATGCCGGGCCTGAAATCGAACATCGCGCGATGAGCCATGAAGACGTCCTGAAACGGCTTGCCCGCCTCGAGGACATTTCGATGACGGATGCGACACCCGAAGGCGCTGTCACGGCCGTGATCGGCGAAACCATGTCGGCCCTGTCCGTGGCCGACATCGTGGATATCGACGAGGCCCGCAAGCGGCTCGACAAGGAACTGGCCCAACTCGACAAGGACATCACGTCGACCGAGAAGAAATTGTCCAACGAGAATTTCGTCTCCCGGGCTCCAGCCGAGATCGTCGAGGAGAACCGCGAGCGCATTGTCGATTGGACGGCCCGCCGCGAAAAGCTGAAAGCCGCCCGAAAGGGGCTTGAAGGGCTCTGACCAATGCGGGCATCCTGTTCCGGTATGAACAGGAGCTGCCCTCATGACATTTCGCTACCTGACGATCGCTGCGGCGGTCTTCCTCGGCGCGTGCGCAACGTCCAATCCGGCCGAAACGGCAACCGACATGCCTGAATGGCGCCTCGTGATCCATGGCGGCGCGGGCGTCATCACGCGCGACGGCATGACGCCGGAAAAGGAGGCGGCCTACACGGCTGCGCTGGAAACCGCGCTGGAGGCCGGGGCAGAAGTGCTGCGGTCCGGCGGCAGCGCTTTGGATGCCGTCGAGGCGGCGGTCATCCCGATGGAGGACGATCCGCTGTTCAATGCCGGGTATGGCGCCGTGATGACGGCCAGCCAGGAACATGAACTCGACGCATCGATCATGGACGGCCGCGACCGAAATGCCGGTGCGGTGGCGGGCGTGAAACGGGTGCGCAATCCGATCAGGGCGGCCCGCGCCGTGATGGAGCAGTCGGAGCATGTGATGTTCGCCGGGGACGGGGGCGACGCCTTTGCCGAGTCGCAGGGCCTCGACATGGTCGACAATTCCTATTTCTACACCGAGCGCCGTCAGAATGCGCTTGAACGCGTCCTCAAGGATCGCAAGCGCACCGCCGAAGACCGCCATGGCACGGTGGGCGCGGTTGCCATCGACATGAACGGCAATCTCGCCGCGGCAACCACCACGGGCGGCATGACGGCGAAGGCAGCCGGACGAATCGGCGACTCGCCCCTGATCGGGGCGGCCACCTATGCCGAGAATGGCGTGTGTGCCGTATCCGCCACCGGGCACGGCGAATACTTCATTCGCGTGGGCGTGGCCAAGACCATCTGCGACCGGGTGAAACTGGCTGGCGACGATTTGAAACAGGCTGCCGACACCGCGCTCGCCGAAGTGGCCGATCTGGGAGGCGATGGCGGCGTCATTGTCATCGGCGCCGATGGCGATTTCGCCTTCATCTTCAATTCCGAAGGCATGTACCGGGGTCTCATCGATACATCCGGGGCAAGAACTGCCATCTATGGTGACGAATAGCCTCTTTCCCGCAACAGATATGCGCGCTAGGGGCTAGGCAAAGCAGACAGGACAATACCCTCATGAGCAAGACCTGGGACAAATCAAGACTTCCCTCCCGCCACGTCACCGAAGGACCGGAAAGGGCCCCGCACCGCAGCTATCTCTACGCGATGGGCCTGTCGACCAAGGACATTCAAAAGCCTTTGGTCGGCGTTGCATCCTGCTGGAACGAGGCAGCCCCCTGCAACACGGCGCTGATGCGGCAGGCGCATGCTGCATCTGAAGGCGTGAAAAAGGGCGATGGCACGCCCCGCGAATTCTGCACCATCACCGTCACGGACGGCATCGCGATGGGCCATGAAGGCATGCGGTCTTCCCTGGTCAGCCGCGACACGATTGCGGATTCGGTTGAGCTGTCGATGCGCGGCCACTCCTATGACGCACTGGTCGGCATTGCCGGGTGCGACAAATCCCTGCCGGGCATGATGATGGCCATGCTGCGCCTGAATGTGCCCAGCGTGTTCCTGTATGGCGGCTCCATCCTGCCGGGCTCATATGAGGGGCGGGACGTGACCGTGCTCGACGTGTTCGAGGCCGTCGGGGCCCATGCCGCCGGCTCCAACTCCATGACCGACGAGAAGCTGCACGCGCTTGAAAAGGTCGCCTGTCCGGGGGACGGCGCCTGTGGCGGCCAGTTCACCGCGAATACGATGGCGTGCGTGTCGGAGGCCATCGGCCTCGCCCTGCCGCTCTCATCCGCGCTTCCAGCCCCCTATACCGACCGCGATGGCTATGCCGTGGCCAGTGGTGAAGTCGTGATGCAACTGGTTGAGAAGAATTTGCGTCCCCGTGACATCTGCACGCGCGAGGCGTTCGAGAATGCCGCCATCGTGGTTGCGGCCACCGGCGGCTCGACAAATGCCGCGCTGCACCTGCCGGCGATGGCCCATGAATGCGGCGTCAAGTTCGACCTCGAAGACGTTGCCAAGATCTTCCAGAAGACACCCTATATCGCAAACCTGAAGCCTGGCGGCGACTATGTGGCCAAGGATTTCGGCGAAGCGGGCGGTGTGCCGATGCTGATGAAGACCCTGCACGAATCCGGCCTGATCAATGGTGACTGTCTGACTGTTACCGGCAAGACCTGGGCGGAATACCTCGAAGACATCGAATGGGATCCGAACCAGAAGGTCATCCATCCGGCCACAGACCCGATCTCTCCGACCGGCGGTGTCGTCGGCCTGTGGGGGTCGCTGGCCCCCGATGGCGCCATCGTGAAGGTCGCCGGGCTGCATGAACTGCAATTCTCCGGCCCGGCCCGCGTTTTCGATGGCGAGGAAGCCTGTTTCCATGCCGTCACCCACCGCGAATACAATGAGGGCGACGTCCTGGTCATCCGATATGAGGGGCCGAAAGGCGGCCCCGGCATGCGTGAAATGCTGTCGACGACGGCGGCCATCTACGGACAGGGCATGGGCGACAAGGTGGCCTTGATCACGGACGGTCGCTTTTCCGGTGCCACGCGCGGCTTCTGCATCGGCCATGTCGGTCCCGAAGCGCAGGAAGGTGGTCCGATCGGCCTGATCCAGGATGGCGACATCATCACCATTGATGCGGAAAAGGGCACAATCGACGTGCACCTGACCCCGGCCGAACTGGAAGACCGCAAGCGCAACTGGAAGCCGCGGGTCACAGCCTACGGCTCCGGCGCCCTGCAGAAATTCGCTGCTCTGGTCGGCCCGGCCCACAAGGGCGCGACCACGCATCCGGGCTTCGAGGGCGAACGCCACGTCTATGCCGATATCTGATACAGGTTTTACCTGTCACGGAATCCGAGCTTAACTGGGGCGGTCTTTGATTGAGAGGCCGCCCCTTATGATTCAGGACCCGTCCCTGACCGACCCCTTGCCCCTGGACCCTGACGTCTTGAAGACGCTGGGCGATCTGCCGGACGAGTTCCGCAACTTCCCGCGCCTCTTCCAGGACGAAATCCGTCCGGCCCTGCTCACCCGCGAGGCCGAACGCGAAGCCGCCGTCGCGAAGGCGCGTCAGGCGCGCTATGCCGGCATTGCACTGGCGCTGGTCGGAGGGCTCGCCGGGGCATTCCTGATCCGGCACCCTTTGGCCGCCATTGCGCCCGTCGTGATCGGTCTCGGCTATCTCTATTGGGGCGGGCGCGATGTCCGTCGCCTCGGCCGGGAAGCCAAGGATCTGATTGTCCAGCCTGTCGTGCGGGAACTCGGCCTCTCCTTCGCGGCCGAACCCGGGTCGATCGAGTCGATCTACCGCCATCGTCAGGTTCGGACCGTGCCAGGCTGGGACCGTGCGAGCTATGAGGACCTTCTGACGGGCCAGCGCAATGGCGTCGACTTCGAATTGTTCGAGGCGCATCTTGAAGAGCGGCGTTCCTCAACCGATTCCAAGGGCCGCAGCCGAACGCGCTGGGTCACCGTGTTTCGCGGCCAGTGCCTCCGCCTTCAATTCGACAAGCGGTTTTACGGGCGCACGCTGATCACGCGCGATGCCGGCTTCTTCAACCGGTTTGGCGGGGGCAAGGGCATGAGCCGTGCCTCGCTCGAAGACCCGGTATTCGAAAAGATTTTCGAGGTCTACACGACCGACCAGGTCGAAAGCCGCTATCTGCTGACGCCTGACCTGATGCAGGATCTGGTCGATCTCGAAAAAGCCTTTCATGGCGGGCGGTTGAAAGCCTGCTTCGATGGCGGCGAGATGTTCATCACCCTGGAGGGTGGCGATCTGTTCGAACCCGGCAGCATGTTCAAGCCGCTCGACAGCGTCGACCGGGTCAAGGAACTGCTGACGGATTTTTCCGCCATCTTCCAGATCATCGATGCGGTGGTGCGCGGACGTCGCCGCGAGGAACTCGAGCGCAAGTGACCCGTTCCAAATGCGGCGGATCCGGGGCAGGGCCATTCAGCTTTGCTTCAGTGGCGCGCTGCCATAAACAAGTCCAGACATCGAAAGGCCCCTCTTCATGATCAGATCCCTCGCCACCGGTATCCTGCTTGTCCTTGCCGCACAGATTGCGACGGCCGAGGCTATGACGGCGGCGGATGTGAAGCGGTGCAACGCGATGGCAGCGACCCTGGCGCCGAAAAAGGCCGAGATCCAGCAAATGCAGGAAAAGCGCGACGCCATGGCCGAGACCGTCGAGGCCAAGGGCGATATCTGGGAAGAGCTGGAAGTGCACAGGCTGGCGTCCGCCGGTCATGCGGCACAGGCCGATGCAGCCAAGGCCGACTATGAATCGTCGAAGAAAGACCTGATGAAGACCGAGTTCGCCCTGCAGGCGCTTGCCCGCCAGTTCAATCAGGACATCGCTTCCTACAATCAGAGCTGCGCCACCAAATAGCGGCAGGTCCACGACGTCCGAAACAGCTGGACGGGGATCGACGGGGATGCGCTATTGGCGCGTCACCGTCGCATCGACTCGTGGGCGCTGTTGAAATTCCATCATGTGTCAACGTTGACAACTTGATTTTGATAGGCTCCTTGTTGTGCGATAACATTCGAGGCAGAACCTCGGTACAATCACACAAGCGGGCAGGGGGTTGCCTGCCGCGATTCAGGGAGGGCGCGCGGGTATGAGCGACGCAACTACGACAGTACATTCAGAGACTGGACAGGGCAGTTTTGGCCAGGTCCTGCTCATCACCGCCGTCGCCACGATCGGCGGCTTTCTTTTCGGTTTCGATTCCGGCGTCATCAACGGCACCGTGGACGGTCTCAGGGCGGCCTTCGAATCCCAGGACATCGGCACAGGTTTCAACGTTGCCTCGATGTTGCTGGGGTGCGCCGTCGGCGCGGCCCTTGCCGGCACCCTGTCGGACGCGTTCGGCCGCCGTACCATGATGATCGTTGCCGCAGTGTGTTTCATCATCTCCGCCTTCGGCTCCGGCATTGCCGGATCCTCGACCGAGTTTGTCATCTACCGCATCATTGGTGGTCTGGCAGTCGGCGCTGCCAGCGTCATGTCTCCCGCCTACATCTCTGAAGTCGCGCCGGCAAAATATCGTGGGCGCCTGTCCTCGATCCAGCAGGTGGCCATCATCAGCGGCCTCTTCATCGCCTTTGTATCCAACTATCTGATCGCGCAGGCGACCGGCGGGTCCGCCATGAATGAATGGCTGCTCGGCTTCGAAGCCTGGCGCTGGATGTTCTGGATGGAATTGCTGCCGGCAGTCTTCTTCCTGGTTGCGCTTCTCTTCATTCCTGAAAGCCCGCGTTTCCTCGTGGCGCAGGGATCAACCGATCAGGCCCGCTCCGTTCTGACCCGGCTCGCCGGTGCGAAGGCGGCCCGTCGCAAGGTCGATGAGATCGAGGAATCGCTGGCCAATGATCACAAGCCGTCCCTGAAGGACGCGCTGGGCCAGTTCGGCTTCAAGCCGATCGTCTGGGTCGGGATCGGCCTGGCGGTGTTCCAGCAACTCGTCGGCATCAATGTCGTCTTCTACTATGGCGCCGTCCTGTGGCAGGCGGTTGGCTTCTCCGAAAGCGATGCACTGCTGATCAACATCATCTCAGGCGCGGTCTCCATCGTTGCCGTGATCATTGCGCTCCTGCTGATCGACCGCATCGGCCGCAAGCCACTGCTCTGGGTCGGCTCCGTCGGCATGACGGTGACTCTGGCCATTCTGGTTGTCTGCTTCTCGAACGCCGTCACCGTGAACGGGGCGGTCAGCCTGCCGGGCACCTACGGTCTGATCGCGCTGCTTTCGGCGAACGCCTATGTCGTGTTCTTCAACGCGTCCTGGGGGCCGGTGATGTGGGTTGCTCTGGGCGAGATGTTCCCGAACCAGGTGCGGGGCGCGGGTCTTGCCGTATCGGGCTTTGCCCAATGGATTGCCAATTTCGCGATCACAATGACCTTCCCGATCATGCTGGCAACGGCCGGCATCGGGCTGGCTGGAGCGTATGGTTTCTATGCCGTGTGCGCCCTGATCTCGGTCTTCTTCGTGTTCAAGGCGGTCCGGGAAACCAAGGGCCTCGAGCTTGAGGAAATGCAGGGCTAGGGCCCGTTGATCATTCCGCCCTCGCCGTACGTTCGGCGGGGGCGATTTTTTACAAACCAACAAGGGAGGTCGCGATGGCCAAGGCTGTCCGGAAATCGACAATCATTTCACTGTTGGGTGGCGTCGCCTGTGTGGCATTGGTTGCCGCCTGCGCAAACACACCGATAGAGGCCGAAACGACTGAAACGCTGACTGTGGCCGAACCGGTGCACACCGCGTTGATGACCGAGCGCGACCTTGTTGTAACGCCGGATATGTGGCCGGAGATCAAGGTCCCTGCACTCGACCCGGCCATCGAGGCCCGCATCGATGGCATCATGTCAAAGATGACCCTTGAGCAGAAGGTCGGGCAGGTCATCCAGGCCGACAGCGACAGCGTCACACCTGAAGAGGTCAAGCAATACCGGCTGGGATCAGTCCTGAGCGGCGGCAGTTCTGCGCCCGGCGATGAGGCGTTCGCGCCAATGGACGCCTGGATCGCTGCGGCAGACGCTTATTGGGAGGCGTCCGTCGACCCGGAAGGTGTCGAGATTGCCATTCCGATCATCTGGGGCATCGATGCCGTTCACGGGCATGCCAACCTCGCCGGCGCGACCATCTTTCCGCACAATATCGGTCTCGGCGCTGCGAATGATCCCGATCTGATCGAGGACATTGCGCGCATCACGGCCGAGGAACTGATTGTGTCCGGTCACGACTGGACCTTCGCACCCACCATTGCCACCCCGCGTGATGACCGCTGGGGCCGCACCTATGAAGGCTATTCCGAACGTCCTGAAATCGTCCGGGCCTATGCCGAACGCATCGTTTACGGCCTGCAGGGGCGTCCTGATGCTGACGGATTTCTTGGCAATGGAAGGGTGATTTCCAGCGCCAAACACTATGTGGGAGATGGCGGCACGCTGGACGGGATCGACCAGGGCGAAACCCAGGCCACAGAACAGCAGATGATCGACATTCATGCCCAGGGCTATTTCTCGGCACTCGAAGCCGGGGTTCAGACGGTCATGTCCTCATTCTCCAGCTGGCAGGGCGTCAAGATGCATGGCAGCCACGCCATGCTGACGGAAGTTCTGAAGGACCGTATGGGCTTCACCGGATTTATCGTGGGCGACTGGAACGGGCACGGCCAGGTCCCCGGCTGCACGAATACGGATTGCCCGCAATCCCTCAATGCCGGTCTCGACATGTATATGGCACCCGACAGCTGGAAGGGCCTTTATGACAGCACGCTGCAGCATGTGAAGGATGGCAATATCCCGATGGAGCGTCTGGATGATGCCGTACGCCGGATTCTGCGTGTGAAACTCGCTTACGGCATTTTCGACAAGCCTGCACCGAGCCAGCGCCCCGGCGCCAATGATGAAAGCCTGCTTGCCACACCGGAAGCGCGCAATATCGCGCGCCGCGCCGTGCGCGAGTCGCTGGTGCTTCTGAAGAACAATGACGACACATTGCCGCTGAGCACGAACCAGACAGTGCTGGTCGTCGGCGATGGCGCAGACAGCATTACGAAGACGGCTGGCGGCTGGACCCTCTCCTGGCAGGGTGGCGGGTATGACAACAGCTATTTCCCGAATGGCGAGTCCATTCTGGAAGGCATCGAAAAGGCATTGCTGCCCGGGGGTGGAACCCTGATCTTCGACCCGACCGGGGAGCAGGACGTCGATGCCGACGTCGTGATCGCGGTGTACGGTGAGAATCCCTATGCTGAGGGTATCGGGGATATCCGGACGATGGACTTTGTTCCGAACGGGTTCGATACGGAGATCCTTGAAACCTATCGTGATCGCGACATTCCGGTTGTGTCGGTCTTCCTGTCCGGTCGTCCGCTCTGGGTGAACCCGGAGATCAATGATTCCGATGCCTTTGTCGCTGCCTGGCTGCCGGGGTCCGAAGGTGGCGGCGTTGCAGACGTCCTGTTCCAGACCGATCCGGAGTTTGATTTCACGGGACGGCTTTCCTATTCCTGGCCCGCAACGGCGCAACCGGGACTGCTGAACCCGTCCGATGCGCCTTATGATCCCTTGTTCGCCTACGGATATGGTCTCAGCTATGATGGCGACACCGCCTTTGTGGGCGAACTCAGCGAAGATCCGGGCCTGTCGGAAGACTTGAAGGGCAATGCGGATCCGCGGACCCTGTTCAAGCGGGGACGGCCTGGCGACCGCTGGAGTGCGCTGCTGGCTTTCGAAGGATCGTATACGACCCTGCCTGCGGGCGCGACGGAACTCGCGGGCCTCAGCGTGTCCCGGACCGACTACGAGATTCAGGAGGACGCCTTGGTCATGTCGTGGTCAGAGCCGTCCGGGGCGCTCTATATCGGATCCTTCGCGAATGCAGTTGATCTCAGCGATGCGGGTGAGGCGGGACTGGACATCGTCTTCGCCGGGAAAGTGCCGGATGGTGGAGAGCATGAACTCATGATCAGCGGCGCATGCGATCAGAATGGTCATTGTGAAACCGCTGAAGTGTTCAACGTATCCGGGGCGGAATGGGCAGAATATCGTGCGCCGACCGCCTGCATGGGGCTCACCGACCTGACCAATATCAGCATTCCGGCCGTGATCGCCACGGTGGATGCCGGGACCGTGGCCATTGCGGATATCCGGTTCGAACCGTCAGCCGGCGGATCCTGTTCGGAGCGTTAATCTGCTCCGGGGGGCGAGGGGGAAGGGGCGGTCTCATCGAGAGGCCGCCCCTTTGCACATCAATTGTCTGCGGATTGGGCGTAGAGCCCGAACAGCGTTCCGACGAACCCGCCTGCCTTGTCCGTGCTGAGCATCGTGCCATCTTGGCCGAGAGAGATCGCCTGCCAGTCGCCCTCTGGGGCGGCCTGGTAGAATGCCAGATCGGGCCCGTCGGACACGATCTTCAACCGGACCGGCTCGCCCGTTTCCGACGCGACCGGCATTTCTGCCACCAAAGCTCCATCACGTTCTGATGACTCGCCGCTGCGCCGGCGCACCCGTACAATTTCCTGTCCGTCTTTGGAGCGAGACACGCCGAGTGTGTAATAGGCGGCATCATTCTGGAACACGGCGAGTCCAGCTTCGTCCAATGTGCTCGCCGGATCAAACATGACCTCGGTCGAGGCTGCCGCATGCGTGTGCTGCTGGCGGCGGCCAAGCAGGGAGGGATGACCGGCATCGCCGAGACGGACCGCACCCGCCGAAATGACAAGATCGCCGTCCTCCAGCCTGAACCAGTCGTCCGTCTGTGTTCGTACACGCAGCCAGTGCAAAGGCAGGGTGTCACCGTCGAATGTGTCCGTGTGGGTGAAGTTTCCGGTCAGCGGCAGAGGTGCCTCGGGCTGCACGGGCAAGTCCGGCCGGTCGATCACGTAGGGCAGCACGTCCCCAGGCGCCGTAATGCGCGGAATGCCATTGTCCCAATAGGCCGGCATCAGGAAGGTCTCCCGGCCGGTATTGTATTCATTGCCCTGATAGGGGCGCGTGCCCAGGAATGCAGCCCACCAGTTCCCGTCGGCATCCTGTGTGAAATCCGCATGGCCGACAGATGTAATGGGATTAGGGCGGTCTTCCGGAAGGTCGCGCTGTGTCAGGACCGGATTGTCCGGATGCGGCGTGAAAGGCCCCAGCGGAGACTCTGCCGTGAAAATGACCTGGGAGTGTTGCGGGCCCGTGCCCCCTTCGGCCGCGCTCAGAAAATATCGTCCGTCCACCTTGTAGAGGTGAGGGCCTTCGATCCAGGCAGGCTCCGCCGACAGGTCCACGCCGCCATTCACGGCCACCACGGCATCCGACAACGGCTCGAAGGTGACCGGGTCGACTTCGCGAATCCAGACCGCCCTGTGCCCGCTATACAGCGGCTCTCCCTCCGGCGCATCATTGTTCAGGATGTAGGCCTTGCCGTCCTCGTCAAAGAAGATCGACGGATCGATGCCTCCAATATGCGGCAACCAGACCGGGTCGGACCATGGGCCCGCCGGGTCGGTTGCTGTCACGATGAAATTCCCGCCGCAATCGACACAGGTCGTGATGACGTGGAACCGGCCATCATGAAACTCGATTGTCGGGGCGAAGACACCGCGCGATACGGTGAGACCGGAAAAGTCGAGCATGCCCGGCCGGTCGATCACATTGCCGATCTGCGTCCATGTGATCAGGTCCTGGCTGTGGAACACCGGAATGCCCGGATAGTGGGTGAAAGAGGAGTTCACGAGGTAATAGTCGGCGCCGACCTTCACCACGCTTGGATCAGGATAGTAGCCGGCCAGTATCGGGTTCCGGGCCTCGTCCGGTGCCAGGGGCGTTTCGAACACCGGGTCCTGGCCTGAATAGGTCAGATAGGCGAAGCGGGCTTCTGCCGCGGCTGTTTCCGCGGGCGGCAGTTCGGTCTGCTCCGGCGCGTCGGTTGCTGCCGGTTCGCAAGCGGCCAGCCAGGCCATGGCTGCACTGGCCATCAGGCCGGCGGTCAGTCTCGATCTCATCATGTCACTCCCTGTCGGACGTCCGGTCTGGACCCGGTTTCTGTTCCGGCTATGATAGCGGTATCATAATTAAAAGGCCAAGCCCGTTTCGGGCTGGCAGATTCCGGGAGGCCCACATGACCGAATTCACTCGACGCCACACGCTTGCCCTGATGGCGGGCACCCTTGGCACCGCAGCTTGCGCCCACGTTAATGGCGACACGGAATCGGGCGGCTCCGCAGATATGCCGCTCAAGACTCTTGCCGCCGGGAAAGGCATCCGCTTCGGCACCGCGATGGATGCGAGAGAAATCCATCAGCCGGAATATGTCGACATCGTCCTGGCGGAATGTGCGGTCATCGTCGCCGAGAACGAGCACAAGATGTACACGATCCAGCCAACGCCAGAGAAGATGGATTGGGCCCCGGGCGATGCACTGGTCGAATTTGCCAGGACTCACGGCCTCGGCATGCGTGGCCACACCCTGCTGTGGCAGCATCCACAATGGCTGCCGGACTGGGTCAATGACACGACCTTCTCGTCCGGGGTGGAAGCCGAGACACTCTTGCGCACCTATGTTCAGGCGGTCGCTGCGCGCGATGCCGGCTTCATTTATTCCTGGGATGTCGTCAACGAGACGATTGATCCGGAGACGGGCGAGATCCGGGAAACGTCGCTCACCCGCGCCATGGGGCCGGACGTCCTGGACGTCGCGTTCCATGCGGCCCGCGCGGCGGCACCGGGCGCAACGCTCGCATACAATGATTACATGAGCTGGGAACCCAGTCATGAAAAGCACCGAAGCGGGGTGCTGCGAATGTTGGAACGTCTGAAACGAAATGACACGCCTGTGGACGCTCTGGGCATCCAGAGTCATTCGAATGACGCGCCACCCTCGGCTTTCACGCCGACCCAGCAACGCATCTGGCGCAATTTCGTCGATGAGGCCGTCGGCATGGGGCTCGAAATCTATCTGACCGAATTCGACGTCAACGATTCCATGATGGCCCCCGGAATTGCAGAGCGCGACCGGGAAATCGCGGCCTTTACGCGGGATTATCTGGACATGATGTTCAGCTATCCCGAGACAAAGGACCTCCTGGTCTGGGGGCTGGCCGACCATCACAGCTGGTTGCAGGGATTCAAGCCGCGCGAAGACGGATTGCCGAAGCGGCCGACGCTTTACGATTCGGCCTATCGCGCCAAGCCGATGCGGGAGGCTGTCGCGGCGGCCCTGCGCGCGGCGCCCGTCCGTTCATGAGCTGCGCCAGATTACCCCATCTGGCTGAATCGTCTTGAAAATCTTGCAGAAACACGATGAGGTTCGAGCGACCGGCGACCATCAGGCATAGCCGATGAATCGAGACAGGGAGCCCGCCGACGGGAAGAGACAGACAGGAATGGCCGAAAAAATTTCAAAAACTGGCAGACGCCAGCACGCCACCATCAAGGAAGTCGCAGAACTGGCCGGCGTGTCCCAGATGACTGTTTCGCGCGTTCTGAACCGCCGCGACGTAGTGCGGGAAGCCACACGTGCCAAGGTCGAAGAGGCCATTCGCGAACTGAAATACCGGCCGAACCTGCTCGCCCGCAGTCTCGCCGGCGGCAGCTCGCTCTTCATTGGAATGATCTTCAACAATCCCAGCAATTCCTATCTCAGCGAATTGCTGATCGGCGCCATGAACCGGTGCCGGGAAGCCGGCCATCACCTCGTTCTGGAGGATTTCTCCTCCTATCAGGACCCCGAAGATGTCGACGAACTTGTCGGCCGTGTCAGCGGCGCCGGACTGGATGGCATTCTCGTTGTTCCCCCTCTCAGCGAAGACGACCTCCTGCTGTCGAAACTTGAAGAGGCCGGCATTCCCTGCGTGCTGATTGCGCCGAGGGTTCGCCCGGAGGAAGGCACCAGCCTGTCCATCGACGATGAGGCGGCCGCCAAGCGGATGACGGAATATTTGATCGAGCATGGCCATACCCGGATCGGGTTCGTGATCGGGGCGGAAGACCAGATTTCCTCGCATCGGCGCTATAGCGGCTTCCAGATGGCGATGAAGGAACACGGACTGGACATCGACCCGGCGCTCGTGCGTCGCGGGCGGTTCACCTATCGCAGTGGCATGGAGGCGGCGGACGCCATGCTGGAACTGGATGACCTGCCGACTGCCATCTTCGCCAGCAATGACGACATGGCTGCCGGCGTGATCGCGTCAGCCTTCCGACACGGTAAGCGCGTTCCGGAGGACATTTCGGTGGTCGGATATGATGACACGCCCATTGCCAGCGCCATCTGGCCGCAACTGACCACGGTTCGCCAGCCCATTGCCGAAATGGGTTATCAGTCAGTGGACCTGCTGGCGTCGTTCATTTCGGAGGACGGGGCCAATGCGCACAATCTGAATCCGGTGCTCGATGTGGCCATCATCGAGCGGGATTCGGTTTCCAGACTGAAGCGCTAGCGTCCGAACAGTTCCCGCACGGTCAGCGTGATTCTTGCTGACAGGCTTTCCCCCGGCGCAAGGGTGTGCAGGCCGGTCACTTCCCTGGAGTGCCGGCTGTTTACAGCGTCAGGCGCGTGACTGACCGGTTCGACGCAGAAGAAATCCTCGCCCGCCGGCGTGTACACGACGACATGGCCCAGGAGGCTGTCGGATTCGAGATCGACGGCAATCTTCCGGGCCGGCCATTCGATCTGGCTGACGCAGCTTGAAACGGTGAAGGCATTGTCCAGGTTGGTCTCATTGACGGATTGCCAGCCGGTCAGGTCGGCGGATGGGGGCGGGCAGGAGAGACGGTCCGGGATCATGCCGGAATCTGCTGTCCACATCCTGTCGACCGGAACGCTGAACCGGGCATCGCCCCGCGGAAAATAGGGGTGCCATCCGAGCCCGGCCGGCATGTCTTCGTCACCCGTATTCGTCAGAGTCATGATCAGGTCGAGGCGATTGGCCGTGACGCGGAACGCCTGCTCCGCGCGATAGGCCCAGGGCCAGTCGGAGGGGGCATACTTGAACTCCAGGCAGGCCGTCTCCGGGCCGCTGTCCACGACCTGCCATCTGTCGAGCCAGGACTGACCATGGATCGCGTGCGGCTCCGGCAGGAAGTTCGGCGTCAGGGATACGGCGCGACCGTTCCAGTCGAATCTGGCATCGGATACTCGGCCCGAAAACGGGAAGAGCGGAAACCCGCCCGTATGCAACGGGCTCTCCACCCCGGCCTCATCAAAGGGCCGCAGAACGTCGATTCCCTGGTAGGTCAGACTGCCAACGCTGCCGCCAAGATCGGGCAAAAGGGTCAGCACCAGCGTATCCGACTCGAGTGTGAGTTTCGTGTGTGACGTGGAGTCGGCCAATTCCGTTTCCTCATTTCAAATTACCTCGATCACAAAGCATGCGAACGCTAACATGAAAAGAAGGGGAATCCCTCAATCCGGCAGTGTGACGCCACGGAAACGGACTTCGACTGCGTAGTTTCACCAATTGAATTTCCGCCCTTGCCGCATCAAAAATGAAATGATAGCGGTATCATTTATGGAGCGGCCGCCCAAAATCAGGCCGCCGGGAGGACATCGGACACGTGTTTCTAGGGATCGATATCGGAACATCGAGCGTGAAGGCCGCGCTGATTGATGAGGCAGGGCGCCAGGTTGAAGTCAGCCAGGCTGACCTGCCCATTTCGCGACCGAAGCCGCTCTGGTCGGAGCAGAATCCTTCCGACTGGTGGACCGCGACCAATATGGCCGTCGCCAAGCTGGACGTGAATCGTCGCCACAAGGTGCAGGCGGTCGGCCTCTCCGGCCAGATGCACGGCGCGACCCTGCTGGACAAGTCGCTGGCATCGATCCGCCCCGCGATCCTGTGGAATGATGGGCGCAGCTTTGCCGAGTGCCGCGATCTGCAGGCGTCGACGCCCGCCTTCGTGTCGGAAGGCGGAAATCTCGTCATGCCCGGCTTCACGGCGCCAAAGCTCGAATGGGTCCGGCGGCATGAACCGGCCCTGTTCGAGAAGGTGCACAAGGTCTTGCTGCCGAAAGACTATGTGCGTCTCAGAATGACCGGGGATCTCGCCTCCGACATGTCCGACTCTTCGGGCACGCTGTGGATGGATGTGGCCGGGCGGGACTGGTCCGGGGAATTGCTGGCGGCCTGCGGTCTGACCGTGGATCACATGCCGAAACTTTATGAAGGCCACGAGGTCACCGGCATCCTGCGTCAGGAAGCCGCCGAGGCCTGGGGTATGGATCGCGTGCCTGTCGTGGCGGGGGGCGGCGACAATGCGGCGGGCGCTGCGGGCGTCGGGGTCATCGACGAGGGCGAGGCACTGCTGTCACTTGGCACGTCCGGCGTAATCTTCGTCGCAGGCAACACATTTCGTTCGAATCCGGAATCCGCAGCGCATGCCTTCTGCCATGCCCTGCCGGACCGGTGGCATTTGATGTCGGTCATGTTGAGCGCAGCCGGCTGCCTCGACTGGGCCGTCAAACTGACCGGGGCGCCCGATGCTGGCGAGCTCGTGCAACGCGCGCAGACAGAGGCAGGTCTTGGTGGACCTGAATTCTTCCTCCCCTATCTGTCTGGCGAACGCACGCCTCACAACAATCCCCATGCATCGGGTGTCCTGTTCGGTCTGACCCATGATTCCGGGCCCGCTCAGATCGGTCAGGCCGTGCTGGAAGGTGTGGCGTTTGGCATGGCGGACGGGTTCCGGGCGCTCGTCGATTCCGGCGTCGATGTCCATTCCATTTCCGTGATCGGCGGCGGGTCCCAGTCAACCTATTGGGGCCGCATTCTGGCGGCCGTCCTCGACACGCCCATGGTGTACCGCGATGGCGCGGCAACGGGACCTGCCTATGGCGCTGCCAGGCTTGCGCGCTATGCGAACATGGGAGGTTCGATCGAGGAAATGTTCGACGCGCCAGCTGTTTTGCAGATCGTGGAGCCGAAGGAGAGCGACCGCGACCGGCTTGCCACGAAACATGAGAAATTCGGTACGCTGTACCGTATGCTGAAAGATGCCTTTTAAGGAGAGTGAATTATGGCTGACGGACAGATCAAGGTAGGCGGCGATCCCGTCTTCAAGGGCATCGACCCGATCAGGTTTGAAGGACCGGACAGCGAGAACCCGCTGGCATACCGCTACTATGACAAGGACCAGATCGTGCTGGGCAAGCGGATGGAAGACCACCTTCGGATGGCCGTGTGCTATTGGCATACGTTCTGCTGGGATGGCTTCGACGTGTTTGGCGGCGGAACGTTCAATCGCCCCTGGCACGGCGCTGTAAATGATCGCGCTGCAGCCGACGCGAAGATGGCTGCCGCCTTCGAGTTCTTCAGCAAGCTCGGCCTGCCGTATTACTGTTTCCACGATGTGGATGTGACGGAAGATTCTCCGACGCCGGATGAACTGTCCAGCAATCTGAAGCGGATGGGTGACCGGCTCGCTGCCTATCAGGAAGCCACGGGGATCAAACTCCTTTGGGGGACGGCGAACCTGTTCAGCAATCCGCGCTTTGGTGCCGGTGGCCTGACCAATCCGAACCCGGAAGTGGCCGCTGTTGCCGTTCGCCAGATCCGTGACTGCATGGAGGTTACCCATGCGCTCGGCGGCGAGAATTATGTGCTGTGGGGCGGCCGGGAAGGCTATGACACACTGCTCAACACTGACCTTGACCGGGAGCTTGGCAATTTCGGCCGGTTCCTCGCCATGGTCGTCGACCACAAGCACAAGATCGGATTCGAGGGCAAAATCCTGATCGAACCCAAGCCGCACGAACCGATGTACCACCAGTATGATTTCGACAGCGCAACCGTGTACGGCTTCCTCAAGCGGTTCGGCCTCGAGGACGAGGTCCATGTCAACATCGAGCCCAACCATGCGACCCTGGCCGGTCACAGTTTTGCGCATGAGATCGCGACGGCAGTGTCGCTCGGCATCATGGGGTCGATCGACATAAATTGCGGCAACTATCAGAATGGCTGGGATACCGACCAGTTCAATCTCGATATCCGGGACATCACGCTGGCGCTGATCGAGTTGCTGCCGTCCGGCGGGCTCGATACCGGAGGCTTCAATTTCGATGCCAAAGTCCGTCGTCAGTCCAGCTCTGTTGAAGACCTGTTCCATGCCCATGTCGGCGGCGTGGATGCGCTCGCACGGGCATTGCTCTCGGCAGCAGACATCCTGGAGCGCGGGGATATCGCGAAATTCAAGGCTGACCGCTATGCGGGTTGGGAAAACTCCGATCTCGGCAAGATGATGCTGTCTGAAGGCGCCAGCCTGGAAAGCATCGCGGATCACGCCGCCAAGGCCGGCCTCAGCCCTTCGCACGCAAGCGGCCGCCAGGAAATGCTCGAGAACCTGGTCAATCGCAGCCTGAAATAGCCTGCGGCCTGTGCAAGGCCTCGCCCACGCCTCCGGTGGTCGAGGCCTTGTCACTTCCGGGAAAATGACGCTAGTTTGTCCGTCAGGCCTTCTTTGGTGGACAATTTGTGTCTCCAGCGTTTTCTCGCTGCGCGGGCGTCCACCGTTTGAGGGTTCCAGCAGGGGAGCCGCGATGACTGACGGGCTGAAAACGCACTGGACCTCCGGGCATGCCCGCCCCGCGACCATCATTGATGTGGCGCGCGAGGCCGGCGTGTCGTTCAAGACCGTCAGCCGTGTGCTGAATGGCGAGACCAATGTCCGGGAGGAGACCCGGTCAAAGGTGCTCGAAGCGGTCAAGACGCTCAACTATCGCACCAATCACAACGCCCGGAACCTGCGCGCACGGCACAGCCAGATCATCTGCCTGTTCTATGCGAACCCGTCCCGCAACTATATCGGCGAAGTGCAACTCGGCGCCTTGCAGCGGTGCCAGGCCTATGGCTACAGCCTGATCACAGAGGATTGCAGCGACAATCATCCGTCCCTGCTCGCATTGCGCGCCGAGACAAAACTGGCCGGAGCCATCCTGACCCCGCCCTTGTCGGATGATGCCAAGCTGATCTCCGAACTGCAGAACCGGAACATTCCGTTCGTGCGGATCGCGCCCGCAGAAGATGTTGAGCATGGCCAGGACGTCGCCATTGATGATGCGGCGGCCGCCCGCGAGATGACGGAATACCTGATCGGGCTGGGGCATCGCCGCATTGGCTTCATCAAGGGCGCCGATAGTCATGCGCAAGCTGTGCGCCGCTTTGCCGGATACCAGCAGGCATTGTCGGACGCCGGGATCGAGGCGGACCCGAACCTGGTTCGCGACGGAGATTTCGCGTTCGATTCCGGTGTGGCCGGCGCCGAAGCGCTGCTGTCCCTCGAGGATCGCCCGACAGCCATTTTCGCCTGTAATGACGACATGGCGGCCGGGGTGTTGGCGGTGGCCTATCGGCGCCAGATCATCGTGCCGCGCGACCTGTCTGTGGTCGGCTTCGACGATACACCGCTCGCCACCACGATCAGCCCGTCCCTGACGACCATCTATCAGCCCAGCCGCGAACTGGCCGCAGAGGCGGTCAGCATGTTGCTGGAAGATTCGACGCCCGGCGGGGATGCGCCCCGCCACAAGCTGCTCGACTACAAGCTGATGCTGAGGGAATCCACGGCGGCACCCCGCCGTTAGGGGACAATTCCTCAGTTCCTAAACCGTCAGGTTTCGTGTAAGCCGCGCGGCGATGACCGAGATCAAACCCCTTCCGCACATCCTGCAGACAAAGCCCTATGTACCCGGCGGCAAACTGGCCGGTGCGCAAGGCCCTGTGATCATGCTGGCCTCGAACGAGAACCCGTTCGGGCCCAGTCCGAAGGCGATCGAGGCGATGAAGGCGGTTGCCGCGGACGTGCATGTCTACCCGGATCCGGAATATCGGGCCTTGCGGGAAACGATCGCAGCAGCGACCGGGATCGCAGACTCTGCGCGCGTTGTCGTCTCAGCCGGCTCCGACGAAATCATTCACCTCCTGACCCAGGCCTATGCCGGGCCGGGAGACGAGATCCTGTTCACGGAACACGCCTTTTCCATGTATCGCGTCTCGGCCCTGTCGCACGGGGCAGACCCGGTGACCGTGCCGGAAACGGAGCTGACGGCCGGCGTCAATGCCATTCTCGGCGCCGTTTCGCCGCGGACGAAAATCCTGTTCCTGGCGAATCCCAACAATCCGACCGGGACGATGCTGCCGGTCGACGCCCTGAAACAGATCCAGGACAGCCTGCCGCCTCACGTCCTGTTCGTGGTCGATGGCGCCTATGCCGAATATGTCGGACCGGAATACGAGGCCCGGATCCGGGACCTGGTCGACCGCCGGGCCAATACGGTGATGATGCGCACCTTCTCCAAGATCCACGGACTGGCCGCGCTTCGCCTCGGCTGGGGCTACATGCCGGACGCGATTGCGCAGACCTATCAGCGCATTCGCGGGCCGTTCAATGTCAACGGACTGGCCGTCGCGGCCGGCATGGCCAGCATCCAGGATACGGAGTTTCTAAGCCGCAGCCGGGAACACAATTCCGACTGGCGGGCACGCATGGCAGACGCCTTGAATGCCATCGGCCTCACGACGCCGCCCAGCCATGCCAATTTCGTGTTGCCGGATTTCGGCACGGCGGAACGGGCCGCTGCGGCCAATGAATATCTGAAGGCGCGCAACATCCTGGTGCGGGCGGTTGGCGGATATGGCCTGCCGTCCCGGCTGCGCATCACCGTCGGTTCGGCCGAGGACAATCAGGCCGTTCTGTCCGCCCTGTCGGATTTCACCGCGTCACGCTGATATTGTCGATCAGACGGGTCTTGCCCAGCCAGGCGGCGCCCAGAAGGCGCGCCACAGTGCCGTCCGGCAAGGGGGCGTCTGGCAGGTCTTCCAGCGTATCCGGATCGACCAGGCTGACATAATTCATTTCGCGAAATCCCGACGCCATGATCAGGTCGCGGGCTTCTGACAGGATTTCCTCAGGTTTCGCGCCGAGGGACAGCCGAACGGAGGCGCGGTGCAGGGCGGCCTGCAGGGCACCCGCCGAGCGACGCTCTTCCGGTGAAAGGTACAGATTGCGGGAGGATTGCGCGAGACCATCCGGATCGCGCGTGGTCCGACCGCCGAGAATCTCGATCGGAAAGCCCAGATCGCGCACCATCCGCCGGATGATCTGGAGTTGCTGGTAGTCCTTCTCGCCAAAAACCGCCACGTCCGGTTGAACATGGAGGAAGAGGCGCGCCACCACGGTTGCGACCCCATAGAAGAAATGCGGCCGGTAGATGCCGTCCAGCAGATCCGACATCTGCTCCACCCGGACATTGGTTCGGGTGCCGTCGGGATACATTTCCTCCACGGCAGGCAGGTAGACCAGATCACATCCGACCGAATCGAGTTTTGCCCGGTCGGCCGATTCGTCTCGAGGATAGGTGTCGAAATCCTCGCCCGGAGCGAACTGTGTGGGGTTCACAAATATGCTGGCCACGACCTTTGTTGCATGGGTTGCAGCCGTCTTCACAAGCGACAAGTGCCCGCCATGAAGCGCCCCCATCGTGGGAACAAATCCAATGGTTTCACCGGCTTGGCGCCAGGCGCGAACCTGTTGTTGCAACTCGGCCCGCGAGCGTACCGCGGCCGTTAACGTACCTGTCTTGGAATTCACTATGAAAAGTTCCCGTATGAGGATTGTTTAAAACATCCTGCCAGAGGATTTCGTAAACGCGTTGTTAACCCATTCGGAGGAATTTCAAACCCATGACACACCGCATTCTCGCTCCGCTCAAAACATTCGCGCTTTCCATCGGTCTCCGTCTGGCCGCCGGCAAATCAGCCGCCGCAGACATGGCAATGCCAGAGCCGATCACCGAATACCTGAACCCGAATGCGGTGGACGAATGGATGTTCGACCGCGATGGCAGCCCGGTGACGGAATCTGCGGAACTTTATTCCCGCGATCTGGGGCGGGTCTCCGGCACGCTCTCCAGCCTGCGCGGCCTGCTGACCGACATTGCGGCGCATGCGCCGGTCAATGCCGAGATGCCGAAGCACGCTGCCTTCGGTCCGATCATGTCGGATGATTTGCTGTTTGATGGCGAGCCCATGGCGGCGCATTTCGGCGACATGCCAATGGAAGATGCCGACCTGTTCATGGATGTGGTCTCCACCGGAAAGTCTTCCGGTTCGGAAATGTCCCACGTCGCCTGAGCCCTGATCTGCTGAACCGAGTACACTAGGAGTTGTCGATAATGCCCGCTGATGGATTCGCCCCGCTCACCACGGATAGCGGCCCGGACCTGTCAGCGCAGCAGCGCGAGGCCCGCGTCATTGTCGTTGGCAATGAAAAGGGCGGTGCGGGCAAGTCGACGGTCTCCATGCACCTGTCCGTTGCGCTGATGCGCATGGGCAAGAAGGTGGGCGTCATTGACCTCGACGTGCGCCAGCGCAGCCTGACCCGGTATCTCGAGAATCGCCTTCGCTGGATGCAGTCCACGGGTGCGCGTCTGCCCATGCCCGAAATCGTTCGCGTGGATGCGTCCACGGAACGGGACCTCGACAAGGCTGAATCGGAGGAGACCCAGCGTTTCCTCAGCAGCGTGGCGCGCCTCAAGAAAGCCTGCGACTTCATTATCATCGATGGTCCGGGCGGTGACACCTATCTCTCGCGCCTCGCGCATGTGAATGCCGACACGCTGATCACGCCGCTGAACGACAGCTTCGTCGATTTCGATCTGCTGGGCGATGTGAACCCGCAAACGCTCGAAGTGCTGCGGCCCAGCTTCTATTCCGAAATGGTCTGGTCCTGCCGCAAGAAAAAGGCACAGACCTCGCGTCGTCCGATTGACTGGATCGTCATGCGCAACCGGATGTCGCCTCTGGCGGCGCGGAACAAGGAACGTGTCGGCGAAGCCCTGACGAATCTTTCCAAGCGGATCGGCTTCCGGCTCGCGCCCGGCCTGTCGGAGCGCGTGATCTATCGTGAACTCTTCCCGGCCGGCCTGACCTTGCTGGACCTGACCGAAAAGGGCTCCAACGTCTCCTTCACGATGAGCCATGTGGCCGCCCGTCAGGAGATGCGCGATCTGCTGATCGTCCTGCAACTGCCGGAGCTGGTCGGAGCCGAGATCGAATTCTGATCTCGCTGATACGAGCGAGACAACAGGGGCCAGCCTGCGGGCTGGCCTTTCGCATGTTTCGGGCTCACACTGCCTCCAAAACAGGAGGAAGCGCAGATGGTGTTCAACAATAGCGACTGGCTGGCGCAGGTTCAGGAAGACATTGTCGATCCGGATCGGGAAATCGTTGACCCGCATCATCATCTCTGGCCGCAGGCCGACATGCACTACAACGTCCCGGAATTCCTGGCTGACCTGACCAGCGGCCACAAGATTGTGCAGACGGTGTTCATGGAATGCGGTGCAGCCTATCGGGAAGACGGGCCGGACCATTTGAAACCCGTCGGCGAGACGGAATTCGTCGCGGCAGCTGCGGAAGACATGAAAGCGAAAGGCGGGCCTCATATTGCAGGGATCGTCGGGCATGCCGATCTGCGCGGCCCGAATCTCGAGGAGGTTCTGGACGCTCACATGGACGCCGCCAAAGGCTTGTTCCGGGGCATCCGCCATGCCGGCTCGCGCGACACGAGCGGCGCGACGCTGCGCATACCGGGCCGCGCGCCCGAGCGCCTGTATGCCGATGATGATTTCCGGCGCGGCGTGCAGCTGCTGGGCGAACACGGGCTCTCCTATGACACCTGGCACTATCATCACCAGAACCGCGACTATCTGGACCTGGTGAAGGCGGTTCCGAACACGACCATGGTGCTCGACCATTTCGGCACCCCGATCGGCATTGGCCCCTATGCCGACAAGCGCGAAGAGATTTTCGAGCAATGGTGCGATGACATGGCCGATCTGGCGCATTGCCCGAACGTGGTTGCGAAACTGGGCGGCCTTGCCATGCCCGACAATGGCTGGGGCTGGCATGAGCGGGAGACGCCGCCGACCTCGGACGAGTTCGTGCTGGCGCAGGCGCGCTACTATGATCACATGATCGACTGTTTCGGTGCTTCGCGCTGCATGTTCGAAAGTAATTTCCCGGTCGACCGCTGGTCCATCAGCTACCCGGTTCTCTGGAATGGACTGAAGAAGATCGCCGCGAAGTATTCCGAACTGGAACAGCGCGCCCTGTTCAGCGAAACAGCCCGGCGCATCTACCGGCTGTAGGCGCGTCTAGGCAGGCCGCACCAGAGCGCCTATAGCGCCCGAATGGCAGTTTTTCCTTTCGAGATTTCCGCGGTCGAGGGCAAGGCCCGGACCGGTGTGCTGAAAACACCGCGCGGCGACATTCGCACGCCCGCCTTCATGCCTGTGGGCACGGCGGGCACGGTGAAGGCGCTTTACATGGACCAGGTCAAGGATGCTGGCGCCGACATCATCCTGGGCAACACGTATCACCTGATGCTGCGGCCGGGCGCCGAGCGTGTGAAGCGTCTCGGCGGCCTGCATGCCTTTGCGCACTGGGACGGCCCGATGCTGACCGACAGTGGCGGCTTTCAGGTCTGGTCACTGGCGCAGTTGCGGAAGATGGATGCGGATGGTGTCACCTTCCAGAGCCATATCGATGGCTCCACGCACCGGCTGACCCCGGCGCGCAGTATAGAAATCCAGGCCGATTTGCTGGGCGCCGATATTTCCATGCAGCTGGACGAATGCACCGATTATCCCTGCAGCCATGAAGAGGCCGAGCGCAGCCTCGACCTGTCGCTTGACTGGGGCCAGCGTTCTCTCGACGCGTTCGGCGAACGGGACCGGCAGACCCTGTTCGGAATCATTCAGGGGTCGAACTATGCCGATCTGCGGGAGAAATCCGCCCGGGGCGTGATTTCGCAAGGCTTTGGCGGCATTGCGCTTGGCGGCCTCGCCGTAGGTGAGGGCCACGATCAGATGTGCGCCACCATCGACATGACGGTGCCCCATCTTCCAGACGCCCTGCCACGCTATGTCATGGGCGTCGGCAAGCCGATTGACCTGGTCGAGAGCGTCGCGCGTGGCATCGACATGTTCGACTGCGTCCTGCCGACCCGGTCAGGTCGTCACGGTCAGGCTTGGACATGGGATGGGCCGGTGAACGTGAAGAATGCCCGCTTTGCAGAGGATCTGTCTCCATTGGACGAGGCCGTGAATTGCCCGGCCAGCCAGGATTATTCTCGCGCCTATTATCACCACCTGTTCAAGGCGGGCGAGTATCTCGGGCCCATGCTGCTCAGCTGGCACAATACGGCCTTTTTCCAGGCGTTGATGCAGGAGATCCGCGCTGCCATTGCGGAAGGCCGGTTCGAGGCGCTGCGCGGCCGTCTCCAGGCGGCTTGGGCGTCGACGAAATCTAGTCCGAAGGATGAACGGGCGTGAGATTGTCCAGCTGTTTCTGCTGGTAGGCATCATACGCGCCCGAATCCTGGGGCGCGGTGGGTGCATCGCCCTTGTAGGTGACGGCCGTCGGGTCGCGTTCCGCTGCAAAATCAGGCCGTGCGGGCAGAGGGCAGTCCTTGGCCAGGCCCATGCCCTTGAGATAGGCGCGCTGCTGGGCGCCGATCTTGTAGGCCGTATTGTACTTCTTCTCGTAGCTTTCCGCGCCGGTGGCCTTGCGGACGATGCCCCGGAACGGGATCAGGCCGCGGGCCTCGGATGCGATGGCCCCCAGCGTGGCGTCCGACGCGGAATCGGCGAGTTTCTCTGTTCTCAGCCGTTCATCCGGTACCGGTGTGTCCCAATCGGGCCCAAGCACGGCGTCGAGTTGCGCAAGCCGTTTCAGAATGTCCTCGCAACTCAGAACCTCGGGCAGGTCATAGGGGCTCTGCACCCCTTTCAGGATCTCCGGGATCGGCTCGCGTCTCAGATTGAGGTCTTCGAGCGGCGACAAGGCGGCGTCGCCCAGTCCGTCACGCGTCTGGCTGTAGGCGCTGCCGGCGGCGGCTTCGACATTGCCGGCGAGATTGCCGTCCGAATCGGTCTTTTGCTGCACGGGGGCCGGCTGGCTGGCGCAGGCGCCAACAAGGGCGATCACTGGGAACAGGGGCGATATACGTCTCATCTGGCGAGGGTGATGCGAAAATTGTGGCGACTTCAAGCCATACTGTGCAAGAGGCGGTTGACCCGACCGTTCTGGTCGCCTAAATCGCGCGTTCCGGCGTGCCCTTAGCTCAGTCGGTAGAGCAACTGACTTTTAATCAGTAGGTCACAGGTTCGACCCCTGTAGGGCACACCATTCTTTCCTTCCGTTGACGCCAAGCGGCAGAAATCGATCGAGGATCGGTCTCGGGAATGAAATGCCTGGCTGCGCATGCGAAGGCCTCTTCTGGATTACCGCCATTTAACCGCCTGCGCGATGGATCCTTCGGAACATCACGGCCGCTCGGCCCGTTGGTTTTCCGAAAGGAGACCATGATGAGCAAGTATGAAACCGATATCGACCCGCAACGCCGGGATGACCTCAGCCAGCAGCGCGGCGAGGGCGAAACGCCCGGCCGCAACGACACGAATCAGGCAGGATTCCGGGAAACCTCTCCTCAGCCCCGAGACGGCGAGCATGGTTTTCTCCGGGATGACGGCCAGAAAGACCGTCCGCAAGCCTCCGGCACGGCCGAGGAGCGCGCACAGCGCCTCGATGAAGGCAATAATCCTGTCCTCATGCCGCGCGACGGCCGCCATCCCAATACGCCGGACACGTTGAACGCGGACACGGGCGCTGAAGACAGCAAGGCTGGCGCCAAGACACCCGCGCCGGACACACAGGAACTGGAAGACGCCTATTCTCAAAACGATCCCGGCGTCGAAACCAAACAATAAGTCAGCACAAAAGGCCGGAGCGGGCCCAAACCCCTCCGGTCCTGTCTGATCGGTCCTTGGCGGATGGAGCCATGCTCCGTTGGCCGGGGGCCGTTTTGGTATGTTGGATGAAATCATGTGGCCCCGTGTGCACGCGGGAGCGTGTTCCATCCGCCGGGACCCCTGGAGACGTACCAGATGTGGTCTCGCAAGGTTCCGGACCTTTTGATGGCCAGCAGATTCGCCGAAATCGCCGACCAGGTAGAGGATATGGCCTCCGCATCCCCGCCGGATTGGGGGAATGGGATGCATTGTTATCACACGGGAAAACCCGGCCATGAGCGGGGAGTGCGGCAGCTCGATCATTGTTTGGCGCGGGCGCAGCGGCTAAGCCTTCGGCTCAGGAAGGATACGCTGATGGACAGGGACACGCGAATTGCCGTGCGGGACCGTTTGCTGGCCCGCCTGAGCGCGGGCGACGCGCTGATCATGGGCATCCTGAACGTCACGCCGGACTCCTTCTCTGATGGCGGCGCGCATGACTCGCTGTCGGGCGCACTTGCCCATGCCGAGCAGATGCGGGCCGAAGGCGCCGACATTCTGGATATTGGCGGCGAGTCGACCCGGCCGGGCGGCGAAGCGGTCAGCCTTGAGGAGGAATGGGGGCGGGTCGCCCAGCCGATTGCCCGGCTCGCCTCGAAGGACGCGCTGCCGGTCTCGATTGATACCTACAAGGCAGAGATCGTCCGCCGTGCGGCCGAGGCTGGTGCGGTGCTGGCCAATGATGTCTGGGGCATGACCCGTGATGCGCAGATGGCCGACGCTGTGGCGGAAACCGGGAGCCTTGTCTGCATTACCTACAATCGCGGCGCGACCGATGCGGACATCGATCTGCGACAGGACATGGCAGACTTTATCGGCCGCGCGTTTGAGAGCGCTGATCGCGCAGGCATTCCGCGCGCACACATCCTGCTGGATCCCGGTGTGGGCTTCTCCAAGACGTACGAGCAGAATTTCGAGGTTCTGGCCCATCTGGACGTGATGGTGAAGACCAGCTGCCCTGTGCTGGTGGGCGTTTCGCGCAAATCCTTCATCGGTCGCCTGACGGGCAATCCTGTTGACGGGCGGCTTGTCGGCACGCTTGCGGCGGGCCTCGATAGCGTCTACCGGGGCGCGAGAATTCTTCGCGTGCATGATGTCGCCGCCCACCGGGAGGCGCTCGACATGTACCAGGCCATCAGGAGTGCCAAGTGACCGACCGTATCTTCGTTTCCAATCTCTGCCTTCACGGCTTTCACGGCGTCCACAAGGCGGAGAAGTCCCTGGGGCAGAAATTCTTCATCGACATCGACTGCCGCCTCGGACAGCCGGCCACGTCGACCGATCTGATGGAAGAGACGGTCCATTATGGCGAGGTCTGTGATCTGGCGGAGGAATTGTCCGGCAAGACCGTGTTCAACCTGATCGAAACCTTCGCCGAGCGCATCGCGGATGCGATCCTTCAGAAGTGGGACATTGTGGAAGAGGTGACCGTCACCGTTCGCAAGCCTTCCGCCCCGATCCGGCATCTGGTGGACCATGTCGGCGTGTCCATCACGCGGGCCCGCAATGGCTGAGGCCGCGCTTGGCCTCGGCACCAATCTGGGGGACCGGGAGACGGCGCTGTCGCGCGCTGTGGCGCTGCTGGAGCAGATGCCGGGCATTGAGGTGACCGCAATCTCCGGCCTCTATGCCAGCGCGCCCTGGGGCGTTGAAGACCAGCCGGATTTCCTCAATCTCTGCGTGCTCATCGAGACCGATCTCGGACCGATGCAATTGCTCCATGCCTGCAAGGCCGTCGAGGCGGAACTGGGGCGTCAGACGCGCGAGCGCTGGGGGCCACGGGAGATGGATGTGGATGTGCTGCTGATGCCCGGTGTGGAGATGGACAGTGAGACGCTTTCCATCCCGCATCCGCGGATGCGGGAGCGCCGTTTCGTGCTGGAGCCACTGGCGGAGATTGCGCCGGATTGGATGCTGGATGGCGAGCCCATCCAAAGCAGAACGGCCGCCCTCAGACAGAGAGCGGCCGATCAAAAATGCGAGCGGGACGATTCTGCGACGCGCCGCTTCGCTGAGCTTAGAGCCCGCTAGAGGTTCTTCACGATATCCTCGACCATCTTCTTCGCGTCTGCGAGCAGCATCATCGTGTTGTCGCGGAAGAAGAGCTCGTTCTGGATGCCGGCATAGCCAGATCCCATGGAGCGCTTGATGAAGAGAACCGTGCCGGCATTTTCGACGTCTAGGACCGGCATGCCGTAGATCGGGCTGGTCGTGTCGGTCTTGGCGGCCGGGTTGGTCACATCGTTCGCACCGATGACGAAGGCAACTTCGGAATTGCGGAAGTCCGAGTTTATGTCTTCCAGTTCGAAGACTTCGTCATATGGCACCTGCGCCTCGGCCAGCAGGACGTTCATGTGACCAGGCATCCGGCCCGCAACGGGGTGGATGGCGTATTTCACTTCAACGCCCTCTTCCTTCAGCTTGTCCGCCATCTCCTTCAGCGCGTGCTGGGCCTGCGCCACCGCCATGCCGTAGCCGGGCACGATGATGACCTTGGAGGCGTTCTTCATGATGAAGGCTGCATCCTCGGCCGAGCCGCGCTTGAATGGACGGTCGGCATCTGCACCGGCGCCACCCGCGGCTGCATCGTCGCCGCCAAAGCCGCCAAGGATGACTGAGATGAAGCTGCGGTTCATGCCCTTGCACATGATGTAGGACAGGATCGCACCGGACGAACCGACCAGCGCGCCTGTGATGATCAGGGCGAAATTGCCGAGCGTGAAGCCGAGCGCCGCTGCAGCCCAACCCGAATAGGAGTTCAGCATGGACACGACGACCGGCATATCCGCGCCGCCAATCGGGATGATCAGCGTGATGCCGAGGATCAGGGCGAGGACTGTGAGGCCCCAGAAGGCCCATTGCGCCTGACCGTGCGTCTGGATCAGAACAACCAGCAGCGCCACGATGCCGACACCGATCAGGATGTTCAGCAAATGACGGGCAGGCAGCATGATGGGCGCGCCGGACATGTTGCCGTTCAGCTTCGCAAAAGCGATCAGCGAGCCAGTAAAGGTCAGCGCACCGATGGCAGAGCCGAGGCCGAGTTCGATCAGCGACGCGGCCTTGATGCCTTCGAGACCTGCAATGCCGAAACTGATGGGCGAATACAGTGCGGCAGCTGCCACCAGTACAGCGGCGAGGCCGACAAGGCTGTGGAAGGCCGCGACCAGCTGCGGCATGTCCGTCATCGGGATCTTGCGGGCGATGATCGCGCCGATCGTGCCGCCGATGGCGACGCCGCCGAGGATCAGACCCCAGGTTTCAAGATCAAGCTGGTTCCAGACGAGGGCCAGCGTGGTCGCCACAGCGATGGCCATGCCGATCATGCCGTTGCGGTTGCCCGCGCGGCTGGTCGCCGGGCTGGACAGGCCGCGCAGGGCCAGGATGAAGAGGATGCCGGCGACGAGATAGAGCAGCGGCGCCCACGTGGTTTGGAAGGAGTCCATGTCTTAGTCCCCCTTCTTCTTGTACATGGCCAGCATGCGCTGGGTGACGAGGAAGCCGCCGAAAATGTTCACGCTGGCGAGGATCACGGCGACCGTGCCGAGGATCTTCGAAACCCAATTGTCGGAGCTGAGGCCGACCGTGGCGGCGGCTACGAGCGCGCCGACGATGATCACGGACGAAATGGCGTTGGTCACGGCCATCAGCGGCGTGTGCAGGGCCGGCGTCACCGACCAGACAACATAATAGCCGACAAAACAGGCCAGCGCGAAGATCGCGGCCAGGAAGACGGTGGAATCGATGCCACCGGCATCTGCGAAGGCGGGCAGCGCGAAGCTGGCCGCAGAAAGCGTCAGGAGTGCGCGCTTCATGATTGGATCCTTTCGTTCACCGTCGCACCATTGCGCGTCAGCAGCATGGCGGTGACGATTTCGTCTTCGGTGTCGAGATTGAGGCTGCCATCCTCGGCTGTGACCAGCGGCAGGAAGGCGACAAGGTTCTTGGCGTACAGCGACGAGGCGTCTGCGGGCAGGCGAGCGGGTAGGTTGGAGAACCCGGCCACTTTCACGCCGTTCACGTCAACGACTTCATCCGGTTTGGACAGGGGGCAGTTGCCGCCCTGGCTGACCGCCATGTCGACGATGACCGCGCCGGGCTTCATCGTTTTCACCATGTCTTCGGTGACCAGAACCGGCGCCGCACGGCCAGGAATCAGGGCCGTCGTGATAACGATGTCCTGTTTGGCAATGTGGCTGGCCGTGAGTTCGGCCTGCTTTGCCTGGTATTCCGGCGACATCTGCTTGGCATAGCCGCCGGCGGTTTCGGCCGCCTTGAATTCCTCATCCTCGACCGCGATGAATTTCGCGCCAAGCGAGGCTACTTGTTCCTTGGCAGCAGGGCGCACATCCGTGGCCGTCACGACTGCACCGAGACGGCGGGCGGTGGCGATGGCCTGCAGACCGGCAACGCCGGCGCCCATCACGAACACCTTGGCCGGGGCAATCGTGCCCGCAGCGGTCATCATCATCGGCATGGCGCGGCCATAGGTCTGCGCACCTTCGATGACAGCGCGATAGCCCGCGAGGTTCGACTGGGATGACAGGGCGTCCATGCTTTGTGCGCGGGTAATGCGCGGGGTGAATTCCATGGACAGGGCCGCGATCTTCTTTCCGTTCAGCGGGGCTGCGTCCAGGTTTGTTGGGTCCATCAGGGCGATAAGTGCGACACCTTCCGGCAGGGCGCTGATTTCATCGGCTTCAGGTGCGCGCACCTTGAAGACAATGTCCGCCCCCTTGGCCGCAGCCGACGCATCGGCTGCAATGGTGGCGCCGGCCTCAGTGAAGCTGTCGTCAGGGAACCCTGCGACAGTGCCCGCTCCGGACTCGATTGTGACAGAGTGGCCAGAGGCCACCAGCTTCTTGACGGTTTCTGGTGTAGCCGCCACACGGGTCTCACCAGCTCGTCGTTCCCTCAGCACAGATATTTTCATAAGGCTGGGATAGAGGAAAAATATTGCGGCGCGCAACACGAAATTTTGCACCGGAGGGCATGAGATTGTTGAGTTTAGCTAATAGGACGGCACTGGTAACGGGCGCATCAAGTGGATTGGGCCGCCATTTCGCAGGCGTGCTGGCAGATGCGGGCGCCTATGTCGTGTTGGCGGCGCGACGTCTCGACAAGCTGGAAGAAGTTGCGGGCGAGATCGAGAAACGCGGCGGAAAGGCCCTTCCCGTCGAAATGGACGTGACCTCCGAAGACAGCGTCACGGGCGCATTCGGAGAGATTCGCGAGGCGCTGGGCCGACCCTGCGACGTTCTGGTGAACAATTCCGGCATGTCGCGGGAAGGCTGGTACTGGGACATGGAGGAAAAGGACTGGGATACCGTCATCGAGACGAATCTCACCGGGGTCTGGCGCGTGGCCAAGCATGCGACGCGGGCCATGATGCAGGCCGGCGTGCCGGGCTCGATCATCAATATCGCGTCGATCACCGGATTGAGGCCGTCCAATATCATTTCGGCCTATTCGGCCTCCAAGGCAGGTGTGGATCATCTGACCCGCACCATGGCGCTAGAGGCGTCACGCCATGGCATTCGCGTCAACGCCATCGCGCCTGGCTATTTCAAGACCGCCATCAATGACGATTTCCTTGAGTCGGAGGCGGGCCAGCGCATGGCCAAGCGCGTGCCGATGCGCCGGTTTGGAGACTATGACGAGTTGACCGGGCCCTTGCTGCTTCTGGCCTCGGATGCAGGCAGCTACATGACTGGCGCGACGCTCGTGGTCGATGGCGGACATAGCCTGACCCCGCTTTAGGTCTTGAATTTTTCCATCATGCAGATTATCAGGCCGCTCCCGCCGGGGCGGCTTGGTAAATGCCGGGTGAATCGCACGGTGAGACAATGTCTTGAAGCCTGGCTTTGATGGAGAGTTGAGCGATGCTCACGACAGTCATGTCCACAGGGGTCGTCGCCGTAATCTATGGCGAGATGGACCCGGCCACCCGAATGCAGGAGAATGCCGCCGAATCCCTGCGCGCAGCATCTGCCGAGCGGACTGAAATGCTGCGGACCTTTGCCTTGCTGGACAGCGACAATCCGACGGCCACGCTGCGGTGTCATCATGGGTTCCAGGCGCCCAATGGCGGCCTGTTCTGCGGTCCGGTCACCGACTGAGACATTCCGACAGAGGGCGTTAGGCATCGGTTAGCTCTCATCGCCTATGATCCCGGAAAATTCCGGAGATTCTGATGGCCCTTCCGAATGTACAGCCAGATCCTCAAGAAGATGCCGAAACGGGCGTTGCCGTTGAAGCGCGCGATCGCCGGTCAGGTCCACCGCGCTCCAAACCGTCCGCCGCGGGGCACACAGCCTCTCCGGCGCGCCGCCTGCAGCGCCTGCTCGAAGTGGAAATGCAGGGACGCCGCGCTCCGTCCATCGGGCGCAGCATGACGCCCATCCTGGTCCTGTCACTTGCCTGTAGCGTCGCTGCGTTAAGCCTGTATGGCTTTGGCTGGCTGTAGGATTGCAGGCATTTTCCTGTTTTAAGTTAACGCGGTCTAAGGCCAAGCCTGTTTAGAACCGGTCCTGTCGGCTTGCGCCGTCATGTTGAATTCCAAGGAGCTCCTGTCTGATGCGCGTTCGTAAAGCCGTCCTTCCCGTTGCCGGATTTGGCACGCGGGTCCTGCCCGCGACCAAGGCGATCCCGAAAGAGATGCTGCCGGTCGTCGACCGGCCGGCCCTGCAATATGTGGTGGACGAGGCGCTGGAAGCCGGCATCGAACACATTGTTTTCGTGACCGGGCGCAACAAGGGCTCCATCGAAGACTATTTCGACATTGCCTACGAACTGGAAGTGGCGCTGGAAGCCAAGGGCAAGGACGCCATTCTGGAGCAGGTGCGGGCAACGAAGCTGCCGGCCGGCGCCGCGAGCTTTGTGCGCCAGCAATCACCGCTCGGCCTCGGCCATGCAGTCTGGTGCGCCAAGGACATTGTCGGCAACGAGCCCTTTGCCGTTCTCCTGCCGGATGTTCTGGTCAAGGGCACGCCATCCTGCCTGGCGCAGATGGTTGAGGCCTATGACAAGGTCGGCGGCAACATTATTGCCGTGGATCAGGTGCCCATGGAACGCGTCTCGTCCTATGGCGTGATCGCGCCGAAAGGGACCGATCGCGATGGCCGCCTGATCGAAATGACCGGCATGGTCGAGAAGCCGCCGGTGGCAGATGCGCCGTCGAACCTGAAGATCACCGGGCGCTACATCCTTCAGCCGGAAATCTTCGGCCTGCTGGAAAACCAGGGCAAGGGTGCCGGCGGCGAGATCCAGCTGACCGATGCGATGGCGCGCCTGATGGAAGCGCAATCCTTCTACGCTTACGAATTTGACGGCCAGGATTATGATTGCGGCTCGAAGATCGGCTATTTCGAGGCCGTGCTGGGCTATGCGCTCGACAATGAAGAGATTGGCGAGGAAGCGCGCGCGATCGCGAAGGCAATGCTCGGCTAGCAATCCGTTGCAGGACAGGCAGGTTCGGTCTACGCCTCCGGCATGACCGATGCCGTCCTGCCGACTTATGAAGACATTGTTGCCGCCGCGGATCGTCTCGACGGTGTGGCCCGCCAAACGCCGGTGCTCACGCATGCGGCGCTGGATGAGATGTCCGGCGGCACGCTGTTCGTGAAGGCGGAGTGTCTGCAGGTCACGGGCAGTTTCAAGATACGCGGCGCGATGAACCGGCTGGCGCAATTGCCGGACGCACAAAGGGCTGCCGGTGTCGTGGCCTTTTCGTCCGGCAATCATGCCCAGGGCGTGGCGCGGGCAGCCCGGCTGCTGGACATGCCAGCGCTGATCGTGATGCCGTCCGATGCGCCGGCCATCAAGGTGGCCGGGGTCGAGGCCGACGGGGCGGAAATCGTGTTCTATGATCGCGAGACCGAGAGCCGCGAGGAGATTGCCGAAACGATTGCCAGGGAACGCGGCGCGATCGTGGTGCCCAGTTTCGACGATCCGCACATCGTGGCCGGGCAGGGCACGGCAGGCCTGGAATTTGCCAGGCAGATGGCCGTGCAGGGCGCACCTCTGGACCATCTGATCTGCTGTGCCGGTGGGGGCGGCCTGATCACCGGGATCGCCCTGGCCATGAACCGCCTGTCGCCCGATACACACATCTGGGCCGCCGAGCCCGAACAGCATGATGACTGGGCCCGCTCGCTGGCCTCGGGTGAGATCCGCGCCAATGCGCCCGGAACGCGGTCCTTCTGCGATGCGATCCTGACGCCCGCTCCGGGCGAGATCACCTTCGCACTCGGCAGGCGGCTGCTCAGCGGTGGGCTGGTGGCGTCCGATCAGGAGGTCGCCACCGCCATGCGCGCAGCCTTCAGCTATCTCAAGATCGTTGCCGAGCCGGGCGGGGCAGCCGCTCTGGCAGTTGCGCTGAAAGGGCTGCCGGACGCCCTGCGTGGAAAACGGATTGGTGTGCTTGTCACCGGCGGAAATGTTGATGCCGGATTGTTTGCGGATGTCCTGAACGGTACCTGACCCGTATTCCGTAAAGATTTGTGTCCGGATCATTAATCTTCGGGGCGCGAAGTCTTGCAGTATGGTTAATCTGCCGTTCCGTTCGCAAATCAGATTTTGTGCCGGGTCTTCAACAGACCTTATCGCCTCGCGATTAATCATGAATGCTGATGAGGGCGCATCAGGCGCGGGAGAGGGCATTCAGAATGAAACTCGGACCCCTAATCAGTCTTGGCTTGTCGGCAGTACTCGGCATCGCAGCCGTGTTTCTCGGCCGATACTATATGTCATCCAGCAACAATGATGCGGTGGCAGAGATTTCCGCCCCGGCGATTCAGATGTCCTCCGTGGTCGTTGCGGCTGCGGCCATCGAGCCGGGTGAGCAGGTGTCGGCCAGCAATGTCAAAACGGTCAACTGGCCTGCGGATTCGGTTCCCGAAGGCGTTGTCGAGGATGCGTCGGCCTTGTCGGAAATACTGTATGCCCGCGGCCTGATCCTGCCGGGCGAACCGATCATGCTGGAGAAGCTGGATGCCGAAGGCAATCTTCTGACGCTGGCGGCTGCCATTGAACCGGGCATGCGGGCCGTCTCGGTCACCGTGCGCAGCGATACCGGTGTTGCCGGGTTCGTTCTGCCGGGCGACCGGGTCGACGTGAACGAGTTCATCCAGCGCGAGCCCGGTCAGTCCGCAGCGTCCTATGGTGGCGACGCGGTGCGGGTGACGGCGGACCTGATCGCTCGTCCTGTCCTGCAGAATGTGAAGGTTCTGGCCGTCGACCAGACCTTCGATTCCGGCCTTGAAGGCGCCCGCCCGTCCAGCACCGTGACGCTGGAAGTGTCGCCGGACGGCGCGCTGCGGTTGGGCGCGGCCGGCATGCAGGGCGCCCTGGGCCTCGCCCTGATCGGGCGCAAGGAAGAAGCCGATGTCATCCGTCTCGTGAAGGCCGAGCCGAAACGGCCCGTTGTCCGCCGGCGCGCTCCGAAAGCGCCGTCGACTGCGAACGTCCGCGTGATCAATGGCGACAAGGAAGTCACCGTCACGGCGCCGGCCGCCCAGCCAAGAACCCTGACCGGGGAGGCAAACTGATGCCCAAGCTCACCTATCTTCTTCTGTTCGTGGTGATCGGCATTGTCGCCGCAGCGCCAAGCCATGCCTGGACCGAGCGCACGTCCGCCCCGGATGCCCGGACCTTGGTGCTCGAAAAAGGCCGTTCCACAGTGATCGAGGCCGATCAGGCCTTCTCCACCCTGGTCGTCGCCGATCCCGACATCGCCGAAGCCATGGCCACATCCAACCGGTCATTCTTCCTGCGCGGCAAGGTGCCGGGTGCGACGACCGTTCTGATCTACAATGCAGATGGCACGATTGCGGAATTGATCGATGTCGAGGTCGAACTGAGCCTCGACGAGTTGCGGGCCGATCTCGGCAATCTCCTGCCGGGAGAGCGGATCGACGTCTATCCGGTGCATGACGGCATCTTCCTGGACGGCAAACTGACCACGGCTGCGGCTGCGGAAATGGCCGTGCAGGTTGCCGAGCGCCATGTGCCCGGCGGCGTCGCCAATGGCCTGTCCGTGGGGCAGAGTCAGCAGGTTCTGCTGGAGGTTCGTTTCCTCGAGGCCAGCCGCAGCGCCGTGAAGGAAATCGGCTTTGGCAATGATATTGACGCCCGGGATGCCGTTGCCTTCACCGAGCCGTCCTCGATTTCCGGTCTCGCCTCCAAGACGGTGGCCCTGTTCACCAATGTCGGCGGTGAGAACATCGACATCGAACTGCGCGCGCTGGAAGAGAAGGGTGTCGTCCGTACACTGGCAGAGCCCAACCTTGTGGCCCTGTCCGGAGACACGGCCAGCTTTCTGGCCGGCGGCGAATTCCCGATCCCGGTGTCGAACGAGGACGGGCAAGTATCGGTCGAATTCAAGAAATTCGGCGTCAGCCTTGACTTCACGCCCACCGTTCTGGGCGACGGGCTGGTAAATCTGCGCGTCCGCCCGGAAGTGTCACAGCTGGATCGCAACAATGGCATTCGCGCCCAGGATATCGAAATCCCCGGCATCTCGGTGCGGCGCGCCGACACCACGGTCGAACTGCATGACGGCCAGGCGTTCGCCATCGCCGGTCTGCTGCAGAATGACTATTCCAATGATGTCCGCCAGACGCCGTGGCTGGGAAATGTGCCGGTGCTGGGCGCGCTGTTCTCGTCCAAACGCTATCAGCGCCAGGAGAGCGAATTGGTGATCATCATCATTCCGCGTCTCGTACAGCCCGCGCCGCATCCGGGTCTGCTCAGGTCACCGCTGGATGCGTTCGCCGAGCCAACCGAAGACCAATTGTTCCTGCAGAGCCTGACCGCCCCTGCGCCGGTTCTGGGAGAGGGAGACTGACATGAATTTCAAATACCGCACTCTGGGCATTCTGCTGGCGGGCCTGCCGGTGGGCGCCTGCGCCACGCATGACCATCAGGATACCTATCTGCTCGGTCAGGCCACGGCAGACAATATTGCCCGCCAGTCCGTCCGGGATGTCAATCTCAGCAATTCGAAAGCCGTGGAGTCCACCTCCGGCCTGCGCGCGGCCAATGCCGTGAAGGCGCTGAATGAGGGGCGCACGAAGGAGTTGCGGGATTCCTCGGTCAGCGAGTCCGGAGGAAGCTGATGTCCGGAGCTGCTCGTAACCTGTCTGATGCCGGCACGCAGACTCCGGCGGCCAGGATGTTGCCGGCCATTGCCGCGTTGGCCGGGCCGGAACGGATGGCCCAGCTGAAAGGCATCTGCCGCAATGTGGTGGACCTGGCATCACTGGACCCGGCCAGTATTGTCGAGAAATTCGGCGGCGCCCTGATCCTGCTGGAACACGGGCAGCCGGGTGCGGAGCAGGTGGTTCTCGGGCTGGCCGTCGACAAGCCTGACAGCGCCGTCCTCATGGTATCGGATCATCTGCCGGCGCACCTGGTGCGCGCCTTGATGAAGATCGAGGCTTCGGACATTCTCCCGTCGGATGCGGGTGCTGGCGACATTCTCGAATCCGTCGAACGGATCCGCGCGGCCGCCGAAGCCGGCACATCGGGGGGAGAGAGTTCCGCGTCTGCCGTATGCTGGGCCTTCCGGGGGGCGGTTGGCGGGGCAGGTGTGTCCACCCTGGCAATCGAGAGCGCATTTTCCCTCTGCGAGAAAGTCGGGCCTGGAAAGGTCTGTCTTGTCGACCTGAATGTCTCGGACGGCATGGTCAGCTCATTCCTGGAGGCTGTGCCGAAGCTGGACCTTGCCGCCTTGTCGGCCGCACCGGAGCGCCTTGATGCCCGGCTTCTGGCGGCCTGGTGCTGGCAGCATGAGGATGGCGTGGCGACAATTTCCGCGCCGCGCAATCCGGATGCCGACGCGCTGGCGACCGAGGCGGCGATCCTGCGGCTTCTGGATGTTGCCTGCGCCGAATTCCCCTTTGTCGTCGTGGATATGCCGCGTCACATGATGCCCTGGACAAAACCCATTCTCGGCGCCGTTGATGAGGCCATCATCGTCAGTGAGCTGACTGTGCCCAGCCTGCACGCCGCCGCAGACATGGCGCGGGAAGTGGACATGCTGCGCAGTTCCGACCGCAAGGCCAAGCTCGTGCTGAACCGCATGTTCCCCAAGAAGCGCTTTCGCGCGGAATTCGCCGTGGACAAGGCGGAAAAGGCAATCGACCGCAAGATTGATGCGACCATCACATCCGATTGGGATGCGGCCCGCACCGCGGTCAATCTCGGCAAGCCGATTGCCGACGTGAAGCCCAAAAGCGCGCTTGTGGCGGACATATCGGCCCTCGTCGACAGCCTCATGCCGGACGAGGCCGTACAGGCCGCCGACGCCGCACAGCAACGCAGGAGTGCCCGATGAGCCGGTTTGGATTCTCGAATGCAGCTGCAAAGCGGCAACCTGTCGCATCGCCGGATCCGGCCCCGGAAAAGCCGGCGGTTCAGTCTGCGCCGCCTCCGCCACCAGCGGACACCAAGGCGTTTGACCAGTTGGATGCAAAGCTGCGGGTGCATGCAAAGCTGATCGACGAACTTGATCTCAGCGTGCTCGACAAGCTGGATGACGAGACGATGCGGCGGCGCGTGCGCGGCATCGTTTCGGAAATCATCAAGAAGGAAGACATGGCGCTGTCGGCGGCAGAGGAAGCCAGTTTTGCCGATGCGGTGATGGACGAGATGACCGGGCTCGGTCCGATCGAGCCATTGCTGAAGGATGACTCGATTGCCGACATCCTGATCAATGGCTGCAATCAGGTCTATGTCGAGCGTCACGGCAAGCTGCAACTGGCGCCCGTCCGGTTTGCAGACAATGACCATTTGCTGCGCATCGTCCAGCGGATCGTGTCGGCGGTCGGCCGGCGGGTGGATGAAAGCCAGCCCTTGGTCGATGCCCGCCTGCTTGATGGCAGCCGCGTCAATGCCGCCGTCCTGCCGATTGCCATTGATGGGCCACTTGTCTCGATCCGGAAATTCTCGAAGTCTCCTCTCACCATGGAGAAACTGGTCGGGTTCGGGGCGATCCCCGGGCCGGTTGCGAACTTCATCCTTGGCGCAGTGAAATGCCGGGCCTCGACGGTGATTTCCGGCGGTACGGGATCTGGCAAGACAACGCTCCTGAACGCGCTGTCCTCCGCCATCAGCCCCGACGAGCGCATGATCACCATTGAGGATGCCGCAGAGCTGCAGCTTCAGCAGCCGCACGTTGCGCGCATGGAAACCCGCCCGCCCAATATCGAGGGCAAGGGTGAGATACGCCAGCGCGAACTGGTCAAGAACGCGCTGCGCATGCGTCCCGACCGCGTTATTCTGGGCGAGGTTCGGTCCGAGGAAGCATTCGACATGCTTCAGGCCATGAACACCGGCCATGAAGGGTCCATGGCGACGATCCACGCCAACAATCCGCGTGACGCCCTGACCCGTCTGGAGCAGATGGTGATGATGGGCGGCATGAAGATTTCTGAAGTGGCCATCCGTGGTCAGATTGCCTCCGCCGTCAATTTCATCGTGCAGGCCACGCGCCTGTCTGACGGGTCCCGGAAAGTGGTGTCCATTTCCGAAGTGACCGGTATGGAAGGCTCGGTCGTGCAGTTACAGGAAATCTTCAAGTTCGAACGCACGGGCACATCGGAAGACGGCAAGGTGCAGGGGCATTTCGCGGCCACCGGTCTTCGGCCGAAATTCCTGGACGAGATGGAACGCCGGGGCGTTCACATGCCTGAAGGCCTGTTCGATCCGTCAACGCGGTTCTAGGGGCCGAGCGCGTGTCGTGGTTGCCTGATCTTTCCAGCACCAGCCTGACCATACTGGTGCCTGTCATCATGGCCATCGGGGCCGTGTTTCTTGCCATTCAGTCCGTGATGGGGATGGTGACCGAGGCACAGACACGCCGCATCGTGAACAAGCGCCTTCAGTTCAAGGACCGTTTCGAGACGACCAGCGAAGCCATGATCGAGCTGCGCAAGGCGCGCGGGCTGGACGATAATGGCAATTTCGCCATGCCGCTGCGCTGGTTCAATCAATTGGTCGTGCGGTCCGGCCTGAAATTCCAGCCCATGAAATGGTTCGGCATGTCGGCCGGTGCAGGTCTTGTGGCCGGGCTCGCCTATTGGCAATTCGTCGGCGGCTTGTGGCCCGCCATCGGCATTGCGGCTATCCTGTTTGGGCTGGCACCGATCATCGGCCTGAAAGTCGTGGCTGGCCGACGCATGAAGAAAATGTCCCAGCAATTGCCGGATGCGCTGCAGATCGTCTGCCGCAGCCTGGAAGCCGGCCACCCCGTCGCAACGGCGGTCGCGCTGGTCGCCCGGGAGATGCCGGATCCCATCGGCACCGAATTCGGCATGGCGGCGGACGAGGTCTCCTATGGCATGTCGCTGACCAACGCGGTCCAGCGCATGGCGGAACGCGCCGGTGATCCGGATGTCGAATTGTTCGTGGCGACTGTCCGCCTGCAGGAAAAGACCGGCGGCAATCTGTGTGAGTTGCTGAAGGCGAACACGACGACGATCCGTGAACGCCAGACCATGCGGCTGAAAGTGAAGGCGGCCTCGTCAGAGGGGCGGGCCTCGGCCATGATCCTGACCTCCGCGCCCTTCATCGTGATGTCGGGCATCCACGTCCTGCGGCCGGAATTCTATGGCGACGTCATGGATGAGCCGCTTGTGCGCGTCGTGTTCCCGATCCTGTTCATCTGGATGGCAATCGGGAATTTCGTCATGCGCAAGATGATCAATTTCAAGATGTAGGCCGCGACCGTGATGATGCCCCAATCCGTCTCTGCCCTGTTGCCCGTCCTGTTGCTGGTCTTTGCCGCCGTGCTCGCCATGCCGGCGCTGCTGGCCTTCGTGCGCAGCTGGAAGGCCAAGGAAGACCTTGAGCGGCGGCTGGAGCGGCGTCATGCCCGCCCGGCCGAGCCCCAGACGCGGAATGAAAGCCGCATCGGACGTGCAGTCATCGGGCTGGCAAACCGCGCAACGCCGACCAATGAGGAAGCGGTCAGCGTTGTCCGCGCGAAGCTGATCCTGGCCGGCTTCACGCACCCCACGGCGGTCGGTCGGTATTACATCGCCCGCATTGCATGTGTGGTACTGCCCCAGCTGGCCCTGCTCGTCGCCCTGCCGAATCTGGACGGCGTGTCGAAACAGACCCTGCTGATGGTGAGTGTCGGCCTGCTGATCACCGGGCTTCTCGCTCCCGACTTCTACGTGTCCCGCCGCACCAAGGCGCGTCAGCAGCAATGCTCTGCCGGGTTTCCGGACATGATGGATCTGATGGTGGCCTGCGTGGAAGCCGGGTTGAGCCTGGATGCGTCTGTGCAGCGGGTCGGCGAGGAGCTGGAACTGCGCCACCCCATCATCGCCGGGCACATGAAGAAGCTGTCGCTGGAGCTTCGCGCCGGCAAGGCCCGCAAGAATGCCTGGCGGACATTCGCCGACCGGATGAGCATCGAGGAGGCAAGTTCGCTTGCCACGATGCTTCGCCAGGCCGAGGAAATGGGCACCAGCCTGGGGCAGACCCTGCGGGTTTTCTCTGCCGACATGCGCAAGCGCCGCATCCTGATGGCTGAGGAAAAGGCGATGGCGTTGCCTGCGAAACTCACCTTGCCTTTGATTATATTCGTTTTTCCGGTACTTTTGGGTGTTCTGATCCTGCCGGCCGTGGTCAAGGTCCAGGCCGCACTTTAGTGAATTCCCGGCTAGGCGAGTCAGCCTCGCATTGCTAGTTTGCCGCCATGACCACGACTTATCTCGAATTCGAAAAGCCCATTGCGGAGCTGGACGCGAAAATCTCCGAACTGGAAGCCCTTGCTTCCACCAAGGAGGGGCCGTCGATCACGGACGAGCTGAAAAAGCTCAAGGCCAAGTCGAACAAGCAGCTGAAGGACATGTATTCCGACCTCAGCGCCTGGCGGAAGACGCTTGTTGCCCGCCATCCCGACCGGCCGCACTTCTCCGATTTCGTGGAGAATGTGTTCGAGGATTTCGAGGAACTCGCCGGGGATCGGGTCTATGGCAATGACGAGGCCGTTGTCGGCGGTCTGGCGCGCTTCAAGGGCCGCCCGGTCGTCATCATGGGCCATGAGAAGGGCCGTACCATCGAGAAGCGCCTGAAGCACAACTTCGGCATGGCGCACCCGGAAGGCTATCGCAAGGCGGTCCGTCTGATGGACCTGGCCGAGAAGTTCAACATGCCGGTGCTCAGCTTTCCCGACACACAGGGGGCCTATCCCGGCAAGGGTGGCGAGGAACGCGGACAGGCCGAAGCCATCGCCCGCGGCACGCAGCGGGGCCTGTCGCTGGGCGTGCCGTTCGTCACGCTCATCATTGGCGAAGGCATGTCGGGTGGTGCCATCGGCATCGCGGCGGCCAACAAGGTGCTGATGATGGAACATGCCATCTATTCAGTGATCTCTCCGGAAGGCTGCGCCTCGATCCTGTATCGGGATGCCGCCAAGGCCAAGGAGGCCGCTGACGCGATGAAGATCACCGCGCCTGACCTGCTGAAGACCAGAGTCATTGATGGCGTGGTCAAGGAACCGGTCGGTGGTGCCCACCGCGATCCGAAACGCGCCATGGCAGCTGCGGCGAAAGCTCTGGACGAAGCCCTGAAGGAACTGGACGGCCTCAGCCCCTCCGAATTGCGGACCCAGCGCAAGGAGCGCTTCTACGCCATCGGCCGCGAAGGCTTTTAGCGTCTGCTGGCGCGGGACCCATCCCGATGGCCGAAAAGGACTGGATCTCCCGCTATTTTGCGCCGCTGGCCACTGCGCCGGGGGCGGCGGGTTTGCGCGACGATGTGGCGGAGCTGACTGGCCACGCTGGGCGCAGCGTGATCACGGTCGATTCCCTGGTTGAAGGGGTGCACTTCCTTCCCACCGATCCGATCGACTCGGTGGCGCGGAAACTGGTACGGGTGAATGTGTCCGACATTTATTCTGCGGGCGCGTTGCCCGGGGACGCCTTGCTGGCACTCGGATGGCCGGCAAACCGTCCGGAGCGGGATCTGGCGAAATTTTCTGAAACGCTGCGAGAAGAATTGAAACGTCATGAGATGCATCTGATTGGCGGCGATACGGTGGAGCATGGCGGTGCACTCTTTCTGTCACTGACCGTGACCGGACGCTGCCTGTCCGGCGCCCCCGTGCGCCGTAGCGGCGCGCAATCGGGACAGGAACTCTGGGTGACCGGCCAAATTGGCGCGGCCTGCCTCGGCTTTGAGGCCCTGCAGGCAGGGGATGCTGCCAGTCCACATGTCGATGCCTATCGCAATCCGCCCATTCCAAATGCGCACGCCGCCCGTCTGGTGGCGGAACACGCCGCCGCGGCGATGGACATATCCGACGGCCTGCTCGGCGATCTGTCCACGCTGGCCGGCGCGTCCGGATTGGGCGCGCACATCGCACTGGACCGCGTCCCGTTTGCCGGGGAGCCTGCCTCCGTGACCGACATGCTGCGCCTCGCCACTTGGGGTGATGACTACCAACTCCTGTTCGCCGCCGCTCCGGACCGCCGGGACGCAATCCGCGCGTTCGCCGACAGAGCGGGGCTTCCTGTTGCAAATATTGGGGAATTGACCTTTCAGGCCGGGCTCGTGGCAACGTATGGGGATGCGCCCGTTAACCTCCCGGAAACCCTCGGCTTTGAGCATGGCTGAACAGAGTCCGGGCTGACTCGCCCCTGACGGGAGGCATATTGCCTATTTCCGGCAAGGCGGGCAGGCTGGCCTCCTATAATAAACAGTACAAGATCAGGATAACCTGGCGTTTTAGGTTCTGTTTGAAGGGAAGGAAACGTAACCCATGTGGTATTATCTCGCTCTCGCGGCGGGGGTTTTGTCGGTCCTCTATGGCTGGCTGCAGATCAATTCGATCAATAAAGCCCCGTCTGGTGATGCGCGCATGCGCGAAATTGCACAGGCCATTCAGGAAGGCGCAAATGCCTATCTGAGCCGCCAGTACCGGACGATCGCCATTGTCGGCGTCGTCGTGGTGGTGCTGCTGGCCATCTTGTTCCGCAACTGGCAGGTGCCGCTCGGCTTCATCATCGGTGCGGCCCTGTCCGGCGCAGCCGGGTTCATCGGCATGAAAGTGTCCGTGCAGGCAAATGTGCGCACCACCGAAGCCGCGAAGTCCGGTCTCAATGCCGGTCTGAAGCTGGCCTTCAAGTCCGGCGCCATCACCGGCATGCTGGTCGTCGGCCTCGCCCTGCTGGGCATCGTCGTCTATTACGGCCTGCTCACCATGGTCACGGGGCTGGACCTCGGTGTCGAGGGCGAAAAGCGCCTGGTCATCGATTCGCTTGTGGCGCTTGGTTTCGGAGCTTCCCTGATCTCGATCTTTGCCCGCCTCGGCGGCGGTATTTTCACCAAGGGCGCAGATGTCGGCGGTGACATGGTCGGCAAGGTCGAAGCCGGTATTCCGGAGGATGATCCGCGCAACGCCGCGACCATCGCAGACAATGTCGGCGACAATGTCGGTGACTGTGCCGGCATGGCGGCGGACCTGTTCGAGACCTATGCCGTGACGCTGGTTGCGACGATGGTGCTCGGGGCGATCTATTTCTCGGGCGCGTCCTATATCGTCGAGATCATGATGCTGCCGCTGGCCATTGCCGCTGTCTGCATCGTCACGTCGATTGTCGGCACCTATTTCGTCAATCTCGGACCGGGCAAGACCGATGTCATGGGAGCCCTCTACAAGGGGCTTATCGTGACGGGTGTCCTGTCCATAGGCGGCCTTGCTGTCGCCGTGGCGACCGTTTTGCCGAATGGCTTCGGTGTGTTGGACGGCGCCGGGCAACGCCTGGGTCTGGCCAGTGATGTTTCCGGCTGGATGCTGTTTGGTTGCGGCATTGTCGGCCTCGTTGTGACCGGCCTGATCGTCGTGATCACGGCTTTCTACACGGAGACCAAGTACCGGCCTGTCCGCTCCATCGCGATGGCGTCGGAATCTGGACATGGCACGAATGTGATCCAGGGCCTGGCAGTGTCGCTGGAATCCACCGCCCTGCCGGCCATCGTAATCATTGCGGGCATCATCCTGACGTTCAATCTGGCCGGCCTGTACGGCATTGCGATTGCGACGACGACCATGCTGGCGCTGGCCGGCATCATCGTGGCTCTGGATGCCTTCGGCCCGGTGACTGACAATGCTGGCGGTATTGCGGAGATGGCGGAACTTCCGTCCGAAATCCGCGATACGACGGATGCGCTGGATGCGGTTGGCAACACGACCAAGGCGGTCACCAAGGGCTATGCCATCGGTTCGGCCGGTCTGGGGGCGCTTGTCCTGTTTGCCGCCTATGCAGAAGACCTCAAATACTTCTCGGCCCGGGCCGTGGAAGGTGATTTCTTCTACAATGCGTCAGCCGACTTCTCGATTGCCAATCCGTATGTTGTGGTCGGCCTCCTGTTCGGAGGGCTGTTGCCCTTCCTGTTCGGCGGCCTGTCCATGATGGCCGTTGGCCGGGCGGCGCAGGCCGTGGTCGAGGAAGTGCGGCGTCAGTTCCGCGAAATGCCGGGCATCATGAAAGGTGAAGTGAAGCCGGACTACAGCCGGGCGGTCGACTTGCTGACGAGGGCGGCGATCAAGGAAATGATCGTGCCGTCCCTTCTGCCGGTGCTGTCGCCCATCGTGCTGTTCGGCGCGATCTTCGTCATTGCGGGCAAGGGTGCAGCGCTCGCTGCTGTCGGAGCCATGCTGCTCGGCGTGATCGTGACAGGGTTGTTTGTGGCCATCTCGATGACGTCCGGAGGCGGCGCGTGGGACAATGCCAAGAAGTATATCGAGGACGGCCATCATGGCGGCAAGGGGTCTGAAGCCCACAAGGCTGCGGTGACCGGCGACACGGTCGGCGATCCCTACAAGGACACGGCCGGTCCGGCTGTGAACCCGATGATCAAGATCACGAACATCGTCGCTCTGCTTCTGTTGGCGGTCCTTGCCGGCCACTAGAAACATGAATTTTTCCTGGAAGGCCCCGGCGGAACACCGTCGGGGCCTTTGTTTTATCGGGATATTCCAAGATATAGGCAGAAACTATAGCAATCGCTCTGGCAATCAATTGGTTCTATTCGCGCGATGGGCGTATGGTGCGAGCGTTGCCCGGAATCATTCATGGTTCCGAGACGGTAATCCGGCGTCCACATGTTGCTGAGGGCGCGAAACAGGTTTTGGAATCCGAGCGAAAGGGAGAAGAGTATGGACGGCAATGATATGGGTGGTGCTGGCAAGTGCCCCGTGATGCACGGCAGCCTGACGTCGACTGAAACGTCCGTGACGGCCTGGTGGCCGAAATCACTGAATTTCGACATCCTGCACCAGCATGACCGCAAGGTGCAGCCTTATGGACCTGACTTTTCCTATCGCAAGGAAGTCGAAAAGCTCGATTATGAAGCGCTTAAGAAGGATGTCCACGCGCTGGTTACGGACAGTCAGGACTGGTGGCCGGCAGACTGGGGCAGCTATGCAGGCCTGTTCATCCGGATGGCGTGGCACTCGGCGGGGTCGTATCGACTGGCCGATGGACGTGGTGGCGGCGGAGCCGGCAATCTGCGTTTCGCACCGCTGAACTCGTGGCCGGACAATGCCAATCTCGACAAGGCCCGCCGTCTGCTGTGGCCGATCAAGAAGAAGTACGGAAACAAGCTGAGCTGGGCCGACCTGATCATCCTGGCCGGCAACGCGGCTTATGAGGTTGCCGGACTGAAGACTTTCGGGTTCGGCTTTGGCCGCGAGGATATCTGGCATCCCGAGAAGGACACGTTCTGGGGATCCGAAAAGGAATGGCTGAAGGATGAGCGCTATGAGCAGCTCGACAAGCGCGATTCGCTCGCCAATCCGCTAGCCGCAGTCGTCATGGGCCTCATCTATGTGAACCCGGAAGGGGTGAACGGACAGCCGGATCCGGCCCGGACCGCCATCGATGTTCGCGAAACCTTCAAGCGCATGGCGATGAATGATGAGGAAACCGCAGCCCTCACGGCGGGCGGGCACACAATCGGCAAATGCCACGGCAACTCCGATCCGGCGGGTCTTGGCCCGGAGCCGGAAGGAGAAGACGTTGTCGGCATGGGGCTCGGCTGGAAGAATTCGAACCAGTCCGGCAATGGCCGCTTCACGCTGACCGGTGGACCGGAAGGTGCGTGGACGACCAATCCGACGAAATGGGATGGCGGCTATTTCGACATGCTGCTGGACCATGAGTGGGAACTGACCAAGAGCCCGGCAGGCGCCTGGCAGTGGAAGCCGGTAAATATCGAGGAAGTCGACATGCCGGTGGATGTGGAAGACGCGTCCGTTCGCACCATGCCGATGATGACCGACGCTGACATGGCCATGAAGGTCGATCCGATTTATCGCAAGTATATGGAGAAGTTCCGTGAGGACCACGACTACTTCTCCAGGACCTTTGCGCGCGCCTGGTTCAAGCTGACCCACCGCGACATGGGACCGAAGCCGCGCTATCTGGGGCCATGGGTGCCGCAGGAAGACCTGATCTGGCAGGATCCGGTTCCGGCAGGCAGCACCAGCTATGATGTTGATGCGGTCAAGGCGAAGATTGCGTCCAGTGGCCTGTCGGTCGCGGACATGATCTCAACTGCCTGGGACAGCGCACGTACCTATCGCGGCTCCGACATGCGCGGTGGCGCGAACGGTGCCCGAATCCGACTGGCCCCCCAGAACAATTGGGATGGCAATGAACCGGCACGGCTTTCCCGCGTGCTGGATGTGCTGGAGCCGATCGCCAAGGAAACCGGTGCGAGTGTGGCCGACGTGATCGTTCTTGCGGGCAATGTCGGCGTCGAACAGGCCGCCAAGGCGGCTGGCTTCGACAAGACCGTGCCGTTCACGCCCGGCCGGGGCGATGCAACCGACGAAATGACGGATGCCGAATCTTTCGAGCCGCTCGAGCCGCTGGTTGATGGCTATCGCAACTGGATCAAGGATGACTATGTCGTCAAACCCGAAGAAATCCTGCTGGACCACACTCAACTGCTCGGTCTGACCGCTCCGGAGATGACCTGCCTTGTCGGCGGCATGCGTGTGATCGGCACCAATCATGGCGGCAGCAAGCATGGCGTGTTCACGGACAATGTCGGCGCCCTGTCGAATGACTTCTTCGTCAATCTGACCGACATGTCGAATACGTGGAATCCAACCGACAGCGAGGGCATTTTCGAATTGCGTGATCGCAAGACGGACGCGCCGAAATGGACTGCCACACGGATCGACCTCGTGTTCGGATCGAACTCCATCCTGCGGGCCTATGCCGAGGTGTACGCTCAGGACGACAACAAGGAGAAGCTGGTCGACGACTTCATCGCTGCCTGGACCAAGGTGATGGAAGCTGACAGGTTCGACGTCCGCAACTAGCGTCTCGACAACCCATATTCGCGGCGTCCCGGGTGACCGGGGCGCCGCTTTTTCATTCCGGCCTATTTCAGCAGTGATGATGCCATGTGGCGGAACTCGTCCTGAGTCAGTGTTTCGGCACGCGCCGTCGGGTCGATGCCGAGGTCCTGTAGCCAGTCAGCCGCCTTCAGGCCGTGCCGCTTGGCCAGGGGTTTCAGGGCAGCGCGCAACATTTTCCGGCGCTGGCCGAACGCAGCACCGGCGACTTCTTCCAGCTTTGCAAGATGCGGGAACACGCGCTCTGTCGGAAGCGGGTGAAGAACCGCGACCGCGCTATCCACCTTTGGCGGTGGGCGAAATGCGCCGGGCGGCAAGGTAAAGGCGATGTGAGGATCGCACACGGCGTGAGCCAGCACGGCCAGCCTGCCATAATGATCCGAATTCGGCTTTGCGCAGATCCGTTCAGCGACCTCTTTCTGGAACATGAGGGCCATTTCCCCCCGCCACTGGCCAGCCTTCAGCCAGTTGACCAATAGCGGCGTCCCGACATTGTACGGAAGGTTGGCAACAATCATGGCGGGTTGGCTGGCGCCAAGTTCTTCCAGAACGGATTCCCAACGAACCTTTCGGGCGTCTTTCAGGATAACATGCAGCCGACCGTCCTGTGCCTCCGGCCAGGAACGGAGCGCGTCTGCGAACCGTTCGTCGGCCTCGACCGCGATCACCATCCCGGCGCCCTGATCCAGCAGGGCGCGGGTCAGACCGCCCGGACCAGGGCCGACTTCGATGACCGTCCGACCCTCCACCGGGCCCGCAGCGAGGGCGGTTCGTTTGAGGATGTCCGGATCGAACAGGAAATGCTGTCCAAGCGCCTTGCGGGCGGTGGCTTGCGTCAGGCCGGGAGTATCGTCACTGCCACTCATGCGTGTGTCTTTCGGTTATTGGCAATCAGCCGTGCCTGGCGGATGGCGGCAATCAGGCTGTCGGCGCGGGCGGTGCCGGCAGCTGCGGCGTCATAGCCCGTACCATGGTCCGGGCTGGTACGGACGATAGGCAGCCCGAGTGTCGTGTTCACGCCGCCCCACATGTCCAGCGTCTTGACCGGGATGAGGCCCTGGTCATGCGTCATGGCAATGATGGCGTCGAAACGACCGGACAGGGCCTCGGCGAAAACCGTGTCGCCGGACCGGGCGCTGGACATGTCGATGCCCTGCTGACGCAGAATGGCGGCTGCAGGGTTGATGATGTCGACTTCCTCACGGCCAATTGTGCCATCTTCCCCGGCATGAGGATTGAGACCCGTGAAAGCCAGGCGCGGCGCGGGGATGGCAAAGTCCCGGTGCATGGACTCAGCGACGGTCTTGCCGAGTTCGACCAGTTTGTGCGTGTCCAGCAAATCGGGTACGTCCTTGAGCGGGACATGAATGGTTGCGAGCGCGACGCGCAGGCCGCCGCCGGTCAGGAGCATGACGGGCCTCGACGGAGTTTCGCAGGCCGCGTCGCACAGGGCGGCGACAAATTCCGTATGGCCCGGGTGCCGAAAGCCCGCTGCGTAGAGAAGCGCCTTGTTGATCGGATTGGTCACCATACCCGCCACAGCCGAGGACAGGCAGAATTCGGTGGCCTGTTCTATCGAGGACAGAATGGCGGTGGCTGCATCGGCATCCGGCTTGCCCGGCTCGATCTGCGGAACGCCCGGCAGCGGCAGAACCGGCAGTGCTTTGGAGAATACCTCGCAGGCCTCGCCCGGATCGGCAATCGGGTGAATGGGAACGCGGCCTTCGTAGAGTTCCGGTGCGCCGATCACGAAGAAAGCGTGTTGGACCTGGTCACGTAATTTCGTCCACGCCGCGCCGGTGATACCGGGGCCAACGCCTGCAGGATCGCCCATGGTCACGGCGAGCGGAAGGTGTGCAATTTCAGTCACTCTGGCGGTTTTCACTCAATCCGCACGCCGCGCAAGGTCTAGCGGTAGATAATCGTCGCCTCGCGGCGCAGATCACGCAGCTCCCGTTCGGAAATCATGTTGAGTTCCTGATCCTTCAGGCGGCCTTTCAGATCGTCGCGGGAGGGCAGGGCTTCGGCGCCGTCTTCCCGGCGGCAGACATACATGACTGCCAGACCGCCGCCAGCCGCGAAGATCTCTGTCGGTTGCCCGACTTCCGTGGCCAGAACCAGTGCCTTGCCTTCCGATCCCAACTCCTCGACGTCGATGTCATCGAGGTCGGCATGACGTAGATTGGATTTCGAATTGGACACGCTCTGCACGTCGTCGCAGCTCTCGATTTCGGCGAGAGCGCCCTTGAGGTCGGCTTCGCTGCCATCCGTAACCTGAAGACGCTTGAGGTCGACTTTGGTCGTCAGTTTTGCCGGCTCGCGTTTGTTGGCGACGTTCAGAATGTAGATCCCGTTTTCCGTGGCGATCGGCCCGAGCAGGCCGGGGCCGACAGAGGCTTCCACAGCTTCGGCCAGGACCGGGTCCAGATCGCCTGTGGTGATCCATCCCATGTCCCCTCCGGTCGCCGAGGTCGGTGCTGAGGAAATCCGTTGTGCGGCGATGCGGAAATCGGCGCCCTGATTCAGCTGCTCGATAATCGAATTGGCCGCCTGCATGGCCTGAGATTGGGTTTCCGGGTCAGGTGCGTAGAGAAATATCTCCGAAATCCGGTACTGCGTCTGTTGCAGGGAATTTCGCACACGGCTCAACTGTTCATCGACCTGATTGTCCGAAATCCGGATGCGCGATCCGTACAGGCCGCTCATCACGCGGTTCCATGCAATCTCGGCCCGCATCTGCTCTTCGAGGCTGGTCGGATTCACGCCAGCTGCCAGCAATTGCTGTTTCAACTGGTCTCCGCTGGCGCCCGACTGGCGCGCCATATCGTCGACGGCAGCATTGACTTCTTCGGGGGCAATTTCGAGTTCGAATTCGGCTGCTTTCTCGAGTTGCAGCTGTTCGTCGATCAGCTGCTCCAGCGCCTGGCCAGTGATCTGCTGGATCTGTTCCTGGGTTGGTTGCTGGCCACCCAGGCTGAGCAGGAGGAGCCGCGCGCGCTGGCGCACATCGGAGTAGGAGATCGGACGGTCATTCACGATGGCGGCCACGCCTTCGAGCGCCAGACGCTCAGGCGCGCTCGCCTCCTGCGCAATGGCGATGCTGCCGACCGGAAGGGCCGCGAGAACAGCAGCGGCGATAAACTGACGAACCATACATGGCCTCCGTTGAGTGCCCAGCCGGGCCCCATGGCAATCCTATCTGCCGGACCATACAAGTCCTGCATCCCAGCGCAACGGATGAGGGCAGTCTTCCCTGAATCCTTACGGAAATTTAGGGCATGACCGGCGCGTCCCGTGCCGCGTTCGGGCGCGAATCAATCGAACTCGCTGGACCCGAAATCACCGATTGTCTTGAGGGAGAACCGGAACTGGATATTTTCCTCCGGTCCGAGCGTCCGGTCTTGAAGCTCGGAGCGCTGATAGACGATCTCGAAGCGGGAACAATCATCCTCGAAGGCGATGCCATATTCCTGTTTTGCGTTGAGATTGTCCGAGATGTCCCGCAATTGTCCGGCAAACACGGAATACTGACTGGTCACACGGAACTCGCCCCGCAGGAAGATTCCCTCATCGCTCTTGCCGGTGGTCGAGATGCGCTCATCCACCTTGTAGTATTGCGCGACCGCACGCAGTCTCTTGTAATTCGAAGATATTTTTGCGTCGATCCGATTCAGGCTGAAGCCGTCCTCGTCGAGGCGCGCATGCGTGTCGATGCGCAGTTTCCGGCCGAAATCTGCCGTGGCTGCAATGATCCAGTCAGAAGAAGTGCCGTCTAGGTTGCTGGTCGCGTCAAAGGCATCATCGGGGCGGGACCGCCAGCGCTTGCCAATCGTTGTGCTAAGATCCGGACCATTCTTCCAGAGCGCGCGCGCCGTGATCCCGGCAGCGAGCTTGCCATCACCCTCGAACAGGTCATAGGCGCCGAAGCCATTGGCGTCGAACAGGACAGACTCGTCCGCTTCGAAGAGCAGACTGTCTTCATTAGGGATCACGTCATCATTGGAATTGGATGTGCCCCACGCGGCCATGACGGCGGGTTCCAGCATGACATCGACCACCTTGCCGGGCCGGATCATCGGATAAGCAAGCTTGCCGCCCACATTGCCGAGCGCGCGCGACACACTTTCCTCACCAGATTCGTCTTCGTCGAGCCCGTAATAGTCTGCTCTCACTTCGGCGAATGGTTCGAATGTGAAGCCGCCGGGCAGGATGTTCAGATCCGACCAGTCCGCGCCGACACTGACGCGATGGCTGTCCTCCCCAATGTCCCGCTCCAGAATGGCGCTGGAGGCGTTCACACTTGCGAAGCCCCATTTGCCCAAATCCCAGAATTTCTCGCTGTAGAATACAGGAAGCGCCGTCGGCAGTTCGGCGTCATCGTCGTTCTCACGGAGCCCCTGGAATTTCAGCAAGGCGACGTCGGCATAATAGCTGTCGCCCTGTCCCGTTGCGAAGAGTTGGGACAACAGACGGCGCGGCGCGCTGGAATACAGTCCGCGCTGTTCGTTCTGACCGTCGATGTCATAGCGGCGATCATACAAATCATCGGACTGGTGTTCGACCCCGAAGCCCCATTTCCATTCATTGTTGATCGCAAACAGGCCGTTGCCATAGACATGGCCGCGAAGGCGTTCTTCCCCGAACAATTCGCCATCGCTGTCGAAGTCCTGCTCGTAGGTGAAGCTCGTATTCAGATTGATCGATCCGGAATAAAATCTCTTGCGGAAGTCCAGTTCCAGAAGCGGGTTCACGTTCTGGCTGAACATGGGAGAGATGGTCAGGTCCGAATGCTCCGAGACGGCCCAGTAATAGGGTTGCTGATAGAACCAGCCCAGTTTTGACGAATTGCCGGCCGACGGGATCAGCAGGCCGGAGCGCCGTTCGGAGGTCGGGTCAGGATGCGCCAGAAAGGGCAGGTAGAAGACGGGGATGCCCGCAATCTCGATCACCGCGTCGCGGTAGGAAATCATCTGGCTTTCCTGATCCAGTACGGCGCGGCGGGCCCGCACGGCCCAGGTCGGGGTCTTCTTCTCTTCGCAGACCGGACAGGCCGTATAGACCACTTGGTCCAGCGCGTTCACGCCATTGGACTGACGGATGGCCGAATTGGCCGCCACGGTCGCGCCGTCCTCCAGACGGGCCGAGAACCCGATCGCATATCCATCCGACAGGCGCGAATCGACTTCAATCTCGTCAGCGAATTGCTGGCTGCCAATTTCGTCAATGATGATGACATTGCCGCTGGCCCGGACCTTGTCCGTTGTGCGGTCATAGACAATCCGGTCCGCGCGCAGGATGCGACCCTGATAGAGTGCTTCGACATTGCCTTCGGCGACCAGCTTGTTCTCGTCGCGAACCTCGTAGACGTAATCGGCTTCCAGCACGACCCGTTCGTCCTGGCCTGCGGGTTGCGGCGCGGCTGCGTCGTCCTGGGCAATGGCGTACCAGGGGAGACAGACCGCCAAACCGAGCGCGGCCGCAACATGATGCCATTTTGCCAAAACGCGTACCTTTACCAGTCTCTTGTCACACCTGATGCGGCGTGCATGTCCTTTGGCAGCCTTAGAGAGGATGGGGGGAATCGTCCAGACATCAGGCCCCGATGGCTGAATTTTCATGCATCTGGCGATGCAGTCGAGTCACAGGGCTTCGTCATGCAGCCCGACAGGCGAGACCACCGGGCAAGGTCACCGCGTCGCCCGCCAGTTCGAGTTCCATCAGCATGGCCGCGCATTGCGGATAGGAAGCGCCCGCAGCCCGGGCGATTTCGCCAATCGGCATCGGGTTGAAGGACAAGGCCTGAAGGATGCGGTCCTTGAGGTCTTCCGGCGGATCGCCGGATACAGCTGGATCTGCGAACGGCGTTTGAGGGGCGGAGACTCCTGTCAGGGGAAGACTGTCCAGAACTTCGAGCACGTCGTCCACATGCCGGACGAGCGTTGCGCCCTGGCGAATGAGCCGATTTGTGCCGGCGGATCGGGGATCGAGGGGGGATCCTGGCACCGCCATCACTTCGCGGCCCTGTTCGCCTGCCATCCGTGCCGAAATCAGCGATCCTGAACGCTCTGCCGCCTCGACCACGATGACACCCCGGCAAAGACCGGTGATGATGCGATTGCGGCGAGGGAAATCCTGCGCCTTGGCGCGGTGGCCGAAAGCCGTTTCGGAAAGGATCAGGCCTTTCGCGGCAATTTCCGCATAGAGCCGGTCATGCTGGGGCGGGTAGACATGATCCACCGCTCCGCCAAGCACCGCTATTGTGCCGGTCTGCAAGCTGGCTGCATGCGCTTCGCCATCTATGCCCCTGGCCAGGCCGGACACGGTGACCCAGCCGGCCCGTCCCAGCCCGGCCGCCATGTCGCGCGCCATCTTGCGCCCGGCCGCCGACGCATTCCGCGCGCCTACAATGGCGATGGTGGGTCGCGCGGCAAGATCTGCATTGCCGAGAGTGGCCAGCACGGGAGGAGGTGGATCCAGCGCCTTCAGGAGTTGCGGAAATTCCGGCTCGCAGCTCGCAATGATGCGGGCGCCATACTGACGGGTCTGTTCCAGTTCCCGTTGGATATCGGCACGGGTCGGGGGCTGGAACCTTCGGCGGGCTTTTTGGGTAAGCTCCGGCAGCGCGTCCAGTGCTGCTGCGGGCGTACCAAATCTGTGCAGCAACTGGGCAAATGTGACGGGGCCGACATTTGGTGTCCGCGCGAGCCTGACCCAGTCGATGCGGTCTGCATCACCGAGGGCCCGCGGCGCCGTCATGCACTCGGGCCGTCAGGTTTCTTCGCACCGAATTTCGGCTCTTCCCCTTTCAGGAGACGGCCGAGATTTGCACGATGTGTCCAGAAGACGAACAGCGACAGGAGCGCCAGCCCGCCTATGATGAACAGGTTCCGTTCACCCAGCAGCCACGCGCCGGGCGCAACCAGCGCGGCGGCAGTCAGCGCAGCCAGCGACGAGATACGCGTGATGGAAAACAGGCCCAGCCAGACGGGCGCGGCCACGAAGAAGCCGGGCAGGGAGACGAAAGGGAGCAGGCCGGCATAGGTCGCGACGCCCTTGCCGCCCTTGAAGCCGAGCCAGACGGGATAGCAATGGCCGATGAAGGCGAAGGCGCCCGCCACAAATCCCAGCTCCCGCCCTCCCAGCATGCCGAAGCCGAGAGCGACGAGACCAGCCTTCAGGCTGTCGAGCAACAAGGTTGCAAGAGCCAGATCCTTGCGCCCGGTGCGCAGGACATTCGTGGCGCCGATATTGCCGGAGCCGATGGCGCGGATATCGCCGAGTCCGGCCGCACGCGTGATCAGCAGACCGAAGGGAACGGATCCGGCGAAGTAGCCGCACAGGGCTGCCAAGGGAAATGCCAGTTCTGGGGTCAGGTCAGTCACGTCAATCTCCAATTGAATTTATTACGGCCGGAGGTGTGTTTCGACAAGTCCGGAAACCTAACGGGTGAAGACGAGCTTGCCGCCGATCAGCGTCTTCATCACGCGGCCTTGCAGGCGCCGGCCATCAAACGGGGAATTCGTTGAGCGCGACAGCAATTCGTCGCGGTCGCACAACCAGGGTTTGCCTGGATCGAACAGGATGATGTCTGCAGGTGTGGCTGCAGCCAGTCGTCCCTGTGGCAGGCCGAGCATGTCGGCGGGTCTGCAGGTCAGCGGTGCGAGCGCGCCGAGCAGGTCGAGCGGCCCGTCATGGACCAGGCTCAGCAGGGCAGCCAGAGTGGTTTCAAGCCCCGCTGCACCAAAACTGGCTTCGCCGAAGGGAAGGCGCTTTTCCTCCGGGGGTTGCGGATCATGCGCCGAGACCACCGCGTCTATCTCGCCTGCAGCGAGTGCCGAAATCATTGCCTGCCGTGTGTCTTCATCCCGGAAGGGCGGGTTGACCTTGCAATAGGTCAGATAGTCTCCGACATCGATCTCGTTGAAGAACAGGGAATGGGCGGCAATCGTGGTGAACACGCTGGCGCCGCGATCTCGGGACTGACGGACAAGGTCAAGTGTCCGGGGGGTAGAGACCTGGTCGAGAATGAGCGTGCAGCCTGTGGCTTCCGCCAGCATCAGGTCGCGGGCCGCACCGATCCATTCAGCTTCGGGCGGAATGCCTGCCAATCCCTTGCGGGCGGCAAAGGCACCTCCATTCATCACGCCCGAGCCTTTCAGCGCCCCATCATCGGGCCGGCTCATGACAATTGCGCCGCGGCTGGCCGCATAGGTCATGGCCCGCTTCTGAATGGAGGCGTTGGTCACCGGACTGTCGCCATTCGTGAACAGGACGGCCCCGGCATCCGCCATCAGGCCGATTTCGGCCATTGCTTCGCCCTTCAGGCCCGTGGTCAGCGCACCCGCAGGATAGATGCGCGCCTGGGCGCTGGCTTTCGCGCGGTCCGAGATGAAACGCACCAGCGCGACGTCATCGATGACAGGTTGAGTGTCTGGCATCACGACCAGGCTGGTGACTCCTCCGGCGACTGCTGCACGCGATGCCGTAGCCAGCGTTTCCTTCTGCTCGTCGCCGGGCTCTCCCGTCTTTACACGAAGGTCGATCAGGCCGGGCGCGAGGCAAAGGCCCCCGGCGTCCAGGCTTTCAGTGGCGGCGGCGTGTGGTGCGGTCGCGCCGGGTGAGATCTCCCGGATCATGCCGTCTTCGATCAGAACCGCGCCTGGTGCGTCGAGTCCCGTCGCCGGGTCGAGGAGCCGCGCATTGTAAATGGACAGGCTCATGGGCGGCCTCCTGCGAGCAGGTGCAATACGGCTTCCCGGACTGCGACGCCCATTTCGACCTGTTCGGTGATCACGGAGCGATCCCCGTCGGCGATGGCGCTTTCGATCTCGATGCCGCGATTCATCGGACCTGGATGCATGACGAGGGCGTCGTCCTTGGCGAGTGCGAGCCGTTCCTGCGTCAGGCCGAAATAGCGGAAATACTCTCGTCGGCTTGGCAGATAGGCACCATCCATGCGTTCCAGCTGGAGCCTCAGCATCATCACGACGTCGGCGCCTGCCAGAGCAGCGTCGAAATCCGATGTGGCGGAGGCCGCGCCCCAGGTTTCCGTCCCGGACGGCATCAGCGTGCGGGGCGCACACAAATGCACCTCCGCGCCGAGCAGGTGCAGGGCCAGTGTCGTTGAGCGTGCTACGCGCGAATGGGTGATATCCCCGCAGATGACAACTTTCAGGCCTTCGACCCGGCCCTTGTTGCGGCGGATCGTCAGCGTGTCGAGCAGGCCCTGTGTCGGATGCTCATGGGTTCCGTCGCCCGCATTGACCACTGCGCAGTCTACCTTGCGGGACAGGAGTTTGGCCCCGCCCGACGCCGAATGTCGGACCACCAGTACGTCGGGCTTCATGGCGTTCAGGGTCATCGCCGTGTCGATCAGCGTTTCGCCCTTCTTCACGGAGGATTGGGCAACAGGCATGGAAATCACGTCGGCGCCCAGTCGGCGGGCCGCAATTTCGAAGCTGCTCATCGTGCGGGTGGAATTCTCGAAGAACAGGTTCACAACGGTCTTGCCCGACAGGACGGGATCGGCACGCCGCCCTGCACGGGTCGCTTCCGCATAGTCGTTGGCCAGATCGAGAATATGGGTGATGTCGAGCGGGTGAAGGCCATTGATGCCCAGCAAATGCTCGTGGTCGAAGGAGTAGTGGATTGCCGCCTTGCTCATGGAGGCCCTTTCGATTTTCGGCGGTTTAGGACCGTTTCCGAGTCGGGGCAAGAGGGTCAGCTGGTCAGGAGCAGGTAAAGCCCCGGCAAGGTAATCATGGCGAGCACGGTTTCCACGGCAATCAAATTCGCGGCCAGGGGTGCATCGCCGCCGAGTTCCTTTGCCAGGATGTAGGAACTGGTCGCCGTCGGCGTAGCGGCGCAGATCAGGGCAATGACCAGCGGAACGCCGGTGACGCCAAGCAGAACACAGAATCCGACGGCCAGTGCCGGCAGACCGAGTAGGCGGACGAGGGACCAAATCAGTGTCCGCGTACCGGCCCGTCGCAGGGCCGACAGATCGACCCCGGCCCCGGCTGACAGCAGGCCAAGTGCTAGCGCGGCGTCACCGAGAATGCGGAGACTGTCGTCGAGAAGGCGGGGCAGGCTGGCATTCAGCCCTGCCAGTGCGAGCCCCGCAATGCAGGCAAGCACAATGGGGTTGCGCAGCAATGCCCTGAACGGGTTGGGCCTTGGCCCGTGCGGCTGGTCGGCATGAGCGATGAGCGCATAGACCGAAATGATGTTGGCCGTCGGGATCATCACGGCAGCTGCGATGGTGACGAGGGCAAGGCCTTCCTCACCGAACAGGAGGCTGCCGATGGACAGGCCTATCATGGTGTTCCAGCGCACATTGGACTGGATGACCGAGCCAACGGCCGGACCCGGCATGTTCGGCAGGAAGCGTCCGCACCAGCCGACGCCAGCAAGCACGAATTGCGCCAGGATCAACGCCCCGGCCAGTCCCCAGGGGGCCTCCTCAAAAGGCGCGTGCGCCAGCGTTCTCACGATCAGCGCCGGGAAAAGCACAACATAGGACAGACGTTCGATGGCCCGCCAGCTGTCGGCGGGGATCCATTTGCGCACCGACAGGATGTGCCCGAGGGTCACGATCGCAATGACCGGAAGCAGGGCGTAGAGAAAACCGCCCATCAGCTGTTGGCCAGTCTCTGCAGCGCGTCATTGAGGATGACGGCAGCGGCTGACGCATCTATCCGTTCGGCCCGGCGCTTGCGCGGCAGGTCCGCAGCGATCATGGCTTGTTCCGCCTCGGCGGTGGACAGGCGTTCGTCCTGGAACAGTATCGGTATGTCCCGGCGTTGCAGGATATGCCAGGCGAGCGCGCGGACCGATTGTGCCCGAGGGCCTTCCGTACCGTCCATGTTGAGCGGAAGGCCCATCACAATCCCCACCGCTCCACGGTCGTCATACAGGTGGAACAAGCGATCGAGCACCGGTGCCAGTTTCTTGCCGCGCGGAATGGTTTCGACAGGACTGGCGAGCATGCGCAGGGCGTCTGCAGATGCCACGCCCAGTGTCTTCGTGCCGGGATCGAGGCCGAGCAGTGCGCCGGTGGCAGGAAATTGGTCGGGGGCAGTTATGGGCATGGACAGCCCACATAGCGTCTTGATGCCCGGTTGCCTATGGCGTAATCGGGCGGCTGCAACGCAATCAGGGGAGCCCCGCCATGTCTGTTACCAAGGATGATGTCCGCAAGGTCGCCCGCCTGTCGCGTATCGCCGTCAACGAACAGCATGCCGAAGAACTGGTCGGAGAGCTGAATGGCATTCTCGCCTGGATCGACCAGCTGAATGAAGTCGATATCGAGGGTGTGGAGCCGATGACATCGGTGGTCGAAACCCAGTTGCCGATGCGCGAGGATGTCGTGACCGATGGCAACATCCAGGATCAGGTACTGGCCAATGCACCGCGCAGCGAAGACGGGTTTTTCGTCGTTCCAAAATCTGTCGAATAGGTGTCAGATAATTTCAGACGCGTAGTCTTCATAGTCGATCAGTATCTCGGCATTTCGCGCGATCGGCTTCCGGGCCGTCAGACTGATTGACTGGGTTTCCACGTCTATCTGGAAATCGGCATTCGCATCGGGACTGTGATTGCACATGGAGATCGGACCGAAGGCGACCGCGGTGCGGGCCCGTCCATCCGGATCTTCATCGATGTGGAAGACGTAGTGACCGATCAGCGTGTTGCGGATGGCGGCGCTGTCCTCATGGTCAAGGATCAGGAGCGGATAGATCGCAATGCGATCGCCTGTGTCAAAGGAAACGGCCGCGAACAGGCCGCGACCGTGAAACGGGGACGTGCGAACCTCGACGGGCGAGGCTTGACCGGGTTTTTCCATGGGGCTGGTTACCACAGGTCCTGCCCGCCGCCATCAGGATTCTTCTGAGTCCCCCGAAGATTCAGTCGCGGGCTCATCCGTTGCGTCCTTGTCCCATTTGTAGATCGACTTCACGAGGCATTTCTGGGTCTCGAACGGGTGGTTCTCCCGAACCGGAAAGAGGCTGGAAGAGACAATCAATCGATCTCCCTTGCTGAGACAGCCGCCTGTGCCGTCAAAACCGATCTGCATGGCATCATCGAGCGGCGTGCATGCGGCAAAGGTCTCGATCAGATAATGATCCCGTCCCTCCCGCACGATGACTGTGTCGCGTGTGGTTTCCCCGAACCCGTCAATGGTGGACGCAAAGCATATCCGGTCGACCGGCTCACCGAGGCGCGGATCGTCAGCGTAACGTTCCACCCCTTTGGGGCGGTCAGCTGTGTTTTCGGTGGTCGAGCAGGCTGCCAAGAGCATTGGCGCTGTCAGGCTGAGCAGGAAAAGGCGCATGGGAAACTCCTGTCCGGTTTGCAGGTCTGGAAGGGTGCGCCAATCCCGGCGAACTGACAAGAAGCCTCACGAAGGCTTGAACTTTTATGCCAAGCCGTCATAGCAGGCGGGCAGATATCTTCTCAGGATTTCCGATGACCGAACTGACCAAGCTTACCCTCGCTGCAGCGCTCGACGGCCTCAAGGCCCGGGAGTTTTCCTCGCGCGAGATCACCCAGCAATTCGTCGATGCCATCGAAGGTGCGCGGACGCTGAATGCGTATGTCGTGGAAACGCCGGAAAAGGCACTGGCCATGGCGGATGCCTCCGATGCCAGACTTGCAAAGGGTGAGGGCGGCAAGCTGGAAGGTGCACCGCTCGGCATCAAGGATCTCTATTGCACCAAGGGTGTGCGGACGACGGCCTGCAGCAGCATTCTGGGCGAATTTACGCCGACCTATGAATCCACGGTCACACAGAATCTGTGGGATGCGGGCGCGGTGATGCTCGGCAAGCTCAATATGGACGAGTTCGCGATGGGCTCGTCCAACGAAACGTCGCGTTTCGGACCGGTCGTGAACCCGTGGCGCCGCAAGGGCGACAATCGCGACCTGACACCCGGCGGCTCGTCGGGTGGCTCGGCTGCTGCGGTGGCTGGTGACCTTTGCCTCGCGGCGACGGCATCCGACACAGGTGGTTCAATCCGCCAGCCGGCGGCCTTTACGGGTACGGTTGGCATCAAGCCGACCTATGGCCGTGCGAGCCGCTATGGCATGGTGGCATTTGCCTCCTCGCTCGATCAGGCCGGGCCGATTTCCAAGACCGTGGAAGACAGCGCCATCCTGCTGGAAGCCATGTGCAGCCATGATCTGAAAGACTCCACCTCTCTCAATGTCGAAACGCCGGATTGGCGCAGCGATGTCTCGAAGGGCGTGAAAGGCATGCGGATTGGCATTCCAAAGGAATACCGCATGGACGGCATGTCGGCCGAGATCGACAAGCTGTGGGAGCAGGGCATCGAATGGCTGAAAGCTGCGGGCGCGGAAATCGTGGAGATATCCCTGCCGCACACGAAGTATGCATTGCCCGCTTACTACATCGTGGCGCCTGCCGAAGCTTCGTCCAACCTCGCCCGGTATGACGGCATGCGCTATGGCGCGCGGGTCGATGGCGAGAACCTCACGGCCACCTATGAGGGCACGCGCGCGGAAGGCTTTGGCGCAGAAGTCCAGCGCCGCCTGATGATCGGGACCTATGTGCTGTCGTCAGGATATTATGATGCCTACTATCTGCGCGCGCAGAAGGTTCGTACCAAGATCCTGAACGATTTTGTCGATGCCTTTGAAAGCTGCGATGCGGTCCTGACGCCGACCTGTCCGTCTCCGGCCTTTGCATTTGGTGAGAAGAGCGGCAATCCGGTCGACATGTATCTGAACGATGTCTTCACCGTGACAGCAAACCTTGCCGGCTTACCGGGTATTTCCGTGCCTGCCGGCCTGTCGGATTCCGGCCTGCCTCTGGGCCTGCAGGTGATCGGCAAAGCGCTGGATGAAGCCGCCTGCTTCCGTGTCGGCGGCGAGTTGGAGCGCGCAGCCGGTTTCGTGGCCAAGGCGGAGAAGTGGTGGTAGGCTTCGGGCCATGACCCGTTTCCTGATCCTGTTCATTGTGTTGCTGGCGATCAGCCTCGCCCTGATGGCGGGAATGATGGCGCAGTATGGCTACAGCCTGTTCGCGCCGGAAATGCGAAGCATGCTGCTCGTGGCCTTCCTGGTCGCCGGTTATGTTTCCTTCCGCATCACCCGCATTCTGGATCGCCGCCGTCAGAAGCTGGATGACCATCCCCAGCCAGGAGGTGCGGGCAGGTCCAAACTGTCCGGGCTTTTCTCCGGCAAGAGCGCTGCGCAGCAGGCGCGCGAGGCGAGGGTTGCCGCGCGTCGCCGTAAACTCGTCGAGGCGGGCAAGTTGCAAGAGGAAGACGCGCCCGCCGGTTCGAAGGCGGAATCGGAAGAGGCGGCACCGACCCGGGTATCCCAGTCTGCGCCAATCGGGGATCGCATGGCGGCGCGCGCAGAGCGGGTTCGCCGCGCGAAGGAAGCTGGCAAGCTGGACTGATCAGGCCTTTGAAGGTTTCAGCCGCCCCGCCAGACCGGTGTCGGCGCGCACGACGATCTGTTCGCGACTGGCCGGCTCGGTCGCGTTTCCACCGGGGCCGGATTCGTCATCATCATCCTTGTCGGAATCGCGCTCTGTGACCCTGGACAGGTAGACTCCTATGCCGATCAGGCCGCCCACAGGACCGCATTGCAGCATCATCGCGAATATCCACAGCAGCGGCATGTCGAGGTCCATGCCCTGAAGCGACAGGAGCAGAATGGCGAGCATGATCGAGCCGACGGCAACGCCGCCGGCGAATCCCAGGACAAGGTGTTTCAGAAAGCCGCGAACGACTGGTTTCTCTTCCTCGCTCGAGGCGTCCATGATCATTTTGAAGACCATTTTGGCGCTCCGTTTTCCTCCATGGCCGGGATTATTCGCCGATATCCCGAAAATTGGAAGGGTGAGGGACGACAGGATGGTATTCCCGGCTCGACATCGCGCCGGTCCGGCGGCTAGAACAGCGCAAAATCAGACTGCCAGCAGGGAATGCCATGTCCGCGCGCACACCATATGTCATCAAAGGCGAAACCGGCGATTGGGAACTGGTCATGGGCCTTGAAGTCCACGCCCAGGTCTCCTCCAATTCGAAACTGTTTTCGGGCGCCTCGACAGCCTTTGGTGCAGATCCGAACTGCAATGTCTCCCTCGTGGACGCCGCAATGCCGGGCATGCTGCCGGTGATCAACAGGTTCTGTGTCGAGCAGGCGATCCGCACGGGCCTTGGTCTGAAAGCGAAGATCAACACCTATTCCCGGTTCGACCGGAAGAACTATTTTTATCCTGACCTGCCGCAAGGCTATCAGATCAGCCAGTTTGCCCACCCGATTGTGGGCGAGGGCGAGATCGACGTGGATGTCGAACCGGCCCATGGCGGAGATGCCTATTCCTTCCCGTGCCGGATCGAGCGCCTGCACCTGGAGCAGGATGCCGGCAAGTCCATTCACGACATGGACCCCAGCTCCACCTATGTGGACCTGAACCGGTCCGGCGTGGCGCTGATGGAAATCGTCTCCATGCCGGATGTGCGCTCGCCCGCCGAAGCCGCCGCCTATGTGAAGAAGCTGCGCGCGATCGTGATTGCGCTGGGCACCTGTGATGGCGACATGGAGAAGGGCAATCTGCGGGCTGATGTGAACGTGTCTGTCTGCCGTCCTGGCCAGTATGAGAAGTTCCGCGAAACCGGCGATTTCAGCCATCTCGGCACACGCTGTGAATTGAAGAACATGAACTCGTTCCGCTTCATTCAGCAGGCGATCGAGTATGAGGCCCGCCGTCAGATCGAGATTCTCGAGGATGGCGGCAAGGTCGATCAGGAAACGCGCCTGTTCGATCCGGTCAAGGTCGAGACACGGTCGATGCGTTCGAAGGAAGATGCGCACGACTATCGCTATTTCCCCGATCCGGACCTCTTGCCTCTGGAAGTCGAACAGGCCTGGATCGAGGAGATTCGCGCGACACTGCCGGAACTGCCGGACGAGAAACGGGCACGTTTCGAGACCGATTACGGTCTGTCGCGCTATGATGCCGGCGTGTTGAGCGCCGACGCGGAAAAGGCGGACTTCTTCGAGGAAGTGGCGAAGGGCCGCGACCCGAAACTGGCCGCCAACTGGGTGACCCAGGAATTGTTCGGCTATCTGAACAAACAGGATATCGAACTGGCCGACAGCCCGGTGACCGCAGCGAGCCTGGGTGGCCTGATCGAACTGATCGCGAATGACACGATCAGCGGCAAGATCGCGAAGGATGTTTTTGCCCGGATGATTGATGGCGAGGGTGAAGCCGCCGACATTGTCGAGACGCATGGCCTGAAACAGGTCACCGATACCGGCGCCATCGAGAAGGTGGTCGACGAGATCATCGCGGCCAATCCGGAGCAGGTGGCCCAGGTCAAGGAAAAGCCGAAGACGATGGGATGGTTCGTTGGCCAGGTCATGAAAGCCTCCGGCGGCAAGGCCAACCCGAAGGCGGTCAACGATATCCTGAAAGCGAAGCTCGGGCTCTAGACGTCGAGCTTGTTCTTGATGCGTTCGGCCAGTGCGCCGAGCACGCCCATGTCCGCCATTTCGCCCGAACTGTGGCGTCCAAGCGCAACATCCTTCCAGCGTGGGATGATGTGGAAATGCAGGTGGAACACGGTCTGCCCGGCCGGCGCGCCATTGAACTGCGTCACGACGAGACCGTCCGGCGTCAGCGCGGCCTCCACCGCCTTGGCCACTTTCTGGACGGCCTGCATGTAAGGGCCGAGCTTTTCGGCGGGCATGTCCAGCAGGTTGCGCGCCTCCACGCCTTTTGGCACGATCAGCGTATGGCCTTCGGCCTGCGGAAACACGTCCATGAAGGCAAGCGCCGCATCATTCTCGTACACTTTGACGGCGGGCATCTCGCCGCGCAGGATTTTGGCAAAGATGTTCTCGGTATCGTAGGCAGCGTGAAGGGTCATGTCGTGGGTGAACTTTCCAATTGGTGTGATCTTGTAGGCCGTAGCTTCAGATAGGTGGCCCGCAGGAAGCGCCACAGGACGAATAGCAAGAGCCAGTCGGTAATCAACACGGCAGCAACGGCCCAGGCGCGCCAGTATTTCTTTCTTACCGGGACCGGCTGTTCGCCGGTCGCTTCTGCCAATCGGGTTTCGGCCGTATCAATCATGTCCTGGAGATAGACCCTTGCGTCTTCCAGCTGCGATACCGGCAGCCGGACGGGAATGCCGCCGAGGGCCGGAACGATCAGCCAGTTCACGGACGCATGATTGTAATTGTCGATGGAGGCGTCGAAGCCAGCATCCTGCAAGGCCGCGCAGACGATCAGGGCCTCTTCGACCTGGCCATAATTTCTAAGGACGGCGGACTGGCTCATTCGCCCTTCTTAAAGGGTGTTCGCTCGGTGAGATAGTCCATGTCGGATTCCACGGCTTCGCGTTCGCGCTCGAGATAGTCCGCGATGGCGTTGCGCAGGCCGGGATGGGCGATCCAGTGCGTGGAATAGGTGGTGACCGGGGCATAGCCGCGCGCAAGCTTGTGACCGCCTTGCGCGCCCGCCTCGACAAAGGCAAGGCCGTGCGCGATGGCGTAATCGATGGCCTGATAATAGCAGGTTTCGAAATGCAGCATTGGTCTGTGTTCGGTGCATCCCCAGTATCGGCCATACAGCGTGTCGGAGCCGATCAGATTCATGGCGCCGGCAATTGGGGAGCCGTCCGACATGGCAAATACGAAGAGCAGGTCATCTGCCATGCGTTCGCGCAGAAGGGTGAAGGTCTTGCCGGTCAGATAGGGCGAGCCCCATTTGCGCGCGCCGGTGTCCATGTAGAAGACGTAGAAGGCATCGAGATGATCTTCGGTAATCTCGTCACCGCGCAGATGAAGGAAGTCGAGCCCTTCCTGCGCCTTCCTGCGCTCCTTGCGGAGGTTCTTCCGTTTGGACGAAGACAGGTCGGCCAAAAAGTCGTCAAAGGCGGCATAGTCCCGGTTCTGCCAGTGGAATTGCTGATCCGTGCGTAGCAGCAGGCCGGTTTCGGCGAGGCGGTCTGCTTCTGCGCGGGTCACGAAATTGAGGTGGAGCGAGGACAGGCCGTTCTGTTCGGCAAGCTGGATGGCGGCGGACAGGAGGGCGGTCTGAAGGCGCACCTCGTCCGGCCCGGGGCGGACCAGAAGACGCCGGCCAGTGACGGGAGTGAACGGGACAGCGGACAGGAGCTTCGGATAATAGGCGCCGCCCGCCCGTTCGAATGCGTCGGCCCAGGAATGGTCAAAGACAAACTCGCCCCGGGAGTGGCTCTTGCCATAGAGGGGCATCGCGGCCTTCAGCCGCCAGGTGCCATCGCGGATCAGGACGTGGCGAGGCATCCAGCCGGTATTCGGCGTGGCCGCGCCGGAGGTCTCCAATGCGTCCAGGAACTCCCATCTGAGGAATGGGTCATATCGCGCGCCCGGTGGATTGGCGATCGCATTCCATTCCTCCGGATCGACCTCCGCCATGGCGGTGGCAAAATCCAATTTCAGCGCGGTGTCATCCATGCCGGGAATCTAGGGCATGGCGTAGGCGGAAACCAGTGCCGGATCGAGATGTTCGAAGATGATGGCCACATTTTCATGCACCGCGGCGCGCACCTCGTCGAGAGACCGGACCGTCCAGCAGACAACGGGATAGTCTTCCGGCACGCGTTTGCGGATGTCCGCAACGTCGGCAATGTTGATGGCCGCATAGTCGATGCCATCGGACAGGGCGCGCTGGAGGATTTCGCCGAACTCAACGGCGCCGATGGAGTGGATCGGCGGGATCAGCTGGCCACGCATCAGGTCGGATGGCAGGGCGCGGACCGCAGCTTCCGAAAAGCTCATCGCGGCGGCGAGCCCAGGATAGGCCGACAGGATGTCGCCGGTGCGTCGGCCGAAGGCAGCCGGATCGGTGCGGCCGTCGATCTTCATTTCGGTGAGCAGCGGCAATTCCTGCGGCCAGGATGCCAGCAAGTCGGTAAAGCGCGGCAGGCCGTGCTCACCTGCAATGACGACCTCGCGAAGTGCCGAAACGGCCAGATCCTCGATCCGGTCGGGATGACCGGCCATGCGCTCGAGTGTGTCATCATGGAAGACAACCGGCTCGCCATTCGATGCCGGCCGAATGTCGAACTCCATGCCCAGCCCGAGCTGCGCGGCCGCGTTGAAGGCCGCCATCGTGTTTTCCGGCGTCGCACGACCGGTCCAGAGCCCGCGATGGGCGTAGAGGAAGTCGGTCAGGACAAAGCGCCGGGCCATCTAGCTCGCGATCTCGAAAATGCCGTCGATCTCGACCGCCACGCCGAGGGGCAGTTCCGGACAGGAGACGGCGGAACGGGCGTGGCGTCCGGCCTCGCCGAATACGTCGACCATCAGGTCGGAACAGCCATTGATGACTTGTGGGATGTCGGTAAAGCCGGGCGCGACGTTCACGAACCCGCCGAGTTTCACGACACGCTTGATGCGGGAAAGGTCGCCGACGGCGGCCTTGCATTGGGCGATCAGGTTGATGCCGCAAAAGCGAGCGGCCTGCTGACCGGCGGACAGTTCCATGTTCTCGCCAAGGCGTCCCTTGATCAGGCCATCGGAGGAGGCGCTTACCTGGCCGGACACAAACAGCATGTTGCCGCTGATCACGAAGGGCACATAGGTGGCGACCGGCTTCATCGGCTCGGGCAGTTCGATGCCGAGTTCATCGAGACGGGATTCTGGGGTCGACATGGTAGGCTCCTTCGAAAGTGTGGTCCGCTCCTCCCTAGACCCCGAGGGCAGGCCACGGCAAGCGGCCTCAGCGATCCGAATTCCGGGTGCGTGCGGACCGCCCTGTCATCACTGCATCGGCTCCGAACTTCTTCCGCGCAATATCCGAGGCGCGCTCGGCAGCGGCGCGCTTTGCCACCAGCGGGTCCAGAAGGTCGGCGGCATCGGCCCGGTGTTCGGTCAGCTCCGATATGCCGACGCCGATCAGTCGGAACCGCGTGCGGCCATTGGCTTCCTTTGCCAGGAGCACTTTCGCGTTGCGGAACAAAGTCTGGGCAAGCTGCGTCGGCTCGGCCAGCGACATGCGTCGGGTAAGGGTGCGAAAGTCGGCGGTCTTCAGCTTCAGCGTGATCACGGTGCCGTCCAATCCCGTTGCCTTTGCGCGGTCGGCCGTCTTCACACAGAGGCGCCACAACTGGTCCTCCAGCCAGGCCGGGTCCGAGACGTCTTCCCGGAAGGTGGTTTCCGAACTGACAGACTTGCGCTCTTCATCGGTACGGACCGGTCGGGTATCCTGACCATGCGCCCGCTGTTTGAGCCACATGCCGGTTTCACCATACCGGCCGATCAGCTGTTTCAGCTCGGCCCGCTGGAGATCCGCGATCGTGTCATAACCGTCAGCCGCCAGCTTCTGGGCGAGTTTCGGGCCGACACCATGGATGAACCCGACCGGGCGAGGCGAGAGCAAGGCCTCGGCATCTTCCGGCGCGATGATGGCGAAGCCCCGCGGCTTGTCGAGCTCGCTGGCGGTCTTGGCGAGGAATTTGTTGGTGGACAGGCCGATCGAAACGGTGATCCCGACGTCGCGTTCGATGTCGGCAGCGAGTCGGGCAAGGGAAACCGCCGGTGGCGCCTTGTGCAGGGTTCGGGTTCCGGTGAGGTCGAGATAGGCTTCGTCTACCGAAACAGGCTGGATCACCGGGGTCAGGGCCAGCATCTTTTCACGGACCTGCTGGGCCGCAATCCGGTATTTCTCGCCATTCGGCTTCACCACCACCGCGTCCGGACACGCCTTGAGCGCCTGGAACATTGGCATGGCTGACCGGACGCCATAAAGCCGGGCGATGTAACAACATGTGGCCACGACCCCTCTTTTTCCGCCGCCGACAATGACTGGTCGGTCTTTCAATGAAGGATCGTCGCGCTTTTCGATGGCGGCAAAGAAGGCATCGCAATCGAGATGCGCGATACCGAGCGTTGTGATGTGGTTATTACGGATCACACGCCGCCGCTGACATTGCGGACAGATGTCCGCATTGGTGTCGAAAAGGTAAAAGCAGTCGCGGCAAAGGGTACTCATCGTCTCATGTTCATGCCATGTTCCGCGAAAACGGGCAATCTGCGAGGCCTCAACCCGTAAACCAGTGTTAACGATTTGCGGTGTAGCTGGCAAAAGAGCTCACAAAAATGGCCCGAATCACAGGCAACAGAAGTGCTATGACGCAGTCGCAAACCAGGAAAGTTCTGGTCGTTGAGGACAATGAACTCAACATGCGGCTCTTTTGCGACCTGCTGGACGCCTACGGGTTCCAGACGTTCCAGTGCCGAGACGGTGCAAAGGCCGTCGAGATCGCCCGACAGGAACAGCCCGACCTGATCATCATGGACATCCAGCTGCCGGAGGTTTCCGGTCTCGACATCACACGATGGCTCAAGGATGACGACAAGGTGGCTCACATTCCGGTGCTGGCCGTCACGGCGTTCGCCATGCGAGCAGATGAAAAGCGTGTCCGGGAAGCGGGCTGTGAAGGATATCTCTCCAAGCCGATCCAGATTGCTACGTTCATCAAGGCTGTCGAGGCATTGATGCCGAAGGAGGCAGCGTGACAGCGCGTGTCCTGGTCGTAGATGACATTGAAGCGAACCGGCGCCTGCTGCAGGCCAAGCTGGAGGCGCAGTATTATACAGTCTTCCTGGCGGCGAACGGCGTCGAAGCGCTGCGCATGGTCGAACAGCATGAACCCGACATTGTCTTGCTGGATGTCATGATGCCCGGTATGGACGGCTATGAAGTGTGCCGTCGTCTGAAAGACAATCCGGCTACGGCACATATCCCGGTCGTGATGGTGACGGCCCTCAATGATGTGGAAGACCGTGTGCGTGGCCTGGACGTTGGCGCGGAAGACTTCCTGACGAAGCCGGTGGATGATTTTGCCCTGATGGCCCGCATGGGGGCGCTGACCCGATACAATGCGGTCGCATCGGAACTGCGCCAGCGTCAGGCGAGCGGATTGCGCGCCGGCATCGACAGTGACGACAGCGTGCATGTGAAGGACGTTCCAGCGCGGCTGTTCGTGGTGGATGACAATCCGCGCACATCCGCACGCATCGCTGACATGTTGCGGGCAGGTGGCCACCAGGTGATCACGCTGCTGGAGGCGGGCGACATGACCGGCCTGAACGAATTGGGTGTCGACATACTGGTCCTGTCCATGCTGAGCGACCGCTATGATGCGCTGAAATTGTGTGCCCATTTCAAGATGAATGCGGCGACGCGCTCGATCTCCATTCTTCTGGTCTGCGACCCGGATGACCGCCAACGCGCCGGACGGGGACTCGATCTCGGAGCCAGTGACGTAATCTTCGTGCCGCTTGACCGTCAGGAATTGCTGGCTCGGGTCCGCACCCAGGCGCGGCGCGCGCGCTACATCGAAATGCTGCGAGATCGCGTTGACCGGGGACTCGAACTGTCCGTGATCGATCAGCTGACCGGTCTGTACAATCGCCGCTACATGAACAACCAGCTGGAGCAATTGATGCAGCGCTCGCTGATGGGCGGAAGGCCGGTTTCGGTGATGATGGTTGATATCGACCATTTCAAGTCGGTGAACGACACCTACGGCCATGATGTTGGTGACGAAGTGCTGCAGGAGATGGCCAGCCGCCTGAAGACCAACAGTCGGGTCATGGACGTGGTCTGCCGTCCCGGCGGCGAAGAATTCATGATCATCATGCCGGACACGCCGGGCGACCTCGCTTGTGCCGCAGCCGAGCGGATCCGTCGGGCTGTGGCGGCGGAACCCTTCAAGGTGAATGCCAGTGTCGGTGAGATCACTGTGACGCTCAGCGCCGGAGTTTCCACCATCAATCTGCTTGGGGACACGATTGCCGACCTCACCAAACGGGCCGACACCGCACTTTACCAGGCCAAGTCTGCCGGTCGGAACCGGGTTGAAAGTCTCGCGGCCTGATTGACTTGAGGCCCGCCGCGCCGCATTGCGCAGGGCATGACTGACCGGTTCTCGGCATTTCGCCACTCTTCCTATCGCAGATACTTCCTGTCGCGCTTCCTGACGTCGCTGGCCGCGCAGATCGTGTCTGTCGCCGTTGCCTGGCAGATGTATGACGAGACCCAGAATGCGGCGCTGCTGGGCTGGATCGGACTTGTGCAATTCCTGCCTGCATTGCTTCTGGTCGTCGTGACCGGGGTTGCATCGGACCGTCTCGGGCGCCGCAATGTGATGGGGGTATCGGTCAGTGTGGAGCTGTTCTGTGCGGCGGTCATTCTGGCGCTGGCTGCCACAGGCGCGTTCGACCCGCTGATTGTCCTCGCGACACTGACCGTGTTCGGGATCGCCCGTGCCTTCTACACACCGGCCTCGTCGAGCCTGGCGGTTAATCTGGTCCCGCGAGAGGATTTTGCCAATGCCGTGGGCTGGCTCGCCTCGTCCTGGCAGACGGCCTCCATTCTCGGGCCCGTGGCCGGCGGGCTGCTCTATGGCGTCGCGGCGGGGTTTGCCTATGGCACGGCTGTAACCTTGTTTGCGATTGCCGCGCTGTTGATTTTCTCGATCCCCAAACCGGAGCAGAAGATTGACCGCGAGCCAACGACGCTGAGCGTGCTTCTGGGCGGGTTCAAATATGTCTTCAACCAGAAGGTCGTGCTCGGCGCGATTTCGCTCGATCTGTTTGCCGTGCTGCTGGGCGGGGCCGTGGCGCTGTTGCCGATCTATGCGCGCGACATTCTGGAAATCGGTGAAGAAGGGCTCGGCCTGTTGCGGGCGGCGCCTGGAATCGGTGCGATCCTGATGTTGGGGATCATCACCATCTTCCCGATACGTGATCATGCCGGGCTGATTCTCTTCGTGTCAGTGGCCCTGTTCGGTCTGGCGACCGTTGTGTTCGGCCACTCCAACCTGGTCTGGCTGTCGATCATGGCGCTGATCTTTGTCGGCGCCTTCGACATGGTCTCGGTCTATATCCGTGAAATCCTGCTGCAGCTATGGACCCCGGACCAGGTGCGCGGGCGGGTCAATGCGGTGAATTCGATATTCCTGGGCGCATCAAACGAACTCGGCGAGGCGCGGGCAGGATTCATGGCGGCCAAATGGGGCGCAGTGTTCACCGTGGTTGCGGGCGGATATGCGGCCATCGGCGTGGCGGCGGCCTGGGCGGTGCTGTTCCCGGGCATCCGCAAGACCCGAAACCTGCATTCGGGCGTGCCGGAAGACTAGGCAACAAAAAACCCGCTCTTGCGGAGCGGGCTTTTCGAAACTTTGCATGAAAACAAGGATCTTACTTGATCTTGCCTTCCTTGAATTCGACGTGCTTCTTCGCGATCGGGTCATACTTACGCTTGACCATCTTTTCGGTCATGTTGCGCGGGTTTTTCTTCGTCACGTAGAAGAAACCGGTGTCGGCCGTCGAATTCAGGCGGATCTTGATGGTGGCTGGTTTGGCCATGACGAATGCTCGCTTGTGTTAGCGTCTGAAACTGGAAAGCGGCTTAATGACGATGTGCGGACCGGAAGTCAAGCGCCATTGCTGCTAGAGGCGGTCGGTCGAGTGGCCACTGCGGGTCCAGCGCAGGAAGGGCGGGCCGCGATTGAGCGACGGCTTTTCGATCCGCTCCTCGATTTCCCCCAGCATGAAGCGCGTGACGTTGGGCAGGTCGAGGTCCAGCGCGTCCTTCAGGGTCACCCATTGCAGGTCTGACAGTTCGGCGCCATCGACCGGAGGGCGCTCGTCGATCAGGGCCTCTTCAGCATCGGCCATGAAGAAACGGGCGTCGAATCGCTTCGGCCGGTAGGGCGGCGTAATCGCCCGCCCGATAAAGGTCAGCGGTGACAGATGGGGCGCAGCATCCAGATCATGGAACCGTTTCCATCCGCTGGGATAGCGCGCCGGCATCTCTGCCTCACGGGCCACCAGAAGACCGGTTTCCTCGAACGTCTCGCGAATTGCGGTCAGGCCAAAGGCACGCGGCTTGCGGCGGCTCTGGATGCGCAGCAGGCGTTCCTGAGGCGGTTCGAATTCGCACCAGGATACGGCCTTGCCGTCCTGTGGATCGACGCGCCCGCCGGGAAAGACGTATTTGTCCGGCATGAAGGCATGGCGCGCAGAGCGCTTGCCCATCAGGACTCGCGGCTGGGCTGCATCCCGGCGCACGAGAATCAGGGTCGCTGCATCCTTCGGGCGCGGGCTGCGCTTTCGTGTCTCGATGACATCGCCATCGTCTTCCTTGTCAAACGCCGAGCCGATCAGCGTCCTTGTATGCGGGTTCGAAGTCATGGCGTGTCTTATGTCCGGCGCTTGCGCTTGTGTTTCGGCAGCGTCTTCTTGTTGAATTTCGGTTTTCCTGTGCGTTTGCCGGTCGGTTTTCCCGGGCCGGGACGACGGCGCGGTCGGTGACCGGCATCAGCGCGCTGTCGCGCTTCGCGGCGCCCCTTGGGCGCGGGCATGGGCTCAGACAGCATTTCCAGCAGCAGGCCGCCCTGCAGCGGGGTCACTTCCTTCAGCTTCACGCGCACGATCTGGCCGAGGCCGAACGTCTTGCCCGATCCGCGCGCATAGATCTGCATGGCCGCTTCATCCAGCACCCAGTAATCATCCGAGATGGAGGAAATCGGTACGAAACCGTCCGCGCCGGATCCGGCGAGCGCAATGAACAGGCCCGCACCGGTCACGCCGGTGATGCGGCCTTCGAACTCGCTTCCCACCCGATCGGCCAGGAAGATGGCGAGGTAGCGGTCTGTCGCTTCCCGTTCGGCGGCCATCGAACGGCGTTCGGTGTCCGAGATGTGCTGCGCCATCTCTTCCAGCCGCGCGGCCATGTCTTTCGACAGGCCATCCGGGCCAAGGCCGAGTGAAGCAATCAGCGCGCGATGAACGATCAAATCAGCATACCGGCGGATCGGCGAGGTGAAATGGGCATAGCGGACAAGGTTCAGGCCGAAATGGCCGAGATTCTCTTCCGAATAGATCGCCTGGGCCTGCGTACGCAGAACCATCTGGGTAACCATCTGGTCGTAGTCGCTGCCTTCAATGTCGCCAAGTAGGCGGTTGAAATGTTCGGTCTGCGGGCGCTGGCCGATGTTCCACTTCATGTCGATGGTCTGAAGGAATTCGGCAAAGGCTGCGATCTTGGCATCCGTTGGTGTGTCATGGACGCGGTAGATCAGGGGGCTGTTCTGCTTTTCCAGCGACTCGGCGGCGGCCACATTGGCCTGGATCATGAACTCCTCGATCAGGCGGTGCGCCTCGAGCCGTTCCTTTGTGATGATGCCGTCGATCTCGCCATCCTCGGTGAACAGGATCCGGCGTTCGGGCAGGTCGAGGTCCAGGGGGGAGCGCCGGTCGCGTGCCTCGGCCAGCGCCGCATAGGCCCCCCAGAGCGGCTTCAGGACCGGCTCCAGCATCTCTTCGGCCTTACCGCCGGGCTTGCCGTCAATGGCGGCCTGGGCTTCCTCGTACGACAGTTTGGCGGCCGACTTCATCATGCCGCGAATGAAGCGGTGAAACCGCTTCGTGCCGGCCTTGTCGAAGATCATTTCCACAGCCATGCAGCGGCGCAATTCCCCCTCGCGCAGCGAGCATGCGTCTGCCGACAGTTCGAAGGGCAACATCGGCACGACCCGGTCCGGGAAATAGGTGGAATTGCCCCGCTTCAGCGCTTCACGGTCCAGCGGCGAGTCCGGCGTCACAAAGGCGGCAACGTCGGCAATGGCGACGATCACGCGCCAGCCATCGTCCAGCTGCTCGGCAAAGACGGCATCATCATGGTCACGCGCGTCGTGCGGGTCGATCGTGATGAGCGGGATCTGCGTCAGATCCTCGCGTTCGGCGGGGGCAGGCTTCGGATTGCGGGCCTGCTCGAGCGCGGCTTCGGGAAAGTCGACCGGAATGCCATGCGCATGAATGGCCAGCAGGCTGGCTGAACGCGGATCGCTGATATGGCCGATGATCTCCCGGATAATGCCGAGATTGGGGCCGTACTGGCGGCGGCCTTGCGGCTTGGGCGTTGTGACGACCAGGTCGCCATCTTCCGCGCCGTTGCGATCGGCTTCCTGAATGAGGAATTCCCGGCGTTCCTTGCGGTTGGCCGGGGTTACCTTTCCGCCGCGCGGGCCCTGCGAGTAAAGGCCGACCAGTGAATTGGTGAGTCGCTTTTCAAGGACGGTCAGCGCGCGGGCCTGCCATTCGCCGTCCACTTGCTTGATCTTGCAGAGGGCACGGTCGCCTTCGCCAGGCTCCGTGGCCTTGCCCTTCGGCTTGCCGGAAAGGCCCGTATAGATAATGTCGGGGCCGAATGGCCCATTGTCGCCGACCGCCTTGCCGATCAGGTCGCCATTGTCGTCGGTATGGGTGAATTGAACAACGCCCGTGGGCGGCGGACGGTCTGCCTGCGCCCAGGCGCGCTTGCCTGTTCGCTCCAGCGTGCCATCGGCCTCCAGCTCCTTCAGGATTTCGCGCAGCACGGCGCGTTCGCGGCCCTTCACATGGAGGCCGCGGGCAATATCCTGCTTGGTCGTTGCGGTCGGATTGTCCCGAATGAAATCGAGGACTGTTTGTTTATCTGGGAAACTCATGAGGCCCATATAGGCAGACTCGCACGAAAATGCGCGGGGGATTTGCGCAAAAAGGCTCAGCGGCGCGCCGGTCAGGGCGCCGGATCCCCGGCTGCGGGCAGCGCCAGGACGTCCACAGGCTCCAGCGCGAACGAGCCTGACCGGGCGCCCCACTGACCGGTCAGAACCTCGTAGTGCAGGTGACGCGGAAGGCGATGCCCGGCCGTGTTGCCCATCGTGCCGATCATCTGTCCCGCGGCAACTTGATCGCCCTGTCGGATGTCACCGAAATCTTCGAGATGGGCATAGCGTGTATAGACGCCGGCACCGTGATCGATGACGACCATGTTGCCATAATCCTCCCGGTACAATCTGCGCCGGATCTTGCCGGCCGCCGCCGCATAGATCGGCACTGGCGTGTCATGGTAGAAATCCACGCCCTTGTGGAGGCGGCCGTTTCGCGGGCCGAAGATCGAAGACAGGCAGCCGCCGCCGACCGGCGCCGTGGCGAGCGTGACAGCACCTTGCGCCACGACCAGGGGCTTGTAGTCGGTGACCCGAAGGTCACCATCGACATTGTTGCCGAGACTGGGCGCCATTCCCTTGCAGGCCAGCAGCGTGTCCAGATGACCGCGCGGAGCGGGCGTCAGGGTAAGCATTGCGGGAAGCGGATCCTGACGGGACGGGTTGGCCGCAGGAGTGTTCGAGGAGAGCCCGGTGTCTGCCAGATCGCCTGGATGTGCGGGCGGCTGGGTATCCGGCGTCCGCGCCATCAGGATGATCGCGACCGTTACCGCACCCAGGAAGACATATTTCTCGAGACTGGCCATCGCCTGTTCCAACACCAAACAACCATACTCAGATTATCCAGCTTGCAGGCAGCTGCTCAAGCAACGCAGAGGCCTAGTCTGGTGCAGCGGTGTCTCACCCGTCCCGGGTGCTGCTGACTAGTCCTTTTTGGCAGCGGCCTTTTTCCTGGCGGGTGCCTTCTTCTTGGCAGGGGCTTTCTTCTTGCCACCTTTTGCCGCCTTGGCGTTGATCAGTTCAATCGCCTGTTCCAGCGTCACCGTCTCCGGCGTCACATCCTTGGGCAGCGTTGCGTTTGTCTTGCCATGCTTCGCATAGGGGCCGTAGCGTCCTTCGAAAATCTCGATCGCGCCGCCATCCGGATGATCGCCAAGTGATTTGAGAACCGTGCTGCGAGCGGTCTGCTTGGCCCGTTTGTCGGCAATCAGGGTGACCGCATGGTTGAGGCCAATGGTGAAGACATCGCCCGGATCCTTCAGGTTCGCATAGGTCTTGCCATGCTGAACATAGGGACCGAACCGGCCGAAATTCGCCAGGATCGGTTCGCCGTCTTCCGGGTGCTTGCCGACTTCGCGCGGCAGAAGCAGCAATTCCACGGCGCGGTCCAGCGTGATGTCTTGCGGGTTTTCCTTCTCGGCTTTGGTCAGGGACGCACGCTTCGGCTTGTCGTCTGTCGCCATCTCGACATAGGGGCCAAAACGGCCGGTCTTGAGATAGATCATCTGACCGGTCTCCGGGTGCAGACCGAGTTCATTGCCGTCCGGATCGATGGCCGCCGCCGCTTCACCGTCTGCGCTGAACTGGCGTGTGAACTTGCATTCCGGGTGGCGCGAGCATCCGACAAAGGCGCCATAGCGGCCGAGCTTGATCGACAATTCACCTTCCTTGCAGAGCGGACACAGGCGCGGATTCTCAACCGGGTTCCCGTCTGAATCCTGGCGCGGGAAGACATAGGCGCCAAGTTCCTCGTTCAGCACGTCGAGCACTTCGGACACGCGGAGATCCTTGGTCTCTCCGATGTCGGCAACGAACTGGTTCCAGAATTCGCGCAGGAAGACTTTCCAGTCGAGCTTCCCATCGGAAATGATGTCGAGCTTTTCCTCGAGGCTGGCCGTGAAATCATATTCCACATAGCGCTGGAAGAAGTTTTCGAGAAATGCCGTCACCAGGCGGCCCTTGTCTTCCGGGATCAGTTGCTTCTTCTCGAGCCGGACATAGCCACGGTCCTCGAGTGTGGAGAGCGTGGACGCATAGGTGGATGGGCGCCCGATGCCGAGTTCTTCCAGCTTCTTGACCAGCGAGGCTTCGGTGTAGCGCGGGGGCGGGCTGGTGAAGTGTTGCGCGGCGTCGGCCTTGAGCAGGTCGGCATGCTGGCCTTCCTGCATCTTGGGCAGGCGGTTCTCATCGTCATCCCCGTCATCGCCCTCGTCGCGGCCCTCGAGGTACAGCTTGATATAGCCGTCAAACACCAGGACCTGGCCGGTCGCACGCAGGACCGCGCGCTTGTCCTTGGAGGTCATGTCGATTGTGGTGCGCTCGAACCGCGCCGTTTCCATCTGCGAAGCGACCGCACGCCGCCAGACCAGCGTGTACAGCTTCTTCAGGTCTCCATCACCGTGATAGTCTTCCGGACGGAGGTCGAAATTGGTCGGGCGGATGGCTTCGTGCGCTTCCTGGGCGTTCTTCGCCTTGGAGGAATAGCGCCGGGTCTTCTCCGGCAGGTACTGGGCACCATAATTGGACTGGATCATCGAGCGGGCGGCCGCATAGGCCTCTTCCGCCATGTTCACGCCGTCCGTCCGCATATAAGTGATGCGGCCTTCCTCATACAGTTTCTGGGCCGCCTGCATGGTGCGCTTGGCGGTAAAGCCAAGCTTGCGGGAGGCTTCCTGTTGGAGGGTTGAGGTGATGAAGGGCGGGGGCGGGTTGCGCTTGACCGGCTTGGCTTCGACCGAGGAGACGGAATAACCACCTCCACGCACAACTTCCAGAGCCGTATCGGCATCCCCCTGATTGCCCAGCGTGAATTTCTTCAGCGTGTCGCCATCCAGGCTGTAGAGACGGGCTTCAAAATCGGTGCCGTCCGGGGCCCGCATGTTGGCGGTGATGGTCCAGTATTCCTGTGGCTTGAACAGCTCGATCTCGTTCTCGCGGTCGCAGACGATTCGCAGGGCCACGGACTGGACCCGGCCCGCAGAGCGGCTGCCGGGCAGCTTGCGCCACAGGACCGGCGAGAGGTTGAAGCCGACCAGGTAATCCAGGGCGCGTCGGGCGAGATAGGCGTCGACCAGTTCGCCATCGATCTGGCGCGGCTGCTCCATCGCTGAAGAAACCGCCGACTTGGTGATGGCATTGAAAACGACGCGCTCGACCGGAGTGTCTTTCTTGAGGGCACGCCGCTTGCGCAGCGCTTCAACCAGATGCCAGCTGATGGCTTCCCCTTCGCGGTCGGGGTCGGTTGCGAGAATGAGCTTGTCAGCTTCCTTGAGCGCCGAAGCAATTTCGGAAATGCGCTTGGATGATTTGGAATCGGCTTCCCAAACCATGTCGAAATCATTGTCGGGATCGACCGATCCGTTCTTGGAAGGCAGGTCGCGAATGTGCCCGTACGAGGCCAGGACCTTGTAGTCCTTGCCCAGATACTTGTTGATGGTTTTTGCCTTGGCGGGCGACTCGACGACGACAAGTTTCATGCGCTTACCTCTTTAAGGCGGCGAGAGATGGGCTGGGGAGACAGGCCCTGTCAAGGCCGTGTGGTGATTAGCCGTCTTCCCTGTAGGCGATGAAGGTAAGCGTGCAGAACAGCACGAAAAGGGGTGGGCTCCATGCGGCCACTACAGGCGGCGCGGCGCCGGTTGCCCCGAGGCTGGAGGAGAACTGGGTGAAGAAATACAGCCCGACAGCTGCCAGCGACCCGATGGCGAGCAGTTGAGAGTTGCCGCCCATGCGCTGGAGTCGCAGGCAGACAACCGCGCCGATCAGCGCCATGGCAACGAACAGCGCCGGCAAGGCCATCAGCGAATTGAGCCGCATCCGGTAGCGCGATGCATCGAGGCCGGCATCCTGGGTCTGGCGGACGAAGTGCGGCAATTGCCAGAAGCCGATCGTGTTCGGCGACGCGAACTTGTCGAGCAGGGTCGATGCGTCCAGCGTGGTGGGAATGGCGAGATTGTCCTTGAATTCGGGCGGCTGGTTGGGCGTGTTCTCGATCACGCCTTCAAGCTGCCAGAAGCCGTCGCGCAGCACTGCACGCTCTGCATCGATCCGACGGGCGAACGCGTAGTCACTGGTCGGGCGGCCGTCTGCATAGAGGCGCTCTTCCTGGATCATCTTCACGTCCTGAAGGTTCACCCCGCCCTCGGCAACGCGTTCGGCATGAATGACTATCTGGTTGGTTTCATCGCCCTGGCGCAGCCAGATGCCGGTATCGGAGACCGCCAGCGTGGGCCGCCCTTCATTCAGTAGCCGGTCACGGGTCTGTTCGAAGGATTCCGAAAGCCGGGCCGCAAACGGGTTCAGCACCATCATGGTGAACAGGCCCAGCGCCACGCCGAGCACCATGACCGGCGTCAGGAAACGCCAGGCGGAAATCCCGCTGGCGCGAATGATGGAGAGTTCGGACCTGCGGTTCAGCCGCGTAAACGCCATCATCGAGGCGATCAGCAGGGCGAAGGGCAGGGTCTGTTCCACGATCTGCGGCAGTTTCATCAGCGACAGGTTCAACGCGCCGAAAATGCTGAGCCGGACATCACCGCCCACGGTGCGCAGCTGTTCCACCACGTCGATCATCAGAATGGCGAGCAACAGGATGCCGAGCACCAGCGCGAGCCCCTGCAGGCATTCGCGGAGGATATATCTCTGGATGCGCGAGAACAGGGGCATCAGCTGACCGCGCCTCCATTTGGCCGGAACATGTCGAATTGCGGCCGTTCGATCTTCCCGAGATGGCGCCCGCGACCGAAATAGATGTAGCTGAGCGTGCCGGCCACACTCAGTGGTGCGAGCCATTGCAGGATGTTCAGGGCCGGGTCATTTGCAGATGCTGACTGCAGGACGAGTTGCACGATCAGGACCCCGATGGCGCCGCCTGTCGCCCAGGCGATCCGCTTGCTGTAGCCCTTTCGGCTGAAATCCCCGCCGAGAACGGCGACAATGGCCAATAGGGTCATGACGATGTTCAGGAGCGGTGTGGTGAGGCGGCTGTGCGCTTCGGCCAACAGGGCGTCGGCTTCCTTCAGTTCGAAATAGTTTGTCCGGTCCACGAAGAAGAGCTCGTGGAGATACTTGTCGGACGCTTTCAGGACGAGATCGGAATCTTCCTTCATGAAGTCTGTCAGGTCGAACAGGTACTGGTCGAATTCGAGGATCGACAACTGGCTGTTGGAATCGAGCTGCTGGCTTGTTGCGTCCCGAAGCAGCAAGGTGGGATGCCCTTCATATTCGATCAGGGCGGCGCTGCGGGCCAGAATGTCGGTGGGGTTTTCCGGATCCGTCATGTCGGAGATCAACACGCCGCGAAGCTCCCCGCCGACCTGCTCCCGGGCGTAGAAGGTAAGCCGGTCGCCATTCGAGGTGAACTGGCCCGGCCGGATGAGCGCGGCCGCCAGATCTGCCCGGGCGGAGGCAACGGTCTCGCGCATCGCCCGCTGGGCAGTCGGCTGGACCCAGAGATTCACAGCCAGATGGGCGATCATGCAGAACACGGCCAGCCGCAGGATTGGCGAGGCGACCTGCCAGCGTGTCATGCCGGCGGCCTGGGCCACGACGATCTCGCTGTCCTTGTGGATGCGGTTCAAGGACCACACGCCTGCCACGAACAGGGCCAGCGGGGTCAGCAAGGCGATGATCTGCGGCGCGCCGAGCATGACGATGTAGAAATAGGTCGCGGCGGACTGGCGGTTCTCGAGAATGACGTCGGTTCTGGACAGGCCCTGGGCCAGCAGGGCCAGCATGACCAGACCGCCGACAATGATGACCACCGCCCGCAGGACCTCAAAGAACAGATATGTCTGGATTTTGGTCATAGGGTGAACGGCAGGCTTTCCGCAGAATCCTTCAGAAAGGGGTGATATTTCCCTAGCTAACGAGTTGCGCAACGCGCGTCGACGTTTAGTTTCCGCTCCAAATGGAGAATCCACACATGAACATCACATTTGCTGACAGTGCCAAGACCGACATTATCGCATTCCTGATCGATGAGGGCGGCGCGCTTCCGGCAGCTGCTGTCGAACTGGACAAGGCGGTTGGCGGCTTGCTGGCCGAAGCTCTGGAAGGGGCCCGCTTCAAGGGCAAGAAGGACCAGCAGGCCTTCATCGTCCTGCCGAAGGGCAGCGATGCCCGCCGGGTTGTCCTGATCGGGACCGGCAAGGCTGACAAGCGCGATGCCCGGGTCCTGGAGGGGCTGGGCGCGAACCTCTACAAATCCCACGCCAATAGCGGGTTCGCATCGCTCGCTATCCATGCCGGGACGGCAGAAGATGCCGCTCGCATTGCACTGGGCGCCAAGCTCGCCTCCTACCGGTTCGACACCTATTTCACCAAGAAGGAAGATGACCAGAAGCCGAGCCTCGAAACGCTGACGCTGGTGGTCGAGGATGTGCCGGCTGCCGAGGCGGCGTTTGCCCCGCTCTCAGCCGGCGCCGACGGCACTTTCCTGGCGCGGGACCTCGTCAACATGCCGCCGAATGATCTCTATCCGGCCAGCTTTGCCGAGAAATGCCGCGAACTGGGCCAGTATGGCGTGCAGGTCGAGGTGCTGGGCGAGGATCAACTCGCCAAGCTGGGCATGAATTCCATGCTCGGCGTCGGTCAGGGCAGTGTGAAGGAAAGCCAGCTCGGCATCATGAAATGGATGGGCGGCGCGGAAGGCGATGATCCGGTCATCCTGATCGGCAAGGGCGTCTGCTTCGATACGGGCGGCATCTCTCTGAAGCCGGGACCGGGCATGGAAGACATGCGCGGGGATATGGGCGGCGCAGCGGCGGTGACCGGAACGATCCGCGCGCTGGCCGAGCGCAAGGCCAAGGTCAATGTGATCGGCCTGGTCGGCCTGGTCGAGAACATGCCGGACGGCAATGCGATCCGCCCCGGCGACATTCTGAAATCGGCGTCCGGCCAGACCATTGAAGTGCAGAACACCGATGCAGAAGGCCGGCTCGTCCTGTGCGATGTGCTCTGGTATGCGCAGGAACATTTCAAGCCGAAGGCAATGGTCGACCTGGCCACGCTGACCGGCGCGATTGTCATCTCGCTGGGCCATCATCATGCCGGTCTGTTCACCGAGAGCGATGATATTGCCAGCGAACTCACAAAGGCCGGCCTGACCGAGGGCGAGCGCGTCTGGCGCCTGCCGCTGGGGCCGGAATATGACTCGCTGCTGAAGTCGAAATTCGCGGACATGCGGAACATTGGCGGCCGGGCCGCCGGCTCCATCACGGCCGCGCAGTTCCTGAAGCGCTTCGTGAAGGAGGGCGTGAAATGGGCGCACCTCGATATTGCGGGTGTCGCCTGGGTCGAGGGCGAGAAGGCCGCGCATGATGTCAGCTGGGCGTCCGGCTTCGGGCCGCGCCTGCTGGATCGCTGGATCGCCGACAATTACGAGAAGTAAGTGATGTCAGAGGCGCCGAAGCCTGAATGGTGGTTTTACCATCTCTCCCGCACCACGCTGGAGCAGGCGGCGGCGCCCCTGATGCAGAAATGCCTGGATGCGGGCTGGCGGGTTTTGGCCGTCAGCCCCAGTCCCGACCGGCTGGCGGCGCTCGATTCCATTCTCTGGACGTTTGACGAGAAAACCTTCCTGCCGCATGGCCAGGCCGAGGCGCCGGGACTGGATCCGGCGCGCCAGCCGATCCTGCTGACCGGCAAGCTGGACAATCAGAACGGGGCCGAGGCGCTGGTCCTGATGGACGGGACCAAGGCGCCGGTCGATGCGCCCTATACACGCTGCATGGTCATGTTTGACGATGGCGACACTGACACGCGCAATCTGGCGCGCCAGCAATTCAAGGCTGCGAAAGATGCCGGTCTGGTGACTCGCTATTTCCAGCAGACGCCAAGTGGTGGCTGGAAGGAGGCGGGGAAGTAGGCGCTCACGCCTTCTTCACGAACTCGGACTTCAAGCCCATCTGGCCGATGCCGTCGATCCTGCAGTCGATATCGTGATCGCCCTCAACGAGGCGGATATTCTTCACCTTGGTGCCGCGTTTGACGACCGAGGAGGATCCCTTGATCTTCAGATCCTTGATCACGACGACCGTGTCGCCGTCGGCGAGCGGATTGCCGTTTGAATCCCGAATGATGGTCGCATCGTTTTCGCCTGCCGTATCCGCGCTCCATTCATGGGCGCATTCCGGACAGATCAGCAACGCGCCGTCTTCATAGGTGTAGGGCGATTTGCATTTGGGGCAGGGCGGCAGCGCGCTCATGGGCGGGTCCTCGAATCTGTACAGGCCGGGCTGGTAGGCCCGTCTCAGCCCCTGCGCAAGAGCGGCCTTCGACGCTTGCCCCGCTGCGCCAGCGCCGCTATAGGCCGCGCGTGACCCCAATTTCCCTTTAAAACAGGACCTCATCATGGCTGTTCAGCGTACTTTTTCCATCATCAAGCCGGACGCGACCGAGCGTAACCTGACCGGTGCCGTCAATGCCGTCATCGAGCAGGCCGGCCTGCGCATCATCGGCCAGCGCCGCATCCAGATGACCGAAGACCAGGCCAAGCGTTTCTATGCGGTGCATGCCGAGCGCCCCTTCTATGGCGAACTGGTCGAGTTCATGACCTCCGGCCCGGTGGTGGTGCAGGTCCTGGAAGGCGAGAACGCCGTTGCGAAATACCGCGAAGTGATGGGCGCCACGAACCCGGCCGAAGCGGCTGACGGCACGATCCGCAAGCTCTACGCCAAATCCATCGGTGAAAACTCCGTCCACGGTTCGGACTCCGAAGAGAACGCCGCGATCGAAATCGCGCAATTCTTTTCCGAGGCCGACATCGCCGGCTAAGGCATCGCCTTCGGGCAGGTGAGATTTTGAAGGGCCGCGCCGGAAGGTGCGGCCTTTTCTTTTGCGTTCAGCACATGCGGCCGGAGACCTGCGGGGCATCCGGGGGGCAATTCCTTGATTGTCCCAGAAGAGTCAGATTTCCGGCAGCGGGAGCAGAACCGAGGGGCCGTAATCCCGGCGCAGGCCGGGATCTCTTGCGGCGGGAGGCCCCGGCATGCGCCGGGGAGACGGATCGGGGGTTAGAATCGCGACTTCGCCATAGGCTGCTTCGCGGAAGCGGCGCGACAGCTCAAAGCCGAACCCCGAACGAGGTGGCCTGTGCCCCGACAGGTCATCCGACAGCAGATTGACCACGACGCGGCCCTCCCGGGTCACGCCCCAGAGCATTTGGGAGCCTGGCTGGCCGTGCTCTCGGAACCAGGCCTTCAGGCGCAGGATGCGCCAGTAGATCAATGGCCAGAGGAGCCAGAGATGAAAAGGCAGGCCCGGCAGGGGCTGGAAGAGGGAGATCGATGGCATCGCGGGAAGAAGGTAACCGCGTGTGCAGGGCTGTCGGATTGGTGGTGGCTTGGGGCGCGTGTTTGCGGACGATTGAGGGAGTTTCGGGATGGATAAGCCGGGAGCTTTCCCCCTCCGAGCGCTGCGCGCCCACCTCCCCCGTGAACGGGGGAGGATGAGGACCAGTCGTGCCGTATTGATCCTCCCCCGCTTGCGGGGGAGGTGCCCGAAGGGCGGAGGGGGAAGGTGGAGCTAAGCCCGCGCCTTGATTTCCGCACACGCCTTGGCCAGTGCTTCCGGGTACAGCCTGTGTTCGACCGGCAGGATGCGGGCGGCGAGGCTGTCGGCACTGTCGCCGGGCAGGATGGGGATGGCGGCCTGCTGGATGATTTCGCCATCATCCACGCCGGGGCTGACCCAGTGGACCGTGCACCCAGCCTCGGAATCGCCCGCATCAATGGCGCGCTGATGCGTGTCGAGGCCCTTGTATTTCGGCAGGAGGGAGGGGTGGATGTTGACCATCCGGCCTTGCCATGTGTTGACGAACCAGGGCGTCAGGACCCGCATGAAACCGGCCAGCGCGATGATTTCCACGCCGGCGGCTTCGAGTTGTTCGTGCATGGCGCGCTCGAAGGCCTCGCGGTCCTTGCCGAACGTCTTGTGGTCGATGGCGAGGGTCGCAATGCCTTCGGCTGCGGCCGTTTCGAGGCCCCTGGCGTCCGGCCGGTTCGACAGGACGAGGACCGGTTGTGCCGGGAAGGATGGATCGCGCGCGGCCTCCAGCAGGGCTTTCATGTTCGAGCCCCGGCCGGAAATCAGGATTGCGAGCTTCAGGCGCGTCATGCGGTGACGAGATCCCCGAGGATGACCGGGCTTTCCCCCGCCTCGCGCAGCCGGGCGATGACCGTGTCGGCCATGTCCGGGGCGACAGCGAAGACCATGCCGATGCCCATATTGAACGTGCGGTGCATCTCGTCGAGATTGACGCCGCCGGCCTGTTGCAGCCATTGGAAGACCGGGCCGGGCGTCCAGCTGGTGCGGTCAATACGCGGCTTCAGATGGTCCGGGCACATGCGGGGCGTGTTTTCGGTCAGGCCGCCGCCGGTGATGTGGGCGAGTCCCTTGATCAGGCCGCCCTTGATGAGCGGCAGGGCTGCGGAGGAATAAAGCCGCGTCGGAGTCAGCAGCGCTTCGCCGAGCGTGCCGTCCGAAAAGGGCGAGGCGGCGTCATATGACAGGCCCTCCCGCTCGACGATGCGGCGGATCAGGGAATAGCCATTCGAGTGCGGGCCGGAGGACGAGATTCCGATCAGCACGTCGCCGGCCGCCATGTCGGCCATGCGCGGCAAGACTTTCGCCCGGTCCACGGCGCCGACCACGAAGCCGGCAAGGTCATAATGGCCCGGCGGGTACATGCCCGGCATTTCGGCGGTCTCCCCGCCCACCAGCGCGCAGCCGGATTGGCGGCAGCCTTCGGCGATGCCCGCAATGACTGCTTCCGCGATGCCGGCCTCGAGCTTGCCCGTGGCGAAATAGTCAAGGAAAAACAGGGGCTCGGCTCCCTGAGCGAGCACATCATTGGCACACATGGCGACAAGGTCGATGCCGACAGTATTGTGAATGCCGGTCTCGAAGGCGAGCATCAGCTTCGTGCCGACCCCGTCCGTGCCGGAAACCAGGACGGGGTCTTCATAGCCGGAGGCTTTCAGGTCGAACAGCGCGCCGAAGCCGCCAAGGCCGCCCATCACGCCCGCGCGGGCGGTGGCTTTTGCCAGCGGGCCAATGGCCTCGACCAGCCTTTCTCCTGCCTCAATGTCGACACCGGCATCACGGTAGGAAAGGGGAGTTTTGGATGTATCGCTCATGATGACTCGCGCGTTAGCATGGGGAAAACGTCTCTGCCAGTGCCGCTTGCGGTTTCGGCTGTCGCATTGGCTTGCTACAACAAATTCAAACGGAGGCCGTCGACCATGATTCGTATCCTAATCGCGTCCCTTTTTGCCCTCGTCGCGATGGGAGCCAGCGCCTTTGCCGACACCCGCGATGTCTACACCGTCTCGAACATTGAAGTGGACGAGCGCGCCGGATCTCTGATCGAGGCGCGTGAACTGGCCATGGCGTCGGCTCGCGTCCAGGGCGCCCGCGTGCTGATCGACCGGATCACGCTGGCCGAGGACCGGATGAAGACGGGCGGCCTGGTCGTCGACACGGCCCTGGCGGACCGTCTGTCAGCAGCCGTGGATGTGCAGGAAGAGACCGCTGGCGCGGGCCGCTACAAGGGCACGCTGGCCGTGGTCTACAATCCGCGCATGGTGCGGGCGCATCTGGACTCCCTGTCGGTACCCTATGTCGATACCCAGGCCCCGAAGGGCTTGCTGGTGCCGCTGGCGGGATCAGCCGGCCTTGATGCCGCCTGGCGCGAGGCGCTGGGCACTGGCCGGGACGAGACCCTGTCGCCCTTCGTCACCGCGAACAGCCCGGGATATAGCGCCTATAGCGACTGGCTGGAATTGTCGCCGGAAGCCACGGCCCAGGGCGCCCGCAGGGGCATTCTGGCGGATCTGTCCGGCCGGGACGGCGCGTGGCAGGTGACGGTGTCGACCGTGACTGCCGCCGGCACGCAGCGGATTGGCACGACGCCCTATGCCTCCTCGCTGGAGGTGGCGGTCGACCGGATGGTGACCCTGCTGGATGAGCACTGGAAGGAAACCTCGATCATCCGGTCCGGCGAGCGGACCCCGGCGACGGCCAGTGTGCGCTATACCTCGCTGGCGGAATGGAACACGCTGCGCGGCGCGCTGGCGCGGTCGCCTCTGGTATCGGAGTTCCGCATCGAGGCCATTGCCCGAGACGGCGCCCTGGTGGCCTTCTCCTATGCCGGTGATGCCCGGCGGCTGCAGAACGATCTGTTGCAACGCGGCGTCTCCCTGTCCGAAAACGAGTATGGCTGGATCGTGCGATCAGCTGTTTCGGCATCGGGGGAACCGTGAGCGCGGATCAGCAGAAAGGCCCCGGAAAGCCGAGCCAGCTGAGTCTCGGTTTCCCGGCAACAGAACCGAAATTGACGGCGCTTCTGGTCACAGAAGCCAATGAGAGTGCGGTGGCCGTACTGCGGGCGCCGCAGACCTGGCCATTCCACACAATCTGCCTGCTGGGCCCGCCGCGCAGCGGCCTGTCGGCGCTGGCGCGGGCCTGGGGGCGGGAATTTGACGGGCAGTATTATGCCGCCAGGGATTTCTCGCGCCTCAAGACGCCGGGCCTGTCGGCGCTGGCCGAGGGGTATTCGGTCGTGGATGATGCCGACCAGGTGAAGAAGTCGGAAAACCTGCTAACGCTGATCGATTCCGCCGCTGCCGGGGGCGGGCGAGTCCTGTTGACCTCGAAACGCCATCCCAGCCAGTGGCCAACCGGGTCAGCTGACCTGAAATCGAGACTGATGGCGCTGCCCGTGGTCGAAATCCATGAGCCGGACGAGGACATGCTGAAGGCGCGCCTTGAGGCGGCCGCTGCGCGCTATTTCCTGAAACTCGAGCCGGAAGTCATAAAGTATATGGTCCCCCGGCTGGAACTCTCCTATGAGGCCATTGAAACCTTTGTGGAAAAACTGAGCGACAAGGTGACCGAGACGGGACGGCCCCCGTCGGTTCCCATGGCCCGGGAAGTGGTCGAGGATCTGGGATGGGCCGGGCCGGACCCGGCGGGCTGACCGGGACGCAATGGAAGAGCGGAGTTCGCATCATGGCTGATGGACCGTCTGAAACCGTGGAACAGCTGATGGCGTCGCCGGACCGGTTCCTGAACCGCGAATTGTCCTGGCTGGAATTCAACCGGCGGGTCCTGGAGGAAGCGTCCAATTACGAGCATCCGCTGCTGGAAAGGCTGCGCTTCCTGTCGATCTCCGCGAGCAATCTCGATGAGTTCGAGATGGTGCGCTATGCGGGGCTGCGCGAACAGGTGCGGGCCGGCGTCGTGCGGGCCAGCCAGGACGGTCTGACCCCGGCGCAGCAGATCGAACAGATCGAGGCGGCCTCGCTCAACCTGATCGCCGAGCAGCAGGAGCGCTGGCGGACGCTGAAGGAGGAATTGCACGCCGAAGGCATTGATGTGCTGGGCGTCAAGGATTTGAACAAGCGGGACCGGGTGGAACTGGACAAGTATTTCCGCTCGAACATCTTCCCGGTGCTGACGCCGCTGGCGGTCGATCCGGCGCACCCGTTCCCGTTCATTCCCAATCTCGGCTTCTCCATCGCCATCAATTTGGTGCCCAAGGGCAATGGTGAGGATCATGTCGGGATCATTCCATTGCCGGCCTTTGTGCGCCGTTTCATCCGGTTGCCCAAGGGCAACAAGGGGCATTTGCGCTTCATCGCGCTGGAAGACGTGATCGGCATGTTCATCGGGGAATTGTTCCCCGGCTTCGAGGAAAAGGACCGGTGCCTGTTCCGGATCATTCGCGACAGCGATATCGAGATCGAGGAAGAGGCCGAGGACCTGATCCGGGAATTCGAAGTGTTGCTGAAGCAGCGCCGCCGCGGGCGTATCGTCCGTATCCGGATGCAGTCGAGCGCGCCGGATGATTTGCGCAAGCTGATCACGCGGGAGATCGGGGCCGAACAGGCCGACATCGTGCTGTATGACGGCATTCTGGGCATGGCGCAGCTGTCGGAACTGATCGTGAGCGACCGGCCCGACCTGCAATTCCCGTCCTACGAGCCGCGCTACCCCGAGCGCATCCGGGAAATGGGCGGGGATTGTTTCGCGGCCATCCGGGCCAAGGATATCCTGGTCCATCACCCGTTCGAGACCTTCGATGTCGTGGTCCAGTTCGTGCGCCAGGCTGCGGCAGATCCGCAAGTGGTCGCGATCAAGCAGACACTGTACCGGACGACGGCCAATTCCCCGATCGTGGCTGCGCTGGTGGAAGCTGCCGAAGCCGGAAAGAACGTCACGGCGCTGGTGGAGATCAAGGCGCGGTTCGACGAGGAGGCCAATCTCCGGCTGGCGCGGGATCTGGAGCGGGCCGGCGTGCAGGTCGTGTACGGATTTATCGAGTACAAGACCCATGCCAAGGTGTCGCTGGTCGTGCGCCGTGAAGGCGATGCGCTGCGCACCTACACGCATTACGGCACGGGCAATTACCATCCGATCAATGCGCGGATCTATACCGACCTGTCGCTGTTCACGGCCGATGATGCGCTGGGGCGGGATGCCAATCGCCTGTTCAACTTCGTGACCGCCTATCGCGAGCCACCTTCGGTCGGCCCGGTCATGGAGAAGGTGGGCATGTCGCCGCTCGACATGAAGGAACAGCTGGTCGGGATGATCGAGGCCGAGGCCGAGGCCGCAAGACGGGATGAGCCATGCGGCATCTGGGCGAAGATGAACTCGCTGGTCGATGGCGAAGTGATCGATGCGCTCTACCGGGCCAGCCAGGCCGGGGTGCCGATCATCCTGGTCGTGCGCGGCATCTGCTGCCTGCGCCCGGGCGTGCCGGGCCTGTCGGACAACATTTCCGTCAAGAGCATTGTCGGACGTTTCCTTGAACATTCGCGGATCGTGTGTTTCGCGAACGGCCATGCCCTGCCATCGCCCAAGGCCAAGGTGTTCATCTCGTCGGCAGACTGGATGCCGCGCAATCTGAACCGCCGGGTCGAGGCCCTGGTGCCGGTGGAGAATGCCACGGTGCACCGGCAGGTGCTGAACCAGATCATGGTGGCGAATCTGAATGACGAGCAGCAGAGCTGGATCATGCAGGAGGATGGCTCCTATCAGCGGATGGATTGGGAAGCGGGCGCCAAGCCGTTCTCGGCCCATACCTATTTCATGGACAATCCCAGCCTGTCCGGCCGTGGCAGCGCGCTGGAAGTGAGCCTGCCGCCCCGGCTGAAGCCGCGGGAAGGCGTGTCCAGCTGATGCTGCCGAAGTCGGAACGCGCGGCCATTATCGATATCGGATCGAATTCGGTGCGTCTGGTCATCTACAGCGTGCTGGGGGCATCGATCCTGCCGACCTTCAACGAAAAGGTCATGGCGGGCCTTGGCGAAGGCCTGATGAAGACGGGTCAGCTGTCGCCGACCGGTGTGGAGTCGGCCCTCAGGGCGTTGGGCCGGTACAAGGCGATCTTGAAGGCGCTCAATCTGGGGAATTATACGGCCGTGGCGACCGCCGCCGTGCGTTCGGCCGAGAACGGGCCGGCCTTCATCCAGCAGGCCTCCCGGGCCCTGGGCCGTCGCGTGACCATTCTGTCGGGGCAGGACGAGGCGCGCCTGTCGGCTGTCGGCGTGGAAGCCAGTTTCCACAATCCGGCAGGCATGATCGGAGATCTTGGCGGATCGAGCCTGGAATTCAAGCAGGTGGGCGGCATCGCCGAACCGGGCGAAAGCCTGATGCTGGGGCCATTGTCCCTGGTGGACGGCGACCTGGATCTGAAGGCGCTGCGCAAGACGATCCGCGCGACCCTCAAGACGTCGGAGACTCTGGCGCAGGCCGAGGGGCGCTTCTATGCCGTGGGCGGTGCCTGGCGCACGCTGGCCAAGCTGAACATGGAGCTGGAATCCTATGCGCTGCGGGTGCTGCAGGGATACCAGATGTCCAAGACCCAGGTCGACAAGGTGGCCAGGGTCTGTTTCGACAGCCTGACCAATCCGGCCGCGCGGACCTTGCTGGAAAACGTCGACAAGCGGCGCGCGAAATATTTGCCTGTCGCGGCCATCCTGCTGCAGGAAATCCTGGCAATGAGCGAGCTGGAGGGCGTGACGATTTCATCCAGTGGCCTGCGGGAAGGCGTGTTGCGGGATGCTCTGGGGCCAACCGCAGATGATCCGCTGATGGACGGGGTGATTGCCTTTGCCCGGCTCGACCGCAACCAGATCCAGTTCGGTGAGGCGCTGCATGATTTCATCGCACCGGCCCTGGCGCCGGAACCGGACCTGTTCGGGTCACCGGCAGCGGATATCCGGATCGAGAAGGCGGCCTGCATGATGGCTGACAGTGCCGGGCGGTTTCATCCGGACCATCGCTCGCAGATGGCCTATGACCAGGCCCTGCGCGCGCCCTATACCGGCGTCAGCCACAGCGAACGGGCCCTGATCGCCTATGCCATTGGCTGCCGGTACGAGAAGGATTTCAAACGGCCCGACGAGTACACGCCGCTGACCACACCGGAACAGGATGGCCGGGCGCGCCAGATCGGCAGTGCCATGCGGCTCGGGGCGGTGTTTTCCGGCCGGTCCGGACCAATCCTGCGCCGGGCCAGCCTGGCCCGAACGGAGGATCTGCTGCAGCTGCGCGTGTCGAAGGCGGACGAGGCGATGGTGTCGGACACGGTCGTGCGGCGTCTGTCACAGACGGCCAGCCAGTTGCGTCTCAAGCCGGATGTGAAGATCGGCTGAGGCGACGCCTCAGACGTCGAACAGCCGGACCTGCCCCCCTTCGAAGGAGACGGCCAGTTTGCCGTTGAGCAGGGCCTGAGCCTTGCGGCCGAACATGTCAAACCGCCAGCCGGACATGGCGGCAATCTCGTCGCTGGTCTCGCCGCGGGCGATGCGGTCGATGTCGGCGGCATTTGCGATCAGACGCGGGACCACGTCATTCTCTTCGCTGACATGTTTCAACAGCACCTTCAGCAGTTCCGGCGCGCCAGCGGGGATCTGGGCATTCTGGACGCGCGGGGCGAGTTCGGGCGCATAGCGGTCCGGATTCTCGATGGCGTCGGTCACCGCCTCCAGCAGGCCCTGACCGTATTTCGACCGAATGAATCCGTTCGGCACTGCGCGCAGCTGACCGAAATCCTGTTCCGAGCGGGGTTTCTGGCTGGCGATTTCCTGAATGGCATCATCCTTCAGAATGCGCCGGCGCGGCTTGTCGAGTTCCTGGGCGATGGCTTCGCGCCACGCGGCGACCGCGACGACAATCGCGGCATAATCCTTCTTCGGCTTGCGCAGTTTCAGGCGCTGCCAGGCATTGGCCGGGTCGGTGTCGTATTTCGCCGGGTCTTCCAGGTCCGCCATTTCCTCGCGGACCCAATTGAGCCGCCCGAGGGATTCCAGATTGTCCCGCATCTTGAGATACGCGTCGCGCAGATGGGTCACGTCTCCGAGGGCGTAGACCAGCTGTTTCTGGCTCAGGGGGCGGCGGGTCCAGTCGGTGAACTGGCTGGACTTGTCGATCTGGCGCTTCAACACACGCTGGACGAGATTGTCATAGGAAATCGAATCACCGAGGCCGAGCGCCATGGCGGCGACTTGCGTATCGAAGATCGGGCCGGGTGGGTGGCCGATCAGCCGGTTGAAGATTTCGATATCCTGACGGGCCGCGTGAAACACTTTTACGCGGTTGTCGGCGGCGATCAGGTCCAGGAAGGGGCCGATGTCCAGATCGTCCGCCAAGGGGTCGATCAGGCCTTCCACGCCGGGGGCGGAGGCCTGCACGAGGCAGAGTTCCGGCCAGTATGTCGTCTCCCGGTGAAACTCGGTGTCGACGCAGATAAAGTCGGATTCAGAGAGCTTTCCGCACAGGTCTTCCAGTGCCGACTGCTCAGTAATGGGAGTCAGGGTGTTGTCAGTCATCGCGCGCTTGCGTATCGCATCGCCTTGACAATTGCGAGAGGTTCCATGCCTTTCGCGCTTTATTTCTGTTGGACCGTATTTCCGGAGAGAATTTCCGATGCACGCCTATCGCACCCACACCTGCGGGGAACTTCGCCAGTCCCATGTCGGTGAAACCGTTAAACTGTCAGGCTGGCTGCACCGCCGCCGCGATCATGGCGGGGTGATGTTCATCGACCTGCGGGATCATTACGGCCTGACACAGGTTGTGTTCAATCCGGGATCGCCGGGTTTTGCGACCGTCGAACGGCTGCGGGCGGAAAGCGTCATCACGCTGGAAGGCAAGGTGGTTGCCCGGGACGAGAGCCTCGTCAATCCGAACCTCGCCACGGGCGAGATCGAGGTCGTGGCGGGTGAGGTCAGCGTCCAGTCGGAAGCAGCCGAACTGCCGCTGCCGGTGTTCGGTGAGCCGGACTATCCGGAAGACATCCGCCTGAAGCATCGCTATCTCGATTTGCGCCGCGAGACGCTGCACAAGAACATGGTGCTGCGCAGCCAGGTGATTGCCAGCCTGCGCCGCCGCATGATCGAGCAGGGCTTCACCGAATACCAAACGCCGATCCTGACGGCGTCGAGCCCGGAAGGCGCCCGCGACTTCCTTGTGCCGAGCCGTCTGCATCCCGGCGAATTCTACGCGCTGCCGCAGGCGCCGCAGCAGTTCAAGCAGCTGCTGATGGTATCCGGCTTCGACCGGTACTTCCAGATCGCGCCCTGCTTCCGTGACGAGGACGCCCGGGCCGACCGGTCGCCGGGCGAATTCTACCAGCTCGACATCGAAATGAGCTTCGTGACGCAGGAAGACGTGTTCAACGCCATCGAGCCGGTCATGGCGGGCGTGTTCAGCGAATTCGCCGACTGGGAAGGCAAAGGGCGCACCGTGCCAGACGGCCCGTTCCCGCGTATTCCCTATGCCGAGGCGATGGCCAAGTATGGCTCTGACAAGCCGGATCTGCGCAACCCGATCGAACTGGCCGACGTGTCCGACTTCTTCGCGGATGACAGCAAGACCGGGTTCGGCATTTTCGCCAAGATCATTGCCGGTGGCGGCCGCGTGATTGCCATCCCGGCACCGAAGGCCGCGGCGGAGAAATCCCGCAAATTCTTCGACGATCTCGACAAGTGGGCGAAGAAGGAAATGCAGGCTCCGGGGCTCGGCTATGCCCGCCTGAAGGATGCCGATGGCGGCGGGGTCGACAGCCAGGACCCGGTGCTGAAGAATTTCGAGCCGGCGCATCTGGCCGCATTGCTGGAATCGCTCGGCCTTGGAGCAGGCGACGGCATCTTCTTCTCTGCCGGCAAGAAAGGGGACGCCTACAAGCTGGCCGGAGCGGCGCGGACAAAGATCGGCGAGGAACTGGAGCTGATCGAGGAGGGCGTCTTCCGCCTCTGCTGGATCGTCGACTTCCCGATGTACGAGTATGATGAAGACAACAAGAAGGTCGACTTCAGCCACAACCCGTTCTCGATGCCACAGGGCGGGATGGACGCGCTCCTGGCTGCCGATACGGAAGAGAAGCAGCTTGAGCTGAAAGCCTACCAGTACGACATCGTCTGCAACGGTGTGGAGCTGTCGTCCGGCGCAATCCGGAACCATAGCCCGGAACTGATGTTGAAGGCGTTCGAACTGGCCGGCTATGGCCCGAACGTGGTCGAAGCCGAGTTTGGTGGCATGCTGAACGCGTTCCGCTATGGCGCTCCGCCGCATGGCGGCATTGCTCCGGGCGTGGACCGCATTGTCATGCTGCTGGCAGATGCGGAAAATATCCGCGACGTGACGCTGTTCCCGATGAACCAGCAGGCCCGTGACCTGATGATGCAGGCACCGAGCCCGGTAGACGAGAAACAGCTGAAAGAGCTGCACATCCGCCTGGCCCCGCAGGTCAAATCCTAGCTGGCTGGCGCGGACACAGGATAGGGCGGCGGAGCGTTGGCGTTCCGCCGCCTTTTCTATTTGCTGGCAATCGTGGCGGGCGCCGGGCTGGTGCTGGCGCCGCAGAGCGGCAGGGCCAGCGTCTCCGGCAGTAGCGTGCTGAGCGAGACGCACGCGCCGGAGAATTCAGCTGCCTCAGACCCTGTGACGCCAGTCAGATCGGCGTCGATGAACCGGACATCGCGGAAGGATGCGCCGGCGATATCTGCATTGACCAGCTGCGCCCCGGTCATGTTCGCGCCATTGAAGACGGCGCCGGTTATTACGGACTCATTGAGCCACGCGCCGGTGAGATTGGCACCTGACAGGTCAGCCTGTTCGAGGCGCGCCCCCGTCAGATCTGCAGAGGCGAAATTCGCCCCGACCAGAAGTGCTGCCTGGAAGTTTGCGCCGCGCACATTGGCGCTGCGGAAGTCGGTGCCGGTAGCCTGAACGCCCTGCAGGCGTGCGTCAGCCATGGTGGCGCCCGAGAACCGTGCAGAGGTCAGGATTGCCCCGCGCATGTCGGCGCTGGTCGCTTCGGCATTTTCAAAATTCGCATTGCCGGCCTGCACACCGCGCATGAAGGCATATTCGAGCCGGGCGCTGGCATAATTGCCGCCGGTCAGGGTCCAGCCGGTCAGATTCTTGCCGGACAGGTCGCATTCCCCACAGGCACCGGCATAACCGGGCGACCATGCAACCGGCTGGCTCTGGGCTTCTGCGGTCATCGCAGCGCCGCAGAAGGCCGATGCGGACAGGAAGGCATAAACCAAGCGCGTCATGTCTATCTGGATACCGCGTCGCCCGTATACGCCAAACTGAACAAACAGTAAGAACTGTCAAATTCGGGCCAAGTGTTGCAAATCCGCCATGACTTGAAACGCCCCCCTACACTTCAATACGGGGCAGACCTGGCCGGATGTTTACTGTGCGCGGGACAGTAATCAGGACGGAACCTCACCGGACCCCATCAGTTCCTGACCGCAGGTGTCGCATTCGGCATCGCCCGTTTCGCTGATCTGGAACAGGGTGAAGCTGCCACAGGACGGACAGGGCTCGCTGAGATAATCGGGCGCATCGAGCGAGTCATCTTCGACTTCTTCGCTCTGTTTTTGTTCACGTTTCTTGTCGAGGATCACGATATTGTCCGGCAGCTGTCCGCGTGAGAAGCCGCGGGAGATGAGCTGTGCGGCCTCTTCGGTGAATTCGGCCGGCTCACGCGTGCCATCCCCGGCGCCGCGGCCGAGTCCGTCATGGGTGACATCCACTTCGGCGAGGTCGTCCCGGCCGAGATAGGACACAGCCAGTTCGCGGAAAATATAGTCGAGGATCGAGGTGGCCTTGGTAATCCGGTCATTGCCTGTGACAGCGCCGGCGGGCTCGAATCGGGTGAACACGAAGGCATCGACGAACTCTTCCAGCGGCACGCCATATTGCAGTCCGATGGAGGTTGCGATGGCGAAATTGTTCATGAGGCTGCGGAAGGCGGCACCTTCCTTGTGCATGTCGATGAAGATCTCGCCGAGCGCGCCGTCATCGAACTCGCCGGTATGAAGATAAACCTTGTGTCCGCCGACCGACGCTTTCTGGATATAGCCCTTCCTGCGGTCGGGCAGGCGGGTGCGCCCGGCGGGCCGACGACCGCCCGGCTCGGCCGTCTCGGTGGCCTGGTAGGCGGCGTCGGACTCCACGGCCAGTTCATCGGCGAGTGTGAGGATCTGCTCCATCCGGTCGACCACATCGTCGCCCGCCGGGGCGCGGATGCCGGTCAACAGGGCGGACACTCCGGCGGCAATTGCCGCATCGGCCATGTCGAGCCCGTTCCGGCCCGTGACACGAACGGCCGTGAGGCTGCCAAGCGCGGCGGCGCAGGTTTCGGCGAAGGCGATTTCAGCTTCCATGCTGACACTGGTTTCAAGACCGCACTGGCGAAACGCCTGGGCGGCAATGTCTTCGGCTGTCCCGTCGACCGCCGCTTCGGCGTTCGCAATGTCTTTGCGCGAGAAGCCCATGGCTGACAGCAGTCCCAGCCCGTCGGAATCGAACTTCTCCGGCGCGAGCTTGAGATCCTCGCTGATGATTTCGTCGCCCAGAACCCAGCGCGAGAAAGCGGCGTTCAGCGGCAGGCCTTCGCCCAGGGCGCGGGAGACGCGCTCCAGCGCCGCTTCCGAAAACCCGCGATCACGCAACCGGTCCGCACCGAGGGCAGATTCGAGATCCTCGCTGCCGCATTCGGCCACACGGCCGAGAATGGTGGGCAGGGATTCCGGAGAGGTCCGCGAAATGGCGAGGCGGGCGCACCGGGCCAGGGTCGGGCCCTCATCGGTGTAGGCGAGCAGGGTGCGGACCGGCGCTGCCGCTTCACTCTCACACTCCGGCAGGATGTCGGCCAGGTCGGCAATCGGCAGGATGGCGACCGTACAGGCTTTCCTGGACGCGGCACGCCGGGCTTCGAGCCCGAGAATGCCGGCCTGTGCCGCAGGCAGCGAGGCCCCGGTCGCGCAGGACTTCACCAGCGCACAGAGTGCGCCGGCGACGGCCCGGCCCTCCTCGCTGTCATAGGCGAGACCGAGCGACAGCACGGCAGCACCGAGACCGTGCACCAGAAGGACGCCCTCTCCGAGGCTTTTGCCGGCGGCCTCGGCGATGGAGGCAAGCAGGTCGCTCTCGAGGCCGTCGGGGCTGATGGCCAGGGACACATCGAGCAGGCGGCAGGCCTGACGCGAGGCGGGCAGGGGCGCGTGTGCCAACAGGATTTCCGCGCCTTCGCGGAGCGCCCCAAGCAGCAGCGAATCGAGGTCCGGTGACATACTATTGGCGCTGAGGACGGCAGGTGGCGGTGGCGGGATATTGGCGGCGGCGATCCGGAGGGCGTCTGCGGTGCGCGCAAAGCCGTCCGGCTGGCGCAATGCCTCTTCCAGGATGTCCTGCGGCAGGCCGGATGCGACGGCTTCGGCCAGTTCCGCATTGCGAGGCGCATCGCCAAGACGTTCGAGCATTTCCGCAGTGGCAATCTGGGAGGCCTCGAGCAGGCCGCGGGCGGCATAGGCGGACGAGACATTCCGAAGGGCTTCCGCGGTCATCGGCCGGCAGGGTTTGCCGGCTGCGCGGAGGATTGCGCCCAGTTCCAGTTCCTCCGACAAGAGCCCGTCAGCCTCAGCGGCCTGCAGAACCGATTCCATCTCGGCTGTCTTCATCCATGCCTCCCCGCGAATCATCAGCGAATCACTCAGACAAGCGTGACGGGTCCGGAGGCCTGTATCAACCGCGCAGGCCTTTAAAACACACGCGGCGTTCATTAAATCGTGCGTCGCATTGCCTGCGGCTGACGGATGGATTAACTGCCCGGATGACGCCATATTACGGCCAACAAGACACGTCAGGACTTCCCCACGATGCTGAAACAGATTTTCACCTGGTGGAGCGGGCACACGCTCGGAGCCGCTTTCGACATCAAGCGGCGCTCGGCCTATGTCGGCACCGATGAGTATGGCAATCGGTATTTCGAGGAGCGCAAGGCCTCCCTGGAGGGGCGCAAGCGCCGCTATGTGATGTACAAGGGCCTGGCCGAACCGTCCAAGGTGCCTGCGGACTGGCATGGATGGCTGCACCACACCGTCGAGGAGCCGCCGACCAAGACCCCGCTAACCCGCCGGGACTGGGAAACCGATCACAAGCCGAACATGACCGGCACCCCCTATGCCACCAAGCCCAAGGGCAGCCTGTCGTCCGGCATGGCGCGCCAGAAGGCGAGCGGCGACTATGAGGCCTGGACACCAGATGCGTGAATCCCTGTTCGAAACCCTGGTCGGAGCGGCGGTTGTCGCAGTGGCCGGCACATTCCTCTGGTTCGCGATGGATCGCGGCGGGGACGGCCAGACACAGGGCGACCAGTATGATGTGACCGCGCGCTTCAACAATGTGTCCGGCATTTCGCGGGGCACCGATGTGCGCATCGCCGGCGTGAAAGCCGGTATCGTGAAAAGCATCGAGGGCGACCCGGACCGGTTCGAGGCCGTGGTCACGATGAGCCTGGACGAGAAATGGGCCCTCCCGGAAGACACAGACGCGCGGGTGTCGACCGACGGTTTGCTCGGCGGCGCCTATGTCGCGCTGGAGCCGGGCGGCAGCTTTGACAACATCCCGCAGGACGGGTCTGGTGAAATTACCTTCACACGCGGCAGCGTGGACTTGCTGACCCTGTTCGCCTCCTTTGCGTCTGGCAGCGGCGATGGCGGCGACAGTTCGGGCGGGGATGCCGGTTCGGCCAGCGATGATGCCTATCCTGTAGAGGATTACGAATGATCCGAAGCGTCGCCTTCACCTTGCTTGCGTCGGTTCTTGCGGCGGGCGTCGCGCAGGCGGCCAATTTCGTCCAGAAGGACACTGCAACCTTGCGGGCACTGGACAAGATTACCGGCCGGTCCACCGACATTGAAGTGAAAGTGGGGGAGCCTGTCGTGTTCGGGTCCCTGAAAGTGGAATTGCAGGTCTGTTACCAGACGCCGCCGGAAGAAGCCCCGGAAAGCGCCGCCTTCCTGAAGATCGCATCGACCCAGCCTGTTGCCGTTGAAACGATGGAAGCGGCCGTTGATGCCGAAGATGTCGAGACAGTGAGCGAAGAGAATCCTGAACTCTTCTCCGGCTGGATGTATGCGTCCTCGCCGGGCCTCAGCGCGCTGGAGCATCCGGTCTATGATATCTGGGTGATCCGTTGTGCGGCCCCGGATCCGGTAAAGCTTGCGCCCCGCGCAGAGGACGACGAGACGGTATTCGAATAGAAGCGCGCGTCGATCCTGAGCGCCTCCTTCAGCAATTGCTTGAAGTCTGCCCGGGGAATCTCGATCAGGCCGAACTGTTCCAGGTGCGGATTGTGGAACTGGGCATCGAGCAGCACGAAGCCGTCTTCGAGAAGATGGGCCACCAGGTGGACCAGGGCGATCTTCGACGCGTCCGTCGCCCGTGAAAACATGCTCTCTCCGAAGAAAGCACCTCCGAGCGCAACGCCATAAAGCCCTCCGACCAATTGGTCTCCGTCCCAGCACTCGATCGAATGGGCGTGGCCCTCACGGTGCAGCGCGCTGTAGAGATTCAGGATCGGAGAATTGATCCAGGTACTCTCCCGGCCTGCCGCGCTTTCGGCGCACATCTCCATGACCCGGGTGAAGGCCTGATCAACGGTGACCCGGAACGGTTCCTGCCTCACCTTGCGCATCAGGCGTTTCGGAACGTGAAACCCGTCCAGGGGGATGATGCCGCGCATGTCGGGGTCGACAAGAAACAGGTTCGGATCGTTGCGCGCATCGCCCATGGGAAAGATCCCACGTCGATAACAGGCAAGCAGGTCCGATGTCGAAAACCGTTGTGACATAGACGCTATATGGCCACCGGGGTCGGGGCTGTCTACCCTCTGACGAGCCAGTTTCACCGCTTAGGTCGAATATCCCTCAGCTTTGATTTTCAAGAAACTTTTCGAGCCAGTGGATGTTGTATTCTCCGGCCAGGACGTCCTCGTTCTCCACCAGCCTGCGATGCAGGTCCAGCGTGGTGAACACGCCGCCGACGACCATTTCTTGAAGCGCCCGACGCAGCCGCATGATGCATTCCCGGCGGGTTCGTCCGTGAACGATCAGCTTGCCGATCAGGGAGTCGTAGTGCGGCGGGATCCGGTAGCCGGAATAGGCGGCACTGTCGAGCCGCACATCGGGACCGCCCGGCGCATGAAAATCGGTGATGAGGCCCGGTGACGGCACAAAGGTTTCAGGATGCTCTGCATTGATGCGGCATTCGATGGCGTGGCCCACCAGCATGACATCCTGCTGGCTGAAGGACAGTTTCTTGCCCTCGGCAATGCGGATCTGTTCCCGGACAAGATCGATTCCGGTGATCATCTCGGTAACCGGGTGTTCGACCTGCAGGCGCGTGTTCATTTCGATGAAATAGAACTTGCCGTCCTCGTAGAGGAACTCGATCGTGCCGGCACCGCGATAGCCAAGCTTCTCCATTGCGCGAGCGCAGATGCCGCCGATCTCTTCCCGCTGTGCCTGATTGAGCTCGGGTGAGGGGGCCTCTTCGAAGACTTTCTGGTTACGACGCTGAAGCGAACAGTCGCGTTCCCAGAGATGTGCGACGTTTCCATGCGTGTCCGCAATGATCTGGACTTCGATGTGACGTGGGCCCTGAAGATATTTCTCCAGATAGACGGCATCGTCGCCGAAGGCTGCCTTGGCCTCGGTCTTGGCGGTGCGTACCGCGTTTTCCAGATCGGACTCGGTCTTGGCGAGCTTCATGCCCCGGCCACCGCCGCCTGCCGAAGCTTTCACGAGGACCGGGAAACCGATCTTCTTGGCGGCCTTCTTGGCATCGGCAATCGAACTGACAGCGCCATCTGATCCCGGCACGCAGGGTACACCGGCATCGATCATGGCCTGTTTGGCCGCGATCTTGTCGCCCATGATGCGGATATGTTCTGCCGTCGGGCCGATAAAGGCGAGGCCATGAGCCTCGACCATCTCGGCGAACTGGGCATTTTCCGACAGGAAGCCATAGCCCGGATGGATGGCGTCTGCACCTGTGATCTCGGCAGCGGCGAGAATCTGCGACTTCTTCAGGTAGCTTTCGGATGACGGGGCAGGGCCAATGCAGACACTCTCGTCTGCGAGGCGCACCGCCATGGCGTCACTGTCCGCTTCCGAATGCACGACGACGGTCGACAGGCCCATCTCCTTGCAGGCCCTGTGAATCCGAAGTGCGATCTCACCGCGATTGGCGATGAGAACCTTCTTGATAACGGGTTGGTCAGCCATGCTACTCGATCAGGATTAGAGCTTCGCCATATTCAACGGGTTGCGCGTCGGAAACATAGATTTCCTTGACCACGCCAGCCTTGTCGGCCTCGACCGGGTTGAATGTCTTCATTGCCTCGACGAGGAGGAGCGTGTCGCCCTTCTTCACCTTGTCACCTACCGAGACAAATGCCTTGGCGCCGGGTTCCGGAGAAAGATAGACCGTTCCGACCATCGGCGACTTGATCGCCTTGTCGGAGGCAGCCGGTGCAGACGCAGCCGGAGCGTCAGTCGCGGCCGCGGCAGCCGCAGGTGCAGGCGCAGCGGCGACAGGCGCCGGAGCGGCAACGGCAGCCTGGACGACGGGTGCCGCAGGCTTGCTGACGCGGATCCGCAGGCCGTCATGTTCGACTTCAACCTCGCCGAGGTCTGCTTCCCGCAGGATGGCTGCGAGTTCCCGGACGAGGCCGGTATCCAGCTTGTTCTTTGGTGTGCTCATGGGGTGTCAGGTCTCTTCTTGGCCCGTCAGGGACTTGGCCGCCATCAATGCCAGCTCATAACCATAGGCACCGAGGCCTGCGATTGTGGCCTTAACGGCGGGGGAAACGTAATTCACTTGGCGGAACGAGTCTCGTGCCGCCGGATTCGACAAATGGACTTCAATCACCGGAATTTTGCACGCCTTCAGGGCATCGTGAATTGCAATGGAGGTATGCGTGTATGCAGCCGCGTTCAGGATCAGCGCTGATCCGCTGGCAGAGGCCTCCTGGATCCAGGTGACCAGTTCGCCTTCGTGATTGGTCTGGCGCAGCTCCAGAGGCGTGCTGCCGGCGAGGGTGCGCAGGCGCTGGTGAATGTCCTCTAGCGTGTCGCGCCCGTATATCTCGGGCTCGCGTGAGCCGAGAAGGTTGAGGTTGGGACCTCCGAGGACATATACAGGTTTGGACATAGTCTTCCGTCTTGCGCTGTAACGCCGGGCAAGGCAAGGGGGCTGGTGAACGGAGAAAACCTGAATGTTGATCACAGTCAATGGGGAGTCCCGCGAAGTGGAAGCCGGTACAACACTCGCCATGCTCGTGCTGCAGATTGCAGGCGAGTCCGGCCGGGACCAGCGCGGCATCGCCATTGAGCGGAATCTCGAGATTGTGCCCAAGTCGGAACATGCCGGCACTGTGATCGAAGCAGGGGACCGCATAGAAGTGGTGCAATTCGTGGGCGGCGGTTGAGCTCCCGCGCCTCCGCAAGTTCCGCAGAAACCCTACACAAGACAGGCCAGACTTTTGACAGACCAACTCACCATTGCCGGAAAGACCTACAATTCCCGCCTGATCGTGGGCACGGGCAAATATGCGTCCTATCAGCAGAATGCCGATGCGGCGCGCGCGGCCGGTGCAGAAATCGTCACGGTGGCGTTGCGCCGGGTGAACCTGTCCAATCCGGAAGAAGACCGGCTTACGGATTTTGTCAGCCCTGACGAGTTTACCTATCTGCCCAACACGGCAGGCTGCTACACGGCCGATGAGGCGGTGCGCACGCTGCGCCTGGCGCGGGAAGCCGGTGGCTGGAACCTGGTCAAGCTGGAAGTCCTGGCCGATCAGAAAACCCTGTATCCCAACATGCCGGAGACCCTGGACGCTGCGAAGGCACTGATTGCGGACGGGTTTGAAGTGATGGTCTATTGCTCAGACGATCCTGTTTATGCGCGCATGCTGGAAGATGCCGGCTGCTGTGCCATCATGCCGCTGGGCAGCCTGATCGGCTCGGGACTCGGCATCATGAACCCTGTGAACATTCGCCTGATCGTGGAACAGACGCGTGTTCCGGTGATTGTGGATGCGGGCGTGGGCACCGCGTCGGATGCGGCCTTTGCCATGGAGCTGGGGTGCGATGGCGTTCTGATGAACACCGCGATCGCAGCGGCAAAAGATCCGATTCGCATGGCGAATGCGATGAAACATGCCGTCATTGCGGGCCGGGACGCCTATCTGGCGGGCCGGATGCCGAAGAAGATGTATGCTGATCCAAGCTCGCCCCTGGCCGGCCTGATCTGATCAGGCGACGCCGAGCAAAGCGTAGAGCAACAGGCACATCGCGAACCCGACCAAGCTGATCAGCGTGGTGGACACGGTCCAGGTGCGCAAGGTTTCCCCGGGCGAGATCCCGAAAATGCGGCCGACCAGCCAGAAGCCGCTGTCATTGACGTGACTGCCCGTCGTCGCACCGGCGGCAATGGCAATCGCCACCAGACCAAGCTGGGGGGCGGTCAGGCTGGCCATCGCGACGATTGGCGCGGTGAGGCCTGCCGATGTGATCATCGCGACGGTCGAGCTGCCCTGTGCCAGCCGCAGGATGACGGCGAGTACGTATCCCGTCAGCAGCGGGCCAAATCCGATTCCCAAGGCGGCCGTGGCGATCTGCTCGCCGGCCCCTGTATCGACCAGAACCTGTTTGAAGGCCCCGCCTGCGCCCGTCACGAGGATGACGGCGCCGGTGGGTTCGAACGCGCGGGCGAGAGCATCGGACATGTGCTTGCGGCTGGCCTCTGTCTTCGGGAACAGGAGAAGCCAGGATGCTCCGCAGGCAATGAGCAGGGCGCTGAACGGGTGGCCGGCTATTTCGAGCACGTAGCGCACCGGCCCTTCGGGCAGCATGCCGGAGAGTGTTCCCAGCAGGATCAACGCCAGCGGCAGGGCAATCAGGATTATGGCGCGTTCCACCCGGGGCACGGTGCTGGCGGCCCCAGAGGCAGGCTCGTCGAAGTCGAAGGCAGGATCGCCGACCGGGAGCAGGCCGCGTTTCTCGAGGAACATCGCAAGGAGCGGGCCCGAGACAGCGAGTGCTATCACCCCGGTCAGGGCGCCGAACAGGATGACCCAGCCAAGGTCTGCGCCGATCAGTTCCGCGATCGCGATGGGCCCTGGCGTTGGCGGCAAAAAGGCGTGGCCGACCGCAAGGCCCGCCATCAGGGGGAGGCCCAGCGACATGGCTGGCTTCAGGCGCTCATGGGCCATCGTCAGGATCAGGGGGGCCAGAATAATCAGGGCGACGTCAAAGAAGACCGGCGTGGATGCCAGAAGGCCTATGCCGGCGATGCGCCATTGATTGGTGCGGAAACCGGACGTCGAGGAGAGCTTGCTCGCGAGTGCGTCCAGGGCGCCGGATGCTTGCAGGATTGCGCCAAACAGCGCGCCCAGGCCAATCACCGTTGCAATGAAACCGAGTGTTCCGCCCAATCCGCGAGACAATGTGTCGAACGCGTCATCGGGTGCCATGCCGGCGGCGAGTGCGCTGAAAATGGCAACCAGCAACAGCGCCGCAAAGGCGTTCATGCGCGCCCGCAGGATCAGGACAAGCAGGCCCGCAATGCCGAACCCGGTGGCGAGCAGCGGGCGATAGGCGGCCAGGGTTTCAGTCAGCTCCATGCGACGCCGCGAAGATTCGTCCGGATACGCATCAATGTGTCATGCGCCGTGATGTAGAGGGTCTGCCCGTCAGCATCGCCAAAGCAGCAATTTGCGGTCGCCTTTCCGGTATTGATCCGGGCCAGTGCCTTGCCTGCCGGGGAGAGGATGAAAACACCGCCCGGCCCCGTGGCACAGATATGCCCGGAGTGGGCGACGGCCATGCCGTCTGGCAATCCGGGGGCGTCATCGGACATGTAGGCCGCCGCGTCAAACAGGATGTCGGCACCAGACCCGTCAGGTGCCATGCGCAGGATGACGGGCGCTTCAGGATCGGACTGGCTGACATAGACGGTCTGTTCGTCCGGCGACAGCGCCACCCCGTTCGGGAACGTCATCGTGTCGATCAGGCGGGTGACGGTCCCGTTCGGGACGAATCTGTAAACGCCATTGGCAGTCTGTTCCTTGAGCGGGGAGGCATTCATCCCTTCCAGGCCATAGGGCGGGTCGGTGAAGAACAGGGTGCCATCCTGTGCTTCGATGACATCGTTCGGGCTGTTGTATTTCTGTCCGTCATATGTCCCGGTCAGGATTGTCCGCGCCCCGGTATCAAGATCCATGGCTTCGACGGCCCGCTTGCCATGATTGCAGATCAGGAGCCTGCCATCCCGTGAGATCGCAAGACCATTGGCGCCGGGTTCGCGGAAACCGACGGCCTGCAACTCCGGTATCCCGGACGGGTTCAGGAATTCCTGCGCGCCCCCGGCTTCCGACCAGGTCCAGCAGATGTTTCCCGGCACATCGGAGAAATAGAGACGGTTGCGGACGCGGTCCCAGACCGGACCCTCGCTCCACGTGTAGCCGGATGCCAGGGATTCGAGATGGGCGCCGGTCGGAAACAGGCCCCGCGCCTCATCGGCCATCCATTCGATGTCGGTAGATGTCGCCGCGGAGGATCGCGCAGGCGTGGCGCATGCAGCCGTGAGACCGGTGGCAAGGGCGGTGCCCAGAAAGGTTCGACGGGACTGCATCATTGGACGTCCACCTTCGTTTCGAGCGCGCTGGCCGGCGCGTCTGTTGAGTAGGTCTGGCTGATCTCCACGCTGGCCTTGCTGCTCAGGTCGGCAGCGGAGGCGCCGACCATGAAATCAAGCCGGCCGGCTTCAACAGTCCAGCCCGCATCATTCCGGTAAATCGCGGCCTGGTCGGGGGTGAGCGTGAAGGTCACGATCCGGGTTGCGCCGGCCGGAATGCGGGTTCGGATGAAGCCGCGCAGTTCCCGCGAGGGCCGGGCGATGGTGGCAACGGGATCGCGCATATAGAGCTGCACGACTTCGTCCGCGTCGACGGGACCGGAATTCGTGACCGGTACGCTCAGCCGGATTTCCTCGCCGGGGGCCGCAGACGCGACATTGCTGGTCAGGTCCCCATAATCGAACTGGCTGTAGCTGAGCCCGTGGCCAAAGGGGAACAGTGGCGTAATCGGAATGTCGATGAAGCGGTTCGTGTCGCGCGACAGGTCGGGATCGGCGGGGCGGCCACCCGGATACTCCGAATAGGTGTGCGGTACGGCGCCGGTGCGGCGCGGGAACTCTATCGGCAGGCGCCCCGCGGGAGAGACATCCCCCCACAGCACATCGGCCAGCGCATTGCCCGCCTCGACCCCGAGCATCCAGGTGTTCAGGACGGCGTCGGCGGCGTTTGCTTCTGTCTCGATGGCGAGCGGACGGCCCGTCACCAGGATCAGGGTGACCGGTTTGCCGGTGCTGAACACGGCTTCAGCCAGGGCGGCCTGATTGGCCGGCAGGGCAATGTCGGACCGGCTTCGCGCCTCTCCGGACAGGTCATAGTCTTCGCCAATCACCAGCAGGACATGGTCAGCGGCCGATGCGGCGCGCACGGCATCCTCGATTGTGGTGTCTGTCTCTGTTGAGGGATGGGCCCCCGCAACATAGTCGATGCGGGTTCCGTCTGGCGCGTTGTCACGCAATCCGTCGATCAGCGAGACCACGTCGTCCACCTGTCCCTGAGCGCGCCAGGAGCCGAGCTGTGTCAGCCGGTCTTCGGCCAGTCCGCCGATCACTGCAAGATTCTGCGGGGAGCGGGACAGCGGCAGGGTTTGAGCCTCATTCTTCATCAGGACGATGGATTTGACCGCCGCCTCGCGCGCGGCCGCGCGGTTCGAGTCTGTCAGCAATGCGGCAGCTTCCCGGTCCGTGTCATGATAGGCCATCGGCGTGTCAAACAGTCCCAGACGTTCCTTGGTCGTGAGGATCCGTGCGACGGCCGCATCCAGATCCTGCGCGAGACAGTCATCGCCTGCGACGGCCGCCTTGATCTCGGTCGGCAGGACGGCGCTCGTCATGTCCATGTCGACCCCGGCCTGCAAAGCCAGGATACCGGCCTGTTCGCGGGTTTCCGCAACGCCGTGATTGATCAGTTCGGCCACGGCATTCCAGTCCGACACGATCATCCCGTCAAAGCCCCATTCGCTGCGCAGAAGGCCGTCGATCAGGGCTTCGTTGCCGGTTGTGGGAACGCCGGCAATATCGTTGAAGGCGGTCATCATCGAGCCGGTGCCGGCGCGCGTCGCGGCATAGAAGGGCGGCAGATAGCTTTCCATCAGGCTCTGTTCGCTGATGTCTGCGGATCCATAGTCGCGGCCGCCAATGGGGGCGCCATAAGCTCCGAAATGCTTGGTGGCGGCCAGAATTGTATCCGGCGCCGACAGGTCTGACCCCTGATACCCCTCGACCTGTGCGACGGCCATGCGCGCACCGAGATAGGGGTCCGCGCCGGCGCTTTCGACGATGCGCCCCCAGCGCGGGTCCCGCGCAAGATCGACCATGGGCGCGAAGGTCCAGTGGAGACCGGAGGCGGACGCCTCATCGGCAGAAATCCGGGCGGCCTCCTCCCAACTCGTCGGGTCCCATGTGGCGGCCATGGCGAGGGGAACAGGGAAGAGCGTCCGATAGCCGTGTACCACGTCCATCGCGAACAGAAGCGGAATGCCGAGCCGGCTTTCCTCCACGGCCACTTTCTGGAGTTCACCGAGCGGTGCGGCGCCCGCGACATGCAGATAGGAGCCGATTTCGCCGCGCCGCACCTTTTCCAGCTCGTCCGGCGTGAGTTTCGAGTTCAGGGACTTGCTGCGCCCACCGGCCGCCTGGTTGAGCTGTCCCAGTTTTTCATCCAGCGTCATCTCTGAGACCAGGGCGCGAACGCGCTCGGACGCATTGGTCAGACTGGAATTGGGCTGGCACGCGGCAGGAACGGTGACGGGAGCGACTGAGCTGTCTGGCAGTGGCGCGGCAGCTTGCGGCGTTGCGCAAGCCGTCAGAAGCGCGCCGGCCGCAACAAGGCTGCCTGCAATAGAAAGTGTTTTGCTCCGCTGAGCACTGGCCATGATTCCCTCCCGCACTGCGCGCCGATTGCGCGTCTTGTTAGCGCGATCATTGAGGGAGCCTGTCTGAATGTCAACGTTAACATTACGGCCTTGCAGAACGACATGGTCAGGGAAGCTTCAGGCGACTCAAGCGGCCTCAGGCCTTGACGAGTCCAATCTCGCGCAGACGCTCCATGAGATAGTCCCGCGAGGTGATGGGCGGAAATTCCGTGCCCCCTTCGGCAACGCAGCCTGGCAGGGCCTCAATCAGATAGTCATGATTGAAATGCAGGAAGAAGGGGGTCGAGTAGCGCGGAAAACGGGCGCGCTCGGCCGAGGGATTGAGCACACGGTGCGTGGTCGAGGGCAGAACGCCGCCCGTCAGCCTTTGCAGCATGTCCCCGCAATTGATCACGAGCGCGCCTTCCGGCGGGTTCACATCAAGCCACTCGCCCGATTTGTGAAGCACCTGCAGGCCGGCTTCCTCGGCCCCGAGCAGGAGCGTGATCACATTGATGTCTTCATGAGCGCCGGCGCGTACCGTGCCTTCGGGCGGCGGGGTCAGTTGGGGCGGATAGTGCAGCAGCCGCAGGATGGAATCGCCGAATTCGACCTTGTCTGCGAACCAGGCGGAGTCGAGGCCGAGATGCAGGGCAACCCCTTCCAGGATCTCCTGGCCCATGGAGTCGAGCGCGTCATACAGGCCGCGGGTGGCCGCATCAAAGCCGGGCACATCCGGCACACTGGGCGTATCTGCCATCGTGGCGCGATAGGGGCTGTTGTCCGGCAGTTGTCGCCCCGTATGCCAGAATTCCTTCAGGTCAGCCTTGGCGTGACCCTTGGCGTTTTCCGATCCGAATGCGGTATAGCCCCGCTGGCCGCCGCCGGTCCGCCCGTCATATTTCAGCTTGGCGGCGTCGGGCAGGGCAAAGAAGGCCTTTGTGGCCTCGAGGTTGCGGGCAATGATGTCTGGGTCCACGGTGTGACCGGAGACCACGGCAAAACCTGTTTCGCGAAAGGACCGGCATAGCGCGTCGCCGAACGCCTTCTTGTCGGTACGGAACAGGGAAAAGGGAACGGGTTTGAAATAGTCGGTGGTCATGCGAGGGTCTCTGGGCGCGGGATCTGGTACAGGTTTGTCGCAAACTAGCACAGGCCGGCAACGTCGCCATACGTAAGCCCACATATGTAGCAGCGCCGGGTATTGATCGGGCGGGGCCGGCCCCGTCCGACCCGGCGCCAATCTGAACGACGCGACCCGGTAACCGACCATAAACTGCAATCAGAGAGAATCGACACTTGCCCCTCAGGTCCAATATCTCTAGGGGTTTCAGGCGCCGGAGAGGTGGCCGAGTGGCTTAAGGCGCGCCCCTGCTAAGGGCGGTTAACTTTTTAGCATCACCTTGAATTTATTGCGATAATGTCGGCCTGCCC